>LQAI01000003.1_pt1 | contig 495502 bp, 604 predicted proteins | sample 1535821 | NCBI WGS metagenome assembly LQAI01 (sample SAMN04331586, study PRJNA305678) | bioreactor metagenome | isolation source: bioreactor_5 inoculated with Wadden Sea sediment 1st replicate of a... | place: Germany:Bremen
TTCCTCAGCAGGGGGCTCTTCCTCGGCTGCTGGCTCTTCCTCAGCTGCCGGTTCTTCCGCCGGGGTCTCCGGGGTTTCGGCTGCCTCGGTTTCCTCCTCCGGGAAAACGGGAACCTGCACCTTTATCTCGGCGGGCTCATCCGGGGAAACATCCTTTTCATCCTCGGGTTCTTCCGCCGGGGTTTCCTCCGGTTCTTCTTCCACCGCCTCCGGAGCGCCAAAATGGCGTTGAGGTCGGTTCCTGACGCCTCTTCTTCCTCAGGGGCTCTTCCTCGACTGCCGGCTCTTCAGCCGGGGCCTCGGGTTCAGGGGCACCGAAAATGGCGTTAAGATCCGTGGCTGGCTCCTCTGTGGCGGTATCCTTCTCCTGCTTCTCTTCCGGTTCTGTTTCCCGTTCTTCGGTGGCTGCCCTGGAGCCGAATATGGAATTGAGATCGGCATGGGATTCAGGCAGTTCGGATTCTCCGCCGCCGAATACGGAAGCGAGGGGGCTTTGTTCCTCGGGTTCAGAGGGTTCTGATGGCTGGCTTCCTCCGCCGAAGATGGCGCCGAAGTCCACCTTGCGGGACTCCTCTTTTTTCTTATCCTCATTTATTCCGATGGAGTTAAGGAGGTCGTCCACCCCTTCAACTTCCTTCTTTTCTCCCAGACCTATGTTGTTCAGGAGATCGTCCACTCCGTCGGAGCTTCCCCGGCGAACACGCTTTCGGTGTCGTCGGAGTCGGCGAATATCTGCTGCCCTTCAGGGGAGGGGCCTTCTTTTCAGTGGCAGTTTCAGCGGTTTCCTTCTCCAGCCTTGCCAGGGCCACCTTGGCGCCATGATGGTCGGGGTTCATGTCGAGGACCACCCTGAAGTTGTCACGGGCGAGTTCGGCTTCCCCGGTTTCCTCGAGAACCTGACCAAGCCTGAAGTGGGTATAAATGTTATCGACCTCGAGTGTGGAAAGGGCTTCAAGTTGAGACTTTGCCTCGCCCCACAGCCCGAGCTGCATGCATGCGTCGGCCAGGAGGCTTCTTGCCCGGGGCCTTGTTCCTATGAGGCTGGTGGCCTTTAGAAGAAGTTCCCTGGCCTGTTCCGCAAGACCCCGGGCGAGGTATCCCTCGGCGTCCCTGCATAAGGCGTTGTATGTCTCGCTGGTGAAAGCATCGGCCATGAAAAGCCCCCCTGATAAGATGTATTTATGCAAAACGTGTTGTTTACCGTTTCACGGTGAGGGGATGACCGGACGGTTAACTTGGAGGGGTGGACCGCCCTGGAACAGCAGAGCCCGTCACCTTGCGGCAATGGCGGAGAGGGAGGGATTCGAACCCTCGATGACGTTGCCGCCATACACGGTTTCCAACCGTGCTCCTTCGGCCAACTCGGACACCTCTCCACGCAAAACCGGGTTCAATCTATAGATATTCATATGCGAATTGTCAACGAGGATGATACCAGCCCGACTCCACCGGAAGAAAGCGGTGAAACTCTTTCAGTGCGGGTGTGTGTTATATATTAAAGGCAGTGATTGAAAAAACTGGATAAGGAGGAGTATCATGAAGCTAATTTTGGTATTGGCCCTTTTCGCCCTGGTATCAACGGCGGTAGCGGCGGAGAGGGTAGTGCTGTTTGGGGAGTTCACCTCCACAACTTGACCCACATGCCCGGTTATCGCAGGTGCGGTAAACAGCATGATGAGTTCGTATGTAACTACAGGTGACATGGCCCCCCTCATGGTCTTTTACAATGGCCCAGGCAGCTCAACCTTCGGCAACATAATCATTAACTATTACGGTACAGGGTACACACCATCTTTCTTCTGCGACGGAGTCTGGAGTGATGTGGGATGGGATCAGACAGCATGCGAGAACGCAATAGATGCCAGGCTGGCTGAACCATCATATCTGGACATAGATATTACTGTCGGCGGTGATGAGAACGCCGGAGTGGTCTATTACAACATCACAGCGGAACAGGACCTGCAGGCAGGAGGTCTTATCAGGCTTCTCTCCGCCGTGGTGGAATCCGATATCACTGCCGATGGATCCTGGGGAAACTACAACGGGCAAACCGTACATTGGATCCCCAGGCTGGCTCCAGTTGGGAATGCGGGAATAACACTGGATTTCACCGGACCTATCCCCAGACGATATCTGTCCAGGGTGAATACACAATAGACCCGGACTGGGATTTCGAGAACATGGGCATAGTTGCCTTCGTGATGGATTACGAGGGCAAGGAAGTCTTTAACGCCTTCTACTCAGAGGATCTCGGTTCCATATTGGGAATTGAATCCGGTTCTGATGCCATTTCCATGACCATCGGCCCTAATCCGTCAACGGGCAACTTCTCCGTAGCCGCTTCCCTCCCGGATGGGGTTAACGGAACAGTTGACGTCTTTGACATCACTGGAAGGGTTGTGGGCTCAGCATCCTCTGATAGCGCTGAGTTCTCTGTGGAAGAAGCGGGGCTCTACCTCGTTCGCCTTTCCTCTCCCGCTGGAGACAGCATCACAAAGTCCATTATCGTGATCCGTTAGGATACTTCGCTTCCGGGGCGCTTGATTGCCGCCCCTTTTTTAATTCAGGCTGTCCAGGAACCGGTGGATGAACCGGGATATGGGCAGTCCCATCACATTGAAGTAGCAGCCTTCTATCTTTTCCACCAGAACACAGCCAAGACCCTGTATGCCGTAGGCCCCGGCTTTGTCCATGGGCTCGCCGGAGTCAACATAGGCTTGAATTTCCCGGTCTTCCAGTGTACGGAACTTAACCCTGGTGGCCTCTGCGAAGGAGAACGACAGCCCCCTGCTGTGCCAGACAAGGGCAACCCCGCCGTAAACCGTGTGCCAATTCCCCGAGAGCCTGCTGATCATATCAAAGGCCTCCTCCCCGGTCCGGGGTTTTCCCAGCAGAACGCCGTTCTCATAGACCATTGTATCCGCGCCGAGGACAGGGTGGTCGGGGAATGCCTTCGCCACATCACGGGCCTTGAGGGTGGCCCAGTGCCGCACTATATCCCCGGGTCTTCCCTCCATGGAGATTTCCTCTATGGATGAGGGGTGAACACTATGGGGAATGCTGGCCATTCGCAGTATTTCGGTCCTTCTGGGAGACCTGCTTGCCAGGATCAGCTCCCTTTCCACGGGATACCAGTAGTTCATCGGTTCCTTTCCGAAGGGGAGTCCACCATAACGGTCACAGGGCCGTCGTTGGTGAGGCTTACCTCCATCATGGCCCCGAATACCCCTTCGGAAACCCTTATGCCTGAGTCCCTTACCTTTTCAATGAACAGCCTGTAGAGGATGTTTGCGGTATCGGGGTCGGCGGCCTTGATGAAGCTGGGCCTTTTGCCCTTCCTGGTGTCGGCGTGGAGGGTGAACTGGCTCACCACGAGCATCTCGCCGGAGATGTCCTGGAGGGACCTGTTCATCTGGCCATTCTCGTCGGGAAATATTCTCAGCCCTGTTAGCTTGCCTGCCATCCAGTCCAGCTCGCCGGGGGAATCCTCCCCCCGGAACCCGACAAGGGCGAGAAGGCCCCTTCCGATCATTCCAACCGGTCTTCCATTCACGGTTACCTCAGCCCGGGATACCCTCTGAACCAGGGCCTTCAACGCTATTTGTCCCTGCAGGCCGACGGGATTCCCGGAAAGAGGGCGATGGCCGTTCCCGCCAGAACCCAGACCCAGGGCAAGGCCCACCATCTGGAGGGCTCTTCCCGACCTGCTGAGGGAATTGCTGCCCTCCGCTTTGAGGGAAGCTATCCTGAGGGAGCAGCCGGCTGCCAGTATGGCAACCCCTGCCCACCTTATGGCCATGAAGCCGGAAAAAGCGGTTATTCGAAGCAGGAAAGCATCGAGAACGCTGACCAGAAGCACCGCGTAAAGGGTAATTCGTGAGGCGTCGGCCCTGGCGCTGCTCTCCAGTACCGACCAGATGAGATACACCGCAACGGTGGCAAGGGTGGCCTGAAAATCCGCCTGGTTCCATGGAAGAAGGGACAGGTCTATGATCCCCGCCATGTTCAGAACGACGATGACCGCTATAGGGATGAGTATCCTGGCAAAACCGCTGTTCATGTTCATTCCCCGGTTCCCCTGATCAGCGCAAGGTTGATCAGGCTGGTTGAATCCCCGGTGCGGAGAAGTGCCAGGTACTGACCCGACGCCACTTCCTCACCGTTCATGTTGGTGCCGTCCCAGTAGAAGGCCTGGCCCTCCACCGGGGCTCTGTAGCAGCCGGGCTGCAGGGCAGGGCGGCTCTGGCTGTGCACCGGTTCCCCTGAAACGGTGAAAATGGACAGTGTGACATCAGCCGGGGGACCTGTGAGGTCGAACCCTATGTGGAAACCGGAGGAGGAGGGGTTGGGATATGCCGAGGCGGGCTGGGAGGATGCGGGAGGGTCCACATAGATGGTGATCTCGACTCCCTGTTCCGTCAGGGTGCCTTGAACAGGAATGGGATGGCCGTAGCCCTGGGAAACCGCTGTGAAACCGCCAAGCTCACCGGGCTCAACCGCGAAGCAGCCCATGTCGTTGGTGGAGGTGGACGCTTCAGTTCCGCTGTCCATTGTAACAAGGACCTGAAGGCCGGGAAGTATCTCCCCGGTGTCGCTGCGTCTTACCCGGCCTGTGACGGACCTGTGCCTGATGGCGGCAAGGGCGTCTATAATGCCGTAGCCATAGGAGTTGTCCGGCGTGCCGGAACGGCTTGCGGTGGCTGTGAGGGCCTCGTAGATACGCATCATGGACCAGCTTGGGTGGGCGGATGAAACACAGGCAGCCCCGGCGGAAATGAGCGGGGCGGCGAAACTGGTTCCGTTAACCGTTGAGTAACCGGAGCCCCCGTAGGAAGCTGCCACGGCGTTGTTGCCCCTGGCGCAGCCGTCGGGCTTTATCCTGCCGTCGGCTGTGGGGCCCTGCTGGAGAAGTCCGGGATGTTCCCCCCGCCGTCTACGGCACCGGCGGCGAAAACAGAATCGCCGTCGGCGGGAGCCACCAGGGAGGTTGGTTCAGGACCGTCGTTGCCGGCGGAGTTGAAGACCAGAAGCCCCGTGAGGCGGCAAGGTCCGCTGCTATGGTGGTAACCGCTGTGTTGCCGTCCATCTGACCGGGTTCGTACCAGTCGGTATAGCCCAGTGAGCTGCTCACGAGGTCTGCCCCCTGGGCTTCCAGCCACTCGAGGCCGGACACCCAGAAGTCTTCCTCCTGCTGGTATTCGTCGCCCACGTCCTCGGTTTTCGCCAGAAGGAAGGATGAACCCCAGGCGCCTCCTATGAAGAGCCCGGGATCGTAGCCGGCTATCATGGAAAGTACCCTGGTTCCGTGGGAGGCCTGGTTCACAGGGTCGCCCTGTTGCCAGGCAACGGTGCTGTCGTCCATTACGAAGTCGTATGACGCGATTACATTGGCGGACTGCAGGCTGGGGTGGTCGAGTTCAAAGCCCGAATCAAGAAGACCTATCACCACCCCGGAACCGCTCCAGCCCATCTGCTGAACCTGGTAGAGGTTTATCTGCTGAAGCTGTGACAGGGAAAGGCCGTATGAGTCCGGGGCGGGTGTTTCCACCGGGGGTGAGAATGTGGATACCCCAACGGGCCGCACTTCCCTGACAATGGGAGAGCTTTCGAGCTGCTGGACCTGAGCCGGGGTAAGCCTTACGCTCACGGCGTTCAGGTACCGGGACTCGGTTCTGACACCGGAAGAGGCCAGGGCCTCTACTTCCTTCACGTAGGGGGCATAGGGATACAGGTCGTAGATGTCGGCGCTTTCCCTGCCCAGGGCTGCCCTTCTGGAGAAGGAAGGTCCGGCGGCTATTTCCTCGGTGGCTCTGTGAAGCCTTGCCTCGACACCGGCGCCCGGTCGGTGAAAATACCCAGTAAAGCCCCCCTCAGGGGCGGTGCCCTGAAGGAGGGCCAGCAGTATTGACAGAACTAATGCCATCAGGTTTCCGAAAGGTCAGTCCACTGCCAGATCTGGTATTCATTTTCGTCTTCGGGGCTGGGCTTGCAGAGGAAGATGGCGCTTCCCTGGGCCCTGTATCCATCCTGCTGGCCCTGGTCGTTCCAGAAGTAAACCTTCAGTTCGAAGGACCTTTGCAGCTGCAGGGTGGTCAGTGTGGAATCCCCGTACCAGATGGACTCTCCGGTTCCGTTGAGCGTGAGTTCGATAACCTCGGCTTCAGTGCTGTTGAACATGCTGGTGGTGAACTGCTCTTCGAGGTCGCGACCCCAGGCTGGTCTATTATGCCGTCGCCGTCGTAGTCGTCCCAGTCAACCTCGAGAAGGATGAACTCGAACTCTTCGTGGAGGCAGTCGAGGTAGGCGTCGATGTTCTGAGTCTCGTAGGCGAGCTGGAAATTGTGAAGGACCTTCCAGGCGCTGTCCGCCGGTGTATAGTAGCCGGACTCGGGGGGATCCTCGCCCTTGTCCGGGCTGAAGAGGCATGCCGAACCTGCCAGCAGCACCGTAAGAGCCGTGTAGATAACCCTCGTTCTTGTGGAATACATATTCTCCTCCCAGGAAACTCCGCAAATTCTCAACATCCTTCAGGTGAATATAACCGGTTTCACCGGGAATTGTTCCCCCACCATGGCATCCATGAACTATTCACCGGCGGCTGGTGTATAACAGATGGCGGGGAAAGGGTCTTCCGTTTTTTCATGAAACCCCGTACCCGACGGTGGTCAATGTTTTTACAGGCCCTCATTACCTGTTGACTTCATGCGGTTTGACGGGGAATAATAGGGTACTGAGGGGTAGTTTCACGCAAAGGCGGCAAGGGGGAGTTCTGTACGCTTTCATACTGGCAATGCTTGCTCTCACCGGGGCGTCAACCGTCGACGAGGCAATACAGCTCTATGAGATGGGTGACATACCCGGGGCAATAGTGGCCCTGGAAGGCATGATCTCCACGGAAACCCTCTCCTTCGACGAGAGGCTCCGGGCGTGGGACAGGCTGGGAGCTCATACTACGCAATGGGGAACGAACAGGCAGCCAGAAGCGCCTACGAGGAACTGCTGCGCCTTGATGTTTACTACGACCTCAGCCCCGGGGCCAACCCGAGGCTTCAGGCCCTGCTGGACACTGTGCGGGACAACACCATGGCCTCGGCAATGGTGCGAAGTGAACCCGCTGGAGCCTTCGTAACACTGAACGGCCAGCTCATGGGTGTAACCCCCATAATGCTCGACGGCCTTGTGGGCGGCAACGAGTACAGCGTCGATGTCTACCAGGTCGGCTACGAAACCGAATACTACACCCTGGCAGCCCAGTCCGGCCACAGCCACATGCTGCAGTTCGAACTGAACACCCTCCCGGACCCCGGGGCCGTTGCGGTTGCCCAGGGGGCGGCGGTCAGGGTGAGCAGCCCGACCAGACCGGAAGCACAGGTAACCTCAATCCCGACGAAATGGTGGCGTCCCCCTTTGAAACCGCCTCAACCGACCAGCAGGAGGCTGGGGAAAACTCCCCCCAGAGCACCGAAGCCCTCCTTGCCATGCTTTCAAGCGGCGGGGGAATAGACATGAGCACACTGAACAACCCCGGCGGGTTCGCCACCGCCGGAGAGGACGGCATCGGTCTCGCCGGTTCCACCGGGGGCCACCGTGACATCGTGCAGTCCGGTGTAGCAGCCCAGGCGGAAGCCTGGGAAGGGAGGTCATGGTCTTCAGCGACTTCTCGGAAAGGTCCACCCCCACCGTTACCGGCTCCGAGAACTACTCTTCCCGGAGCGCCGAGGAGATAGCGGCCCTGGTGGCCGAAAAGCGCAGCCAGATTATGTATGTGTACAACAAGCACCTGCGCACCGACCCGCTTCTTGTGGGAAGGGTCGAGGTGGCCATGATAATCCATCCCAGCGGTAGGGTTTCCGATGTGCAGCTTGTCTCATCCAACATGTACAACCAGGCCTTCGAACTCGAGCTTATCAGAACCGTTGAGCAGTGGCGCTTCGGAAGCGTGAACGAGAACGAGGGTCCCCTTCCCATTCAGCTTCCCTTCAGCTTCAGCCCGTAGACCTCCCGTAATATCGAAAGGAAATAATGGAGAACGAAAAGGTAATGGCCATTCTGCAGGAATGCGACGCCCTTCTTGAGGGGCACTTCAGATATACCTCCGGCAGGCACGGAAGCATGTATTTCGAAAAGATAAGGGTTGCCGGCCGTCCCGACCTCGTGATGGAACTGGGAAGGATGACCGGAGAAACCATGCGGGACATCGCCGGGGAGATAGATGTGGTATGCGCCCCGGCATTCGGTGCCATCGTTTTCGGCTTCGCCACAGCGGCTGCCATGGGAAAACCCTTTGCCTTCCTTCAGCGGGACTCCGCCGGTTTAATGGGCATCCGCCCCGGCTTTCAGTCCCTGGTGAAGAACGCCAGGGTGCTCCTTGTCGAGGATGTGGTAACGACAGGGGGAAGCGTACGGGAATCCATAGAGGTCCTTGAGGAACTGGGGGCCGGTGTGGTCATGGCCGGCCTGCTGGTGGACCGCACCGGAGGAACCCTGGAACTGCCGGTTCCCTACAGGGCCCTTCTCACCGTGAAGGCGGAAAGCTATGCCCGGAGGAGTGCCCCTGTGCCAGCGGGGATAGAGCTTGTAAAGCCCGGTTCATCGGGAAAAGGGTTTAGGTTTCCTCCGCGGGATCCTGGTTGAAGAAGGAGCTCAGCTGCTCATAGACCTCCGGGGCTCTCTCCTTCAGCTTCTCAGGCTTTTCGAAGAAGTATTCCACAGCGCAGGCGAAGAACTCCGCAGGGTTGGTTCCGGCGTAGCTCCTCAGGACCGATCTGTTGCTGTGTACCCTCTCGAATTCGGTCTGCATGGCTTCGGCCCAGGGTTTATATGAACCCAGGGACAGTTCATCGGGAATGCCATCGGGCCTCCTGCCGTCGAGAACATGGGCGAACTCGTGGTAGCCCACATTGAATCCGTCGTTATCGTGTTCGAAGCTTCTCAGAAGGTGGGGAAGGGAGAGAATAACGCCTCCCTGGGAATGAACCAGCCCCGCGGCGGTGAATCCGTCTGAACCGGTTCTGGTGGAATAGGAACCGTCGGCGGCGAACCCCGATGGATAGATGAGTATCTCTCCGAAGCTGTGGTACTCCCAGCCGGGCCTTCTGAAGGTGAGCCTTACGGCGGTGGCAGCCACCAGCGCCCTTACCTCGTCGGTTATCTCCACACCGTCTATCCCCGTTATGGTGTGCTCGAGGAGGAAAACCGCTATGTTGTTCTCGTATTCCTTCCTGTCCGCCGGTGAAAGACCCTTGTAGAAGGAAACCTTATCCTGAAGAACCTCCCTTATTCCCGGTTCGATTCCCCTCCGGGCGGCTTTTTCCCTCTTCAGGTACCTGCGAAGGAACAGAAGGAAGTAGAGAACACCTCCGGCCCATATAACTGGAAGAACGGTAGATATCCCCCTTCCCCGTACAATGAAGGGAACGCTGAGAAGCAGACAGGACGCCGCGGTGAGCAGCGCCCTGTCAATTATCCTGCGGCGGGGGAAAACCTCCACTAGACCTCGGACATGAAGTGGCGTTCCACCATTATCCTCTTGAGTTCCTTCTTGAATATTTCCCTGTCCCGGAGCTCGCTCTGGAGTTCCTTCTGGGCATTCTCCAGCTCGGCGGATTCAAGCCTGAACTTCCTGAAGGCCTTCCTGTATGTGTCCCTTGCGGCCTTGAGCTCTTCCGGATCGGTCTTTTTGGCTTCCTCGGTGTCGTGGAGGAGCTTCCTGGCCTTGTCGAAGGCCTTTCTGGCCTCGGCGGCCTGAACGGTTTCCGCCTTTACCTCTTCGGTGAACTGGGCGATCTCTTCCTTGCTGAAATCCATTTCGGTCTTGATCCTGGTTTCCAGGTCGTCGAGCACCGGCACGAGGTACTGCTTCAGCTCGTGTATGTAGGAGGCGTACCTGGCAACGGTGGTGTTGAGCTTCTTCTCCTTGCGGGTGTTCTTCAGTGTGTGCAGCTTTTCCTGCCAGCTGTGAAGCTGGTGAAGACTGGTGGCGAGATCCCTCCGGAGTTCGTTCTTGAAATGGATGTCGCTTTTGAGTTTTCGCTCCTGTACATTGTGCTGATTCACTTTATCTCCTTATTTCTATATTAATTCGTGAATATCTTTCCCAGGTTGCAGGGCGGTTTATGCTATCAAAAGGCTCTTCTGTCAAGAGTTAGAAAAGCCGGAGCGGTTCTGATACCGTTTTCAAGGGCAATGTAGCTCTCGAATAATCCCCGGGAAGCATCCAGGCCAAGTGTTCGGCATGCCTCTGAAACACCCTCGGGGGTGTTCGCTTCTATCTCTATGAAACAGCCGAAGGGAAGCCCGTCGAGACATACCTTGCCCAGGCCCGGCAGGACCCATATCTCCCTTTCCTTGAAATATCTGCGAACCGGATGGTAGCCAAGTACCCGGAACAGTTCCATTGCCTGGCCCATGGAAGCGCCGAGAACGGTTTCGTGTTCCATCCTGTTCTTCATGGCGCCGGGGATGCAGGGCTCCTTCACAGTGAGAATGACCTGGCCGGCGTACTCCCTGAGGCGGAGCAGCCTGCCACTGTTACCGAGGCTGCCCCCTTCGTCGTCCAGTATGGTGTTGCTCTCGGGGGCGGCGGCCTGTTCCAGAACGGCACCGGCGTCGGCAAGCCTTTCCCGGAGTTCCTCAAAACCGCTAACCTTGAATTTGAGCTCTACTTCCGGGTGCATGGATTCCCTCCGGTGTTACAGGATTTGACCTTTTGCCTATATTACTATAAATTACCGGCCAACGGAGGACTAGTCTAATTGGTAAGGCAGCGGATTTGAAATCCGCCGGGCTAATCACCCTTCGGGGTTCGAGTCCCCGGTCCTCCGCCAACTTTCTTTTCCGGGAGACTTATGACCGACTCCATGTTCATGGGCAGCAGGAAACTCATCGTAACCGGCGACCGCATACTGGTCAGCCCTCCATCAGCCGGGGAAAGAACCGATTCCGGCCTCTATGTCCCGGATTCCGCAGCCGACGGCAGGAAGGTTCTCGGGGGATGGGTGGAAGCCGTGGGGCCGGGCTACCCCATACCCGAGGCCACGGACCCCTCGGAGGAACCATGGAAGCCAACCGATTCCCCTTCAATACGGCATTATCCCCTTCAGGTGGAAAAGGGGGATTTCGTCCTTTACGTTAAAAGCGCCTCCTGGGAGATCAGGCTCGATTCGGTGAAGTACTTCGTGGTTCCCTACTCTTCGGTGCTTGTGATACTCCGCTCACCACTGGATGTGGAACAGGCGGAGTAACAGGTACTATCTGAAGATCGTTCCCAGCAGGCTGCTGTCGGAAACCCTCCAACCGCTGTTCTCCCATGCCATACCAAAGGACACCGATGCCCCGTTCAGGTAGGTGAGCACTACGGTTGCAGTCCTGCCCTCGAGGGTTGCCCTCTCGTTCTCTATCATTGACACAGGCATCAGTGTGGCCTCGCCGAGGACTTTTCCCAGTATTTCCTCGTTTGTGAGGAACTCAAAGTCCGCAACCGTTATCCTGCCACCGTATCTTCGGGCCAGAAAGCTCCCGGCCAGGGCCGGGTCTTCGGCGATTATCTCCCTGGCCTGGTCAAGAAAACCGGTTATCGCTCCGTAGAGATCCTCGGTAAGAAGCCCTTCCAGGGCGTAGCCGTCCTGGTACTCTATGGCTTCCATGAGGTCGTAGGCGGTGTCGATGGGATCACCGGCTGACTCAAAGGTTATAGCCAGTATCACTCCAATAAAAAGATATTTGCGCATTGAGTCATCTCCTTGCCCTGCAATACATTACAAAATCTATTTGTCAAGTTTACGGATGGCTTCGGCTATCCAGGTCCTTCCCCGGCGGTGCACTTCCAGGTAGACAGGCGGGGAAACCGGGCCGAGGCAGTGAACCCCGGCTTCCAGGATAACCTCCGACCGGCCCCTTATCCTTACCCCTCCCGAGGCGGGAAGTTTCAGGAAGAGGCTGCCTTCGTGGATGGTGGAGCGGTAGCCCGAGGCGTCGCCGGCGATGTTGTTGCTTATGAAGCACCGGCCTTTCCTGAGGGCATCGGTGAACTGCTCCGGGGTTTCCAGTGGCTCATTGGTGAGTATGTGGGTCCTGACCCTGTCGAAGAGCATGCGGTAGTTGAAGACATCTTTGCCCAGTATCCGGTGGCCGTGGGCATCGGCTCCCCCACCAGGCATCCCCCTGTTTCGAACCAGATATCAACGGCTTCCGGGTTGGGGTGAAGTACCCTTTTATCGGCTTCCCGAATACTGCGCCACAAGTTCAGGGGCTCACACCCCTCTTCCACATGCTCATCCAGTTCCAACCCTCAACGCCGTTCACCGGGCAATCGGTTCCGACGGTCCAGGGATACTCGCCCATTCCGGGAATGTGAGGTCTTTTCTCCGCTGGATGGGCGATGATGGCGATCCCGCCGGCTGATCGAACATCCTCAAGCTGCCGTAGAATGTGGCCTCCGGGTCGTATGGAATCCACGCCGTACACCAGAAGATGGCTCTTCCGGTCGGTGTGCTCCAGCTCGCAGCCCACTATGGTGAGAAGCCCTTCGGACCTTCTGCCGTGCCAGCCCTGGTCCATCAGGGCAAGTGTCCTGTGATCGTTGAAGGCTATGTAGTCCAGCCCGGCGTCGATACCGGCACGGACTATGTCCCCGGGTTCGCCCCTGCCGTCGGACCTGGTGGTGTGAACGTGGAGGACCCCCGTGGCACAGTGCCTGTGGAAGGCCACGGGGGTCCGCCGGTCATGGTGATTATCCCCTGCGCTTCTTTATCTCTTTTACAAGGGCAGGGATCACCTCGAAGAGGTCGCCCACGAAGCCCTCGGTGCAGAAACCGAATATGTTGGCCTCGGGGTCTTTGTTCACGGCGTATATGGTATCGGAGGACTGCATGCCCACCCGGTGCTGCACGGCGCCGGAGATACCCACCGCCAGGTATGTTTTCGGCTGAACGGTCTTGCCGGTCTGGCCCACCTGCCTGGGATACTCTATCCAGCCGTTGTCCACCGCGGCCCGGCTGGCTCCCACGGTGCCGCCCAGTAAATGGGCCAGCTCGTGGAGAAGGTGGTAGTTCTCGGGGTTCTTCATTCCCCTGCCCCCGGAGATCACTATTTCAGCCTCGGTTATATCCACCTCGTCGCCCTCGGTGGGTATGAATTCCAGGACCTCGGTCCGGGAGGCCAGGAGGTCTTCTGTAAGCTCGAGCTCGACGACCTCGCCGGTCCTGCCGGTGTCCGGCTCAGCCGGTTTCATCACGCCGGGGCGCACCGTGGACATCTGGGGCCTTGTGCGGTCGCAGACGATGGTGGCCATGATGTTGCCCCCGAAGGCCGGGCGGGTCTGCATTAGAAGCCCTGTTTCCCGGTCTATGTGAAGTTCGGTGCAGTCGGCGGTGAGGCCTGTGTCCAGGGTTTTGGACACCCTTGGCATCACATCCCTGCCTGTGGTGGTGGCAGCAGCCAGAACTATCTCCGGCCTTTCGTCCCTTATGACCCTGGTGAGTATGTTGTTCCAGGGCTCGGTCCTGAACTGGGAGAGGCCGGGATGGACCGCGGTGAGTACCCTGTCTGCCCCGGCGTGTATCAGCTGTTCGGCGGAATCATGGGGATCATCGGTTATCATAAGGGCCGTAACGGTCTTTTCACCGGCGGAGAGCTTCCTGGCCTCGCCCAGGAGCTCGAAGGCGCTTCGGTCCGGAATGCCCTCCCTCAGTTCGCAGAGAACCAGGATCCCTGAGTACTTTGCCAGCTCTTCAGGGTCGCCCCCGAAGGAATGGTGCACCACGAGGGCTCCGAAGGGGCATGAATCCACGCAGATGCTGCAAAGGGTGCAGAGGTCGGATACCACCGCCTTCCTCTCCTGGTTCACGGAAAGGGCTCCCACGGGGCATGTCTTTACGCACAGACCGCAGCCGGTGCATTCATCCTTTATTTCCAGAAATCCGCCCATGTCAGCCCTCCTTCCCTTCACCCAGAAGAAGGTCAGCCAGCCTGGCCGCCAGTTCCTCCGGTGCTCCGGTGTGAATCTCTCCCCCGGTCCTGGCTTCAGGGGTGGCGGTTACCACCACCTTCGTGGGGGAACCCTCCAGGCCGGTTTCCGCTTCCGTGAGGCCCAGGTCCCCGAGGCCCCAGGTGGGGATCTCCGCCTTGCGGGACTTCATCTTTCCCCTGAGGCTTGCGATCCGGGGCACATTGGCGTCCTTCAGTATGGTGAGCACCGCTGGAAGTTCACTTTTGACCACCTGTGTACCTGTTTCCACATATCGCTCGGTTACCACGGAACCTTCCTTCATTTCCCTCACTTTACCCACGAATGTTATCTGGGGCCAGTTCAGGGAGGCGGCTACGCTGGGGCCGGTCTGGGCGGTGTCACCGTCGATAGCCTGTTTGCCGAAGAAAACCGCGTGGACACCTCCGATGCGGTCCACGGCGGCGGCCAGGGTGTGGCTGGTTGCCCATGTGTCGGCGCCGGCGAAGGCCCGGTCGCTGACCAGAACGGCATCGTCGGCCCCCATGGAAATGGCCTCCCTGAGGATGGCCTCCGCCTGGGGGGGACCCATGGTGATCACGGTTACGGACCCGCCAAGCTCGTCCCGCCACCTGAGGGCCTCTTCCAGGGCATATGTGTCAAAGGGGTTCATTATGGAGGGCACGCCGTCCCGGATCAGGGTCCCCTTTCGGGATCGATCCGGACCTCGGCGGTGTCCGGTACCTGTTTTACTGCAACGACGAACTTCATCGGATCCTACTTTCTGTGGGCTTCCTTTATCATGGCGTGGGCTATGACGCTCCTCTGTATCTGGTTTGTGCCCTCGTAAATCTGGGTTATCTTGGCGTCACGCATCATTTTTTCCACCGGGTACTCCTTCATGTAGCCGTAGCCACCCAGTATCTGAACCGCGTCGGTGGTAACCTTCATGGCCACATCGCTGGCGAAGACCTTGGCCATGGCGGACTCCTTTTCGAATTTCTTCGCCCCGCTGTCCATCATCCTTGCCACGGAGTATGTGAGGGCCCTTGCTGCCTCTATCTGGGTTCCCATGTCCGCCAGCATGAACTGAAGTCCCTGGAAGGAGTCGATCCTGACGCCGAACTGCTTCCTCTGTGCGGCGTACCTGAGTGCCTCGTCCAGGCGCCCTGGGCTATGCCTACGGCCTGGGCCGCAACCCCGGGCCGGGAGTTGTCCAGGGTTTTCATGGCAACTATGAAACCCATTCCCTCCCGGGCTATGAGGTTCTCCGCGGGAACCCTGCAGTCCTCAAATATCAGCTCCCGGGTGGCGGAGGCGCGGATACCCATTTTGTCTTCCTTCTTGCCGTAGCTGAAGCCCGGTGTTCCCTCCTCCACTATGAATGCGCTGGCGCCCCTGGCGCCGCGGTCGGGGTCGGTGAGGGCTATCACGGTGTATATCTGGGCCTCTCCGCCGTTGGTTATCCACTGTTTCGTTCCGTTGAGCACATAGTGGTCGCCGTCCTTTATTGCACGGGTCTTCACACCGCCGGCATCGCTTCCCGCCTCGGGCTCGGTGAGGGCGAAGGCGCAGAGATTCTCGCCGGATGCAAGCCGGGGAAGGAACTTATGCTTCTGCTCCTCGGTGCCCATGAGGATTATCGGCATGGCTCCCAGGGCATTGGCTGCGTACGAAACGGCAATGCCGCCGCAGTAGCGGCTGAGCTCCTCGGTTGCCACCACCAGGGAGAGGCTTCCCATACCTGTTCCGCCGTACTCCTCGGGGATGTATATGGTGAAGAGGTCGCTCTGGGCCAAAACATCCATTATTTCCCGGGGGAAACGGTTCTCCTCGTCGAGTTCGGCCCTTATCGGAAGGATGTACTTCTCGCCTATCTCGGCGCATATCTCCCGTATTCCGATGATGTCCTCGTTGAGCATATAGTCCATTCTATTCCTCGCCTTCAGCTTTTTTCAGGGCCATTTCGGCCGCCGCCATTTCCGCGTTCTTCCTGCTGGCGGCTCTGCCCCTGCCCAGCACTTTTCCATTAACGGTTACACTGATGTCGAACACCGGAGCGTGGGGAGGTCCGGTGACTCTTTCTGTATGGTATTCCGGCAGGGGGATCCTCCTTGCCTGGCAGTATTCCTGCAGTCGTGATTTAGGGTCGCCGCCTCCGCTGGTTTCCTCGGTATGAAGAAGGGTCTGCCTCACGAAATCCATGGCCTTCGGGAAACCGCTGTCGGCGAAAAGGGCTCCGGCAACCGCTTCATAGGCGTCGGCGGCCACGGAGTCGGGGATCTCCCCATTCCGGAAGTCGCCTCCAGTGATGATCAGTTCCCTGAGTCCCAACCTGTCGGCGCACCTTGCCAGGGTTGATTTTCGCACCAGACCTATCTTCATCCTTGTAAGCTCCCCCTCGGAGGCCCCCGGTGAATCCTGAAGGAGACTCCACCTGACCGTCAGCTCTATCACCGCGTCGCCCAGGAACTCGAAACGCTGGTTGTCAGGGGTGTTCCGGGAGGAGGGGTGTGTGAGGGCCTGGCGCAGTAGGTCGGAGCGGCTGAACAGCCGCTCCAGACTTTCATAAGCGTTGATATCAGCTGTCAACCTTGTACTTGCGAAGGGCAATGGTAACATTGTGCCCGCCGAAGCCCAGGGAATTGCTCAGGGCATGCTCGATGGCAGCTTCCCTTGCTTTGCCCGGGACATAGTCGAGGTCGCAGCCTTCGCCGGGGTTCTCGAGGGTGGCCGTGGGGGTACGATCCCGTGCTTCAGAGCCAGGGCGGTGAGGGTTACCTCCATGCTTCCCGTTGCCCCGAGCATGTGGCCGTGAACCGACTTGGTGCTGGATACCATCACTTTGTCCGCATGGCTTCCCAGGGCGGTCCTGATCGCCATGGTCTCGTTCACATCGTTAAGCAGTGTAGAGGTTCCGTGGGCATTTACATAATCAACCTTGTCCGGCGAGATCCCGGCGTCCTTCATGGCCATTATCATTGACCTTGCGCAGCCCTCTCCCCCGGGTGCCGGTGCCGTTATGTGGTGGGCGTCGCATGACATTCCCACACCGGTTATCTCGGCGATGATGTCTGCACCCCTGTCCAGGGCGTGCTGAAGGTCTTCCAGAACAAGAATGGAAGCGCCCTCGGCGATAACGAAGCCGTCGCGGTCACGGTCGAATGGTCTGGATGCCTTTTCCGGCGTATCGTTGAAGGATGTGGAAAGGGCCTTCATGGAGCAGAAACCCCCGACACTCATTATGGTGAGGGGTGCTTCGCTTCCGCCGGTGATCATTGCTTCGGCACGGCCCAGCCTTATGGCATCCACCGCGGTGGCCAGGGCATGGGTACTGGAGGCGCAGGCGGTAACGGTGGCGAAGTTGGGACCCCTGGCGCCTATCTCTATGGCAACCTGCCCCGCCGCCATGTTGCTGATCATCATGGGAACGAAGAGGGAGCTTATCCGTCTTGGTCCCCTTTCCAGGGCGATGGTGTGCTGCTCCTCGTAGGTTTGAAGGCCGCCCACTCCGGAACCGATGATAACACCAACCCTCTCAGGGTCTATGGTAATATCCGAAAGGCCTGAATTTTTCCAGGCTTCCCGGGCGGCCACCATGGCGAACTGTGTGTAGCGGTCGTTCCGCCTTACCGCTTTGGCCCCGAGAAATTCCTCCGGGTCAAAATCCTTTATTTCCCCTGCAACCTGACTGGTAAACGGTTCCGGGTCGATAACGGATAATCTTCCGATACCGCTTGTGCCAGCTGCGGCGTTCTGCCAGGCCTCGGAAGGGGTGTTGCCGATTGGGCTCAAAACTCCAAGACCTGTGATAACTACCCGCTTTTCAGCCACGGAAATCCTCCCGATAGTCAATCCGGCGAAACGCTGCGCCCCCTGGATGCAGCGTTTCACCGGGATTTCAAACTTGTTTCCAGCTAGCCTTCAATACCCTTGGAGTGCAGGAACTCCACAACGGCGCCCACTGTTTCCAGGGTGTTGCCCTCTTCATCGGAAATTTTCAGATTGAACTCGTCCTCGAGGTCCATCATGAGATCGACCATGTCCAGGGAATCGGCGCCAAGGTCGTTCTTGAGGTCTGCGGTGGGGGTTACCTCTTCCCGCTTCACGTTCAATCTGCTGACAATAATATCAGAGATGCGGTTTTCAAGAGACATATTTCTTCCTTTCTCAGGTGGTGAGACCGCCGTCGACGGGCAGTACTATACCGGTAATATACTTCGCGGAAGGGCCCATGAGAAATCCAACCGCTTCTGCTATTTCAACTGGCTTCCCCAGCCTGCCGGCGGGGATCCTGGTAAGATAATCCGCTGTGACCTCTTCGGGAAGGTTCCTTGTCATTTCCGTTTCGATAAGCCCGGGGCTATCACGTTCACCCTGATATTCCTGCCGGAGAGTTCCCTTGTGAGGGACTTGGACATGCCGATAAGACCCGCCTTGCTTGCGGCGTAGTTGGCCTGCCCGGCGGCGCCCATGAGACCCACCACCGACGAAATGCTCACGATGGAGCCCTCCCGGGCCCTTATGAGGGAGCGGAGGAAAGCCCTTGTAACCTTCCAGGCGCCGGTGAGGTTCACATCGATGACCTGGCTCCACTGGGATTCGTCCATGCGCATCATAAGCGAGTCCCTGGTTATGCCGGCGTTGTTCACGATGCCCTTTACCGGGGGGAGGTCTTCGCCGATGGCCCGGGCAACGGCGTCAAGCTGCTCCGAATCGGTGATGTTCACCGTGTAGGGGGCATACTCGGGGCCCAGTTCCCCGGCGGCTTTCTGCAGGTCTTCCTCCAGCATATCAAGGGCGGCCACGGTCCAGCCCTGCTCAATGAGCTTTCTGGCGATCTCGAGGCCGATACCCCTTGCGGCTCCGCTTACCACCACAGTTGCTTTTTCACTCATCTGTCCACCTCACCACCATTCCTCCCCAGGTGAGCCCAGCGCCGAAGGCGGCCAGGACCACCGTGAATCCCGATTTTATGGTTCCGTTACGAAGTGCCTCATCCAGGGCTATGGGAATGGATGCGCTTGAGGTGTTCCCGTACTGGTCGATGTTCACATAAACATCCTTCCACTCCAGCCTCAGGACCCTGGCGGTGGATTCTATGATCCTTACATTTGCCTGATGGGAGATGAGGAGGTCCACATCCCTGTAGGTAAGACCCTCCTTGGCAAGGGCCTTCAGGGCGGAATCCCTCATGGCCCTCACGGCGCTCTTCATTATCTCGCCGCCGGACATGTGAATGGTGTTCAACTTCTGGTCGATTGCCTCGTGGGTAACGGGCATTCTGGAACCGCTGGCCGGGAGGTCAAGGAGGTGGCCAATGGAACCGTCGGCCCCCCAGTGGATACCGCCGAGGAGACCGCCGGGTCCGGTGCTGTCAATACAGGCGGCACCGGCGCCGTCGCCGAAGAGAACGCAGGTGTTCCTGTCCTCCCAGTTGGTGATAGATGAAAGCTTTTCCGCGCCGATGACCAGAATCCTGTCAAGGATTCCCGATTCAATAAAGGCCTTTGCCTGAATAAGTCCATAAATAAATCCGCTGCAGCCCGCTTCAAAATCATAACAAGGTACATTGCCCAGGCCGAGCCTGTGGGCAACCAGCGCCGCGGTGTTGGGAAAAGAAAAATCCGGTGTGACCGTTCCCAGGATGACCGCCTGAACATCCTCCGGCTTCCAGCCGGCGTTTTCCATGGCCATTCTGGCCGCCTCAACGGACATGTCGCTGTTGGCCATGTCGTCAGGGGCTATGTGTCTCTGTTTGATCCCGGTCCTGGTGGTTATCCACTCGTCGGTGGTATCAACCATTTTCTCAAGGTCTTCGTTGGTCAGGACCGGTTCCGGGGCAAAGTGGCCGGTGCCTGTAATGTAAGCGTGTCTATCCTTCAACGGTCTTATCCTCCTCCTCAAGTAGTTCTGCCATCTTGTTCTCGATGGCCTCCACGGCGCCGCTGCGTCTGAAATCCACCGCCGCGGCGATGGCGTTCCTTATGGCCAGGGCCGATGAGCTTCCGTGGGCGACGATTCCAACCCCCTTCAGGCCCAGCAGGGGGCCCTCCGTACTCTGCGGCATCGAATTTTTCCATAGCTTGCTGAAGGACGGCTTCATGAAGAGGAACCCCAGTCTTGATGTCCACTGCTTCTTCATCTCGAGATAGAGGGTTCCCCCCACCATGGAAGCTATGGACTCTATGAACTTCACCAGGACATTTCCCGTGTAGCCGTCGGTTACCACCACATCGGCCTCCCCCAGAAGAATGCCGTCGCCCTCTATGTTCCCTCCGAAATTTATTGGTGAGCCGCTGAGAAGCCTGTAGACCTCCTTGACCTCGGGTGTGCCCTTGGATGGTTCGCTTCCAACGTTCAGAAGACTTACCTTGGGGTTGTCAACGCCGAAGACCAGCCTGGAGTAGATGCTTCCCATGAAGGCGAACTTGTACATGAGCTGAGGCCTGCACCCCACATTCGCACCGACATCCACAAGAATTGTGGGGTTCCCTATGGTGGGAATGCTGCTCGCCAGGGCAGGCCGGGGAATGCCTTTGATGCGACCCAGGGCGAACATGCTGCTTGCCATCATGGCGCCTGTGTTCCCCGGGCTCACCATTGCGTTGGCTATGCCCCTTCGCTGAAGCCCGGCCATGACCGCCATGGAGCTGTCGGGCTTTTCCTTCAGGGCTTCCGCCGGGTGGTCGTCCATGGTGATCACCTGTGAGGCGTGCTGGATCTCTATGGGGTACTTCTGCCCGCCGGCCCTGGACAGAAGACGGGCCACTGTGTCCCGGTGACCCACAAGGATCACCTTCACGTTTTCCCTGAGGCTCCTCGGGCTTTCCCGGAAGAACTTCACCGCCCCGCCCACCACACGCCGGGGCCGTGGTCTCCGCCCATGGCATCCAGGGCAACAACGACGGAACTCTTCAAAACCATTTACCGCCGGTGCAGTTTCGGCTAGTCTTCGACAGGTTCCGTGACCTGCCTGCCGTTATAGAATCCGCAGTGCCTGCAAACCCTGTGGGGAAGCCTGGGCTCCCCGCACTGGGGGCATGAGCTGGTGGAGCTGACCGCAATTTTCCAGTGACCGCGGCCCTTGTCGCGCCGGGTTGACGAGTGCCTTCTTTTTGGAACTGGCATCTGAATCTCTCTTTCAATCTGGAATACCGGGCTATACCCCGGTATCGTGTTTGCATTCCTCTTTGTTCCTGTTCATTCCGCAGCGGGGACACAGACCCCTGCAGTCGGGGCTGCAGAGGGGTACAGAAGGTATGGAAAGAATCACCGCTTCGCGAACGGGGTCTAATATACTAACGGTGCCGTCGTTATGCGAGACCGGCTCAACTTCCGGATCGGTGAGCATATCGGGATCCCAGGAGTATATCCTCTCTATCTCCTCTGTAACGGGGAACACCACCGGTTCCAGGCATCTTGCGCACTGAACGGTGAAGTCAGCCTGAAGATCACCCTTTATGAGTATTTCGTTCTCGGTGCGGGTTACCTCGAGGTAGAGCTCTCCCCGGGCGGACAGGGGCTCGGCGTCGGGCAGGTCCCAGGGGACTTCCCCAATTTCAAGGATGAAGGACTCCCTGGTTACCCCCCTGTCAATGGAGTTTATGGGAATGGACAGGGTTTCGGTGACGAGCCTCATTCCCCCCCTCCCGGAACTCACCGGACATGGCCTCTTCTATCCTGCGGTTCTCCTGTTCCGAGGGGGACTGAACATAGATGCGTGCAAGGGGTTCGGTGCCGCTGAGGCGAACCAGTACCCAGGTGTCATCCCCCAGGGAAAGCTTAACGCCGTCGGTGCGGTCAATACCGGTTACCTGCAGTCCGGCGGCTTCCCTTTTGTCTTTTTCAAAGAGTTCGGTTACTATTCGACTGCGCATTTCAGAGTCGAGGGGAAGGTCCACCCTGGTGTTGTAAAGCCTGCCGTGCCTGCTCCACATATCCCGGAGGAGTTCGCCCAGTCCCCTGCCGTGGTGGCAGACCATTTCCGCGGCGAGAAGCCCGGCCAGTATGCCGTCTTTCTCGGGAACATGGCTGCCGGTGGAAAGGCCTCCGCTCTCTTCCCCGGCAAGGAGGACTCCGCCCTGGAGTATTTCCGCCCCCAGGTGCTTGAACCCCACGGGGGTGACCATAACTTCCAGGCCCCTTGCCTTTGCGGCCCTGTCAACTATGCTTCCGGTGGTAATGGACCTCACCACACGGCCGGTGGCGCCGGAATCGGCCAGGTACTCCACCAGAAGCGCCATGAAGTCGTGGGGAGTAACGAAGCTGCCCTCCTCGTCCACTATACCGAAACGGTCGGCGTCGCCGTCGGTGGCCAGCCCCAGGGAGGCTCCGCTGCGGCGAACACTGAGTGAGAGGTCCGAGAGGCCGGCGGCATTGGGCTCGGGGTGCTGCCTTCCGGCGAAAAGGGGGTCCCTTGTGCCGTTGAGCATCCTTACCGCTCCGCCCAGTTCGATCAGTTTTTTGTCCAGCACGCCGCTTCCGGCGCCGCTGAAGGCGTCGTAGACCACCCTGAGGGAATCGGTCCTCCTGAATGCTTCGGTGTTCAGAAAACCGTCGATTTCCTTTAAATAGGGGGTAATGAAATCCCGGGGAATGACCTTTCCTCCGGAGACCCTTTCCGGTGAGTTCTCTTCGGCGGTGAGCTCCTCTATTCTGCCGGTGTCTTCCCCGGATGCCGGTCCGCCGTGCCAGGGGCTGAACTTGATGCCGTTGTAAAGGGGTGGATTATGGCTGGCGGTAAAATTGATGACCCCTCCGAGTTTCATGCTTCTGCATCCGTGGGAGAGGACCGGTGTGGGAACCGGTCTTTCGGAGAGGTAAACGGTGAAACCCAATTCCGCCATTCTTTCAGCCGCGGCTTCGGAAAGCTCCGGGGACAGGAACCTGCAGTCGCCGCCTATGGCAATGGAACCGTGACCGGTTTCCCGAAGCCTTGAGGATATGGCGTCCACAACGGACATGGCCCTGTCCCAGGTGAACTCCTTTGATATTACCCCTCGCCATCCGGATGTGCCGAACTTAATGCTCATTCAAACTGCTCCTCGGTGAGAAATTCTATCGCCCGCATTATTACCTCGTCGTGGGGGGCGGTTGCTTCGTAATAACGGTTCATGGGCCACTCCCTCAGTGCTATCTCACGAAGGAGGGCCCTTTCTATGTAGAGATGGCTCTCCGCCAGTTCCTCCGGGGTGTATTCTATTCCCTCTTCGGCCATGTACTCCTCAAAAAGCTGGAACACCTGTTCATCGGGCCAGAAGTCCAGGGGGATGTCGTGGCTGAGGGTGTAGTCAACGGCAAAGCTGAAGAAGTGGCCGTCGAACTCCAGCTCGGCCACCAGATCTATGCCGAAGGAATCCGGTTCCACGGTAATGTCCGGGATGATCCCCCATGTTTCCTCTGCCTCTGCGTTCATGAAGTCCGGGCTGAGGGTGCGGTCGATGCTTCTGTCCGAAGGGGTGTAGTAACGGGCGGTGGTGAGTTTCACCCCGTAATGGCCTATTCCGGGGTATTCGCCCAGGTCGGAGAGGGACTGAACCGAACCCTTTCCAAAGGTCCTGCTTCCTATGAGGGTCGCTGCGTGCTGGTCCTGGAGGCTCCCGCCAGGATCTCGGAAGAGCTGGCGCTGCCGCCGTCTACAAGAAGAACGAGTTCGCCGTCGTAGAGAACTCCCCTTCGGGTTCTGTAGGTGAACTCCCCAACGGACTGTCCCGGGTGGTTACAACAACGGCACCGGCGGGGAGGAAGATGTCCGCCACGTCGATGGAGGGAAGCATCAGGCCGCCGGAGTTACCCCGTACGTCCAGTATCATTTTTTCCGCCCCCTGGTCCTCAAGCTCCAGCACCGCATCGAGCACCTCGTTGGCCGACTCTTCGCTGAACCGGGAAAGCCTTATGTAGCCGATGCCGGGCTGCACCATGAAGTGAGCCGAGACCGAAGGGAAGTCTATCACATCCCTCTCGATGGGGAAAACGATGGGTTCGTCCATTCCCGGTCTCTGAACGGTGAGTTCCACCACGGTCCCGCCGGGCCCCTTATGTGGCTCACCGCTTCGGTGGTGGTAATGCCCTCGGTGGACATGCCGTCGATCTCGGTAATGCGGTCGCCGGCCTTCATTCCCGCCCTGTAGGCCGGGGTCCCCTCGATGGGGGAAATGACCGTGAGCCAGTCGTCCCGCTGACCCAGTGTTATGCCAACTCCCTCGAAGGAGCCCTCCAGCTGTATCTGCAGGTTTTCCAGCTCGTCCGGGGTGAGAAGGACGCTGTTGGGGTCCAGGGACTGGAGCATTCCCTGAAGGGCCTGCTCTATAAGGTCGGTGCTGCTCAGTGTGTCAACATAGGAAGCCCGGGTAAGACCGTAGACATCAAAGAACAGCTCCAGTGACGATGCCCGTTCCGCCGGTGATTCCTGGCTCTGTGCGGATGCGGTGGGCGGAAGGGCCAGAACGAGTGATGCGGCGATTAGGAGGGTGCCGGTAACCGCGGCGACCCATCCGGGTACGAGATTCTTCATTGTGAGTCTGCCTTTCTTTCCCTACCCCTGATCTTAACCTGGTCAAGAATAATGGAATCCTGTGTTTTGCCGTCGAGCATTCCGTCTACCACCAGGAACCTTTCCGGTTCCCCCCGGGCGATGGCAAGATAGCCCTCCCTCACCCTTCGGTGAAAGTCCATCTTCTCCATCTCGATGCGGTCGAGGGTCCTTCCGGAGAGGTCCATTCTTCTGAAGCCCTCCTCGGGGTCGAGGTCCATCAGTATGGTCAGGTCAGGTTTCAGCCCGTCGGTGGCAAGCTGATTGGCCCTTTCGATGCCCTGAAGGGGAAGCCCCCTGCCGTAGCCCTGATAGGCCGTGGTGGCGTCGATGTACCTGTCGCAGACCACCACGGCTCCCCTTTCCAGGGCGGGTCTCACGATCAGGCTCACATTTGCCGCCCTTCCGGCGAAGTAAAGCATCAGTTCAGCCAGGGGGGGCACTTCCAGGGAAGGGTCGAGGAGGATCGACCTTATTCGTTCGGATATCTCGGGCCCGGGTTCCCTGGTGAAAACGGTTTCACCGGGCAACAGCCGGAGGCCCCGAGAAGATTCCGGCATCTGGAGGATTTGCCCGACCCCTCTACTCCCTCAAAGGTGATAAAAAGACCGGGCAAAGGAATCTCCTATTTCTTTTCAGCCTTCTTTTCAGCCTTCTTTTCAGCGGCGCGCCGTAGGTCTGGATGTACTCTTCGGTCATCCTGTGGCAGACGTCGTCGTAGTACTGAACCGGAGGTGACTTGAAGAAGTAGCTGGAAGGTGCTTCTATCGCCCCGGAAAGGCCGTTGTCGAGGGCAAGCTTGGCGCAGCGGACGGCATCTATGATCACCCCTGCGCTGTTGGGGCTGTCCCACACTTCAAGCTTGGCTTCGATGTTGAGGGGCACATCTCCGAAGCTGGTGCCCTCCATGCGGATGTAGCACCATTTCCTGTCGTCGAGCCATTCAACGTAATCGCTGGGGCCTATGTGCACGTTCTTGGGCAGTATTCCCCCGGGGATCTGGCTTGTGACGGCGTTGGTCTTGCTGATCTTCTTTGACTCGAGGCGTTCCCTCTCAAGCATATTGAGGAAATCGGTGTTGCCTCCCACATTGAGCTGGTAGGTACGGTCGAGCCTCACGCCCCTGTCCTCGAAGAGACGGGTCATCACCCGGTGAAGGATAGTGGCTCCCACCTGACTCTTGATGTCGTCGCCCATGCATGGAAGGTTCTTGTCACGGAACCTTTTCTGCCAGTAGGGCTCACGGGCGATGAAAACCGGAATGGCGTTCACGAAGGCGCACCCTGCCTCGAGTATCTGCTCAACGTACCACTTGGTGGCCTCTTCGCTGCCCACGGGAAGGTAGCTCACCACCACATCGGTCTTGGTTTCCCTGAGAATACCCACGATGTCCGCCGTGGGGCCGGGGGCCTTTTCGATCACCGGTTTGAGGTATTTGCCTATGCCGTCGTGGGTCATGCCCCTGTTGACGGTGACTCCCAGCTTGGGCACATCGCAGAGCTTGATGGTGCAGTTGGGGTCGGCGAAAATAGCCTCGCTGAGATCCTTTCCGACCTTGGACACATTGATGTCGAAGGCCGCGCTGAACTCAACATCCTTTACATGGTATCCCCCAGGTTCACATGCATGAGACCCGGGACCTTGTCGGTATCCTTAGAGTTGCGGTAATACTCTACGCCCTGAACAAGGCTGCTGGCGCAGTTACCCACTCCGATTATGGCCACCCTGACTTTTTTTGACATTCAATATCCTCCCTGACGGGTAATGTTCGAATGAAAGGAGCACCCCTAGTTCAGGGGCATACCCCTCCCATCCCCTGTAACTTTCAACAACCTCTGCAAAGCGGTGAACCAGGAACCGGCGGCAACAGCCGCAAAGCTCCACACGATGACCTCGGTTCCCCAGGGGAGCAGAGGTGAAAGTGTTACTCCCGCTATGAGCAGGACAAGCCTTTCAGTCCTTGTGAAAAGCCCCACTTTGCATTCGATACCAAGCCCCTCGGCCCGGGCCCTTACATAGCTTACCATGAGAGACCCGCCCATGGCCAGGGGAATTATAAACAACAAGCTATCATGTTCACTTCCGGCCCTTCCGGCAAGCACCGCCGTAAAGATAATTATTTCCCCCACTCTGTCCAGAGATGAATCCAGGGCTGCTCCGCCCCTGGAGACCGAGCCTGTCATCCTGGCTATGCTTCCGTCCACAGCGTCGAAAAGGCTGCCGATGATGAGCACCGCGCCACCTGCCAGATAATGGCCTTCGTACACCAGCCAGGAAGCCCCCAGGGTTATCATGAGACCGGCAATGGTGGCCCCCGCAGGTGTTACACCCATTTTCACAAGAAGGACCACGAAGGGCCTGAGAAGCCCCTTCAGCGTCAGCCTTGTTCTTTCAAGGTTCATGGAGAAGCTCCTTCGACAAGCAGTGTTATCTCCCCCTTCGGGCAGGAATCCGAGTACCTGGCGCACATTTCCGAAACTGTGCCCCTTATGATCTCCTCATGGATCTTTGTGAGTTCCCTGGCTACGCAGCAGCGTCTGTTCCCGAAGACCTGGAGCATCTCGGTGAGCAGCCTGTGAAGATGGTGAGGACCTGTGTAATATGCAATGGTTCCCCTGTAATCCGCCATCTCCCCCAGCCGTTTCAGCCTTTTCCCCTTCTTAACCGGGGGAAAGCCCTCAAAGGCGAAACGGTGTATTGGAAGGCCGGAAACCACAAGCCCCATTATCACCGCAGACGGGCCGGGTATCATGGTAACCTCCGCACCGGACTCGATGGCCAGGGAGACCACCCTGTAGGCGGGGTCGGATATTCCCGGTGTTCCAGCATCGGTGGCCATGGCAACCGTTGAGCCCTGCCGCAGGAACTCCTCTATCTGTGGGAGCCTTCCCTGAACATTGTGGTCGTGGCAGCTGTACAGTTTCCTCCGGTCCTCAACGAACCTGCCGGTGCGCCTGGTGTCCTCGGCCATCACCGCGTCGGCCTCCCGCAGGCGGCTGCCGCCCTGGGGGACATGTCCTCAAGATTTCCAATGGGGGTGGCCACAAGGACCAGCTTTCCCCTTCGGGGTTCGGTCATCGGTTCTCCAGACGGGATCTGAGGTTCCTTATCCTCTCGATCCTGGCACTGGTGGCCTCGGTGTCCCGTTGAAGGGTAACACGCATGGTCATGCCCTCGGTTACATCCGCTGGAAGGTATTCCCCGGGCAGGTGCCAGTCGAAACCGCCGGGAACCAGTATAACGGCGATGCCCTCCTCTATCCTGTCGAGGTCAACGGTAAACTCGCTCTTCTGATCGTCAGCCATGAAACCCTCCTTGCAACGGCTCTTAATCCTCGGCTTCCACTCCGTGCCAAACACCGCCGCCGATGATTGACTGGGCGATGTTCTTGATGTGGTCCCCGGCCCTCTCGCAGTACTCGATGAAATCCAGAATCGCAAGGCCGGTGAGGTTGGAAACTCCGTAGGTTGCAAGGGATTTGCTGTAGTTGTCCCTTGCTTCCTGCTCTATCTGGTTCAGCCTGCCCTCCAGGATGAGGACCTGCTGGGCGGCGTTGAGGTCGTGGGTCTCAAGGGCGATGACGATGTGTTTAACCATTTTCCGTACCACTTCGAAGCCTGGCCGGCGGCTGCGGAAAGGGGACCCTCCTCCTGGAGAATGCTCCCCTTAACACGTCCCCGGGCCTCGACCATGTTCACCGAATGGTCGGAAACCCGTTCGATGTCGTTCACCGAGTGAAGGATGACCGGCAGCATCAGGGTCTGTTCCGTTGATAGGTTGGCATTGAACAGCTTGGAAACATAAATGGTCATGTCCCTCTGCATTTCGTCCACGGTGTCTTCAATGGAGAAGATGCTCTTTGGCTTGTGCTTCCCCTCAAGGAAGTGTTCCGCCGCCCATATAAGTCCCTTTCCGGCGAATCTGGCCATCTTCGACATTTCTCTGTTCAGGGTGTCTATGGCTAGGGCCGGGGAATCGATCAGGTTCAGATCTAGACGAAGCTCCGGATGCCTGCTTTCGATCTCTTCCTGCCCGGGGGGAAGTATCAGCCTGCAAATCCTTGCCAGCAGGGGAACAAGCGGAAGGAACACCAGACAGTTGACGATGTTGAAAATGGTGTGGGCGTTGGCCACCTGCCTTACAGGGTCGTCGCTGGTCCTCCTCACAATGTCCATGAAGAACCCGTTGGGATCCAAAATGAAAACGGCGAAGTAGGCCGCTCCTATCATCTTTATCAGTGTGTGGGCCATGGCGGTCTGCCTTGCGTTCCTGTTGCTGCCTATTGAAGCCAGCTGGGCGGTCACGGTGGTTCCTATGTTGTCCCCCAGGACCAGGAAGAACGCACCCTGGAGGCCGATGAGGCCGGAACCGGCCAGGGTCATGGTAAGGCCCACGGTGGCGCTTGAACTCTGAACCAGAAGGGTCACCAGCATGCCGGCGAAGATTCCCAGCAGGGGATTTCTGCTGAAGCTTGTGAAGAACTCCCTCACCGGCGCGCTGCCCTGCAGGGGTTTCATCACCCCGCTCATGGTGGTCATGCCCAGGAACAGGAGACCGAGCCCTGTGAGGGCCCTGCCCCACATCTGCCTCCTGGGATTCTTTGAAAAAGCTGAGAGGGCGAAACCCACACCTATCATGGGGTATGCGTAGGCCGTTACTCTGAAGGCAATGAGCTGCCCTGTGATCGTGGTTCCGATGTTTGCCCCCAGTATGACGCCTATAGCCTGTTGCAGGGTCATAAGTGAGCTGTTAACGAAACCCACTGTAATGACCGTTGTCGCGCTGGAACTCTGGATCAGGGCGGTAACGAATGCTCCGGCGGCCACTCCCATTATCCTGTTCCTGGTGAGGGCCTTGAGGATGGCCCGCATCCTGTTCCCGGCAACCTGCTGGAGATTGGAGGACATGAGATGCATCCCCATGAGAAAAATGGCCAGCCCTCCGAATATCTGGAACACTATCGCCTGTATGTCCAGGGAAACAACGTGGAAAGTAACGGATGACTGAACGCCATCGTGGTCCGTGACGGTTCCTGTCACCGCCACCTCTCCCATCTTCCCCAGGGAGAGCCCGACCCTTGCGATGCCGTTGGAATCGGTCTCGACAATGAGTCCCTCCGACAATTCGCCGCTTAGGGTCAGGTAGCCTTCCGCCGGAAGCAGCTCCGCGTTGCCGCCGGTGACTGCAAAGTACACCGGGTAGCCGGGAACGGGATTGCCTGAACGGGTGGAAGTAAGCCTCAGATCAAGAGAGGACTCGAGTTCAGAGCCCGACTTGCCGTGGTCGGTGTATTCGAGCTGCTCAATGGCGAGAGCGCTGTCCGCCGAAGCGGACACGGCCAGGATGAAGAGCAGGGGCAGCAAGAGCTTCATGAACCCGCCGGCCTATTCATCGTATTCTTCCCCGTGCCACACGCCTCCTCCGAGGATGGACTGGGCTATGTTCTTGATGTGGTCCCCGGCCCTCTCGCAGTACTCGATGAAATCCAGTATGGCAAGACCCTCGAGGTTGGAGACACCGTAAGTTGCCAGGGATCTGCCGTAGTTCTCCCGTGCCTCCTCCTCTATCAGGTTCATGCGGCCCTCAAGCACGAGAACCTTCTGGGCGGCGTTGAGGTCGTGGGTCTCAAGGGCGATTACGATGTGTTTAACCATTTTCCGCACCACTTCGAGGCCTGGCCGGCGGCTGCGGAAAGGGGACCCTCCTCCTGGAGAATGCTCCCCTTAACACGTCCCCGGGCCTCGACCATGTTCACCGAATGGTCGGAAACCCGTTCGATGTCGTTCACCGAGTGAAGGATGACCGGCAGCATCAGGGTCTGTTCCGTTGATAGGTTGGCATTGAACAGCTTGGAGACATAGATGGTCATGTCCCTCTGCATTTCGTCCACGCTGTCTTCAATGGAGAAGATGCTCTTTGGCTTGTGCTTCCCCTCAAGGAAGTGTTCCGCCGCCCATATAAGTCCCTTTCCGGCGAATCTGGCCATCTTCGACATTTCTCTGTTCAGTGTGTCTATGGCCAGTGTGGGGGAATCCAGGAGGTTGGCGTCGAGGTGAAGTTCCGGATGACGGCTCTCTATCTCCTCCTTGCTGGCCGGAAGAAGGAACCTGCAGAGCCTGGTGAGCAGCGGCACAAGGGGCAGGAAACGATGCAGTTGATTATGTTGAACATGGTGTGGGCATTGGCCACCTGCCGCATGGTGTCTCCGGAGGTGTTCCTTACGAACCTGAGGAAGAAGCCGTTCCGGTCGATGGCCAGCAGGGCAAAATAGATGGCGCCTATTACATTGAACAGGGTATGGGCAAGGGCGGCCTGTTTTGCGGTGCGGTTGCTTCCTATGGCGGCAAGCTGGGCGGTTATGGTGGTTCCGATGTTGTCCCCCAGCACCAGGAACACGGCCCCCTGAAGCCCTATCAGCCGGAACCGGCCAGTGTCATGGTGAGACCCACCGTGGCGCTGGAACTCTGGACCAGGACGGTGACCAGTGTTCCGGCCACTATGGCCAGAATGGGATTGGTGCTGAACGTGGTGAAGAACTCCCTGACCGGAGCGCTTCCCCTGAGGGGTTTCATCACCCCGCTCATTGTTGTCATGCCCAGGAAGAGAAGCCCCAGGCCCATGAGTGCCCTGCCCCACATCTGCCTTTTGCCGTTCTTGCTGAAGGTGGCGAAGGCGAAGCCCACGGCTATCATGGGGAAGGCGAATTTTGTTACCTTGAATGCTATGAGCTGGCCTGTGATGGTGGTTCCTATGTTGGCCCCGATAACCACACCCACCGCCTGCTGGAGATTCATCAGGGCGCTGTTCACGAACCTACGGTGATCACGGTGGTTGCGCTGGAACTCTGTACCAGCGCCGTGACAAGGGCTCCTGCCGCCACCCCCATGAAGCGGTTGGTGGTAAGGGCTTTCAGTATGGTCTTCATCCTGTTGCCGGCAACGTTCTGAAGGCTTGAGGACATGAGCTGCATTCCCAGAAGGAATATTGCCAGCCCCCCGGTGATCTGAAAAACGATTGCCCTGATATCCAGGGAGACCACATTGAAGGAGGCGGAGAAGTGCTGCCCATGGAGGTCGGTTACCGTTGCGGTAACGGCTATCTCCCCCATATCCCCCAGGAGGAGGTCCACCTCGGCAAGCCCCTGGGAGTTGGTGTGGACCACGAGACCCTCGGCCCTCTCCTCCTCGAGGGTGAAGTATCCCGGTGCCTGGAGCAGCCTGCCATCTCCCTGCATCACCGTGAAGTGAACCGGGAGATCCGCAATGGGCAGACCCTCCGGGGTGGTTACCTCCACCGCCAGACCGCCTTCCAGCATGCTTTCCGAATCCCCGTGATCCGAATGGTTCCGGGTTTCGATGATTATATCGCTCTGTGCCAACGAGATGAACGGTACAAGAAAAAGCGCAAGAAAAATCGGTTTCAACAGCACACCCCTCTGTTGATGAAGTGAATTCAAAGAGTTGAATGAATGAAATTCTACCCGGGGGAATATAGCAAAACCGAAGGTTTCGGCGAAGGTACTGTATAGGTGTTGGAAATGGTGTTATTTTACCGCCATGAATAAAGCCGCTGCCATACTTGAAGCCATGCGTCTGAGGTCCTGGACGAAGAACTCCTTCGTGTTCGCCGCCCTTCTCTTTGGAAGGGTCTGGTCGTTGAGGGGCTTCTGGAAACGGTTCTGGCCGCCCTGGGCTTCGGGCTGGTCTCCTCGGCCATATACCTCATCAACGACTCCGTTGACAGGAAGAAAGACCGCCTTCACCCGGAAAAGAAGAACCGGCCCATAGCCTCGGGCAGGCTATCCGTAAGGACCGCCCTCGTTACCGCTGCCCTTGTGGGCGGAGGGACCATTGCCTCGGCCTGGGTCCTGTCGCCATGGCTCGCTTTAGTCTATTCGGTGTATTTCCTTAAACAGATAGCCTACTCCCTAAGGCTTAAGAACACTGTGATACTGGACTGCATACTGATCTCAATGGGCTTCGTTCTCAGGGCTCTGGCCGGGGTTGCGGTGCTCTACGACTTCGGTGAACTCATCGAACTATCCCCATGGCTGGTGATATGCACATTCTTCCTGGCCCTGCTCCTTGCCTTCGCCAAAAGGCGGCATGAACTTGAGTCCATGGGGGAAAAGGCCAGGGAACACAGGCATAACCTGAAGGAATACTCCCTGCCCCTCCTCGATCAGATGATAGGCATAACCGCCGGAACCAGCATACTGGGCTACGCCATATACACCGTAAGCGACAGGACCGCCCAGGAGGTCTCCCCCACCTTTGGATGACCATTCCCTTCGTGGCCTACGGGGTTTTCAGGTATCTTTTCATCGTATACGGCCTGGGCAAGGGGGGGCCCCGGAGAAGGTGCTCCTGAAAGACGGTCCCCTCCGCCTTAACCTCGTCCTGTGGGTCCTGGCGGTGGCGATCATCCTGCTCCAGGGCGGTCAGGCCAGTTGAGGTCGGTTACACTGAAGGCCCCGGCAAAACTCAATCTGGGCCTTCGCATCACAGGCATACTGCCGAACGGCTTCCACTCCCTGGAAAGCGTTTTTTCTGCGATTACCCTTGCGGATGAGGTTGAGGTTGCCATATCCGACGGTTCAAGGGGAACAAGCCTTCGGTGCACCGGGTTCCCCTCTCCTGAAGGCCCTTCCAACCTGGTCTGGAAGGCGGCGGAGCTTTTCAGGGCTGAAACGGGCTACACCGGGAGCATTTACATTCGCCTCCACAAGAACATTCCCTCCCCCGGGGGGCTGGGCGGAGGAAGCAGCGATACAGCGGCGGTTATCAGGCCCTGGTGAAACTGACCGGCCTGGAGGTTGACGTAATCGAACTGGGCTCCGCCCTTGGAAGCGATGTTCCGTTTTTCGCAGGGGGTTTTTCCCATGCTGTCGTAAGGGGCCGGGGGGAGCTGGTGGAGGGCTGCAGCGTACCTGAATTCCACGCCGTTCTCGTTAGCTCGGGGGAAAGAATACCCACCCCGGTTGCCTACTCATTGTGGGACGAAGGGGGCGGGCACTTGACAGAGCCATGGCAGATAAGCAATTATACCGCCCTGAATTTTGGAGTTTGGCATGAGGGTAAGCCTTTCCCTGTCAGACTCGACAACGACTTCCTGCCGGTTCTTTCCAGAAGGTTCCCCGGCGTGGAGCGCGCCGCCGGTATTCTGTCCGAGACCTGCGTCAACTGGGGCTCAGCGGTTCCGGCCCGGTGTTCTACGCCCTGTATCCATACGAGAAAGAGGCGGTGGAGGCCGAGGAAAACCTCAGCGGGAAGTTCCCCTGGGTTTTCCGTTGTCGGTCCAGGCAAATTGGGGCGTCGTCAAATGGTTAAGACACAGGGTTTTGGTCCCTGCATTGGGGGTTCGAATCCTCCCGCCCCAGCCAGCTTTCCCGGTAATTAACGAAAGGACATAGTAATGCCGATCCAGTTAAATCTTGAGAAGAGGGTCAAGATCGGTTCCCGTGAGGCAAGAAGGCTTCGCAGGGCCGGTTATGTTCCAGGTGTCATCTACGGCGGAGTGGAGAACGAACTGTCGGTAAAGATGCTCACCCACGAATTCATGACCAGCATAGGCTACGCGAAGTCTCTGGGTATCGTACACCTGAACCTGGAAGGAAGCACCCACAAGAGCATCATCAAGGAAATTCAGTGGGATACCCTTACCGACCAGCCGGTGCACCTGGATTTCCAGGTGGTCTCCGACGATCAGATACTCACGGTTCCAGTTCCGGTTCACCTCAAGGGCACACCCCTGGGCGTCACCATCGACGGCGGCATTCTCGACCACGCAATGTACGAGGTCGATGTCACCGTCCGCGCTGCGGACATCCCCTCCGAGCTGGTCTTCGATGTTTCGGAAATGCGGATGAACGACAGGCTTCACCTTGCGGAAATGACACTGCCCGAGGGAATGACCGTAGACCTCAGCACCGATCCTGTCATCGCCAGCATCATTCCTCCCAAGACCCTGAAGCTTTCCGAAGAGGAAGAAGAGCTGGAAGATGCCGAGGAAGCCGAAGAGGGAGCCGAGGGAACACCCGAGGCCGGCGGGGAACAGTAAGAACAGGTGGAACCTTCAGAACCGGATATCGGCATAGTCCTCTGCTTGGTAATCCCGGTCCGAAGTACGCCCTTACTTGGCACAACGCCGGATTCTGGGTGGCGGACATACTGGCCAGGGAATCCGGCGTTGCCTTCAAGAGGGCAGGTGCCTTCGAGATCGCTTTCCTCTCCGGGGGATCAACCTGGTGAAGCCCTCAACCTACATGAACGAAAGCGGCAGGGCCGCCGGGGCAATACTCACCGCCAGGCAGCTCGACCCGGAAAACATGCTGGTGGTATGCGACGACGTTAACCTTCCCGTGGGAACCATAAGGCTCAGAAGCTCCGGGTCCGCCGGGGGGCAGAACGGCCTCGGTAACATCATCGAAGTACTGGGAACACAGGACTTCCCGAGACTCCGGATAGGAGTGGGACCGAAACCCGAGGGAATGGACCTTGCGAAGTATGTTCTTTCCAGGTGCCCAAACCGCAGCAGGAACTGGCTTCCATATCAGCCCACAGGGCGGCGGACTGCGTTGTTGAAGCGGTGAAGAACGGCGTTAAGGCCGCCCAGTCCATATACAACGGAACCGTATGAAAAAGGCCCGGGCGGCGAAGATCGCCGCCCGGGCACGCATACTGATAGTATCAGATGGTTGCCGCAACCAGGCCGAACAATGCGAAACCTGTTGCAAGGGCATCACTTCCATTCATGACGAACTCTCCCTGAACACCGCCCTCGGCGAAACCGCCGTTCCATTTCATCAGCACATCGGAGGATATCTCCGGAAGGTTCATCTCCCCGGGGCTGAAGGCAAGGATCGCGGCGATATAGCCTGCCAGGCTCATTTCTCCCGCCATGTCCCCATCGCCTGAAACCGTTGCCGGAGTGTAATCTTCGGAAACGATGCTCAGGAGAATGTCCGGGTTCGGGGCCATCTCCAGAAGCAGTGCCCCTGGTGCACCGTCATCCAGTAGGTGAAGGCCATCCTGGTGTCCGGATCCTGGGTGATCTCCATGGATGTGGTGTAGAGGTCCACTCCATCAACCTGAACGATCTCACCCTCTGTTATGACAAAGGCCCCCTCCATAGAGGCGTTGCCGCTGAAGAGATCCTGGAAAACATCCATATAGTCGCCGTACATTCCGGCGATGTCAGCCAGGGTTTCCTGGCCTGTGAGCTCGTAGGCGGCAACCATGTGCATCGGGCCGTCGGAAAACATGGATACCGCTGCGTTGGATGCAAGGGATGACCAGAACTCCATGGAGCCCTCCGGGGGATCGGGAAGGAAAACACCGGTAAATGCCGAGGTGATCCCCATGGCCATTTCCTCTGGCATCCTGAACCTCACCGTGGCCACATCCCCGGCGGGATCAGCTCCAGCATGTCCCTCCCTCCGGATGAAACGCTCATTTCCGCCAGTTCTGAACCGGGCAGGAAGGTGAGTTCCTTTCTGATCACCAGATCCTCAGGCCCTGCGGTGAGGGTTACGGACAATCTGTCCGACTGGGTGAGCACAAGCTGAATGCCGTCCATGTAAACATCCATGAGATCAGGGATGAAGGAGGGCATTGTAGGGTCTTCGGATAACCCCTGCATCATCAGGTTCCTTGCCATGGGCATCTGGGCCGCCGCCATGGGGCCGATCATGGAGAGGTTGAAACGCATGGAAACACAGGTCGGGCCCACTTCAAAGGCCGCTGTGCCCGAGAGGTTCTCCATGAGGGTCTCCAGCCTGGCCGGGGACATTGCCATGAGGGCAACGCCGCCGGTGCCGGAGATGTAAACCGTTCCGTCGCCGGTGTCCATGGAATGAACGGGGTTGCCAAGGATGGGTTCCTCGGGAATGAAGTCAGCTCCCATCTCTTCCATGAAGGATATGAAAAGGGGCAGGTCCGGGGCGGATACAGCCATTGTCATGCTGTTGGGCATGGCGCTCTCCATCCAGAAAACCAGCTGGCCCGAGGGATCGAACCCGTACTTTTCCGGCATGGAATCAAGAGAGGCTAGCCCGAGCTGGCCGCAAACCATTTCCTCCAGCATCCCGGCGCCCAGGATTGGAGCTCCTGTCTCGATGTAGCCGTCGATGTTCCTCACAACTCCTGCGGGATCGTTAAGAACCAACACGATCATTGCGTTATCGGGAACAGGAGAAAGGGGGCTGAGCTGTTCAACCGGCCCTTCACCGCACCCTGTGAGCAGAACGAAAAGAAGCAAAACTGGGATCAATAACCTGTTCATGGCCACTCCCTTCAGTAAGCCTTAAACCAGTACCTGCCATAGTGTAATAAAATCGATGTGCCTTTGTCAAAAATGGGGGCTTTGCCCGGGGGCGGGCATTCAGTTAGAATTGAACCTATGAACACCAGTCCTGATCTATTCAGCACCATAGAAAGCGGTGTAACAAGGGTTCTTTTCCTTGACACCGAAACCACCGGCCCCGACCCCGTGTCGGCGGAGATATGCGAGGCGGCCTTCATACTGGCGGAATACTCCGGCTTTGCCTTCACCGGGGAACAGACCGCATTCCAGTCACTGGTAAAGCCCCCGGTCCCCCATCCCCCCTGAAGCCTCGGCGGTGAACGGTATCAGCAACAGAATGGTTGCCGACGCCCCCACTGCGGAAGGGATACATGGCTCTATCGCGGAACTGGCCGAAAGGGCGGACTATCTCGCTGCCCACAACCTCCCATACGACCTCACCATACTGAAAAGGCAGTACCCCGCCATCTTCGATCCCTTCGGCCCGGAAAGGGGAATAGACACTCTAAGGCTTTCCAGGCACCTCTGGCAGGAGATCCCATCCCATTCCCTGCAGGCCCTGAGGTACCGTTTCGAACTTGACACGGGCATAACCGGAGAGGCCCACAGGGCCCTTTTCGACACAGAGCTGGTGCGGTCCCTTCTTCACCATGCCTTCACCCATGAAAGCCTGGCCGGTGTGAAGGGCAACTGGGCCGAACTGCTCAGGTTCATAGCCTCCCCCCTCGAGGTGAAGATATTCTCCTTCGGGAAGTACAGGGGCAGTCTTGTGGAGGACACAGTAGCCGGCGACCCCGACTACATCAGGTGGCTCCTCCGCCAGAAGTGGCTTTCCGATGAGCACCCCGATCTCTACCACTCCATTCTGAGAAAAACAGGAGCAAAAAAATGAGTTCCAGCTGGCTGGTAAAGGGAGGCAACCCTCTTCAGGGGGTTCTCACCGCCTCGGGAAGCAAGAACGCCGCCCTGCCCATTCTTGCCGCAACACTCCTCACCGACGGCAGGGTAACACTGCGCAACTGCCCGGACATCAGGGATGTCCGTTCCATGACAGGCCTTCTGAAGGATCTGGGTGCCACGGTAAACACCGATCCGTCGGGATCAGTGGAGGTAACTGCATCCCGGGTGGATCCCGAAAACCTCAACGACTGCCTTTCAAGGGAGATACGGGCCTCGATCCTTCTGGCTGGCCCCCTTGTGGCCAGGACCGGCCTCATCGAACTCCCCCCTCCCGGGGGGGATGTAATAGGCAGACGAAGGCTGGACACCCATTTCCTTGTTCTCGAAAAACTCGGAGCCACCGTTACCTTCCGGAACAGAATGATAAGGGTCGAGGCTCCCAATGGCCTCAGGGGCACTGAAATGCACCTCGACGAGCCCAGCGTTACCGCAACCGAGAACGCAATAATGGCCGCCGCCGTCGCAAAGGGCACAACGGTGATCTACAACGCCGCCTGCGAACCGAATGTGCAGGACCTGGCGAAAATGCTCATCGGCATGGGGGCATCCATACAGGGACACGGCACCAACAGGATAGTCATTCACGGGGCGAAGGGCCTTCTCGGCGGGACAACCCACACCATCTGCCCTGACCACATCGAAATAGGCAGCTTCATAGGCCTGGCCGCCTGCTGCCGGGGCCAGGTCACCATACCGGAGGTTCCTGAGGACATAATAACCCCCACCATGATCGGTCTGGGCAAACTGGGTGTCAGTGTAATCCACGAAGGGGTACCCTCACCATACCCGGAGAGCAGGACCTCCAGGTTCAGCCGGACAGGGGCGGCGCCATACCGGTGATATACGATTCTCCATGGCCGGGCTTCTCCCCGGACCTCACCAGCACCGCTGTGATACTGGCCACCCAGGCCAGGGGCACGAGCCTTATCTTCGAGAAGATGTTCGAATCAAGGATGTTCTTCGTTGACAAGCTGGCGGCCATGGGTGCCGCCCTCATCCTCTGCGACCCCCACCGTGTGGTGGTGTCCGGCCCTTCGCAGCTCTATGGAACAGAAGTCTCCAGCCCGGATATAAGGGCAGGGATGGCGCTGCTCACCGCGGCCTTTGCGCAAAGGGAGAAAGCGTTATTCACAATGTACACCAGATAGAGCGGGGCTACCAGAACATCGTTGAAAGGCTCAACGCCCTGGGTGCGGACATAATGCCCCTGGACGAAAACGAACAGGAACAGTAACAATGAAACACCAGATCATCCCGGTGGTTGTCTGCGGGCTTCTTCTGGCAGGCTGCAGCGACCCTGAAGAGAATACAGTATGGGAGGACGGCAGCACGCTGTGGCTTTCCGGTGCCTACGCCGACACCGCCCTGTCATGGTCCCCCCATGGCGATGTCCTTTTTTTCTCCACCTGGGCCAACGGGTCCACCAGGCTTTTCGGCACCGACGGACTGTCCTCTCCCTCTGAACGTACTTTTACCGCCCTCGATGAGTACATGGGCCCCCTTGGCGCCTGGAATTCCCAGAACGGAAGGATAGTATACACCGCAATGAACGCCGACAGCCTCCGGGGCCAGATCCGGTCCATAGCGGGAAACGATATCTCTGTTACGGTTCATGTGAACGACGAAAAATTGAACGCCTTCCCCACCTACAATATGGCCGGCGACAGCATTCTTTTCTGCGGCATGGAAACCGGCAGCTGGCGGTTCTACAAGATCCCCTACAATTACTCACCGGACTCCGAGGGTTCTCCCGTTCTTCAGGCCGGTTTTCCCCAGGGGGATATGCTGCGGCCTTCATACAGCCCTGCCAGCGGAAGCAGAATACTCTTCCAGCACCGTGAAAGCCCCTCCGACGACTGGAACATCATGATAGCCAACCCCGACGGCTCCGGCCAGAAAACACTGGCCGGCTCCTCCGCCGACGACATACACCCGACCTGGGGCCCCGACGACAGCTGGGTGGCCTTCAGCTCCAACCGCACCGGGGACTTCGAGATTTACCTCACCCACATCGAGACCGATACGCTGATACAGCTCACCGACCATCCGGCGGCGGACATATACCCCGCCTGGAACCCCAGGAAAAGCTGGATAGCCTTCAGCTCCAACAGGGTTACAGAAGAGTGGAACTACGACATCATGGCCATCGACGAGCCCCAGCTTCCCTGAATTTCCCCGGAAAAGGAATGGGCCGCCGGAAATCCGGCGGCCCATTCTCTGCAATGCCAGTATCTCTACTGAAGCATCAGCTCGATCTCCTGCATGAGTTCTATGAGGAAATCGGGATCTTCCAGCCCGATGCCCATGGCAAAACCTTCGGTCCTGCAGATGAACAACGCGAACCGGAACTCGGTGTTGGCATAGGCCATGGCAGCCGCCATGCCCTTCAGCTTAACACTTGAGAGGCCGGTCCAGTGGCTGAATGAGTATTCAGCCTCGTCGGCGAGACCTATAAGGGCGGCGACGCCCTTGTAGAAGTCACCATTCACGCCCCTGGCGTTCTGAAGGATTCCGTAGGCCGCAACTCCGTCGTTGGCGATGGAGGTGGAGCCCCCGGCTGCCGAGTAGGTTGAGTACTCGTAGCTCATGACATTGTCGTTCATGATCCAGGTCCTGTAGTCATCGGACCCGACGGAAACCCTGACATAGGGCATGGTGATGTACACCGTGCTGGTCTGGGAACCGTTCACCACTGAATCCACTATCGCGTCGGTGAGCGAGAAGCCGTTGGCCACACTGAAGATGGCCTTGACATCCGGGTCATCGATCTCGAAGGTGTACCTGAAATCCATGGAGGAGTACTGGCTATAGAGCCAGTCGCCTATTTCCAGGTTGTCCACGGTTCCCTTTATGGAATCAGGTCCGGTCTCGCCTCCCCAGAAGAGGGTATCGCCCTCAACTACGAGGATAGTGTCGCCGAATGATTCCAGGACCATCTGGTCGGTATCAGTGAGGACCGGATCGATGCACTGGAAGGTTTCCCAGGGAATGTCCTGTGTCTGGGATTCGGTGTAGAAGGCCACGGGCCAGTCTCCGCCGTCCTGCTGAACGGCCATGTAGTCGTACTGGTCGCCGATTACCCAGTAATCGGGAAGCAGAATGGAGCACCAGCCGGCTCCGAGGTAGCCCTCGGGCCTGGTCGAGTCCATTTCGATGGCCTGCTGGAAGCTGTTCATCGCAGCCTCGTAGTCGCCGGCGTCGAAGAAGTCCCAGCCGTCTTCTATGAAGCCATCGTATCCGATGGGTGTAGGCTGTGTAACGCCGCCTTCATAGCATCCCGCGACAAGGATGAGGGAGGCCGCAACGGCAGCGATTATCGCTGTATTGATTTTTTTCATTTTTCTCCCCCTTCCTACTGTACTTTCAGCATCTTCTGAGTGAGAACCTGACCGGCGGCCTCGAGGCGGCAGAAGTAAACCCCTGTGCCTACGGTGTTGCCGTTCATGTCGGTTCCGTCCCAGATGAGCGTGTGGTTGGCGGCGGCCATCTCTTCATTTGCAAGAGTATTGACGAGCCTGCCGGACATATCGAACACATTGACCCTTACATTGCCTTCCACGGGCAGGCCGAAGCTTATTGCCGTCTGGGCGCTGAAGGGGTTCGGCGCGTTGGCGCCGAGAACGAGCTGGGCGGGAAGCTCAGGTGCGAAGACACCGATGCCCTCGCCAAGGGCGTAGATGCCGCCCTCTTCCACCGCAGCGGAGATCTTTCCGTTCTGCATCCAGCTCTCGAGCTTGACCCATGCGTCTTCGGTGTAGCGGTAAATGGCAGCCTGATCGGTGGCGCTTGCGAAGGAAAGGGTTCCATTTACATCGGGGATCGCCACGGGTCCGGCCAGAACACCGGTCATCCGGCCACGGACGGTTCCAACGGGAGCGCTGGTCTCAAGGGCCATACCGAGAGCATCGGTCTCGGCCAGTGTTACCATGGCGCCGCTGGGGGCTCCGCCCCGGGGAACATTGAGGCTTGCATAGTCCAGCTCAAGGGTGAGGTCCACATCGGCGAAGCCCACCGCCACATCCTTCATGCCCTGGACATAGTTCCCGGTGCTGTCGTATCCAGCGAAGGACAGGGAGTAGGTTCCGCTGTTCCAGGCCTGGAAAACGCCGGTCCATACCGTGGAGAAGAAGGAGGTCATCTTGATGTTCTGTGTGCTGTCGCCCAGTGTTGCCTCGAATATCGGGCCTACCCAGTCGTAACCCGTCATTACCTCTTCTTCCTCATCGAAGAGAGTGGTGTAAACGGTGATATACTGGGACATCACGCTGTTCTGGTGAATGGCGGCCTCGGTCTGGGGGGCGGTATCATCGTTGGAGATGTAATACCGCATGCCCGGGGCACCGCCGGGGTTGTTGTTTGTAACGATGATATAGGTGTTCTCGCTGGCAAGGGTGAACTCGGTGTTGTAGAGGTCGTCGAATTCCATAACCGTTACCGCGTCGAACTCCATGGCGTCATCGTCGCAGGTGATGACCAAACCTTCCCACCTTGAATTGAGGGGGCTCTTTGAACCCCTTCCATCGGTGTACTGGCCGTTGAAGTAGGTGGTCCACTCCTGGTCGTAGTTCAGGAACCTGCAGTACTGGGCTGCCCAGATCGGAGAGCTCATGGCAAAATTCTGCAGAGGGATCACTCCTTCAATGGGGAACTGGTTTAGACTGAGAGTAAAAGCAGCACCCATGCCTGCATGAGCCCAATCTTCAAAGTCCTCGACGCCTTCGAGGAAGTCGTACTTGTAGATGCCGCCGGCGAAGTCACTGCGGAAGTCGTTGTGGAGGTTGCAGACGAGCCAGTCGTAGTAGATTGGAACCACGAGGTCGTTAACGGCGGTTTCAGGGTCGTAGCCGGGGTCGATGGCGTAGGCCACCGAGGCCATTCCCTGAAGAAGCTCGTTCTGGGCGATGTCGGCAATGGCGCCCTCGCCCTCGCGCTGCATCATGTACATGAAGAAGAGGAACTGCTGTCCTCTCGAATTACCATAGTTTTCACCCTGCGGTCCAGCTGTAGTTAAGGTGAGGTCAATGTAGGGCGTCAGACGGAAGCTGTACAGGAGACCTCCATGCCCGTATCTGAGAGCGCCTATCTTGCCATAGGTAAAGCCGAAGATATCATGCTGTGCAACCTCGGCAAGGCCCCTGAGAACCCAGGATTCCTCCAGGGGATCACTATCGAGCATACCCATGTAGGCAAGACCGTTGGCCAGGTTCCATTTTCTGAGATCTTCGGCACCAGGCATCAGGCTAGGAGCTCTGGTGAAAGAATGGATGTTAATATACATAACCTCCATTTCCTCACCCTCGATCTCATAGAACTCATGGTCGACATAGTACATGTCGTTGCGTGGAGCATTGGTGTTTGGATCAACGGAATACTTGGTCGGTATGGAAGCAAGCACAATGGCGACTTTGCCATCGCCGTTGATGTCCACCGGTGTTCCGAAAATACCGGTGACGGTTCCCCACACCGATGTTTCGAAGATGCTGGTGAGCTCTGAGAAATGGGCAGGGGCAACTAGATTGCTTGCGGGATCGTCACCCCACACAACTTTCGGTATGAAAGCTGTGTCAGCAAGACCACCTTCATTGTCAACATAGCTAGTATCCTGTACCAGCCAGACTGCGTTTTCGGTAATGGCTCGGACAGTGAACTGGTGTGTCTCCGGAGCATCAGCAAATTCCTGAAGGTCCGGGACCAGAACGTCCACCTTGTCCCCCACTTCAAAGGCTGAAGCGGTGCCAACACCGAGGAGCGGCATCAGGAGCACGGCGAAGACGGCAAGGAAACCGACCTTCCCCTTTCCCGAAAATGTGTTCATTTGAACCTCCTCGTAACTGAGTTTCTTTTTTGCTTCGTATCTTTTTCTTCCACCGGGCACCGAAGCCCGGCAAATGTCTTTTTCCCTGGCGGCCATGCTAGAACTCCCCCGAAGAATTCGAAGAACCGGATCCCCCGGTGCGGTCAACATTCTGAAGCATGCTCTGCCAGTTTGAATAACTCACTTCCCCGGCAACCGTGGAAAAGATCTGGAGATAATCTCCGTTCCCCATAAGGTCAGCGAAGACGAAACTCTCCTGGGTTCCCGAGTATATGTGCCATATCTCGTAGGGAGCCTGGGAGGTGCTGAAGGGGTTCGATTCCACTTCATCCGGTTCTCCGTACTTGAGGTAAACCCTTCCCCTGTCCGACTGCCAGCCTTCCTTTCCGAAGGCGGCATATCTCGCGGCCACCACTCTGCATCTGTCGAGGAAGGCCTGATGTTCGCCGGGTCTGGAACCCCAGTAGTTGTCGTAGTAGAGCACTTTTCCCTGTTCATCGAGACGGCTGTAGAGCTCGCTTTCCTCCTGGGTCAGAAGAACTGCGAGCTCGTCGAGCATTCTCTCGGTGATGCCGGCTGTTTCCGGAACACTTTCCGCGGCGGTTTCCGCAACCTGCACGAACATGCGGTCCTTCACGCTGTAAAGCGTGTCGCCGCCCTGGGTGTAGATCACAGAAAGACTGTAGAGACCAGGTTCCCTGAGAACGGAAAGGTCGAAGCTGTCAACTACAGCAACGGTTTCCACCCCCTGGGGAATCTCTACGGTTTCCGCGGGACGGCCGAACACCGGAACACCCTCCGCATTGAGAATGCGGCTCTGGCGAAGCAGGGAGGAACCGCCCAGGGAGTATATCTCCTGGTAGGTGTACATCATGCTTTCGCCGGGAACGGTGAACCTGGTGGATGCCGCAGGGTAAACGATCAGGCTGCCTTGAGCAGGGAACTTGAAGAGCCCGGCTCCGCCGGCATGATGGTCCTGGCCATTTCGATATCGCTGAAATGACCGGGATCATCCACCTGCATTTCCCTTACGGCCACTCCCTGCCGGCCGTTGGCGCGGTCGGTGATGGTCACCGTGAGTGTCCAGTTTCCCTGAAGCACCGGAAGCATGTTGCAGCTTACCGCCGCGCCTCCGGAACTCCAGGCTATATCCGTGTTCCAGATGTCCCAGGCTATGGTATCACCTTCGGCGCTCTCCAGGGCTATCTCGGTGGTGTACGCGCTCATGTTCCGGTTGTCCCGGGCAAGCTGCGCGATATCCAATTCCTGATAAACCTCCAGAAGCAGCGTGTCGGTGCTGCCCAGGCTGAAAAGTGCCGTGTTAACGGCGAACTGAATACCGCCATCGCTCATGGTGACCGGTTCCCCGGCGAGGGCGCCGGCGGCCACCAATATTGTTACGAGAGCAGTGAGCCTTGTCATGGTTGTGACCATTCCTCTCTGGCATTGAAAGCCCTGTTCACCACTTCCCACTCTTCCACCAGTCGTAGAAACCGTAACCGGTCTGGTCCACGAAGGCGACCCTGAGCGGAGGTGTGAAGTACTCCCATGTGATATAGGGGTAGTCCGCCACTTCGAAGGGGTAGTTGGCGATTATGTCCGGTTCCCCCATTTTGGCGAAGACCACTCCCCTGTCGGTATTGATCCCCCGTACACCGGTTGTGGTGAATTCCCTTGAGATGTAATCCAGCCTTCTGAGATACTCCTCAATGTATTCATTCCTGCGGGTGGCGGGGTTCGGGTCCCTTCTGTTCCAGAAATCGGCCATAACCGAGTTCCTGTCACCGAGACCTCCGGCACTTGCCAGCTCCCTCAGTTCATGGGTGGAGGCGATGGGTCTGATGAGTTTTGTTGTCTCTTCAGGATCGTCGCCCATATGTCCCAGGAATCGAGAAGGGTCAGCGAAGTATTGGCGGATGCCACCACGAGCTGGTCTGAAAGGGCAGCGGCTGTAAGCCTGTACCTGCCCTTTTCCAGACCGTTGAGGACCACATCGGTGGTATAGGAAACAATACCGTCTTCTTCTTCCTGAACGTCGAGCCAGCCCTCGCGGACAGCTTCAGTTGAGCTGTCGAGGAGGGCAAAGGCTCCCCGGGGAATATCGGCGCCTTCGGGAACATAGACGTTCCACGACACGCCGATGAGGCCAGATGCCCTTACCGGGCCGCCAGGTGTAAGCCTGACCGCCCCGGAAGTCCAGAGGTAGTCACTGACGGAGTCAATGAAAACCTCTGTTTCCCGGCGGTTCACACTGCCGGATTCCAGGTCTGTAAGGGTTACGGCCACCAGATGTCCCCCGGGTTCCAGGGAACCGTACTCGAGAACCTCACTAATGGGAAATGGGCTGTTAACAGCATTGCCGCCCCTGCGCAGGAAACCCCCGCCGTCGATGGTTGCCGTTATCTCGTAGCGGACACGGGGACCCTCGGCGGTTGTCACCGCGAGAAGATCGGTATCCTCTATGAGAACGGTTACCAGCGCGGAACCCGTGCCGTCGGCCGGTGCCGGAGAAGAACTCCAGCTCAGACCGAAACCGGTCAGGGTCATCAGGGCTGCCAGGGCGACTGCTGTCATTCAAGCCTTTCCATGGCCGGGAAGGGTAAACCCCTCCGGGTTATTCAAGCCTATCGGCTAGAAAGAAAATCCGAGGCTGGCACGGTGAACCATTTCCAGCCTGTTGAAATCCTGATACGCGTAATCCAGAGTGAGGGCCTTGTCGCCCATGGGAACACGGAAGCCTACACCGGCCGCCAGCCCCTCTTCGTCGGTATTCACGCGGTATCCGCCCCTGAGGGCGATCATGTTGTTATACCAGTATTCGGCACCGATGTTGACCTGCTCGACATTGTCGTTGGGGTGTACACCGTCGACCTCTACGGTCATCTGGTGGGGGCCCTGGTCGACAACGTCCATGGCGAGACCGAGCTTGAAGGTCATGGGCATTGAATAGCCCTCGTATGCCTTCGTTGAGTCGCTCCCGCTGTTCCAGTCGGTGGCTTCACCTGAAGGGGTGAGCTCGGGTCCGAAGTGCTGGATAGCCATTCCGATACGAAGTGTCTTGAACCCTGTATCGTAAAGGGTACCGAGGTCCACGGCCACGCCGCTGGCGGATACATCATCCCAGGACTCGTGGACATACTTTGCGGTAAGACCCGCGCTGAATCGGTCGGTAAGCATCCGGCCGAAGGAAACGCCAACCACCATGTCGGAACATGTGAAGGTTTCGTTTCCGTTGGGGTTCTCCACCGTTGTGTAGTCCATGTCGCCGCTTGAAAGCAGACCGAACTGCAGGGCGAATGTGCCCACGCCGACCATCTCATGGGTAACTATGCCGTTACCGTAGAGAATGTCGCCGTAGAGCTGTGTGCCTGAGAACTGGAACTGGGTTCCAGGAACCCTTACGAGGGCACCTGGATTGTAATAGGCTGCGCTGGGGTCGTCGGCGGTTGCAACGAATGCTCCACCCATGGCCACTCCGCGGCTGCCTACTCCTATTTTCAGGAACTGGGCGCCTGAGGTTCCCACCTTTGCAAAAGCAGCCTGAGCAACGGCCGGGAACAGCAGGAAGGCAACCAGTGCTGTTGCAAGGATCATGCTTGTTCGCTTCATGGTTTCCTCCCTTCTACTACTTAATGATTGCGAACTTATCAATCACAAAGTCGTCTGCGGTCTCTACGCGGTAAACATAGAGGCCTGTTACAACATCCTGATCATTTCTGGACACGAGATCCCAGAACTCGGTACCGTTGTTACCGGTGTAGTCACGATGCTCGAGGGTTATCACATGGTCGCCTGCCAGGGTGTAGATGTGGATGTCGCACATGGAGGGCAGGTTAATGAATGCGATCTTGTTGAAGTAGGTCTGTTCCCAGGCGGCGCTTACCTTGTAGGGGTTGGGAACGACGCGGACGTTCTCGGTCCAGTTCGAATCGGTATCCCAGCGGGGAACCACGGGGATAGGTGTTCCCTCGAGGTTCTGCTTGTAGTTGCTCTTGGTGCTCTCAACACCTGTTTCGGCGTCGAATGCGGTGACCACATAGTAGTAGGGGAAGCCGTTCTGCGCGGTGTTGTCGGTGAAGCTCCGCACGCCGGGCTCGGTGACTGTGGCTATGAGCTGGAAGTCGCCGGGGGTGAAGGAGGACCTGTAGATGTTGTATCCGCCGAAGGGAGAGTAGGACTCGGCGTTTCCGCCCCATTCGAGCTGGACAGAGTTGTCGCGGCCCTCGTAGAAAAGGATGGGTGTGGGGGAAGGGCGGGAACATCCCAGCCCGTCTCACCAAGATAGTAAGCGCTGAGAAGCTCGTCGGCTGACTGCCTGGCGCCTTCGAGGCCGGCGTTAACAACCCAGCCACCGATAACGAAGAGGCTGTCGCCCTCCACCAGGCTCACCGGTCCCATTGTGGGAAGGAACCTGTAGTCGAACACGGGGTAGCCCAGGTTGAGGGGGTTGTCGTAGACGAAGGGCCATGGGCCGGGGTTCGGAGCTACCCTGGCTTCAGGGGTGTTGGAGTTGCCCACCCAGCCCTCGAGGTAGGAGGGGCCACTGAACTGGCCGCTTTCATCCGGGAATACTCCCCACATGTAGTTGTATCTCTCGAGGTCGGTGCCCGGGTCGCTCTCCCAGTTCCACCAGCCGTGGCTGAGGGGAATGGGAACGCCGTGGACATCGATGGGCCGCTCAATTGTGCCGTCGCTTTCTTCAGGTAGCAGTCCAGAAGACGCCAGCCAATGAAACCGACGCAGGGATAGTCGAGGTCCTGCTCGCCGGAGTCGTCGATGGAGCTTCCGGGACCGTCGCCGTCCCACATGGTACTCATGCTTCTGGGGATCACCGCGTAGGTGGTGTCTCCAACCACATGCTGCCAGTAGTTCTCCGGGCGGTTGCCCGCGGTGAACATTTCCATACCCGTACCTGGTTGACGGGGTAAAGGGTATCTCCACCGGCCACCTTGAACAGGATGGTGTAGTGGTCGGAAACTCCGTCGCCGTTCACGTCGTTGTCGGGAACGCCATCGGAACTGACATAGTTGTAGTAGTACCAGATGTTGTTGGGGTCCTCGGGATCCAGCGGGGTGTCGGGATTCTGCTGGTAGGTGTAGTCGTCCTGCTCGCTGGCGGAGGTGCCGTTCTGGAAAACATACTCGAAGTCCGGGACTTCAGGGTCGCCGGAAAGCCAGATGGCATGGCCGTCGTAGTAGACCACGTCTCGATGGCTGCCTCAACGGGGTCGGCGGTTGCGATGTCGCAGTCGCCCTTACCGCAACGGCAAGGCCGTCGAGGGGGACCCTCCACCGAACTGGGGATGGTGGGTTACAACGAACTTGTTGGCTATGAAGTTGTTGTAGCCCGGTGTACCCCAGCTGTAGTTCTCTTCCCAGACCTGTACTCCGTACATGTCATTGGCGTCCTGGTAGCTGTTGTTCTCGTACCAGTCGTCGTAGGCGTACTGGGTCTGCTCGAGGGCGGTGGGACCTGGAACGAGTTTTCCATGGGGAACCCTCGCTGGGCCAGAGTTCCCAGTCGCCGTAGTCGGAACAGCTGGCGTACTTGCCGAACTCGCCGCCCACGGTGATTCCCTCACCTGCGCAGGCGGTCCAGAAGTTGCCGGCCCAGAGGTAGGAACTGCCGGACCCGCCGGGCCATTCCATGGAAGGATAGTTACCATCGGGGTCTCCGAACCTGCCGAGGTTGAGGAACGCGCTCCACACGTTTCCCAGATTGTGCAGACCCCAGACCAGTGAAGGTCTGGCGTCGGTGCCCTCGGGCAGTGAAACCTCTCTAAGCTCTCTTGCGAGGCCCGTGCCGACAAACACAAAGAGTGTAAGCACGGCGAGTGCAAGGAACCCTCGGCTCTGCCTGGTATTCCTCATACTCACTTTCACCTCCTGTCTTTTTCAGACCGGTTTTCTTTTGCGGCCCGAATCCTACAAATGTTGTGTGTCACACCCATATGACACACCCTAATTGGACAACTCGAAGTTGTAACTGAGCGAGGTCCACACTCCCACCGGGCGGTCGTTGTTCCTTGCCGGTGACCAGCGGGTGTCCCACGCCGCCGAAATGGCGGCCTGGTCCAGGTGTTCACCCCGCTCGAGTTGTAAAGCTGCACATCCGCCACCGTTCCGTCGGCGGTTACATATATCCAGAGGGTGACCACACCTTCCACCCCGGCCTGTCTTGCCAGGTCGGGGTATGTGGGGGTGGGCCTGTAGGTGCAGACCGGAAAGACCTCAACCGCCATGAAGCGCGGGGGGCCCATCTCTTCCGACTGACCATCCTGACCCAGCTCATCGCTCTGTTCCACCGTCATGGCTACCGCCAGGGTGGTGTCTTCGCTGAGGGACAGCGTTATGTCCAGCTCTTCTACCATTTCTTCCGTTTCCTGCTCCAGCTCTTCCTGCTCTTCCTCTACTTCCTCCTCCTGCTCTTCGACCGTATCGTCGAAGGCTATGTCAGCCTCTACGGCCTCCATGTCGGAGTCGGTGGTTCTGGTTGACAGCCTTCCCAGTTCACTTGCGGGAATGAGCTCGAAGAAGATGATCAGTAACGCAAGGGCAACAACGACCCCCACTCGAAACCGAGGGCGGTCTGTTCTCTGCTCTTTCTTTCTGCGCTTGTAGTCATCTCACCCCCTCTATATTCCCGCGCCGGTTTCCCGGGCGTTGAACTGAATGCTGTACAACTCTTCGTACCTGAGAGCCCTGAAGAGATCAACCATAGACTCCATGGGAACCCTTGCGTCCGCATTGAGCACTATGACATCGAGCCGCTTGTTCTGCTCCCGCCAGAACTTGTCCGCGAGGTTCCTTACCTGCTCCGCAACCTGGTCGAGGGGCAGGTCGAAGTCTCCTATGCGTGAGATGACATCGCTCTGGTCTTCTCCCGGTGTAACCTGTTTTAGCCACACCGTGAGGATGAGATTCTCCTTCCCCAGCTCGCTCATTACCTGAGGGTGAGCCTGGGGGAATCGGATCCGGAGGCCGCTGTCATCCTTGAAGATGGTGGTGGCCATGAAGAAGACAAGAAGCAGGAAGACTATGTCCGCCATGGTTCCGGTGAAGATGTTGCCGGAGACCGTCATTCTTCTCTTGAACTTCATTACACACCACCTCCAAGTCTTTCCTGGATGGTTATGCCCGTTCGGCTGACACCGTTGCGCCTTATTACGTCCAGCGCGGCTATCATGCCGTCGTAGTCACAGTCCGGGAAAAATTTGAGGATAACGACAAGCTCGCTCTCGCGTACGGCCGAGGCGATATCCCCCTGCCTGGCATCGGCCAGGACCAGGGTGTCGCCGAAGGCCACTTCTCCGAAGATCGGATCGGTTACTACCGGCGCGGCCGAACCCATTGAGGCACGGATTAGGCCGGGGCGGGTAATGGCGGTGAGGTTTTCCGCCTGGACCGCTGAACTCAGGCTGGAATAGGTACCCGAGGGTACGCCCTTCGCCACTTCAAGGTTGTTCAGAAGACGGCTGGCCGTGGCCCCATCGGTTCTGCCCTGTCCGCGGCAAGGGTCATTATTCCCTGCTGAAACACAGGATCGTCAAGGCTTACATCCTCACCGGCTCTGGCCCTCTGCAGCGGCCCCTCGGGGGGTGCCTGGTCTATGAGGGCCACATAGCTCTCAAGACCCCACTGCTTGATGGTCATTACCAGCCTGTTGGTTTCGTCGATCACCACCTCTTCGGTGTTTTCATCGGGCTTCTTCGGCAGCGTGTAGCTGATGCCCTTCTGAACCTCAAAGGTGGTCGTGACCAGGAAGAAGATCAGCAGCAGGAATGCAATGTCGGACATTGACGCGTCTGGTATGGCGCCGGATGCCCGTGGTTTATCCTTGCGCATTCTCGCTCCTTATCACAGCTGCTTCAGATGTTCCATGTCGGCCAGCTGGTCGACAAGGAACATGCTTGCCTCTTCCATGTCGGTTACGAATCGGCCAATTTTGGCTATGTAGTAGTTATTCGCCATCTGTATGGGAATAGCTATCACAAGACCGGTGGCGGTTGTGATAAGGGCCTCCTGTATACCGCCGGCCACAAGGCTGGCGTCTACGTTCTTGGCTGCCGCTATCTCGCCGAAGGCGCGGATCATTCCCGAGACCGTTCCCAGGAAACCGAGCATGGGCGCTATGCTTGAAACAGAGGCAAGAACAACAAGCCCCTTCTCGAGATGCGCCATCTCGATGGATCCAGCGCTTTCTATTGCTTTCTCAACATCGGTAAGGCCCTTGTCCCGCCTGAGAAGACCTGCCCTCAGTATTGCTGACACCGGGCCCTGGTTCTGTCGCAGAGGCTTTCAGCTCCGCTGAGGTCGCCCTTGCGGATATAACCGCCCAGCTGTTCCAGGAACTTGTTCACATCAAGCTTTGCCTTGCTGAAAACAATGAGCCTTTCAACGGCTACGGCGATACCGATAAGAAGGGAAAGAAGAAGGGGCCACATGAAGCTTCCACCTGCTATGAACAGGTCCTTCAGGTCCATGCTTGCGCTGGAGGCGCGCTCCAGTTCTTCCCCTTCCGGGGCTTCTTCGGCGGTTGCGGCGGATTCGGTTTCGTCCACGGGCTCTTCCGTGGGGACGACCTCCTCTTCCACCGGTTCGGCAACCTCTTCAGTGGTTTCCGTTGCTTCCGGTTCTTCAGGCTGAGCAAAGGCCAGGGGGGCCATGATCAGCAGAAGCACCAGCAGTATTCTATGCATATTGGTAATTCTCCTCATTTATCGCGGTTTCCCGCTGGGTCTGTGTTTACCACTCGAAGTCGATTCCGAAGCGGATTGCGCGTCTGCGGGCGTAGGCATCGGGCTGGCCTGCGGGACCCCTTGGGTCGTTGTCGGGCTCGCCGTCGCCGTCCTGGTCGGCATCGTACCAGGCTGTGTCCCTTATCTCGTTCACATTTGTCCTGTTGAACAGGTTGGTGACCCACACATAGACGTTAACGGAGGTGTCGCCCAGCCACCATATCTTGTTCAGCTTGGCGTTGGTGTTCATTGTGTAGGGCATCCGTCCGCTGTTGATGAGGGGGTCGGCGGTACCCTGGGCGCTTGCGGTGTAGGGCATTCCGCTGCCGTAGCTCCACTGCAGGGAAAGACCGAGGCCCTGAAGCCAGCGGGTGTCACCCCATACGGGACCCTCGCCCCTGGGGATGCGGAAGTCGAAGTTAGCGTTGACCATGTGGGTCTGGTCCCAGTCGAGGTAGCTCTCGCGCTTGGGAATGATCCATCCGGCCCATGCGTAGGTGTAGTTCTGTGTGGCGCTGGAGCTCTTGCCCTTCGCTATGGAGTAGGTGTAGTTGGCGTTGAAGCTTATGAAGTTGGAGGGGCGCCTCATGAGGCTGAACTCGGCTCCGCGGACATTGCCGTAGTCGCCGTTGATGTAGAGGTCGTAGGCGTCAACCGCGGTGAAGTAGTTCTTCTGCATGTCGACGAGGCCTGTGATGTCCTTGTAGTAGCCGGTGACATCAAGCAGGGTGAGGTCGTCGAACTGGTGCTTAACACCAACTTCGTAGGCGATGGTCTCTTCAGGCTCGAGGTCGGGGTTTCCCACTATGGGGAAAGCGCCTGAGAGGTCGAAGTTCGCGCCGTCGAACATCCTGAGGAAGTCCGGAACCTGGAAGTAGTGCCCGTAGGTGAAGTGAAGCACATCGCGCTCGGTGATGGGGTGGCTGAAGCCCAGCCTGGGGCTGAGGTGATACTTGGCGCTTACGCTTACCGGGTTCTTGATGTGGTCGGGGTCGCCGCCGGAGGTGCCCTCGTTCACCGGGTCGGTGAGGTCGGCGGGGTAGCTGTCGAAGTTGGGGTCGAAGTAGTCGAACCTGAGTCCGGCGTTAACTATCATTCCCCTGTACTCCATTTTGTCCTGGAGATATGCAGAAGCGGCGTGGGGGAACACATGCCAGTCGCTGAGGTAGATGTTTCCGCCGGAGGCGGTGTCTACGCTGTACTCGTAGATGTCGTAGTACTTGCCTTCGATACCGAACTTAAGCTGGTGCTGCTGGTTGACCTGGTTGGTAACATCCAGCCTTGCGGTGGATATGGTGCTGTTCTGGTCGTACCAGGCGAACCTGCTGGCTCCGCTGCGGTAGAAACCGTTGGAGTCCTGCACCCTGTCGGGTGTGTAGTTCAGCCAGTCCTCGGTGGTGAAGCCGTCGCCCACGAACCCGCCGTCGGGGTCGAGTATCCGGCGCTCTTCAGCTGCGTAGTACTGGTTCAGCTTGAACTCCAGGAAGCTGGCGTCGCTGAGGGTCTGTGTGAGGGCGAAGCCTATGGAGTAGTTGTTGAAATACCTGTCGGGAAGGCCGTAGCGGATGTCCTGACCGGGGATGACATCACCGGAAAGCTCATCGACATAGTCTTCCTCGAAGAGGGCATAGTACCAGCCGTACTGGGCATTGCCGCTGTAAAGGCCGGTATCCTGATCGCGGTAGTAGCCGCTGAGGTTTATCTTGGTTCTGGGGTTTGGCCGGATGGTGAGCTTCAGGTTTCCGTTTATCTGCTCACTTCCGGTGTTCAGGTAGTAGCCGTAGTTGCCGTCGCGTCCGCCTCCGTACTGGAGCCACTTGACGGTACCGAAGAACCTCACATCGCCGCCGACCTCAAGGCCCATTGCGGGCAGAAGGATCTGGGTGATGGGTTCAGGGCCGCCCAGTGAAGCCTCCACATCAAGCCTGGCTTCCGAGAAGGCCGCCGGCTTGTTGTTGCCGAACTCACGGAGGGGCCGGTCGTCCTGGCCATCGAAATTACGGCCGGCGTACCATGCGCCGGGGTAGCCCCATGACCAGTCGTCGGAAAGGCCCAGGGCGGAAAAGTCGTTTCCGTCCATGCTGATGGAGCCGTGGTAGTTCTCTTCGCCCTCCCGGGTAACAACATTGATGATACCGGACTGGGCGTTGCCGTACTGGGCGCCGAAACCGCCGGTAATCACCGATGTTTCCGCAACAGCGGAGAGGGGAAGGCTCTGGTCGGCCTGGTTGCCGTTGGGGTCGACCTGGGTGACGCCGTCTACCACGTAGGCAACCTCGCCGCCGCGGCCGCCGCGCATGTGAAGCTGGCCGTCGTCAACAACACCGGCCTGCTGGTTCACCACATCGGTGATACCGGCAACGGGCATTGTTCGTATCTCGTCCCGGCTGACCACTGAAACGCTGGAGGTAACACCACGAAGGATCATACCTCTCTGGTCGGTTACCGTAATAACGGTGCTTCCAACCGCTTCAGGGTTAAGCACGAAGTCCATTCGGGTGGTCATGTCGGCGAGGACACTTGCACCCTGCTGGGTCTGCTCGCCCATACCTACCATGCGGGCCTGGAGATCGTAGGTCCCAGGCTGCAGGTTGATGATGAAGTACTCGCCGTTGGGATCCGTCATTGCACCGTAGGAAGTACCGACGACCATCACAGTCGCGCCGACCAGCGGATTTCCGTCTGTGTCGGTTACGCGACCGGCGATCTTGCCGGTAGTTGCCGCGGTTGCAGCAAGGGATACAAACAGCAAGAGTGCGAGCGAGAACAGCGTTGCTCTTCTAAACACTTTGCAGCTCCTTTCTCTTGTGCTACAAGCAGTGCATGAAGCCGACACCCGTTCCAGGGTGGTTCGATGGTGCCGGTTCAGCACAAACAATACATGTCCCACGACCCCCTCGTGGCAACCTAACACATTACAGCACACCAGCTTACGGTGCACTAACCTGTTGTCTAACAGTCCTTTCCTGCATTGAGGATACCTAAGGGTTCAACCCGTGTCAAGAAGGCGTTTCCGGCCCTCCGGGAACATCCTGAGGGCACCGGAGTATAAGTGGCTGATGCGTCCATATGTATCCCTTCAAAGGGGATCTTCCATTTCCCCTGTAGCATCCATGGTCGGGGTCCATGCCCCTTCCGGTGCCGGTTCATCGGAGTGAGTTCCCGCTGTGTCAGAACATCCGTTCGTAGCCCACCATGAAGGCCTCGCCGCTGTCGTAGAGCCAGTTGATGTAGTCCACTGGAACTATGTTGCCCTCGCGGTACCGGCTGCTCCACTGGTAAACCCCGGACACCCTGTTGTTGCCGAAGGTGTAGTCGACACCGCCGCTCAATCCTATTCCCATTTTCATGGCCCCCTCGGGCCTGTAACCGCTTATGCCCATGTAGCCGTTGGCCCCGGGGAAGATCCAGGGCAGCCTTGTGTAGGCGCTCACCCTGAGATGGCTGCCGTCCATGAGGCCAGCTTCCGTTCCCAGGAAGCCGTCCTTCAGGAAGGGGAAGGAGGCGGCGGCCCCCACTCCAATGTAGGACTGATACCTGTCGTCGCCGCTTGCGAAGGTGGAATAGAGCCTGGTAATGCCCAGGTCGGTGCTGGCCCCTGCCCTTACTGCGAAGGAGGCCGACTCCCATGAATCGTAATAGGTCGAGTCGAACTGGCTGCCATAGTTGACCCTGTTGGAATAAATGACCGACTGACCGCTTCCGAAACGGTATCCGGCGGAAAGGCCAAGCCGGACCGGCCCGGTGTACCCGGCTATGGAAAGAAGGGCCTCATTCAGGTCTCCCGTTCCGTCGGCCACCAGGGTCTTCCACAGCTCTCTGTGGTTCTCGGCCACCTCGTAGTACACCTGGGCGGTGGCCTTCATCTCGTACTGGGCAACATTCGCCACCCCTGCACCTGCAGTGATACCTCCGCCCAGGGGGAAGGGCAATGGCGGCGGAGCCCCTGGGGGGACATGCTGCCAACATTGAAACGATAGGGCTCAACGCAGGTATAGTGGTAGTAAATCTCTTCACGCCAGCCTGTGCCCCAGCCGCTGAGGGAAACACTGGAGCCGTGTGCCCCGGCCAGGGCCGAGGGGTTGGTGAAAATGGACAGGGCGGAACCGCCCACGGGTATGGTTGCCCCGGCAAGGGCGGCGCTCACAGGGCTGAGACCGCTGACCCTTCCCCCTTCACCGAAAAGGTCCCAGTAGCCGTAGCCCAGTGCAACGGTGCAGACCGCCAGTAATACGATAATACATCTCATACTTTCACCTCCATTATTCCTCTATAATAAGGATATTGCAGTTCCGAAGTGAAGTCAATGGAGGAAATCGGCCAAACAGGAAAGCACACTGCTTACTGTAAGTCTTCAAGTTACATAAAAATGGGGCGGAGCCCGGTGCCCCGCCCCGATAAGCTAAAACCGCTCAGTCAATATCCTCAAGGGTAACGGTGAACACGTTCTCGCTGATAGCAGGGTCACCGTAGTCCTCGGCGTCCACCGAGATGAAGGTGTAGGTGTCGCCGTCGACATCCTCAAGCATGATGTCAAAAAGTTCGGTTTCCCAGGCGTAGTCGGAGAGGTCGAAATAGACGGTTTCGCCGTCGGCCATGATGTCGCTTCCCAGCCAGTCGCCGCCCCAGTCGCTGTCGGAGCTGTAGCTTATATAGGCGAAATAGATGTCGTATCCGGTGTCGTTCGTGATCTCGAAGTACTGCCCGAAGGAGGCAAATGCGAGAAGAGCGAGGAGGGCCAGGGTGAATTTCATTTCTTTCCTTTCGTTGACGAGAAATGCGGGCGGAAACCCTCCGCCCCGCGGAACGTGACTAGAGGTTGATCCCCATGGTGGGTAACCAGTCAAAGAGCAGGAACTGGGTCTGACCTATGAGCAGACTGATACGGGCCATTACGGTGTAACCGAAGCTGGCTCCGAAGGCTACCATGAGAATGGTAATTCCCACATTGGCAGCACCCCGGTAACTCCCTCGTGTGGTTTGCTGAAGAAGAAGTACACCAGACCGCAGACAACACCGGTAACCATGATGATGTTGCTGACCCAGGCGAACCAGCCGCCGCCCTGGCTCAGGGTGATTATCGTTCCATGCACCTGGGCAAGGGCGTTGGTCTGGAGCATGGCGGTCATGCTGAGACCGGCTCCGGTGCCCACTATGAGCGCCAGTGACAGCCGGCTGTAACCGGCGAGTTTTGGAATGAGCCTGAAGAGCATGAAGAGCCCGAGAACTCCCGGGATGACCCAGATGGGCTGAAAACCGCCGGCGGTGGGAACCATGTTCTGCCACCAGTTGGGCACCAGCACATTCATTATGGTGTATATCACCCAGTAGCCGGCGCTCATTCCGACGAAGAGGTGTTCAGCGAACTTGTAGAAGGGGTTGTCCTTGTAGAGGAAGCTGTAAAGACTCAGGGACAGCAGGGCCCCCAGCCATATTCCTATCACTTCCCAGTTCATCTCAGCCCTCCCTTCTTCTCTCTGGTCGAAATATAGGCCACGTTGCCGATAATAATGAACAGCATTATTACAAGGTGCGCCACGGACTGGGCGGCCATGCCCGGTGTGGCGGTTCCCGGGGCGGCGTTGTCCTCTTCAAGGCGAACCATGGTTTCGTAGTCTGCCGCTCCCTTGAGACCTCCCAGAAGACCCACCATCTGGCCGGTGCCAGGTAGGGGTAGAATTGAGGAGCGCTCACCGCGGTGCATCCGCCGCCGATGGGGATGTTGAACCTGTCACCGGCCATCATCACCCAGGCGGGTATGCCGGGGTCTCCCGCGGAGAGAGAGATGATCATGTCGAAGTCCCCCAGCTTGTTCACCCCTCCATCACCGGCATGTCGGCGATGGGGTTGCCGTCGTAGTCGTTGGGGAATACTGTCTGTATGTTGCTTCCCATCCTTACTATGAGAACGCCTCCGCCGGTCTTGTATCCAAGGTTGACCCAGTCGACGTACTCTTCCCTGCCCAGGCTGTCCCCCACGGTTCGGAGCGCTTCGTTGCCAAGGCTTACACCCATGGGCCAAAGGGCCATGGACACGATTTTCAGGTCCCTGGTCATTATGTGCTGGGCCAGGGCCACCGCCATGGGCTGAAGCTCCGGCATGGTGGAGGGGTCGTAGTCGAAGCTGAGGAGCACCCTGGAACCCTCGGGGAGGGCTTCGATGGCATCGTAAAGGTCCTTGCTGGGACCCTCTTCAATGGGTATGGGAAGGTTCATCCTGAGTGCCAGGGGAAGAATCACCGCAAGGGCCATAAGAACGAATATCACCCTGCGATCCACTCTGCCAAGCTTTTCCGCTAGTCTGGCCATCAGTCCGTACCTCCCAGATAGCTGCGCTCGATGCCGAAGATCATCCTGAGGGAAGTGGCCACCATTCCCATTGCGGCGCCTATCATCACCGCTCTCTGGCCGGCCAGGTTGGGCACCTGCATTATCCACTCGCTTACAAGGGGTATCTTGTTCCATATCATGGAGCCGATGGGAACCCTGCCAAGCATTACTATGAAGGCGCTGGCCAGAAGCAGCGTGGCACGCCAGTTACTTGCCCGGAAGGCCCTGAAGGCGGCGCTGGCAACGAAAAAGGCCAGAAGGCTGAACATGGTGGCCCCCATGGGAACCATCATCTGTGTGAACATGAAATCGAAGGGCCTGCCTGCCTCGATACCCATGAAGAGCCCGGTTATAACCATGCCGGAGAAGCCGATGATGGTAACCGGGCTGTACTTCCAGTTCCTGGCCCTGAAACGGATCTTGTGAACGTGAACGGTGAGAAGGTTCATGGCGCCCAGGAAAATGGCGAAGCTGGCCACTATCATGTACCATTCCTGAAGGCTCTCACCCAGGGACTGTGTGGCTGGAACGAAGAACTGCAGTATCATTATCATTCCGGCCACGAAGGTGATGGTCAAAGGTATTGCGAGTCTCACTTCACGGCCTCCTATTCAACTCGTGTTATGGTCCTGAGAAAGTCGGCAACCCTTGCCGCGGGTTCCCAGCCCTCCCCTATCGTAGCTGTTATCACGCCAAGAACTATCACTATCATGAAGAAGAGCTTCGCCACGTCCTGGCCACGGAGGCTTCCCAGGAGCTTGGGCTCTTTGGAGAGGTAGGCGCTTGCGGCAAACAGTTCCTCCCCTATGAGGGTGTAGTCGCATGCCGCCACGAAGAAGGGTATCTGGCTGGGCATGGCTGTTCCGGCTATCTGGATGGCGCCCACGCCCCTTCCCGTTTCAGCCAGTATGAGGCTCTCGGCATAGAAGGTTCCCAGCATGAAAATGGCCGCTGGCCTTTCCCTTACCATGATGCCGTCTACCCCGGCGGCATATCCGAACTGGTCATCGGTGAGGTAGCTGATGCTTTCCTTCACATAGGCGTCGGGCCTGCCGGCCTGTATGTAGGATGCCTTGACAACTTCCTGGGCGACGCTCATGACAACGGAGCGGCAGGTGGGAACCATGAGGGGTGAACCGTATTCGGCGGTCTTCGCCGCCACACGGCCCAGTATTACCATGCTGGCAATTGTCTGGATGTCGTCCATGTCCATGATGCCAGGTATGTAGAGGACCGGGCGTCCCATTTCAGTTGCCCTTCCAACGGCGTCCTCCACCGCGGTGAGACCGGCAATCCTCCTTATGAAAAGATCTTTCCCCCTTTTGCCCTGTTCAATGAAGTACATGATAACGGCGCTGATAATGGCCAGAATGATAAGCATTCCAACCCTGCCGGTGTGTATCCACTGAACCCGGGGACCGCGGAAACCACCGGCCCGGCGGTGGTGGCGGTGGCCCCGAAGTAGGGTACCAGGCGGTATGAATACTCCACGCCGTTTACCAGCTCGTTGTCGGTCTTCCTGCCGTTTATGGGGGCAAGGGTGACGATGTTGTGCCACTCTTCGCCTCCGTCCATTCTCTGAAGCACCATGGAATCGGGCAGTTCGGTTTCCACCGCCACGGTCCATGTAAGGTCTACCCCCCCCGGCATCGTTAGGCGCATCGGCGGCGGTCATGGACTGAACGAAACCGTCGGTCCCCTGGGACCACGCCGCCCCGGCCAGAACAATAAGGGGAATAACGAATAGCACTTTTCCCATACTGAACAACCCCTTTCTGTTAATAACCGATAATACCGAACCCTCCATCCCGATGCAACAAAGCCATGCAACAAAGCCATCCGTAAATTTGACAAATAGATTGTGTAAACTATTGTTATGTTTGTTTTTAAGTATGATACTCACCTCCCCTTCTGGCGAGAAAGGAAGCCGGGCGGATATATTCACCGGCACCCCTGGATGAAAGGCGATGGAATGGAGCTTCTGACAAGGACAGCGGAACCCCGTGACAGGGAGGACCTGGCCGAGATATCCAGGACCACCTGGGAGGGGCACGATTACCTCGAAGGTGTGGCTGAAAGCTGGCTGGCCGACTCGGGCTTCATCGTTGGGGAGCTTTCCGGAAGGGTCATCGCCTGCGGCAAGATAAGCAGGATGCCCGGGGATGTGGCCTGGCTGGAGGGGCTGAGGGTACACTCGGACTTCAGGGGCAGGGGGCTTGGCAGGATCATGTCCGACAGGATACTGGAAGAGGCGCTGAGGCTCCTGGAAGAGGGAAAGTTCACCGGCATCGAGTTCTCCACATATATCAATAATCTCGAGAGTATATCCATGGCTAAGAAGCAGGGCTTCAGAACAACGGAGCTTTTCCATGTGGTGGGCATCGAGGACTTCACCCCCCCTTCCCGGCCCATGGAGCTGACACCGGTGGATATTACACCTGAGGATCTGGCCATCTACCGGGAACACGCCCCCTGCGGCTGGAAGTACATCCATGCCCGGGAAAGGGACTCCCTGGCCTGGCTTCGGGCCAACGCCGGCTTCTGGCAGACCCCCGGTGGCGTTCGATTCCTGGCCTCGAAAGGGATATGGAGATATCCCCCCTTTCATCGGCGATGGGCGAACCTGAGGAATTCATTGCAGGAGCCTGGCCTTCGTCACATCCAATAACAGGGACTGCGCCGAGATCATGATCCATGATTCCCACGGACAGGTCATAAGGGCTGCCCTGAAGGCGGGTTTCTCCTACTGGGAGGAGCCGGGCACCGCGAACATACCAGTTTACAGGTACTTCCCCCGGTGATATGAAAGGGGGCGCATTAAGCACCCCCTTTCCGTCCGCTGAAGACGCTGTCAGCTCTCTATCAGCTCAACATTGGCCCTGGGTACTGTGTACTTGCTGCCGTCGTCGAACTCTACTTCAAGTATCCTTACCTTTGCCTCGGAATCCACCACATGGAGTTCGAAGGGCAGGGAAGCCACCTTGCCTATCTTTCCGAAGAAGGGGGCACGAATACAGCGTATGAGGCTGCCTATGTCCATGGCCCCGGCTTCCTTCGTACTCTGGACGGAACTGGTGGCGCTGGAATCCAGGGGCACCATGATCTCCGGCCTCATTACGCCGGCGCGGATCTGGGTGGCCCCGTTTACGCTGGCTACCATTCCCTCCCTCTTCCTGAGGAGTTCGAAGGTTCCATGGGCCATGTTCATCCTGCCGAAGCCCTCGGTGAGGATAAGGGTGAGGCCCTTTTTCTCATGGCCGGTTATGGCCACGCCGAGGTCGTACCCCAGAAGGTCCTTAAGGTCTTTGTCGTCGAAGCCACCCACTACAATGGCCCTTACTCCAACCGAGACCGCCTTCTTGAGAACCGCGTGGCTGATGTAGCTTCCACCTACGATGATCTTGTCCCTGCAGGCTTCGTTTATCATCTCCAGGGTTATCTCTTCTTCAGGGGATGAGCAGACCATCTTGAGTTCTCCCCTGACCTCGCCGCCGATACCGAAAATGCCCTGTACGAAGGTGCAATGGGCTTCCACCACAACCCCTTCTTCGGGGAGCACATCAGTAACGGTGCCATGAACATAGCCATCGATCTCCACCGGGATGGGCGGTTCGCGGAGAACGGCCTGACCGGTTATCTCGTTGAAACTCTCGAAGACGCCGTCGATGGGGCTTTTACGGTGTTCTTGAACCATTTTCCAAAGAGACCCTTGCTCTGGGCCAGGGGCTCGTCGGCGGCTATGGTGTCGCCCTCCTTCTTCAGCAGGAGCTCGAAGATGTCCGACGCGGGAACACCGAGAAGGTTGGCAATGTTGAACATTTTCACATTGCCGGGAAGTTCAGTGCGGGCCACTATGGTGTCGGCATTTACCACATCGCCCTTCTTTACAAGGACCTCGCCCTTCAGGGGAAGCCTTCTTGTTTTGGTAACATCGGCCACATCGGCCACTCTCAAACCAGGTGTGTATGCGAATGCCATTATTTAACACCTCCCATGCTGAGGAAGCGTTCCGGATATGTGTCCAGGGTCTGTGACCAGCTCTGGAGGTCCTTGACCCTCTTTCCGTGATCCTCAGGAAGATTGAAGGGCTGCCTTCCGCGACCGTCGAGGATAACACCGACAATGCCGCCCTCAAGGCTGCCTTCCCACTTCTCGCCGGGGCCGTTGCCCACATCGAGACCCTTGTGGGGAGCGATTACCGTTTCGGCCTTTTCGCCCACCGCAAGGGGAATGAGCTTCATTTCACCGGGAAGGATCTTCTCGGTTCGGGTGGTTCCATCGGGCATTTTCATGGTTACCTCGGCGAGATGGGGTACCTTCTTGAACGCCCCGGAGGGAGCCACGCAGTGGCCCAGCCTTATGAGGCAGTCGTTGTTGAAAACCTCCACCGCCGCTTCGGGATGCACCTCGCTCAAAACCCCCAGATGGGGCATCATGAATATGGAATCCACCGCAAGCATGGTTACTCCCTCGGGAAGGAAGCTGTCTATCAGCATGTGTGCGGTCTGGCTTCTTCTGGGAGCATGACTGAGAACGCCGCCGGAGCCTATGAGGATGTCAAGCTCCATCATGTTGACCAGGGTGGCGCCGGTCTGGGTCTGCTCGAAGGCGTCGCCTATGGTCCTCTCCTGGGCAACTCCCTTGAGACCGGTGGCGAGATCCTTGTGCTGCACCAGCGCAAGCCTGAGGGCTTCCCGGGCTATGGCCTGCTCTATTATGAGCTCCTCCAGCTCCTGGGGAATGGTGGTGGGCCTTATCATCTTGTTCCTGATGCGGTTCCTCAGGTCAGCCTCGTCCATGTGGAAGGGAACCCATCTCATGACGTTGTCCATTCCAGCGCTGGCCAGAACATTGCTTACGGAGTAGCTCATACCAAGGTTAGCGCTGACCGTACGGTTGAAGACCGGTTCGCCGTTGCTGTCGAAAACGCTGAAGACATCGGTGGTGGCCCCTCCGATGTCCACGCCCATGACATGGATATTCTCCTGTTTGGCAACCCTTTCGATGAGTTTCCCCACCGCGCCCGGGGTGGGCATGATGGGCACGTTCTCCCACTTGCCCTCAACATAGTGCCCGGTCCACTCCATCAGTTTCGCGTAGCCGGGGGCCTGGGCCATCACATGCTCCATGAAGAGTTCGTGGATGATATCCCTTGCGGGGCCGAGGTTTTCCTTTTCCAGGACCGGTCTGAGGTTATCAACAATCTTCAGTTCCACCGCCGTTCCCAGTTCCTCGGAGACAGCACCGGTGGCCTTGTTGTTCCCGGCAAAGATCACCGGAAGCTTGAAACCCACACCGAAACGGGGCTTGGGATCAGCAGCCCGGATTATCTCCGCAAGCTCCACGACGTGGTCGATGGTTCCCCCGTCGATCCCCCCTGAAAGAAGGATCATGTCCGGGCGAAGCTTCTGATGTCGGCAACCTTCTCATGGGGAAGCCTGCCGTCGTTGGAGGCCACCACATCCATCACGATGGCACCGGCTCCCAGGGCGGCCCTCTGGGCGCTCTCGCCGGTCATGGATTTGACCACTCCTGCAACGGTCATCTGAAGACCACCGCCTGCGGAGGAGGTGGAAACATAGAGATCCACGCCGTCGCCGGTGCCTTCCCTCACGTCCACACCCTCTGAACCCTGCTTGAGAAATCTTCGTCCCTCGAGGTCCTCGATCTCCCCCACGGCGTTCAGAACACCCTTGGTAACATCCTCCGCCGGGGCTTCGACTGTTGTCGGAGCCTCTCCTCTTCTTGCGAGACGGTAGCGCCCCTCCTGGTCTGAGTACTCGATGAGTATCGACTTGGTGGTGGTACTACCGCAGTCGGTCGCCAGTATCGTTCTTACCCTGTCTGCGGCCACTGCTTCTCCCTTCGCTTTCATGCGTCTGGTTCATTCGGGCCCCGGCGGAAAAGTCTTCTGAAGAATGACCGGCGGCGGAGCCGCCTCTTTCTTCTGGCCTCCCGCTTGAGCCTGAATGCCTCCGCGTTTTCTTCCTCTATTGCCACTGTCAGTTTTTCAATGTTGTCGCGGTCCTCTATCATCCTTATGAATCTGTAGTAGTCCCCGGACTGCACGATAAGGGACACCACCGGATTGGCGAAGACCAGCATCTGGCTTCCCAGGAAGGAGAGGGGTTTTATGGACTCGATGAGCATTATTGCCGGCACGGTCAGATCCCTCTCCACTATGGTCTTCGCTATCTTCCTGCACAACCGTTCATAATCCTCCGGTGTGTCCTGCTGGAAATCTTCAGGATCCAGCCCTGGTCCGAATAAACTCAAGCACTTCCTTCCTGTTCCCGGAAAACTGCACGCTGAGACCCCTGAACTTGGCAAGGCGGGTGGGCTCCTTGAAGGGGCTCAGAAGAACTCCGTAGCGGTCGGGAACTATGCTGCGGACCTCACTCCATTTTCGTTTCTCCTCACCGAATGGCGACTTCTTACTTACACCGGCGGCATCGAGGGTGAACCGGACCGGAAGGAAGTAGCTCCAGAGGGAGAGGAAAAGAAGCGCCAGACCGATTATGCCCCACCAGAGGTTCTCCATGACCAGTGCGGCGCCCCAGGATGCGGTGAGCATGATCACAACAAGGGCCACGGTGGCACCGGGTCTTTCCCTCATGGGCAGGGAGACCCACTGGAGGGTCTCCCTTTCAGTGCTGCCGTTATGTTCTTCTTCAGGCATCGATTGGCTCCACCAGTATGAGGTCTTTCACCGCCTTGACCTCGTCCAGCCTGAGCACCGGGGTGTTAACCGGGGCGTCGGTTACCAGATGGGGTTTCTCGGAGGCTTCCTCCGCGATTGCTATCATGGCTTCCACGAACTGGTCGAGACTCTCAAGGCTTTCGGTTTCCGTTGGCTCTATCATAAGGGCTTCCCTGACAATAAGAGGAAAGTAGATGGTGGGAGCGTGGAAGCCGTAGTCCAGAAGCCTCTTGGCGATATCCAGGGTTTTCACGCCGGTCCGGGACATTGCAGCACCGCTTGCCACGAACTCGTGCATGCAGGGGCCGTCGTCGTTAGGCACTTCGTAGTAGGGTTTCAGCCTTGCCTTCAGGTAATTGGCGTTGATAAGGGCAACGGTGGAGACCTCTTTCAGCCCCCGGGCGCCCAGGTCCTTATGTAGGCGTAGGCCCTGTAGAGCACGCCAACATTGCCGTGGAAGGCAAGAAGCCTTCCCATGGACTTTCCGGAGAAGTCGTTCATCTGAATACCCTTTGGGGTGGAACTGACTCCGGAGGCCGGCAGGAAGGGAGAAAGGAAATCCCTGCAGCACACCGGCCCGGCGCCGGGTCCGCCTCCCCCATGGGGAGTGCTGAAGGTCTTGTGGAGGTTGAGGTGACATACATCGAAGCCCATGTCCCCGGGACGGGCGATGCCCAACATTGCATTCATGTTGGCGCCGTCCATGTAGTTAAGACCGCCGGCATCGTGAATGATCCCGGTTATCTCAATGATGCTGCTTTCGAAAATGCCCAGAGTGTTGGGATTGGTCAGCATGAAGGCACAGGTTTTGTCACCGGCCTTTGCCCTGAGGTCCTCCACATCCACCCTGCCGTGCTGGTCGGACTTCACGCTTACCACCTTCAACCCGGCAAGGGTACTGGTGGCGGGATTGGTTCCGTGGGAGGAATCGGGCATGAGAACTTCGTTCCTGTGCCCCTCTCCCCTGTCCTGCTGCCACTTCTTGATGAGCATGAGGCCGGCAAACTCCCCCTGGGCACCGGCTGCCGGTTGAAGTGTCACCGACTGGAAACCGGTTATCTCGCAGAGGTATTCCCCCAGCCTGTGCATCAATTTCAGTGTCCCCTGAACCATGCGATCCGGGGACAGGGGGTGTATTCCCGCCATGTTCTCCATGCGGGCAAGGTACTCATGGAGCCTGGGATTGTACTTCATGGTACAGGAACCCAGAGGGTAAAGCCCCTTCTCTATGTGATAGTTGAGGGAGGAGAGCCTTACGAAATGCCGCATTACCTGATTCTCGGTAACCTGGGGAAGGCCAATGGGCTCGGTTCTTTTATAACCCTCCGGTATGGGAGTTTCCGGAACATCGAGGCCGGGAAGTGAAACACCGGTGAGACCCGGGCGGCTGTGGCTGAATATGGTCCTTTCCATCATTTCACCCCCTGAATGTGTTCTCTGAGGGCATTGACAAAACCATCGATCTCAGCCCTGGTTCTTTTTTCCGTTACGGTGAAGAGCATGGCACCTGCCCCGAGGCCGGGGACGGGAAGCCCGGCAAGGTAGCCAGCTTCGGCCATGGCGCTGTCCGCCCCTTCGGCGGAACCGGAAGCTGCAGGGCGAACTCCCTGAAGAACGGAGTTTCGAAAACCTCGGTTACGCCATCTATCTCCAGGAGCTTTCCGTGAAGATAGTGGGCCTTGTGCCAGCACTGTTCAGCGATGTTCCTGAAGCCGGTCTCACCGGTGAGGCTGAGGTAAACGGCGTTGGCCAGCGCCATGAGGGCCTGGTTGGAGCAGATGTTGCTTGTGGCCTTTGCCCGTTTGATGTGCTGCTCCCTTGTCTGGAGGGTTAGCACATATCCGTTGTTCCCGGCGCGGTCTTCCGTTCTGCCCACTATCCTGCCGGGCATCTTCCTGAGGTAATCCTTCGCCGTGGCCATGAAGCGACATAGGGGCCTCCGTAACCCATGGGAACACCCATGGGCTGGCCCTCACCCACCACGATGTCGGCGCCGAGGAAGCCCGGGGCCTGGATGGCACCCAGGGCGACAGGGTCGGCCACAACCACCAGAAGGCCCTTATGGCGGTGTATAAAATCGGCGGCGGCCTTCACATCCTCGATGAGCCCGAAGAAGTTGGGATACTGAATCACAAGGGCAGCGGCTCCCCCCTCGGCCAGCTTCCCGGCTCCGCTGAGGTCCACCAGCCCGTTGTCCAGGAAGGGGACCTCGTTAACCGTGAAATCGCTGTTGTCGAGGTAGGTGTGCATAACATCGATGGTCCTGGGATTCAGGGAACCTGCGGTGAGTATCCTTTTGCTGCCGGTGCACCGGATGGCCATGAGGGCCGCCTCGGCGGCGGCGGATGAGCCGTCGTACATGCAGGCGTTGGCGGCGTCGCATCCGGTGAGCCTGGCCATCATTGTCTGGTATTCGAATATGACCTGGAGGGTACCCTGGCTGACCTCGGCCTGATAGGGCGTGTAGGCGGTGAAGAACTCGCTTCTGGTGAGTATGTTGTCGATGGCGGCGGGGATGAAGTGGTCGTATGCCCCGGCACCCCTGAAACAGACCAGACCGGCGGCTGTGTTCTCGGAGGCCAGCCCGGTGAACTCCCGCCGGAGCTCCAGTTCAGAGACCGGTGGCGGGAGGTTCAGCTCGCCCTGAAAACGAACACCTTCGGGGATCGGGGTGAGGAGCTCCTCGAAATTCTTTGCCCCTATCACCTCCAGCATTCGCTCACGCTGTTCTTTGCCGCTTGGAACGAAGATGCCCATTCCCTACTCTCCTATGTGAGTTTTGTAATCGTCGGCGGAAAGGAGCTCTTCGTACTGTGATTCATCCGAGGCGGTAAAGGAATAGAGCCAGCCACTGCCGTAGGGGTCATCGTTTACCAGGGAAGGATTAGACTCGAGTTCTCCGTTTACCCCGGTAACCTTGCCGTCCATGGGGCGTAGAAGTCTTCTGCGGTCTTTACGGCCTCAAGTCCGCCAAGGACATCGCCCCTGGTGATCTCGGTTCCCTCCTCGGGAAGCTCGGCCATGACTATCTCGCCCATTTCGTGCTGGGCGTGGTCGGTGAGCCCCACGATATACCTGCCCTCTTCCTTCCGGACCCATTCGTGGGTTTCAGTGAATCTTACGTTCTCCGGTATGCTGCTCATTGTATTTCTCCTTTTATTCTGATGTTATCGGTCTATCTTCTGCTGCCTTCGGTGTAGAATGGTATCTTGACTATCTTGAGAGGAATCCTTTTACCCCTTACCTCTGCCTCGAGTTCATTTCCGGTCTTATGGTATCCCCTCTCCACATATCCGAGACAGACCACCTGGTCCAGGGCGGGAGCCAGGGAACCGCTGGTAACCACACCTACCTTTCGCTCTCCGTTGAAAATGGGGGTGCCGTGACGGGGAAAGCCCTTTCCGGTCACCTTCATGCCCACCAGATACCTTCCCGGCTTGTCCGCCTTCTGCTGCTCGATGAACTCCCTTCCGATGAAGGGCTTGTCGGTCTTCAGCTTGAGTACCCAGGACAGTTTCGCCTCCACCGGAGTGGTGCTGTGGTCTATATCATTGCCGTAAAGGGGGTAACCCACTTCGAGGCGGAGGGTGTCCCTTGCGCCGAGACCCACGGGCATGATGCTGAACTTCCTTCCCGCCTCCATGACCGCATCCCACACGGCGCAGGCGTCGGGGTATGCGATGTATATCTCGAAGCCGTCCTCACCTGTGTAGCCGGTTCTTGCAATAAGGGCCGGGACGCCGGCGAAAGTTCCAGTTTTGTGCTGGTAGTATCCTATGGTTTCCAGATCGGTATCGGTGAGCCCGGCACAGACATCCTGGGCCCTGGGGCCCTGTATTGCAACAAGGGCCGTTTCGTCGCTTTCGTTGACAACGGTGACATCGTAGCCCTGGAGATGGCCCTGGACCCAGGCCCAGTCCTTTTCCAGGTTGGCGGCATTGACCACCATAAGGAACTCCTGGTCGGCTATTCGGTAAACGATGAGGTCATCGACTATTCCGCCGTCGGGGTAGCACATGGTGGAATAGTAGGCCCTGCCGTTCTCCACCCCGGAATCGTTGGTGAGCAGATTATCGAGGAAGGCCTGTGAATCCTTTCCAGTTACCCTGAACTCGCCCATGTGGGTCAGGTCGAAGATACCGGCACTATCTCGCACTGCCATGTGTTCTTTTTTTATTGTATCGTACTTTATAGGCATAAGATAGCCTGCAAAAGGCTGAATGGTTGCCCCCAGCTGTATGTGACGGTCGTAAAGCGGTGTTTTTTTGTCCATTATTATTCCTTTTCGGGATTAACTGCCAAGCACATAATGCATCCTATATTGTTATACACGAACAGTTAATTTAGCCAACATTGGCAGGAAATGCAAATGTCGTTGACCCCGGTGGAGGTTGTGAATATTTTCCATTTCCATTATCCCCGGGAGGTTATCATCTGACCGCCATACCCATCTCATCAAGCAAACTTTCGGTACTGGGCAGGGAAGCATCAGGAGACCACGCCGCCCTGGAACAGCTCTGCATCGAATCCGCATTGCGGAAATGGCTTGCCTCCCGGGGAATACCATCATGGAGGAACCCCTCCCCCCCCGGTTCCGGTTTCATCTCAGGGCCCTTCCGGTACAGCATCATGCTCTCCGGAGGAAGCCGTCTGCTGGCATGTCCCCTGAACGCCTGGCTGTCCTTCGATCACATCGCCGGAGCCAAGTGCTTCGCTGTGGTTGCGGCATCGGTGGGGAGAGCCATGGACAGCGTGGAGCTGGCCGGTGTTCTGCCCCTCAAGAACATCCCTCCGGGAACAGCACCCTTCCGGATATCATCCGATATCCTTCAGCCCTCATCTTTCCTTCTTGAACACATTGAGAAACCGTCAAGCCGCATTTTAACTTCATTGATATTCGGATTGAGGCTGATTATACTGGGTGAACCGGACGCCCCACCCGATGGCGCCGGCGGCATAAAGGGATTCAAACCGGCGGGAAGAGCGCCGGGGGAGGTGTGATTTGAAGGAAAGCGGCCCCCGGCCCCGGAACACTTCGGAACTTCCCTACCTGGAAACTCTGTGGGATGTCTCCACCGGAGCACTGGTTCTGTGCGATTCACGAAGAACCATCCTGTCGGTCAACCGGAGGTTCACCGATCTGTTCGGCTTCACCGGGGAAGAGTGCTCCGGGGCGGACATCGACAGCCTGATAACACCCGCCCCCTGCATCGCCGAATCCGATTCGCTTTTCAGCCTGGTGACCGGTGGTTGCCCCATGGCGGTCACGTGGTGAGGAAGAACGCCTCGGGGGGGCTTCTCAGGGTTTTCCTCACCTCCTCGGCGGTCAAGATGGAAAAAGGGGGCACCGGGGTCCTCTGCATAATCAAACCGGTCTCACCGGAGGCGGAGAAGCGGCAGTCCGACCTGATGCCCGACGACAAAAGCCTCAGGGAGGCATTCGAGAACTCCTGTGAGCCATCCCTCATCACCGATGGAAACGGAAGGGTCATAGGGATGAATTCCGCCTTCTCAGCGGAGTTCGGCTGGAGCAACCACACACTGCAGGGAAAAATGTATCCCACTGCCTCATACCCGGTTCGATCCTCCCCGAAGCGGGCTACATAACCGCCATGGCCACCGCAGGGCGAACCCTCCGTCTGGAAACCACCAGAAAGCATGCCGACGGCGGGGAATCCATGATCAGCCTCATAACCAAACCCGCACCCGGTGGAAACGTATACAGGGTTTTCCGGACCACCGATTCCATGGCTCTCACCGAAGCAGCCCTTCTGAAAAAGAATCGTTTCAGGGGCTGCCCCGGCACCAGCAGGGGAATGCTTTTCCAATGCAGGACCGACAGGAACCGAACCATGGAGTTCATCGCTCCGGGAACAGCGTCCTTCACCGGTCACAGCGAAGAGGACATACTCGGCGGAAAGACCCACTACGGCTCCACAATTCATGAACTGGACAGGGAACTGGTGCTGAAAAGCATTCAGGATTCCCTGAAGAATGGAAACGATTACAGCATCACATACCGGGTAAGAAGGGATTCGGGCAGAATACTGTGGGTAATGGAACAGGGCAGGGCCTCAGGGCGGGAAAGGACTGCGTGGATTCTGCGAAGGCTGCGTTGTGGACATTACCGGAACCATGGAAAAGGAGGAGCCGGAAAGCAGCGCCAGGGAAAGGATAGAAAACCTCCACTCCGTGGCAGGCGCCCTTCAGAGAAGCCGTTCCGCCGGGGAGATATACAGAATATGCGCCCAGGCCGGTTTGTCAATACTGGACGGCGTGTGCAGCTGCATTTTCCTGAAGGACGACGACAGGATGAAAATAGTGGCATCCGCCGGCCGTGAGGATTACGACTGCGGACCGGACTGCAGCCTGGGAATGGCCGAGATGGCCATGCATTCCTCCGGACCCTGCTATTTCAGGTCCCGTGACAGCCAGGAGAGAACATGCCCGGCGGGAACCGCAGGTGTATGCTTCAAGCTGGGCAGGAACGCGGTCTTTCAGGTGATTTCCAGAAGCAGCAGGGTTTCGGCAATGTTGACACAAGGATACTGGAACTGCTTCTGGGGTACACCGAGCAGGGGCTGAAGCGCATCACACTTCAGCACCAGCTGATCAACCAGGCCCTCCACGACCCACTCACCGGCATCTACAACCGGAACTATTTCAACAGGCTCATTCAGCTGGAAGAGCACCGGGCAAGGCGGCTGGACTCGGCGATAAGCTTCATAATGGTGGACATCGACAACTTCAAGAGGATCAATGACCTTTTCGGCCACCAGACAGGGGACAGGGTTCTGCAGGAGGTGGCGGGAATACTAGAGGGCGTTCTGCGGAAACCGATACGGTCCTTCGCTACGGAGGCGATGAGTTCCTTATAATCCTGACAAAAATGACATCCGACTACACCCACATCGTCGAAGCTCGAATAAACAGGGCCCTTGAAGGGGCTAAAACACCCGAAGGCCTCAAGGGCGAGAGGATCAGCGTTTCCATGGGACACGCCTTCTGGACCCCGGGGGGAAAGAGACCATCGACGATGTCCTTAGAACAGCCGACATGACCATGCTGAAGAACAAGCGGAAAAAGGCTAAAACACAGTAATATCGAAACCGTCGGTGGTTACCACGAAGGTGCCGTCCTGGTCGGTCCTGTACACTGGGATCCCCCTGCTGGAAAGCCTCTGAAGCAGTTCAGAATGGGGGTGCCCGTAGGAATTGCCGGAACCAACCTCTATGGCAGCCAGGGAGGGGTCAACCGCGTCCAGCCAGGCATTGGAGGTGGCGTCGCTGGAACCGTGGTGACCAACCTTCAGAACATCGGCACTTAGCTGTTCCGGGGTGTAGTGAGCCAGGACCACATCCTCGCCGCCATCGGTTTCCAGGTCTCCGGTGAAGAGGAAGGTCACCTCTTCGTAGGTAAGGCGGATGACGATGGAGGCGTTGTTGATGTCTCCTGAGCCGGGATATCCCTCGGGATGCAGTATTTCCACCTGAGGTCGGGGTCCCAGTTCAGTGTCATTCCCCTCTGGCCGACAATGTACTCCGCATCGGAGGAAGCCACGGTTTCAAGGAAGTATTCATAGGCGCCGGACACCTCGCCGGTCCAGCCGCAGTCCCACACCTTGTCAACCGGCATGGCATCGATGACATCGCTGAGCCCCCGATGTGATCCGAATGGGGATGGGTGGCCACGATACCCTGGAGGTGGGTTATTCCCAGGCTGTCAAGCAGGGGAAGTATCCTGTCCTCCCCGCAGCTCCAGTAGCTTCTGTAGTCGCCTCCGTCGATGAGGTAGTTGAAACCTCCAGGGGTCCTTACCAGCATGGCGTCGCCGGAGAGGGATCCGTAGGATGGATCGATGAAGAACACGGTGAGATTGTCAGGTTCGTTAAGGGGATGGTAATACCGGACTCGTTGCTCCAGGCGGAAAGACCTGAGGTGTTCCTGGTCTCAACGGCGTACCAGTAGCTTTCTCCGGGAACGACACCAGTGTCGGTATAGACATTCTGCTGAGAGCCGGAGTCGAGGATGAAGGCGGTATCGGCCAATGCGGGGTTGGCTTCTATTCCCGGAGAGAGGCTTCGCCAGAGTACGTACTTGTCGAAGTCGGTGTCGGGGCACTGGTTCCAGCTGGCGTAAACCGCGGTGTCGGCCTGAAGACCGATACCGAGAACGCTTGGGGTTGGAGTGCCTGCGGAATCCGTTGGCGATTTTCCGCAGGACAGCACGATTACCGGAAGAACAAGCACCAGTATTCTGAAGATGGATCTCATGTGGCTCCCGTCAGTTTTCCGTTGCCTCAGGGGCTGACCGGCATCACCGGAGGCTCTCCGTCGTGAACCACGAATATATCATGGAACTGCTGAAGAAGCCTTCTTGAATTGTCACCGAACCGTATCCTGAACTCAGGATCATCGGAAACCGCAGTGAGTGTTTCAGCGGTGCAGATGGTCCTCATCATCCAGTCCGGAATGGAATACACCCCGGTGAGGGCAAGGGTTCCATCGTCCAGGACAGTTCTTTCATGGGACTGGCTTTCCTCCACCAGGAAGGGAATCTCGGTGCGGTCTGCGACTATGCTGATGAACCTCGTACCGGTGACCACCGGCAGTACCCCTGACCCGTCGGGGGCCCTTTCCCCTGCCTCGCTCCGGGTGTACCCCGGCTGAACCCTGGAGCTGAAAACAATCTGGAACTCCTTGTCCATACCGCCGTCCCCGGTGCGCTGATACACCACCACCGGCCGCATCTCCAGGGCTACCCCGTCGGTTTCGGTCACGCACCCTGTGAGGGTGTGCCTCTGCCACCCGCCGCTGGAGGCTATCTCCACGGAGCCGCCTCCAAGAAGGGATCTGCTGGTAAAAAGGGTGTCCTGCACCCCCGGCGGAACCCCGGAACCGTCATTAACTTTAGCGGAACACCGGCTCAGAACGACTATTGTTATTATTGCTAGTACATATTTCATGATAAATCTCCCTGCAAAGCCACCCGTAAACTTGACAAATAGATCCAGTATCCGATTATACCACAATGGATTAAACCTGTTCCACCCCCCGGGAAAACGATTATGTTCATTGTCCGGGAGGATTGATCATGAATGTACTGGTTTTCACAGCTCTGGCTCCTTTTCCACAGTCTATTTTCAGGACGACTTCAATGACGGCAACGCAAACGGCTGGTTCACAGTGGGCCCTTCCAGCTACAACGTGGAGGATGGCAGATACCACTTCAGCGGAGGGGGAGCGGTGAACGACGCCACCTCCTACCGGGGGGACCTCGGCGAAGTGATGAGCACGGCGGACTACTCCATGGTGTCCGATGTGGAGATAGATGTGGGCACCTTCGGCGGAATGCTTCTCAGGTATGACAAGGACGGCGGCTACAATCTGATGCTGGTTCTCGGGCGCCCCAGCAGAAGCTTGTTCTGTACAGGTGGCACTTCACATACATCGAACAGCTGGACAGCCACCCGATGCCGGTGGAAACCGGTAAGACCTACAGGGTCCGCTTCCAGTGTCAGGGAGACACCTTTGCCGGAAGGGCCTGGGAGCCCGGGGATGAGGAACCGGCGGACTGGTTCGTTTCAGCCACGGACACCCTCTCCCGGCCTGGTGCCGCGGCGCTTTTCGCAGCCGGCGTCTCCGGCGGAGATGAAAGGGTTTACCTGAGCTGCTTCTTCGATGACGTAACGGTGGAGTCGCCGGAGCCTGGCGGCTGTCACAGGTGACATGGGCGGGAATAAAAAGGCTTCTTCAGCCCTGACCGTTGTTGTCCACGCCCCACTGCAGAAGATAGAGGTTGTAATAGATACCCCTCTTGGCCAGCAGCTCCTGGTGTGAACCCCTCTCCATGATCCGACCGGAGTCTATCACAAGGATCTCATCACACTTCTGAATGGTGGAGAGCCTGTGGGCAACTATTATGCTCGTGCGGCCCCGCATGAGGGTCTCTATGGCGTGCTGTATGAGCTGCTCGGTGGTTGGGTCCACATTGCTTGTTGCCTCGTCGAGGACCAGTATCCTGGGATCGTGGGCCAGTGCCCGGGCAAAACAGACCAGCTGCTTCTGACCGGTGGACAGGGTTGCTCCCCTTTCCGCCATCACGGTATCGAAACCCCCGGGCAGCCTCTGGATGAAATCGGTGGCCTGTACCAGGTCGGCGGCCCTGCGGACCTGCTTCATGTTCATTCCGGAGCTGAGCCTGATATTGTCGGCTATGGACCTGCTGAAGATGAAGGCGTCCTGGAGGACTATGGAAATGTTCTTCCTGAGGGTTGCCGTGTTATGGTCCCGAATGTCCTTGCCATCGAGGAGTATTCTGCCGGAATCAACATCCCAGAACCTTGTGAGAAGGCTTATGATGGAAGTTTTACCAGCACCGGTGGGCCCCACCAGGGCAACGCTCCTGCCGGGCTCTATGGCAAAACTGATGTCCTTGAGAACAGGGGTGTCAGCCTCGTAGGCGAAGTTGACCCTTTCAAGCTCCACCTTCCCGGTAAGCTTCTCCGGGGGAAGGGACGCCGAGGTTTCCTCGATCTCCGCCTTTGTGTCCATTATGGCGAAGATCCTCTCGCTGGATGCCATGGCGCTCTGCATGATGTCGAATTTCTCGCTTATGTCCGAAATGGGCCGGAACATCTGCTGCACATAGCTTATGAAAGCCACCAGTGCACCAAGGGTGAGGGCACCGGAAATGGTGCTGATACCGCCGTAGACCAGTACCGTCGCGGTTCCCAACTGGGCCAGAACATTGATCACAGGTCGAAAAACACCGAAGATGTAGAGCTGCTTCATGCTGGCACGGTAGTAGTTGTCGTTGATCCCCAGGTAACGGTTCAGTCTGGAGGCTTCCTGCCTGAATATCTGAACGACCTTCACACCGGAGACATCCTCGGCGATGCTGGAATTGAGTTCGGCAAGGTACTTCCTGACCCTTCTGTAGGCCTTTCTTGCCTTCATGCGGAAGATCACGGATACCACGGCGAAAAGGGGCAGCACAGCCAGGGAAACCAGTGCCAGCCTCCAGTTCATCACCAGGAGGATGGCCACGATACCCAGGATGAGGAGTATGTCCTTCACAAGGTTGACAAGGACCGCGCTGAACATCTCGTTCAGGGCTTCCACATCGTTGGATACCCTTGTTACCAGTCTGCCAACCGGGTTTTTGCTGAAAAAGTTCAGACTAAGGGTCTGTATGTGATTGAAAAGTGCGGTCCGGACATCGTACATTGACCGCTGACCGGCTATCACCAGGGTCATTACATGGCCATAACCGGCGAAAAGGCTGAGTATCAGAAGACCAATGAAGAACAGCGCAAGCCTGGTGATACCCCTCACATCGGCGCCCCTGATATCAAAAAGAACACCTGGGGGGATCTTGCCGATCTGGGCTTCGGGCACTATCCAGTAGTCACCGCTTGTCCATCCGGTCTGATCATTGAACCTCTCCGGGGGAAAGAGATAGAAGGTTTCCCTTGTCAGGTTCCCCTGGCTTTCCAGTTCATGGACAACCGCGGGATCCACCTCGTCAAGGGAGGCCTTCCTGAGGAAGACCGAATCCGGAGTGAGACGTATGAAATCACCTTCTGCGGGTTCCAGGCCCATTACCATGTCGCAGGCTTCCGGGGTATCGGTGTATACCTGATACAGCTTGGCCAGGTACTTGTCTATTCCCTGCTTCGTTATGTAGGGGAGGAGCAGTTCCACCCCGGTGGACAGCAGCATGAACAGCATGGCAAGGAATATGAGCTTCCTGTGGGGACCCACATACCTCATAAGCCTTTTGACAAGCTTCCAGTCGTAACCCTTTCCCTCTATGGAGTCATCTATGAAGGAGTCTCCGCCGTGACCGGGAGGCATCAGCCATCACCTCCTTCACAGCACTTTTCCGCCTCTTCCTCGAGCTGCTGCATCCTGTAGAGTTCGGCGTAAAAGCCATCCTTCTGAAGGAGTTCGCCGTGGGTTCCGCTCTCCACCAGCCTGCCCCTGTCGAGTACCAGGATAAGGTCGGCGTTCTGAATGGTGCTTATCCGGTGGGCGATGATAATGTTGGTAAGGCCTTCTATCTCACGCTTGAGCTTTTCCTGGATGGCAGACTCGGTTTCGGTGTCGATGGCGCTGAGGGAATCGTCCAGAACCAGTATCCTGGGAGAGACCGCCAGGGCCCTTGCTATGGCGATCCGCTGTTTCTGGCCGCCGGAAAGGTTACACCCCTCTCCCCCACCATGGTTCAAAACCCTTGCTGAAGCCGTCGATCTCAGTTGCTATCTCGGCTATCTCCGCCAGATACCTTACCTGTTCCAGGGGAAGGTCACCGGCGCCGAATGAGATATTGTCGGCAATTGAAAGGGCGAAAAGGAAGGTTTCCTGGGGAACATAGCCGAAGAGCCCCCGTACATCGGACAATTTCCGCTGACGAACATCGGTCCCCCGATGAAAACCGTTCCCTCAGGAGGGTCGTAAAGCCTCATCAGAAGCTCGATGAGGGTGGTCTTTCCGCTGCCGGTCCGGCCCACTATGCCAAGGGTGGAGGAAGCGGGGATACTGAAGGATATGTTGCTCAATACCGGGGTTTCGGTTCCGGGATAGGTGAAGGAGAGGTCTTTCACCTCAATGGCGGGTTCCGGTTCGCCTTCCACCGGTCCGTCGGTTATATCCGGCCTGGTGTTCATTATCTTCTCGAGCCTTCCCATGCTGGCGGCACCTCTCTGGAGCAGGTTCACCACCCAGCCGATGGCCATCATGGGCCAGGTGAGCATGGCCAGATAGCTGGCGAAGGCCACGTACTGCCCAAGGGATATGGAACCGCCGATGACCGCCCGGCCGCCGACCATGAGAAGAATTGCGCTACTCATCATGGCAAGGCCCATCACAAGGGGCTGCATGAAGCCCCATATCCTGGTGAGCCTTATGTTCTCGTTAACGCACTTCCTTGCCTTCTCGGCAAAGAGCTCACGCTCGGATTCCTGGTCTCCGTATGCCTTGACCACCCTGATCCCGGAAATGGACTCCTGGGCTTTCTCGGACAGTCCGCTGAAGGCCTTCTGCACCGACTGGAACCTGTCGTGGAGCATTCCTCCGAACTTCATCATGAGAAGGGCGATAAGGGGCAGGGGGATCATGGTTATCAGTGTGAGCCTCAGGTCGATGAGAACCAGCATGACTATACTGGCGGCGCTCATGAAAATGGCATCGAAGGAGGCAATGGTGGCCATGCCCGCTGCCATTCTCACCGCGTTGATATCATTCACCGCGTGGGCCATTATGTCGCCCACCTTCGTGTTGTCGTAATACTGGGGAGACAGCTTCTGCAGATGGCCGTAGAACTCCGCCCTCAGGTCTTTCTCAAGCCTTCTGCTTGCACCCACTATGAATATCCGCCAGAAGAACCTGCAGAAAGCCATTCCAAGGGCGATAGCCAGGAGGGAAAACCCCATTTCCCAGGCGAACCGGGCATTTGCGGTACCGGCTGCAAGGCCGTCGATGAGCCTTCTGAAAACCTGTGGGATCAGAAGCTGCAGGCCATCCACGCCGATCAGGGCAAGTATGCCTCCGAAGAGGGCTTTCTTGTGCCTGAATATCCTTGAGTAAAGGTTCCTCAGGCTGGATCTGTCCAGCCTGGAACCATTCCTGCTTTGCCGGGACAAAGAATCACCCCCGAAAAATGGTCAAAGAAAGCCGAATATAGGCTCTGGGCAGGAAAAGGTGTTAGCTTGAAGGCTTCGGTGTCCCTCTAGAAGTCTTCCCCTTCGTCAACACTGAGGAAGGAATAGTCGATTACATGTACCTTCCGAAGGTCCTCCCGGACGGAATAGCCCTCCTCGGTAAACCTGCCCGTGACCGCCGTTGTCATGCCGTAGTCCGGTATCATGTCGTAGGCAAGCTCACCCACCAGAGCAAAGACCTCGCCGGTGGAATCCTCGGTAAGTATCACCGTTTCTGATCTGGTTCCCGCGTGGAGGACCTCCACAATGCCGGTAATCCTGACGGTGTCATCCTGCCTTGAGGACGATGCTCCACAGGAGGATAGGGACAGAAGCAGCACGGAAGCCGTCATTACCGCGATGGTGTTTCTCATTTTTCTCCCTCCAGGGAAATGGTTCGAGTTCACTGAAATCTACAAGACCGCTGTCCGCGATGATACCCCAACCGCCGGGACCGGCCCACCGGGAGAGGGCTCCGCTTACTTCATCCACCGTCATGGTCCTCAGTGAGTCCTGAAGCCTGTAGTGGAAACTCCAGTCGCCTGTGGCCAGGTAACCGGAACCCATTGTCTGGCACTGGGTGTCCATGGACTGGCCCCGTATCCCCTGAAGGTCCTGTGGTTGTTGGCCACACCGGTGACCAGGGACTGGTGGATATCACCGGAGGCCACCTGGCAGAAAACCTCCCCCATGAGGACAGCAGCCTCGGAGGGACGCTCGGTGCTCACATACATGTAACCCCAGTTCCTCCGGTAGTGATCGGTTGCCCCGGCGTAGGTGGCGTAGGTAAGAGCGTTCTCAGTTCGAGGACCTGCCAGAGTAGTTCGTCGATCACGCTGCAGGCTATTGTGAAGGCCGCCAGGTCAGGGTGACCGGCGGGGGGCGCTTCGAACTTGACCACGCAGTAGGCGGTGAGGGTTTCCCGGTGCTCCAGTACCATTGTATCCCGGACTAATCCGAAGGGGGAACCCCAGGTAGGCGGTCCTCCCCGCCGGGTATCAGCCCGAAGGTCGATTCAAGGATCTCCTGAAGCTCACCGGGGGGAGTGGGTCCGGCGTGGACGAGAAGAATGTTCCCGGCCCTTATCCTTCTGCTCAACCAGGAAAGTACATCTTCGGCGGTAAAGGAGGAAACTGTGGATGGATATCCCTCCGGTCTGAGCATGTAGGGATGTCCCTCCCCCATGAAACCCCTGTTGCAGGTGAGCCAGACCATGTTGTCCGGCTCCTGAAGCTCCGCATGGAGGCTTGCCTCCATTGAGCTCCTCACCCTGGAAAGGCCCCGGGGTCAAGCTGGGGATTCAGCAGGCAGTCCGTGAAGCCGTCGAGCAGTATGGGCAGATCTTCACTGAGGCACTTGAGGTGGTACCTGGAATGATCATAGTTGTATGTGGCGTTCCATTGTGCAGGGTAAGGTCCATGATCCCACGCCACCTGTGATCGGGAAAACGCTGACTGCCGGCAAGGGCCGCCTCAAGGGAAAAGGCCTCGATGCCCTGTGTGGACCCATCAAGGAAGAGCGACCCCCCGGTGAGGAAAAGGCTTATCCCCTCCACCACCCCCTGGGGCACTGTTCTGCTTATCACATGTATCCCGTTACCCAGCTGGAACTCCGTTACATTGTCAGGAAGGGAGGAAAACCCCAGCAGTATCATAAGGAGCATCATTCCCGCCACTCTCCCTCCGGGGTAACCAGGAAAACCGCCGATGGTCTGCCCTGAACCCATTGGGCCAGAAAGGCCTGAACATCTTCCGGGGTTACTGCCTTCAGGTTTTCCGGATAGTCAAGGTAATAATCAAGTCCTCCCCCCTGAACCCACCAGAATGGAAGGGTTTCCGTGGCCATTTCCCGGCTTGATTCCTGACTGAAGAGCCTTGCCCGTCTTAGCTGCTCCACCGCCGTTTCGATGCCCCCGGGGGTGAAATAGCCCTGCCTGAACATGTCGTCCATCTCACCGCGAAGCAGTTCCAGCCCCTCATGGATACGGGAGGGGTCGATGGTTCCGCCGAAGGTTATAACCGGCTGGAACCTCTGGGAATAGTAGCTTGCATACACGGAGTTGAAGGGGCCGTTGGTGACAAGGTCGGTCTGGAATTCCCCGGTCATCCGGTCCATGTACTGCCCCCAGACATCGGCGGCGTGGGTCCAGTGCTCTTCACCGGCCATGGAGGGACCTTCATAGACGATCCTTATAATACCGGTTCCCCCGGGGCCCCCGACGGAAACAATGGTGTCCTTTTCAATGCTGATGTTGAGCCCAAGGGAATCGTAGTTGCTCCCGCCGCCGTATTGCCAGGGTCCGAATATTTCCCCGGCGGCGGAACGGGCCTCGGCGGACTCCACATCGCCGGTTATTATCAGGGCGGAATTGTCCGGTGTGTAGTAGGTGTGCTGAAACTCCAGCATTGTCTCCCTGTCCGCAGCCTGTATCACACCGGGAACGCCGATGGCGCTGCTTCTCCAGGGTTCTTCTGAAAGAACCTCTTCCTGGACCCTCCAGAAGCTCCAGTAGGGGCTTGAGGTGTTCCTGTTGTATTCATTCATTATCACCGCCCTTTCCCCGGCTATCTCTTCGGGGTGGAAAGGGGTGTGGCAATGGCATCGAACATGAAGCCCATGCCCTCTTCGAAGAGATCCGAGGAAACGGTCAGGTAGTACTTCACCACCTCGTTGGAGGTGACTCCATTCCTTATCATTCCCAGTTCCCGCATCCTCCGGTTGTAGGCGGTCTGATCGGGAAGGGCGCCGTTGCCCTTGAAGAACATGTGTTCGTAGAAGTGGGCCAGTCCGTTGGTTTCCGGGGTCTCGCAGGTGGCCCCGGTTTTCACCACAACGCAAATGGTAACCACCGGGGAGGAGTGATCCTCCCCTACTATCACATCAAGACCATTGGGAAGCTCAAAGAGCTGAAGGGAAAGGCCGGTGAGGATCATAAGGATCATGACGCTTGACAATTGAGCTGTCCTTTCAGGTTGCCGGGAACTGACATCATAATCAGCTTTGATTATAAGAAGGCCTGCAAGTCTCAACAGCGGCAAAGGAAGAACTCATGAAGGTAGACCCCACGGTACAGAGCCATGTTCACCTGTGCCAGACCCTCTTCCGGGGCATGGCCGAGGGAAGGACCCTTCTTCCATGGCTGGAGGAAAGGATCTGGCCCCTGGAGGCGGCCCACACACCGGAAACCCTTGCTGTCTCCGTAATAATGTCACTCAAGGAAATTATCTCCACTGGCTCCACGGGTCTGCTGGACATGGGCAGCGTGGAGCACTCCGAGGTTACCGCGGGGATACTCAGGGAGTCAGGGATAAGGGCGGTGGTCTGCAACGCCCTCATGGACAGGGGGCCGTCCTTCATAGCCAGGCCCTGGAATGGCTGAGAAGGGAAACTGAGAGGGTTCGCAGCGCCTGCGGCGACAAAGTGAGCCACGGCCTTGCGCCCCGGTTCGTTCTTTCCTGCGCAGAAGGTCTGTGGGATTGGCTGAGGTCGGAGGACCCGGCGATCATAAGGACCACCCACGCCGCCGAAGCCCCCGGGGAGATGGCAACCCCGGTGATAAGGGAGGCCGGAGGGAACATACACCTGCTGGAAAGGCTGGGGTTCCTCTCCCCCTCCACATGCCTTGCCCACTGTGTACAGCTTCAGCCCGGGGAAACCGACCTTCTTGCCGGCACTGGAACCTCGGTGGTTCACTGTCCATGGACCAACCTGAAGCTGGGAAGCGGCATCGCCGATGTACCGGGGCTTCTCAAAGGGGGCGTCAGGGTCATGCTGGGAAGCGACGGCGCCCCATGCAACAACAGACTGGACCTCTCCGGAGACCTCAGGCTGGCGATGAACCTGGCAAGCGTGAAGGGTTCCCCCTCGGGGGTTTCAATTGACAGGTGGAACCGTATTGCTGGTCGTGATGCCGCTGATTTTTACGGATTCCAGGGTTTTCGGGAAGACACCGTTGAGATAGCCCTCACCGGGACGGAAGAGGAAGAGCACCAGCCACCCCGACAAGGAAAGGTACCTCGCGGAGATACCCCGGGCGGGAAGGGTTGAAAGGGTCACCTGCGGAGGAAGGGTAATCTACGAAATGGGTGAATTCCCCACGCTGCCCCCCCTGCCCATTACGGTGAAAAAGGCCCGTGAGATCGTCTGGGACAGGGCTCTCCGCCTGGGCATGAAACCCTGATGAAAACCGTGTCGGTGGCTGTTCCCAGGCCGGTCTGGAACACATACACCTACATCCTTCCCGAATCCATGCAGGGGGGACCCTGGAGGGCTGCAGGGTGGTGGTGCCCTGGGTGGGAGCCGTGTGGCCGGGGTTATCTGGGGGGAAGACCCTGAAACCTCCGGCGGATACAGGCTGAAAAGCGTTCTGGAAAGACTGGATTCTAGACCCCTCCTTCCCCCTTCGGTGCTCTCCCTCCTGAGGTGGGCCTCCGACTACTACATTTCCCCCCGGGGATGACCGCGGCGGCGGCGTTCCCCCTGGAATGCAGGGGAGGGCGATCCGGATGGTCCGTTTTGAAAAGGGCTCAAAGCTCCACCGGCTTTTCGGGGACAGGGAAGTGGAGTACCGTGTCCTGATGAACACCGCCGAAAAGGGCACCCCGGTTGACAGGATACTGGCCGAGGAGGCCCTGAGCGGCCTTGCTTCAAGCTGGTGGAAGCCGGAAAAGCTGCCTCCCCTTTGAAGATCCCCATCATAGAACCCCTTGCGGAACCCGGTGTGCTCACCTCCGCGGCACAGTCCCTGAAGTCCACCGCTCCGAAGCAGGCTGAGATACTTGCCAGTCTTGCTGTTACGGGAACGGTGCCAAGAACCGAACTGCTCCGGAGGGCCAGGGCGGGAAGAAGCTCCCTGGAAAGGCTCAGGGAGCTTGGCCTCCTGCGGGAAACATTCATGACCGTTCCCCGGGATCCCCTTCTATCCAGACTGTCCCTCTCGGAAAAGCACCTTCCGGAACTCAATGCCCATCAGAAAACGGCCCTGGAAACCATAAAGGAACCGGGCACCTACCTTCTGCACGGTGTTACCGGGAGCGGGAAGACCGAGATCTACCTGAATCTCATAAAGAGGGAAATGGACAGGGGACGGGGGCTATAGTCCTCGTTCCGGAGATATCACTCACACCCCTGGCGGTGAGCAGGTTCGACCGCAGGTTCCCGGGATGTGTGGCGGTCCTTCACAGCGGTCTTTCAAGGGGAGAGCGACTCGACACCTGGAACATGGTTCAGCGGGGAGAGAGAAAAATAGTGATAGGGCCCAGAAGCGCCGTTTTCGCCCCGGTGGGAAACCTTGGGATAATAGTGGTGGACGAGGAGCACGACGGCAGCTACAAACAGGGTTCCACACCAAGGTACAACGGAAGGGACCTGGCCGTGGTCAGGGGCAGCATGGAAGGGATACCGGTGGTCCTGGGTTCCGCCAGCCCCTCGGCGGAGAGCTGGAAGAACGCCCTTGACCGCCGCTACACGCTGGTAACACTTCCCGACAGGGCAACCGGCGGTGAGCTTCCCGGCATCACCCTGGTGAACACCGCCTCTTCCGGGCATTCCCTGCTTTCCCGGGAGCTGCTTGCCGGGTGGGAAAAGAACATCCCGGGGAGAGCAGTGCATAATACTGATCAACAGAAGGGGTCATTCACCTGTCCAGATGTGCCTGGCCTGCGGCCATGTGGAAAAGTGCCCCTCCTGTGCCATCTCCATGACCTACCACAGGCGGGGGGAAATACTGAGGTGCCACCACTGCGGCAAGTGGAAGAGCGCCAGGATGCGCTGTCCGGAGTGTTCCGGTGAGGAGTACATAAGGCAGGGCCCCGGGATACAGAAGGTTGAGGATGCCCTCAGGGAGCTTCTGCCGAAAACAAGGGTGATCAGGATGGACGCGGACACGACCCGGGGGAAGTCCGCCCACTGGAAGATAGTGGAACAGTTCAGCAGAGGAGAGGGAGACGTTCTTCTGGGGACCCAGATGGTCGCCAAGGGGCACGACTTCCCCGGAGTAACCCTGGCGGCGGTGATAGGGGCTGAAATGGGACTGTACCTGCCGGATTTCAGGGCCCAGGAAACCACCTTCGACCTGCTCCTTCAGGTTGCCGGCCGGTCGGGAAGGAGCAGCAAACCCGGCGAGGTGATAATACAGACACTGGACCCGGACAACCCGGTGATACGGATGGCGTGCTCCCACGACTACGAAACCTTCATGGAAACGGAGCTGAACCAGAGGAAGGCAATGGGATTCCCACCCTTCAGACGGATGGCAAGGCTCCTGTGTCCGGGGAGGATCCCGCCGGGGTAAGACTTGCTGCGGAGGTTTCATGCGGAAAGCCCCTTCCCGAAGGTTGCAGGCTGCTGGGGCCCAGTGAGGCGGCAATGGCGAAAATAGCCGACAAGTATCGCTACAGCGCCCTTATAACCGCAGAAAGCCACAGGCTGCTGAAGAGGGCAGCGGTCTCATGCAGGGAGGCCTTCGAGGCGGAGAGGGAAAAGCATGTTCGAATGGATGTGGATATAGACCCCAGGAACCTGATGTAGTACCCCGGCGTCAGTTCTCCCTGATAGTCTCGTCGTACTCCGTTTCGAACCTCAGCTTGTGCTTTGCCTCCTCACGGGCGAGGTCAAGGAAAAGCTCCCTGGCGCTTCCTGAATCCACCATTTCCGCCAGCCGGGTGTAAAGCTTCCAGGCGGCCTTTTCCTTCTTCATGGCAACCACCAGGCGTCTTCATAGTTCTCTATCTCCCCGGGGCTCACATCGGCCACATAATCGGCTATCTTGAGGTCGGCAACCCCTTCCGCCGAGGGCTGGAAGGTCTTGCCGTTCTTCACTTCCTCTAGTTTCGCCCTGTGTCCCATCTCCTCCGAGGCGAACTGGACGAACACATCCCTCATGTTCTTATGGAGAGCCTTTTCTGCCAGTTCCGTGTAGAACTCCGCGGCGTTCTCCTCTTCCCCTATGGCGAAATCAAGAATCTCATCAACGGACATCCAGGTTTCCATTCATAACTCCTTTGCATCGGTTATACAGGGATGAATATATGAAGGGGGCGGGAAAAACCCGCCCCCCGTGCTGTTTCAGTTACAGGTGGTGCTAGATACCTGCACCAAGCACCGTGAACTCGATGCGCCTGTTCTGAGCCTTGTTGGCAGCGCTGGTGTTGGGAACCACCGGCTGCTCTTCACCGTAGCCAACTGTGGTAAGGGTGTTCGCGGGAACGCCCTTGTTGACAAGGTAATCGCGTACGGAGTTCGCCCTGCGCTCGCTGAGACCCTGGTTGTAGCTTGAGGAGCCGTCGCTGTCGGTGTGACCGGCTATGCGTACGGCGATTCCTCGGTTCTCGATGAGTGTCTGGGCAACATTGTCAAGTATGGGGAAGCTCTCGGGCTTGATGTTGGAGCTTCCGGAATCGAAGTAGATGTTGTTGAAGCTGAGCACCTGGCCCTCGACAAGGGCGGGGCGCATCTCGACGTCGAAGAGTGTGGTTTCCTCGGCTGTCATTACCTGTACCTTGACAACCTCCACATAACCCTCGGCAAGGACCTTGACCGTCCAGTTGCCCTCGGGGAGTTCAAGGGAGTACACACCGTTGAGGTCGGTGGTGGCGGTGCCCTCGATACCCTCGGGAAGACCCTCTACAAGAACCGTGGCTCCGGAGATGATCTCGTCGGTTTCGCCGTCGGTGACGGTACCTGTGAGAATACCGTTGTCGGGCACGGGATCCATGGCGATGTCGAAGGCGTGATCCTGGCCGGCAACGATAACAACGGTTTCACTGAAGGGCAGATAACCCTCGGAGGTAACCCTGATGGGCACTGATCCGGCGAGGAGTTCCACGCTGTAGTAGCCGTCGCGGTTGCCTGGGGAAGAATGGAGGAGGCGGGGAAGCTTACCTCGGCTTCGATCGCTTCTCCGGTTTCGGAGTCGGTTACGATACCGCTGAGGGTGCCATGGGTGGGATCCTGGAGCAGTACAGAGGAGAAGATGAGGTTAAGACCAATTCCCAGGTCAGCGGGATATCCGCCGGGGAAGGGGCTTCTGGCGGCTCTCTGTTCTTCTGTTACGGATCCTGTGGACTGGTAGATGCCATGGCCCATGTCGGACCACATGGGGTCGAACTCGGTGATGGCCATTGAACCGGTGAGGTCAAGTGCGAGTCCATAGGGGGACACGAACCTGAAACCACCGCCGAGAAGGGCTATGTCATCGTATCTTTCGCCGTTGCCGGCCTCTTCGTCGCGGTCGATGAACTTATTGTATTCCATCTCAACGAAGGGGGTGATGGAACCGAGCTGGTATTCCATGCCCGCGGCGACCCTGATAGCGTTGTCGTTAACGGTAAGGTCGACCTCTTCAGAATCGATTATTCCGCCTGTGGCCATGTTCCTGCGGTTGTCGGTGTACTGGAACTGCTGGGAGTAGTGGTGGAATCCGGCGTTCAGGTGCAGGCCAAGGCCGAAATCGGCGTTGTAGGAGGTGAGTATGTCGCCTCCGAAGTGGTACTTGGCTGTGTGGTTCATGGGACGGCGCATGAGGAACATGGGGTCGTCGAGGTACCAGATGCCGTCGGTTCCCGAATCGTACATGGTGACATAGTCGTTGTCACCGCTGCTGATCCCGAAGCCCAGTGAAGGCATGAAGCCGAGCCAGAACTGGCCGTCGTCGGTGGGATTGAAGGAAAGCTTGAGGGAAAGGAGTGCCTCGTTAAGGGCGTCATCGCTTTCCCAGTCGCCTGTACCGGCGTCGCGCTCGGTGTTGGAGAGATCCCTTCTGTAGCCGTTCCACCAGTAGGAGACCCGGCCGGCCATTTCGGCCATCTCATTGATCCCATAACCGAAGGCAAGGTGACCGGTGGCGTTGTATTCCTTGTCGTCGACCTCGAACATCCCGGACTCGGGAAGCCATGCGTTCCTTGTGTCTTCGCTGAGGCCGCCGTGGGTGAAGATGCCCACCGAATACTGATTGACCTCAAGGGCTCGGCGTCTACAACGCGGTTGAGACCCTGCAGGCCGTAATAGGATGGAAGTGCAACAGCGGTTGAGGCCGCAAAGAGCACCACCAAATAGCAGTCATTCTTTTCATATTTTCCCTCCTGATTGGCTCAGTTGAATAATGGTACAGTACCACCCATTCTATCTGCACCCACGAAACTATACGGGAGGTCCGCAGTAAAGTCAATGTAATGGCCCGTCCTGATATGATCTGGACGGGCCGGGAATCAGTGTTTACCAGTTATCTTGTGTATTTGTCCCGAATGGCCTTGGGAACAGGCTGCTTCCTGTCCCAGGCAACGGGAATGCGCCCCTCTTCCATGTGGAGTATCTCCCTGCCCTCGCGGTGCCCCAGCTCGAAGGCATCCAGGTTGAGTTCGAGGAAAGCCGGAGGAACCGCCAGTTTTATGGCTTCGGTCCATATTTCCAGTGTGAAGAAACGGCTGAGGGCCCCGAACATACCTATGGCTATCAGGTTCGCCGCGATCTTCTGCCCGAAGGTCTCAAGGCATTTCCTGGTGAAGGGGAACTCGTAGACCTTGCCCTCGGGGAGCTGGTCTACATAAGTGGAATCCACTATGCTGAAACCGGATTCCTTTAGCTTGGGGCTGAACTTGTCGGCGCTCTCCTGGTTCATGGCCAGAAGGATGTCCAGCTTCCTGCAGTTGGGGAACAGAATGGGCTTGTCGGAGATAATCACGTCGGTGCGGCTGGCTCCGCCCCGGGCTTCAGGGCCGTAACTCTGGGTAAGGCAGACCTCGCTGCCGTTCAGAATGGCCGCCTGGCTGAGTATTCGCCCGGCAAGCCCCAGGCCCTGCCCACCGGCACCTGCAAGCCTTACTTCGGAGTATATCATTCTTTCACCTCCGGTGCGACTCGGTTCACCAGCGAACGGTACCTCTCGATATAGCCCATTTCATTACCGTCGGCAAACACTCCCCTTACAACTTTGCCCTCAAGCTTCTCAGGTGGGAGTTTAGCCGCCTGGGCACGGTTCACTGTGCTATCCCGAAGCATCTCCATCATTTTTACGGCGTCGCCCTGCCTGTTTGCCCTGCCGAAGTTGGTAGGACACGGGGAGAGCACTTCCACCACCCTGAACCCGTTTCCGTCGAGGGCCTTCTTTATCATGCCGTCGAGTTCCATTACATGGTATACAGTGCCCCTGGCAACGAAGTTCGCCCCGGCGGCTTCGGTGAGTTTGCACACATCGAAGTCAGGTTCGATCATTCCGTAGGGGTGGTGGCCGTTCTTGCTCCCCGGGGGTCGTGGGAGAGAACTGTCCGCCGGTCATTCCGTAGTTGTTGTTGTTGACGATTATGGCGGTCATGTCCATGTTCCGCCTGGCTGCGTGGATGATGTGGTTCCCTCCTATTGCCATGGAATCGCCGTCGCCCATAACCGCCAGGACCTTGAGGTTTTCATTGGCCATTTTCGCCCCGGTACCGAAGGCAAGGGCCCTGCCGTGGGTTGTGTGCAGCGTGTTGAAATCCACATAAACGGGCATTCTGCTGGTGCAGCCGATTCCGGAGACCATCAGTATGTCGTCGAGCTCCCAGCCCAGGGAATCCACCGCCCGGATAATGGAGCCCATGACTATGCCTATGCCGCATCCCGGGCACCAGACATGGGGAAACTTCTTCTTGGACCGGAGATACCTGTAGGCGTATGGCAGACGGGCTGGCATCACATCACCTCCTGTACGGCTTCAACTATCTGTTCCGGCGTTATCTCGTAGCCGTCGAACCTGTGAAGGGGAACCACACGGACGCTGTCGGAGGTAAGCCTTTCCACTTCATGGATGATCTGCCCCTGATTGAGTTCGGGAACCAGGATAACCTCTTTGCCGTCAAGCTTTTCCTTCACAGTTCTGTCCGGGAAGGGCCAGATGGTTACCGGCCGGAAGACGCCGACCTTTTTCCTCTTTCTGGCCAGTATCTGCTGGGCGGCCATGGCGCTCCTGTAAACGGAGCCGTAGCAGAAGATGACCACATTGCTTTCCTCCACATTATGAATGTGATTGTCCTCGAGTACGTCCAGCCTTCTGGTGATCTTCTGTTTCAGCCGGTTCATCTTCTCAACAACTTCATCCACCTTTCTGGTGGGAAAGCCATGGGTGTCGTGGGTGAGGCCGGTGACATGGAACCTGTAACCGGATCCGAAACGGGCCATTGGGGATACACCGGTTGCCGAGGAATGATAGTGCTCGTACCATTCTATGGGCACATCCGGAGCTGAAGGAGGTGTTACGCACACTTCTTCCACCTGGGGGAAGGTAAACTTTTCCCGCATGTGGCCGATTACCTCGTCGGGCATGAGTATCACCGGTGTTCTGAAGGATTCGGCAAGGTTGAAAGCCCTCACTGTAAGCCGGAAGCATTCCTCAACGTCGGCGGGTGCAAGAACTATCGCCGGGTGGTCTCCATGGGTTCCCCACCTGGCCTGCATTACGTCACCCTGTGAAACCTGTGTGGGAAGACCGGTGGAAGGACCGCCGCGCATTACATTCACAAGAACCAGTGGCACCTCGGTCATGCAGGCGTATCCCAGTCCCTCCTGCATCAGGCTGAAGCCCGGGCCGCTGGTGGCGGTCATGGACCTTCCTCCCGCCAGGCTTCCTCCGATTATGGCGCTTATGCTTGCGATCTCGTCTTCCATCTGTATCCACTTTTTGCCCACCAGGGGCATTTCCCTTGCCAGTATTTCCGCCACCTCCGTTGAGGGGGTGATGGGGTATCCGGCAAAAAAGTCGATCCCGGCGGCCAGCGCGCCCAGCGCCACGGCTTCGTTGCCCTGTACAAGCCTGGTCTCTCCCCAGGGAACTCCGCTCATTTTTCACCACCATTCTTCTTGCTGTCCTTCAGCTTTTCATCGCTGACGAATACGGCGAATTCTGGACACCTCCGGGCACAAAGGGCACATTCGATGCACTTGTCGGGGTAGGTTACATGGGCCTTCTGGTCGTCTCCCATGGTGAGAACCTGCTTCGGACAGAAGGCAACGCATATGCCGCATCCCTTGCACCACTCGGGGAAGATGTGCACGGCATTTCTCTTCTTTACCTCACAGGGTTCCACTTTTGTCTGCCCCTTTTCGGGCTTATCCGACATTAAAAAAACCTCCAGATGATGCGATGAAAGGCAAGGCCCATTACGGCCCTGCCTCTCACTGCGATTACCGCTTCATGCGGGTTTGTTTATTCCGTAAAGGGTTTGAGAACCTCGGCGAGATCCGGCTTGCCGATCTCCTGGAGGTCGTAGGTTACCTTCACGACCGGTTTGTCTATCTTAATGACCCTTCCGAGATCGAAGGGAGTTCCAACAACGACTGCGTCGCAGTCGATGGAGTTAATCGTTTCCTCGAGATCCTTCATCTGGGCCTCACCGTATCCCATTGCGGGAAGGATGGATGTTTCCTCGACACCGGGATAGTACTTGTCGAAGGTGTCCCTTATGGTGCGTACCGCATTGGGAACAGGGTTGGCGAACTCCACCGCGCCGTACTTCTCCGCGGCGACGAAACCGGCTCCGTACTCCATATCGCCATGGGTGAGGGTGGGGCCGTCCTCCACCACGAGGACCTTCTTGCCGTTTATGAGCTCGGGCCTGTCAACGCTCACGGGGCTGGCGCCGTCGATGATCCGGGCAGAGGGATTCACCCTGCGGATGTTCTTCCTTACTTCTTCCACATCTTCGGGATAGGCGCTGTCGATCTTGTTGATGACAACTACATCCGCAAGCCTGAGGTTGGTCTGGCCGGGATAGTAGCCCACCTCGTGACCGGGCCTGTGGGGGTCGGCCACGGTTATGGTGAGGTCCGGGGCGTAGAAGGCGGTGTCGTTGTTGCCGCCGTCCCAGAGGATGATGTCCGCCTCTTTCTCGGCTTCCCGAAGTATCGCTTCGTAGTCTACCCCTGCGTAGATGACATTGCCCTGGTTACATGGGGTTCGTACTCTTCCATTTCCTCGATGGTGCAGTCGTGCTTCTTGAGGTCTTCGATGGTGGCGAAGCGCTGTACCGCCTGCTTCACAAGGTCGCCGTAGGGCATGGGGTGGCGTATGGCAACCACCTTTTTCCCGGCGGCGGTGAGCTCTTCGATCACCCGGCGGGTTGTCTGGCTTTTACCGCAGCCGGTGCGCACGGCGGTGATGGCAACAACGGGCTTCGTGCTCTTCAGCATGGTGCGCTGGGCGCCTATCATGGTGAAATCGGATCCGGCGGCGTAACCCGGCTGGCAAGGGCCATAACGGTGCTGTCGGGAAGGTCGCTGTATGACATGACGCAGAGCTGGATGCCCTCTTTCTCGATGATGTCTTCCAGCTGCCCCTCGTCAAGTATGGGAATACCCTGGGGGTAAAGTTCTCCGGCGAGCTCGGCGGGATACTTTCTGCCGTCGATATCCGGTATCTGGGTAGCGGTGAATGCCACTACCTCGTAGCTGTCATCCTTGCGATACAGTGTGTTGAAGTTGTGGAAATCGCGCCCGGCGGCGCCAAGTATCAGGGTTCTTGTTCTGCTCATTGCAGTCGTCCTTTCCGCAAGTAGAACATTTGCTTGCGGAAGAGCAACAGCGAACCGTCCGGTTCGGCCTCTTCCACCTTATCTGTGGATACCAGCCCAGGTGACTGGCTGGCTTCAAATCTCGCTCATGCGTGATGAATTGTCAATGCTTTACAAAAGGATCAGTCGGTTTTCAGACCGGCTTCGAAGAGCACGGATATGCCCGCTCCTGCCAGAAAGCCGGTGATCAGCCTTGCCAGGTTGGTGCTCTGGTAGAATCCGGCGAACTGAAGGGTGCCGTCCAGCACCAGCGGAACCATCATGAGCAGTCCCGCGGCGATTGAACCGGGAAGCTTCCTGAAGAACAGGAGAACCGCGGAAAAAGCCATCCCCAGCCAGAAGGAGGTGCATCTGGCGCACAGCCCCGGGGCCCAGGAAAAGGACCTTTCCGGCAACCTGTGGCATGTGATCTTCAACAGGGGTCTTATGAGAGGGCTGTCGGTGAATGCCCCGACGGCGAAAACAGCCGCAAGAAGGAAAAGCAGAAGGGAAGCGGGTTTTCTCAGCTCAGCCGTCCGCCCATGTATCGGTGCTCCAGTTGAACCTCTCCTTCACAGAACCGCTTCCGAGAACCTCCAGGGCGGCGTACTTACCCATCTCTATCGAATGGTCCATGTTGTTGTACCTGAAAAGCCCCTGCCTTCCGCAGCTGACGCTTCCCGGCAGGTCCTCAAGGCAGTCCAGCACCCTGGCGGTGTGTTCGGCATAGCCCTTCCTGTAGATGGGATAGGCGTGGGAGGCCCTGCTGGCATGGGCACCGGTAACCATGTTCCGGGAGAAGAGCCCCAGGTGCTCCGCACCGGGAGGGTGCTTCGAAGGAGCTCCTCGGTGGAGGCGTTCCAGATGTGGTCCCCCTCCATGCAGCTGAACTCGAACACGACCTGGGAGGGTGAGCGGGGATCGAAGTTCCTTGAAATGGAGAGGCGGTTGAAGAGATAACGGTCCTCCGATGTGTAGATCCAGTGATCCCGGGGCTTCACATCCGAGTCAAGGAGAACCGCCAGGAAAACAAGGGAACGGAACTGGAGGGCCGAGGCGGACCGGTGAACCCTGTCGGGGAGAGCATCGCCGAGAAGCCCTGTGTACTCGTTTACTGGAATGGTGTTTATGATGCTGTTGCAGGAAAGGGTTTCTCCATCGATCACTATTTCCCAGCGGTCCCCCCGCCTCTGCACCGAGGAGGGTTCCCTTGAATAGAGTATCTCTCCCCCCAGATCCCTTATTCGCCTTGCCAGGGCATCTGAGATGGAACCGATACCCCCGGCGGGATAATGGAAGGTGCTTACCAGGCTCCTTACGGTTTCCCTGGAAGGGAACAGGGTTTCCCTTACAAGACCGGCAAGGCTGGGAACGGTTATCCGCTGGCTTGCCCAGTCGGCGCTCAGTTCCCGGGGTTCGATGCCCCAGAGCTTCCTGTTGTAGGGGGCAAGGTAGAGCTCGTAGAGCCCCCTTCCGAACCTGCTGAGAACCCAGCCTTCAAAGCTCTCCTGCTCCCTTGGTGAAAAAATGCCCCTTGCCTTCTCCAGTGCGAAGCTCAGCATCATTCCAGCTCCGCGGTGGAGGGGCATCCTTGAAAGGACGTTACCGAAGGACAGCGGGTAGTCGAAGTAGCGGTCGAGGAGGCGTATTCGGCTCACCCTTTCAAGCTCCATCAGGTCGATCCCCGGAAGCTCCTCCACGAACCGGAGGATGTCGGGGTTGGCGGTATGGAAACGGTGGGGCCCAGGTCGTAGGCGAACCCGTCCTGTTTCATTGTACAGGCCAGGCCGCCGGGAAAGGGGTTCTTTTCTATGACCAGCACTTCCCCGCCCTGCCGGGCCAGCTCTTCCGCCGCACTAAGACCCGCAAGCCCGGCTCCCAGAATGACCGTTCTCAAGTATCTATCTCTCTTCCTCTATCCAGACTATCCTCATGGTGTTGTCCGGTTCGATGGGGGACACACGGGAGATATGGCTGGTAACCGCCTCCAGAAGTGATATCCCGGCGTAGGATGCCTCATGCTCCAGCATGATGCCGTAGCCACATTTCCCTGGGCAAGATATCCGGTGGTTACCAGAACATATACCTCTTCCGGATCCAGTGGTTCTCCGTTCACCATGGGCTCCTCTATCTTTTCTCCGTCGGGGCTCAGCTGGTTCCGCCGGCAGGTGAAGCCGGATATCTCCATGTCACGCCTGCGTCCCTGCATGCCTGTCTCAAGTATCTCAAGGAGTTCCGCTCCGGTGAGCTCAAGCAGATAGAGGTCCTCCTCGAAGGGGATCGCCGTGTAGACGATGCGGGGGGTTATCGGCCCCCTGGGTATGGCTGCCCTGATGCCTCCGCGGTTCAGCAGACCAACATCGGCACCGGTTTCCAGCCGGATGGCGTCGCTGAGGAGGCGGCCCATGGGATGCTCGGCGCCCCCCTGGGGATCTCGGATACTGCTTCACCTATCACGCTGTCCATACCCGCCTCGGCTATCTCCCTGAACCCGGAGATGAGTTCATGCTGTTCAGGGTCCGGCCAGAACCTGTCGTGGAGAAGGCTGATGTACTCTTCGCCGTCGGGGGTGTCATATCCGATGATGGACCCCGTTTCGGTGTCGATGGCCAGCCTGATGTGGCCGATGCCGGTTCCGTTGGCGTACCCCTGAACCACTATGGTGTGGGTTAAGGGGTTTACCCAGGGCTCCCGGAGGCCACATGGGTGTGGCCGCTTATGATGAGGTCGATCCCCTCCACGATACAGGTGAGCTCGGCGGAGTTGTAGGCGAAGTCCTTAGTGTACTCCATCCCCTGGTCCCAGGCGCTGAACACCCTTTCCAGGTATACGTCTGAATCGGGGGGGTGCCCCAGATGGGAAACCAGGACCACGAGGTCGGCGCCCTGCTCCTGTACCTCCGCCATATATTTCTCCACGGCGGGGAGTTCCGGGGCTATCACATAGCCCTCGAGGAGCTCAGGATCCACAAGGCCGTAGGTGTCCGATGTGTTCACACCGATGAAGGCCACGTCCAGACCGCCTATCTCCCTGAAGATATATGGCAGCACAGGCGGCGGTATCTCGCCCTGGTCTGTAAGGAAATTCGATGACAGAACGGGGAAGTCAGCCAGTTCGGAATTGGTTATGGCAACCTGGGCGCCACGGTCGAAATCGTGGTTGCCCAGTGTCATCATGTCGTATCCCATGGAGTTCATCCATTCCATCATGAACTCGCCTGAGTTGTAATTGCCCAGGGGTGTGCCCTGCCAGATGTCTCCGCAGTCCACCAGAAGGAAGTGTTCCCCCGAGGCCTCGCATTCCTCCCTTACCTGGTTCACATAGGTGGCTATCCAGGCTCCTCCCCCCATTCCCGGGGGGAAATCCGGGTTCATGAAGGAGGCTTCCGTGGGGGCAATACCACCGTGTATGTCATTCGTGTGAAGGATGTTCAGATAGATCAAGTCTCCCCGGGAAAACCCGGTGATGACCAGAAGAAGCGCGGCAATCATTCTCAGCATTGTACCATCCCTTCTAGAATGTCTTCGTCACGCCGAGGGATAAGGCCGTTCTGCTGGACTCCATGACCAGTGAATCTCCGTAAACGAAGGTGGGAAGTCCGTCGGCCTGGTACTGATCCCACCTCACCGGTGAGAAGGCCAGGGCTGCATCCAGGGAAACGTCCCCCATGATCCAGCCTATCCCGACTGTGAAACCCATCCTGTCCAGGGCGCTTGAAACCGGGGAACTCTCGTAGTTGAACCCAGTTCTTACCATGGCGCTTCCCGGAAGGGTGTTCTGCACCCCGGCGGCGAAGCCCCAGCTGTTTCTCAGGTCGGTTTCCTCTCCGCCGATCTCCACCGAGGAGGTTCCGCTCCACCAGAAGTCCGCGGCAAAAAGGCTCTTCAGCCTGTTGCCCGGGCTGTAAAGAATCCCGGAACGGGCCTTCATGGGAAGGGTGAGTTCCGTTTCGTAGTTTTCCACGGTGTACTTCCAGTCAATGGGCTGCTCTATGCCGGCGGTGACTTCCACCCTGCCCAGGTCCGCCAGCACCGAGCCCCTGGCGATCATTCCGGAAAATCCGTTTCGGTGTCAACGGCAACATCCGGTTCGGTGGGATCGTCATGATCCATGAGGTACTCCGAATCCCTGGTTCCTGTGAGGTAACCGCCGCCGGCGCCGAAGGAAAGGATGTTACCGGCGGTGTAGCTTCCCGCCAGTGAGAACTCGCTGAGGATCCCGCTGACATTCAGGGTTTCCTCCGCCACCCTGACATAGCTGTTGTCATTGATCACCCTCTGGTAGTCATAACTGAAGGTGGATACCGCCCTCCATCCGGCGGAGGCGGCCAGGGCGCCTTCGGACATGGACAGGGCCACCCCTCCGGGAAGGGGGGTGAAGTTCTGGTTGTAGGCGTATTCCGCCTCGCCCACCACGCCACCGAAGCTGTCGTATACCCTTCTTGTTCTCTTTTCGATATCCAGCACCGTGGCGCCGGTTGCCCGGCGGTGAATCCCCGGGGCAGCTTTGAGGCCATCACCGGGTTCTCAAGGGCTCCCTGGGGAGACCCGTCGGTGAACCATGTGCCGCCCATTCCCGCCGAGGCGGCTGAACCAGCCATGCCGCCGTTTCCCAGCCACATTATCTCCGGAAGGCCGCCGGAGATGGCCAGAAGGATGATCATTCCGCCTGCTGTGATTCCCATAGCTCCTCCTGCCTACCAGCGAATATCGAGCTGGCAGCGAATGCCGTAATCGGTGACATGATCACCGAAATCAGTTACTGTTTCATCCGGAGAACCCTGGTAGTGGAACTGGTCTTCGGGGTCCGGCCTATAGAATCCGTTGTGGGGGAAAAAGGTGTCCTTCCTCAGGAACTTCAGCCTCAGCTGCAGGTTGCTGGAAAGGGTGTTCTTCAGTGTAACGTAGAACTTGGTGCCGTCGCCGTCCAGGAAATCTATTCCCGTGTCCTCGAACTCCCACTGGCTCATTCCATTGGTGGTCCAGAAGGTGCTTCCCCCCAGAACGGACAGTTCCGGTGTGAACTCGTGCTCGTACCGAAGGGCGAGGAATCCCCCGTTCATGTTCCTGTCATCTCCGTAGAGGGGATTGGGGGTAAGGCCCACATTTCCGTACCGGAGTTCGATGCTGAAGTAGTCGCCGCCCACGGGAAGGGAGAATGTTCTGAAGGTGAACTCCTGGGTCCTGGAGTTGGTGGGGACGATGGCCTTGGCGTTCAGCTTGTCCTGGAACTTGTACTTCAGCCTGAACCGCACAGGCCACACCGGGCGGTACTCCACCTCACCCTGGAACCTCAGGTTCTCGGTGTTGTAGGCAAGGTTCCGCCAGGTATCCAGATAAACCCTGGTGAATGTGATCCTCTGGCTTACCTGGAACCTGGTCTCGATGTACACACCCTCCTCCGGTTTGGGAACCGGAAGGTCCGCGAGCTGGGAAGCCAGGGGGTCGTTGAGCCTGTAGGGGCTCTCGAACACGGTGTCGTCGAACCTGTGCTGTTCTGCGAAACCCCTGTTGTAGGGATTCATGAAGTCCAGCGCGTACTTCCTGTAGGATGCGGTGACCTGAAGCCAGTTGTTCTGCCAGCTTGCAGTGGTAAGGCTGGCCCAGGCGCCGTTGTCCTGGCGTACCGCCTCTATCTCCGCGCTCATGTTCCTGAAAACCGTCTGGGCTGCCCCTGCCACATAGCTCAGCCTGTCACCGGAGGGCATGTGGGCGTATTCCGGGCAGTTCCACACATAGGAGTCGTTGGGAATGTCCATACCGGCCACCAGCGGGTTCAGGGAATCGCTGTAGAGAATTCCAAGACCGCCAAGGCCCAGGGCGGTCCCCACCGGAAGGAAGTCGCCCATGTCATAGAAGGCGTAACCGCCGTAGGTGGTTTCCTCCAGGACATCGCTGTACTCCTCGGTCCTGAAATCCCCCTGGAAGAGAGCGTTCGGAGTGCCGTCGAGGTTGGTTATGGCGTCCCTCGGTGTGTATGAACCGAAGGCGTAGGCCAGAACCGGCCCCGCCTCTATCTGTGCAGCCCCTCCGAAGAGGGCGCTCTGCCTGGAGGAGGTGAGGTCCGGTGTGAGCCCCCAGGTCCTGTATGTGTTCCTGTACATAAGCTCATCGGAATTGTCTATCAGCAGACCCTGGGCAAGGGAAAGGCGATAGTTGCCGGCGATAACCTGCTTCACGAATCCATCGTCATGGAAGGAAAAATAGGCCTTGCCCACGTCGAACCTGTGGTTCACCGGGGCGTCGAGACCGGCGATGAGCTGGTTTCCGGCCAATGAGTTTACCCCCCTGGAAATCCTTGCCCCGGCACGGTAGCGGTCTCCCATGCCAACCTTGACCCGGTGGGTGAACCCGGGAACATCCCGGGCCTCCAGGAGCTGGTCGTACTGTGACTGAAGCCTGGTGATCAGGGCAAGGCTGTCGATGGAGGTGGAGGAAAGCTCCCGTCCCCCTTCCAGGATATCGCTGATGGCGGATTTCATCTCCGAGAGATGGCCTTCGATGCCGTCCTCTATTCCGAACCGGCCGGAACCGTCCTCATATATGAACCTGTAGCTTCCGAAGAAGTCCCTTGAGGAATAGTCCGGTTCCCGTATGGAAATGAAGTCACGCATGTTCCTGTAGCCATAATAGCGCAGGTTCTCGGTGCTTCTGAGGGAAACCACCGAAGACACCGGCCAAGTGTTCTCAGCCTGGCGTCCACCGCAGCGGCGTCGGTGAAGCTCACCCTGTCGAGGCTGCGAAGGTCCCACCATCTGGCGCCGTTCACCGGCATGGGCCGAAGCAGCAGGTCTTCCCAGTACTCCACCGCCGCGTCGCCGGGGCCGTCCTCCGTGGCCAGCCGCTCCATCACATCAAGGACCCTTGGGGTTATGTGGTCTTCCCCGGGGGGAAGAACGATGGTGTTCTCCCGGAGCCAGAGAAGGTCCTCCGGGGTGAACATGTCAAGCTCGATCACTTCGTAGATACTTTCAAGGCCGCCTGTGTCCTGTATGTGGCGGTAAAGAACCGTTGCCTGTTCCGGCGTCAGGCCGGCGAGGGCCTCCAGTTCATCCAGGGAAGCGGAGTTCAGATCGAACCCCGGGGGCACGGCGGCCAGCATTGAAGCAAGCAGCAGGCTAAAAAGCATATGTCACCCCGAATGCGTGGGAAAGGTTCAGCTCGGGGTGGGTCTGAACTGCGTAGCTGGCCTCTATACCCTGAACCTTCGCTGTGAATCCCCCGGTGAGGACCGCCGGGCCGCTGATGGCACCGGCGTAAACCGTGAGGGGTCCAAGTGGAAGCGATCCCCCGGCCCTGACCCTGGTTCCCCTGAAGTCCCTGGAGAGGGCAAAGGCCGTAACCACGCCGGTTGCCGGCTGGTAGGAAAGGCCGGCGTCCATCTGGCGATGCATGTACTCCCCTGAGTTCCCTATTCGGGATTCGAAGGGGTTCTTCATCGCCGCGGCGAAGGCCCACCTGTCATACATGGTTACCCTGAAACCGGCGTTGACGGAGAAAGCGGTGGCGGAGCCGTAGCTGCTTACGCCGTCCTCTATGGCCACACGGGAGATCACAGGCTGAATTCCCAGTGAAAGGTCCCTGGTGAGCTTTCCCCCGGCGGTCACCGCGAGGATCTGCTCGTTGTAGAGTTCCCCCCCGAACCATCTGGCGCTTCCGGCGAGGTTCCAGTTATCGGTAATGCCGGTTCCACCGTCGATCCCGGCGGTGGTGAAATCGATGCTGGTGTATGGAAGCTTTCCGGAGACGGCGAACATGGTGCCCCTTATGCCAGCCGCTGCCGCCGGGTTCCAGAGAACACCCTCCACCCCGTCGAGGATAACGCCGGTTCCTCCCATGGCCATGGAGGGGATCCCCATCTCCATCTCCTCGAAGGCGCCCAGGGCGGGAAGGGCAAGACAGAGGAGGGCCGCTGCTGTAAATACTCTCATTATTTCCCTCCTATTCAAGCGGAGCCGCGATTACCACGGTTTCGGTTGTGGTGAGCCTCCGGCCGTCGGGATATACCCCTTCGAGGCAGAGAAGATACTGCCCCATGGGCAAGAATTCGTTCCAGTCGTCCCGGCCGTCGTAGCTGAAGATGTCCCCGGCGGGGGAGTTGGTGGCCAGATGGGCAAGGTCCCTGCCGGCCCGGTCGAAAAGGGTAAGGTTGAACCGCACTCCCTGGGGTCCTCCGTATTCTATGGTCATGGTTTCGCCCAGATCAGGTGCGAAGGGGTTGCCCGTTACATCCAGGTGAAAGAAATTGTCCACCGAGGGGTTGAACACCGTGAGGTCGGTCTGATACCTTGGCAGAAGCTGGTATCCGGAGTCGTAGGGCTCGGTGGAGTCGTACTGGCCGCCTATGCCCTTAAGGAAAAGCCGTGTGCCCACGGTAATGCCTGAAACATCGATGCCTGTGCTTTCGTTCACCCTGACCGGCACCACTGTCTGCCCGTTCCAGACGTCGAAGTTGTATCCGCCGCCGGCGAAGGAGGGGGAGGTGGCCACGGTGACCCACTGAACCAGGCCGGGGTCTCCCACGGCAAGGAGCAGCCCCTCGAGGCTCTCTGAAACCGGCTGGTTCCTCACCAGCTGGAAAGGCTGTGGCATACCGGGTTGCCCACATACTCGTAGTCGTTCACCGATAAGGGAGATATCTCGGTGAGACCGTTATAGAACATGATCTCCCCGGTTATCAGCCACTCCTCCCCGGGCATGAGGTCCTGGGGGGCTTCAAAGGCGTAGACATTGATACCCGCCGTGGCGTCCTGGGCGTAGAAACTCACGCCGCTGGTGGAGAAAAGGGTGGGTTCACAGGTGGCAACGGCGCTGATGGTAACGGTCTGACCCAGGAGATCGGGTACTCCGTTGCCATCGGTATCCACCCTGGCTTCGGCTACGGTGAGCACCTGGGCGCCGGCAAGACCGCAAAGCAGCATCACCGGCAGAAAACCTTAGTCATCGTTCCTCCCTCTTGCGGCCTTATCGGCCTGTTCTTATTTCAGCGTCGGCCAGATCAGCCGCCCTGGAAAGGGCCTCCTCCGGCGACATTCTTCCGTAAAGCACTATTTCCACAGCCTCGGACAGGAACTCCCTGCCGTCGTACCAGGCTGTTATCTGGGGCTCGAACACGGCGTAATAAAGCTGATCTATCACACCCTGAAGCCCGGGATACATTTCGATCTTCGCCAGATATGCAGGTTCATCGAGGCTGCTCATTCTGGCGGGGAGATAACCGCTTCCTGCAAACCATCTGGCCTGAATGTCCGGCCGGGTAAACCATTTGATGAAGGTCCATCCGGCCTCCACCACCATGGGGTCGTCGTTGCGGAAGAGCACTACATTCGTTCCGGCTATGTAAACACCCTGACGGCGCCCGGCGGGAAGGGGAGCTGTTCCTATGGTAAATGTGGAAAGGCCGTGTTCGGCCCTCCTGTTCATGTCCTTCACCATGAAGGCAAGGCTGGTGACCGATCCCTGAACCTGGGCCACCCTGCCGTCTGCAAATGCGTTCTGGTGGTCGTAGCCGGTGGTGAGGTAAGCGGTGGAATCCACATAAAGAAGGGTTGTCATGTATTCAAGGGCTTCCCTTCCTCGGGAGAATTAAAGGCGGTGGCGGTGGAATCCCGGTTCAGAAGAGACCCTCCTGCCTGGGAGAGGAAACACTCGAATGTCCATACCGATGTGCCGAAGGCAGTTCCCCAGCGGTCGGTGTCGTCCAGCATGTCGCCGTCGGCGTTGGTGTCTTCCGTGAAGAGCTTCAGCAGCTCCCGTTGTTCCTCCCAGGTTTCCGCCGGAACAACCCCCAGGCTGTCGAACCGGTCGGCGTTGTAATAAATGAGGGGAACGCTCTTGTTGAAGGGAAAGCTGTAGACCCTTCCATCGAAGGTGTTGTTGGCCTGGAAAACTGGAAAGAAGTCGTTCCACATCTCAGGGGTGAAAGCCGTGTCGGCATCCATGAGGGAATCAAGGGGGACCAGGGCGCCGCCCCTGATGAGCTGGGCGGTCCAGGTTTCATAGGCCTGGGCAAGCACCGGCGGCGAACCGGCCATTACACCGGCCATTATCTTCTGGCTGAGGGCGCTGTAGTTGCCCATGCTCACAGGAAGTATCTCGATGTCGGGATGAAGGGCATTGAACTCGGCTATGAGGGTATCTTCCAGCACATCGCCCAGCGGGCCTCCCATGGCGTGCCAGAACACCACCCGCACAGGCCCCCCTTCCCCGGAACTCCCGTTCCCGCAGGAAGGACTAGAAGCTCCCGCCAGAATTGCAGCCAGATTTCTCAAGAGGGGCTCCCTTCTATTGCTTCCCGCCGTCCGCCGAAAATGTAACACCTAATATATTGCCCGGGCTGGGAAAAAATCAGGACCCTTGAAAAAGCTATTTGCTCCCGGCGGAAAAATGGCTATAATCAGCCGAACAGTGTTGCATCCACTGTTACCATTTTTGGAGGCCATCGGGCTATTTGTTTAGCCCGCATACAGTAACACAGGAGGGACTTATCTGATGAAAAAATTCGCACTCGCCCTTACGGCGCTTTTCGTCCTGGCAATCGCCTGCGGCGGAGCCTCGACACCGGACTCAGTGGTACAAAAAGCCATCGACGCCTTTGAGAACAAAGACGGCAATGCCCTTATGAGCTGCCTCTCATCTGAAGCCGTGGCTGAGCTCGACGCCCAGGTGGAAGAGATGAAGGCCACCCCCGAGGAAAGCGCCGCTTTCATGGCAATGCTGGGTATTGAAGTAACCGCCGACGAGATCTCCAACATGTCCGCAGGCGACTTCATGACAAAAATGTTCGAAAGCCCCATGATGGCCGAGGAAATGCCGGACTCAGCACCGTCGAGATCGGCGAAACCGTCATCGACGGCGAAACCGCCACTGTAGAGGTCACCCTCGAGGGCGACACCGACACCGTGAACCTCGTTCTTGAAGACGGCCAGTGGAAGCTTGCCGACATGATGGGAATGTAGCAGAAGGTTATTTCGGGCGCCTCCGGGGCGCCCTTTTTATTCCTTCGCGGCGGGGCAGGTGGGACAGGTGGGGCAGGTGGAGCACTCGGAAGAGGGTTTCGCGGGCTTCTTGTAGTCGGTCTGGTAGAAGCCGTTCCCCTTGAAGATGAGGCCGGCGCCGGCGCCGATCAGCCTCTTCACCGGGCCTCCGCACTCGGGGCAGTCTGTGTCGGGTTCGGCGGACATGGTCTGGAATTTCTCGTATTTTCGGGCGCATTTTTCGCACACGTATTCGTATGTAGGCATTGATGTCCTCTCATGTTTGCTATTTCTCGGGAATATAATACAGACGGCAATCCTCAAAGGTTCCTCAGGAGGGTTCCTCTATCTTTAGATTGCCCCTGGAAACCGCCAGCCCGGCTACTATGACGGGCAGGAACTGGGTTGCGTGGAAAAAAATGGCCATGGCCTTGGCCCTGGGTTCGGGAATGCCGGTGATCACAGGGAAGAGAACCCCCAGGGCGTAATGGACCGTTCCCGCCCCGGCGGGGGTGGGTATCAGCATCCCGAAACCGGAAAGCACCAGGACCAGCGGGGGATAGTACCATTCCCAGGGTATGTCCAGGGCCAGGAAAACCGGGATCGCCGAGGCGCATAACGCCAGCCAGACACCTAGTGAAAGCGCGGTAACCCGAATTATCTCACCTGGATCCTTCAGTATGTCAAGCCCGGCGGCGAAATCCAGAAGCATTCTCTCCACCCTGGCCGCCATCCTGTGGAAACCGAACCTTTTGAGGGGCCACACTATCACGGCGACGGTCCTGCCGTGCCATTTCCCCAGGGCTATGAGTACCAGCAGTATGACTGCATAGCCCACCCCGGCGGCTATGAGGCCGCTCCGCACGGCAACGGAAAGGCTTTCCCACATGGCGGCCATTACTACGATGGCGAGGCCGGTCAGTGTAAGGCCGTCGAAAAGCCTTGCCACCACCACCGTTGCGAAGGACGAGGCAAAGGGTATTCCCGTTTTACGTGTAAGCAGCGCTGAACGGGCGAACTCGCCAAGACGGCCCGGAAGGACGCTGTTCAGCATGAAACCTGTTATCAGGGTGGGGTTGCGGAGGTCTTCTTTACCTTGCCCACCGGGGCAAGAAGGGTGACCCACCTGTATATCCTGAAGAGGTAGCTGAGGGCCAGTGCAGGAAGCACCGCAAGGGCATAACCCCACCCGGCGGTCTGAAAAACGGCGGAAAGTTCATTCCAGTCGGTTTTCCTGAAGGTGAGCCAGATGGTGAGAAGCGCTATGGCGGTACCAATGAGCAGTTTTACGGAGGAGGCCCGGTTAATCTTCAAGGGCTGCCTCCACCCCGAAGCAAACGGCGTGGATGGCCACCAGCATCCGCTCCTGGGTGTGGCTGGTCTCCATGGCCGAGGAACTCCAGTGCATGTCCGCCCAGGGAACACTTCCGCAGGCGGCGGATGTGAAGGCCAGGACCAGAAGGCCCATCTCCCTTGCCTTTATGGCTGCCCTGACCACGTTTTCGCTGGTGCCGCTGGTTGACAGGGCTATCAGTATGTCCCCGGGCCTTCCAAGGGCTTCCACCTGCCTTTCGAAAATCCTGTGGAAACCGTAGTCGTTTCCCAGTGCGGTTATCACCGCAGGGTCTGAGGCAAGGGCCACCGCCGGGAGTCCCCGCCGTTCTGCCCGAAACCTTCCCACAAGTTCACCGGCGAAGTGGGAGGCGTCGGCGGCGCTGCCGCCGTTCCCGCAGATCAGCACCTTGCCCCCTCGCTGAAGACCCGGGATATCTCCCCGGTTATCCTACGGAGGGTGGGACCGTCGATGTCCTTCGAGGAGAATACCGCCCCTCGATGTATCCGGCTACAGTATTTTTTCAGCCATATCTCCATTGCCTCTTCCAGTGGTGGCATCTTTATTTCACGCCGGGTTCCCAGTGCCGACCAAAGGGGTCTAGGCGCCGGAAGGCCCAGCTGTCCCCATTCCACGGGTATCACCCTTCCCCTGCGCAAACGCTGCCTCAGCGAGCAGGCCAGGAAGAATGGGGTAACCCCGCCGGGGTTCACGCAATGATACAAGCCCCTGTGCCCATCATCAAAGGCCATGGTTTCCAGGCTTCCGCCAGATCCTCCACGAAGGTTACGCAGGCGGTCTGATCCGCAACGGCGGAAACCTCCCCCAGGGTTTTGAGCCTGTCAGCCATCCAGGGGAGCATTCCTTTTTTTCCCACCAGCCATGAGGTTCTCACCACGGCGTTGGCCGGGTTCTCCAGGGCGGCTGCCTCGCCTCTGTATTTGCTCGCTGCGTAACGGTTCACCGGGTTAACCGGGCTGGTCTCGGTGAGGTACTCGCCGCCGCCGTCGGTGAACACGTGGTCTGTTGAGATGGTTATGAGCCTTACACCGGTGCCCGCCAGTATTGTCACCCCACCGTGATGCACATTCTCCGCCAGGGACGGATTCCTTTCGCAGAGATCCACACCGGTGATGGCCGCGGTGTTCACTATGACATCCGGGCGGTAACCGTCAATGACCGGCAGTATGCTTCCGGGGACCGTCACGTCCGCCTCGGGGAGGTCAACTCCCAGACACCTGTCCCCGAAGCGTTTTACCAGCTCAAGGCCAAGCATTCCCCTGGCACCTGTAACAAGGATCCTGCTCAATTAATCTCCCTCTTCGGAAGGGGAAGCGCTGGAAGGGGTTTGTCATCAAGCACCAGCCGGGGTATCTCCCTTGTCAGCAGGTCCCAGGAAATCCCGGTGGAGTCCTCGAGACGGGCCTTCAGCACCTGGTCCAGAATGTGGTCCGAAGGCGAGTGGGCATCGCTGCACAGTCCGTGGGCAAGGCCCTTTTCCAGAATCCGCCTGGCGGTTGCGGCGTATTTTTCAAAACGAAGGGAACGGGCGCTTACAAGTGTGCCGCACCCCATGGCGGAAAGGGTTACAAGCCTTCGGGGCTTCCTGCGACACCACCTGTACCGCTCAGGGTGGGCCACCAGGGGGAAATATCCCATTTTCAGTATTCTCTTCAGGTGAAAACGGGTTTCAAGCCAGGTAATTCCCGTGGAGAACTCCACCAGCACCCAACCGGTACCGGGATAACGAACAAGCTCCAGTGGGGCGAGCTCCAGCCCGGATACCAAAAGCTCCCCCGCCGGAATGAGTTCGAACTCCACCGTTCCCTCAACGGATTCAACGAAGGCGGTCACCCTGCGGGAACGCACTTCAATCACCCTCCCGGGCATGGAGGTGCTGTAATGGGGAGTGACGGCCACGGAGGAACAGCTGTCATAAATGGAGTTCATTGAATCCAGGATGGCTCTGGCCTCTTTGCCGTTCCGTGCGCCGTCGTCTACTCCGGGAACTATATGGGAGTGAAGGTCTATTACATGCAGATTAGTACTTCCCTTCCCAGAAGATATATTCTGGCAGGGGAATATCTTTGGATGGGGGTTCTGTGTCAAAACCGTACTGCTGGCCATGTTGGCGATCATAGCGTGGCGAAGGCGTCCGAGGGGGAGGAAAAAGCCCTTGACAGGCTTTCCATGACCACCGATATGCTTCTGTCCATTGGCGAGGAAATGGTGGGGGAACCTGTGAGCGGCATGATAGTCACCGGAGACACCCTTATGGTGGATGTAAATCTTTCCACGGAATACAGTTACTCATTTATAATATGGACCGATTCTGCCTTCAATCACGTTGATTTCTGGCTTACCAATCCCCTTGGAGCCACCCCCAGGGGTGATGTGAGCGATCATACGACACTTGCGATAATCCCCGACTCAACGGAATCGGGCACATGGCAGCTGGGAATGGAACTACTCGAGGGAGCCTACTCCGACACCGCCTTCTACGCCGCGGCCATTTTCCGAGCCCGGAGGGTTCCCCAGCAGGGCTACTAGCGCCAGAACCCCTTCTCCGGGAACCTCCCTTGCCGGAAGGAATCCCGCGGCCCTTAACCCCTGCCTGAGCCCTTCAAGGGACTGCCTTCGACATGTTATCACCATGGTTCCCCGGGGTCTGAGCAGATGGGCCCCGGCGAAGATGAACCTGTGAACCGTCATCGGTGTTCCCTGTCTTGCCTGAGCCCTCAACCTGTTCGGCGAGGGACGGCCCCTGCCTGAAACGAAGTAGGGTGGGTTTGCCAGGACCAGGTCGGCGCAGCCCCTCCTGAAGGCTCTCACTGCGGTTTCCACAGGGCACAGAACAGGTTCACCGAACCTGCGGTCAAACCGGGCCAGGGCTTCCGGGGATTTGTCTATCCCCACTGCGAGCCCTTTTCCGGAGTGGTCCATGCACCTGAGAACCCCACCGGTGCCGGTGCCCAGGTCTATACACACCTTGAATGGTATTGAAGAGGCTAAACGGGCCAGCAGAAGGGTATCCGAGGTTACTTCCCTTCCGGAAACCGTCCTCAGCGGTACACCGCCTTTGCAACCCCCCAGGTCTTGAACGGTGTGGACTGGCTGAACCTGTTGTCGTACCAGGCCCCCACCGACCAGAAACCGTTCTCGTCCTCTATCATGTGCAGTTCGGCTATGCCGAAGGCCGGGCTGTGCTGCGCCCCGGGAATCTGAATGGTGTACTGTCTGTAAATGGTGACGCTGTCTGGGCGCCGGGGGGTCGGGGCTGGATGCAATGAAACTGAAATCGGCGCTGATCAGGCTGTCCTCGGGAACCGCACCGTAGATCTGGCCAATGGTGAGGTTCTCTATTCCCTTGTTCCAGTCTGTGAAATCAAGGGTGGGATAATCATCAATGTCGTTGTTGTCCGCGTAGAACATGAATGAATCGTGGAGGCAGTCGAGGTACTGTGCGGAAAGGCCGTTCAGCGCCGACTGCATGTTCTCCACCACGATGTCCGGGCTGGTCGGGGTCTGCCATACCACACCGCCGCCGGAGGGGTCCGCGGGGCTCCGGGGTTCGAAAAGGTCGCAGGAGAACAGGAACAGAACCGACAGGCACAGGAGATATCTCATTGTATGCTCACATCCTTATGTTGAATCCCACATTGGCTTTCCAGTAGCTATCCCTGTCCGGGTCGGCGTAGAAAGACCTGGTGATGTTGGCGTTCAGGGTCCCCCCATGGTGTCGATGGCGGACCTGATCCCGACATGGTGTATGTGGTCGGTGCTCTGTATTCCGTAGGCCATTCTGTTCCTGGAATAGTACTGGTATGAGTAGGTGGGGGTGATGCCAACTGAACTGGATACATGGAATCCGGCATCCAGTGTGATGGTGTTGTTAAGGGTCTCCTCGCTTCTCAGGAAAGCCCCATTCTCAAGATTGCCCTGGTCGTTGAAGGTGAACCGGTGGGAGATCCCAGGGTGGTGCTGTCAGATGACACCCTGCTCAGGGAGAATGATTCGTCCAGCCTTCTGAAGAGCCTGTCCGGTACACCGGCCTCTTCGGGGAAAATGTAGTTGGTGTAGGTGGCGGTGATCTTTACCGACTGGTTTATTTTCCAGTCGTTGCCCAGGTCATACCTGTAGCCGGGGAGAATGCGTAGGTGGACGAAATTTTGGAGTTGGCGCTCTGTGATGCCATAATGTAATAGAGATATCTCTCCTGGCCGTTCATGGAGCAGGTGATGGTGAATCTCTCGGAAAGGGGAATGCTGGAACTGATGGATATCAGCTCCCTGTATTCGTCGCGGTCGTAGTCGTTCCTGTAAACCAGGGAGTCCACATCCTCCACCTCGGTGTCGTATGAGTAGAGCTCAACGAGCCTCTGGAATGTGATCCTTGACCCGCCGGGGGTGTATGTGAGGGTAATGTTCAGCAGCTTGTCGTCGATGGATTCGTTCAGCTGGTAGTACTGTCCGGTGCCGTATATCAGCGAAGTGTTCTCCTTTTCATCGATGCTTCTGTCGAAGGCGAAGGAAAGCTCGATGTCATCGGCGAACTCCCAGATCAGGTTGGACCCCAGATACCTTCCCTGCGGTCGTTGTTCCTGGGATCGTCGATGGTGGAGTCGGGTACCGTGCTCTCATAGTAGTCATTCTCATCGGAGAAGCCTGTGGTAAATGTAATGAACACACCGGGAAGTATTTCGGGAAGCTCGGCGGTTTCCGAATGGCTCCAGGTTTCACCGCGCTTCGCCTCCAGGGAGTCGATGTAGATAATCGAGTTCCGCTGGCCGGAAAGCTGGGCATTCAGGCTTCCCCCCCTGAAACTCTCCGGGAAATAGTAGCTGAGCCTTGCGTTGAGGCCGTCGGTGTAGTTCTCGGTTTCGTTTCCGTAGGAGCGGTTCTCGGTAAAACCCAGGGAGGTGTTGATCCCGTTGAAAAGGGTCTTTGTTACAGTGGCGCTTATCCTGTGGAAGTTGCCGTCGTTGTTCCCGGTCTGGGTGGTGTCGCCGGAGGTCCTGATGTAGTCAATGTTCTGAAGCCCCACGGAAACATTGGTGTTCAGCCAGCCCCCCCGGGAATACCTGATGGAGCCGGTGGCGGATTCGGTCTGATCGTCCCGGACCCTGTCACCGTAGCGGTCCTCCAGGGAAACGCTTCTCTGGAAGGAAGAGGACATCTCCACCCCCCGGAGGGGTTTCCAGCTCAGGGAACCGGAACCGTTCCTGCCGTCTATGAACCTGTCGAGGCCCTCTGTTCTTTCCGCGGAGAAGGTGCCGTTCCCGCTGAGGTTCACCTCCGGGGAAACCACCTGATTAACCGAAAAACTGTTGGTAAGCTTGCTGGTCTCCTTGACCTGGTCCATGTTCAGATTGTAGCTGAAGTCGAACCCCGGGCAAAGGGCGGCCAGCACCAGTATTGAAAACAGATACCTCAAATTACAGCCTTTCCAGCAAGTTCAGCGAACTTCTCCGGGGGTATTCTCTCGGCCCTGAGGTCAGGGTCTATGGAGGCGGCCCCCAGCATCGCCTCGGCGGCTTCCCGTCCGAAAACGGAAGTAAGACAGTTTATAACCTTTTTGCGCCGGGAGGAGAAGGCTGCCTTGACGATCCTTCCGTAAACGGCGTACTCTTCACGGTTAAGGGGAGGATCCTCCTTCCTGGTAAGGACCACCACCCTGGATGACACCTTCGGCCGGGGCATGAACTCACCGGGAGCCAGGTCGAAAAGCTTCTTCACCGTGAACCAGGGCCAAACCATCAGGGCCAGCCTCCCGTAATCCCTGCCGCCCTCCAGGCAGCACAGCCTGGCGGCCATTTCCCTCTGAAGCATCATTACGGCGGTCCCCACCCCGGAGAAAAGGGGCTCGCATATCCGTAGAACAGCCTGGGAAGAGATGTTGTATGGAAGGTTCGAGGCAATGGCTTCGAAGGGATAACCCGGCAGGGCGAGTGGGTCCGCACCCAGGAAATCACCCTGGATGGTATTGACCCCAGGGTATTCAGTGGTCATCCTTGCCGCCAGTTCTTCCGAGAGCTCGATGGCCGTGACCCTGTGCCCGGAGGCCGCCAGGGGCTCGGTAAGGGCGCCAAGGCCGGGACCGATCTCAAGAACGGAAAGGGGCTTATCCCCCAGTGCCCTGGCAATCTTCCTTGCGGCCAGAGGGTTCACAAGGAAATTCTGCCCCATGGACTTCTCTGCCCTGATACCCAGTTCAGCCAGGGCCTGTCTGGTTTCCCTGGCGTTCATGAGCCCCGTACCTTCATGGGAACACCCAGCCGTTCGGCCAGGGCCCGGTCCTGTGTATGTCCGCGCCGGAACCCTTTACCGCGGAAACGACGGTTTCGGTACCGGAGGCCTTCGCAATGCGGATGAACTTGAGAAGGTGTTCCCAGGCATTCTCCACTCCGGGATCGCATATCCTCAAATACTCAGTCTCCCCGGAGGCATTCAGGCTGATACTCACCGAGTTAACCGAGGCCAGAAGCTCCCCTACCTTCTCATCATCCATGAATGAAGTGCACAGGCCGTTGGTGTTCAGCCTTATGCGGGAACCGGTGGTGGCAAGTTCACCGCAGCACTTCACCACGAGATCGCTCCTGAGGGTGGGTTCCCCGAAACCGCAGATCACGATCTCATCGAAACCGTGGAGGGGCAGGGCCCTGATGGTGGAGAGCACCAGCCTCTCCGGAGGATCCGAAGGGTGCCTGAGGAAATGGCCGCCAACGCCGTCGGCGTGCCGCCTGATGCAGAAGCGGCAGCGGTTGTTGCACCGGGAGGTAAGGTTGAGATAAACAGAATCTCCATACCTGTAAACTATATCCGCCCTTCTGTTCAGGGGATGAAGAAGGAAGGCCCTCATGGCATTTTCCCACAGTACGAAAGACATGCCCTCTATAGACAGGTCGCCCCCATGAAGTTCCCTTATGGCTTCGATGACGAATCGGGTGTAGGCCGGCTGGTTCCTTCTTCCACGGAAGGGCTCCGGAGGAAGGAAGGGAGAATCGGTCTCGGCGAGCAGGAGGCGCCGGGGAATCCGGGAAACGGTCCTCCGTAGTTCGTGGTTCCTTTTGTATGTCACCGGCCCTCCGACCCCTATGTAGAATCCCCTCGAAACCGCCTCCTCGGTTTCCTTCTCTCCACCGTTCCAGCAGTGGAGGACAACGGGTACCGAAGGTGACTGTGGCAGCTCTGAAAGCACCGCCGCCTCGGCATTCCGGGAGTGCACTATGAGAGGATATCCGATGGATTCCGCAAGCTCGATATGCCGGTGGAACCAGTCCACCTGAACATCCTTCCGGTGGGTCATGTGGTAAAATCAAGGCCTGTCTCACCCACCGCGGCGGTCTCCGGGGCTATGAAGGTCTTCAGCAGGCTGTGCCACTCACCTTCCCCGCCCTTTCCTGGCAGGTGTTCCGGGTGGAAGGCCGATGCGGAGAAGTAGCCTGTCTCACCGGCGATCCTTATGGCTTTCAGGGCCGTGGGAAGGTCAACCGAGGGATCATTACATGGGTGATACCCGCCTTTTCGGCGTCTGCCCTGACCTGGGGGAGATCACCGTCGAAGTGGCTGAAATGGAGATGAGCGTGGCTGTCGAAACCGGGGCTACCTCCAGATGACATCTTCACGTCCGGGTCCGGTGGATATGGCGGTAACCGGCACGCGGACTATTTTCTCCACGGCCAGGACATATTCCTTCGCCCCACTGGGAAGGATGCTCCAGCTTCTCTCTCCCCTGATGTCCTCCCGCCACCCCTGGAAGGTCTCATACACCGGAACAAGATTGCCCATGAACCTTCCCGGTGAGAAGTTTCCGCCCTGGTAGGAGGTGCAGATCTTCAGCTCTTCGAACCCGCTGAGTACGTCGAGAAGGGTCAGTGTTATGGAAGTGCAGCCGTTCAGCCTCGCGGCGTAGGCGGCGAGAACGCCGTCGAGCATCCGCATCGTCTTGGTCTGCCGGTGGTGGTTCCGAACTCGTTGCCGGCGGTCCTTATGCGGTCTCCGGTTGAGTTATCCTGTTCCGTGGGGAATGGACCCGCCCCGACCCTTGTGGAGTACGCCTTGAGTATGCCGTTGACCTGGTCGACGGATGTGGGGCCGAAACCAAGGCTGGTACAGGCAGCTCCTGAAACGCACTGGCCGCAGGTAACGAAGGGGTATGAGCCGTGGTCGGGATCAAGAAGTGAGCCCTGGGCGCCCTCGGCTATCACGCTGTCGCCCCTGAGCAGGAACTGTTCCAGGGCAAGGGACACATCCCCGGCGAAGACCTTTACCCTGTGGGCGGCGGCGGTGAACCTGCCTGCGTCCTCCTCGAGAACCGCCGATTCCTCCGGGGAAAGGTTAAGCTCCCGGCTAATCTCCCTGGTGTGAAAATCCACCAGCTCACTGAAGATGGCGTTGTCGGCGGTGTCCTCCAGCCTGATCCCATTCCGGCGGTATTTCCTTACATAGGTGGGTCCTATTCCCCTGCCGGTTGTTCCTATGCGGTCCCCCGCCAGGGCTTTTTCCGCCCGGTTCTCAAGAAGCCTGTAACCCGGGTGGGTAAGGTTTACCTTGCCGGATATCAGCAGCCTCTTCCCCACGGAGATACCGGCTTCCTCTATTGTTCTTATCTCATCAAGTACTGCAACGGGATCCATTACGCAAGAAGCACCGATCATGGCGGTGACATCCGGTCTGACAAGGCCGGATGGAAGCAGATGAAGGGCGAACTTGCTGCCCTCGGCCATCACCGTGTGGCCGGCGTTTGCCCCTCCGCTGAACCTTGCCACCGCGGCGGCCTTACCCGCCAGGTGATCCACCATTTTTCCCTTGCCCTCGTCACCCCACTGAAGACCAACTACTATAGTCACCGGCATATTCAGCTCCCCACCGATACTCCAGAGGCGGTTGCCGTGGCGATCCACCTGCAGAGTTCATTCATACCGCTTCCATCAATGGAGGAAACCGGGATCACCGGGCCCAGTTCTCCCGCCGTCCTGACGGAAACCGCCAGCTTGCCCCTTTTCAGCTTGTCGCTTTTGGTCAGGGCAACGATGTAAGGCTTGCCGCCCTCCTTCAGATACTCCGCCATTGAGAGGTCGCTCTCAAGGGCCGGATGCCTGGCGTCCACCAGAAGGACCGTTCCCCTGAGGGGTTTTCTCTCACGGAGATACCACCCGATCCAGTCAATCCACTGGGAGCGGAGGTTCTCCGGCGCCTTGGCATAGCCGTATCCTGGAAGATCGGCGATGTAAAAATTCCTGTTAGTAGTGAAAATATTGATGTACTGTGTGCAACCCGGGCGGGAGCTGGTCCTGGCTACCTTCCTACCCCCGGCGAGCCTGTTGATCAGAGATGATTTCCCCACGTTGGAACGGCCTATGAAAGCCACCTCGGGAAGGCCGTCCACGGGAAGTCCCGGGGGACCGGGGCAGCTTTTCAGGAACTCGATCTGAAGCCTGGCCAACTCAGACGGCCTTCTGGCCGCGTGGGCGCAGCACTTCCTCCGGAGGCTTGCCCGCTGTAACGCATTCCTCGCCGATGATAAGCTTCTCCACCTCTCCCCTGCGGGAGGGCATGCTGTACATGGGTTCCAGAAGTATTTTCTCCACGATGGACCTGAGCCCCCTGGCGCCGCTTTCGCTCTTCTTGGCCTCCCTGGCCATGGCAGTCAGGCTTCGGGGGTAAACTGGAGGTCTATGTCCTCCAGGGAGAACATATACCTGTACTGCTTGATCAGGGCATTCTTGGGCTCTTTGAGCACCCGGACTAGATCATTCTCGGAAAGGTCGTCCAGGGTTACCATCACAGGAAGGCGACCGGCCAGCTCAGGTATGATCCCGTAATGGACCAGATCGTAAACCTGTGCCTTCTTCAGTATCTTCACCCCTTCATTCTCCTCGTTCTCTGAAATGGGGGCGTTGAAACCCAGGGAAGAACTCCGTACTCTGTTGGAAATAATCTTCTCTATTCCGTGGAATGCTCCGCCGCATATGAAGAGGATATTGGTGGTGTCCACCTGGATGTGGTCCTGGTAGGGATGCTTCCTGCCGCCCCCGGGGGGAACGCCGGCCACGGTGCCCTCCACGATTTTCAGAAGGGCCTGCTGAACACCCTCGCCTGAGACATCACGGGTAATGGAGGAGTTCTCGGATTTCCTCGCTATCTTGTCGATCTCATCGATGTAGATTATTCCCTGCTGGGCGGTTTCCACATCCATGTCGGTAACCTGAAGGAGCCTCAGCAGTATGTTCTCCACGTCTTCACCCACATAACCCGCCTCGGTGAGGGTGGTGGCATCGGCAATGGCGAAGGGAACGTCCAGTATTCCCGCCAGTCCTTGCCAGGAGGGTTTGCCCACTCCGGTGGGTCCCAGAAGGATTATGTTGCTCTTCTCCAGCTCCACCGAAGCCGTGGAATCGCCCTTGCTCAGCAGCCTTCTGTAGTGATTGTAGACCGCCACGGAAAGAACCCTTTTGGCCTCTTCCTGGCCAACGACATAGAGGTCCAGCTGGTCCTTGATCTCCCTGGGAGTCGGAAGCTCCTTCTTCAGGAAGGACGGTGTGCTGCCGGATACCGCTTCGCTGGTCTCGGTGACTATCTCGTGGCAGTAGCGCACGCAGTCGTCGCAAATGAGACCCCGGGGCCCTGTATCAGGTGTCTGACCTCGTTGGTGGGTCTGTTGCAGAACGAACATCTGTTTTCTTTCGGCATGATCACTCTCTATTCATCAGAATATTATCTATGATCCCGTATTCAAGGGCCTCTTCAGCATTCATCCAGAAATTGCGGTCGCTGTCGAGGTTGATCCTTTCCACCGGCTGACCGGTGTGCCGGGAAAGTATGCCGTCCATCTGTTCCCGGATCTTCAGTATCTCCCTGGCCTCTATCTGTATGTCCGAGGACTGGCCCCTGACACCGCCCATGGGCTGGTGGATCATGACCCTGGCATGGGGGTAGGATGCTTCTTTTGCCCTTTGTTCCCGCGGCCAGGAGCACCGATGCCATGGAAGCAGCGCTGCCCATGCAGAATGTGGATATGGCGGGCTTGATGAACTGCATGGTATCGTAAATGGCAAGCCCGGCGGAAACGGAGCCCCCGGGGCTGTGTATGTACATGTTGATGTCCCGCCTGGAATCCTGGCCTTCAAGGAAGAGAAGCTGGGCAACCACCAGGCTGGCGGTCTGGGCGGATATTACATCGCCGATAAAAACGATGCGGTCCTTGAGAAGCCTGGAATAGATGTCGTATGAACGCTCGGAATTGCCGTCTCTTTCAACGACGAAGGGGATTACCGACATTATTCAGCTCCTTCTGTTTCTGCCTCCTGCGCCCCGGGATCGACCTTAACCCAGAACCATGGCACTGTATCTGTATCCCCGGAACCCTCTTCCGGTTCCTCCGGGGTCTTTTCCTCTAGTATGGCATTATCAACAACGAATTCCAATGCCCTTTCGTTCCTGGACCTGTCCAGGAAGGCGGATCTGCTGTCCCCGGAGGCTACCGCCTCGGCTATCTCCTGTTCAGGGATCTCAAGGCTCTCCTGTATGGCGATCTCACGAAGCAGAAGGAACTCCCGCACCTTCCTTTCGGCCATTTCCGCAGCTGCCTTCAGCGTTGACTCGTCCTTCTCGTCGCTTTCCATACGGCTCAGATACTCGGTCCTGAGGTTTTCAACCATGAAGCCGGGCACATCGAACTGGTTGTTCTCCAGGATGATATCCACCGCCAGTCTTTCCCGGTAGCCCTTCATCTCTTCCTCGTACCTGGCGGTTATGTCCTGAAGGACCTTTTCCCGGAACTCGGACATGGTCTCGAATCCCCCTCCTTCGAGGCGAACTCGTCGTCGAGATCGGGGTAGGAATGGGCCTTGACCTCCTTCACCGTGAAGGTGTGGGCCGGGCCGGCAAGCTCCTCCTCCCCCTCTTTGCGAATTTTCATCTGCATGGTGAAGGTGTCCCCGGGCCTTACTCCTGTTATCAGCTCATCAAACCCGGGCCCATGTCGTTCTGGCTTATCACCGCGGAAGTTCCCTGGGCTCTTTGCTGTCGGGGTCGGGATATGTAAGCACCACGAGGTCGTTCTCCTCCGCCGGGGAGTCGGTCTCCGTGTAGTCCACGAACTGCCTGCGTATGTGTTCGATGGTTTCCTCTAGGGCCTTGTGGGTGTCGTATGCCGGAAGGGACAGGGTTATCTCCCTGTAATCCACGGGCTCGGGGGTGTCGAAAATGTTGTAGGTAACCGTATAGATGTAGTCTTCACCTTCAACCGGAAGGAGGTTCTCGAACTCCGGGTCCTCATCGGAAAGCACCCAGTCAAACTCGTCGAAGAGACCTTCGGTAAGCTGTTTGTGGGCCTTCTCCGCCACCTCGGCTATAATGAGATTTCCGAATTTTTTTTCAAGGATGGCATCGGGAACATGCCCCGGGCGGAAACCGGGCATGTTCACCTCCCTGGAGATATCCCTCTTCACCTTCCTGAATATCTTCTTCAGGTCGGTTGAATCCATGGTGAACCTTACGGTCCGTTTCGTACCCTCTTCCTTTATCAGCTCGTATCCCATTGCATCCTCGATTTCTACTGTTCATGAAAGCTCGCCAAAAGGCTGCGGCCATTAGCTGGGCAATTAAACCGCTGCGGCACAAGCTATTGCGTTTCCCCCGGCGGGAACGCTTTATTTCCTCTTCAGCCGGGGAATATGCTTCAATCGATGCCTGAAAGCAAAGTAAGGGCTCCTGCCCCCCTAGGGCGTGTTCCTTCTGTTCCCTATCAGTCTAGCCTCGTCGCTGTTGGGGTAGATCTCCAGGATCAGGGATTCAAGCCGGTTCATATCCGCCGCGGCGGAGTGGGCTCCGTATATGGCCGCCGCCCGGGCAAGGGCAGTGGGAGCCCTGTCCGAGGCGGGATACCTGAAGTATACCGCGGTGAACTCCTCGATTGCCCTGTGGGTTTCCCCGAGGTTCTGGTGGCAGAGGGCCAGATGGTAGAGTGCGTCCGGAGCAACGGAAGCGTCGGGGTTTCCCATGGCAACTTCAAAGAAACCCCGGGCGGCCACTGAGTACCCGCCCTGCTGATACTGCCTGTAGGCCTCATCGTAGGCTGTCTGAACCGATTCCGGGGTCTCTCCTGCGGGGCTTGCCACCCCGGAGGCCAGAAGCCTCTCCAGCTGGTCCACAAGATTCCTGAGGTCCTCGGTTTCCGTGGAGCTCCTCATCCCCGCCTGGGCCTGTATGGCACGAAGAAGGGTCTCGTTCTGCCTGGCAACTGTTTTGATGGAATCCAGGGTTCGGGCCATCTCCGCCGTCCTTGTGTCCACATTTTCCACCCTGCCCGGGGAATCGATCCATTTACCCCCCCAGCAGGCTGTGAAAAGAAGACTGATAGCTATAACTGTTACTCTCTTCACCATGCTCTACTCCGGAAGCACGCGGAGATGAACCCGCCGGTTCTGGGAGTAGGCCCAGTCGTCGGAGCCTGAAACGAAGGGTCTTTCCTTGCCGTAGCTCACGGTTTCCAGTCTGGAACTGGAAATACCGTAATCAACCAGGTACTGGTAAACGGACTGGGCCCGTCTTTCACCCAGGGCCAGGTTGTAGTCGATGGTGCCCCTTTCGTCGCAGTGGCCCTCAAGAAGAAGTCTGAAGCCGGAGTTGTTCATTATGTATCCGGCGTTGGTCATCAGGGTGTTCATCATCTCCGTTGAGAGTTCTTCCGAGTCGTACTGGAAGAATACATCGTTCAGCGCAGCCTGATGGACCTCAAGCCGCTGGGAATAGGTTTCCACCGTGTCGTCGGCCCATACACCGACTCCAAGGGTGTCGCCTCCGCTGAACTCCAGGGAATCGGGGTCGGTTCCCCCTCCGTTGGTTTCATCCGGCCTGCAGCCGGGAAGGAAGAACACGATCAGGGAGCACGCCAGGGCAACTGTGATCTTTTTCATTGGATTCCTCCGTGTGCGGATACAGGGGACCACGCGGCGCAGTAGCTTTCACTGCCCGTGGTAAGCCTGTGCAATGTTAGTTTGTTCAGTTCAAGAAGATATATGGACCGGGTTCCGTCTTTGTCGCTGGAGAAGGCCAGGTGCCTTCCCGTGGGCGACCATACAGGATCTTCGTTCAGTGTTCCATAGGTGGTGACCTGTCTTACATCGGTGCCGTCGGAGTTCATTACGAAAATGTGGAAGTTTCCGCCGACCCTTGCGCAGTAGGCTATTCTGTCGCCGGTGGGGGACCATGAGGGGCTGTCGCAATAACCGTGGGAGAAACCCGCCCTCTGGGACGTTCCTCCGGCTGCGTCCATGGTGTAGAGCTGGGATACCCCACGCGGTCGCTGGTGAAGATAAGCTGCTGGCCCGTGGGGGAAAAGGAAGCCGAGGTCTCGATGGACCCCCGGGTGGTGAGTCGGAGAAGGTCCGATGTTGCCATGTCGTATCGGTAAAGGTCCGAATTGCCGGCAACACTCCTTGTAAAGGCGATGTAGCCCGACCCCGGTGCCCAGGCGGGCGAGGTGTTCACTCCACCGGTTACTATCCTCCTGGCGGAACTCCCCGCAAAGGAATACAGGTAGAGGTCGCCGGTTCCGTTCCTGTAGGACGTGAAGGCGATGCTGGCCCCGTCGGGGCTCCATGCCGGGGTGGTTATCACTTCGGTATCGCTTATGACCGTCCGGGGGGGGCGATGGTCAAGTGTGGATGCGCTAAGGGTGTAGGAGCCGCCGCTCCTGGTTACGTAAGCCACTCTGGTGGAGGCAATCCCCTCTTCACCGGAAAGCAGGTAGACCAGTTCGTCGGCGAAGCTGTGAACGAGAACCTCCCAGGAAGGGCCGGAGTACTCCTTTTTCAGAAGCATTTCCCCCTCCGCGCCGTCTACATCCACCACAAGCAGATATCCCCCGGACCTCCCCGAAAGAACGCACCTGGCGTGGGCATAACCCTCGCCCCGGGGAACGGTTTCCAGTATTCCTGAGAAATCTATGTCGAACTCAAGCTGTTCGGCGGCCTCCCTGCTGCCGGAAAGCTCAAAGCTCACCGGTATGCACTCCGCGCCGATGGGTGTCATCTCCATGAACTCCGAGGCAAAGGCTCCGGAAACCAGCAGAAAAATCGCTATGAATGCCAATTTGAACATCGCTGAACAACCCTCCCGAGTAGTGTACCCATGACGGTAGTATAATATTCCTCAGGGGGCAGCATGTTCCCGCCCCGAACCGGGGAAGGACGAACAGGTTACATATGGGAAGGAGAGGAAAATGGAACACAGGACGCTGAATGACCACCGGGACCGTAGAGGGTATGTGATAAACCCTTCGCGGAAATGGAAGACACCGGGGACATTACCAATTTCCATACCTTCACCATCGAGCCGGGACACTCCAGGGGAAACCATTTTCACCCTGCGCGGAATGAACAGGTCCTTGTGCTTGCCGGAGAAATAGAGGTACGGACCCCCGCCGGGACCAGGACCCTCACCGGCCTCAGCCCCTCCATACTCACCATTCCAGGGGCATGGAGCACACATTCGTGAACGGTTCTGATGAAACCGCGGTGGTGATGTGCTGGAGCAGCGAAAGGGATACCGGTTTCCAGGGCGAGGACACGGTGAGGTTACCGCAGGAATAGAGGCTACCCGTAGAAGAGCGCCAGACCGGTGATGGCGGTCACCGCACAGAGAAGCTTCATGGGAAGCCCCGCCCTGAGGAAATCGGTGGCGGTGTAACCGCCGGGTCCAAAGATCATCAGGTTGGTCTGGTAACCCACCGGTGTAATGAAATTCGCCGCCGCGCCGTATGCCACAGCCAGATAGAAGGGCAGCGGATCGATGCCCAGGGTGGCGGCTGATGCTGCGGCGAAGGGAAAGACTATGGTGGCCGCGGCGGCGGTTGTTATGAACTCCGCCAGTATGTTCGTGGTCACATAAACAGCGGCAATGACCCCGACCACCCCCAGGGGCCGGAACACATCCACAACGGAACCGGCGAGAATGTCACCAAGCCCGGTGACATGAACCGCTTTGCCCAGGGCAAGGGCAAAGGCGGCAACCGTAAGGATGTTCAGGTCGATCATGTTCTTGAGTTCCCCGGGGCTGATTATCCTTACGGTGAGGAACATGGCCATCACCGCCAGAAGGGATGTGAAAAGGGGAACCATACCGAGAACGCCAAGAAGAACACAGGCCAGGATGGAACCCGTTATGAATATGGATTTCCCAAGGTCTATCCTGTGTATCTGCTTTATCCTTGAAACCAGATAGAACTGTTCAGAGCCCTCTGTGGCACTGGAAAAATCGTGCCCCGCCAGCAGTATGAGATGGTCACCGGGTTGAAGGACTATGCTGCCTATCTTCCCCTCCACACGCCTTCCATGCCTGTGAACCCCAAGAATTGCCGCGTCGTACCTGCCCCTGAAATTCGTCTCCCTTATGGGTCTTCCTGTGAGGTTCGAACGATTTGATATCACAACCTCCACCACATGGAGTTTCTCTGCGCTTGGTATGGTAATGTTTCCTGCCAGGGAGAGCCCATCCCTGTTTTCCGCCATCTCGGCAACTGCGGAGGTCCTTCCAGCCAGCAGAAGCCTGTCGCCCTCCCTGAGGATCTCATCGGGATTCACCGGTGCGATCACCTTGCTTCCCCTGATGATCTCAATCAGGAAAAGGTGCTTCAACCCCCTCAGCTTTGCTTTTTTCACCGTTTTTCCCGCCAGTCGGGAACCTCTATCCACCACCAGGTCCGTGATGTACTCCCTGGGGCTCTCCTCCAGACGGTCGAAGGGGTTCTTTCTCTCCGGAAAGGTCCTGTAACCGATAAGAAGAACGTAGGCGGTCCCTACTATGAAGATCAGAAGACCCACCGGAGTGAAGTCCAGTATCGAGAGGCTTTTCCCACCCTCTTCAATGACCAGGCTGTTCACTATCATGTTGGTGGAGGTTCCTATCATGGTTACCATGCCTCCGAGGATGGCCGCCCATGAAAGGGGCATCAGAAGCCTCGAAGCGGGTATCTCATGCTGCCTGCCCCATTCCCCCACGAATGGGATCATCATGGCCACCACCGGCGTATTGTTCATGAAGGCTGAGCTGAATCCTGTGAATGGTATCAGCTGGCAGAGGAACCTGCGGTAAACCCGGAGGTTTATGAGAACACCGAAAAGCCACTGTACGAAACCGGTGCGCCAGATGATCTGGCTCATGACGAGGAGGATTATCATCACCGCGATGGATTCATTGGCAAAACCCGCCAGGGACTGCGCCGGGGTCAGAATTCCTGTGAAAACAAGGAATGCCGCGGCACCTATGAAGATAACCGGCGGGGTAAGCATTCTGGAGTACAGAACCGCTATCATTCCCGCGATCAAACAGGTAACGAGTATCTGATCGGTATTCATTGCCCTCCCCGGATGATGCCCTTGTTACATAAACCCCCGGGTTGTCCCGGGCAACCGTCTGCACCATGGAGATACCGCTGGGATTCGGGGCATACTTAAATCATTGCTTTGAAATATTTTACGGGATCTATTTGTCAAATTTACGGATGGCTTCGGCTGTTGACAATCTCCCCGGGCTTTGTTATTTAGTCACTTAGCTAACTATGCAATCAAGGAGGAGTATGAGGGATATAGCGGTTCTAATGAAGGCAATGTCCGAGGGGAACAGGCTCAGAATAATCAATGCCCTTATGCATCAGGAGGAGATGTGTGCATGCCAGATAGTGGAGCTGCTCGATGTTTCCGGCGCCACCATATCAAGGCACATGGACGTGCTGATGAGGGCCGGGCTGGTGGAGAGCAGGAAAGAAGGGAAGTGGGTGCACTATTCCCTGGCTTCCCCGGGATCCGCGGATCCGGTGCTGGAATGGCTCCGGGAGCGGTTCCAGGGATCACCCCGGGCAATGAACGACCTCAGGGTCCTGGAGAAAATAACCGCCCTTGACAGGGAGGCCCTGTGCGGCAAACAGAAGATTGGAGAAAGCTGCCTATGACAACCGTTGCCAGACGAACCATGTCCAACCCCTTCGAGAAGTACCTCACCCTCTGGGTGGGACTGTGCATCGTTGCGGGGATCCTTCTCGGCAAGGCGGCGCCCGGGGTGGCAGCCGCCCTGGACGGCATGTCGCTGAATGTCAACGGAGCCCCTGTGGTTTCCATACCAATAGCCATATGCCTCTTCTTCATGATGTACCCCATCATGGTGAAGATAGATTTCCAGAGCGTTGTCAGGGCAGGAAAAAGTGGAAAACCGGTGTTCCTCACCCTCTTCATCAACTGGTGCGTGAAGCCCTTCACCATGTATGCCATAGCCATGCTCTTCCTGGGAGTTCTCTTCAGGGGGTTCATAGGGGCCGAGGCGGTGGACCTGGTGAAAATGCCCTTCGGCCTGGACCTCCCGGTGGGGGCGGTCCACGGAAGCGGGACCGTTGTGCTTGAGGACGGGGTGAAGATGCTGGAGATACCCCTCTGGAGGACTACTTCGCCGGGGCGATACTCCTGGGCATCGCCCCCTGCACCGCCATGGTGCTGGTGTGGAGCTACCTCTCCCGGGGGAACGACGGGCTCACACTTGTCATGGTGGCCATAAACTCCCTGACCATGCTGGTTCTCTACGGCATTCTCGGTGGGTTCCTTCTGGGTGTGGGCAAGCTGCCGGTTCCCTGGCAGGCCCTCCTGCTGTCCGTGGCGGTGTATGTTGCCCTTCCCCTGGTTGCGGGGTTCCTCAGCAGGAAGTGGATAATCCGGGCAAAGGGAGAGGATTGGTTCAAAAGGAAGTTCCTGCATCTGCTCACCCCGGTGACCATAACCGCTCTGCTCCTTACGCTGATACTCCTCTTCAGCTTCAAGGGAGAGGTAATACTCGCGAACCCCCTGACCATCCTCTGGATATCCGTACCCCTCTTCGTTCAGACGGTGTTCATCTTCACGCTGGGCTATGTGGCGGCGAAGCTTATGAAACTCAGGTATGAGGATGCTGCTCCAGCGGCGATGATAGGGGCGTCGAACCATTTTGAAGTGGCCATAGCCACCGCGGTGATGATATTCGGTCTGCAGTCCGGCGCCGCCCTGGCAACGGTGGTGGGGGTCCTTATCGAGGTGCCGGTGATGCTGATGCTGGTTTCGGTGTGCAGAAGGACCTCGGGGTGGTTCAGAGGGGGTCAGGCCCAGGAACTCTATCCTGAGCTGCACCGGACTGGTCCTCCCCGGGGGGACCGGGGGGATGCTGGCGCTGTTGATGGCGTGCTCCACCGCCCTGTCGAAACCGCCGTCGCCGCTGGTCCTTATCACCTGGTGGGAATGGGTGCCGTCGAGGTTCACCGTGAGGTGGATGCGGTAGCTCTGGGATGGGTTGACCGAGGTCCTGAAGTTCCTTCTTATGGCGGCGAACACACGGCCTCGTAGCTTGCCGGGCCCGGGGCGCCGCTTCCAGCCTCACCCTGGGAACCCACGGTTATGTATTCCTCCGAGGGGGTGAAACCTCTTCCACCTCTTCCACCTCTTCCACGGGCTCCGTTATCTCCTCGGTTACTTCCACTTCCTCCACTTCCTCCACGGGCTCCTCGATAACTTCCTCCACCACTTCCGTGATCTCGGTGTGCTCCTCCACCGGATCAACGGGGTCCACGGGGGTATTCGGGGAAGTATCGCCGGTGTCCAGAACTATCATCTCCACCGTTACGAAGTCACCCCCTCCCGGGGCCTCGGCACTTTCACTGCGGAAGATCAGCCCGGCGGCCACCAGCATTACAAGGATGGCCCCGTGGAGAAGTGCTGAGACAAGGATGTCCCTGCGCTGGAGGGAGCAGGAGGTTCGCCGGGGTCTGGCGAAGGGGTTAATCGCTTCCACCTGCGGACTCCTGGATCAGGCCCACATCGGAATAGCCGCCACGGCGGAGTTCCGTGAGGGCGGCGGCAAGCTTTGCGTACTGAACCTGGCCGTCGGCCCTGAGGTATGCTTCGGTCCTTCCCGAGGCAAGGGCGGTTTCCGCCAGGGAGGAAAGCTCCTCCGGCGCCACCGGCATCCCTGCAACGGAGATGTTTCCAAGACCGTCCATTTCCACAACAAGGGATGTACCGGGATCGAGCCTTCTTACTATCTCACCCTGGTCGGTGGAGGGTGGAGTTATCTCGGTGCTGCGCTGGATCACCGGGGCGCTGAGCATGAAGATGACCAGCAGAACGAAGGTTACGTCCACAAGGTTGGTCACGTTGATGGAGGAGAACTGCCTGTAGCGCCTTCTGATCATGTTATTGAGCCCCTGCGGCAAACGTCCACCAGTTCAGAGAGGAAGCGGTCCATCTCCCCGGCAAGGTCGTCAACCCTGCCCACCACATAGTTATGGAAGACATTGGCCGGTATGGCCGCCAGAAGCCCGGCAACGGTAGTGGTAAGGGCGGCGGCAACCCCTGAGCCCACGGCGCTGATGTCGGCTATTCCAGCCTCCCTCATGCCGATGAAGCTCACCAGGACCCCCCACACCGTGCCCAGGAGCCCCAGCAAGGGACTTACGCTTGTGACGGTGGCCAGGAAGCCGATGTTCCTGCTTCTCTGTGCCAGGTCTTCGCTTGCTTCCCTTTCCAGGGCGCCATGGAGTATGGCCACCTCTTCGGAATTCAGGGGATCGGTTATGCCCCTGTCCTGACGCCGGCGGAGGTATCTGCCCGCCTCGGTGTACATCCTTGCAAGGGGGCCCATGTCGCCGGAGTTTTTCACGAAGTCCCCACCCGGAGCGTCCGGTGGTCCTCAGGGCATCCATGAATTTCCTTGAGGCGCTCATTATCCTGCTGAGCTCCTTCAGTTTGGCGATGGCCACTCCCCAGGATCCCAGGGAGAGGGCAAGGATAAGAAAGAGGATGAATTTGGTGAACCCGTCGGCGTTGGCCACCGTAGACCAGACCTGACCCAGCATGTTAACTCTCTTTCAAACTGGCCACGGCCTCTATCTCGACCATGGCGTTGAGGGGAAGGGCAGCGGCCTGGAAGGCCGCCCTGGCGGGATAGGGCTCGCTGAAGAACTCGGAATAGACACGGTTCACAGCTGCGAAATCCCCCATATCCCCGAGAAGGATCGTAATTTTCAACACATTATCCATGGAGGTTCCCGCCGCCTCGAGGATGTGGCTCACATTCTCCAGGGAAAGACGGGTCTGTTCCTCCACCGTTCTGCCCAGAGGGCCCCCGGGGAGCATCCCGAGCTGCCCGCTTACGAAGACCATGTGCCCGGCGGCAACCGCCTGGCTGTAGGGCCCCACCGGTTCCGGAGCCTTCTTAGTGTATACCGCTTTTTTCGTCATACTGCCTGTCGTCCCTCCGGAGTTTTCAGGAATTATACGCTCCCGGGCCCGGTAGTGTTCCATTCGCTCCGGTTTCCCAGGGCGGAGGCAAGGGACTCGGATAGCTCACCGATGGTATATGGTTTTGCCAGGACCCCGCGAAACCCGTGAGCCCTGTAGTTGGCCATGACATCGTTCCCGGCGTAACCGCTGGATACTATCACCACCGCTTCCCGGTGAAACTTCAGGACCTGCTTCACCGCCTGGGCGCCCCGGTGCCTCCGGGTATGGTCAGGTCCATGATAACCGCGGTGTATGGCTCTCCCCTGTTAAATGCGTCCTTGTACATCTCAATGGCTTCCAGGCCATCAAAGGCTGAATCACAGCTGTAACCCAGGGAACGCAGCATCTCCCCGGCGGTCTCAAGGACCGACTCGTCGTCATCAAGAACCAGGATCTTCCCGGCCTGCTTCCGCACCTCCCGCCGGGGGGTCTCGCTGGCTTTTCCCGGAACACCGGATGAAGCCGGGACAAGAAGGGAGAACAGGGCTCCGCCAAGGAAGCCGTTGCCTGCCTTGATGGTTCCCCCGTGGCGCTGAATGATCGAAAAGGATGTGGCAAGGCCCAGGCCGTGGCCGCCGGTCTTGGTGGTGAAATAGGGGTCGAAAATGTTCTCAATTATGCCCCGGGGTATTCCGGGACCGGTATCCTCGAACTCTATCAGGACCAGCTGCCCCCTTGGGGTTTCGTAGTTCTTCGCCCTTATGTAAAGCCTGCCGTCACCCTTCATGGCCTGCCTGGCGTTGGTCACTATGTTCTGAAGCACCTGGCCGAACTGCTGGGTGTCCACATTGAGATTCCATGTGCCCGGCTCCACATCAAGCTCCAGGAGGACCGAAGAACCGCGAAGAACGAACTCGGCAACATCCCTCAGCACCGTTTCGGTATCAACGGACTTCCGTATGGGAGACCCGCCCTTGGCGAAGGTAAGAAGCTGTCCGGTGAGGCTTCTGGCCCTCCGGGCGGCGCTCTCGGCGCTGACGATGAGCTTCGTCCTTTCCTCCAGGGTTCGGGAAGTATCATGGAGGAGGCTCAGGGATCCCATTATGCCGGTAAGTATGTTGTTGAAATCATGGGCGATACCCCCGGCGAGAAGCCCGATGGACTCCAGCCTCTCATTCCGCATCGCTTCTTTTTCCAGCATGCTCTTCTCGGTTATGTCTATGATGGTCACGAAGTGGAAGAGCACTTCGTCGTCTATGAAGCTGTTGACGATACCCTCCACGGACCACACTGTTTCATCAGATCCCCTGAAGCCGCAGGTAAAATGGCTTGGAACATCAGGGTCATGGGTCCTTATGGGGTCCAGGGCACCACCATCGGGATCCCTCAGGAACTCCGACAGCGTCCTGCCCCGGAGGCTGGTTTCCGGGAGTTCAGCGAACTCAGCCGCCTTCCTGTTGCAGTCGACTATTACCCCCATCCTGTCAAGGAGGAAAATGCCGGTGGGGTCGAAATCCAGAAGCATCTTCTGTCTTTTGCGGTTCCTTCCCACCTCCTCCCATGCCCTTAACCTGAGGACGGTGCTGCCTATGTGGCCGCTGACGCTGGTGATGAAGTGGAGGTCCTCTTCGGTGAACCTGTCCGGTTCGTCGTAGCTCTGGAAGGCGATCACTCCTATGATCTCCTCCCCGGCCTTCATGGGAACCGCTATGAACTGCAGGGGAATAACGTCCTCCGGTGAGGATACGGGAATGGAGGGATCGTCGATCATCCTGCTTATCTCTCTCCGGTCAAGCATCAGGGGCTCACCGGTGTCGAAGACATACTTGGTGAAGCTTTCAGGCTCGTCGAGAACCTGGACCTCCTCCTTCTCGTCGTGGAAGAGGGGCATGTTGAAGGTGCCGTTCTCGGGGTTGTAAAGGGCGAGGTAGAAGTTCTCCGCCTTGAGGTTCCTCCGCAGGAGCTCAGATACCTTGTCGTAGAGCTGGTCGAGGTTGTCGGTCTCCGAGGTCAGAAGGCTATCTCAGCCAGTGACCTGCTGTTGGCCAGGGCGTGGCTGTTCAGCCTGACCTCCCTGGCAAGCCGCCGATTGGTAAGGAGGATCACCGCAAGAAGGGCAAAGAGAAGTGTACCGAGAATGAGGTAGTACCCCCCGGGAATGCTGCGGTGCACAGGGGTTGAGAGCCACTTCGCCATGAGGGAGTAGTAGACCGAGGAGCTGTCCGCCTTAAGGGAGGCAAGGCTTTCGTTTATGCCTTCGATGACCCCCCGGGAGGTTTCCCTGTTCCCTGCGAAGGTGGCCGCCATGGGGCTCCACACTATTCCCTGGGGGGCAAGCTGTTCCGGGAAATCCGGTGTCAGCATGATGTTCTTGGGAACCGGTACAGCATCCGCCCGGCGGGCCAGCACCGCATCTATCCCCTCTCCGTAGCTTCCGCACATTACCGTGTCCACCTCCATCTCCAGTCCGGAGATGAGATCCATGAGGGTGGAACTGTGTATGTCGCCTTCTATCAGGGCCACTGTCTTTCCGGCGAGGTGGCCCAGGGAGGGAATGCCGCCGTCCTTCCTCACGATGAGGATGGACCAGCCTGCCTCCACGGATTCCTCGGGGAAAAGGTATATCTCCTCCCTCTCCGGTGTTCTGGTCATGCAGGCGATGATGTCTATCTCCCCGGCCTGGAGCATGCGGATGAGGTCCGGCCAGATCCCGGGGATGTACACCGGTTCCCAGCCCCTCTCTTCTGCTATCTCCCTGAAAAGCTCTATGTAGAGCCCCGAAGGGTGTCCGTTCTCGTTGGTGAATGACAGGGGAAAATTCTCTTCATAGCCCACCGTAACCGGAAGCTGCAGGATCAGAAGGGCCAGCAGGGCGCTCAATGGTCACCGCCGTGGAAACCACGCTGCAGGACTGAAAGCCCCCCCGGTGGTAGAGGAGTTTGCCGCTGAAGAACCTGTGGTCATCGAGCCACTTCATGAACACTTTGTCCCCCTCCCATAGAGGAAGCTCTTCCAGCCTTTCATTGTCTATCCAGTGCAGGTCGCCCTCGGGGCAGCTCTTCTTCAGGGTGCCGGAATAGTCCTCGGCGGTAAAAACGAACACATACCAGTCCTCCTGGTCGGTCGAAGGCGGGAAGGTAAGCACGCCACGCATTCTGGGCCCCGCGACGGTGAGGCCGGTCTCTTCGTAAAACTCCCGCAGCGCACTCCTCAGGAGTTTCTCCCGGCTCGACCTTGCCCCCGGGGCATTCCATTTGCCGTAGTGCATGTCGTCGGGCCTGGAGTTCCTGTGTATCATAAGGGTGCGGCCGCCGCTTCGCAGGTAGCATAGAACCGCGATCTTCATTCAGGGAATATATTCAGGGGATACACTGGAACAAATCAGCCGGGGCGGGGTTAACAGTAGGAGTTCCGCCGAAACGATCAGCCGGAATGGATTTTTATGGCAGTCTTTCTTTTCCTGTTCCTTATCAACGCCCTGGAGGTGGAAACCTTCACTCCCTTCCCCTCGGGGGTGTCCGCCACCATGACCACAGCTCCTTCCCTTGTCCGGTATGAGCCGGAGGAGGGCTTTCTCAGCGGGGAACCGGGAGCACCGCTTCTTCCCCTGGTTTCCAGGGTCTTCATCCTTCCGGGAAACTGCCGTGTGACCGGCTCCAAAGCCGCCCTTCAGTTCTCAGGTGAACCGCTTGCGGTGACCTCCCCCTCCGGGCTGCAGGGGTTATACGCCCCTGGGCGCCGCCGCCGGGAACCTGTCCCGGCCTGCCCTTCACTCGGTCACCGGGGAAGACCCGCTGGTTTCCCTCCACGGGGGTTCGATACTGAATGCCGTAACCATTGTTTCCGTTACCGTGAACCCATGGAGGTACCTGGCGGACACAGGTGAGCTCTCCCTGGCGTCCTCCTGCAGGCTTGAGCTTGAATGGGAGCCCGGGGGTTCCTCAGCCTTCCTGTCCCCCTCCAGGCGGAAACGGTGAACCACCGTCTTGAACAGATGGCCCTTGCCCACGGTCTGCCCCACATCCCTGTTGTTCAGGGAACCGACTCAGGCACCGACTACCTCATAATAACCGGCCAGGATTATACAGCCCCCCTTGCACCCTGGTGAACCTTCTCCAGTCCAGGTCCTACACCGTGGGAACCCTTACGGTCCAGGAGATCAACGGGGGCTGGCCCGGCACCGACACCCAGGAAAGAATAAGGAACTGCGTAAAGGATCATGCCCTTAACCAGGGCACCACCTATGTGCTCATCGCCGGAGATGAAACCGTGGTCCCCGTCCGGGAAGTCTACACCGAGTGCGAGGGGCACATCGAACTGGCACCCTCCGACCTCTACTACGCCGACATCGACGGCACCTGGGACGGGAACGGCAACGGAATCTTCGGCGAACAGGAAGACAGCCTCGACCTCTACGCCGATGTAATACTGGCCAGGCTGCTCTTTTCCACGGAAGCGGGCCTCAGCGCCATCATCAGCAAGAACATCGAGTACTCCGGCGCCGGTGACTCCGACTGGTACAGCAACGCGGTGGTCTGCGGCGCGCAGCTCTTCCCGGAGATAGGCTATTCAGCGGAAAAGGGGTGCGAGCTTCTCATCCAGGAGCTTCCCGAAGGCTTCGAAGTCACAGCCGCCTACGAAACCGCCGTTGGCGACTATCCGGACACCTACTTCCCTGTACTCTATTCAGGGGCAGGATGGAACCACTATGCAGGTCACGGGTCCCCCACAGGGATATGGTGGGGGGATTTCACCGGCATACTCACGGTTTTCAGGACTTCAGGGTTCCAGAACCCCGGCCGCTACGGCATACACTCCTCCATCGGCTGCCATGTGGGGGACTTCACCGCCCCTTCAACCTACGGCACCCTGGCGGACACACTTCTCACCCTTCCAGGCGGCGGAGGAATTGCCTGCCTCTTCAACACCACATGGGGATGGGAGGGGTTCTGGCCGGAGATAGGCTCCTCTGAACGGATGTGCAATGAGACCGTCAGCCAGGTCTATGGAAAAAAGGCCTCCACCCTGGGTCTTGCCTACACCACGGCGAAGGACCTGGAAATACCCTACATGACCGGCCCTACGACAGGGTCCTCCAGTCCCTGCTGGGATACTCCGCCTTCTTTGAGCCCTCCCTCCGTGTGCTCGGGGTGGCCAGTTCAGATCCGGTGCCCCTGATCCCTTCACCCTGACGGTCCTGGGCCCGAACCCCGCCTCATCGGGCAGTGTCGCCTTGAGGATAACGGGTTTGTTCCCTGTTTACGATGTAACCATTTACAGCATGGCAGGCAGGGTCGTTTCAGGCCCCTTCCCCCTCCAGCGGAACTCCGCCCACACCCTTGACACCTCGGGGCTGTGTTCCGGTGTCTACTTCCTCCAGGCAGCCTCCCCCGGCGGCCTGTCGGTATCAGAAAGCTTCGTGGTCCTCAACTGATCCCCCCGGTGGCGGTTGCCCCCTTCTTCCTTCGGTGCTATTTTCTGAACTGAATGTCCCCTAAGGAAGGAGAGATCATGAAATACTCACTTATTCTGATGCTTGCACTCTGTGTCTGTGTATATGCCGTGTCCCCGGAGGAAGCGGCTGAAATGTCCGGGGAGGAAGCCGGAGGCGAATCCCGCTACGATGGCAAAACTTCCCCCCCGAGATCCCTCGTTCTGCTCATCCCCGACTCCACGGCGGATGCCATCGGAATGTACGACCCCGACGACGGCGAATACCTTGGCGATTTCATAGTTAACGACCCCGGCGTACCCGAGTACGAGTTCCAGACTCCCATAAACGCCGTCCAGGGGCCGGCGGGAATCATTTTCGTATCCGACCAGCTGGCTGACAAAGTGTACGCCTTCGACGACGAGGGCATTTTCCTCTATGTGGCCGCTGAAACAGGTCTGAACAACCTCAGGGGCATTGACTTCAGGAACGACACCCTGTTCGTCACCAGCGGCGACGGCCATATATCCATGTGGTCAGGCCCCGATGTGTTTGAGGGCTACTGGGTCCAGAGCAGCTTCAGCCCCTTCGACGTTCTTTTCACCGACGAGTACACCACAGGGGCAGCGCTGGTATCGGACATCGCCGGCAGCACCGATAACATCAGGCAGTACGACGAAGACGGCACTCTGCTCTACGAGCTTTTCCAGGTCAGCTTTCCAGAGCAGGTCCAGTACGACACCGGCAACCCCGGCCATTACCTCACGGTGGCTTTCTCCGGCAATGTTATCAATCAGTTCACCATCGACGGCACGGTTACCGACAGCTGGAGCTTCTCCGGCGGCAGGGGCATATACCGCCTGGGCAACGGCAACCTTCTGGCCACCAACGGCGACGGCGTCCACGAGATAGACCCCGCCTCAGGTTCCATAATTGACACGAAGTATACAGGTTCCTGCAGGTTCATCGAGCTCGTGGACGTAACCTGGAGCGGAACTGAGGATACTGCCTTCGAGCCGGTTCCCTCACACGGAGTAACGGTGGGACCCAACCCCTTCCATGAAGCCCTTTCCGTGACACTGAACCTTCCTTCCCCCGGTGCGGTTGACATTACGGTCTTCTCCCTCGAGGGCAGGATTGCCGGAAGCGTGTCACCGGGCACACTGAATTCAGGCACCCATGTTCTTGAATGGAACGCCACCGGCCTGGAGAACGGCATCTACTTCGTCAGGGTCTCCACCCCGGGCGGGGTCACCACTGAAAAGGTGCAGCTGCTCAGATAGGAGAAAGGTTCAATAGGGGCGGGAAGAGGTTCCCGCCCCATTCAGAAGGGATCCGGGAATGGGATACATGGCGGTTGTATTGGTGTTCTGCGGTGTGGTCAGTTCCGGGGAAGCCGTTTCCATTCAAGGGATCCTGGAAACCCAGGGGGTTTTCCGTTTCACCGACCGATCCTCGGTGTACTCATTCCTTTCAGATGGAAGCTTCCTCATGGAACCGGTGGGGATCAGCGGCAGGGCAATAGAGGGAAGCTGGACCACCGAGGACTACGGCGTTTTCCTTATCACGGGAAGGTGGACCTGGTACAACGGCATTTCCATGGAGAACGATTTCCGTGAAATGGAGATACTGATAACACCGCTATCCGCGGAGGCGGACACTGTGAACGGCCTGGCGGTCTATGAGGTTTACTTCACGATTGAGGAACTGGGGCCTTTACTGGAGCTCTGAGACCAGTGTCACCAGAAGGGTGTCCAGTTCTTTCTTTCTGGTCCAGGAGTCGGCCAGGGGATGACGGGCAATGCGGCCCTCTTCAACCCCCACCATGCAGGGGGCGGCCATTTCCACAAGGGCCATCACCCCGGCGTAGCCCAGTTTCGAGGCAAGCATCCTGTCCGAAGCGGTGGGGCTTCCCCCCGCTGCACATGACCCAGTACCGTAACCCGGCTCTTCAGGCCTGAGATCTTCTCTATCTTTTCAGCTATCTCGTAGGCGTTGCCCTCTTCGTCGCCCTCGGCCACCACCAGTATGCTGGAGGTCCTTCCGCCTTCGATCCTGGTCTGAAGTTTGCTCACTATGCCGGGGATGTCGGTCTTCGTTTCCGGTATGAGTATGCCCTCGGCTCCGGTGCCTATTCCCACCTCCAGGGCTATGAAGCCGGCATGCCTGCCCATTACCTCAACAATGAAGAGCCTGTCGTGGGCCGCGGCGGTATCACGGACTTTGTCGATGGCCTCCAGGGCGGTGTTCACCGCTGTGTCGAAGCCAATGGTGAAATCGCTTCCCCATATGTCGTTGTCGATGGTGGCCGGGGCCCCCACCACCCTCACACCGTGTTCCCGGTGGAGGTCGTTAGCTCCCCGGAAGCTGCCGTCGCCGCCGAAGACTATCAGGCCGTCTATATTCCTTTTTTCCAGGTTTTCAGCGGCCCGGGCCCTGCCCTCAGGTGTTCTGAACGCCTCGCTTCTCGCGGAATGGAGTATGGTGCCGCCCCTCTGGAGGATGTTGCTGACATCCCTGGATGACATTGGGAGGATGTCGTTCTCGATGAGGCCCTGGTAGCCCCTTTTCACCCCATACACGGAAAGGCCACGGGAGATGGCGGTCCTCACCGTGGCCCTTATTCCTGCGTTCATTCCCGGGGCGTCACCGCCGCTGGTAAGAACAGCTATCGACTTCAAAGGTATCTATTCTCCGGACTTCGCCGGGGAATCCACAAGCTCAAGGATAACAGCCTCGGCGGCATCGCGTGGCGGGGTCCGAGTTTGATCAGGCGGGTGTAGCCGCCGGGTCTGTCGGCATACCTGGGACCAAGCTCGTTGAACACCTTCTTCACGGCGTCGGAGCCGTAGACCATTCCCGCCACCAGCCTGCGGGAGTGGACGGTGTCCTTCTTGCCCTTGGTTATTATCCTCTCGGCCAGACTTCTGGCTGCCTTCGCCCTGGCCTGGCTGGTAACCACCTTCTCCTCAAGGAAGAGGGAGGTAACCAGATTGCGGAGCATTCTAACACGGGCAGCCCTGTTCCGGCCCAGCTTGGGAGTCGTCTTCCTGTGACGCATTGAACTCCCTGTCCTTTCTAATTAGCCAGAGAGCGGCCGTGGGCCTTCAGCAGTTCCTTCACCACGTCCAGTGACGCGGCGCCGAAATTGCGAAGCCCAAGGAGCTCTTCCGAACTCTTTGCAGCCAGCTCGTTCAGGGTGTTTATGCCCCCGGCTGACAGTATCTTTACATATCTCTTGGAAAGGTAGGTGTCCGCCAGGTCGGTGTCCTCCACCTGGGGTTCCTCCACCGGCGGTTCCGCCCGGGCGGGAGCTTCGACCTTTTCCTCTTCCTCTGTGTCCACCGGTTCCAGCACCGGATCTCCAATAGTGATCCCCGTGATGAGCTCGAAATGCTTCATGAGGATAAGGGTGGCGGACTGAACCGCGTCTGCGGGAGAGATGCTGCCGTCGGTGGTGATGTCCATTATGAGCTTGTCGTAGTCGGTGCGGTCTCCCACACGGGCGCTCTCCACCTCGAAGTTGACCTTTCTCACCGGACAGAACCAGGAGTCGACGAGTATGTCGCCTATCTCCCTGCCCCTGCCGTGGTTGTACCACTCGTCCTGTGTAACGAAACCCTTGCCCCTTTCGATGTTCACGGTGATGTCGAGGGTGGTTCCCTCTTCGGTGATCTCGGCTATCACCTGATCTCCGTTGGCAATTGAAACGCCTTCGTCGCACTGGAAGGCCGCCGCGGTGTATACACCGGGCTTGTCCGCAAGCAGCCTGAGCTGTGCCGATTCCCTGCCTTCGTACACAACTGAAAGGGATTTGATATTAAGGATGATATCGGGAACATCCTCAAGAACGCCGCTGAGGACGCTGAATTCGTGTTCCGCGCCCTTTATGGTAACGGATACCGGCGCAGCGCCTTCCAGCAGGGAAAGCATGACCCTGCGCAGTGCGTTGCCCAGCGTTCTGCCGAAACCCCTCTCAAGAGCTGTGATAGTCATCCGGCCGAATCTGTCGGAAAGAGTCTCCTCGTCCCATTTAACAATATCCGGTAGATGAAGCTTCATGTATTCCATCGTGTCCCCCTGAACGCTGACGTTTTCTGTTACTTGCCTCTGCGCCTTTTGTTGGGCCTGCAACCGTTGTGGGGTATTCTGGTTATATCCTTGACACCGGTTACTTCGATATCCGTGGTCTGAAGGGCGCGTACGGCGGCCTCTCTGCCGGAGCCGGGTCCGCGGACCCAAACCTCCACCTTCTTCAGACCGGCCTCGATGGCCTTCTCCGCGGCCTGAACCGCAGCCTGACTGGCGGCGAAGGCGGTACTCTTCCGGGTACCCTTCACGCCTGTGGTGCCACCGCTCGCCCAGGTGATCACGTTTCCGCCCTTGTCCGAGATGGTTATAACGGTGTTGTTGAAGGATGATTTGATGTGGGCCACACCGCTAACGTCGGAGACCTTCGCGATCTTCTTTTTCCTGATGGGCTTTCTGCTCTTTGCCTTAGGCATTACTCACCTACCTTCTCTTTCCATGGCCCCGCTTGGGTCCCTTTCGGGTGCGGGCGTTAGTGTGTGTGCGCTGTCCGCGCACCGGCAGGTTCTTTCTGTGCCTGAGGCCCCGGTAGCAGCCGATGTCCATGAGCCTCTTGCGGTTCATGTTCACCTCGGCCCTGAGGGCGCCTTCTACCTTGTAGCCGTCATCGATCGCGTTTCGAAGAGCCGCCACTTCGGTCTCCGTCAGGGCATCGGTGTTCCTGTCCAGGGGAATCCCCACCGAGGTGAGTATCTCCTTCGAGGAAGTGAGACCGATGCCGTGAATGTATGGAAGCGCGTAGACTATCTGTTTGTTCCTCGGAAGGTCTACACCTGCTATTCTCGCCACTTGTTACCTCCGTTACTGCCGCCCGGCGGCTATCCCTGTCTCTGCTTGTGACGGGGGTTGCGGGAACAGATGACAAGCACCTTTCCCTCCCGCCGAACAATTCGACAGTATTCACATATTTTCTTTACTGAGCTTCTTACCTTCATCGCCCTACCTCACTTATATCTGTAAGTGATACGCCCTCTGCTCAGGTCGTAGGGAGACAATTCAACGGTCACCCTGTCTCCGACCAGAATGCGAATGTAATGCATCCTCATCTTGCCTGACACATGGCACAGGACAACATGCCCCTCCGGTTTGTCAAGCTCAACTCGACACATGCTGTTTGGAAGGGTTTCCAGAACCGTTCCGTCAACAACAATACCCTGTTCTTTAGCCATCCTGTCCTCTCCATCGGGCCAGGGAAGTGCAAATATCCTCATAAACGGCTATGCCGTCAATATTTCCGGCTCATTTCCGTTGATGATGATGGTGTTCTCGGCATGGGCCGAGAGCTTTCCGTCCTCCGTAACGACGGTCCATCCGTCGGAAAGACCGCACCTCCGCTACTCCCGCATTCACCATTGGTTCAATGGCAAGCATCAGGCCGTTCCTGAGCCTGGTGCCCCTGCCCGGTCTGCCGTAGTTGGGCACCTGTGGGCTTTCATGGAGCTTGCGGCCTATTCCGTGACCCACCAGCTGGTGGACCACACTGAAGCCGCTGGCTTCCACGTGGCTCTGAACCGCATGCCCTATGTCACCAGTGAAGTTACCCCTGACCGCAGCGGCTATGCCCCTGTCCCTGGCCTCGTATGTGACCTGGACCAGCCTTGCTGCCTCGGGGGATACCTCCCCCACCATGACAGTATCCGCGGCGTCTCCGTGGTAACCGTTCTTGTAAGCGCCGACATCTATGCCGACGATGTCTCCATCCTTTACCTGTCTTGCGGCGGATGGAATGCCGTGCACAACCTCGCGGTTGATGGAAACACAAACCGCGGCAGGGTAGCCGTTGTAGTTCAGGAAGGAGGGAACAGCCCCCTCTGAACTCAAAATCTCACGGCCGAGCGCATCGATTTCCGCCGTTGTAACCCCCGGGGTTATGAACTGGGCGAGTTCGGCGAGAACCCTTCTCACTATTCTGCCCGATTCCCTTGCCGCCTCCCTGTCCCGCGCCGAAGTAACTACGCCCATGGTTTCAGGGCCTCCATTATCCTTGCTGTTACCTCGTCGGTGGCTCCGGTGCCGTCTATGGCGATCATCCTGCTGCCGTAGTACTCCACCAGGGGGGCGGTTGCCCGTCGGTATACCCTGAACCGATGATGGATCACCTCGGGGGTGTCATCGGGTCTTCGGTAATTCTCTGCCTTTTCCTGTCTTTCGCTTCTTCTCAGGCGCAGTCGTCTTGCGGCCTCCTCCTCGGGTACATCCAGGAACAGGGCGCAGGTAAGCTCCGTTCCCAGGTTCGCGAGATGGGTGTCGAAGGACCTGGCCTGGGCAACGTTCCTCGGGTAGCCGTCCACCAGGAACCTTTTCAGGCCGGCTATGGCCTTGAAAAGCACATAATTCGTGGTGATGTCGTCCACCAGCTTTCCCGAGGAAATGACGCTGCCTATCCTGGTACCAATCCTGGTGCCCTCAAGGACCTTTGCCCTGAAAAGCTCTCCGGTGGAGATATGGGTCAGATTGCACCTTTCCGCAAGCCTCGAGGCCTGGGTGCCCTTGCCTGACCCGGGAGAACCGAAGAATACGATCCTCATCTGCTGCCCCTGATCCTTCCCTTTGTAAGGAATCCGTCGTAGTGCCTCATGAGAAGGTGGGTCTCTATCTGCCTCAGGGTTTCCAGGGCAACTCCCACCACGATCAGAAGGCTTGTTCCTCCGAACATGAAGTTAACGCCTGCATGGCGCATCATGACCATTGGAAGAACGGCGATGGCCGCCAGGAAGAGAGCGCCGGGGAGCGTAACCCTGACCAGCACCCTCTCTATGTACTTGGCGGTGCTCTTGCCGGGCTTGCGCCCGGGTATGAAACCGCCCTGCTTCTTCATGTTGTCCGCCAGGTCCTGGGGATTGAAGACGATCGCGGTGTAGACATATGCGAAGAGAACGATGAGGAAGGTGTAAATGCCTATGTAGAGAGCGCTTCCCGGTGACATCCAGCTGTTTACCCAACCGGATATGTCGCTGTTGGGGAAGAACATCGCCAGTGTGGAGGGGAACATCATGAAGGACTGAGCGAAGATCACCGGAATAACACCGGCGGTGTTCAGCCTGAGGGGTATGTGGGTGCTCTGCCCCCCGTAGACCTTCCTGCCCCGTACCTGCTTGGCGTAGGAAACCGGGATCTTTCTCTGGGCTTCGGTCATCACCACGGTGAAAACCACCACGGCGAACATGAAGACCACAAGGAACACACCGGTTATGAAGTTGGTCTGCTGAAGTATGAAGATGTCGTTGTAGAGGGTTGTCACAGCTTCGGGCAGACGGCCCACGATACCGGCGAAGATGATCAGGCTTATGCCGTTTCCGATACCCCGTTCGCTTATCCGCTCACCCAGCCACATCACGAAAATGGTACCCGTTATCAGGGTGATCACCGTCTGTAATGTGAATGCGAACCCGGCGTCGGGAACGACACCGGGGACCTGGGCATTCATTCCGATGAGGTACTGGCTGATCCCCAGGCCCTGTATGAAGGCCAGAAGAACGGTACCGTACCTTGTTATCTCGGTCATCTTCTGACGACCGGCTTCCCCCTCTTTCTTGAGCTTCTCGAAGTAGGGAAGAACGGAGCCCAGCAACTGAACGATGATCGACGCGGAGATGTAGGGCATTATGCCCAGGGCGAAAATACTTGCCCTCTGAAGGCTCCGCCCACGAAGAGGTCGAACATGCCCATAACGCCTCCGCCGTCGGCGAAGGCCGCCTGCAGGGCGTGGCTGTTGATGCCGGGCACCGGAATGAAACCGCCCAGGCGGTATATGGCCAGCAGACCGAACGTATAGATGATCTTCTTCCGGAGTTCCGGGATCTTCATTACGTTGTCAAATCCGCGCATCAGCTGAGCACCTCCACAGTTCCTCCTGCTTCGGTGATCGCTTTGAGGGCGCTCGGGGTGTATGCGTCGGCGCACACCGTGAGATTCCTCTCAAGGCTGCCGTCGCCGAGGATCTTTACCGGCTTGAGCCTGGATGAAATGAGCCCCGCTGTCTTCAGAGCGTCCGGTGTCACCACCGAGCCGTCCTGGAAACAGTTCAGAAGCCCCACATTGACAACCTGGTACTTCACGGCGTGGCGGGCGTTGTTGAAGCCCTTGTGGGTCATTCGACGCTGAAGGGGCATCTGGCCGCCTTCGAACCAGGGGCTTATGCTGGTCCTGGCCCTCTGACCCTTGTGGCCCTTGCCGGCGGTCTTGCCGTTGCCGGAACCCCTGCCGCAGCCCCTGCGTCTGCTGTTCTTCGTAGCCCCCTGGGCGGGACGAAGATGCTGAAGCCTTCTCATTCTGTCACCTCCTCGACCTTAAGGAGATGCTTCACTTTGAAGATCATGCCCCGGATCTGGGGGTTTCGGTGTGTACCCTTGAAGAATTCACCTTCCCGAGACCCAGGGCCTCGAGGGTTTTCTTCTGGCTGGCCTCACGCCCTATGGCGCTTCTGATCTTCGTTATGCGGAGCTTCCTGTCAGCCATTCGACTTGCTCCTTTCAGCCACTATCGTCCGCCTTACCGAGCTGATCTGGTCGATCTTGATAAGGTCTTTCAGGCCGCTCATGGTGGCCTTCGTGACATTGTGGGAGTTATTGGAGCCCTGTGCCTTCGTGAGCACGTCCTTCACTCCGGCGCACTCCATGATCGCCCTCACCGCGCTGCCGGCGATAACGCCGGTACCGGGGCTTGCCGGGCGAAGGAGGACCTTGCCGGCTCCGTATCTGCCTATTATCAGGTGGGGAATGGTCCTGTTGTCCACAAGGGGAACCTTGATCATGCTCTTCCGTGCATTGTCGGTTGCCTTCCTGATGGACTCGGGAAGCTCGGTCGCCTTTCCCAGACCAACACCCACCATACCGTTCTGATCGCCCACGGCAACGATGGCGTTGAACCCGAAGGTCCTTCCGCCCTTGGTGACCTTGGCGCACCGGTTAACGGTGATCAGCTTGTCAACCAGGCCGGCTTCCTCGAGGGCGGAGGGTTTGCGCTCGGTGCGCTTCTGCCCTCTCCTGCCCCGGGGGTCTTTCCTGTCCGAGGAACCGCGGTTGTCGTTTCTGCCTCTTCTGTCTTTGTTCTCTGTTTTGTTTTCCATAAGTGCCCCCCTAGAATTCCAGCCCGTTTTCACGGGCCTTCTCCGCCAGGGCCTTAACCCTGCCGTGGTAGGGATGTCCACCTCTGTCAAACACCACGGAGGATATTCCCTTTTCCTTGGCTTTCAAGGCGATGCGGGTGCCAAGGACCTCAGCCAGCTGGGTCTTGGTTCCCGAGGAATCGGCCTTGAATTCGCTGGAATCCGTGGTAAGTGCAAGAAGGGTTTTCCCCTCGACATCATCAATGAGACAGGCGACCATGTGCTTCAAGGTCCTTCTTACGAAGAGCCTTGGGCGCTCGGAGGTGCCCTTCACATGCTTTCTTATTCGCCTGTGCCTCCGGGAGAGGCGCTCTCTTCTCGTCAACTTTGCCATTGTACCTCTCCTTTCTAGCTTACGACCGACTTGGCGGCCTTCCGCTTGACCTGCTGGTCGCTGTAGCGGAAACCGATAAGGTTGTAGGGCTCCACTTTGCGGAGCTTGTAAAGGGTGGAAGCGTAGGCTCCCACCAGGTGTTTGTCGTTACCTGATATATCCAGGGTAAAGGTGTTCTGACCGGGCTTGACCTCGATCTCGAGACCGGCGGGAATGTCAGCCACTATCTTGTGGCTGAAGCCCACCTGCAGCTCAAGGGCCTTGCCCTTGACCTCGGCGGTGTATCCCTTGCCCTGAACGACCAGGGTGCGTTTGTGGCCGTCGCGAACACCGACCACGCGGTTGTTGAGCTCGGCACGGGTAACACCGTGGAGCCTTCTCTGCTCGGGGCTGTCGTCCCTTCGTACAAGGTGAAGGAGGCCGCCGTCAATATTGGCTGTGATGCCACCGGGGAGGGGGTACTCAGCTTCGCCCCTTTTCCCCTTGACTGACACGAGACCCTCCTGAACCTTAACCTCGACACCATCCAGGGAGATGGGGAGTTTGCCTATTCTTGACATTGCTTCCTCACCTACCAGACGTGCAGCAGCACTTCGCCGCCGACCTTGTGTTTTCTCGCCTCGGCATCGGTTATGACACCCCGGGGAGTGGTTAGAACCGCAAGACCGCGGCCCCCCATTATCCTCCTGATCTCATCGACGCCAGCGTAAACCCTGCATCCCGGACGGGATATCCTCTTAAGACCAAGAATGAGAGACTGCCCGTTCCTGTAGGAAAGGTAAACCCTCAGCATTCCCTGTTTGCCATCCTCCATTCTCCTGAAACCCCGGATGTAACCGTGGTTGTAGAGAACTCTGGCGATGCTCGCCTTCATTTTGGAGGCGGGAATGTCAACCATCTTGTGTCCTGCGGAAGATGCATTCCTGATGCGGGTCAGCATATCAGCGATAGGATCTGTCATTGACATATTTTCTCTCCCTACCAGCTTGCCTTGCGCACCCCCGGGATCAGGCCTCTGTTGGCCATGTCCCGGAAACAGATGCGGCAGATGCCGAACTTCCGAAGGTATCCCCTGGGTCTTCCACACAGAGAGCACCTGTTATACTTCCTAACGTTGAACTTTGGCGTTCTTTTGCACTTCTCTATCAGGCCTTTCTTTGCCATCAGGCACCTCCTCTGCCACTGCGTCTGAAGGGCATGCCGAGGAGACGGATGAGCTCCTGCCCCTCTTCATCGGTTTCAGCAGTGGTGACTATGGTGATGTTCATTCCCCTGAACTTGTCGATCTTGTCAACATCGATCTCGGGGAATATCGCCTGCTCCTCAACGCCGAAGTTGTAGTTTCCCCTGCCGTCGAAGCCCTTGGGGGAAAGCCCCCTGAAGTCCCTGACCTGGGGAAGGGAAAAGCCTATGAGCCTGTCGAGGAATTCCCACATGCGGAAACCGCGGAGTGTGGTGAACACACCGATGGGAACACCCTCCCTGAGCCTGAAACCGGCCACGGACACCTTCGCCTTGGCTATCACGGCCCTCTGGCCGGCGATCATTTCCATCTGGCCCTGGGCGTTGGTGATGTTGTTGGCGTTGTCCATCGCTTCCTTGCCGAGCCCCATGTTGAGCACCACCTTGGTGACACCGGGAACCTGCATAGGATTTGAATACTTGAACCGCTCCTGCAGTTTTCCCCGTATCTCCTCACGGTAGATCTTCTGCAGTCTGGGCATGTTGTCCTGTTTCATATTCTGCCCCTAACCCGTCGCTATGGTTTCGCCGCATGCCTTGCAGACGCGCATGAGACGGCCCTCGGCATCGCGGGTACGGCTTATGCCTGTGGCCTTGCCGCAACCGGGACAGATCAACCGAAGGTTGGAAACGTGTATCGGAGCTTCCCGCTCGATAATTCCACCCTGCTGATTCTTCTGTGAGGGGCGAGTGTGTCTCTTTATGAGGTTGAGACCTTCCACGATGGCCCTTTCACTCCCGGGAAACACCTTGAGCACTTTCCCGGTCTTGCCCCTTTCGTTACCCGACAGGACCCTGACCTTGTCACCCTTTTTCACATGCATCTATATCACCTCCGGCGCCAGAGACACTATTTTCATGAACTTCTGGCGGAGTTCCCGGCCCACCGGGCCGAAGATACGCGTGGCAACGGGCTGCCCCTGGTCGTCGAGTATGACCGCGGCGTTGTCGTCGAAACGGACGCTGGAGCCGTCGGGCCTGTTGAGCTCTTTTCTGGTACGGACCACTACGGCCCTGCGCACATCGCTCTTCTTCACGGTGCCCCCGGGTATGGCTTCCTTCACTGTAACAACAATGATGTCGCCAATCCTGGCATAGCGGCGTCTTGTTCCGCCGAGCACCTTGATGCAGAGGACCTCGCGGGCGCCGGAGTTATCGGCAACCTTCAGTCTTGATTCCACCTGGATCATCCTGAGTCCTCCCTAACGAGCCTTCTCCACGATGTCGAGCAGACGCCAGCGCTTGAGTCTGGAGGTGGGACGGGTTTCCGAAATGGTTACCAGATCACCTGCTCCGCACTGGTTCTGTTCATCGTGGGCATAGTATTTCTTGGTTGTTCTGAATCGCTTGCGGTAAGTGGGGTGGGCTCTGAGCGTTCTTACCTCTACGACTATGGTCTTGTCCATTTTGTCGGAGACTACAACGCCCTGAAGGACCCTCCTGCTTCCTGTTCTTTCTTCTGCCACGGTCAGCTCCCTTCCCCGTCGGTTGTCAGGCCCAGTTCCTTTTCACGGATGGTCGTGAGGACCCTGGCGAGGCTTCTTTTCGACTCGCGTATTTTCAGGGGATTGTCCAGCTGTCCGGCGGCCTTCCTGAACCTGAGATTGAATATCTCCGTTCTCAGCTCGCGAACCTGTTCCTGAAGCTCTTCCATGTTCATGGACTGGAGTTCATGTGCCTTCATGACTGCATCGCCTCCCTGTCCCTTGCCAGGAACCTTACCTTGACCGGCAGCTTGTGTCCGGCAAGCCTGAGGGCCTCTCTGGCGGTATCGATGGGTATTCCCTCGATCTCGAACATCACGCGGCCCGGCTTCACCGGAGCCACCCAGAAGTCCACTGCGCCTTTACCCTTACCCATTCTTGTTTCAGCCGGTGTGGAAGTGACCGGTTTGTCAGGGAAGATCCTGATCCAGACCTTTCCTCCGCGCTTCGCGTGTCTTGTCATGGCAACACGGGCGGCTTCGATCTGGGCACTGGTTATCCAGCCGGCCTCAACGGCCTGGAGACCGAACTCGCCGAAGGCCACGGTGTCTCCACCCTTTGCCCTGCCCCGCATTCTGCCGCGGTGCTGCTTTCTGAACTTGGTTCTTTTTGGCATCAACATTTCATATCACCTGCAATCTCAGGATCCCGGCACAGGTGCTTCGTGCACCTCGCGTTGTAGATCCATACCTTAACGCCTATACGCCGTAGGTCGTACGGGCGATACCCCTGGCAAAGTCGATGTCGGCCCTGAGGGTGTGCAGGGGAACCCTTCCTTCGTGGTAGGAGTTCACCCGGGACATCTCCGCCCCGCCGAGACGGCCTGAACAGGTGATCTTGATGCCCTCGGCACCGGCGCGCATGGTGTCTGAAATGGTTCTTTTCATCGCCCTGCGGACGCTTACCCTGTTCTCCAGCTGTCTGGCTACGTTGTCGGCCACGAGCATGGCGTCGGTTTCAGGTTTTTCGACCTGGTTTACCTTGATCTTCACTGTTTTCTTCGTCAGGTGCTTCAGCTCGCTGGTGAGGCTGTCGATGGTGCTGCCCCTGCTGCCGATCACGAGACCGGGCCTTGCGGTGCTTATCACCACATTGACCTCCTGGGGTTTCCGCTCGATTATCACCCTGGAGAGCTGGGCCCTCTCGAGGCGTCGGTAGACATACCTTCGGATATCTTCATCCTCTTTTATGTACCGGGCGAAATCTCTGCCCCTGGCAAACCAGTTCGAATCCCAGGTACGGCTTATTCCGAGCCTGAGACCGATGGGATTGGTTTTCTGACCCAAACGATCACTCCTCTCCGGGTTCGGCGCCGTCGGCAACTTTAACCACGATGTGGCTTGTGCGGTGACGAATCCTGGTAGCCCGGCCGCGGGCTCTGGGTCTCCAGCGCATTACGGTCGGTCCTTCATCTACGGTTATTGTGCATATCTTCAGGCTGTCGATGTCGAGCTGCTTGCCCTCGGCCTTTACCACGGCGTTGGCCACGGCGGAGTCAAGGGTGCGGCCGATGATCTTCGAAGCGTTCTTGGGAACGGTAAGAAGGATCGACAGGGCCTGGTTCACGGACTTGCCCCTTACAAGATCGGCAACTGCCCGGGCCTTCCTGGGGGGAACTCGCACGAATCTGGCCTTGGCTATGGCTTCCATTGCTCCCCTCCCTAACTCGAACTCTTCTCGCGGTGACCGCGGAAGGTTCTTGTGGGGGCAAACTCTCCGAGCTTGTGCCCGACCATGTTCTCTACAACAAACACCGGTACGAATTTCCTGCCGTTGTGAACGGCGAAGGTGTGCCCTACGAACTCGGGGGTATGGTGGACCTGCGGGCCCAGGTCTTGATGACCCTCTTGTCCCCCGATTCGGTGGATACGGCAACCTTCTTCTGGAGGTTCGCATCGATGAATGGACCTTTCTTCAGCGAACGGGCCATATCTACTTCCTCCTCTTACCGGTTGGTCTGCGTCTGCTAATCAGTTTGTCAGACTTTTTCCTGGGCTTCCTTGTGCGAAGGCCCTTGGCCAGCTGACCCCAGGGTGAACAGGGATGGCGTCCACCACTGGTTTGCCCTCGCCTCCACCCATGGGATGGTCGATGGGGTTCATGGCAACACCGCGGACATGGGGTCTGCGGCCCCGCCAGCGGCTGGCTCCCGCCTTGCCGGGAACGATGAGGTTGTGCTCTACGTTTCCGACGGTCCCAATGGTGGCAGCGCAGTTTACCGGTACCCTGCGCATCTCCCTGGAGGGAAGCTTGAGTGTTGCGTACCTGCTCGCGGGCCATGAGCTGAACCGCCGTTCCGGCGCTTCTGGCCATCTGGCCGCCCTTGCCGGGCTTCAGCTCCACATTGTGAACCATGGTTCCCACTGGAATGTTCTCCAGGGGAAGGTGGTTTCCCACCTCCGGGGCGGCGCCGGGGCCGGCCATTATGCTGTCCCCACGGAAAGCCCCACCGGGCAGAGAATGTAGCGCTTCTCGCCGTCGGCGTAGACCACCAGGGCGATCCTGGCGGACCTGTTGGGATCGTACTCGATGGTTGAGACGGTTCCCGGAACGCCTGGCTTGTTCCGCTTGAAATCAATTATGCGGTACATCCGCTTGTGACCGCCGCCGCGGTGCCTGGCTGTTACCCGGCCATAGCTGTTCCTGCCGGCGGTTCTCTTCAGGGGGGCCATCAGCGACTTTTCGCCGTGCTCCCTGGTTATCTCGTTGAAATCCGGAGAGATCTTGAACCTCGTACCGGGTGTCATGGGCTTCCATCTTTTCGTACCCATTGATTACACCCCCTCGAAGAAGTCAACAGAATCGCCCTTTTTAAGGGTAACTATCGCCTTTTTCCAGGCTGATCTGCGACCAATGTTGCGGCCAAGTCTCTTGACCTTGCCATCCATTCGGACCGTTCTGACCTCCAGCACCGTAACGTCGAAGATCTCCTCAACAGCCCGGGCGATCTGGTGCTTGTTCGCCCCGGGGATCACCCTGAAGGTGTACCTGTTGTGCATCTCACGGGCGATGGTGGATTTCTCCGTTACGATGGGTTCCAGTATTATCTGACGCGGGTCCATCACATCACCCTCGCCTTCAGATGTTCCAGGGCGTTCTCGGCGACCAGCACCACCTCTGAATTAACCAGTGTGGAAACCGGCACATGGCCGGCGGCCACCGCGAATACTCCGGGTATGTTCCCCGCGGCCCTGGCCATGAGGCCGTTGCCGTCGGTGAGTATCACGGTTTTCCTTCCGGTGAGACCGTTGCCGCCAAGCATCTCCCGCACTTCCCGGGTCTTGCCCTCAACGGACAGGTCACGGATTATCCTGAGGTTCCCCTCGGAAAGCCTCTCGCTGAGAATACCGGCGATGGCCTTCCGGCGAACCTTCCTGTTGATCTTCTTGGAGTAGGAGCGGGGCTTCGGGCCGTGGGCCACTCCGCCGCTTCTCCAGATGGGGCTCTTGAAGGAACCGGCACGGGCGTGACCGGTGTGCTTCTGCCGCCAGGGCTTCCTTCCGCTGCCCCTTACTTCGGATCTGGTAAGGACGCTGGCGTTGCCCTGTCTTCTGTTGGCCTGCTCGGCCCTTACGACTTCCCAGAGCACATGGGTGGAAACACCCACGGCGAACATTTCATCGGGAAGCTTGACCGTGCCGACCTCTTCACCCTTCATGGTGTAAACTCTGGCTTCAGCCATCAGCTTTCACCTCCTCTGGAAAGGTGCTTCCTGATCATCAGGTAACCGTTCCGGGCTCCCGGTACGGCTCCCTTGACGACAAGGAGGTTCTTTTCCGCGTCGACCCTGACTACCTCAAGGTTCTTTACCGTGGCCTTCTTGTTGCCGGTCTGTCCGGGCATCTTCTTGTTCTTCCATACCCTGCCCGGGGTGGCGCACTGGCCTATGGAGCCGGGAACGCGCTTGGACTTGCAGCCGTGGGTTTCGTCGCCGCCGGAAAACCGTGACGCTTCACCACGCCCTGAAAGCCTTTTCCCTTGCTGAGGCCGCTTACATCGACCTTTTCGCCGGGTACGAACATATCAACGGTGAATGAATCTCCCGCCTTGACCTCTTTCCGGGGAGCAGGGAACTCCACCAGCCTTGAAACAGGAGGCGCACCGGCCTTGTCAAGGTGACCCTTGAGAGGTTTGGTGAGCCTGCTCTCCTTCTTCGGCCGGTAACCCACCTGAACCGCCGAATAGCCGTCGGTTTCCGGGGTCTTTACCTGAACTACCGGATTCGGGGCAGCTTCAAGCACCGTGACCGGTATTGCCCTGCCGTCTTCTGCGAAGACGCGGGTCATACCGATCTTACGAGCCATGATTCCGCTCATAACCACTTCCCATCGCTGAAGTCCCTTTGAACGGGGGGACAAGCGTTTCTGTTAGTCCGTCTGGAGGATCGGCCGTTCCCGTCGTTCCAGTACGGTTTTCCTCTTAATCCGGGTTTTCCCGGATCAGTAAGGATTTGACCTGTTGACTACTACTTTATCTCCACATCGACACCGGCGGGAACATCCAGCTTCCGCAGGGCCTCTGTGGTCTGTTCGTTGGGATCCTGTATCTCGATCAGGCGTGAATGCACCCTGATCTCGAACTGCTCACGGGACTTCTTGTTCACATGGGGGCTTCTCAGCACCGTAACCACCGAACGCCTTGTAGGCAGGGGTATGGGGCCGGCAACGCGGGCGCCGGTGTTGGTAACACCGCGGACGATGTCGACCGCTGACCTGTCAAGAAGACGGTGATCATAGGCTCTGAGCCTTATTCTCAACCTGTTTTCGTTCAATGCGACTCCTTATTCAAACAACATTTATAAAACACCGCGCAGAGGCCCATCTGCCCACAGCACATGGACTTCCGTTCACGTACCAAAACTCCTGCGTTTCCCCCGGGTGCTCACTTCACCCGCAGGGACGGCTATTATACACAATGGTAAAGGGTTGTGCAAACCCCGTTCCCCGTCGCCGGCGGCGGTGGTGTCCCGGCGGGGACGATATCATATCGGCTGGGGCTGATGCCATTTTTGACCTGCCTTGACCACTGGTCATTGCAGCCCATGAATATTACATTAACAGGGCTGATAATTCGGATAATATGAGTATCAACGAAGGTTGTTTTCATGGGCAGGTTCTGTGGATTGTTCCTTTTCTCCGGGTTGCTGTCAGCAGCCCTGGCCTTTGACACCGGCGCCCTGACTGGAACTGTTACTGACTCCGAAGGTCAATCGGTGGTCGGGGCCACGGTGATGATAGAGGGCACCCAGTGGGGCTGCATGACCGATGCCTCCGGAGGGTACTACATACCACGGCTTGCTCCCGGCGAGTATTCCATTTCTGCCCGGATGGTCGGGATGGCTCCGTCAACCATCAACGGTGTTGCGATAGTCTCCGGCCAGAATACGGTGGTGGATATCGAGATGAGGGAGGAAGCGGCTGGGGCAACTGTGATAACAGTCACCGGACAGAGGAACCTTGTTCTGGAAACTGTTCCTTCCACAATTCATATGGTGGACAGGGAACAGATCGAAACCATGCCCGCCACGGGGCTCATCGATGTCATAAGGAGCCAGGCGGGTGTGTCGACCCAGGGCGGCGAGATCCACGTTCGCGGAGGCAGATCAGGCGAAGTGGATTTCCTGCTTGACGGAACCTCCATGCGCTCGCCCATAACCAACAGCTATGCGGCAACTGTACCCCTTGCCGCCATTGCCGAGGCATCCACCATTACGGGAGGCTTCGAGGCCGAATACGGAAACGCGCTTTCCGGTATAGTCAAACTGGTGACCAGGGAGGGCGGAGAGAGATATGAGGGAGAACTCTCCACAGGAGTCGGGGACAACACCGCCTTCGGCATGGAGTCCGCGGACAGGGATGTAACTTCACCCCTGGAAAATGATACATTCAGGGGCCAGTGCCTTCAGGGAACCGGGTCCTTCGGGGGGCCTGAACCCATCACTTCCATTCTGCTCCCCTCTCTGGGAATAGATGTACCCGGCGAGTACTCCTTCTTCTCGGCGGTTGAGTTTTCCAGAAGCGGCTACGACATGAAGGACAGCAGGGATTACTGGGACAACGACTGGCAGACCAACCTTTCGGGGATAGTCAACCTTACCGGACACCCGAACCAGCTCACCGGTTTGAGCGTTATGGGCCGATACTCGTACAGGCAGAGCGGATGGGACCAGTGGGCGTGGTCCAACCTCGACGAACCGGTCTACATAGAGGGCACCCCTTACCTCGGGGGAAACACCGACAACGCCCTTCCCATAAGGTTCGATGAAAGCTGGGGCTTCTCCCTGGGCATGTCCAGGATGTTGGGCAGAAGCACCGTTCTCGAAGGATCCTTCTCCAGGAGCGAGTTCTGCCAGTGGAGCAGGATACGGAACGAGAACGGCGGATACATCGGTGAAGACCTTACTCCCTCGGCGTGGTATGCCGAACACTTTCCGGAGAGAACTGCGGATTCTCTGGGTTTCTACCACAGCGGAATGCACTCATCTGTCTGGCTCGACTCCAGAAGCACTGTTTACGGTGGAGACATGGGAGCCACTACACAGATCAACAGCGTCTTCAAGCTGAAGACCGGCATCTCCGCAACATACTACGACATATATGATTATGGGGTTACCATCAATCCCCCGTCGCAAACCTGGGTGAACATCTGGAAGGCTGATCCACGGGCCGCTTCCGCTTTTCTTCAGAGTACAGCCAATTTTTCCGGAGCCATGGTGCTGGCCACGGGGATCCGTGTTGACGCTTTCGACCCCAATACGGAGATGACCGTTCCCGGTGAGCCGGGAACACAAAGCGTACCGGTCAAGGTTCAGGTAAGCCCCAGGTTCGGAATAAACCACCCCATCTCCGAGAGGGACGTCTTCTTCGCCACCTACGGCAGATACTTCCAGATGCCCTCCTTCGACAAGATGTTCAGCGGTACGAACTACAATCTCGGCGGCGATTACACCATTGTGGGCAACCCGGATCTGGAGGCGGTCAGAACCCTGGCCTACGAAGCCGGGATCAGGCACAGGATTGGAGAGATATCCACCCTTTCCTTTTCGGCTTTCTACAAGGAGATAACCGGCCTCGTACAGACTTCCCGGTAGCCTCCCAGGGGTCGGGAACATTCTTCATGTACGAGAACGATGAGAGCTTTGCCACTGTACAGGGAGCCGAGCTGTCCCTCCTCAGACTCCCGGGAAGGGTTTTGTCCGGAAGCGTCAGCTATACCTATTCCATTGCCGAGGGAAGGTACTCCTCTGCCAATGACCAGTTCGAGTACTCCTCCGGCGGCTATCAGGTAATACCGGTGGACGACAGCTACCTCGACTGGGACCAGCGGCACCAGGCAAGCGCTTCTGTTCACATGGCCTTCGGCGAGCAGGAGGGTCCCCGTATCCTTGGAGCGCACATAATGGAACGGTCGGGGATCGGGCTTGCCTGGAGTTACGGAAGCGGATACCCCTACAGCCCTGATTCAGAAGGGGATCTGCCGCTGATAAACACGGAGCGTCAGCCCTGGGTGATGAGTACCGATCTCAGCCTGTCAAAGGAAGTACCCCTGGGAGCACCGGTGTTAAAACTGAATGTCACGGTATTCAATCTCTTCAACAGAAGGAACATTGAGCGTATATACGACCCCTCATCTACGCGGATACCGGTGAACCCGGGGGGGCCATGGGCAATCCCGCTGCCTATTCCTCCGCAAGGCATTCATTCTTCGGACTGGGGGTGGAGTGGTAATGGGCATCAGGAAGTTCATGTATGCCCTTTTTCTGATCCTTGCCTGCTACAACCCTGCGGAATACTCCACCGTCGCCGGATCCGGAGTGGTGAAACTGAGGGTGTCCGACAACTCAGTTGTCGGGACAGTTCAGGGCATTCCCGAGGGAAGGGCCCTTCTGTCAACGGGCAATACACAGTTCCTGATAGCCTCAGGCACCGGGGAACTCTTCATCATCAACTCAGCGGAAATGGCTGTGGACACAAGCTTCACTGTCGGTTACCCCGGTGGAGCCGGCTACAGGTCAATGATCATGCCGGTGGCGGGAACCGTCTACATCTCTTCTTCTGTGGGGGACATACTCCAGGTAGACATGAACGAACTCAGCGTTACCCGCCAGTTCCAGGCAGGGAACATACCCGAAAACCTTACACAGCTTCCCTATTCCGGTGAGTTCTTCTACCTGTCCGACGGAAGCACCGGAAGAGTAAGCGAAGTGAGAACCCTCACCAGTGCCGTTGTGAGGCAGAGCGAACCCCTTGACGCAATTCCCTCTTCCATGGTGGCTGAATCCCATCTGAACTCATTTCTTCTAGCGGTAACCTCCCGGGAGAACGGGCTCTGCGGGATCCTGAACCTGGGAACTTTCCGATTCGAAGAGGTCCATCTCGGGCTGCCCTGTTTCGATGTTACAGCGTTTCCGGCGGAGTCCATCTGGGCTGTGACCCACCCGGAATGGAACGGCAGCAGCGGTTCGGTATCCATCTGCACGAACTACTCCTTTCCTGAGATAGAGCGGATCCAGGTCTCCGGACACCCCATGCAGATATGCAGCGTTCCGGGAACGACCCTTTTCTATCTGCTCAGTTATCTGGGAAACGGGGAAAGCGTTATTGTGGGAATAAACTATCTTACACGGCAGATAGAGTCGGAAACCGCCATCAGCGGATTCCCCTGGGACATCTCTTCCCACGGAAACGGCGAGTTCGTCCTGGCGCTTACTTCGGAACTCTAGGGAGCCCGGGCACCAAGCCAGGCAAATGCCGCCTCGAGTACCGGATCGAAGCCATTCTGAAAGTCGGTGGAGGTGGCCTCCACCGGGACATCGGGCAAAACTCCGTGATCTTCCACCACTGTCATTTCACCGGTGAGCAGTGTTACAGTGGGGCATGTTACGTACCAGCCTCAGGAAGTTCCCTTGTAATGTGCTGCCAGTTGCCTGAACCCTGTGATGTGTCTCCCATTAACACAACTGATGGAAGCTGAGACATGTCGCTGAGGAACATTTCCGAAGTTCCGCCATTGCCCTCGCCTGCAAGCAAAACCACATCCCCTTCGAAATGCCACCCCCTGGGAAGAAGGCTGACCGGAACGGGTTCAGCCAGGTCATGGGAAGATGCGTCCTGTCTTTGTTGGGAAAATGGCCGATAACCTCTTCGGGAACGAACCTTCTCGCGGTATTGGAAGCAGCTCCGTCGAATGAACCAGAGGCCATCCTCACATCGAGGATCAGGAAGGGCTCCTGCTGGAGGGGCTGAAGAATGTTGTCGAAGAGGCTGATGTTGAAGGATTGATCCCACTTCCTGATAACGAAATAGGGAACGGAATCCGGTCCGGCGAAACAGTAACCCCAGATATCCTGCTGGGTCCAGTGGAAGTCCAGGGGTCGAGATAGCTCATCAGAACCGTGCTGTCACAGTTAACGAATACATCCCTCTCAAAGGGGAAAAGCACATCCCCCGCCGGGGAGATCAGTTTAACCCGGGGGTCTTGCAGCTGAGAAAGCAGCTGGAGTTCAAGCCCGGTCATTTCTTCCCTGGTCTCGATGTCGGCGGCGGAATCGTAATGAATGTCATACAGGTAATCCCAGTCCGCTTCCTTCAGGGCGAAACCCACATAGTACTCATCAAAAAGGTTCCACAGAAGCTCGAATTCCTGCTGGTAAGCCCCGGGAAGTGTGTTCTGGACAGGATCATCGATGCAGCCGGATCCAGCCATCACCAGGAGGAAGAACAACGCCGATCTCTTCATTGGCCCCGCAATCTATCTTATTATGGCAAGCCGTCCTATGAAACTCTCGGTTTCAGTCTGCACCGTGTACACATACAGCCCGGTGCAGACGGAACTGCCGCTTTGATTAGTGAGGTCCCAGTACTCTTCTCCGGAGTTGCCGCCGTAGCTGCGGTGCTCCAGTGTTGTCACATGATCACCTGCAAGGGTGTAAACACGAATGTCGCATACCGGCGGCAGGTTCACGAAGGCTATTCTGTTTTCGTATGGCCCTTCCCAGGGAGCGCTTGCTCTGTAGGGATTGGGAACGGTTCTCACGTTCCCGGTCCATGCCGGGTCACATGACCACCCGGGTACCACAGGAACAGGAGTTCCGTCCAGCTCCTTCTTGTAGTTCGACCTGGAGCTTTCAAGCCCGGTTTCCGCATCGGAGGAACAGAGGCTGTAGTAATAGGGATATCCCCTGGTGACGGTGGTGTCAGTGAAACTGTAAACACCTTCAGGAAGCGCGGCTATCTGATCCCAGTCTTCAGTATTGAACACAGAGCGGTAAAGCCTGTATCCCCGAAGGGCTGGTACCATTCGGCATCATCGCTCCATACAAGCTGTACCTCATTGTCTCCTGCTTCGTAGAAGAACATGGGACGGGAGGAACATCGGGAACACCCCAGCCTCCGTCCCTGTACCAGCGTCCAGCATAGCATCCGCATTCGTCCTCAGACCATCCAGCCCCTTCCCCATCACCCATCCCCCGACAACGTGAAGGGTGTCCCCATCGGCGAGGTCAACAGGGCCAATGGATATCAGGAACCTGTAATCAAAGGGCAGGTAACCGAGGGAGAGCGGATTTTCATGCACGATGGGGAAAGGTCCGGGGTTCAATGGCTGGAATGCCAGTGGAGCTGCAGGATCTCCCATCCATTCAGCAAGATAGGCCGGTCCACTTGTTCTCCCGCTGTAGTCCATGTTGTTGCCCCATAAAACATCATAAGCCATTGTATCGGTGGCCGCAGCGTCATTTGCCCAGTCCCACCATGAATGGGAAAGCGGAATTGGACAGCCCATGACATCAATGGGACACTCGATGGCCCCACCGGCCCTGACTACCCAGAGATCTAGAAGCCGCCAGCCGAGGAACCCGGTGCAGGGAGGATTGACCGTGGGCTCTCCGGTGTCGTCGGTGTAGGTTTCCGGCCGGTCACTGTCCCACATATAGCTCATGTTCCTGGGGACCACAGCATAGACCGTGTCACCGACGGTGTGCTCCCAGAAGTTCTCAGGCCGTCCGTTCGAAAACAGTTCGAGCCCAGTGTTGGGCTCGACGGTGTATATAGTATCTCCGCCGGCAACCTTGAAAAGAATGGTGAAGTGATCGGAAACCCCATCGGAATTAACATCGGCATCCACGATCCCATCGGTACCTGGATAGTTGTAGTGGTAGTAGACTTCGTCCTCCGGGTCGGCCCAGGACGCGTCGGGATTCCTCTGGTAGATGTATTCATCAGATTCGCTGGCCTTAGCACCGGAGTCGAACACGTAGTCGAAGGATGCATCGGGATCGTTGCACCAGATGGCGTGGCCATCGTAGAAAACCATGTCATCATTGAAGAAGAGCTGAAAGGGGTCGGCGGAAGCTATGTCACAATCTGCCTGAACTGAAAAACAGAAAGCCCGGAGAGGAACCCCTGGATTGCCGAACTGGCTGTGGTGAGTTACCCTGATGTGATTCGCGAAGAAATCGTTGTAACCGGGGGTACTCCAGCTGTAAGCCTCCTGCAGGTACATCACACCCATGGGATCCTGGTTCGTTTCGGACCAGTCATCCTCGGCCCAGTGGGTTTCCTCGTGGGCCACCGGTCCGTTGACGGTCTTGACCATGGGATATCCTTCGGAAGGCCTGAACTCATCTTCACCGCCCCCCAGAGCCACCCTGCTCACATATGGGCCTTCCTCCCCGGAGGGGGTTACGGTTCCGAAGGCTGAACTCCAGTATGATCCGAACCACAGGTAATCCGAACCTGATCCCCCGGGCCACTCCATCGTAGTGTCGGAATTCCTGGTTCCAACTATCCCGATGTTGGAAAAGATGACATACAGGTTAGACAGATTGTGAAGGGTGGCTGTGATAAGGGGCCTTCCATCGGTATCGCCGCCTGAGTTCGCAGGTTCGTATTTGTATGACCCCGCTGCTGACAGCAGAAGGACTATGAGTATCGTACTCATGATCCCGCCATTTCCATTATGACGGCGAGCAGATCGAGAAGGAAAGTGGCAGAATCCGGGTCGAGTTCCAAACCGTATCCCGCCTGCCTGCACAGGAACCATGAATAGGCAAACCTGCCCCTGCTGAAAGCAAAGGACCCGCAGCTTGCAACAACATGCCTCAGCTCGGTTCCAAAAACGGTCTCAAGAAGGGGGTCACCCCTGCCGAAACGGTAATCGGGGGCATTCCAGAGCAATCCCTGGGCACATGCCGCCGCCTGAAGGAGGTCTCCGTTCCCGCCCCTCGCCTCCTCAACAGAAACCCGTGCCGCCAGGGCATCCAGCGTGGTCTGGCCCGGGGGGGTCTCAATGTCTGTCTCCGCGTAGTCGAACAGAATGCCCTGGCCAGCCATTACCCACTGATAGTAGAAGTTGCCGGGACCTGGGATGTCGTGGTAACGGGAACGGTGAAATGCACGAAGCCCTGGGAGATGCTGTCTGCACTGTACAGCGCGCCGTTCTGCATGTTGTAGAGCTCAACGCAGGCTGCGAGCTGCACCGCTTCCGGCTGAAGCCTGAACGAGAGATCAGTTGAAAGGCCATTGTCCGTCAGATAGCCCCTTATGGAGTTCCCAACCCAGACAAGGCCGGAATCAGCGGTGAAGGAGAGCCATTTCTCGAGGGAATCGGGGGGCAGGTCCTCGTCGGTGCACTGAACGAAGGTCCACATGGTGTCCTGCAATACCGTCTGATCGGCGTTGATAAACACAGCTGAATGCCCCTGATCCAGCTGGACAGCCGCCTGCAGATAGCCGGGAGCGCCCTCGCGGTAACCGCTGAGGTGTATGGAAGTGATACCCGCGCCCAGGAACGCCTCCGGCCGCTGTACATCAACTTCCATTGCCTGGAAAAAAGTCGAGGGCCTGGGGGAATTCCGCCTCCTTGAAGCTGTTCCAACCCTGGGCAAGCAGCCCCTCATAGCCCTGGGGTTCGGGAAGGCCTGAAGGATTCCCGGTGCATGAGACCAGCAGGGAGAACAAAACAAGAACTGTAGCTGTGCCCTTCATATCTTCACTACCCTCAAGACATCAATGCTGCCTCCCGACTCAAGCACAACAAAATACACCCCGGCGGGAACGGCTCCTGACCAGCTGATATCCTTTGCGCCTCCGGCAAGGCAGCCGCTGAACAGCCTGGCTGTAAGCCTGCCGGAGAGATCGTACAATCGGAGATCCACCTGCCCGGGGCCGGGTGTGGAGAATGAAAGGGACAGGGTCGAAGTGAAGGGGTTGGGAGAAACGCCCAGGAGACATGGCTCGGGTGCCACCTCCGAAGCCGGGTCGAACCCGCCGCCAAGCATGTAGAGTCCTGAATCCTCAACGAAAGCAGATACCTTCTGATCAACCCGGTAGCACTGGCGCCTGGTCCATTCACCTGCCGTGTATCCATACACCGCGGCTTCGGCGTCATCGGAAGCGAACTGCAGAAGCCCGCCGCCGGGAAAGATGGACACGGGGCCCGAGATAAGGCGGGGAGCAGCTTCACCTCCGAGAGGGATGCTTGTTTCGGTGATGGATATAACCGTTCCGGGGGGGAACATCCCTCCGTCGAGGTGATAGGATGCTGAACCGGCGGATAAGAGCAGGCTGTCCTGTTCTGTGTAGGCAACGGCGGCGTTCAGTGTGTCGCTCCATGCCCTTCCAAGGCTGTCGTATCCGCTGGAAACCAGCTGGTAATCACCCTCAGCCCAGGCTTCAACTCCGCCGAACCAGAGAGTCTGCTCCAGAAACTCCATTTCAATGGTGGCGGTACTGTCCGGCAGCCCCGAGGTATTCATCCGGGAGAAAGTAACATGTGGCCCTGTCCAGTCAAAGCCGTATGGTAATTCCGTATCCTCTCTATAGAGTGATGTGAACACCTGAAACAGCCCCGGATGCATGGGATTCTGGGTTGCCGCTGTAAAAATGCTTCTGGGAGCGATATCCTGGCTCAGTGTGTATCGTATGTTGGCGGTCCCTCCGGGATTGTTGCACATCAGCGCCAGGAAGGTCCGGTCTCCCGAAAGCTGAAATGTGCCGTTGAAGAGTTCATCGAACTCCAGGGAATCCACCGATACGAGACTGGAGTCCTCGAGCACCATCCTGAAAACCGTCCACCTGCCGTCTATGTTGCTCCGGAGCCGTTGTTCTGATTGTACATCCCGTTGAAATGAACGGTGGTGTTCCCGCTGGAACCGTAGTCTCCCGAGAAATCGGCGTACTGGGCAGCGAATTCCTGAGCGGAGATACCGTAGGTCACGGGGGCTATCCACGTTTGAAAGGGATATTGATCGAACTCGCCGAGGAAGGACGCCGGCTTGTCAATGATCGAGAACTCGTATCCGGTGCCGTCAAGGAACTTGTAATGGTAGTCTCCGTTCTGGTAGAACTCAGCGAAGGGAGAGATCAGATTCGTTATTATCCAGTCTTCGTAGAGGGGATACAGTACATCCTCAATGGCCGTTTCCGGAGAGGCCCCCGGGTCGATGGCAAGAGCCATGGACTCCATTCCAGCCGACTCGGACTGTGCAATGGCCTGGATGACGTTGGAACCATAGCGCTGCTCAAGGTACTGCAGCCAGAGGAACTCTCCCCCCAGATTGGCAGAAAAATCCTTGGCGTACTTGCCCGACCACCAGGAAGGAAGCTCTATTCCCCCGGCTTTGGCGAAATCCTCCATGTAACCCTCAATGCCCAGTGCTCCATTCAACGCGGAGGTTATCCCATAGCAGAGGTACTGTGTGCAGGCGCCAAGCCCTCGGATCACCCATTTCTCCTCCTGTGGATTGGCGGCCATGCGGATGATCTGCCCCAGCCCGGAAGCAACTGACCAGGTGTAGATAGACTGCCGTGTCTCGTCCCAGCTTCCGCCTGTCTGGTTCTTGTATGGGCTCAGATTCACATAGATGATGTCGTGGTTGTTCCCGGTCAGGGGGTCTCCATCAAAATCATCGGGCCAGGTGTAAAGCCAGTTCTTCAGCCTCTGATAACCGGAACCTGGAACAGGGAAATAGTCGGGGATGTCCGCGAACACTATCCAGAGCCTGTCGTCTCCGTTGCCTGTTTCCTGCATCTCCCCGAGGGCAGCGGTCACCGTGGCATGCATTCCGGAGGGCCCCTCGAAATCCCCGGCGATGGCATTGATGGTTTCCTCGGTTACCAGATTCCCCCAGACAAGCTGGAACTCATCCTCCGGAGAGGGGAGGTCAAACCAGGTGGTATCCTGGACCAGCCAGTATGCGCCGGGTGTTGTTTTGGCAAGTGTAAAGTGTCTTGTCTGGGGTGCATCGGGAAAATAGGAGATGTCGGGCACTTCAAGCCAGTAGCCATCGGCTGACGCGAGGGATACAAAACAGCCAAGCACAAGGCAGCGGAACACAGGATCTCCTTTGCTTCTTCGCATTCTCAAGGGATTACCAACTGATATATAGAAGCAGGCGGTCCTCAATGCAAGCATACAAAACAATAAAAGCAAAAGAAGCAGAGATCAACCGGAAAACTTCACCGATCCCGGGTCGCTCAATGATTACTTCTCTGTGTCGGAAGGATAGTTCAGGCTCACTGCCGTATCAGTTCTTCCCCCGCCTTTTCCAGGAAGGACACCAGCTCGTCGACCCCTTCGGCGGTCTCGGCGGAAAGACGCAGCGCGGTTACCCCGGGGTTCATGGACCTGCATTCCTCCTCGGCCCTGTCCGGGTCGAACCTGAGGTTCTTCAGAAGGTCAATCTTGTTCAGAAGGAACAGGTCTATCTTCGAGAAGAGGCCGGGGTACTTCATTACCTTATCGTCGCCCTCGGGGAGGGATAGCATGCCGGCGGTGAGGTGTTCGCCCAGGTAGAAGCCGCTGGGGCATATCAGGTTGCCCACGTTCTCTATCACAAGGAACTCCCAGGTTTTCGGAAAGGGTTTCATCTGGCCAAGGGCCTTAGCCACGGCAACTGCGTCGAGGTGGCACGAGCCGCCGGTCTCTATCTGGTACGCGAAGGCGCCGGCCTTTTCTATCCTTTCCGCGTCACGCCTTGTCTGAACATCCCCCTCTATCACCGCAAGCCTGTCGCCAAGCTTCTCAGCGAGCCTTTCAAGCAGGGTGGTCTTCCCGGCTCCCGGGCTGCTCATGAGGTTGAGGCACAGAAGGCCCGACTCCTGGAAAACCTTCCTGTTCAAAGCGGCGGCCTCGTCGTTCCTCTTCATAACGGGGGACTTCAGCTGTACTTTCCTGGTTCTGCCCTTCATTCGATCTCCTTCATCTGTATTTCGTCCACGGTGAGTTCCCTGCCTGAGAGCACATCCCGCCGGAGTGAACCGCACAGGCAGGGCTGATACATGTCGGTTGCGGTGTATTCCTCTCCGCAGTCCAGGCAGAGCAGTCGGGCAGGCTCCCTGTTCACCCTTATCCCTACGTCCTCCCCGGTAAGGGACTGGAGGCAGAACACCAGGGAATCGGCATTCACGCAGGAAAGACCTCCAACGGTGATGGAGATGCCCTCCAGGGAACAGTTCCCGGGAACCTCCCTCCCCACTATGTCCATTATCTCCGCCGCCAGGTCAGTTCGTGCATGACAGGCCCACGGCGTATCCGTCAATCACCAGCTGGTCGTTCAGTAAAAGTGCGTGGAGTTTATCAACAACCTCGGCGACCCCCCGGCTTACCGGCTCGCTGAGCCCCTCCCCGAGTTCCCTCGGGGGGTCGATGGTAACCCCCCAGAGGGTCCACTTCGGGAATTCCCCATCATAGATCATTTCCAGTGACTTGAGCACCGCGGAGAGGTCCGACTCGTGGAAGGAGGGGGTGTAGGCCCTGGGGAGGGTCTTCCCCACCTTTATCTCTCCGGGGGTATCACCTGCAATGGCGTCAAGGAAAAGTATGGCGTCGGTTCCCGGGAGGTGGTCCCATATCTGGTAGAGGTCCCCCTCCAGCTCCAGGAACTGGATGCGGTGGCTTTCCGGAAGCCTTTTCCTGAGCTCCCTTGCCATGTATATCCCAGCTCCGTCGTCGCCGGCCAGTGTGTTGCCCACGCCGGCGACGATTACCCTGCCCAAGGGGAGCACTATTTCTTCCTGAACAGCTTCACGCTGTAGGTGCACTTTTCCGGGCCGGGGCACATCTCAAGGAGCTTCAGCCTTATGCCCCCCATTTTGCCCAGATAACCGGCAAGGTTGTTGTAGAAGAGAACGCAGAGGTCCCCGCCCAGTTCTATCCCCTCGCGGTTGCATAGCTCCCGTATGAAACAGGTTCCGGTCTCGACCTTGAGCTCCTCGCCGTTCTCACTGAAACTCAGGTCCCAGGAGGGAGCGAACTGTTTCCTTGCCAGGTCAAGAACGTCCTGGAAGGTTTCAGGCTCCTGGTAGCGGGGAAGCTGGTTGGCAAGGGTCCTTCCCGCCATGGTGCCCACCGCGGGCATGCTGCCCCCAGTGTGTGCCTGAAAACGCTTGCAATGGAAAGCAGCCTTATGCCAAGGTCCTGGAGGGCCTCGGTCTGCTGGGCTTCGTCGGCAACATCCACGGCGTGCTCCATTCCCGGAACCAGCTTTTCCGCCAGGTCCATGGCGTAGCTCTCGTGGTAGAAGTTGTTCGACAGCTCGGCCCCTTCATGGACTATGGCCTCGGCGGGGCATATCTCGGAGCAGCTGAAACAGCCGAAGCATTCCTTCTCGTGCTTCACCACGGGGATCGACTTCGCCTCATCGAACTCGAAGACATCCGTGGGGCACTCGTCGACACAGAGCTGGCAGCCCACGCAGGCGTCTTCATCCACCTTTATTCTGATATCCATCATTCCACCCCCCTGGCTATGGTCCTCAGGATCTCGCCGTTCCTTCTTATCCTTATCTCCATGGGCATCCTGCCGGCGGAGTGGGTGGCGCAGGCAAGGCAGGGGTCGAAGCACCTCAGGCTGAACTCCACGCTGCTCATCAGCAGTTCGTCCTGCCCGCTTCCGGCGTACTTGCCGGCGATGCCGGCGATGCTGTGATCGATTGCGTCGTAGTTGTTCTGTGTGGCAACTATGAGGTTGGCCGATGTGAGAATGCCCTCTTCATCGGTCTGGTATTCATGGATGAGGATCCCCCTGGGAGCCTCCACCGCTCCAACGAAACGGCCGGGACCGGGTTCAGCCTTCACCAGGAGATCCTCCCCGGCGGGCTTCGCCGCCAGTTCCTTTATCTTCTCGGCGGCGTACACCATTTCCACGAACCTGGCCTCCACATAGTCCAGAGCGGACTTCCTGGGGTGCCCCGCGGCCCTGTACTCACTCAGGAGGCCGTCGGCCTCGGTGTGGAGAAAGCGTGGTTCACGTTCAGCCTTGCCAGGGGCCCCACGAAGAAGGACTGGTCGCTGTCACGAAGCCGGACCGACTTCATGTAGGAGCCCTCCATGGAGTGTTCGTTCAGGTGTTTCTCGTACTCGCCGCCCTGGAAGGTCTTTTCGATCTTACCCGAGGGGTCCATAACAGCCATGGGAGCCTGGAAGAAGGACACGGTTCCGTTGTCGGTAAGGGCAAGGGAGGGGTAGGGAATGTTCATGCTTTCCCTGATGTCAGCGAGTTTCGCCAGGGCGTCCTTTACCGTGGGAAGAAGCTCGTCCAGTATTCCCAGGGCCTCTTCACCCCACCGGGCCATACCGGCCATCTCCTCATCGGTGGGGGCCGAGGCCAGGCCTCCGGGAATGGAGGTTATGGGGTGCACACCCCTGCCGCCTACTATTTCAACCACCCTCTGGCCTATGCTCCTGAGACGGAGCATTTTCTTCACCTTCTCAGGTTCCATCTTCAGAAGATGGAACACATTCCTCTGGTCGTGGGGTGCGTCCAGCCCCAGGAGGAGGTCGGGGCCGCTGAGAACGAAGTTGCTCAGGGCATGGGAGTGGAGTATGTGACCCATGTACATCAGCTCCCGGAGCCTCTTTGCGGTATCGGTTATCTTAACTCCGAGACCGTTTTCAATAGCGGTTACGGAGGCCATATGATGGGCCGCGGGGCACACTCCGCAGATCCTTGCGGTTATCAGTGGCATCTTGAAGAGCTCCATGCCCTCCAGGAGCTTTTCGAAACCCCTTATTTCCAGTACCTGCAGGTGTCCGTTCTCAACATTTCCCGAATCGTCTATGTCCAGGGTTATCCTGGCGTGACCCTCTATCCTGGTCACGGGGTCTATAACGAGTTTTGCCATTTCCTTATCCTCTTCCCTTCAGTTTGCGGCCTGCTTCTCTCCGGCCCATTCCCGAATCTCAACGGTGGGTTTCTTGTAGATCACCGGAGAGGAGAGAGCGTAGGAGTAGAAGGTTCTGGCTTCCTTCGCCATGTAATCAAGGATTTCCTCACGGTCTATGTCCGTGAGCATGCTCATCCTTTTGGCCACCATGCTCCTTATGTCAAGCTGGGGTTCCATTGCAACGGCCACCGAAGGGCCGGTGCACCCGGCGCAGGCCACTCCCCGGTTGGTGCACTGGGCACGGCACCTGTCCAGAGTCACCGAACCCAGGCAGATGACCCCCTGGCTCAGGAAGCATACATCCTTTTCAGGGGCGGCCACCGCGCCTCTCTGAAGCTTCACACCGGTGCGTTTCTCCATTTTCCTGTCGCACTGGCTGCAAACGGTGCCCGCGGGCATTGTGGCACCCTCCTGCCCCAGGAGTACCTTGATGGCCTGGGCTATATAGTAGGGATGGGGCGGACAGCCCGGGAGGTGAACATCCACATCTATCACCTCGTCGATGGGTATCACGCTCTGTTCCAGGACAGGGGCCCCCAGTGGCCTTTCGGTTTCCGTGGTGGTGGAAGACCGCCATAGACCTTGCTCAGAATTGCGTCGTCGCGGTAGAGCCAGCCCAGTCCTGAAACCCCGCCGTAGGAGGCGCAGGTGCCGAAGGCCACTATCCTGTCGCAGCTTTCTCGCATCTTTTCTGCGCAGTGCCTGTCGTGCTCGCTTCGTATAGCCCCTCAACAAGGCCGATGTCCGCCTTCGGATAGCCCTTCTCGTTCATGAGTACGGGAATTCGCACGAACTCTATGCTGTCAACCAGGTTGAGAAGCTTCTCGTGGAGGTCCACCACCGCCACATGACAGCCGGAGCAGCCGGAAAGCCATTCAGTCGATACTTTCGCCTTCATTTCGCCTCCTCGATTATCAGTTCCTTCAGGCAGGCGTTAGGGCCGGCGTGGAGGATCTCAAGATGGCATGTTCTGCCGGGCATTATCTTCTCCATTGCCCCGGCGAAAACACCGTGGGACATGTAGCAGAGGGAGAGCTTCTGCTCGTGGGCGTACCTGAAGAGGGCGTTGCGCACCATGCAGGTGTGGAAAACCAGCCTCACCACCCGGGCGCCGTCCCTCTCTTCGATCAGTTCTTCATGTTCACCCTGGAAGGGAACGAAGTCCCATACGATGCCCCGCTTCTTCAGCGCGGTGTTCAGAAGATCGATGGCCCTGATGGGGTCATCGGTGGTCTCGGTACCCTCAACCGCCTCCTGTCCGAATTTCTTTCCCGCCAGGGCGCAGGAGGAAAGGCTGCCCTGGCCCAGGTTCTTCTCGGCGGCATGGGTCAGCGAACCTATGAGGAAGGCGATACCATGGAGCCGGTCCAGTTTATTTTCCATTAGAACTCCTCACTGAGTGAATTTGACCTGAAACAAACTTTTTACAACATTATTTGAATATACTATCAATAATCCACTTCGGTACCGAAAAAAACCAGGCAATCCCTCTCCCGGATTACAATAACAACAGCTACGCCGGTCAACCAGTTCCCCCCTGACAATGATCCGCCGCCTACACCGGCGGGGGATACAACAGGGGGGGAATGTCCGCTTGTCCGGACTCCCCCCATATACTATTCTGTCCTTCCCGGAACCCGCCCCAGGGCGCCGGAAAAATACCGGGGCAACCCTAGAGGGCCGCTTCGAGCTCCTTGCTTCTCTTCCTTACCTGAAGCCTTACATTGCCAAGGCTGGCGCTGGTTGAGGCAACCACGGAAAGGATGGCGTCTTCGCCGATGGCGGTCATGACTATGACGCCCTGCTCGTATTCCATCATGGCCTGGCTGAGGGCGCCCACGTTGAGCTCCCGGCCAACGCTTTCCGCGGAACCCAGACCGGTGGCCACCATGGCGCCTATTGCGTCGACGTCAGCTCCGGCGGCGGCGGCGGCCTCGATAACGAAGCCATCACGGCCAACGCATACGGCGGCCTCTATTCCCTGCACGGCCACAAGGGCGTTGAGAATTTCCTCTATTCCCATGGAAGTATCCTTTCTTCAAGAGTATCGGCAACATGAAAACAGTGAGTATTTCTATATGCAATAGTGCCGGACTTGGCAAGCCCCAATTCGGGTACTTTCTACTTCAGGGCAGCCATTGCCGCCTCGAGGTCCCTCTTCCTGAGGTGTTCCATCGCCTTTTCCAGCTTGGCTATCTCCCCCGGGCCGGCGTCCTTTGCCCTGAGCTGTTCTATTCGCATGGCCGCGGCCTCCATAAGGGCGTCTATCTGCTTGTCAACAGTTTCAGCCGATGAGAGCAGTTCCCGGTACTGGCCGGACTCCCTGGGCTTCTCCGGTGGGGACTCTTCCTTTTGGGCCTTCTCATCCTCGATGTCCACGACTATGAAGGGTGAGGGCTCCACCGCCGGTTCTTCCCCGGGAGCTTCGGAGGTAACGGTGCATTCAGCCCCGGCGGGGGGAGGTTCCGGCGCCTGCTCCTTCCGACCCATTCCGGGAACGCTGTAGAGGTGCATGGACTCCAGAAGCCTTTTCACCGTCGGGAGGTCGATCTCGCTCTTCCCGGGTGTGGCAAGAAGGCAGGCTACAACCGCCTGGGCCGCGGCCTTCAGTGTACGCACGTTCTGTGTTATCTCCGTGGCAAGGTAGGAGATTATCTCCTCATCCGGGCCGAATCCGGTGTGGGAGAATTTCTGCCTTAGCAGGGCCACCCTGGCGTTGTAGTCCAGCATCTTCAGCTCGATGGTTATGCCCGAGGTGATCCTGCTGTAAAATGTTATGTGGTATTCCCTGTTGTCCTCCGGCTCGATGTTGGAGCAGAGAACAATGGCATTGCTGTCGGAGCTCAGCCGGTTGAAAACAGAGCATAGGAAGTTCTGAAAGCCGAAGTTACCCTGGGCGAACTGGATGTCGTCGAGGAGAACGAAATTGTGCCTGGTTATCCAGTTCAGAAGCTGAAGGTCCTTCTTCGCGTCGAGGCAGTACTTGTACTCCATCATGAGATCGTTGGTGTTCAGTATGAGTGACCGCTGACGGGAAGCCCTGGCCATGGCCGACAGGAGGTGGGTCTTCCCCTGGCCGGTGTGACCGTAGAAAAGCACCGGGGACAGATTACGCCATATCCGCGGTATCAGGGCCACTGTACGGGCAAGCTCAATGGCGTGGAAGTTCTCGTCGGAGACACATAGTTATCGAAGCACTTCGTGTCGTCGTCGGCGAAACCCAGAAGGTATTCGAACCTGTCTTCGTAGGAGCCTCCGGGCTCAGGGCCCGGCGGCAGGGCACCAACGCCGCCTGGTACCTGGCGAAATGACAGATCCGCCGTGCGGTGGCCTCGCTGATTATTCCTGAGTCGGCGCATATCTCCATGAACTCTATGAAATGCAGCGGTTCGGTACCACTTCCGGTATCAGCTTCCTCTTCCTTCATATTCCTCTTCCAATCCAAGCCCTTCCAGGGTGGTTATGAACCGGCCCAGCTCCATGGAGAGAATACCCAGCCTGGTTCCCGGCGCCGCGAAAAGTACCACCGTGAATCCCCGGGAATTCCCAGCCAGGGCCAGGGAGAACTCCTGGTCGTCGATGAAGGTCTTGCCCACGACCTCCCCGGGGTAGTCCACTATGAAACTCCTTATGGCCTTCAGATAACCGCTTACCGTTTCCCTGAACTCATCCTCGGCGGAGGTCTCTGCGACCACGACCCCCTTTCCACTCACTATGCAGGCGTAGCTGGCGTGAACCGCCGCTGACAGCAGTTCCTCGGGAAGTATGTAGGGTTCCACCTCAGGGGGCTCAGGCTCAGGCTCAGAATCGGCGGTGGAGGTTTCCCTCCTTCTGGCCTCTTCAGCCTCCCTGGCCTCTTCCTCCCTCCGGCGCCGCTCATCCCGCTCCTTCACCGCCCACATGAGGGTGTGGTGGAGGTCTTCCTTTATGGTTTCCACAGCGCTGGTGGCCTCGGTCTCGAAGGAGAACCTGCCCTCGTCCCAGTTGATTGCCATGGCGATAACATCACGGCCCTGAAGGTTGCCGCATAGGGCGTGAACCAGCTTGCCCCGATCGTAGAAGAAATCAGCCTCTCTCTCCGGTCCGTTCACGTGGAGTCTTCCGGTGAGACGATTGGTGGCGGGGAGCTGAAGCAGCGAAACGATGCCGAACTCGTGAAGGTTTCCGTTGAAGGCCATTTATGCTGAACTCCTTTCGGTCATATGGGCCGGGGCTGGAACCGTCTTATCACTTCCTTGCTGATGATCTTGAGGGTGTTCATGACACCCTTCCCCCGGACCGCTATGGATTCGGTTACCGGTATGGTGCCGGAAAGGCCCAGGGCGCCCTCGATGGACCCAAGGGGAAGCAGATCCTCATAGTCCCTCTTGTTGTACTGCAGAACGATGGGATAATTCTCCGGTTCGATATAGTAGCTTCTCAGATTATCCAGCATCCTTCTGTACATGTCTATGTTCTCCTCCAGCCTGTGGGCGGCGGAATCCGCCACGAAGACCACGCCGTCGGCCCCTTCAAGTATGATCCTTCTGCTGGCCTCGTAAAAGACCTGGCCGGGGATCGTGTAGAGGTGAAACTTAAGGGAGAATCCCTGCACGGTTCCAAGTGAAACCGGAAAGAAATCAAAGAAGAGGGTTCTCTCCTCTTCGGTGTCAAGGACCAGCATATCCCCCCTGTACTTCTCCGTGAGAGTTCGGTGTATGTGGAGAAGGTTGGTCGTTTTGCCGCTCATTCCCGGGCCGAAATAGACTATCTTGAAGATGAACTGCCTGTTCTCCAGGTCAAGATGGGGCATCCTCATCCTCTCCAACAACGAATATCCTGTCAATAAGGTTCATGGCGTATTCCTTGAAATCCGGTACCGAAAGGTTCTCCACCGCGTCGTTCCTTTTCCGCTCACCCCGCTCCAGGGCATGCAGGAGTTCCGGGCACGCACCCCGGGCGGCGAACCTTACCTTTCCTATCCTTGAATAATCCTCGAAGACTATCACCATCATGTTCCTGGGACCGATAAGGGAGATGTGGATGTGGCGTTTTTCCCCCTGCTGAAGAAGTATGGAGAACTGGTCCTCACCCACTATGTTGGCAACTTCCTTCGTTGCCGAGAACATGCCCGCAACCAGTGCCGCAAGGGCGGTTGAGTTCAGGGAAGCGGCGGTTCCCGCCTGCCCAAGACAGATACCCTGCCTGCTGATAACCAGGGCGGTTATGGCCTCGGTCTTTGCCACAAGCCTGTCCAGTATTCCGTTGATCTCCCCGGTTTTCTCCGATTTGTCGAAATCTTTGTTGTTCACATTGCTCCAATCTCATTGCGGAACCGACAAAAGAGTATCATTGATGGAACGGGCCGTGTCCAGCACTCCCCCGGCGGGAAATTCTCTTGTTGAAGGGAGCCCCTGTGTCTATATTGTATTTTCATTAGCGCCCTTAACAGTAAGGAACCGGAAAATATGGCAAAATTCGTTAACAGCCCCGATGGATTCGCCCCTCTTTTCAGCAGGGCCGAGGATATAATCACCCCGATCTTCTGGGATTCAAGAGGAATCCGGAGAAGGGATCCATAACCGTATCCGACGAGAGGTACGTAATGTACCGGGCGGATTCCATGGCCATCGCCCTGCGGGAGCAGCTTACTTCGGTCCTGGGCCCCGGAGCCGGGGTGGTGATATACCAGACCGGCAAGGCAACAGGAGCCGCCGACGCCCGGTTCTATTTTGAAAAGACAGGAATGACCGATCCTTCGATCAGGCTTGCAATGGGGCCTGTGACCTTTGCCTACGGCGCTATGCCAATGTAAAGATACTGGAGGAGAGCTCCCCGTCCCCGGACGAGGATTTCCTTCTCGTTTACGACCACCCGAACTCCTACGAGGCAGAGGCCCATCTGAAGGCCGGAATTAAACCCTCATCCCCGGTGGACTTCATGAACGCCGGGTACTCAGCCGGATGGTGTTCCGAGCCTACGGCCTGAAGCTTGAGGCAAAGGAGATATCCTGCAGGGCCATGGGGCATGAACAGTGTCTGTTCGTAATGGCTCCGGTTAAAAGGCTTCGGGAAAGGGTGGCGGAGATACGGGCGAAGTACCCGGTATGATTCAGTAGGCAAGCCCCATTCTTTCAAGGAGCTTCTTCTGTATGTTCGGGGGCACCTCCACATATTCGCTGAACTGCATGGTGTAGCCTGCCCTTCCCTGGGAAAGGCTCCTTAGATTTCCCGTATAACCGAAGAGTTCAGACAGTGGTATGTTGGCCAGAATGGCCTGGGCCTCCCCCTCTGTTCTATGGAAACCACAGTTCCCCTCCGGGCGTTCACATCACCGATCACATCCCCCATGTAGTCCGCCGGGGTGACTATGTCCACCTTCATCACAGGTTCGCGTATTACCGGTGAAGCCTCCATAAGGGCCTTCCGAAGGGCCCCTGCCGCGGCTGAACTGTATGCCATTTCCGTGGAGTCGGTTTCGTGCATCCGGGCATTCTTCAGAATTATCTCCACGCCGTCCAGGGGATATCCCGCCAGCACCCCGGCGGCAACCGAGCCCATTACTCCGCTCTCGGCGGCGTCCTGGAGCTGCCTGGGCAAATCCTTTACCATGGAGTGGAAGCTGACCCCGGAAACGGCGGGTCTTACCTCGATCAGGGCATTGCCATAGTTGCCCTTGCCCCCTATCAGCCTTTCGAAGGTTTCCTCTCCGGTGCCCGGTGCCGAAACGCTTTCCCTGTAGGAAACCTGCGGGTTGCCGGTTCTCACCTCGAGGTTCTTCTCCCTTTTCAGGCGGTCCACCATTATCTCCAGGTGAAGTTCGCCCATGCCCCGAATAAGGGTCTGTCCGGTTTCCCTGTCCACCCCGACCCTGAAGCAGGGATCCTCGCTGGCCAGGTCCTGCAGGGCGTCGTCGAGCTTCTTTTCCTCGCTGGTGCTGGCCGGTTCGATGGCCATTTCCATCACCGGGTCCACGAAGTGAATTGTTTCCAGAACAAGGGGTTTGCCCGGCACGGTGAGGGTATCTCCCGTGGCGGCGTTCTTCAAACCGGCAGCGGCGATGTCCCCCTCGGAAATGCCGTCGAGGTGTGTGCGCTTGTCGGCGTGCATCATCACAAGCCGGGTAAGCCGTTCCTTCTTTCCGGTGCGGTTGTTGAGGACCGCCTCGCCGTCCTTCGCGGTTCCGGCGTAAACCCTCATGTATGCCAGCCGGCCCAGGTGGGGATCGCTCTGTATCTTGAAGACCAGGGCGGTGAAGGGCTCGGCGGAGGAACGCTGCCTGGTCTCGCTGTCGCCTCCGGGCTTCAGACCGGTAACTGCTGGAAGCTCCTCGGGGGCAGGAAGCCAGTCCACCACGGCGTCCATGAGCATCTGGACCCCGATGTTTCGCAGGGCCGCACCGCAGAGAACAGGAACGAAGGCTCCCTGCAGGGTTCCCTTCCTTATGAGACCGGTTATCTCAGGCTCCTCAAGCTCTCCGGCAAAGAACCTCTCCATTGCGCCATCGTCCAGCTCGGCAACGGCCTCCCTGACCTTCTCAAGGGCATCCGCTGCGGCTTCCCGCATCTCCTCGGGGATCTCGGCAACCTCGAAACTGGCTCCGTGGGATTCCAGGTCGAAGTAAACCGCCTTCTGCCTGAGCACGTCTATGACTCCCTGGAAGGAGCTTCCCTCCCCCAGGGGCAGCATAACCGGCAGGGGGATCTCCCCCAGTATGTCACGCATCATCTGGAGCACACGGTTGAAGTCCGCCCCCTGGCGGTCGAGCTTGTTGACGAAGGCCACTGATGGAACGCTGTACCTCTGGGCCTGCCTCCAGACCGTTTCAGTCTGGGGTTCCACGCCGCCCACGGCACAGAAGACCCCAACACCGCCGTCGAGTACCCGGAGGGAACGCTCCACCTCGGCGGTGAAGTCAACATGCCCCGGTGTGTCTATGATGTTTATTCTGGTATCCCGCCAGCGGCATGTGGTGGCGGCGGAAACGATGGTAATTCCCCGCTCGCGCTCCTGGGGCATCCAGTCCATCACAGCGGTGCCGTGGTCCACGTCGCCAAGACGGTGGGTGCGGCCGGAATAGAAGAGCATCCGTTCTGTTACGGTGGTCTTACCGGCGTCTATGTGGGCGAATATTCCGATGTTCCTTGTTTTGCTGGGCCGGGCCATGGCTCCTTCTCCTTTTTGCGGCATAGATATTCCTGAAGATGCAACTTAAGAGGATGAGCGGAAATGTCAAGCTTTCATGGCATCGGGACGGATGGCTATGCTGCAGATGTCATCGCCTGCCAGGACCGACTGCAGAACCTCCACCCTTACATGCTCCCCGGTAACGGTTTCCCATATGTCCCTGTAAAACCCGCCCCGCAAAGACAGTAGGAAACCGGAAGGGCAATGCCCGTCTTCAGGGCGTCCATCACCCTGGGACAGTGACAGTACATCTCCCTCTTTGCAAGGGCATCCTCCTCGGCAAGCCATTCAAGCAGGTTGCAGCTCTTTGGTATCTTAGTGGCCACTATCATGTCCCCGTCAAGTACACCCGCGGGACCCATGCCCCTGGCCAGCAGATCCTCTATGACCTCTTCGGATACCATCAGGCGGCTCTTCATGCTTTCCCGGAACTGGTCGCGGAGCATCTCAATGGCAACGGTGAAGCTTCCCGTTCCGGCGAAGGCCTCCCTCACCGGTTCCAGCGCCGAAGCAGGATAGCGGCAGGCGCAGGATGTCATCACATCGTGGAGTTCTTCTGCGCTCAGTTCAGAGTTCAGCTTCTCCATCAGCGCAGCTGTCCAGGGGATTACCTCCTGTTCACCTGCGCCCTTCATCACCGGATCCCTGAACTCCGCCCCCCTGGCCTCCTCCAGGGCCGTGGACAGCTTATCCAGCCACTGATCCTCGAAGTTCATCAGTCCTTCTTTCCTTCAGCCAGGGGAAGCCCGCATATCCTTAGCTGCCTGAGAAGCTCCTCAGGATCGGTGCTCCACTGCCCCATCTTCCTGGATATGTGCTCGGTCCAGCCATAGTTGTCGAAGGTATACTCCTCGGCCCTGGACTTGTCCGCCAGGGTATCATGAACCCCGCGTTCCTGTAGTAGTCCTGCTCCAGGTAACCCCGGTCCATCTCCTCCATGGCGGACTTCACCATCTCGTCGGTCATCTCCGGGTACCTTTCCTCGTAGAGATGGAACTCCATGGGATACCTGGGGCGCACCGGAGGGTCCTCAGCGGGAAAGCCCATTGCCAGGATGACCAGGGGGAACACGTGGTCGGGAAGACAGCACTTCTCCCGGAGCTTTTCAGACATGTAGGGGGCGGCGCCTATGAAGCAGCTTCCCATCCCCAGGCTCTCAGCGGCGGTGACCATGTTCTGGGCCATGTACGCCGCGTCCTGCACCGCGAAAGCAGGCTGTGGGCGTTGGATGACCGCCTTGCCCAGCCCTGCGCTCCATCACCCTCTCCATCCTGTGTATGTCGCAGAGGATAACGAACTGTATCGGGGCATTGAAGGCGTTGCTCTCACTGTTCCTCTGGATGATCACACTGCCCATCTGCATGGCGAAGGGAGCCTGCTGCCCCGCCCTCACCACCGTGAGTATCTCCTCCTCGGTGGGGATCCTGCCTGTGTACTTCCTTATGGACCTTCTGTTCATCATGGCGTCGATCACCGGGTTATGTATCATTCCTGTGCCTCTTTCCGCAATTTCCACAAAAGGGCTCTGCCCCTCTTTTCTTTTCTACGAAGTCCTATGTCGGTTTCAAGCCGTTTCACCCACTCGGGGCAGGGTCTATCCCAGGGCAGGTCAAGGGCATCCTTCAGTTCCTTCCAGGTAGCTCCGTCAGCATTCAGGAAAAGGAAATCACGAACCGCGTCCCTGAACTCTGTGTATTTCATGGAGATACCTTTCCTTTCCGGCCCTTCATCTATATCCAGATGCCATCACCTGTGCAAGTTAGCATCAGAAGTGGCGTGCCGGTTCGAATCCTCTACGGAGTGCCAGGATTTAGATTTCCTGTAAAGCCTTCAGGAATTGCTTCTGTTCCATGGAAAGAACTGTTTCCAGGGGCAATCCACCTCTGCCTATCAGTAACATCTTTGCTCTGGGGTACTTTTTCATGAACAGGTTCATCCCTGATCTTGAGTGCTCTCTTTCTCCGCTGTAACATTCAATTCCAATAAGCTTGTCTGTGCCTGAAAGGACGAAGTCCAACTCACTGTCTCCAGCATTCCAGTATCCCAGCTCAAGGCCTGGAGTTTGAGAAACACAGCGATAAAGAAATCCTCCCAGAGAAGTTTCCGCTATTCTGCCCCGGATTTCAGGGTGACTTTTTAGAGGGATCTCATTAACTCCGGGAACAGCAGTTGCCAGAGCAGTGTTCAGGGGCAGCAGTTTAGGGCTTGAGGCCCGCTGTCTCACAGTGCTGCCGGAATACTTCTGAAGACCCGCCACAAGCCCGGCACCTTCCAGAAGGTTCAGATAGTGAGCCAGGGTCGTTGTGTTGCCTGCGTCCTGAAGCTGCCCCAGCATCTTCGTGTAGGAGACAATTTCACAAGGGTATCGGCAGGCAAGCATGAACAGGTTCCGGAGGAGAACAGGCTTCTCCACCCTGTTCATCATCAGGATGTCCCTTGAAATGGAAGTTTCCATGAGTGAATCCAGGATGTAGCTTCTAAACCTGGGAAAATCATTTACAAGATCTGCAGCTCCCGGATAACCGCCGTAAACCAGATATTGCTCAAAGGTATATCCGAAGGCTTCCTTCATTTCCAAAAAGTCCCAGTGCCCCATCCGGATTATCTCGAATCTTCCGGCAAGACTTTCGGTCAGACCCGCCTGCATGAGGAGCGGGGAGGAACCCAGCAGCACCACCGAGAGGCGTCGGGACCTGTTCTTTTCTCCATCCCAGAGACCTTTGACGGTTTCGGACCAGCCGGGAACTTTTTGTACTTCGTCCAGAATGAGAATGGCCTTGCCACCGGAACTCCCCACTCCGGCTGCATTCCAGCAGGATTCGATCCAACTGCTGTCTCCCGGAGCGGGAAGATCCGCAGAGTTGTAGAATGCTATTCCGCCTTCTTTTTTAACTGTATGCATCACCTGGCGGACCATGGTGGTTTTCCCCACCTGCCTGGGCCCGGCAACAACCTGGATCCTCGCTGGATCTTCTCTCAGCCTTGAGAGCAAAGTTGCATAAGAATTTCTTCTGTACATGCTTCTCCAGTCTACTCATAGTTTTGAGTTAATTTACTCATTACAATGAGTTACCGTCAAGCAACACTCAACTCCATTTATGCATTACCAATTCTGAAAGCGTCCTGTATGGCGTGCCACCATCATAGGCTAGGCAGGGGTCAGCCGATGAACAAAGCCAGACTGCCCTACACAGTTTAGATCCCCACGGCAGTCTGGCTCCGGAGAAGTCAATACCATGCCAGCTCGGAATATACAGTGGATAAGTCCTCATGTTCTCAAGGGTGTGATTGGATTTCCCGGCAGAACAGCAAAGAAGCAAAGCGAAGTGCGCTGCGTGGCCGTTGGATGTTGTCTGGTGGTGCATGATTGGTTTTCCGGGGGGATCAGCTGTCCGTTATGTCTTCAGCAGGCCCCGACAGGCTCTCCCTGGCAAAGAACAGCATATGGATTGCCGGCATTATGAAGAAGTAATGCCAGATGAGCTGTCCTGTGAGAATGAAAAGCACCGTTACCCACGTTGCATACTTGAAAAAGGATTCCGCATGCTTCACTTTCCTGATCATTGCGACATAGAAGATTATAAGCAGCGCCACCTCTACTATCTTAATGTACTTCGTTGTTGTCAGCATAATGATCCAGTACGACAGATTAATTGTTTCTATCTGATATACATCTCTCCATGTGCCGAAAACTCCCTTATAGAACTCCTCCGGCGAAGCAGCCAGAAAGGGTACAACAAGCAGCAGGAACCCGGCTGCTCCGATCAGTGCCGCTTTACTTGCAGCACGGATACCGTAGCGACTCCGCAGAAGCGCAAGATAGAGGGGAAAGAGAATCCATGAAAACTGATATGAAGCGAGGGCCCAGGCGAAAACGACCATTGATGGAATAATTTTCTTTGACAGATACAGCTGGTAGAGAAGAACCATCTGGAAAATGAAAACCGGAAGGTAGATTTCATGCCGGAATATCAGCCATGGATTCAGAAAGAAGATGGCTGCGAACACTGATTGCCGAATCCTGCTTCGCTTTTCAGTGTTGCTGATGAAAACAACAGCAGAGGCAACAAGAAGGATCAGATTCATGTATCTGATATCCATGCCAAGCACAACAGCGGGAAGGTACGAAAGCCACATGCCGGGAAGATAGGTAAGCATGACAGGGTTGAATATGTTGTACTCTATGTAGGGATTTGCTCCGTTAAGGAATCTCTCGGAAGCGGCTTTTATCAGAAGAAGCATATCTGACCGTTCCTGATGAAGAGGGAAATTGATAATACTGTACAGGTAAAGCAAAACAAGGGAACTCACCACCGCCCAGGGAAGGAACTCACCCTTTTTGTATGAAAAAAGGAAAAATGCTGAAGCCAGGCACGCCACAAGCACTAAGACAATACCCGGAATGCTCAATTCATAGTCGAATTGTGCGAACATTCGGGTCTCAAGCAATAGCATACCAATCCCCGCAAGAACAAGAACAAGGATAGCAAAGAGCAGCGCTATGCCTGGATCAGGGGAGCTTCTTCCCGTTCCAGCCCGGCTCCGCTTTTTCGGAACGGGCAGAAAAATGATCTGATGGAATAAAGGTACAGAACAGTTAATGGGAGCAGGATCAGTTGAAACTGAAGGACCGTAATCGATGTTCTAAAAGGATAAAGGAGCCCACCGAGGACGATAGCAAACCATATAGTGTTGCCTTCGTTAAAAGGAAGCACTGCCGCCTGGATGCATAACAATATCCTTTCAATATTATAATAAATAACCATATTCTTATTATATTACTACTTTTGGCCCTACGTCAAGGCTGCATAATTTGGGATATTTATAAAGCAACCATGCATGTCACCATCAGAACAGATACATAGCATCCAATGTCAGTTATTGACTTATCTCTTCATACCTCTCTATGTTCACCATGGAGAACAATGATCGCTGAAGTCAGCAGATCTTCAGGAGGGAAAATGAATGCTTTCTCAGTTTGCATGGTGATCATCGTTGCCGCCTTCGCCGCAACCGATGCGCCACCTGTCACAGGAATATCCCCGCCCCAGGCAGACTCCTTCTGGGACCTTGTCGGTACCATCGAAGTGGAAAACTATGCAGGAAACCCATACTGCGTCGGCTGCGGTTTAGATGGGAACTACCTCTGGGTAACCAACGGAGCCGGTCAGAGCGGAGAGCCAACAGGCCAGATACTCATCTTTGAGGAAAACGGCACATTCGTTACATCCTTCGAGCAGAACAACGCTCCGGGCTGGGGGCTTCGCGACCTCTGCTTCGACGGGACCTATATCTACGGAAGCGTCAGCAGTTCCATCGACTATTACGACACGGCAACCTATGAAAAAGTCGGGGCCTTCATCGGCCCGCAGGATCCCAACAGGGCTCTGGCGTACGACGGCATCTACTTCTATACAGGCAACTTCGGTAACGAGATCTACAGGCTCACGTGGGACGGCGTCAGCGGCTCCACCGCCGGGAGCTCGGTATGGTCCACCGCCGCTACCACTGTTTACGGCGCCGCCTGGGATGCCGTCAACGGCGTCATGTGGGTAACCAGCGCCGACGGTTCAGGAACAGTTGCCCAGCTTGACCAGAACGGCGAACTGATCGATAACTACTACCCTGTCACCGGAGGGACCTACGGCGGAGCCACCATGGGCTCCTTTTCTAGCCCTGTGAACACCCTCTGGATACTCAACCAGGGTGCCACCGACGAGGTATTGGGATACGATCTCAACCCCTGTTCCCCCCTCCAGCGAAACACATGGGGTTCGATCAAGAGCATCTTCTAGACCAGGTCTGTTTCAGGGGGAGGCAACAACGAATCTTGTGTAAAGCTCCCTTGTCCACGAGTGAACAGAGGAGCGAAAATGACCGGAACTCCCGCGGAACAGTTCCACCACCCGTCTTACGATAGCCCATGCGAATCTGCTCAGACAACGAAGATCCCCGCTCCCTTCCGGGAACGGGGATCTTCTCTATGAAATATCCGGAAGTCTACCAGCGGTAGTGGGCGAAGGCCTTGTTGGCCTCGGCCATTTTGTGGGTGTCTTCCTTCTTCTTCACGCTGGAGCCCTCGTTACGGGCGGCATCCATGAACTCTGCGGCAAGCCTCTCGGTGAGGGTCTTTCCCTTGCGGCCCCGGGCATAGCCGATTATCCATCTCATTGCCAGGGCATCCCTTTCCTCCGGGCGAACCTCAAGGGGGACCTGGTAGGTGGATCCGCCTACACGGCGGCTCTTGACCTTCAGTGTGGGACGGACGTTGTTCATGGCCTTGTTGAACACGCCAACGGGATCCTGGCCGGTTTTCTCGGCGATGATGTCGAAGGCGCCGTAGACTATGGATTCAGCGGTGGACCTCTTGCCCTTGAGCATGATGTTGTTGATGAACTTGGCAATAACGAGGTTGCTGAACCTTACGTCTGGAAGGATCTCTCTTCTCTTTGGTCTGTTTCTTCTCATTTATGGCACCCGCTACGCTTCCCGTTTTGTTCCGTACTTGGAACGGCTCTGTTTTCTGCCTTCCACTCCGCTGGTGTCCTCGACACCCCGGATGATGTGGTAACGAACACCGGGAAGGTCCTTAACTCGGCCGCCCCTTACGAGTACCACGGAGTGCTCGTTGAGGTTGTGGCCCTCTCCCGGGATGTATGCTGTAACCTCGAAACCGTTCCGAAGCCTTACACGGGCCACCTTGCGGAGGGCCGAGTTGGGCTTTTTGGGGGTTGAGGTGTATACGCGGGTACATATACCCTTCTTCTGAGGGCAGTTTTTCAGGGCGGGAGCTTCGTTTTCTGTATCTGTCTCTTGCGCCCCTTACGCACCAGCTGATTAATGGTGGGCAATCTTTCTCCTTTCGTGGTCAGCTCGCGCGAGCTGCCGTTTCTCCTGCTGCAGTGAGTGCAACTCTATACATGATTGAACTTTTCGTCAACCTCTGGCTCCGGTTCAGGTTCCGGAAGCAGGGAGCCGTCGGCCATGGAAATTCTGATTCCGCGGTAGTCCCTTGCCCCGGTTCCCGCCGGGACGAGGTGACCCACGATAACGTTTTCCTTCAGACCAAGCAGTGAATCCAGCTGACCGTTTATGGCGGCATCGGAGAGCACTGAGTTGGTTTCCTGGAAGGATGCGGCGGACAGGAAACTGCTGGTTGCCAGTGATGCCTTGGTTATACCAAGCAGCATGACATCACTGGACGCGGGCCTTCTGCCCTGGTTCATCATTTCCATGTTTACCTTGTTAAGGGAGAGCCGGCCGATCCTTGCCCCTTCGAGGAACTGGGTATCCCCGGCGTTCTCCACCCTTGCCTTGCCAAGCATCTGTCGAACAACTATTCCGATGTGCTTGTCGTTTATCTTCACGCCCTGGAGGCGGTAGACCTCCTGTATCTCGTTCAGAAGGTAGTCCTCCACGCTCTCGGTACCCCGAACCCTGAGGATGTCGTGGGGGTCGAGGGGGCCGTCGGTGAGTTTGTCCCCGGCTTCCACATGGTCGCCCTCGCGGACCCGGATGTGCTTCGTGGCCTGGATCTTGAGGTTCGCCTCCTGGCCCTGGTCGCCGGTGATGGTAACGGTTCTCATTGCGGCCTTGATGGGGCTGAGGCTCACCGTTCCGCTTATCTCGGCAATAGCAGCGGCGTCCACCGGTCTTCTGGCCTCGAAGAGTTCATCCACCCTTGGCAGACCGCCGGTGATGTCCCTCTGGAGACCGGCCCTCTTGGGCATCCTTGCAATGTGCACGCCGGTGCCTATCAGCTGGCCGTCCCTCACATGGAGGGTGGCTCCGCTGGGTATGGGGTAAACTCCCTGTACATGGCTCTTGATGAAGAGCTCCACAGGGTCCTGCCCCTGCTGCTTCTGGCGGCCCCGGGCGATTATGTGGCTTCTGAAACCGCCCTTCTGGTAGAAGCTTACCAGAACAAGTATCCTTCCGTTGCTTATCACGTCGCTAAGTCTGAGGATTACCTGCCTGGTGCCGGCGTGGGCCTTGTCGAGGCTGGCCATGGCCATGATGAAGGGGTGCTTCTGGCTGTACTCCAGCAGGGCTTCCATGAACTGGTCTTCCAGCTCTTCGTTCTTCCTGCTGCTGGAAACCGCCAGCTTGTCGGTTATGTCCTTCAGCACCTTGAACTGGGCCTTGTCCTCCTTATTCTTCGCGGTGAGCTTGCCCAGTTCTTCAACTATCTCGCTGAAGGCGGCATAGCTTCCGGTGCCCACCCTGCGGCAGTCCAGGGTGACGAAGGGAATGAGGGAGTCGCTTTTGGCGTGGTTCAGAAGTATGTCGTCGTAGAGGGATGTGGGCCGAAGGGCATTTGTGTCCCGGTAGGTGAACACTATTCTGCCGTTGGAGTTGTCGGCCTCTTCAAGGAGTTCGGTGAATGTGTGAAGCTCCTCTTCCCGTCGTCTGGGTCGTCCCGAGAGAACCACCATGAACTCCGGAAGGATGAAAACATGGGGATGGAGGGTTCTGCTCCGGTCCTCCACGATTATCATCTGCCTGTGCTGTTCGGTGTCTATCTCCTCCTGGAGGGTGACATCCTCTTCGATATCCACATAGTGCACCGAACCGGAATGCTCGCTGACTATGGGATTGCTGAAGGGCTCCGCTATGAAGAGGAGATCTTCCCTCTGAATTTCCTGATCGTCAACCACGGACATTATGGCACCCGGGGCCACCTCGTAGGTGGAGAGGACCTCGCCGTCGATGTCTATGATGTCGATCTGGCCGTTGCGGGAGGCTATTGAACTGGGGTTGCCATCTGAGTCGGTGCCCTTTACCAGGTGTATGTTCCTGAAGCTTATCCTGCCGGGATGCCTGGCCTTGACCTGGTTGTCCTGGCTTCCCTTGAGGACACGCCACCGGTGTGGAAGGTACGCAGGGTAAGCTGTGTACCCGGTTCACCGATGGACTGGGCGGCAATGACGCCCACCGCCTCTCCCTGGGTAACCATTCTGTTCCTGCTGAGGTCCCAGCCGTAGCACTTTGCACAGAGACCCTGCTCGGATTCGCAGGTAAGGACCGAACGGATCTTCACCGACTCGATGGAAAGGGACTCGATGTAGGAGGCCAGCCTGGGTGTTATCTCCGCTCCTGCTTCGCAGATGAGTTCATCGTTTACAGGGTCGTAGACATCCTCGGCGGTCACTCTGCCCACGATCCTCTCGCTGAGCTTCTCTATGACCTTCTCACCCTCTTTAAGGGCGGTTATGTCCCTTCCGCGGATGGTTCCGCAGTCCGGCGAGGTGATCACCACATCCTGGCATACATCCACCAGCCTCCTGGTGAGGTAGCCCGCGTCGGCGGTTTTCAGAGCGGTGTCGGCGAGACCCTTTCTGGAACCGTGGGTGGATATGGAATACTCGATAACGGAAAGGCCTTCCTTGAGGGAACTGATGATGGGTGTTTCGATGGTTTCGCCGATGTCGCCTGAGAGCTTCTTCTTCGGCTTGGCCATAAGACCCCTCATCCCCGCCAGCTGCCTTATCTGCTCCACGCTTCCCCTGGCCCCTGAATTGGCCATGAGGAAGATCGGGTTGAACCCGTGGTTGTCGTGGCTCAGCCTTTCCATCATGGAGTTCTTCACGTCCTCGGTGGACTGTGACCAGATGTCGATGATCTTGTTGTATCTGTCGCTTTCGGTCATCTCACCCTTGCGGGCTGCGAACTCCACCTCGGCAACTGCGTTGGTGCTCTTCTCTATGATCTCCTTCTTCTCACCGGGAATAATCATGTCATCCATTCCCACGGTAAGGCCGCTGATGGTGCTGTAGCGGAAGCCGAGGTCCTTCAGGTTGTCCAGGAAGGTGGCGGTCTGTACCGCTCCGACCTGGTTGAAACACCTGGAAACCATCTGGTTCAGACCCTTCTTGCCGAAGATCTTCTCGTGGGGTTCCGTTACTCCGTTGGCCATTATGAAACCCATTCCCTCGGGAACGATGGAATTGAAGATCACCTGGCCTGGAGTAGTGTAGTCCTTCCAGTACTTGGGAATTCTGCGTTCACCCTTGGAGTTGATCTCGGTGATCCTGTTTATTCCCCGGATCTTTATTCTGGAGTGGAGGTTGACCTTTCCCGCATCCAGGGCTCCGATGACCTCCTCCTTCGAGGAAAAGATCATGCCCTCGCCCTTATCACCGGCCAGGGGCTTGGTTATGTAGTAGGCCCCTATGACCATGTCGTGGCTGGGGGATGCAACCGGTTCACCGCTGGAGGGTTTGAGTATGTTGCGGCTTCCAAGCATGAGAACCCTGGCCTCTATCTGGGCCTCGGCGGAGAGGGGCAGGTGAACAGCCATCTGGTCGCCATCGAAGTCGGCGTTGAAGGCGGCGCAGGTAAGGGGGTGAAGCCTTATGGCCAGACCCTCCACCAGAACCGGCTCAAATGCCTGTATTCCAAGCCTGTGCAGTGTGGGGCCTGTTGAGCATCACGGGATGGTTGGCGATGACCTCTTCCAGTATCGCCCAAACGATCTCTTCCCTCTCCTCCACCTGCTTCTGGGCCATTTTGACCTTGTCGCCGGTTATCCTGGCCAGCCTGGCCACCACGAAGGGTTTGAAAAGCTCCAGGGCCATGGTCTTGGGGAGGCCGCACTGATACATCTTCAGTTCAGGACCCACCACGATCACCGAACGGCCGGAGTAGTCCACACGCTTTCCGAGGAGGTTCTGACGGAACCTTCCCCTCTTGCCCTTGAGAAGGTCGGAAAGGCTTCTCAGGGGCCGCATGCCAGCCCCCTTCACCGGCTTCCGTCGGCTGCCGTTGTCGAGAACGGCGTCAACGGCCTCCTGGAGCATTCTTTTCTCGTTCCTGAGGATAACGTCCGGTGCCTGGAGGTCGAGGAGGCGAAGAAGCCTGTTGTTCCGGTTTATGACCCTTCGGTAGAGATCGTTCAGGTCGCTTGAGGCGAACCTGCCGCCCTCCAGTGGCACAAGGGGTCTGAGGTCCGGGGGAAGAACGGGAAGGACCCTGAGGATCATCCATTCGGGCTTGTTGTCGTTCTTGGAGTTCTCAAAGGCCACGACTTCCTTCAGTCGCTTCAGGTTCTTCTGTCTTCTGCTCTGGGTGGTCTCGTTGGCTATGCTGGTCCGCAGGGTGGCCGCCAGCTCGTCGAGGTCGATCTCCTCCAGAAGCCTGGAGATGGCCTCGGCGCCCATGCCCACGGTGAAGGCGTCGTCGCCATAGGTTTCCCTGGCGGCGTAGTAATCCTCGTCGTCGAGGACCTTTCCCGGCTTCAGGGAGGGGTGCTCGCTGGTTATCACTATGTAGGATTCATAGTAGAGGACCCGCTCGAGGTTCAGATTGGTTATGTCAAGGAGCTTGTTGATCTTCCTGCTCTTGAAGTACCAGATGTGGGAAACCGGTACCGCAAGCTCTATGTGACCCATTCGGCTTCTTCTTACCCTGGAATGGGTAACCTCTACCCCGCAACGGTCGCACTTGACACCCCTGTAGCGGGGCTTCTTGTACCTTCCGCAGCTGCACTCCCAGTCCTTCACCGGTCCGAAGATCTTTTCGCAGAAAAGGCCGTCGGGTTCGGGCTTGTAGCTCCTGTAGTTTATTGTCTCAGCCTTGGTGACCTCTCCGTAGGACCATTCCTTTATGGTCTCCGGTGAGGCGAGGCTTATCCTTATTCCCGAAAAGTCCGCGGGAAATGTGTTCGCATCCCTCAGTGAATGAGAATCAAGCATTACCGCCCTCCCTCTCATCATTCATTTCCAGCTCCACATCAAGGGCAAGGCTGCGCATTTCACTGAGGAGAACGTTGAAGGCTTCCGGTGTTCCCCGGGTCTCCACGTTCCTGCCGTGCACAATGGCCTTGTAAGCCTCGGTTCGTCCGTCTACATCGTCGCTCTTGATGGTAAGCATTTCCTGGAGACAGTGGGATGCGCCGTAGGCCTCCAGGGCCCAGACCTCCATTTCTCCAAGCCTCTGGCCGCCATTCTGGGCCTTGCCGCCCAGGGGCTGCTGTGTAACCATGGCATAGGGCCCTGTGGACCTTGCATGGATCTTGTCTTCGATCTGGTGGGCCAGTTTCAGCATGTACATCTTGCCCACTGTCACCCTCTGGTGGAAGGGGTCCCCGGTCCTTCCGTCGTAAAGGACGGTCTTTCCGTCCCTGGAGTGGCCGGCCTCTTCCAGGAGGTCTGCGATCTTCTCGTTCTCTATGCTGTCGAAAACCGGGGTAATGGCGTTTATGCCAAGGTCGCTGGCGGCCATGCCCAGGTTGGTTTCCATTATCTGTCCAACGTTCATTCGGCTGGGAACGCCAAGGGGATTAAGGCATATATCCACCGGTGTGCCGTCGGGGAGGTAGGGCATGTCCTCCTCGGGGACGATTATGCTCACCACGCCCTTGTTCCCGTGTCTTCCCGCCATTTGTCGCCGATACGGAGCTTTCTTCTCTTGGCTACATAGACCTTGACCAGCTTTATGACGCCGGGCTTGAGTTCGTCGCCCCGGTGCAGCTTGTCTTCCTGGTCCTGGTAGTAGTCGTTTAGCTCCTTCAGTTTGTTCTCGGCGCTGCGGAGAATCCGTCTGGCCCTGTCGTCCACCACCAGGTCCTCCACCAGCTGGCGGTTGAAATCCAGGTCGGTGAAGCTGACCTTCTTGAGGACGCGGGGTGATCTTCCTGCCTCGGGGATGAGCTGTTCTCCGGTGAGGCCGTCAACCAGTGAGGCGGCCTTTTCGCCGGCGAGAACCTTGCGGAGCATCTTGTCGCGGTGCTCGAATAGCCTGTTCTCGGCATCTTCCCTTTCTTCCCTGAGTGCGTCTATCCTGGACTCTATCTCACGGCGGCCCCTTTCGGTGTCGTCCTTCCGGGAGTAGACCTTAACGTCCACCACGATCCCGGACATTCCCACGGGAGCCTTCAGGGAGGTATCCTTCACATCGCTGGCCCTCTTGCCGAAGATGGCCCTGATAAGCCTTTCCTCCGGGGAGAGGTCCTGCTCGCCCTTGGGGCTGACCTTGCCGACGAGTATGTCCCCGGCGCGGATCCTTGAGCCCACGCGGACTATTCCGCCGTCATCCAGGTTACGCATGGCTTCCTGTTTCTCGGTGGAGTTGGGGAGGTCCCTGGTGAGTTCCTCCGGACCCAGTTTGGTTTCCCTGAACTGGGTTTCGAACTCCACTATGTGAACCGATGTAAAGGTGTCGTCCTTGACCACCCTTTCGCTGACCACTATGGCGTCCTCGAAGTTGTAGCCGTTCCAGGGACAGAAGGCCACCAGGGCGTTCACTCCCAGGGCGAGCCTTCCGTTCTTCGTGGCCATGCCGTCGGCAAGGATGTCCCCGGCCTCCACCCTGGCCCCGACGGCCACCATGGGCTTCTGGTTCACGCATGTGTCCTGGTTGGAACGCTCGAACTTCCGCAGTGCGTAGACATCCTCCCTGTCGAAGTCGTATTCGTCGCCGTCGGCCTTTACCACGATGGTTCCCGCGTCGACGCTGGTCACCACACCGGCCCTCTCGGCCAGCACCAGTGCGCCGCTGTCCCGGGCGGCTATTTCCTCCATGCCGGTACCCACCACGGGGTCTTCGGTATAGAGAAGGGGAACCGCCTGGCGCTGCATATTGGAACCCATCAGGGCCCTGTTGGCGTCGTCGTGTTCGAGGAAGGGAATGAGGGAGGCGGAGAGACCCACCAGCTGCATGGGACTCACATCGATGTAATCCACGTCCTCCGGGGTGACCATGGGATAGTTGCTTGCTTTCTTTGCCCGTACCAAAGGTCCCAGAAGCCTGTTGTTCTCGTCGATGGGTGCGTCGGCCTCGGCAATTGTCATCCTGTCCTCCTTGTCGGCGGACAGATAGGATACCTCGTTGGTAACCTTTCCGTTGATAACCCTTCTGTAGGGTGTTTCAAGGAAGCCGAAGCGGTTGATGGAGGCGTAAACCGAGAGTGTTGTGATAAGACCTATGTTGGGTCCCTCGGGGGTTTCCACGGGACACACCCTTCCGTAGTGGGTGTGATGAACGTCCCTGACGTCGAACCCCGCCCTCTCCCTTGTAAGCCCGCCCTCGCCCAGGGCGCTGGTCCTGCGCTTGTGGGTGAGTTCGGCAAGGGGATTGGTCTGTTCCATGAACTGGGAGAGCTGGCTCTGTCCGAAGAAGGAGTTTATCACGCTGGAAAGGGTCCTGGAATTGACCAGATCCTGGGGGCGGAGCTTCTCGCGGTCCTGCTGGCCCATTCTGTCCTTGATGGTCCTGGCCATCCGGGCAAGGCCCTTGGAGAATTCCTGTCCCAGGAGCTCCCCGACGGTCTTGACCCTTCTGTTACCCAGGTGGTCGATGTCGTCGGAAACGTTGGTTCCCTCACGAAGCCGGATGAGGTTGTCCACGATGGAAACAAGATCGGGGACGGTGAGGGTGAGCTTGTCCATGGAGGTGTTTATGTTGAGCCTCTCGTTGAGCTTGTACCGGCCCACTTCGCTGAGGCTGTATCTCTTGCTGTCAAAGAACATGGACCTGAGGTAGCTTCTCGCGTGGTCGAGGGAGGGGGCCTCGGTTCCCCTGAGGGCCTCATATATCCACATGGTGGCCGTGGCCTCGTTCTTCTCTATGCCGGCGCCCAGGGCGGACTCTTCCTTCGCCAGGGTGCGTCTTATGCTGTCAACGCTGTTCCGCTCGTTCCTGGGTTCCAGGAACTTCACCTTGCTGATACCCGCCGCCTGGAGCTTCTCAAGCTTCTCAACGCTCTCCACCGGCTCGTCGCACCTTACCAGTATTTCACCGGTTTCGCCGTCGACGATGTCCTCGGCGAAGGATTTGTGAACGATCTCGGAAACCTTGGACTGCCTCTTCAGAATGGAGGCGAGGTCTTTCTCGGTAACGGGATAGAAGGAGCAGAGCAGTTCGGAATCGGTTCCCAGACCCAGGGCCCGGAGGAGCATGGTTACCGGAATGCGCTTGGGTTTCTTGTCGATATTGGCGAATATGACCTCGTTGTTGTCAAGGGTGAGATCGAGCCAGGAGCTTCTGGGGGATGACCCTTGTGGTGCATATCCGGCGGCCCCTCTGCTGGGTCTTCTCTTCAAAGAAAACTCCGGGGCTTCTATGAAGCTGACTCACGATGACCCGCTCGGCTCCATTGATTATGAAGGAGCCGTTCTCCGTCATCTGGGGAAGCTCGCCCAGGAAGGTGCTCTGGTCCACGGCCATCTTCATAACAAGTGATTCCGTGTCCCGGGTGACGAGCCGCATGGTGGCATTCAGGGGTGCGGAAAACGTAACGCCCCGCTCAACAGCCTCTCTGATTGAGTGTTTCGGGCGTCCGATCTCATAACTGACATATTCCAGAGAGAACTCCTTGGTGGAACTCTCTATGGGAAAAGTATCCATGAATATCTTGTGAAGCCCCTGGGGGAGCCTCTCCTCAGGCTTTACGTCCGCCTGAAGGAAGTTATCGAACGATTCCTTCTGAACTCTTAAAAGATCTGGAACCTGAATCGCGGGCTTTACCCTCGAAAAGTTCCTTACAGGTCTCGCTTTTTTCACTGCCACTCCTCTACACTGCTCCTGTACTGAAATAAAGCGACCTCCGGGCATTGAGGGGCTGAAGGCGGAGGAGGGGCAATCCCTCCTCCGCCGCCGGCTCTATAAACAGTCGACTACTTGAGAGCTACGGTGGCTCCGGCTTCCTCAAGCTGTTTCTTTATCTCTTCGCCTTCGGCCTTTTCGACGCCTTCCTTCACCTTGGACGGAACGCCGTCGACAAGGTCCTTGGCTTCCTTGAGACCGAGTCCGGTAAGCTCACGGACTACCTTGATCACGGCGATCTTCTTGGCGCCGAAGCTTTCGAGGACCACATCGAACTCGCTCTGCTCTTCAGCGGCGGCCTCTCCACCGGCTGGACCAGCTGCCGCCACGGCAACTGCGGGGGCGGCGGCTGAAACGCCGAACTTGTCTTCCATTTCCTTAACAAGCTCAGCGAGCTCAAGGACGGTCATGTTGGAAATGGCCTCGATGACAGCGGCCTTTCTGTCTTCACTCATTGTGTTTCCTCCGTAAGTCGCGGAATTCCCATGAATTCCGTGTTTATTGTTTAGTTGTTTCTACTCTCGGCGGTGGCGTTAACAGCATAAAGGAACTTTCTGATAACACCGCTGGTAACCATGACGAAGCCCTGGAGAGGGGAGTTCATCGAGCCGACCACACGGGCCAGCAGTTCTTCTCGTGAAGGCATTCCTGCAAGATCTATGACCTGTTCGCCGGAGAATGTCCTTCCGGAAACAAGACCGCCCTTGAGAACCGGAACGCCCTTGTTCTCCTTGCTGAATTCCCTCAGGATCTTCGCTGGAGCCACTTCGTCGGCGCAGTAGGCGATGGCGGTGGGTCCGTTGAGGAGCTCGAAGATGCCCTCTTCCGCTTCGACACCTATCTCGTTCAGTGCCCGCCTGAGCAGTGTGTTCTTCACAACGGTGAAGTTCACTCCGGCTTCCCGCATCCGTTTCCGCAGTTCTGTCATCTGCTCCACATTGATTCCGGTGAAGTCGGCGAGAACCACCGCACCGGCTTCCTCTATACCGCTGTTCAGGTGGGTGACTACGGTTTCTTTCTGATTTCTTGAAATGCTCATTACCGTAACTCCCTTCTACCTGAGCAGTGAGCGGACATCGCTTACGTCCACTCTTATTCCTGGCCCCATGGTTGATGACACAGCCATGTTGTTTATGTACCTGCCTTTGAGGAGGCGGGCTTGAGCTGAATGACCTTTTCCATGAAGGACAGGATGTTCTCTTTGAGGGCCTGTTCCTCGAAGCTGGCCTTTCCAACCGGAACGTGAAGGTTACCGGTCTTGTCCACCCTGAAGCTGATCTTGCCGCCCTTGGCATCCTGGACCGCGGTGCCCACATCCATGGTGACCGTTCCGGTCTTGGGGTTGGGCATGAGCCCCCTGGGCCCCAGCACCCTTCCAAGCTTTCCAACCACGCCCATCATGTCCGGTGAGGCTATGACCACATCGAACTCGAGCCAGCCGTCAACTATCTTCTGGGCGGTTTCCTCGTCGCCGATGTGATCGGCCCCGGCTTCCTTTGCCTCCTCGGCCTTTTCGCCTCTGGCGAAGGCCAGGACACGGACGGTTTTACCGGTTCCGTGGGGAAGCATGCAGGTTCCCCGTACGACCTGATCACTGTACTTGGGATTCACTCCGAGGTTAAGGGCCACCTCGATGGTCTCGTCGAACTTCGCCGTGGCCAGCTTCTTGATGGAGGCAACGGTTTCGTCCAGTGTGTAGTTCCTCTGTCTTTCGATGGTTTCCCTGGCCTTCGCGAACCTTCTGCTCTTAGCCATCAACCACCTCCAGGCCCATACTCCGCGCTGTTCCGGCGATCATGCTTGTGGCAGTTTCGTCGGTGGCGGCGTTCAGGTCCTTCTTCTTAAGTTCGGCGATCTCCCTGCACTGTGATACAGTGACCTTTCCAACCTTTTCGCGGTTGGATTCGGCAGATCCCTTGGCCAGTCCCGCTGCCCGTTTAAGAAGAACGGAAGCAGGCGGGGACTTCAATACGAAGGTAAAGCTTCTGTCTTTGTAGACCGTAACTACCGCAGGATGATAAGGCCTTCTTTGCCCTGGGTTCGGGCATTGAAATCCTTACAGAAACCGGCCAGATTAATACCGTACTGACCGAGAGCCGGGCCCACCGGTGGTGCCGGTGTTGCCTTGCCTGCAGGAAGCTGAAGCTTTACCACGCCCAAGACTTTCTTGGCCATGGTAACTCCTTTCCTCTGCCGCCCCTCCCCTTACTGGAGCGCGCAGTAGTATGCCGGGAAACGATTTACAGGAATGAGACCCCGGCAGCCTCAGACCATTCTTACCTGTTTGTGATCTATCTCCACCGGGGCCTTGCGACCGAATATGGTGAAGATGATCCTTACCTTGCCCCGTTCGGGGTTTACCGATTCCACCACTCCGGTGAAGTTCCTGAAGGGGCCGTCGGTAACCCTGACCGTCTGTCCGACCTTGAACTGTATTCGGACGGTTTTCCGCTCTTCCGTGCCCTCGGTCTGACCCATGATCCGCTTGATGTCGGTGTCGGTGAGGGGCACGGGCTTCCCACGGTTCATCGGGGGAAATCCGCTGACATTGCTCATGGCCCTTATGTCCATGATCATCTCGTCTGAAAGCTGGAGCTGAACGAAAACATAGCCGGGATAAAGCTTTTTCTTTCTTGTGTAATCCTTGCCGTTCTTCCGGTGGGTGATCTCTTCGGTGGGTATGAGGGTCTTTCCCACCTGCCGGGATACTTGCGCAACAGCTGTCCTTCAAGGAACTTGGCAACCCTCTGCTCATAACCGGAGAAAGAGTGTACAACATACCACCTGAGGTTTTCACCGCTGTTCTCTTCTACCCCTTCAACAACATTCTCTGCCGGTTTTTCAACAGTCATTCAATTGCCTTTCCCTGCCGTCTGCCCATCAGCCAAGAAGCTTTATAAGCCCCGTCATGGTGATGGCGGTGATCTTGTCGATGATGAAAATCCAGGCGGCAACCACTGCCACCGCTCCGATCACCACCCAGGTTGATGAAACAGCTTCGTCCCTGCTGGGCCAGACCACCTTGGTAAGCTCGGCCCTGACCTCGCCCAGGAAGCCCACGGCAATTCGCCACCATCTTACCGGCAGGCTTGCATCCTTTGCAGCCTTTGCGGCCATTTCTCCATCCTTTCAGTCACAGCAATGAAGAGAGGTTGGCAGGGCAGGAAGGACTTGAACCCTCAACCCCCGGATTTGGAGTCCGGTGCACTGCCAATTGTGCTACTGCCCTGCGGCCTCTCTTCACAAGCCGTTCGTACTGCTATTTGCCTTCGCGGTGAAGGGTGTGCTTTCTGCAGAAGCGGCAGTACTTCTTCAGTTCCATCCGCTCGGGATGGGTTCTTTTATTTTTGGTAGTGGTGTAGTTCCTGCGCTTGCACTCGGTGCAGGCCAGTGTTGCTATTATTCTCACCGCTTACCTACTTCACGATCTTTGTAACGACTCCGGCGCCTACGGTGCGTCCGCCTTCGCGGATGGCGAAGCGGAGGCCCTCCTCCATGGCGATGGGAGTTATGAGCTCAACGGTCATTTTGATGTTGTCGCCGGGCATGACCATTTCCGTTCCCTCGGGAAGGCTGATGCTGCCGGTAACGTCGGTGGTCCGGAAATAGAACTGGGGCCTGTAGCCATTGAAGAAAGGCTTGTGGCGACCGCCCTCTTTCTGACCCAGAATGTAGGTCTCACCCTCGAAAACGGTGTGGGGGTAATGGAGCCGGGCTTGGCTATGACCTGACCGCGCTCGATCTCGTCCTTGGCCACACCCCTGAGGAGAAGGCCCACGTTGTCGCCGGCCTGGCCATCGTCGAGTATTTTTCTGAACATTTCCACACCGGTGCATACGGTGCCCCTTGTTTCACGGATACCCACGAGTTCGATCTTGTCCTGGGTGTGGACAACGCCACGCTCGATACGGCCGGTTGCAACGGTGCCCCTGCCGGGAATGGAGAACACGTCTTCCACCGGCATGAGGAAGGGTTTGTCGGTGTCGCGCTCGGGGGTGGGGATCCACTCGTCAACGGCTTCCATCAGCTCATAGATGCACTTCGCGTCTTCGTCGTCCGGGGAACCGTTGGAGTTCAGGGCCTTGAGGGCGGAACCGCGGATGATGGGGCTGTCGGACTCGAACTCATACTTCTCGAGGAGTTCCTGAACTTCCATTTCCACAAGGTCGATGAGCTCGTCGTCGTCAACCATATCCACCTTGTTGAGGAAGACAACCATACGGGGAACGTTAACCTGGCGGGCCAGGAGCACGTGCTCTTTGGTCTGGGCCATAACACCGTCGTTGGCGCCGATAACCAGGATAGCGCCGTCCATCTGGGCGGCACCGGTGATCATGTTCTTGATGTAGTCGGCGTGACCGGGGCAGTCTACATGAGCATAGTGCCTGTTCTCGGTCTGGTACTCCTGGTGGGAGGTGGCGATGGTTATACCCCGTGCCTTTTCCTCGGGGGCGTTGTCGATCTGGTCGAAGGCCACGTACTTGACATTTTCGTTCTGCGTGGCGAGGCACTTGGTGATTGCCGCGGTAAGAGTTGTCTTACCGTGATCAATGTGACCAATGGTTCCCACATTCACATGGGGTTTGGTCCTCTCAAACTTTTCTTTGGCCATGAGCTACTCCTACTCTCGGCAAGGGTTTACGCCTTACGGCTGATTTCCGATTCCTCTTTCACACACTGCAACCGTCCGGCTATGGAGCCCACGAGCAGGATTGAACTGCTGACCTCGTCCTTACCAAGGACGCGCTCTACCGACTGAGCTACGTGGGCGACCATCATCTGAACGTCGCTACGGCCGTGGAGCGGGAGACGAGGTTCGAACTCGCGACCCTCAGCTTGGAAGGCTGATGCTCTGCCAACTGAGCTACTCCCGCTCGGACCGTGGTGGCGAGGGGTGGAGTCGAACCACCGAAGGCATCCGCCAACAGATTTACAGTCTGCCCCCTTTGACCACTCGGGAACCTCGCCACAAGTCATTTATGTACTGACGCTTACGCGCATTTTCACCCCTGGAGCTGGCGATGGGACTTGAACCCGCAACCTGCTGATTACAAATCAGCTGCTCTGCCAATTGAGCTACGCCAGCGCAGGACAGCGATAATACTACGGCCCTCCCTGGCCGTCAAGGTACGGAACCGCTAAATTCCCATCACTGTCTGATGCGGGATTTTTTCTTCATAATTCGCACCAGGGCTGAAAACTATACTCCTGGATGGAGGGTGTCAATAATATGAGAATCAAGCTGATCATCCCGGTTTTATCCGGTGCTTTTCTCCTTCTCGCCGCGGGGTGCGGGAGGGCTCCCGTTCCGGAACTTGAGATGGTTCCGGGAACCTCCCTTATACACATACATATTGAAAGCGGCTTCAATTCCCGGGCCATGGAGCTGGCCGGGGAAGGTTTCAGGGGCTTTCTGCTGGTGGATTCCCTGCTGAAATCAGGCCCGGTGGGCGTTTCCCTGGTGGGAATAGACATCACCTCCCTGGAACCCCAGCTCCTGATCCTTTCCCGGGACGTCTCTGTGGAATACACCACCGCCCTTGCCGCAAGGCAGCTGGACCTCGACCCCAGACAGGAGGATTCAAGGGTAGACCTGGTCTCGGAACAGGGGTACGCCAGGGCATCGGTTTCCGAAAGGAACGGATGGACCGCCCTTTACATAGGCCCGGCTCCCCACGTTACCATGGAGAGCTGGCTTGAGCTTGACAAGGAAAACTCCCTGGTGGCCGACGAAGCCCTTACCGGAATAATTCCCGAAGGGACCCAGATAACGGTGCTCTTCCCGGGGAACCTCTTCGGATTCCTGTCCCTGCTTCCCCTGGAGCGGCAGATAGGCTGGTGGCCGAGCTACAAAGAGGCCACCGCCGTCATACGGCCGGCTGCGCTTGTGCTGGGCCTGAGCTGGCCGGAACCCCCGGAGGACAGCATACACGCCGTTCTCAACGTTGCCCGGCGGCAGGGCGGCACCGTATCACTCTCGATGGAAATGCAGGATTCCGGAATAGACGCCGACAGCGCCTTCGCACTGCTTCTGAACACGCTTGAGGGGATGTACTGATGGCTGAACCGCTTATTTCCGCCCGGTCCATAGTGAGAAGATTCGGGGAAATGCCCGTGCTCCACAGCCTCGACATAGACCTCCAACCCGGAGAGTTCTGCGCGATTACGGGAAAGAGCGGCGCGGGAAATCCACGCTGCTGGGCATTCTTGGCACCCTGGACATGAAGTACGAAGGTACCCTCACCATAAGGGGAACCGATGTGAGGAAGTGCTCCTCCGGTGAACTCTCGAAGCTCAGACGGGAGTCAATCGGGTTCATCTTTCAGGACTTTCATCTGCTGCCCAACCTCCCGGCCATCGACAACATTCTGCTGCCGGCGGTGTTCAGCGGCACCGACAGCCCCGGGGTGAGGAAGGGGGCCGCCGGAGTCATGGAAACCCTGGGACTTCGGAACGACCTGACCCCCTCCCGCTTCCTCTCCAGGGGAGAAAGGCAGCGTGTGGCAACCGCCAGGGCACTGGTCAACCGGCCGGATATCCTACTGGCAGACGAGCCCACCGCCAGTCTCGACGAGAAGAGCGAGAACGATCTCTTCGACCTCCTTGATTCCCTCCGCAGGGAAAGAGGCTTCTCCATAATAGCCGTGGTTCACTCCAGAATGGTACTCTCCCGGGCGGACCGGGTGCTGGAACTCCAGGAGGGGGTGCTCCATGAAAAACATGCGTAAGGCGGTATCCCTCTGGAACAGGGGTCACTGGAGGGACTACATCTTCAGCCAGGGAATGCTTCTGGTGGCAGCCCTCCTGCTCGTTTTCTTCATATCCATAGGTCTGGGCGTCGGGAACATCCTTCAGCGATTCCTCTCAACGGACCTCCCGGAAGAGCAGGTGCGAATAACACCCTGGGGGTTCAGGCCGGTTTCTTTCAAACGGAAAGGGGCGGGGCGGAAATTACCGATGAAGCCCTTGATTCCCTTCTGGCGCATCCTCTTGTGGCCAGAATAGACCCGCAGGTTTACGCCCATGTTCCCGCATACCTCCGAGGCCTCCTGGGGGAAGGAACTACTACACCGACATAACACTCGAGGGGGTAACCGAGGCATTCGTTCCCGACTCACTGCTTGTTTACACGGACTGGAGCTACACATTGCAGGACAGCTCCTCCAAACCCCTTCCTATCATTCTCAGCGAAAATCTCCTCATCCTCTACAACGCAGGCTTCGCCGAGTCCAGCGGCCTGATGGGCCTTACCCCCGAAGGGTTCTGGGCCTGGAATGCAGGGTAAACGTGGGAAGCAGTTCACTGGCTTCACTCCAGGCCCCCCGGTGAACATCAGGGCCGAGATAGTGGGCACATCCCGGAACACCGCCCTCTTCGCCCTGGCGGTTCCCATCGAGTTCGTGGAACAGGTTAACTCCATCTATCTTCCCGATGAGACCCACGCCTACAGCGCCCTGATGGTTACCGCCACCCGTGCCGAGGATGTTCCCGAGATAGTCCGCTACGCGGAATCCATGGGTTTCAGGCGGAAACCGCCGGGGATAGCCCAGAAGGCGGAACTCCTGGTGGGGGTTGTCATAGCCGCCCTTGGCGCCCTGGCGGCGGCAATACTGGGTTCAGCGGTTGCCAGTGCCATACACACGCTGGTAGCCGACCTCAAGAACCGCTCCTACGCCCTGGGTGTTCTTGTGGCCCTGGGAACAAGAAGGGACAGGCTGGTTTCCATATTCGCCTTCCAGATTTTCCTGATGTCCCTGGTCACCACCGTGACCGGAGGCCTCCTGGGATGCGGGCTGGCGGCACTGGTCAGCAGGGCCATGCTCAGCCTCATCCCGGCGCTTGCCATCGCGGTGAGCTCACTGGCGGTGTTCCCGGTGGGGTGGTTCGCCGCCGGCCTGGGTCTGGTCCTGGCCACATCAACCCTGTCCGCATGGTTCTTTTTCAAGAAAATACTGTCCACGCCTGTAACCGAACTGCTCAGGCGCTGAAAGAGGGGGATACATGAATACCGCCGCACTGGTACTTATGCTGGCCGCCGTTTCCGTCACCCACGCCCAGTATCCGGACACATTCCTGGGCTCCCTTTCAATGGGGAACGGGTTCGCCGACATCTGCATCTCTCCAGATGGCGACCGGGCCTACGCGGCGGTGGGCTTCGGCTTCGCCGCGGTTGTGGATATCCAGGGATACGATGAATTCACCCTTTTACAGCTTCTGCCCATCGATGGAGAGCCCGGAGCGGTTCAGTGCGATGAGACCGGTGAAATCCTCTATGTGAGCGATTCTGAGAACGGCCTGGTGCATGTGGTGAACACCGCTTCGCTAACCGTGGAATACTCCTTCCCCACTCAGCCGGACCCGGTGGACATGCTGCTGGTTCCCGGCCTTCACAGGATATTCCTTTCCCATTCCCAGGGTATGATAACCGTGATAGACACCGAAACCGGCTACCCCACCGAAGTATTCTGGGCGGGTGAGGCCCTTAACGGCCTCTGCATCACACCGGACGCCACATTTATCTGCGCCCCGGATAATGGAAGCTCACAGGAATCCGTGATAAACCCCTCAACCGGCTCGGTGAACAGGGTGACCAGCGGAATGGACAGCAGAAGCGCGGCGGTATCCTCCAGCGGATCAAGGCTCTTCCTCTCCTGTACCGCCTGGAGCATCATCGGCGTGATGAACACCGAAACTCTTTCAATGGAAACAACCATAACATGCCAGGGTTCGGCCCCGGTATGGCTGGCTTCCCTCCCCGGTCTTCCATTTATCTATGGAGCCCATCCATCGGAAAACCTCCTCAGTGTATATCACACCGAGGATCTGACCCTCCAGGGAACCGTGGATGTGTCCGGAACACCTTCCCGGATCGCCGTCCACCCAGACGGCGAGAGGCTCTTCGTTGTCTGCGGAGGCGACAACAGGTTAAGGGTCTACGGCTTCGACCCCGAAGGGTGGAAACCCAGGAAGCCGGGCTTTCTCTGAACCCAGTGCTCTCCCCGGCAATGCTGCCCTCGGTAAGGGTTACCGCAGGTGAAGGGGGGCCGGTTTCCCTCAGGGGTCACGACCTCACCGGAAGGGTGGTCTGGAGGGGCAACGCCCTTCTGGCACCGGGGGAGTCAAGGAATTTCCAGATAGATCCGGGCTCACCGGGAGTGGTGTTCGTTACCGCCACCTTCCGTGGAGAGACTCGAAGGATCAGGGTGCTGGCGCTATAGCCTGAGGCGAAGATAGAGTTCCGAGTCCAGGTTCTCCCAGCTCTCTACCACCGGTGTTCTGGTGTAGTCAAGGGATGTTCCGAAGATCAGGGAAAGGGGGCCCGGGAGGCTGAACTCCAGTTCACCCACTCCGTTGGCCACCAGTCCTCCGGTGTCCTCAGGCGGAATGTAGACCCCCCCGGAAATCCACAGAGAGGGCAGCCAGGAGATCTCGGTACTGGCCCAGACGCTGAGACTGAGGTAAACGGTCCATTCGTTGGTCCGTCCCTGGTCACCGCTCCATTTTGTGTTCACAAGGCCGGCGCCGGTTTCCGGGGCGAACCATATCCAGGAAGCCGGCCAGCTCTTCCAGCCAGCGGCCAGATAGGAGCTCACCTGCCATGGGCGCACAGTGAGGGGCTGTCTGTCCCAGCTGCTCCGTCCCCCGGCGTAGAGGTGCCGTGAGAGGAAATGTTCCGCGGAGAGGGAAGCCCATGCGGTCCGGCGAAGGTCCCTGTCATCCTTGATCTCCGCGGTACCGCTGGTTTCCAGGGTTACAGAGCTTCCCCTTTCGCCGTAGTTGAGGGACAGGCTGCCTCCGCCTCCGTAGTTCTGCTCGTCAACATTCCCGCCGGTCCTGGACAGGTTGAGCCAGAGGCTCCAGTCAATTTTCCGGTTCATGCTCCTTCGCCTGGCCGGGTCATAGCTTTCTCCGGAATGTAGCGAAGCCTGTCTTCTGCGTATCCGTAGCCGGGCTGTATTCGAAGGGCCTCCAGGTATCTGTCGGCGGCGGCGGATGGATCTCCCCGGTTCTCCTCTATGAGACCCAGGTAACATATGGCGTATACCGACAGGGGATCCCTGGAAACTACCCCGGAAAGGATGGCCTCCGCGGTGTCCAGGTTGTCGTTGAAAAGGTGGGCTTCCGCAAGGGCCGTGGCCACATCGGGGTTCTCCGGGTTAGAGGAATACTCTTCGGTGAGCAGGTCTATTGATTCGCGATACATGCCCAGGTCAAAGAAGTAGTTAGCTATGCTCACCGAATGTTCCGGGGTTCTCAGGGGTGACTCGGCGGCAGCCAGGTAGCAGTCCCCCTGCCTGTCCTTCTCCCCGAGCTCCTCAAAGAGCTCCCCCAGGCTGATAATGTCCCATGGATCATCGGGAAGGGGATCCGCTGCAAGGTCAGCGAAGCTGGCGGCCCTGGCCATGAACCCGCCGTAGAGGCGTCCCAGCCGGCTCGCACCCACACGCCGGGGTAGTCGGCTGACACGGTTCCACGGAGGTTCCGGAACCCGGTATGAGGGCCATCTCCCCCGGCGACCAGCAGTGTATCGCCCCCCCCGTGAAAGACAGCTGTCCAGGGCGGCAATGGCGGAAGAATCATCCCCGGTCATGGACAGTGACCTTGCCAGCCCCAGCCACCCGGTATAGTCCCCGGGGTCAAGTTCCACCGCCATGCGGAAGTACACCGCCGCGGAATCCGGGCGTCCCATTTCCGCCAGTACCGCGGCAAGGCTCCTGGCTATCCAGGGATCCGGTTCCGAAAGGGTTTCCAGGGCCAGGGAGAACCACCGGGAGGCGGCGGGGAGATTGTCCTGAATTCTGTAGATGTCGCCCCTGCGCTGCCAGCCGTAGAGGTACTGGCCGTCCATCTCCAGGGCGGTCTGGTAGGCCTCGGAGGCGGAGTCGTACTGCCCCAGGTTCTCACGGACATATCCCAGCTCGCCGTAGAGCCACGGGTCCGGTGAAAGCTGGACGCACTTCTCCAGGCTAATTCCGCCGAATGCAGGTCATCGAGGCCCTCGTATACGAAAACAAGCTCCTGCCAGGCCTCGAAGAGATCCGGGGAGAGGTCAACCGCCCTTTCCAGGAGCTCCGCGGCTTCCTCCGGGCTGGAGCCGCTTCTCAGTCTTCCAAGGAAAAAGAGTGCATCGGGGTCATCGGGATCAAGCTCCAGTAACCTCTGGAACAGACTGTCGGCCATTGCCGTGCGTCCCTGGGCGAAAAGCAGCTCCCCAAGCCCCTTGAGGGCCCTCTGATGGTTCGGATCCGTCTCCAGGATCTCCCTGTAGACCTTGATCGCCCCGCCGTCCATGCCCATGGCCCGGTACAGGGAGGCAAGGTCTGCCAGTGCCGGTGTGTTGGAGGGTTCGAGTTCGACCACCTCCCTGTAGGCCTCCGCCGCGGCAGAAAGGGAACCCGCCGCCTCCAGGGCCGCGGCATACTGGTGTCTGAGGGGCACGGAGCCCGGCTGAAAAACCAGGGATTGGCGGGAAACATCCACGGCCATTTCCGGGCTGCCCATATCCATGTATGCCATTGAGAGGGTAAGCCAGGCAGGTCCGAAGGATGAATCGGCGGCAATGGCCGCCGAGGAATGGTCCACCGCCCCCTGAAGGTCGGTGAGGGAGAGAAGCCAGTAGGCGTAGATCTCGCTGAGCACCGGATCGGTCTCCCCGGCAAGGATGAAAGCCCTTGAGAACAGGCTGTCCATGAGGACCGTGTCCCGGGACATCCTTACCAGTGCCAGGGCGGTCCAGCCCCGGTGATCGTTGCTGTCCGCCGCCACGGCGGCCAGTGCCGGGGGAAGGGGATCCCCGCCGCCGCTTCCGAAACGGGAAATGGCCAATGCCGCCAGTTCCCCGGGATCTTCCATGGGATCCGCCATGATCGAGGTCATTTCGCTCCAGTTCATGGAGGAATACTCGGCGTACCACAGTGAGGGCCATGCCAGGATCATCAGCAGAAGCGCCGTCAAAAAACTACCTCCTTACACGCCGCCGGGATCACAGCAGTGCATAGTATCGGCCATGGTCGGTGTTTCTCCAAGGGACACCTCTCATGTGAAGAAATGAACTGCTATCCCGGCTGCGGCCACCGCCCAGCAGTACCAGGCGAAGCCCGAAGCCTGCCCTTTTTACAAAGCGCACCAGAACCGAGAGGGCAAGGAAACCCACCAGGCTGAAACGGCAAAACCTGCAAGCAGTATTCCCGTGGGAACGGTCCACTCCGCAGCGGGGAGCTCTTTCACCGCCGCCCCGGTTATTGCCGGAATGGCCAGAAGGAAGGAAAACCGTGCCGCCTCCTCCCGGGAGAGTCCAGTGGCCAGCCCGGCGGATATGGTGATCCCTGAACGGGACACACCGGGAAAAAGTGCAATGGCCTGGGCAAGCCCCACCCTTGCTCCCTGGCCCATGGAAGCCCTTTTATCAGCGGAACCGGAGCCGCCGTTGCCGAAAATGAAAAGGACCCCTCCGGTGAAGGACAGGGCAAGGGATACGAAGAGAACACTCTGGAAAAGCCCCTCGATGAAGTCCCCCGCAAGGATCCCGAGAACCGCCACCGGAACCGTTGCCAGGACCAGTGTGAGACAAAGCCTTATGCTGGAGGGATCCCGGCGGACCACCCCGGAGGCAATACCAATAATGTCCCTTCCGTAGAAAAGGAAGACCGCCACCAGCGTTCCCAGGTGAAGGATTATGTTGAAGGCCAGTCCGCCGTCGGGGACCTTCATCAGGGAAGAGGCCAGGGCGAGGTGTCCGGAGCTGGAAACGGGAAGGAACTCCGTAAGCCCCTGTATCAAAGCAAGGAACAATGATTCGGGGTATGTCATTCTATGAACTCCCTGTGCAGTTCACCAAGGGCGATATCCCGGCGGTCAAGCCTACCAGGCGCTTATGGTGGCATGGGAGTCAACCGTTTGCAGGGCATCGGTACCCGCCCGGTGGAGGGCTTCGCAGAACCTCGCCATGACGCCCCTGAGGCCGTGCATGCCGGCTCCCACGATGGACACCTTCACACAGGGACTCACCGTGGTGTACTCAAGGCCCATGGAATCCAGAAGGATCCCCACAGCGCCGGCTGAATCAACTGGAACGGTGAAGGAGACGGTGCACCGGTGTACACTGAACATGTCCATGGATACGCCGCTGTCCGCAACGCTTCTGAAAAGCCCGGCGAAGAAGGCGGAGGGGCTTCCGGAGCCCTGGACGGTGAAGCCGGTCACCACGGGACCGGAGGCTACTCCGACAATGTATCTGGTGTCCTCCAGGGCTCGGGAAGAACATCGGTGACCACCTCTCCAGTGGCGAAGGACCGCACCCTGAGGGTGAGTCCCGCGGAAAGAGCCGCCTCCGCCGCCCTGGGGTGCACAACCTTCGCACCCTGCCATGCCATCTGTCTGAGGTCCTCGGCGGAGATCCTCTTTATCCTTTTTGCCGAGGGTACTTTGTCCGGGTCGGCGGTGAAGACCGAATCCACGGTCTTGAAGAGCATTACCTCTTCGGCCTTAAGGGCCACGCCCAGGACCACCGCTGTGGTGTCGGTCCCCCCCCTGCCCAGTGTGTTCAGGTGCCCCATCGGGGCCTGGCCCTGGAAACCGGCTATGACCACCGCGCGGTTTTCCTCCAGGCAATCGTCTATCCTGGCCGTATCCACGCTCACAATCCTTGCGTCGCCGGAGACGCCGTCGGTGGATATCCCTGCTTCCCATCCGGTAAGGGCCTCCGCGGGGATCCCTGCATCCCTCAGGGCGGCGGCCATGATAATAGCGCTTATGACCTCACCGCAGGCCATCAGCCTGTCCTTCTCAAGGCTGGTGGATTCCCCGGGCAGAAGGCCCAGCAGGGTATCCGTGGCATAGGGGTCGCCCCGGCGCCCCATGGCGGAAACCACCACCACCAGCCGGTCGGTTTCCTCCAGTAGTTTCCCGCAGTGGTCCACCGCCCGTTCTCTGTTCTCTTCGGTTTCCAGGCTGGTTCCGCCGAACTTGGCAACCACCAGCTTCTTTCTCTCAGCCAAGACCCTTCTCCTTATGATTGGCCGCGGTTTCCGCGAGGTTCGTGAATTCCCTGGCGGTATCCGCCCATGTATAAAGGCTTTCAGCCCTTTTCAGACAACTTTCGGACATTCTCTCCCTGAGCTTCGCCCCGGTTATAAGCTCCCGAAGACGAAGGGCGCACAGAGCGGCGTCCCCCGGGGGAACAAGGAACCCCTCCACCCCGTCCTCAACTATTTCCGGAACCGCCCCGGCCCCGGCGGCCACCACCGGCATCCCGGACTGAAGTGCCTCGGCCACCGCCATTCCGTAGCCCTCCCACCGGGACATATTGGCGAGTATGTGACCGTTACTGTAAAAACCTCGAAGTTCCTCCTGTGTCAGGTGGCCATGGAGGGATACCCTTCCGGATATCCCCGATGAGCCAGCCAGTTCCCTCACCCGGCTGGCGTAGCCGGGATCGGCGGATTCGTCGCCAAGGATATGAAGCCGGAAGCTGAGGTCTTCCAGCCGGGCGCAGCTCTCCACCAGGGTCAGCTGATCCTTCCTGGGACAGAGGGTGCCCACGGAAAGTATTTTCACCGGTGTCTCCCGAAGCCCGTAGGGTGTAACGGGAAAGGGAGTGTAGCCCGGGGGTATCACAGCCATTTTCCAATGGGGATCCCCAGGGAAGCCACATCCCTGGCTGTGCTTTCGCTGTTCACCCAGATCCTGTCCCCGGCGCCAAGGAACCATCTGACAATGCGCCTCCGGCCCCCTGAAACGCCCTGGTCCCGGTCGTGCCACTCGAGGTGATGCACCATGTACAGAACCGGAAGCTTTTTCAGGGTGAGAAGCAGGCGTAGGGGGAACATGAAACTGTAGCTCTTGCTCACGATGAGGAGGTCCGGGGGGTGTTTCAGAATATGCCCCAGAACGTGCAGCGACCCCGGAGCCTTGAACCCCGCACCCCGGGCGGCACAGTTCTCCAGTGAAGGGCGGAAACGGTGTGGCCGGCCTTTTCCAGGGCCTTCACCATTCTGAAGTTGAAGGCGTAGCCCCTGTGCTGTGGTCCCGCAAACCGAGCATTACGAAAGTTATCTTCAATGGACCCCCTCTTCCGGGCTTTCTCCCGGGACTGCAAAGTATAGCCAAGCGGCGGATTAAAGTCACATTATCCCTGTGCCCCCCTGCTCCACGGTTCCGTGCTGACCGGTTATGTTTCAGGGGTACCGGAAGAAGGAGGGATCAGGTCTTGTCAGGGAAACATGTATGCATGGTGGTGAAGAACCGCCTGTCCACAGACGCAAGGGTAAAGAAGGAGGCCGCAGCCCTGGCAGGGGACGGCTGGAGGGTAACGGTGATCGCAATGCCGGAAAAGGGTTCCCCGGAAAGGGAAACCCGTGGAGGCATAGGGATAATCAGGCCCCCGGTTTATTCCCCACGGAAGCAGAGGCTCAGAGAAAGGGTTTCCGGAGCCTCCGGCCCGGAAGACCCCTCACTCAGGGCCAGGGTTCTTCGAGGAATAAGGAAGGATCCCCTGAGAAGGTTCGTGGCAGACCTGCAGAGGGACATCCCCTGGGAACTGAGGCTGCGAAGGGCCGCCATTGAAACAGGGGCCGATGTCTACCATGCCCACGACCTCGACACACTTGAGATATGCGGCATTGCCGCTGAAAGCACCGGCGCCGGTCTTGTCTACGACAGCCACGAGCTGTGGCTGGAGTCATCCAGGTTCCTGATCGCCACCAATCCCCTCAACCGTCTCCGTCTTCGGCGGATCGAAGGCCGCTATCTTCCCCGGGCGGATGCCGTGATCGCCGTTACCCCCCTAAGGGGGCGGGAGATGCGGAGGATGTACCCGGCAATGAAAAGGCTGGAGATAATAGAGAACGCCCCGGAGATACTCTCGGAGCCCCCGGCCCCGGGGAGGCTTCGCAGGATGACCGGCATAGAGGACGACAGGCTGATAGCCCTTTATCAGGGGGTTCTCTGCCTGAAAGGGGCCTGGAGGAACTCCTGGCCGCCGCGGGGATGTGCCGTCGCCGGGATGTCATGTTCGTTATAGTGGGCATGGATTCCTGGAACGGAACCCTCCAGAGGATGGCCCGGGATGCCGGTCTATCGGACAGGGTGGTGTTCCTTCCCCCGGTACCCTCCGAGGAGCTGCCGGAACTCACCGTGGACGCCGACATGGGCTTCATACTCTTCCAGAACACATGCCTGAACCATTACTACTCCCTGCCCAACAAGCTCTACGAGTACATGATGGCGGCGGTGCCCGTGATCGCCAGCGATTTTCCGGAACTGAGCAGGGTGATAGGGGAAACAGGCTGCGGCATTACCGTTGACCCGGAGTCCCCCGGGGCAATATCCTCAGCTGTGGACTCCCTGGCGGCGGACCCCGATGGAAGGCGTGCCATGGCCGCCGCGGGAAGGTCCGCGGCCCTGGAGGTTTACAACTGGGAGCCACAGAAGGAGAAACTCATGGAACTCTACAGTGAGCTGGCGGAACGGTGAAAAAAAGGCGATACTCCTCACCTATACCTTCCCCCCGCTTTCCACCGGAGGGACTCCGGTGGTACTCAACATGTGCCGCTACCTTCCGGATTACCAGTGGGAGATCATTCCCGTAACCGTAAAGAACCCCAGGGGGATGGGCCTCGACGACACCCTTCTTCAGGAGGTGCCCGGGAACACCAGGGTGGTGAGGGTTCCCCACGGGAAAAAAACCCCGCCGTTAAAGACCTCCCCGGATGCAGAAAGTGGTTTCCTCGGCAGGGCCCTGGGATTCCTGGCCCACAACTATGTTCTCGTACCGGACAGGCTGATAACCTGGAAAGCCAGGGTGATGCCGGTCCTGGAGGACCTCATCCGGCGGGAACGGCCCCACTGCATGATCTCCTTCGGCCCCCACCATTCCCTGCACCTCATAGCCCGCTCCGCCTGCAGAAGGACCGCTCTTCCCCACATCCCCTATTTCGGGGATCTGTGGCTGGCGGACAGCTATGTGGAGTGGCCAAGCCGGATCAACCGATTCATTGAGGGGCTTCAGGAGAGATCCGTGGTTTCCTCCGCCCGGGGCATCATAGCCACCACCGAGGGCTCCGCCGGCTATTTCGTCAACCGCTACGGCCAACGCTGCCCACCCACCCATGTGGCGGAGAACGCCTACGATCCCCGCCGGTTTCCCCAACCAGCCCCCCCCGCAGAGCGGGGCGAGCATCTAACCGCCGGCTGGACCGGGAATTTCTTCGCCCGGCAGTCCCCGGATGAGCTCCTGAGGGGCCTTGAAATGTTCTACGGCAGGAACCCCGATTCCCTGCTCCGGTTCAGAATGGCCGGGGGTATCGATGACAAATCCCTCCGCCTGCTTGATAAGGCCCCCCTTGCAGGTAAGGTCACCCATGAGGGTCGCCTCCCCTGGAAGGATGTCCCCGGCTTCCAGAGGAGCTGCGACATACTGGTGACATGCCTGAACCCACGCAGGGGAAGTGAGCTGAAGAACTCCAGCAAGACCGCCGAGTACCTCATTTCCGGAAGGGCGGTGCTGGCCATCGCCCCCGAGGGCGACATGACCGAAAGGATCAGGGACTACGGCCGGGGTTACACGGTGGAACCCAGGGCGGACGAGATAGCCCTTGGCCTTGAGAACATCGAGTACCAGTGGAAAACCTCCTCCCTCAGCCTTCCAGCGGATTTCCGGTCCATCGAGGAAAAATTCTCCGCGGTGAGGGTAATGAAGAGGCTCGCCGCCTTTCTCAGCGAAATGGCCGCCCCGTGAGGATACTCTATGTGCTGGGATTCCTCCCCACCTATGTAAAACGGGAGATAGAGGCCCTGTCCGCCGGTGGACACAGGATAAGGGTGCTCCTGCCGGAGAAAAGGGCCCAAAGGCAGACCGACGGCCACTGGCGAAGGATAATCCGCGACCCCGGGGGAGCGGCGTGAGTACCGAAAGGGTGATGCCCTTCCGCCTCTTCACCGCCCATGCGTCAGGCCTTGTCGCTCCATTTATCCGTGGTATCAGGTTTCCGGGCCATCTGCTCAGGGCCCTGAAAAACCGGGAGTTCCGCTACTTCCTCACCGCCAGTGAAACCCTCAGGACTCTTCCCAGGGGCTGGAAACCCCATGTGATACACGCCCATTTCGCCGGGGACCAGGCCCACATAGCCGCCAGCCTGGCCTCCATTCTAGGGGTTCCCTATACCGTTACCACCCACGCCACGGACATCTTCGTTCCCAGGAACGGGAAGAGGCTCCGGAGGGTTCTCTCAGGGGCCGGGGCCGTTTTCACCATCTCCGAATACAACCGGACCTACATGGAGGAGAATGGCATTTTCAGCGGAGGCGCCATTGTGGCGAAGCTGGGGATCCACCTCCCCTCCCTTCCGAAGCGAAGGCCCACCAATGGTCCCCCGGTTGCCGTGTGCACCGCCAGCGGCCTTGTGGAGAAGAAGGGTGTGGACATACTTCTGGAGGCCGCTGGCCTGCTGAGGGAAGAATATCCCTCCCTGCGGTTCACAGTGATAGGCTCCGACCCCGGCGAGGGGCTTCTCGCTGAATACAGGGAAAGGGCCCGGGATCTCCCGGTGGACTTCACCGGTACACTGCCATCAAATGAGACCATGGATATCCTGGCCGGCGCCTCCATGTTCGTACTGCCCTGCGTCAGGGCCGGAAACGGCGACCTCGACGGCATTCCGGTCTCCCTGATGGAGGCCATGGGCATTGGCCTTCCATCGGTCTCCACCCGTGTCTCCGGCATACCTGAACTCATAGAGCACGGCCAGAGCGGGCTTCTGGCGGAACCGGGCTCCGGTGAGGACCTTGCCCGAATGATAAGACAGATCCTTGAAAACCCCGAGGAGGCCCGGAAAATGGGCCTTGCGGGAAGGGAAAAGGTTCAGAGGCAGCACTCCGCCCAGGGTGCCGCCGCTGTGCTGGAAAACACGTTTAAAGCCATCCGTAAATTTGACAAATAGATTGCGTAAATTAAAGAAGCATAACAATTTAAGCATGACCCGCCAAACGGAAAAAACCGGGAGACTGAATGAATGAATGAAGTGATATGGCCCCTGGAGTTTCCCGAACTGGAAACGGAGAGGCTCCTGCTCAGAAGGGTGTCCCCGGAGGATTCCCAGGGGATATTCGAATGCTTTTCAAGCCCACTGGCGATGAAGTACATGGGAACACCACTGGATGATCCGGGTTCCGTGGGGGGTATAGTGGAGGAATATAGCCGTGGCCATGAAGAGGGGTACAGCATGGTCTGGGCACTTGAAGAGAAGAAGGGCGGGACCTTCGCGGGAACCGCCGGTTTCGAGGAGTTCAGCTTTCTGGACCTCTCCGCCGCAATATCCTTTACGCTCCTGGACTCAATGAGGGGAAGGGGATTCATGGGTGAAGCCCTTGGGGCAATTCTCAGCTATGGATTCAACTCCATGAACCTGAACCGGATCCAGGCCACGGTGCTTCCGGAGAATACCGGCGCGGTGAAACTGCTGAAGGGACTGGGTTTCTCCACCGAGGGACTCACCAGACAGAGCGTTTTCTTCCGTGGAGCATTCCATGATCAGCTCATACTAGCACTTCTTGAACAGGATTCCCGCTGATGGAAACCGGGGACTTCTACGCAGGCTTCGCCGGGCTCTACCACCGGCATCTGGAGGTTACCGGAAGGGACGACATCGCATTTTATACCCAGCTTGCCAGGGCCGCCGCCGGCCCGGTTCTTGAGCTGGGTTCAGGAACAGGCAGGACGCTGATACCCTCAGCCAGGGCCGGGGCGGTGATCACCGGTCTGGATATCTCGAAGGACATGCTTGACACTGCGGGGAAAAGCTCCAGGATGAAGAGCCATCGGTAAGGGAAAGGGTTACGCTGGTGGAGGGAAACATGGAGGACTTCAGCCTGGGAAGACAGTTCGATCTGATAACCACCCCTTTCGCTCATTCCAGCATCTGGCCGGTGTAAAGCAGCAGCTGTCATGCCTGTCCCGGGCCAGGGAGCACCTGGCGCCGGGGGGCAAATTCGTGCTGGACATATTCGACCCTGACCTTGAACTGCTCACCGACTACGGCAGGGCGGCGGAGTTCGGTGAGGAGCCCCCCTTCCCCATGCCCGACGGGACGATGGTGACGGTAAGCTACCGGAACCCTTCGGTGGATACGGTTAACCAGATCATCCACTGTGAGATGATCTTCAAATGGGATACCCCGGAGGGAAAACCCCATCGCATGGTGCAGGAGTTCATAATGCGGTACACCTTCAGATGGGAGGCGGAGCACCTTCTTCACCGTGCCGGCTTCCATGTCCGGTGTGTGCTGGGGGGTTACTCCGGCGAACCGGTGGGCTCCGGGGAGCTGGTTTTCATCTGCTCCCTCAGATAGGCAGGAACCAGGTAAGCTTGGCATAGAGGCCGTAGTCCGGTCTGCCGAAGCCTTCCCCGTCGTTTTGGGTAAACACGGTTTCCCCCAGTATGTAGAGCATGCTTCCCGGTCTGTACTGCCATGAGAACAGGGCGTTCCCCCGGAGTTCTTCCCATCCGGTCTCCCCGGTGGCTTCCCAGTCCATGGAAAAGTCGGTGTACTGGGAGAACAGCCTTATGTTCATACCGGTATTGAACATGTAGCCCATCCGGAGGGTAACCGACCTCCAGTCTGTGGATCTGGTGTCGTATTCCTCCTCCTGCCAGTTGTACTTCACCGTGTCCATGGTTCTGAACCAGTCACCGGAGGCGGCTATCTCCACCACTGAAACCGGTCTGTACCTCATGTTCCCGGTAAGGTTGGTGAAGGTCCCTCCGCTCTGGTAGCCCCGCCACCCGGTACCCGCCCAGAAACTGACACTGCGGAAGGGGTTGGAGCCGCCGCCGGCGAAGTATTCCGCGTAGCCGTCGCAGTATCTGCCCCGGGGCCCTCGTAGGGATCGAACCGAGACCGGTGGAGGGTGGTGTTCATTGTGAAGTTCCATCCGTTCCTGAAGGAACCTCCGGCCTCGAACTTCGCGCTGCGGCCAGGAGTTCACCGCTGCTCTGGGTCATGTTCTCGAGATCGCTCCTTAGGGTGAAGGTGGAGAACACCCTTTCCGGGCGGAAGGTTTTCCTCAGGGTGGCTTCCCAGGCACCGTAGTCGGTCCTGGATGTGTATCCGGTGGCGTTTGCGTTGAAATCCTGGCCTATCCTCCTGTAACCGAGGCTGTAGACCAGTGTGCTCCTGACGTTTTGAAGGCCACAGCTCCAGCTGTCTCCCGCGCCCTGTCCGGTATTGTCGGTGCCGGCCCAGGAACCGTGAAGCAGGTGGTTCCCCGGTGCCTCAAGAGCGCCATCGAAAGCGGCGGCGGTCATGTCCGCTCCGGGAGCGCCATGCTGTTCCGGGGTAATCTTTGACACGGCGGAAACAGCGGCGTAGCTGTAGCCACCCAGCTCCCTTATTCCTCTGAAAACACCAAAATTCGACGCCGGTGTAACCAGTGTGCTGTCGTTCTCCCAGACCCTGCCGGTGACTGCGTCCAGGAAACCGAAACGATAACTTCCGGCGGAACCCGTGACCTTTGCCCCGGCGATGATGGGGACTGGATCCCCGTTCTGGGCCACTGCTCCTATTCGCCTGGAATAAAAGAGGTTGAAGGGCATCTCAAAGAGTTCCCCCCTCTCAAGAAAAAAGGGTCTCTTTTCCCGAAGGAAGAGTTCGAAGTGGCCAAGGTTCATTTCCGCCTCGTCGGCTTCCACCTGGCCGAAGTCAGGGTTGAGGGTAAAATCTGCTGTGATGCCGCTGGATATGCCCATTTTTATGTCCATACCACCCTCTGCCGAGTAGTCGCCGCCTTCCACGGAACTAGCTTCATAGAACCTTCCGGCGGCGTAGGGCCTCACCTCGAACCCCAGGGAACCTGTAATGTTCGAAACACCTCGGAGTTCGGCAAAATCCGCTATGTCAGCCATCTGTCTCACCGTGGACAACCTGTACCAGCCGTTTTCCGAGGTTCTGCTGAGAACCCTCTGGAAGTTAACCCCCCACACATGGTCATCCTGGTCGGGAAACCGAAGACAGCTAAGGGGAATGGCGAACTCCGCTGACCAGCCGTTCTCAAGCCTCGCGGTCCCGCTCTCCCACACAGCGTCCCAGCCGTAGTCCCAGTTCCCGTCGCCGTTAAGCCTTGAGTCCATCTGGGAGTTGGCAAGGCTAACCTCGAAACTGAAGGCGCTTCTGCCGTCGTTCCATGTGTCAAGGAGGATGGCGATCCACTCTCCGTTTATGTAGTTGTCCCTGGGGGTGAGGGCTTCGGTCATTCTCTCCGGAAGGGAGTCGTACATTGTCAGTCCGAAGTAGACCCGAGAATCGTCATAGAGAATCCTTATGGTGGTTGGCTGGGACATTGCACCGCCGTAGGCAGGGGAGAACTGAAGGAAATCACAGGTCTCGCTCTGGGCAAGGTCCCATTCACCCTCATCCAGCACGCCGTCCATCACAGGTGGAACCGGGGTTCTGCGGGCATTCACCGTTCCCAGGGGAAGCCCCGAAACAACAGCTGAAAGTGCGATGATGAAAAACATAGCGTCCTCCGTTATCGGTCCGTTGAAGGTCGATGCAGGGTGTTGTTCCTTCAAACATTATTTATAATATGGTAAATTCTCTTGATATAATGCAAATTTGTTCTTGAGTATTTGTGCCGTATGGATTTAGGATTCCGTAAGAGCCTACAGCAGGGCCAGAAAACCATCCAGCTTTTCTCCGGTGAGGATTATGCCGGAAGAAAGGTTGACCACCGGAAGACGGTCATCCCTGCAAATCCTTTTCAGCTCCCCCAGAACAACAAGCAGCCTGCGGACTTTCGCCTGGGTCCAGGATTCATTTAGGGAGTTATCAACAAAGTTATGCACAATCCTGTCCGATGAAGACTCCGCCCAGGAAATGGAGCACCCGGCGAGGAGCTTCACCGCCTCGGCCCTTCGGCACATCAGGCACCGGTCGTGGCAACGCCATCAAGGATTTTCTTAATATCGTGTTCGTCAACTACTTCACTACGGGGCTCCCCTGCTTCTTCCTCCAAATCGCCGGGATTCAGGAACATTTCCTTTCCGTTGAGCAGAAGCCCGGTTTCCTCCACCTGGCAGCACCATTTTCCAGTGTGTCCTTCACGGTTGCCAAGGAGGCTTTTCCAATAAGTTTTCCACAAATGTCCCTTTAATTTCTCCTGTTTTCAAGATCGAGGCGAGGCCTGCGAAGTCCCTTATCATCCCGGGGCCGGTGAAGGGACCGTAACGGTCCTCAACTTTTGTAACGGTGATCATGTCTCCGGTAAGGTACCAGAGATCCTGCAAGGTGATCTTTCCAGCCCTGTTGTACTCCGGGGAAAGACCGCTTATGAGCTCGCTCTCATGGACCGCGGCATGGAAAGGGGTCTCCGCGGCTTCCCACTCGATACGGGATATCCTCGAGAGCATTTCCCCCTTCCTGCCCCGGGGCGTTCCGGTGAAGTGTCCGTTGACCCTGGTTCGAATGCTCCTGGCCTTACCGACATATAGTGTTCGCCCACCCCGGTCGAGGAACCGGTAAACGCCGGGCACCGGGGGCAGTGAGAGCCTCTCTTCCCTGGAAATGCCGTCACCTGTGAACCCCTCCTTAAGCGCCCTGTAAACCGCTTCAGTGGCCAGCACATGATCTGAGGCCCTTCTGTACTCCTTCATAACGTGGCCCGTTACTCCCGCCACGGCCCTGAGGCTGCCTGACCGAGGCCGGGGATCCCTTCCCGGGCCATTTCCCTTGTACAGATGAATGGAAGGTCCAGCCTGTTAGGTGATCAAGCCATTTTTCTCGTAAACGGCGTGGTGTGCCACAAGCAGAAAGCCCTCCGCCACCCCGGAAAAGAGTTTACCCATCTCCTCAGGAGCAACGGCCCGGCGGCTCTGAAGCCACCCCGGTTCTATGCCGGTGATCCGCCTTACATGGGGAGGTATGTCCGGAGTCCCGTTGTATATGAAGAAACAGTGGACCTCTCCCCGGGGACGCTTCCAGGCTATCTCCATGGGGAAGCCCTTCCCGGGGGTTCCCACGGCCTGTATGTCAACGAAAAGGACGTTTTCGGTGATCTTGATCTCCTCTCCTCCGTCCCCGGGACTTCAACCCTCACATTATAATACCGGCCTATGATGAATCCTTTTCTTTCATGGGTCCTGGGGCTTCTGAAAAAGACCGCCCTGGTGTGCGGGGAACTCTTCAAGGTAATGATTCCCGCACTGATCGCGGTGAAGCTCCTTGAGGTGCTCGGGGTGTTCCAGCCCATTGCCGGCGCCTTCGCCCCTGCAATGGAACTCTGCGGACTTCCGGGGGAGGCGGGGCTGGCCTGGGTAACCGGGATGCTTTCCAACATGTACGGCGGTCTGGCAGTCACCGCGGGCATGGTAAAGCCCCTTGGTCTTACCACAGCCCAGATCACCACCCTTGGCTGCATGCTGCTCATTTCCCATTCCCTCCCCGTGGAGATAACCGTGGCTGCCAGATCAGGAGTAAAGCCCTGGTTCCTTGTGCCCTTCAGGCTACTAACAGGTTTTCTCTTCGGCATTATCCTTAACTGGTTCTTCACCGCCACCGGCCTGCTTCAGGGAGACCCGGTGGTTCTCTGGAGCGCGGCGGAGCAGGGGGCGGGCTTCATCGGCTGGCTCACCGGCACGCTGAAGAGCATGGCCACGATATTCGTTGTAATCCTGGCTGTCCTTCTGATGATGGACCTTCTGGAGAGGGTTGGTTTCATGGCTCTTCTGCGTCGGATGCTCAGACCTGCCTTCGCCCCCATGGGCATTGGAGACGAGGCCTCCACCATTACGGTGATAGGACTGATACTGGGGATCTCCTACGGCGGAGGAATGATCATTCGGGAAGCGGCGAGGGGGGCAATACCCCCGAGGCAGATACTGGCCTCGGTCTCATTCATGAGCATATGTCATGCGGTAATAGAGGACACAATGCTGGTGGGTTCCCTGGGAGTCTCCTCCATAGCGGCGCTGCCCGGGCGGATAGTCTATTCCTGGGTGGTGATGTTCCTGCTGCTATCGGTGTCGAGGCATCTCTCTGACAGGGCCATATCCAGGATCTGCGGCTCACCCGGCGGGGGGCCTGACTCACATTCATCCCCTGCTTCACCGTTCTGATTGTCCCACAGGGCGGAAAAGCACTGATCCACAGTGGGGTTTTCCGGCAGAATGCCGTCGGCGGCCATATCCTCCAGCATGTCCAGTATCCTTCCGATCACCGGACCCTCAAATCCAAGGGCTTTCAGCCTGTGGCCCATGTCATCGGGGATTATACGGCCGGTCTCCTGCCGGACCAGCCTTTCCTTCAGTTCGGATAATCGCTCCAGGCTTCCCGGGAATGATCCGGGGAATGGGCCTTTATGTCCGCTTCCGCCAGGATCATGAGATTCTGAAGCTGGTCTCCCGAGTCCCGGATCAGCCTTCTTACAGCGCTGTTGGTCCAACTGGGATCATAAAGTACCGGCCTCATGTGGTTACGAACCAGAAGGGCCACCGCTCTTTTCCTGGCCCTGGAGAACCGTAATCTCTCAGCAACGGAATTCACCAGGGTCTCCCCCTCTATGTCGTGCCGGTGGAAATGGGGCTCACCCTGGTTGTCAACCCGTCTTACAAGACCCTTTCCGCAGTCGTGGAGAAGGGCCGCCCAGCGAAGGTCCGCCGAGGGGGCACCTCGGCCACAACCCCCAGGGTGTGGTGCCAGGCATCGGAATCGTGGTACTTTCCCTGCTTCAGCCCATCGAGTACGAAGAGGTTTTCCATCTCGGGGATGACCCTCATTAGAACGCCGTCCTGCTTCATCATGGCAAGGGCATTGGCAACACCGGTGCCGTCGAAGGAGGCGAGGAGCCCGGTAACTTCCTTGTACTTCCTTTCGGCGGAAACGGTGTCAAGCTCGAAGGAGAGGTCCCGGGCGGCCCTTCTCACCCTTTGTGCAATCCTGAAACCCAGCTTCGCTGCGAAACGGTAGGCGCGGAGTATTCGAAGGGGGTCGTCGGAGAAGGAAGTGTTGGGGTTACCAGGTGTATCGATGACGCTCTCGGCCAGTGCCTTCCTGCCGCCGAAGGGGTCGATGACGTTGCCTTCTTCGTCCATGGCCATGGCGTTCATGGTGAAATCCCTCCGCCTGAGATCCTCCTGGATGGTGTCGCCAAACCTTACCATGGGATTCCTGGAACCCCGGCGGTAGACCTCGGATGCCCGGAAGGTGGTTATCTCGGCCTTCTGGCCGGTTACAGGATGGATGGCCGTAACGGTACCGAAGGGCACACCGGTGGGGATGACCTTGACACCCTTTTCAGAAAGGAAGTCTATCACGTCCTGGGGTCTGCCGTCGGTTGCGTAGTCGCAGTCCCCCGGGGGTATACCCAGAAGACGGTCGCGGACGGTTCCTCCTACCAGGAAGAGGCTGAATTCAGAGTTCCTGAAGATATCGAACATTCAAAGAATATACTTTCGTGAGTGCCCTGGCACTAGAAGGGGAAGTTGAGCTACCTGCCGAAAAGCCTTCTGAAGAACCTCCGGAACCTTCCCCGCTTCTTTGGTTCCTCTCCGGTGGTCTCACCTGAGAGAGAGGAGAGTATTGACCCGGTGTCCACATACTGGGCAACCAGTTCGACTATCCTTCTGATCTTGTGCTCTTCATGGGCTCAACCTTGAATATGCGCCTGGCCAGGCTTCCTGAGGATCTTTCCAGGCCATGGCCGGTGTAATACATGGGAATCCGTGTGGCCCGAAAGGCCTCGATCCGTCTGGGGTCCGGCTCGCCGCCGCAGACTATCACAGCCCCTGGCCCCGGGGCTCCGGAGACGGATGCCACCACCATGGCGTCCAGCACCTCGGGCCTGGAATGGTCCACCAGCACCGTACGGCCCGGCTCTTCGGCAATCTGCCTCAGGACCTCCTCGGAGGATCCGAAGGCACTGATATGCCCCGCCCCGGAGGATGTGTCGCCGCCGGCGAGTTCCACCACCGGTTCGGCGCCCAGTGCCCGCCGAATGAGCCCCAGCGAGGGCTTCGCTATGCTGTCTTCGTAGGGGATGTAACCGAAGACCGGAATGCTTCTGTCTTCGAACCATTTGCCAAGGAGCTCCCTGACGGTTTCCATTTTGCCGGGAATGATCCTGTTGATGACAACGCCGAGAATAGGTACATCGTAGTAGTGGAACATTGAGGCGCAGAGGTTGAACCTGTCGATGGTGGAGCCTATTCCGCCGTCCAGTATGAGAAGCACCGGAGTTCCCAGTATCTTCGCCACCCTGGCGTTGGACATGTCAAAGACCGAACCCACACCGGGATGACCGGTGCCCTCGACCAGAACAGTGGTGCCGTTCCTGCCCAGGGCCCTGTATGCCCTTTTTATTCGACCGTGCAGGTTCGAGGGCTCTCCGGTACGGATATATCCAGCCGCTGCCCCGGAGGAAGCCGCGAAGGGAGCCGCATCCTCCAGGGGAAGGGCCATCCCCAGAGCTTTGTCAACGAACCAGGAATCCTGCCCCACCTGCCTGCCCTCAACAAGGGTAGTCTTCTGCCCCAGGGGCTTCGTGAAGGCCACTCCCCCGGGAATGTTCTCCCGAAAACTGTGCAGCAGCCCCAGGCAGAGCGTTGTCTTGCCGGCGTCTTTCCCGGCTCCAGCTACGTACAGGCCTTTCATAACTGAATTATAAAGCCATCCGTAAATTTGACAAATAGATCTCCTAAAAGGTTGACAGGGAATAAGTAAACTATGCCCCCGAGAATCGTTCTTTTTCGGCGGGTCAGATCTGCGGGAGTTGATATATATCGAACCGGCGCGCCCCGTTGGGTGAGGCGCGCCGGCGAGGAGGGATGTATGACCGGATTAACCGGGTGAAGCGCAGGTTCTTATGTGTCTGCCTTCATCAACTATTACCCGTGCCTTAGGGAATGGTTCCAAAATATTGAGGGAGCCGGCACGCAGGGGGTGGACCGCACGCCGGCTCCGTGGTCGCATCAATCCGGAGGGATCTTTGCGGACCGTCAGTTAAGGTCGACCGGGTTTCCCGTCACGGTGAAATGGTTCTTTCACAGATGTTGACGACCCTGTCGCCGACCCTCTCGATGTTGTGTGCCACCCAGTCCAGCATCATTGTCTGTTCTATGTTCCCGGGCTTCTGCATCACGAATGTTATCAGCTCCCTGTGGATCTGGTTGTAGAGAACGTCGATCTTAAGATCCCTGGTCGGGATCTCCGCCGCAGCCTTTGCATCGTTCTCGGTAAAGGCCCTTATAGCGTCATAGAGCATCTTTCCGGCTATCTCCTCCATCCGGGGGATATCAATAAGGGGTTTGACCAGCTGCTGGGAACCTATCTTCAGGCTGATCCGGGCTATTCCCTTGGCGTAGTCCCTATTCTCTCTATCTCAGTTGATATCTGCAAAATGGAGAACAGAAGGCGAAGATCGGTGGCCACGGGCTGCTGGGTGGCGATGATGTTCAGGCACTGTTCCTCGATCTCGAGACACTTCAGGTTGACTATCTCATCAGCCTCGATGATCATCCCTGCGCCCTTCATATCCCTCTCGTCCAGATACTTGATAGAGGCAGCAAGGTTCTTCCTGACCCTTTCGGTTACCTGGAAGAGTTTCTGCTTGAGCTCCTCAAGCTCCCTGTCGAAATTCTCTCTGGTCATGGCATCCTCCCGATCAGCCGAATCTTCCGCTGATGTAATCCTCGGTCCTGCTGTCCGAGGGAGTGGTGAAATCTGCCTTGTGGGTCCGAACTCGATCAGGTTGCCCGCTCTGTTCTCATCGGTGAGAAGAAAGGCAGTGTAGTCGCTTACTCTGGCCGCCTGCTGCATGTTGTGGGTGACAATGGCGATGGTGTAGTTCTTCTTCAGGTCGTTCATCAGCTCTTCTATCTTCAGTGTGGCCACCGGGTCCAGAGCCGAGGCCGGCTCGTCCATAAGGATCACCTCCGGTTCCACGGCGATGGCCCTGGCGATGCACAGCCTCTGCTGCTGACCGCCGGAAATGGACATGCCTGATTTGTGAAGGTCATCCTTCACCTCGTCCCACAGCGCAGCCTTTCTGAGACTTTTCTCAACTGTCACCGCCAGCTCGGACCTGTTCTTCATGCCATGAAGCCTTGGTCCGTAGGCCACATTGTCGAAAATACTCTTCGGGAATGGGTTGGGCCTCTGGAAACCATTCCTACCTTCCGCCGAAGATCAACCACATCCTCGCCGGAGATGTCTTTCCCATCAAGATAAACCTTGCCCTCGGTGGTTACACCGGGAATGAGGTCATTCATTCTGTTGAAGCTCCTGAGAAAGGTGCTCTTGCCGCATCCTGACGGACCGATGAAGGCGGTTATCCTGTTCACCGGAATATCGAGGCTTATGTCGTTCAGGGCCTTGAAGTCTCCGTAGAAGAGGCTGTATCCCTCTGCCTTCATCCTTATTTCCTGCTGTGTCATCTGTTACCTCGTTTTCGCTGAGATCCGGCTGGTTACGATGTTGATGACCAGGTTCATCAGAACGATCAGAGCAACCAGTACCGCCGCTGTGGACATTGCCTTGTCGAAGGCCCGTGTTTCCATGGCAAGGTAGTAGACATGCAGGGCCATGGTCCTTCCGCCGGACATGAGAGACTGGGGCACCCTGTAGCTGCCTCCCAGTGTTACGAAGAAGATCGCCGTTTCACTGACTATTCTGCCGGCGCTGAGAAGAATGCCCGTGGATATACCGGGGAAGGCCGCCGGCAGGACCACCTTCCAGATGGTTTCCCACCTGGTGGCCCCGAGGGCCAGTGAGCCCTCTCTGTAACCGGCGGGTACTGAACCAAGCGCCTCCTCCGTGGTCCTTATGATCACCGGAATGATCAGACAGGCCCCTGCAAGGGAGGCTGAAAGTATCGAGAATCCGAAATTGAGTGCGGAAACGAAGAGGGCGTAACCGAAAAGACCGAAAATTATCGAGGGCACCCCTGCCAGGGTTTCCACGCCGAACCTGGCCAGGGAGACCAGTTTCCGCACCAGCCGGCTTTCGGCATTGGAGGAATACTCGGTAAGGTAAATGGCGGCGCCCACTCCCAGCGGTGTGGCAAAGGCAAGGGTTACGACTATCATGTAGAATGTGGTAACCACCGTTGAGTAGATACCGCCGTCGCCGGACAGCCCACCCCGGGGAGAGGTGGTGAAGAAATCCGGAGTGATCTGGGGAAGACCCCTCACCATTATGTAACCAACCACGAAAACCATTATGAGAACTGCTATCATCCCGGTGATCCAGAACATGGAAAAGGCTGTTCCCTGGGACACTTTCCTGTGCAGGCGGGAGTTCTTCATTGCTTTCTGTCTCCCCTGCTGATGGAGGATTTGAGAAGGAACCTGGCTGAACTGTTAACGATCATTATCAAAATGAAAAGAACCACTCCGGTGGCAAAAAGGGCGCTCTCGTGAACCCCTGTAGCATAGCTTATCTCCACGGCTATGTTCCCGGTGAGTGTCCTCGCCCTGCTGAGGAATATGGTAAGGGGATTCCCGTTTGCAGCCGAGGGGATCACCACTGAATTGCCTATCACCATTATCATGGCGATGGTCTCTCCCAGGGCCCTGCCCAGACCGAGGACCACAGCGCTGATTATCCCCGGCCTCGCCGCAGGGACCACCACCCTGGCGATGGTCTCCCACCTGGTGGCTCCCAGGGCCAGGGAGCCCTCCCTGTAGCTTTTCGGAACGCTTCTAATGGCGAACTCGGAAACATTTGCAATGGTGGGAAGGACCATTATCGCAAGCACTATGGAGGCGGTGAGCAGACCGAAACCCACATTCCCCGGGGCGGGGATGGTCCGTATGAGGGGGACCAGCACCACCATTCCGAACAGGCCGTAGACCACCGATGGGATACCGGCCAGAAGTTCGATCGAGGGTCTGACAAGTCCGCTGACCCAGCCCGGGGCGATGTCGGAAAGGAAAACCGCGGTGCCCAGGGCAAGGGGAACTCCGATGGCAACGGCCCCGAAGGTAACCAGACCGCTGCCGGCGATCATGGCGAGTATACCGAACTCGCCGTTCCCCGGCCTCCAGACCTTTCCAAGCAGCAGGTTCCGAAGACCGATCTCCCGGAAGGCCGGCATTGCCTCCTTCGTTGTGAAGACAAAGATGAGAAGTACGATCAGCACTGAAGCCAGGGCGGAAACAAGCAGAACCGTCTTCATTGTTTTTTCCATTCCCGATCTCGCTCCATAATGCCGGCTTCCGGAAGTCATATTCTACATCCCCCCGGTCAGTTCTATATGGCCAGGTAGCCCTCGGCTACCACTATTGCCTGTCCGTCCTCACCCTTGATGAAATCGAGCCAGTCGGCCACGGCACCCTGGGGCTCGCCGTAGGTGACCATGTTCAGGGGTCTGAAAACGGGATAGTCACCTGCCTCGACGGCTTCGGACGTGGGCAGGGAACCATTCACCATGAGGGGCTTGGTGCTGTCATCAAGGTAACCGAAGCTTATGTAGGCGATGGTTCCGGGGGTGGAGGCGGCGGTGGTGCGAACAGCGCCGTTGGAGGGCTGAAGAATGGCGTTCTCGCTCATGAGGGCGTCGCCCAGAACGAGCTCTTCGAAGGCGGCCCTTGTACCTGAACCCTCTTCCCTGGAGACCACGGTTATGGGGCCCGGTGTTCCGCCGACTTCGGACCAGTCGGTTATTGCACCGGAGAAAATTCCCATGGCTTCTTCCATGGTTATTCCGTCCACATCCACATCGTGTCCGGTCACAATGGCAATTCCATCGTAGGCAACTGTGTGGATCACGATCTCGGGACATTCCTCTATCTCACTGTCCTTGATCTCCCTGGAGGCCATGCCCACATCAGCGGTCTGCTCGGAGGCGCTCTTCACGCCAACACTGCTGCCGCCGCCACTGACTGTGATGCGAACATTGGGGTCAACGGCTTCGTAGGCTTCACTGAAGAGCTCGGCAAGGGGCTGAACCGTGGTGGAACCCACAACGCTGATCTCCACGGTTTCAGCCTGGGGTTCGCCGTTTCCGTCGGCAGCCGGGGTTTCGCCGGCTTCGCCGCAGGCGCTGAAGAGCACCATGAGGGCAAGACCGGAGATGGCTGCAAGTTTTCCTTTAAGCATATTTCTTTTCCAATCCATTTTTCGGGTTACCTAGAACTTCATTCTCCAGCCGAAGTACATGTCTGTGTGGCCGTCGGTCTCTTCGTCCTGGAAGGAGTAGTTCCTCATGCCTATCTGGCAGTGTTCTTGCCGGAGTAGAGGTCGAGGTTGAGGCAGAAGTCGATGGCACTGATGTCGTTCTCGGGATCCTCATCACCGGCGAAGCCGGGGCTGACCGTTTCGTACCGGATGGCGGGTCTTACGGCCTGAAGCATCTCTCCCTCGAGATCGAAGTTGGCCATCAGGGTCATTGCGTAGCCATTGGCGTCGGTCCAGTCCACATCGTCATCCATGGTGTCACCGATCATCAGGTACTCACCGGCGAAGTGAAGGTCGGCGGAGGGGCTTAGGGGGAAATCGGCGGTGGCGAAGATGTCCATGCCCGTTGCGCTGTAGCTCTCATCCATCGTGGAATCGGCATACTCGGCGGTGGAACCGATGGCGGCTCCGATCATAACTCCCTGAGTGGGGTTGATCATTGCCCTGGCGGTGAAGTTCTTCAGATCGTCATCCTCTGGCTCGTTGTCACCCTCGCCGTTGCTGTAGGTAAGGTCAATGTCCACCACACCGAAGTCAGCGTTGAGGTTAAGGCCGATGTCCCGCTTGCCGAAGTCGCTGATCATGTCCGCAACCATTGCCCTGTCCCGGAAGTAGAGGCTGCTTCCGGAAATGAAGTAGTTGTAGCCGAAGGGTCTCTTGAAGTGACCCATGGAGAAGGTGAAGTTCTCGGTGAAGTGCATGTTCAGCATGATGTCTTCGGTGGTAAGGCTGAGGTCCTCGTAGGTGCCTGTGTACTTGGTGGGCTGAGCTTTGAAGGCTATCTTGCCGTCTACCCAGTCATTGAGAGTGGGAAGCCATTCGATTGTGGCGATAACATTGAAATCATTGTTGGGTTCGCCGTCGGCAAGCTCCTCGCCGTACATGTTGAAGGTGCTGATAACATAGCCCTTGAACTTGAGGAGTTCGGCTCCTCCGGTGGAAAACTCGCCGCCGGCCATGGCTGCCAGAGCGACTATCAGTGTAACTGCAATCAAGTTACGCATTCAATACCCCTTTCGTGTTTCTGTTGAGCTGCCGGTTTACACTCCGGCTACCGGGGGAACATCAGGGGCTGCTGTTAAGGATGTATTTTGGAAATGTTAAGGAACGGTTAATCCGCCAGGGGCAATGTGAAGAGGAAGATCGAGCCTGGCCGGGTGTGCTGGTAACGCTTATGGAGCCGCCGTGGGCTTCCACAATGTGCTTTGCGATGGCGAGGCCCAGACCTGTGCCCCCATCTTCCGGGACCTGGAGCGGTCCACCACGAAGAATCTCTCGAAGATGCGCTGCTGTTTGTCCTCGGGTATGCCCTTCCGGTGTCCGATACCGCGAAACCGCCAGCGCCCCGGGATGAAACCCTTACCTCGATGCCCCCTCTTCTGTGTACTTTATGGCGTTGTCGATGAGATTCACCAGGATCTGCTCCACCCTGTAGCCATCGGCCCTTACCTTCAGGTCAGGTTTGTCCAGATCGCAGGAAAGGGTAAGACCAGCGGAGGAAGCCGAGGCCTGAAAGAGTGGAAGCACTGTCTTCATAAGATCATCGACCCTGGTGACCTCCAGTTTCAGGAAGCTCCCTTCCCGCTCGACCTCGCTGAGTATCTGTATGTCCTTCACCAGAGCGATTAGCCTGTCGGTGTTCCTCAGGATCACATCCAGATAAACGTCGGCATCTCCTTCGGATTCCTCTTTCAGGGTTTCCGCATACCCCTTGATTGCCGTAAGGGGTGTTCTGAGTTCGTGGGAAACGTTAACCGCGAAATTCCGCTTGATCTCGGAGAGATTGAACTCCTGGGTAATGTCCCTGAAGGAGAAGACGCTGTCTTCCGAGTCCTCCACGGAGGCGGCGGTCCAGGCGATCACCTTGCCTGATAATCCAGTTTTCCGCCGGACTTACCCCTCTGAAGCCTTCCGAATATCTCCCTGATCTCGCCTGGAACCGGGGAATCGGAATCGGAAAGCTCGAAAATGCTTCCGAAGGCCCTGTTGGCAAGAAGGATGCGATCATCCCGGGAAACCACCACAACCCCCTCGGACATGGAATGGAGTATTGCCCTGCTTCTGTTGTCCGACGCGGAAAGCTCCCCTATCAGATCTTCGGTCTTTGACAGTGTCTGATTCAGTGTCTTTGCCAGTGCATTCTGCTCAAGGGTGTATCCAGGGGCTGCCCTGGCGCCGAGGTCACCGCCTGTTACCCGGTCCGCCACCGCGGCAAGATCGGCAATGGGTCTGGAGATCCGCCGTGAGATAAGCCAGGCGCTGACAACGGAAATGATGAAGGCGGCGGCTATGATCAAAGCCATCCGGGCAAGTACCGGGGATACCATTGCCGAATGGCTTTCAAAGAAGAGGCTGGTCCTTACCACCGCTGGAATGGAGTCTCCCTGAAAGACCGGAACTGCTGCGTAGATCATTTCCCGTCCAAGGGTGGCGCTGTTCCTTGAGGAGCTTCCTGGAATTCCGTTAAAGGCGCTTATCACCTCCACCCGGGTCCTGTGGTTCTCCATCTCCCGGCTGTCCTTCTCGCTGTCGGAGAAAACGGTCCCGTCCCTTCCAATGACAGTGATCCTGGCATCCATGTCCGAGGCGGTAACGCTCAGTACGGAGTCCATCCCCCAGGTGTCGTCATTTGCCAGATACCGGTCAACCGTTGGCACAAGGGCCCTGGCGGAACGGATGAGGTCCTCGGTGGCCCTTTCCCTGAAGGCGCTGCGCAGGGATGAAAAGACAATGAGTGGAGCGATCACCGCCAGAAGCAGGATTATCCACAGATAGCCCCGGACGATGGACCTGAAAAGGGAGGGCATTCTTTCCTTCACTGATCCGGTTCCCCTACCCTGTAGCCTATTCCCCTGACATTCTGAACCATTTCCGCCGCTTCGCCCAGTTTTTCCCTTATGTGCCTGATGTGGACATCGACGGTCCTCTCGAAAACGAACTTCTCGCCGCCCCAGAGGTGGTCGAGGATCCTTGAACGGGAAAACACCCTTCCGGGGCTGTTTGCCATGAAATAGAGTATTCTGAACTCGGTGGATGTGAGGTCGATCCTTCTGCCCCCGACGGTAACGATGTATGTCTCCGGATCCATTTCCACAGCACCGAAGGAGACGGTTTCCGTGGCATCCTGCTTACTGTCATCACCGGATACCCTTCTGAGGACGGCCCTAACCCTGGCCACCAGTTCCCTGGGGCTGAAGGGTTTGGTCACATAGTCGTCGGCGCCCAGTTCCAGGCCGGTGACCCGGTCGGTTTCGTGATCCAGGGCTGTCAGCATTATCACCGGGATCCCGGAGTGTTCCGCGGAGTTCCGAAGCTGCCTGCAGATGTCGGTACCCTGAAGATCGGGCAGCATCACATCGAGGACGCAGAGTGAGGGAGAGTTCCCGGAGTTGAGCCAGCTAAGGAAGTCATTTCCCTTTTCAAAGGATACAACGCTGAAACCGGCACGCTGGAGATGAAGGTCGACAAGGTCCCTTATGTCAGCCTCGTCGTCCACTACAGCGATCAGTTTGTCCCTTTTCATGGATCCTTCCCCTCTCCGCATCTTTTCAGTGTAAGGATAACAACGGTGAGGGCTCCTGCAAAGACCGCCGCGGCGGTTGCCCAGGCAGCGCCCACGCCTCCCATCTCCGGTATGAGCAGAATGTTCAGGAAAACATTGATCACAGCGGAGATGAGAACGCTCCAGAAAGAGTACTGCGGCTTGCCCATGGCGGAACCGGCGGTGGAGAAAAGGCTGCCAAGGGGTTTGATAAGGGCAAGCCCCCGAGAATGGCAAGAATGGGCCAGTTCTCATTGTATTTCCCCCTGTAGACAACATCAATAACCCATCTGGGACAGAGGACGAGGAGGGTTACCACGGGAAGCTGTATCAGCTGAACATAAAGGAAGGCCCTCATGGTCTTTCTGATCAGGTCGTGCCTGCGGCCCTCGGACCAGGCCCGGGATATCACCGGCATTAGAACCATGTTCGCCGCGGCGGACACCAGTATCACCATGGATGTAAGTGCCCTGGAAGCCCCGTAGGCAGCCACATCTCCCGGGGGAGCCAGTTTTCCAAGCATGAGTATGTCCGTGCGGGTGTACACGAACCCCGCCAGGGTGGTGCCAAGGGAAAAACCGGCGAACCCGGCCACCCGTCTGAGGGCATTCCTGCTGATACCGGCACCGGGGTCGAAAAGATCCCGGGCGGCCCATGCTCCGAAAACAAGGGCGGCGGCATTGGCCAGCGCCGTTGCCTGAAGGACCTGAACCGCCCCGGTGAGCTTTCCGGTGAAAATGAGCCATCCGACTATTCCGCCCCTTATGGCAAGGATGATGAGATCGGTCTGCATCACCCTGACGGTTCCCAGCCTGGTGAGAAGCAGATTCCTCGGTATGTGGGAAAGGGCACCGGAAACGGCGGCCACAGCGATCCAGGGGATTATTCCCCCGAGGTCGATGTCATTGTAGAAGGCATCAAGCGCCCCGAAAACAAGAAGGATAACCGCAGCGGCGACGCTGAAGCCCAGGGTCATTAGAATGGCGGTGTTCGCCGCGGTGGAGGTTTCGCCGGATGGCTTTTCGCTGCCCAGCTTCAGAAGGGCCTGAAGGACGAAGCCGCCCCCAAGCAGCCCGGCGAAGAGCTCGATGGACCTGGCGATGGAGTAGGCGGCATAGGCCTGGTCGGGCAGCTGCCTGGCTATGAAGATGGACAATATTCCCCAGAGCGCCAGGGAACCCTGGCTCACCAGGGCAGGAAATCCGAGATTGACCGTTTTACTTCTTCTCAGAGACTTTCCTCCGGAAACGGAGCTGCTCCTTCGTGTCCTTCAGAAGATCTCTGAGGAATGGGCCTGACTCCGGTGATTCCAGAACCGATTCATACCAGGTAACGAAGGCTACCCATACCAGGCACAGAAGGAAGGCCAGTGCGGTGTAAAGCAGTACCATAACGGTGCGCTTGGGATAGGACCTGAGGTATTCCGGTGTGGCGGGAACGATTATCTCGATGGTGGGGCTCTCCCTGGACTCCTCTACCCGCAGGGTTTCAAGCTCCCTGCGAAGGAAGAGGTAGACGGCGCTTCTGGTTTCCATGTCCATGAGAAGGGCCTCGTATTCCGCCAGGTATCCCGGAATGCTGTCCATCACCGGAAACACGCTGAGGGAATCGCCGGATGTGGACCTTACCCTGAGGGCGTTCTCAAGGTAACGGTACTGGGCGCTGGCCTGGTTGTACATGGCGCTTCTGGCTGAAAGGTTACCGGAAATGCCCTCCAGAAGTGCGCCGGCGGTTACCATTTCGCTTTCTATGGCAGCCATGGCGTCCATCATGCTGGAAGCCTGTTCCTCGGGGAAAACCAGACCGGTCCTGGTTCTGAACCCTTCCATGGCGTTCCTGGCGGTTTCCAGTGATTCAGCGGCCATCACCAGGGCCTCTTCGGTCTGTATCCTGCTTCGCCGGGCCCTGCTTGTGACAAGTGTGCTCAGCTCTTCATTGGCAAAGCGTATCATGTCGTCTACCATTGCGGCGGCTTCGGTCCTTGAGGAACCCTCGGCAGTGACGAAGATGATGCCATCGGGGGAAAGGGTAACCGAGGACCGCTCGCCGTATTTCTTCAGGGCCCTCTCCATGCTGATGGCCTTATATGTGTTTATGAGGTCATATTTCAGGATGATCCTCTCCTGGATCCGTCTGGAACCCAGCACCTGAACCGCAAGGGTCACATCAACACCGCCTAAGGCGGGAAGAATGCCGGAACCAAGTGCTCCCACAGCTTCCACGGCTTCACCAGGCCCAAGGGCCCCCGCCGTGGCGGAAAGCGATGTAGAGGTGGAACCGGGAACTATGGCCGCCGCCCAGGCCCCCCACCGGGGGGGCCGGGTCAGGGCCCAGACCGATGCGATCACAGCAACGATGAAGCAGACCGTCATTACCCGCCGGAGGTTCCTGGCCATGCGGCTGACCACCCTGGCGATGAACTTTTTTGAAAGGGGCTTATCTGTCATAGACTTCCTATCTGGTCAGATAGATTATGGTGGAAGTAATTCCCACCACCGTGGCCAGAATACCTATCTCCTGCGAGTGCCGGGCAACCCAGCCGTAGGGAACCTCTATAACATCCCCGGGAAGGACTTCCGTGTCCAGGCGTTTCGCCTGAGGCTATCTGTACGCCGTCCCTGGTCAGGGTGGTTCCCCCAAGGCTGCCGTTGTAAACCACTCCACCTGCCCTCTCGACGTAGGCCCTTACCGGAGTGCCGGGGGTATAGGCAATAATTCCCCTCTGGTGGACAGCCCCGGCCACATAAATGTCGTTGCCCTGAACCACCAGCCTCAGCGTATCACCGGAAGCCACCAGCTGGTCGGAAAAGCCCTCTCCCCGTGACCACACCGGAACGGAACCCGAAGCTGACACGAGAAGGCTCCTGGCCAGGTCTATGTTCCCGGTTATTCCCCCTATGCGGTACATCAGGTCCTCTATTGTCTCACCGGCCATGAACTCCCAGGTTTCCATTTCCGGCACCCGATAGGAGTCGTTGTAGTTCCTTATCCCGGGACGAAGAACATACACGGGGTCGCTGACCAGGCTGAAGTGAACCACCGCACCGCCGTCTACGAAGGGATCGGATACGGGCTGCCCCGTCAGGGCATCGAAGTGGAGGTCGATCTCCACCGAATCCCCGGAGGAGGTAACCATCCAGCCATTCCTGGAGGCATAGGCTGATAGACCCCCTGCCTCGGATACCAGGTCACTTACCCTGTTAATGGCATAGAGTTGATACTGACCGGGCCGTTCCACCATGCCGTTGATCCAGATCTTTACCATTCTGGGCTGTATGAGCCCCAGGCCTATTGCGGTACCCGGATAAAACCTTGAAACCAGTCTTTGAAGGGCGTTTTCCGCCTCGACTATGGTCAGCCCGGAAACATCCAGCTGACCAATGCCCGAAAGCTGTATTATGCCGTCGCCGGAAACCTTGCAAAGGCTAAGGGGGGAAAGCCCTGAAACGAGCATGACCTCGCTGGTGCCGCCTTCAACCACCATCTGGAGCACATCTCCGGCCCCTACCACATAGGTGTTCCTGTCCACAGGTTCGAAAATGGAAAAACCCCATGCGACGGGCTGACTCTGGGAAGAGTCAGCGGGAGTGACCTGGCAGAGGAGGGAAGCGAGGATCAGTATCATGACCTTTCCTCCAGACCCCTGAAATACTCAATGGTTTTCAGCAGGCCCTCTTCCAGGGAAACCGAAGGTTCCCATTTCAGAACGCTCCTTGCGGTGCTTATGTCAGGTCTGCGCACCTTGGGATCGTCAACTGGAAGGTCTTTGTATGTCACTTCACTGGAGCTTCCCGTAAGCCTGATAACCTCGTCGGCAAAACCCCGGACGGTCATCTCATCGGGGTTGCCGATGTTCACCGGCTGATGGCAGCCGCTCTCCATGAGGCGATGAGGCCGTTCACCGTGTCGGAGACGAAGCAGAAGCTCCGTGTCTGGCTGCCGTCTCCGAAAATTGTGAGGTCCTCCCCCGAAGGGCCTGGCAGACGAAGGAGGGCACCACCCTGCCATCGTCGGCCCGGTTCCTGGGCCATAGGTATTGAATATCCTTGCTATCCTGGTGTCCACGCCGTGGGTTCTGTGGTAGGCGAAGACCATGGCCTCGGCGAACCTCTTGGCCTCGTCGTAAACACCCCTGGGACCAACGGGGTTCACATTTCCCCAGTATGATTCCGGCTGGGGGTGGACCAGGGGATCGCCATAGACCTCACTGGTGGAAGCCAGGAGCAGGCCGCACTCCTTGACCCTTGCAAGCCCCAGTGCCTTGTGGGTTCCAAGGGCGCCCACCTTCAGGGTCTGTATGGGATACATGAGATAATCGATGGGGCTGGCGGGGCTGGCCAGGTGAAAGATGAAATCGATCCTTCCCGGGAGATAGATGTATTCGGTGACATCGTGGTTGATGAACTTGAAATCCTCCCTGCCCGCAAGGTGAGCTATGTTGTTGATGCTTCCCGTCAGCAGGTTGTCAAGGGCGACAACCGAATGGCCCTTCTCGAGAAGCCTGTCGCAGAGGTGGCTTCCGATGAAACCAGCTCCTCCTGTAACCAGTATTTTCACTTCTGCTCTGTCCTTTCGGATTTTTCCAGGCGTTTCCCGTACATTCTGTTGTAGTACTCTCTGAACTCGCCGCTCTTTATCGCTTCCCACCAGCTGGAATTCCGTCTGTACCACTGAACCGTTCTCTCCATCCCCTCCCTGAAACCGGTTGCTGGAGACCATTCAAGTTCATTGACCGCACGGGTTATGTCAAGTGCGTACCTGCGGTCGTGGCCCGGTCTGTCATCTATGTGGCGTATGAGGGTTTCCGGGGCCCCGGTTGCCTCGAGTATGGCGAATGTGACCTCTTTGTTGGTTCTTTCCTCGCCGGCGCCGATGTTGTAGACCCTTCCGGGGAGGCCCCTCTCAAGGACCGCCAGCAGGGCCGAGCAGTGGTCGGTTACATACATCCAGTCCCTCATGTTGCCGCCGTCGCCATAAAGGGGCAGCCTTTCTCCCTGGAAGCAATTCGTAATGAAAAGGGGGATGAGCTTTTCCGGATATTGAAAGGGACCGTAGTTGTTGGAAGCCCTGGTAACAGTTACAGGGACGCCAAAGGTGGTGTGATAGCTCATTGCCAGAAGCTCCCCCCCGGCCTTGGACGCGGAGTAGGGGCTTCTTGGGTCCAGCCTGTGGTCTTCCCGGGAACGGCCGGTTTCCACGCTGCCGTAGACCTCGTCGGTGGATATCTGCAGGAACATTTTCCTTGATGAATCCCTCCGGAACTCTTCCAGAAGGACCCGGACACCCTCCACATCGGTTCGCACGAAGGAGGATGGGTCATCTATTGACCGGTCCACATGGGTTTCCGCGGCGAAGTTGACCACCGCATGGCAGCCCTTCATTGCCAGGGCAACCGCCCCGGGGTCGCATATGTCCCCGTGTATGAAGCTGTATTCCCGGGAACCCTCGTACCTGGAGAGGTTTTCCCGGCGGCCGGCGTAGGTTAGCTTGTCAAGCACCGTAACTTCCCACCCGGCCTGTTCTCCATTATGTGCATACAGAAGTTCGTTCCTATGAAGCCGGCTCCCCCGGTTACCAGTATCTTCACCGGTTCTTCCCCCTGATCTCCCTGACCCTGTTGTTAGCCTCGAGAAGGTTGTCGATGCTGGCACCGCAGTCGGACCACCATCCGGTCAGCTGGTCAGCGTGGAGGTCCCCGGACCTGATGTAGGCGTTGTTCAGGTCGGTTACCTCAAGCTCGCCCCGGTCGGAAACCCTCAGGCCGTCGATTATGTCAAATGCCCTGCTGTCGTACATGTATACGCCTATAACCGCGTAGTCGCTTTTCGGATCCTTCGGCTTTTCGGCTATGGAAACCACCCTGCCGTCCACTATTTCAGCAACTCCGTAATCCCTGGGGTCCTTCACCCTCTTGTAGAGTATCCGGGCCCGGAGGGCTGCCTGCGGAAGGCTTCCACTGAACTCCCTATGGAGTTCTCCAGTATGTTGTCGCCCAGGATGACCACGAAACGATCCTGGCCCACGAAGGCCCTGGTGAGGCCGATGGCCTCGGCGATACCCCCTTCGGCGGTCTGATAGGCATAGTTCAGGCAACGGAACCCGAAGCTTCTGCCGTCGCCAAGAAGCTGCATGAAGCTCCCGGCGCTGTTCCCTCCGGTTACCACCATGACATCCTTTATCCCGGCTTCAGCAAGTGTCTGAAGTGGGTAGTAGATCATGGGCCTGTCGTAAACCGGAAGGAGATGCTTATTGGTTATGCTTGTAAGGGGCCGCAGCCTGGTACCCAGACCGCCTGCCAGAACCACACCCTTCATAGCCCTCCTACCTGACCAGTGCGAATTTCATCAGCAGGGTTTCATATGCCCCGCTTCTCACAGTTATCATATAGACGCCGGATGCCGCCGGTGAACCGTCGGCCGTCTGCCCGTTCCAGGCGAAATCATCCCTGCCCGGTGAAGAATACTCAAAAACCAGCGTTCCGGTCAGGTCAAATATGCTAATTTCCGCAGGCTCGTCGGGAACCCCTGATATCCCCAGCACATCTCCCCTGCCCGGCATGAACGGATTCGGATATACACCGGCGGCTGAGCCGTCACCGGAAAGGCCGGTCTCAAGCTCCCCCCGCCACATTCCATGACCGGTGGCCATCCAGAGATGCCCAAGGTCGCTTTCCACCAGCATGGCTGAAACGGTTCCCGATAGAAGGGGGCTGTTGAATGGTGTGTACTGCTCGATACCGCCGGTTGACGGATAGTATCTTTTAAGGCCGTCGGAGGTGGACACCCAGACGGTGCCAAGGTTGTCGCAGACCACCGATTCGATGGGAAGATCAAGCCCTTCAACCGGAGAGGCGGAGCCCCCGGAGACCCCGGCGAGACCCGAGGCGGTACCGGCGTATATGGTGCCGTCGCGGTGGAGGGCAAGGGAGGTGACCAGGGCCGAGGGGAGGCCGTCCTGTGTACCGTAGGTTTCAAGGACCATCTGCCTGTCGGCATCGATGTAGGCAAGTCCGCCGTCGGTTGCAGCCCATGCGTATCGGCCGCCGGTTGGAAGAACGAAGCTGACCTGTCTGCTTGGAAGGCCACTGGAACCGGTTATCCCGGTTACGGAGACGCTGGAAGGATCCCCGGGTATCCAGCTGAGACGGCTGACTCCGCTGCTTTCATTTTCAAAGGGGGTTCTGTGGGCGAACCAGACCGTTGTCTCGTTCCCCCGGGCGGCGTGGTGAACCCTGTTGTTCACAAGACCGTTCCCGGTGTTAAGATGAAGGGTCTGGGTTATGGTGCCGTCCTCCCACCCAAGCCAGTCCACACCGAAGCCCAGGGAGGAAACGAAAACTCCGTTCCCCGAAGGACAGATGGCGAAGCACTGGTTCCTGGAAGTGAGATACTGGTTGAGGTTGATCCACTCCGAACCGGTGAACACCGACGCGCCGTTCCTGTTGCTTGAGGTCCACAGGCTGCCGTCGGGGAGCATAGTGGCGGCCCTGAGATCGTTGGAGACCGGCCCGAAGTCCGGAAAGGTCCTTCTCCAGGTACTGTCCGGCAGAAGCAGGGCAAGACCGGACCCGGATGCCTGTTGTCAGAAAATGTATTGGCCAGTACACCGCAGAGACGGCCTTCCCGCCAGACGAGGCCGGTCAGGGCGTTGCCGTCGAGGTTCGTGTCGTAGAGGACCCAGCTTCCGTTCTCAAGGATGTAGCATCTGTTGGTGCACCCCACCGCCAGGCTGCCGTCGCCTGCGGAAAGGCTGGAAATGCTGCCCCCGGGGAAAAGGAAGTCCTCCTCCCACTGTGAACCCGGGGCTTTCTGAAAAGCCTGTCAGAACCCGCGGCCCACAGTGTATCCCCCCGCCACTGGAAGTCTATGATGGATGTCTGGGTGTGTTCTGGGGCTGCCAGGAAGCCGGGTCCCCCGGGCGGGGCGGAACGGGGCAGGAAGACCATACCGGCTGTGGTTCCCACGTAAAGCCTGAATCCGAGGGTGCAATGCAGTTCACATTGTCCGATGGAAGTCCTCCGCCGGTTTCATATGTGTCCCATATCTCGAAGTAGCCCGCCTGCTTGATGCAGAGCCCCTGGGTGGTGGCTACGTACACCACTGAATCCGGAAGGGTCTGGTTGATGCCCAGGTTAAGGGGCAGTCCGTCTATCTGGTTGTAATGGGTCTTGTTCCCCTCCGGCGAGAAGACATCGATGCCCCCTCCGATCAGGGATACCCAGAGATTGCCTCCTTCGTCGGTCACCAGGTGGGAGACCCTGTCGTAGGATAGTCTCCCGGGGCGGTCCAGCCGGAATCGGCCACAAGCTTATCTTCCCCGGGGAATAGTGCGAGAACAGTATGCCCCCGGAGGTTCCAGCAAGGACCAGTCCGTTGTAGTTGATTATGCAGTTCCCGCCGCCGTAGTGGGGGTAGTGTTCCCATTCTGTAACCCTGCCCAGGAGGGCAAGGGCAATAATAAACATCGTCACAGTCTTTCCTCCCACCATCTGTAGAGAAGCTCGAGACCCCTTTCCAGGGGAACTTCCATCTCCCAGCCCAGCTTCCTGAGGGCAGAGGGGTCACCCACCTGGCAGAACTGGTCCCCGGGCCTGAGAAGATCCGGGTTCGTGAGGGCCCGCAGGCCGGTCCCGCCTATGGCCGCCAGCATATCGAACAGCTCCCCTATTGAGTGTCCCTGCCGGAGCATACATTATAAACACCGCCGGCCTCCCCCCGGGCAAGGAGGCAGGCATAGGCCCTTACCACATCTTCAATGTATAGATAGTCCCTCACCGCCAGAAGGTTTCCCGCGGGAATGGACCCTTCCCCGTTCCTTATCGCCGTGATGATCCTTCTGCAGAAGGAGGGCAGCACGAAATGGCCCTGCTGCCCCGGGCCGAAATGGGGAAAGGAGCGGCTGATAACGAAATTGTCAGCGGTGTTCCCCAGGAGCTCCTCGGCCAGAAGCTTGCTCTTCCCGTAGGGGCTCCGGGGTTCCGTGGGCGAACCCTCCGCAAGGGGCTCCCGGGAGGCCGGTAAACCTCCGCGGAGCTTGCGAGGAGTATCCTTGCGCCGGGGCACCTCAGCTTCACCCAGTGGGCTACGGAGGCGGTCCCACGGCCGTTCACCGAGATCACTGTTTCCTGGCCCCGATGTGAATGTGCCACGGAGCTGAGACCGGCCAGGTGAACCACATATCGAACCTCTCCCAGGGAATCAGGGGGAGGTCCGGGCAGTTCCCAGTGGATCTTTTTCACCCCCCCGGGGGCGGTGAATTCCGTGGAGGCGTCGGCGGCGAAGTCTTCGGTGCCCAGATCGAACATCTCCATGAGGGTCCTTCCGACGAAGCCGGAAGCGCCTGTTACAAGGATCGGCCCATCTTCCACGGCAAATCCGCAGAGGTTCCTGCTCATTCGGCCTCCCCCAGTATCTTTACCTCGGGAAACAGCTGAAACCCGGTTTCCCTGAGAACCCTTTCCGCCACCAGTTCCATGAGCCCCAGGACATCATCGCTGGTGGCTCCCCCCAGGTTCACTATGAAATTGGCGTGAACCGGGGATACCATGGCTTTGCCCAGGATCTTCCCCTTCAGGCCGCAGTCCTCTATTAGTTTTCCCGGCGAGGGGCCATTCAGCGGTCTTCTGAAAACACTTCCCGCGTTGGGCATATCCAGGGGGAACTTTTCCCTGCGCAGGGCAAGGAGTTCAGCGGCCCTGGCCCTCAGGGTTCCGTTTCCCCGGGCAAGGCGGAGCCTCACTTCGGTAACAACCCGGCGACCTTTCTGAAAAGCGCTGGTACGGTAGCCGAAAAGGCAACCCGCGCCGTCTATCTCCATGGAGCCTTCCACCGGATCGAATACCGATACGCTTTCCACCACATCCCCGATGCAGGAACCGTAGGCCCCGGCATTCATGCAGAGGCCCCCCCCGGCGGTTCCTGGAATTCCCACGGCGAATTCGATGCCCGCCAGATCATTGGAGCAGGCGGCACCTGCCATGGATGGAAGTGGAGCCGCCCCTCCGGCAACAAGGGTATTTCCCCGGAAGGAGTAGTTCCTGAACCCGCCGGCAAGCATCACCACCACACCCCTCCACCCCCGGGTGGGGGCCAGTGTGTTGGAGCCCCGTCCAAGAACGGTCCAGGGTATTGATTCCCCCTCAAGTGAACACAGCACCGAGGCGAGTTCCTCCGGGGTTCGGGGCCGCGCCGCCGTACAGGACCCGCCGATCCCCCAGGTGGTGTGTTCGGAGAGCTGAATGGTTGTGAACAGGCCCGGATCGCGCCGGGTGACTTCATCGGGTATCACAGCTTCAGATCCTTCCCTTTAAGCCCTGCGAGGCAGGCCCCCACGGAAAGATATGTAAAGAGGGGCCGAAGAGCTCCCCACCTCTCCGCTATGAACAGGGCGGTCCTGTAGACCGGGGAGGAAAGGGCCGCCGCCACCGCGATCCGTACAGGGGCAAGGTGGACCGGGGGAAGGAATACAGGTTCCACCCATCTGCTCCCAAGAAGCCCCCTGGCCCCGGGATGCTTCTTCAGTGTGTACCTGAGGCCGGTACCGCCGTACTCAAGCATTTTCATTGAGTGCTTCCGAACGGTTACCCGGTCGAGGTGATCCACCTGCAGGGAGGGATCCCAGTGGAAGGCCGCCCCGGCCTTCATGAGCCTGTAGCCCATTTCCGTATCTTCTCCGCCGTACCTGTCTATGGCGGTGTCGAACCCGCCGGCTTCCAGGAGCAGCGCCACGGGAATGGAAATGTTCCCGGTGATGAAGTAGTTCCAGGGAAAGGGGCCCGGGGGTGAATCCCCCATTGCCCTGGTGTCCATCCATTTCTGCCATGGGGAGGCGTCGGGGCTCCAGGCGTTGACCCTTCTGCCCATCACGGCGTCGGCGCCGGTTTCTCCCCTTATCTCCAGGTGTCTTCCCAGAAGGTGGGGGCCAAAGGAAAGGTCGGCGTCCATCAGAAGGGCCACCGGAGCCCCGGAGGCTTCAAGTGCTGCGTTCCTGGCGGCGGGCCGGTTGCCTCCGGGATCCATCCTGATGACCTTGCTTCGCAGTTGTCCGGCAGGGCGGCAAAGTGCTGGAGATATTCCCTTTGAACCGGGGTATCGCTTCCGTCGTCAACAACCACGAGTTCCCATGGCAGGGCCAGATCCTGAAGGGCAAGGCTTTGAAGGAAACGAATGAAAGCCTCTCCACCGTTCTTAACGGGAACCTGAACGGAAAGCTCAGCTGTCATCTTCCGCCTCCGGGAGGGTGTTCCCCACTGGAACCTCGGTTCCCAGGAGGCGCAGCACCTGTATGATCACCGCGGTGAGTGCGGTGATCCCCAGGATAAGGGCCGACCTGACGCCTGGGGAGAATCCGGACATGGGACCGGAGAACACAGGGAAGATCACAAGTATCAGAATGGCGAAGAAGTTAACGGGGAACACCTTCCTGCCCAGCCAGAAAAGGGAGACTGCCATGAACATGTTGGTGCCCAGTGTGGCGAAGGCGGCCCCCACGGCGCCGGCCACGGGAATAAGCCTGTAGTTGAAACCTATGTTCAGCACCGCGCCGAAGGCGGTCATCCAGCCTATGTACCTTGTTTGACCGGTGAGAAGCGGAGCTGTCTGGGCTATTACGAAGAGTGCATAGAGGGCGGCTGAACCGGCGAGCCAGGGAAGCACATCCGCTGCGGGAAGCCAGGCCCCGCCTCCGAAAACCGAGGTTATCTCCCTGGAAAGCAGGGCCAGGATCATGGCGGCCCAGTTCACCGTTACCATGAAGAGAAGGGCACTGCGGCCAAGTTCGTCCATGCTTCCCCCTGCTTGCGTTTTCTGAAGATGTACCTCTGCCAGGCCATTCCGAAACCAAGTGTAAGGGGTGTGAGGACCAGTACCGCCCTTCCGGCCCATTCGTACCAGCCGCTCTGGTTCAGGTCGGGGCTTATGGTGCGGAGCATGAACATATCGGCACTGGAAAGCACGAGGAGGGCAAGGTTGGCGGGAATGAGGGGAAGGCTGAAGGCAAGCATTTCCCCGGTAAGGCCGCGGGTGTCGGCTCCCGGGGGAGATTTCCTGGTGATAAAGACCATAAGCGCCACGGTGAATGCCGCGGCGGCCAGTGTGGGGATCCACCTCGCCTCCAGGAAGGCCACCAGGGCCCTGGAATCCCGGATGCCCCGAAGGAGAAGGAAGAGAAGCCCGAGGGAAAGGAGTCCCCTGAGAAGCTGAATGGTGAAATAGGTCCCGGCCATGCCCTTTGCCCGGGGCATGGAAAGGGCCACCTGCAGCATGGCGGCCCCGCCTCCCAGGGCCAGGGCGTGGAGAAGGAGGGATCCCGGGAAAGGTGGAGGGAAGTGGATATCCCCGCTCCGAATATCAGTATGAGCCCGGCGGAAACCGCAAGGGGCAGAAGGGGCAGGAGGATGGCCCGTTTCAACAGGGCCCGGTGGGCATCGGTCCTGTGCCAGGACCTCACCACGGCGGCGGGAAGGCCCAGGACCACAATTCCCGCGATTATCTCGCTGATGATCCTTACCACCCCAAGCTCCCCTGCCTGTTCCGGGGAAAGGAAGGCGCTCATGAAGGGAAGGAAGGCAACCTGTACAAGGCCGGTCACCACCATGGCAAGGGCGTAGAGAAGGGTTTCCCTGGCCAGATCCCTCCTGCCTGACACCGCGGTCATTCCCAGCCCAGCTCTCTGTACCTGCGGTGCATGGTCTCAGCCACGGTCCTCCAGTTGTGGGTCTTTCGAATCCACTCGGGACCGGCATCGGCATGACGGTTACGCAGGTCGGCGTCGAGGACCAGTTCCCGAAGGACCGCCCCGAGGTTGTCCGGTGTGGCCAGGGCGAAGGGATGATCCGGAATGAACTCCCTGTAGGAAGGGGAAAGGTTGGTTACGGTACAGATGCCCATGGAAAGGCTTTCCAGGGAATTCACCCCGTAGCCCATGTCCCCGCTGGCGATCTGGTCGATTGCTATGTGGCAGGATGCCTTTGCCTTCAGGGCCTGGGAGTGGGACATGTTCTCGATGAGGACCATTTCCACTGGAAGGGTTCTTGAAAGGTTCTCAACAGCGGCAAGTATCTCATCGGTTCCCTTCACAGCCCTTATTCTGGGGGCGTGACATATCCTTATGATGTCCCCGGAGGGCGCCGCCGGCGGAACCAGGGATGTGTCGAAGGGAAGGAAGAGGTATTCAACCTCGGGATACCTCCGGTAGAGATCGAACTCGCAGGTGGTATGGAGTTCCGTGGCATCCCACACCGGTCTTATGGCTCCGCGCATACGGAGATCCAGACCGTGGTAGTTGGAAACGATATGTTTCCCCCGCCGGCGGAGTTCCTTCACATCCCTGCCGTCACGGAAGAAGCTCATTCCCCCCTCAAGAACGAAGATGTCAAAATCCCAGAGGCCGTATTCCACCGCGGCCCTGTTCACCGCCGGGGTCCAGGTCAGGTCCCTGAAGGCCATCAGGATCCTCTCGATCCGGGAGGGGCTCCAGAATATCCTCTCGGTGGTCCCGGTGAAGGGAACCCTGAGGCTGCCGCTCCTTATGAGCCGCTTTACCTTCCAAAGCCATTCCATGGGCCCGACGAAGGGAAGGTTAAGGCAGATGTCTTCAGTGTAGAGGTTCTTCGCCCGGTAGAAGGTCACCAGCCTGCTGGCATGGCCCAGTGCACGGTGCCCCTGTACGAAAAGGGTGAGTATACCGGTGTAATTCTGCGGAGAAAGATGCAGTATCCTCATCGGGGTTTCCCGCCCTTCAGCGCCCACAGGAACAGCCCGGCTCCCAGAAGCAGCTGTGCCGCCGCGCCGGGTATCCCCCGGCGTGGTAGCCCAGTATGTCCGGTTCCGTGAACTCCGGACCGGTGAGTGTATGAAGCAGGGGTGACCTCTCCGGTGACCAGATCACCTCCTGCCGGGACTGGGTGTCGAAGTGGTCCCGGCCCAGAGAGCGCTCCAGGGCGTTGGTGTCGGTTACCGAAGCGGTGACGGCTATCACCGCTGAGACCGCCGCAAGTATCCAGAACAGTTTTCCGCCGGTGCCCGGGCGAACCAGGGGCATGAAAAGAACGGGAAGCACCGGGAACAGAAAACGGGGACCCCAGCCGGTGCCCCCGGTCCAGTCGTGGAGAAAACCGTGAAGCACCAGGGAGAAGGCGAAGGGGCTCCAGAAACGCCAGTCCCCGCAATGGAAGATGGCCAGAATGGTCAGGGGGGCATACCAGAAAAGCCCCTTTCCCGGGCTGAAAAGAAGGCCCGGGATCCCCCTGCTGTTCATGTCCAGTGCTATGGCCGGATCCTGGGAATGGCCGTCATTCAGTATGCTGCCGAACCTGTAGTGGTTATAGGCGAACATTGCCAGTATGAATGGAAAGGCTCCGGCGGCCAGAAGGGCCAGCCTTTCAAGCTGTTTTTCCTCGGGCCAGTAGATGGGCAGGAGCACCAGTATGTCCGGACGGACCAGAAGTGCCGCCCCGAAGAGGACCCCGGCGGGGAAGGGTCTGCCGGTATGCATGAACCAGGCTCCCCATAGGGCAAGGGCCGTGGCCGAGGTTACGTCGTAGGGCATTCTGCCGTAAACAAGGGCCATTGTTCCCACCATTACCGCCAGGAACCTGAGGGGCTGAAGGGGACCCATAAAACCCTCGGCCAGCCTTTCACCCCGATCACCAGGAGAAGGCTCATCACCGCGCTGGTCAGGGCTGCGAGTACCTTACCCGCGGGAAGGCCCAGGATAAGACCGGCCCAGGCGGAGGGAAGAAGGATGAGTGAATAGCCCGGGGCGTGGGGCACATAGCTGTCGGAGCGTATTCCAGACACCAGCCAGCCGTCCTGGGCGGTGAAAAGCTCCCCGGGACCGATTATGGACTGGGCAACCTGGTACTGAGCGGCTATGTCGGTGGTCATCAGCCTGCCGCCGAAGAACATCACCAGAAGCCCGGCCCAGGCTAAAACCATACGGGATCGCATGGAAATCAGATCCTGCCCTTGAATGTGTTCCTGAACTGTCCCCTGGCGGAGAAGGATTCCTTGAACCTGCAGAGGCCGTAGTTGACCTCCATGTCAAGGGTATATGTGCCCAGATCGAGGTAGTGATAGCCCATTTTCCTGGCCCAGTCGATCACACCGCGGTAAACCAGGTTAACCGGCCTCAGGGCCTGATGCTCTTCGTTGTGTGAAATGTAGAAGGCCAGTGTAACCCTGGGATTGCAGTGGAACATGATCATCCCGGCGTAAACTTCACCGGAGGGGTCCACGGTGATGAACTGCCTTACGGCGTTCTGCCCAGAAGGTCCTTCAGAAGCCGAAGCTCATCCAGGGTATGGGTTGGCTTCACCCCGTGCCTGTCCTTCAGGTTGTTGGCCAGGATCGGGTAGAATTTCGAATAGTCGTTGTCTTCCACCACCCTGAGCCCAGATTTAAGGGCCTTCTTCACACCCCGGCGGGCTGACTGCGAGAAGCCCAGGTCGATCTCCTCTCCCAGCCTCTGGAGGTCGATCACCGCGGTGAGTTCCCTCTTTTTGTAGCCGAAGCCCTTCCTGATAAGGGCGAAGTCTATGTAGTGGTGGGGTCTTCTGTAGTAGCACACCGGAGGCGGGGTCATCTCAATGCCTGCGAAACCCTGCTTCCTGCAGTATTCGATAAGGGAATCCACAATCCGCTGGACCCTATCGAGGCCGGTGGAATCATCAAGGACGATACCGCCGTAGGAGGCACCGGGGTAGCTCCTGAACCAGGTCTCCCCCTCTATTTCCGAAAGGGCTCCAGGAACACAGGCAAGGAGTTTTCCTGAGCCGTCCTCTATCATCAGGTGGTGGTTCTCGAACCGCCCGGGGGGATGGTAGCTGAGGAACGCCGGTGTATGAAACACAGTTCCGTTGTTGGAGCTTTCGGTGAATGAGGTCCACAGTGGAAGGTCCCCCTCCTGTGCCGTCCTTACTTTGATGCCCCTCATCTTACCACCGAAACCTTTGCCATGTGAACCTCCTGGCCGGTGTTTACCAGGAGCATGTATATCCCGGAGGCTACTATTTTCCCGTTCAATGTGCCGTCCCAGGTCCAGTCGGCAACCGTGGGGGCTTCCACCGTTCCGATGAAGGAGCCATCCAGCCTGAAGAAATCCACCGTGACCGGGGAAGCCTCAATGGAGGAGATGAATCTCAGGGGGTCACCACCGGAAACGTATGGCTGGGGATAGAAGCTCACCCCGCTGAAAGATCCGCCGCCTCCGCCACTCTGTTCCACCGACCAGAGGCCTTCTATGGAGGAGAAGACCACACCGCCGGTGATGGGGTCCCGTGAGGAATACTCCCAGGTATACAGGGTGGAGGGTATGTAATCGCTGTTTATGCCGTTGAAGGAAGAGAGCTGGCCGTCGGAAATCCTGTAAATGGCCGACTGGCCCAGACACCATATTCTGCCCGCCGTGTCGGTGCTTATGGCCTTTACCGTTTCGCTGATGTCCTGGTAATCGGTGAATCCGCTTCCGGTCCACCTGGCAAGGCCGTTACCGGTACCGGCCAGGAGACCGATCCCCGGCACCTTCAGGAAACAGTACACATCGCTTGAGGGCAGCCCGGAGGAGGGGGTGTAGGCCTGGCCGAAACCGGGGTACCACTGGTCTTCGGAGGTGTCCGCGGGGTTTCCCGAATGGACCAGAAGCTGGCAACCCCCGTTTTCCAGGGCGATCCACAGGCTGTCCTGTGAAACGGGATAGACCGACCGGACATTGATGTCGGCGATGCCGCTTCCGCCGGTCCTGGAGCCCCAGTTCATGGTTCCCATGGGGTCGCCGTTGAAACCGGCGATCCCGCTTGGCTCGTCGGGCTGACCGGCGGGATCGAACTGCCTGAAGGCCGCCCAGAGCCCGTTGGTCTGGCCGGTGATCATCACCGGCTGGTTGTTGGGGATGTCCGCCTGTATCAGTGTGGCCTCGGGGCTGTGGAATTCAAGGGTGTCCCGAACGAAGGTGAGAATGGTGTCGCCCTGATCAGCCCAGTCTTCGTTGTCCCTTATCCAGGAGAGACCGTGGTGATAGGAGGATGCCCATACTCCCTGGCCGTACCCCGCAGCAAGGGAAACACCTGGAAGCCGTTGGGCATTCCGTGGGATTGGGTGTAGCTCCGCCATCCGTAGTCGGGGTAATAGGCCTGAACTCCCCTCAGGTAGGTGGCCACATAGACCCTGCCATCCTCAAGACAGGACATCTGGTGAACCCTTTGCACTGGATGCCCGGTATGGTCTCCAGTAGCCACTGGCCGTTCTCAAGGTGATAAAGCCCCATGCCCGCCTGGGTGTTCACCAGGTCGGTAACCTTGGTCTGGTAGGTGAAGGATACGTAAAGCACGCCGTTCAGTGTGAACAGGCTCACCGGCCATCTGGACGAGGGAAGCCAGATGCCGGCCTCCTCCCATGACTCACCGTTCTTCACAATAACGCTGCCCCGGATGGCGGCATAGAGGGATGAATCGAATTCTATCATATCGATCACCGCGCTGTCCGCCTGGGAGGTGTAGTCGATAAGCAGTTCGAAGCGGTCGGACCCTGCTTCAAGCTCCACAGCGCCGCTCATTCCACACGCATAGATGCTGGTTTCCCCGGCCCGGACATTTTCCAGCTCAAAGGCCCGGGTTTCCTCCCAGTACTTCCATGATGATGGATTCAGTGGATTGTAGGGGTCATTCAGGGAAAAAATGCCCTTCTCGGTGCACAGCCACAGGGTGTCGTTCCTGGCGGCGATGGAATAGACATCGGTGGCGGGCAGGGCCTCTCCAACCGGGGTAAAACCGCTGGGACCGCCGTGGGAAAAACCGCCCCTGCATCCCGCCCAGATCTCCCCGGCGGCTTCCACGAGGGATGTTACCGTGCCATCGCCGGGTATTCCCTCGAAGGTGGAAAAGGAAGACCAGTTCTGGCCGTCGAGGAGAACCAGACCCTCGCCCCCGGTGGCGAACCACATCCTGCCGGCGGAGTCTTCCATGACATCCCTGATGTCAGGGACGGGGAGGTCTTCCGGACAGGAAAAGACCTCTCCGTACTCCCCGGGTCCGGAATAGCGGAAAACACCGCCGGAAGAAGCGCACCAGACCCCGCCGGCCTGGGCGGGGGATGCTCCGTAAACATAGGAAAGTGAGGTGGTCAGGTCCCATTCGGGAACGGAGGACAACAGAATAAATAGAAGGATCTGCATTGATTCCTCTCAGAAAAGCCAGGGAAAACGAATGTGCCAGACCATCCAGGCCGCCTCCCACACAATGGAGCGGGACATTTTGGATGTGCCTGAGTGCCTGTCAATGAAAACTATGGGGACTTCGCTAAGGGAGCATCCCGCCTTGTAGAGCTTGTATGTCACCTCGATCTGGAAGGAATAGCCGTCGGACCTTATGGTGTCGAGATCAAGTTTCTCAAGGGAGGAACGCCTGAATGCCTTGAAACCCCCGGTGGCGTCGTCCACGGGAAGACCGGTTATGAACTTTGAATACCGGTTCGCCAGCCATGAGAGCATGAGCCGGTGCAGCGGCCAGTTCACCACATTGACTCCGTTTGAGTATCTGGAGCCAAGGACGAGGTCGTACTCACTGAGTTTTTCAATGAGTTCCGGGACCATGTCCGGGTTGTGGGAAAATCGGCGTCCATCTGCACTACGGGATCGTACTCCGGCCTTTCCAGGGCCCACCGGAAGCCGGCAACATAAGCCTGACCAAGACCGCTCTTCTTCTCTCTGGAAAGAAGGTGTACCCTTCCGGTATCCCTGTGGGCCAGAACCGCCCCGGCGGTGCCGTCGGGGCTGGAGTCGTCCACCACCAGAACATGGGCGCCGATGGGAAGATCCAGCAGCCTGGGGATCATTTCGGTGATGTTCTCGAACTCGTTGTAAGTAGGTATAACTATAAGCGGTGTGCTCAACCCCACCCTCCCTGTATCTGCGGTTTGCGCCAATATAATCCATAGCCGCCCGGCGGAGTACCGACACCACCTCCGCCGCTTTCTGTAACCCTTTCAGGGAAGTATGTTCCCGTATGAATTCAACAAAGGGAATCCGGGAGGGAACATGAAAGCAGCATTGATAGTACTCACCGCCGCCGCGGCGCTGTCCGGAGCGGTAACCATTCTGCCCATAGTGGGTTATTCCTCATCCACGGGGTTCCTCATCGGCGGCTACATGATACAGGGGTTCGAGACCCTTCCCCCGGGAAGCAGTTTCTCCCTCGACGCCTATTACGGCACCGCGGGGTGATCAAGTTCCAGCCATCCTTCACCAGGGTGTTCCATGGCGGTGTGCTCAACACCTATCTCGAATCCCGTAAATTGCTTGAGAAGAAGTGGTTCGGCTGGGGGAACCAGACAAACCCTGACAGCTCGGCACTGATGGATCTTGAAATGAACAGGCTCTCGGGAAACTACACCTTTCCCCTCTCCAGCAGAGTATTCATCACAGCCGGGGTGGAAGCCAGGCACTCCTCGGTCTTCAACAGGGAAGAAAGCATCCTATGGGAAAGGATGCCCGGCCAGGTCTTTGACGCCAGCCTCACAGCCGGTCTTAACGGCGGCATTACCGCCGTTTTCCCCGGCCCGGTGAATGGGGACATACTCCTGGAGGCAGGGGGGTTCTTCCAGACGGGGGATGTGTCCTACTCCGGCGTTACCGGAAGGGCAAGGATACAGGCCCGCCCCTGGAGCGGAGGACAGCTGGCACTGGGTTCAAGGCTTAACAGGCACTTCGGCATCCAGTCCACTCCCATTCCCTACACATCGGGGATCGGGGCTAATGTGGATTTCAGGGGTTACAGCGACCATCGATTCACCGGACCGGTGTGGGCCATTGCCCAGTTCGAGGTGAGTCAGCTGGTGGTGGAGTTGAGGAATGAAGAGAATGAACCGGCCCTCTCCCTCACACTGGCGGCCTTTACCGAGGCGGGAAGGGTGGCCGAAGGCTTCCGTGAAATGTCCATGAAGAACATTCACACGGACATAGGCGCCGGGGTCAGGATAGGTGCCGGCGGCGATGCCACCATGAGGATGGACGCAGCATGGGGGGACGAGGGTATGGTCCTCTCCACCGGTTTCCAGAGCGCCCTGTAGTTCTTTGCCCCATCGGAACGGATTTCGCTAAATTAAACCGAATGATATATCTCATTTTCGGAAGGCGGTGTGATCTTGAGCGTTACCCTTGTTATTGCGGCCCTGTTCTCCTGGGCCATGGATCCGGCCCCGGGCCCCACGGTCCCGTTCTGGTGGACGGCATATCCCGAAGCTGACAACGCGATCCTGGTCAATCCGGCGGGAACCGGCTGGCTGAACGGCTCCGGTATGCGCATAGGCGCGGTGCTAAGCGACAGCAGCTTCGAACACTTCGACCGGTTCACCCTTGAAGACAGGTCCGGCGGTTTCTCCGGATGGTGGGAGGACGACCAGAGCCTGAGGAGGTTCACCGCCTCGGGTTCCCACCAGATGGGCGCCTTATCCCTGGGGCTGGGCTATACCTGGTACGATCCCACAGTGGGCGGCCATCCCCAGCAGGGGGAAAAGTTCTTCACCTTCGGCATGAACCTCCGCAGCGACCAGCACATAGGTTTCGGAGCCACCGCAAGAACCGCCACCGGCGACATCGACGCCTGCTATGTCGCCGGCGTGGCCCTGAGGCCAACCGGGACCCACACGGTTACACTCACCGGGGATTACCGGTTCCAGTCCGGCATCATTGACAGCAGATGGGCCGCCGGTGCTGAGATAAGGGCCATCGACGGCCTGACCTTCAGGGGGGCATACGGCGAGAACGACACCTTCACCGCCGGGCTCCAGGTGGACTTCGGCAAGGCGGGCATTTCCGCCGGGGCGGAAACCCACGACGGCAACTACACCGGCGGAACAGCGGAGATCATTCTCTACGACCGGGCCAGGCCCAGCATAGTATCGCCCCTTCCCGATTTCCTCTCCTATTCCGTGGAGGAAACCGACGAACTGCCCTCGAGGGCCTTCCTCGGCCCGGTTAACCACTCCTTCACCAGGGATATTACAACACTGGCCCGGGGTGTTTCAGACCCCTCCGTTGAGGGGGTTCTCATCGACATGTCCGGTTACGACCTCAACGCCGCCCAGGGCGAAGAGCTCCGTGGGATAATGGTCCGCTACAGAGAGCGTGGCAAACCGGTCTTCGCCTACATGGAGTACGCCGATAAGGGTTCCTACTACACGGCGTCGGCGGCGGAGGCCATCTGTGTCCACAAGGCGGGTCAGGTTTCCGTTGGCGGATACACCGGGTACTCCTTTTCGTCAGGGAGCTGCTGGACAAGCTGGGGATCTATCCGGATCTCATGCACATAGGCGACTACAAGAACGCCAGCGACATGCTCACAGAGTATGAGATCTCCGATGCCCAGATCGAGGCTACAAGGGCGCTGCTGGAAAGCTTCAAGGATGAGCAGATCCGTGGCATCTCCGAGGCAGGGGGCTTGAACCGGCCCAGATGAGCGTTCTTTTTCAGGCTCCCCCTTCGCCGGGGAATCCATGGTAAACATGGGTCTGGTGGACACCACCCTCTACCACGACCAGTTCGAGGAATACGCCGAGGACAGGCTCCGCCGGAGCCTCTCCACAATGAGCCCCGAGTTCTACCGCGGCGTGGCCCGGGAACCCTCCCGCTGGGGAGAGACCCGGTTGTGGCTGTGGTGGTGGCAACAGGGAACATCATTAACGGAGAGAGCGGCGGCGGCCCGATGGGCAGGAACATGGGAAGCGACACCATAGCGGAACTGCTTCGGGAGGCGGCCTCCGCCCCGGGGGTAAAGGCCATCGTCCTTCGCATTGACTCAGGCGGAGGCGACGCCATGGCCAGCGACGACATGCACCACGCGGTGGAGAATATCCGGGAAGAGATGCCGGTGGTGGTGAGCATGGGAGCCGTTGCAGCAAGCGGCGGCTATTACATGGCCTGCGGAGCCGATGCCATCTTCGCCGACAGAATGACCATCACAGGTTCAATAGGAATAATCAGCGGCAAGATAGTCTTCGGAGACCTGATGAGCATGGTTGGAATAAATGTGGAAAAGGTGGAGATAGACCCCGCCGGAAGCCTGGCAATCCCTTTGAGCCCTATAGCGAAACCGAACACGAAAGGCACTTCGCCGCCATGAGGGAGGGTTACGAGCTCTTCGTGAATACCGTGGCCAGGGGAAGGGACATGACCTTCGAAGAGGTGGACGCCATCGGTCAGGGCAGGGTCTGGTCCGGCGCCGACGCCCTGGAACTGGGTCTGGTGGATTTCAACGGGGGAGTGGTGGATGCCATAACCCACGCCGGGATGCTTGCGGGAATGGGAACGGATATCCCTGAGATACGGGTCTATCCCGAAGTCAGCGGCCTTGGCTCACTGAACCTGAGCCCCTTCGGAACCGGCACCCTTGCGGAAACCGTTTCCGCGCTGGCGGAGGACCCCCTTCTCAACGCCCGGGGTCCCCTCTACCTGGCTCCTTTCATCTCCGTGGAGTAGGCAGCATGAACACCGCGAATTTCAGGAAGGATCTTAAGGATCGCATAATGAAGGCCTTCGCCGATGAACCCTGGGTATGGGGTATATGGCAGGGGGGTCCGCGGCAACCGGTTTCCTCGACGACCTTTCCGACCTCGACATCGTCTTCGTGGTGGAAGACCACAGGACAGAGGAAACATTCGCCATTTCGAAGGGCTCCTGCGGGAATGCTGCGGTGTAAAAAGCAGCTTCAGGATACCGGAACCTGCATGGCACGGCCACAGTCAGGCCTTCTATTTCCCGAAGGAATGCCCCCAGCTTTTCTATGTTGACATGCTGGTGGAAAGCTCTCCGCCGGTAACAGGCTGCTGGAACCGGATCGCCACGGAAGGGCGGACATCTGGCTGAACAGGAACGAAGTGCTGAAACCGGAGCCCACCCCTGAGGATGAACTGCTTCAGGCTAACAGAAGGACCTTTCAGTCGGTGAAGGCCACCATGGACATAGTCTTGACGGAGAACCGGAAACAGATCCTCAGGGGAAACGAGATAGACGCCATGCTTGAGTATCAGGGCTTCATCCAGAGAAGACTGGCGGCACTGCTGAACCTCAAGTACCGCCCGGCGAAGCACGATTTCGGAATACGCTACGGCCAAAGGGAATATCCCCCGGATGTGGCGGAAAGGGTTAAGCGCCTTATCTACCCGGGAAGCCCTGCGGGCATAGGACCGAGGTTCGAAGAGGCCGCCGCCTGGGCAGTGGAGCTGATGAGAGAGCTGGAGGAAAGCTGGGAAGCTGATCACTCCCCTTCAGTCCCCTGTGTTCTCATCCGGACCAGATGGATGGTAACCCCCAGCGCCACCCCCAGAAGAAGCCCCCTGAGCCACCAGGCGTTAATGAAGAAGACACCGGTGACGGATATGGTCAGCCACAGGAATACTATGGTGATGGCCCTCTGAAGGGCGGGGATCCCCCTTCCCTCCCTGTAGTCCCTTATGTAGGAGCCGAAAAGCCTGTTGGTGGTGAGCCAGAGGTAGAACCTCCGCGACTCCTGGCATAGCAGGCCGCCGCAAGGAGCAGCAGGGGCGTTGTGGGCAGCAGCGGCAGCAGGACCCCCAGAAGCCCCAGGGCCGCCGACAGGGTTCCCAGAACGATAAGCAGATATCGGAACCGCCGGGTATTATACAACTCGGGCCTATTTTCAGTAATAAAATATCCTCCCAGGGGTTTCGTGGAATATCCTCAATTCCCCCGACCACCGTCAATCGGGTTTTGACAGGGGCCCGGATTCACCGTATTCTTCAGTGTAAAAATGCCGTTTTCAGGGATCATTCAGGGGGGAAGATCAAATTGGATGAAGCAAAGGGTTTCGACAACGAAAGATACCTCGAGGAGCAGACCGCTGAAATAAACAGGAGGGTTCAGAGATCCTCCGGCAGGCTCTATCTGGAGTTCGGCGGGAAGCTCATGTACGACCACCACGCCGCCAGGGTCCTTCCCGGTTACGACCCTAATGTAAAGATACGCCTCCTCGAGAAGCTCCGTGACAAGGCTGAGATAATTCTCTGCATCTACGCCGGCGACATAGAAAGAAGGAAGATAAGGGGTGACTTCGGCATAAGCTACGACTCCGACGCCCTTATGCTCATCGACGGCTTCCGGGCCAGGGGAATAGAGCTCCGGGGAGTGGTTATCACCCGGTTCGAGGAACAGCCCTCGGCGATCTCCTTCGAGAACAGGCTCCGCAGAAGGGGGGTGGATGTGTTCAGGCACTACTACACCAGGGGCTACCCCACCGATGTTGACCTGATAGTGAGCGAAGAGGGCTACGGAAGGAACGACTACATACCCCCCACCCGGCCCCTGGTTGTGGTAACAGGCCCCGGTCCGGGGAGCGGCAAACTGGCAACCTGCCTCTCACAGCTCTATCATGACCACAGACGGAACATCACCGCGGGTTACGCGAAGTTCGAGACCTTTCCTGTGTGGAACCTTCCCCTGAAGCACCCGGTGAACGAGGCGTATGAGGCCGCCACCGCGGATCTTCAGGATGTGAACCTGGTGGATCCCTTCCACCTCGAGGCCCACGGCACAGTGGCCATCAACTACAACCGCGACGTTGAGGCCTTCCCCCTGGTAAAGAGGATACTGGAGAAGATACGGGGCGACGAATCCCCCTATGCCTCACCCACGGACATGGGCGTAAACAGGGTGGGCTTCGGAATAGTGAACGACGAGGTGGTGCGGAAGGCGGCCAGACAGGAGATAATCAGAAGGTACTTCCGCTACCGGTGCGAGTACGCCATGGGGATAGCCGACAAGGCCACGGTGCAGAAGATAGAGCTCCTGATGAACAACCTGAACCTGACGGCCTTCGACAGACCGGTGGTGAAGGCAGCGGAGGAGATGTCAGCCCCAGGCGAGGAAACCAAGTTCGCCGCCATTCGTCTCCCCGACGGCACTATCCTCACTGGAAAGAGCTCCCTTCTCATGCACGCCAGTTCCGCGGCGGTGCTGAACGCGGTGAAACACCTGGCGGGGATACCAGACGGGACCCATCTGCTATCCCCTGAAACCATACAGTCCATCAGGAACCTGAAAACAGCCATCGGCAGCCTTCCCCTGCGCCTGGACCTTGAGGAGGTGCTGATAGCCCTGGGCGTCAGCGCCGCGGGATCACAGGAGGCAATGAGGGGAATGGAAAAGCTCACTGAACTGCGGAACTGCGAGGTCCATCTGACCCACATGCCCTCCTCGGGGGACGAAAGCGGCCTGAGAAGCCTGGGAATAAATGTTACCAGCGAACCCAGGTTCTCAAGCTCGCGGCTCTACGCCGACTAGTTCCGGGCGGCTTCCATGAGCAGACCGGCCACCTCAGGCCGGGTGAACTCCGGCGGGGGCATTTCCCCGGCGGTGAGCATGGCCCGGACTTTCTTCCCGGAAAGGAACACCCGTTCCTTCGCAGTGTGGGGGCAGGTCCTGGCGGTGGCCATTCCATCGCAGGCGGTGCAGAAGAAGGCGTGTTCGAACTTGAAAGGAATGATGCCTATCTCCTCGCCGGTGAATCTGTCAAAAATCTCCTGGGCATCGTAGGTTCCGTAGTAGTCACCCACACCGGCATGATCACGGCCAACGATGAAGTGTGTGCAGCCGTAATTCTTTCGAACCAGGGCGTGGAATATGGCCTCCCTGGGCCCGGCGTAGCGCATGGCCGCCGGGAAAACGCTGAGGGCGGTGCGGTTCTCGGGGTAGTACTTCTCGAGGATGGTCTCGTAGCAGCGCATCCGCACATCCGCCGGTATGTCGTCGGACTTCGTGGCCCCTACGAGGGGTGCACCAGCAGGCCGTCAACCATTTCCAGGGAGACCTTCTGAAGGTATTCGTGGGCCCGGTGAATAGGATTCCTTGTCTGGAAGGCCACAACGGTCTTCCAGCCCTTGTCACAGAAAAGCTCCCTGGTTTCCCGGGGAACGAGCCTGTGACGGCGGAAGGGCTCTTCGTCCCTCATGTCAAGGGCTTGTATCCCGCCGCCGATGTATGTGCCTGAAAGGCCGTTCAGATACTGAACGCCGGGGTGGGCGGGATCGTCGGTGAGAAGGGTTTCAACCGCCTCGCGGTGGAGATCGGCTTCGTAAACATCCTCAACCTGCATGGTTCCTCGAACCTGGCCGTCGTAGACAAGCCTTACGGTATCGCCGGGCTTCACCCCGGGGTCCCCCTCCTTCATGGAGAAGACCACCGGAAGGCTCCATACCGTTCCGTCCTCCAGGCGCATCCTGTCAACCACGGATTTGTAGTCGGCGCTGCCCATGAAACCCAGCAGGGGGCTCATGGCGCCGAAGCTGATCATCTCGAGGTCGTTCTTCTCCCTCTCGTTCAGCGTGAGCAGGTGCGTTCTCGGGAATGCTCTCCCGGGTGATAATGCGATCGATCAGCTTGCCTCCGTGGGGCTCTATCATCTTATTCCTCCGTGGTTCATTCCGTGCCGTTGCCCTGGGGCTGCCGGCCCGGGTACTGTTCATAGATATCCGTGGAAAGTGACCTTGTGGCTATGCCTGATCTATGAGGTCATAAATCACTTCCTCAAGGGGGATGTTGTTCCAGTCTTCGTAATAGCGCGCGGCTATCCTGGAAGCGGTATCGATTATGAGAACCGCGGGAAGGGCCCTCACGCTGAAATTTGCCATTACCTCAAAGTCGGGGTCCGCCATGACCGGGAACTCTATCCGCCAGGTTTCCACCAGGGATTCGGTCATGGATACCTCCCTTCCGGCGCAGACCACTACGCAGGCAACGGCCTGGTCATGGAAGGTGGACTTCAAATCGTAAAGCCTGTTGATGTCCTCGAGGTCCGCCAGGCTGTTGAAATCGTTGAAGAGTATCACCACCACATGCCCCTGAGTTCCTGAAAGAGCCCCGGTGGGGTTTCGGTGTTGAACCAGACGCCATGGGGGAAGTCGCTGGTGATGCCCATTCTTCCCGCCGGGGGCCGGGTGGGGGTCTGCCGGAAGAGGAATCCCGCCACCACGGCGAAGACCATCACCCCCAGAACGAATAGCACCGTGGCTTTCAACTGGTCTTTCCGGTAATCGGAGGTCCTCAGCTCGTGGAGGTATCTCCTAAGCACGGCGGATCTCAGTTCCCGGGTTACGGTTCATCTGTCTCCAGCACCGGAGGGGTCATGGTGGTCAGGTCAAGGAGCCAGCTTTCCCCCACGAGGCGCACGGGGATGACCTGCTCACCCTCAATGGTGGAGACGGTTACCAGGGCCGTGAGGGAATCGGTTACCTCCACGCCCTTCACTGAGCTGGAAAGAACCGCGGTTTCCGGTGCGGACATTACCATCCGGGTGAAGAGCATCTCGCCGTTCATTTCGGCGAACTCCTCCTCGGTAACAGGCGCCTGGAGGGTGAGAAGATAGGTGGAGCTTTCGGTGTAGCCGAAGCGCTGCATTATCACCGCGGTGGAATCCCACACCGCCCGGGTCTCCGGTGTGAGCATCGTCCAGGCGGATCCGTAGGCGGAGTCGGCAAGGGCCATGGTGAAGGCCTTCACCGAGTCGGAAGCGGGTGATTGACACACCCGGCAAAGGCAGCGAGGACCACAAGGAGAACTGAAGCAGCCGCAAACCTAGAGAACATGCACCACCAGCCCGCTTCTGAGCTTGGGCTCGAACCATGTGGACTTCGGGGGCATCACATTACCGCTGTCCGCAACGGACATAAGCTGCTCCACCGATGTGGGGTGCATGGAGAACGCCGCTGTGTACTTTCCCGAGTCCACGAGCCTCTCAAGCTCCTTCGTGCCCTTATGCCCCCTACGAAATCGATGTGGGAGTCGGTTCTGGGGTCTTTCACACCGAACACCGGATGGAGAAGGTTCTCCTGCAGAATGCTTGCGTCCAGGCTCTTCACCGGGTCTTCCACCGGGAAGGTGCCCTCCTTCGGCGTAAGGGTGTACCAGTTTCCAGCAATGTACATGCTGAACTCCTGGCTGGAAGAGGGCTCCCGGGTCCCTGTCCTCTCAACGGAGAACCTTTCCCGGCATTCACCGATGAGCTCCTCGGCAGTCCTGCCTTTGAGGTCCTTCACCACCCTGTTGTATGGAAGGATCATCATCTGGGTCTCGGGGAAGATCACCGAAAGGAAGAAGTTGTACTCTTCCCTTCCGGTGTGCCCGGGGTTGGCGGCCTTCCGTCTGGAGGCGATGATGGCGCCGGAGGCGCTTCTGTGGTGGCCGTCGGCAACATAGAGGGTGGGCACCTCGGCGGCGAAAAGGCTGGATATCGACTGTATGTCGTCCTGTTCGGATACCACCCAGAGGGTGTGCCTGATGCCGTCGTCGGCGGTGAAATCGTACTCGGGTTCACCGGCGCAGACCCTTTTCTGCAGGGAGTCTATGCCCTGATGATCGGGGTATGTAAGGAACACCGGTCCGCACTGGGCGTTCTGGGTCTCGATGTGGCGTATGCGGTCTTCCTCCTTTGCCTTCCTTGTGACTCGTGCTTCTTGATCACGTCGTTGTCGTAGTCTTCGGCGGAAACGCAGGCAACGAGACCGGTCTGTGAATGGTCGCCCATTATCTGCCTGTAGAAGTAGAAGCCGGGGTCTTTGTCCTGGTTCATAAGGCCGTCTTCCATGAGACGCCTGAGGTTCTTCGCCCCCTGCTGATAAACGGTTTTACTGTAAAGGTCGATGTCCGGGCTGAGGTCCACCTCGGGCTTCACCACCCGAAGAAAGCTCAGGGGATTGTTCTTCACTATTTCCCTGGCTTCATCGGAATCCAGTACATCGTAGGGCGGAGAAGCTATCTTGTCCGCGTAGGTCTTTACGGGCCTGAGGCCCCTGAATGGTCTGACTGTTGCCATATTATCTCCTCCGGTATCAGCTGAGCCGTTCCATTTCGGCATCAACCATCTCCCTTACCAGGGAGCAGAAGTCGGTTTCTGGTTTCCACCCCAGAACACGCCTGGCCCGGGATGCGTCTCCGCAGAGGGCATCCACTTCGGTGGGCCGCATGTAACGGGGATCTGTCTTCACATAATCCTGCCAATCGAGATCCAGGTAGCCGAAGGCCTCCGCCAGGAAGTCCTTCACCGAGTGCATCTCACCGGTGGCAACCACATAATCGTCCGGTTCAGGCTGCTGCAGCATGAGATACATTGCCCTGACATAGTCCCTTGCATGGCCCCAGTCCCTCTTCGCGTTCAGGTTCCCCATCATTAGATGGCCGGCCATGCCCTTTTTTATCTTTACCGCTCCCAGGGCAATTTTTCTGGTAACGAAGTTCTCCCCCCTTCTGGGCGACTCGTGGTTGAAGAGTATGCCGCTTGACGCGTGGATGTTGTAACCCTCCCTGTAGTTCACCACCATCCAGTGGGCGCACAGCTTCGCAGCGGCATAGGGGCTTCTTGGCCTGAAGGGGGTGTTCTCCCCTGGGGCGGAGGGCTGGAGCCGAAGAGTTCGCTGGTTGATGCCTGATAAAACCTGGTGGTCCCCGCCATGCCCGTTTCCCGTAGTGCGTCAAGAAGCCTTACCACACCTATGGCGTCAACATCGCAGGTGTATTCCGGAAGCTGAAAGGAAATGCCCACATGGCTCTGGGCGGCCAGGTTGTAAACCTCGTCGGGCCCGGTGCGCTCGATTATCCTGTTCAGGGCGCTGGAATCGGTGAGGTCGCCGTAGTGAAGGAAGAGCCGCTGGTTGTAGATATCCGGGTCCTGAATAAGGTGTTCGATGCGGTTTCGGTTGAAGCTGCTGGACCTACGCACTATTCCATGAACGGTATAGCCCTTTTCCAGCAGCAGTTCGGTGAGGTAGGAGCCGTCCTGGCCGGTTATTCCGGTTAACAGAGCCTTTTTCAAGTTTTCTTCCTTTCCCGGTGCAAAAGCTGCCGGTAAGATACTACCCCGGAGCCCCGTTGACAAAGCCGCTAGATCAGTGCCTTCAACAGTTTTCTTTCCTTTAAGTACCTGGGGTCCAGAACCTTCCGACCGGTAATCCGGAAGTAAAGCCTCCACTGTTTCATGGAGTTCCCCGAGGCATGGGCCAGCATAGCGCCCTCATAGAGTATCCGCCAGCGCCACTCGGCCTCCCCGGCCTTCCAGCTGTCAAGTATTCCTGACAGCACAGCGGGGTCTCCCCCTGAATGTACCTGCTCCAGAAGGAACAGTTCCCGCCATGGAGAGGTTTCCGGAATGGCCGGCGGAGGGTGTGCTCCTTCCCCGGAGAGCCGAAGGGCCCGGCTGCGAAGAAGCCCGGTGGGCGCCACTTCGATACATCGGCGATGGTCACCCCTGGCCTCGGCCAGAAGGAACAGGGGACCGGCGGCAAGGGATTCCGCCTTCTCCCCCTTCCCGGCCTCCAGACAGAACCGGTGGGCCAGTATGAAACTCTCCTCAGCCCGGCGCCATTTTCCCGAACGGGCGAACATGTCCGCCAGGAAGGCGAAGTCCCCGGGCGACGGTGATGGCCCTTCGGTCAGTGAAGCCGCCACGGCAAGGGCTTTATCCCTCTGACCGAGCTCAAGGAGGGTACCCGCCTCCCGGCGCTTCAGGGAAGCAATTTTCGCCTGATCAGTTTCGGCCTTCATCCTGTTCCTGAGTATCAGCAGTTGACGGCCGGGGTTTCTCTTAATATTAGGAGCCATAATTGGAGAAAGGAGTCCCATTTCCAATGAGTGAGCTGCTTGACAAAATTACCGACGACTCAGTTTCCGGAGCAACCGGAATATACATAAAAGTCCTCAATCATATCGTTCTGGGTTTCCTGAAGGGGCCGGAGCTTCCGGAGCTTCTCAGGGAAAAGGCCGGGGACATGGTTTCCCTCCACTATCTGGCCAACAGCCTGGAACAGGAACCCCTTTTCCGCCAGAAAGAGGTGGCGAAGGAGCTTCAGAAACAGATACGCACAGAATCCTCAGCCGCCGGGATACAGCTCTACAAGGCCCTGGCGAACTCCGGGAACGTGATACTCTGCCACTCCAACAGCGGCAGCGTCCTCAGGGCCCTGGACCACAGGAAGAACCGCATCGAACTGGTCTATCAAACCAGGTCGAAGCCCGGCGAAGAGGGGAAGGAGGCCGCCAGGCTCCTCAAGTCCGCGGGTTTCAGGGTCAAGCTCATCCCCGATTCAAAGGCGAAGGAAGTCATAGAACAGGGTGCCGTTCCTGTCCTGGGGGCAGACTGCCTCAGTGAAACCTTCTTCGTGAACAAGAAGGGAACCGCGGAAATAGTGGAAACCGCCCTTGAAACAAAGACCATACCCATAGTCATCGCCGGAACCGAGAAGCTCTGCCTTGAAGATGCCTATGAGAACCGTCCCCGAAGCCAGTACTTCGAACGGGTATCCCTGATGAAGCTCAAGGTCATCGTGGGGGCTCCACCTACAGGATGCCCCGGGACCGCAGAAGGCTGTGGAAGTCCATGGAAGAGGCGGATGTAACCTAGTGGCGCTGCTCTCGGTCAATCTGGGCCACTGGAGGGCGCTTGAAAAAAGCTGGCTGAAGCATTTCACCCGATCATCGAAAACCGGAACAGTGGCGGTGGTCACCGCGGGAAACACCCAGAGCCGCAGGCTCATGTCCCTTGTCACAGAAACGAAGGCCGGAACGGGTTTCTACCCTGGCTTTCCCCAGCTGGCGATGGCCCTTGCCGGGGAAATGACCCTCCCGGCGGTCTCCATACCCCAGAGGATAGCACTGGCCGCCTTCGCGGGTTATGGCCCCGGTGCTGCCCCGGCGGCTGCGGATTTCTTTGAAAGCTCATAGACAACGGCATCACCGGTGAAACCTTCCATCTTCAGGCCCAGTCCATGCGCACTCCGGATGCCGAGGTAACGAAAACCGCCGAAAGATTCCTTGTCTACCATGAAAAGCGGAAGGCCCTGCACCCCTCCACCCCGGATTCCAGGGTGATAGCGGGGCCGGTTACTCCTGATCGTTTCAGAACATACATCTTCTACGGCTACTACGACCTCAACCCCGGCCAGAGGAACTACATAAGGAAACTGGCTGAAAAGGCAGAGGTGCACTGGTTCTCACCGGTGCATCCCTCCCACCCGTGGCGGGGAGCCTTCCAGCGGACCCTGGACTTTCTGAAGGGTCTTCTCCCGGGGAAAGACTTCCACAGGGTGGACAGCGGCGTTCCCCTGGCCCCCATGGCCCAGTTCGCCGAGAGCATGCTCACCGGCAGGGTTCTTCAGGAAAGCGGAACCATAAGCCTGAAGGAGTGCCGAAGCGGCCCTCCCTTCATCCGGGCGGTCTCAGGGGAGATAAGGTCCCTGTTAGCTCCACCCCATTCCCTTCAGCCGGAGGAAATAGCGGTGGTAGCCAGGGGTACCGATGCCAGATGGATAGTCACCGAGCTTCACTGGGAGGGCATTCCATGCGGCCCATGCCTCAAGGTAAAGGCATCGTGCCTTCCCTGGGGAAGCCTCATCCTCAGGTTCATGGCCCTGGCGGACAACGATTTTCACCATACGGACATACAGGGGCTCCTGGCAACGGGAGCGGTGGATATGCCCGGCACCCCGGACCCCTTCAAATACGGTGAACGGGTAAGGGAACAGGGCGCCAGGTTCGGCACCGCATCCCTTGAGGGGACCGGCTTTCCCTTCGCCGGGGTCATATGCAGGTATTTCCGTTCCCTCCCCCCCTCGGCGGCTCCCCCTGTGTGGCTGGAACTCACCGTGTCCGCCCTGAGGGAGCTTGCCTCCGGGACCCTTCCCGGCATCTGCTTCCGGGATATCCTCCAGGACAGGGCCTTCATGTCCGACGTACCGGTGTCCTTTCCCATGTTCAGGAAAATGGTGGAAAAGGCCATGGAGGAACCGGTGAACGCATCGGAAAAACAACCCGGCGGGGTTGCGGTGATCTCTCCCGAGCTTGCCCGGGGGGCTTTCTACAGGGCGGTAATACTCACCGGAATGGAAGAGGGCAGCTTCCCTGGCAGGACCGAGAACGACCCCAGGCTTCCCGTGGAGATGAAGGTCCTCCTTCAGATGCCCTCCCCGGACAACCGGGAGACCGAGGACGCCTTCATCCTCAGACAGGTCTTCGAGGCGGCCTCTGAAAACTTGTGATCATCGCCCGAAACCAGGACATCAAGGGAAACGCCATCGCCCTGTCCCCCTTCCTTACTCCCATCAGGGGCGCCCGGGGAGAACCGGCCCCGGTCAGGGCGGAGCCCCAGCCCTCAACACCACTGGCCACACTGAGCTTTCCCGAAAACCCCCCTTCCTGAGCTCCTCCCTGGCCGCACAGCGGGAAAGGCTTTTCTTCAACGAGGATGACCCTTCACCGGATGCGGTCCACTGCGGAATGATCGGCCCGGGGTACACCGAACGGGAAAGGATCTCAGCCACAATGCTGGAGGCCTACTCCTACGACGAGTTCTCCTGTCTCACGGGAAGGGTCTGGGGAGTGGAGGAGACCGAACCATTCCCCGTGAGTTCCCGGCTCCGGGGAAGGACCGGGGGAACGGTGATGCACACCTGTGTACAGAGGGCCTTGAGAATCCCGGCGGGGTGAAGGAGATAGTGCAGGAGGAAAGCGCCCGACTGGGAATTGCGGCCCTTCTGGGTACCCCGGCCCTGGAGGAGATCTGGCGGCGGCACACCATAGCGGGAATAGAATCCCTTCTCAGCCATCTTGAACAGCGCCGGTGGGAATTCCTGGCGAAGGAGAAACACCTCACCGGAACGGTGGCCGGCCACGAAGCCTACGGTTTTATCGACCTCATCTTCAAAAATGCCGAAGGGGGCATTGTGGTGGCGGACCTGAAAACCGGCCGCCCACGGAAGACCAACGGAAAGAACCTTCTGAAAAAGGGGCTTTTCCAGCTTCCCTTCTACTCCTCCCTGGCCTCCCGGAACGGAATATCCCCGGTGGCCGCAGCCTGCTACATCCACCTGGAAAGCAGCGGCAGTGTAACCTTCGAGGAGATATCCGCCGCTGAACTGGAGGAGATGAGCGAAGAATTCCAGGAAAGGGTCCGGGAAATTGTGAAGAACATCAACCAGGGACGCTTCCCGAAGAGGGAGAGGAAGGCATTCAATGCCCGCCGCTGAAGTAGCCGACGGCGCTGTGCGCAGGGCGATAACCAAGCACCGTGAAAGAAGCGTGGTGGTGGAGGCAAGCGCTGGAACCGGAAAGACCACCCTTCTCACAGGCAGGGTTGTCTCCATGGTGAAGGAGGGCATTCCCCTGGAGAGGCTGGCGGTGGTAACCTTCAACGACACCGCCGCCGGTGAACTCAGGCTGCGCATAAGGGAGAGCCTGGAACCGGAACTCAGGCGAAAAATGGACCAGGCCTGGATATGCACCATGCACAGCTTCGCTTCTCGAATACTCAGGGAGTACTACCATCTCACCGGGGGCGTTCCCGAGTTCACAACCGTGGAAAACCACTATAGCAGGGCGGAGATGGAAATGCAGTGGGACCTGTTCCTCGCCGGTGCTCCCCGGGCCTCCCTTGAGTACTCCGAAGAAGCCCTCAGGCGCCCGGGAACCACAAAACTGCTGGACATGGCCGGGGCCCTTGAGGAATACAGGTGGATCAGCGACATGTCCGTTCTGGGAAACACCCGGGAGAGGGCGGAAAAGCTGATCCGGGTCTGGACGGAGAGACTGTCCGACCTCCTGAGGGAATGCACCGACGAGACCGACCTCCTCTTCAGTGGTATCACCGAAGGCTGCGCCAGCTGAAGGACAGGCAGCCGGAAAAGATAAACCTCCGTGGAAGACAGGCGGCCTGGGGCGGCAAGGAGAACCTCGACAGGGTAAAGGACTTCCTGAAGGAATACAGGGAAGACAGCAACACCATCAGGAACTGGTTAGGGGTGAAGGACCTCCTCCCCTGCATGGAAGAACTTGTGATCCCCTTTCTGAACGGCCTCAGAAGGGAGTGGGACAAAGACCCCACAAGACTGTCCTTCGACGACCTGCTCTACCGGGCGGGTCGGGGGCTGGAAACTCCGCCGCCCTGAGAAAGGCCCTTGCGGAAAGGTTCGATCACATCTTCATAGACGAGTTCCAGGACACCAGCCTGGTACAGGTTAACCTCTTCCGCTCCCTCCTGAAGGGGGAGGAGCTCCACAGGAAGCTCACCGTGGTGGGCGACCCCAAGCAGTCCATATACGGCTGGAGGTCCGCGGACATAGAAACCTACAAGACCACCGTGAAGCAGCTTGAGGAAAGGGAGCCCTGTCACGGACCATCACGGTCAACTTCCGCAGCGCCAGGTCCATAATACGCTTTGTCAACGGTTTCGGTGAAGCCCTTTTCAGCCAGGCGTCCCCGGGAGAGCTCCCGTTTTCCAGCGGCTACAGCCCAATCGATCCCGAACCCGGAGCTCCTGAAGGGGAAGGGGTTCATTTGCACCGGCTTCCGGAGCTTCCCGCCGCCGATCAGGCCCTGGCACAGGCCCGGGCAATGGGCAGGCTCATTCGAAACCCCGGCGAAACCGCCATCCTCCTCCGCTCATCCACCCACATGGACAGCATCCTCCGTGAGCTCGACCGCCTGGGCATTCCCTACGCGGTGGAGGCAAGCAGGGATTTCCACCGCCGTGACGAAGTGAAGGACACAGCCTGCCTGCTGCGAAGCCTGCTCAGTCCGAAGGACACCTTTTCCCTTGTGAACACCCTCAGGTCCATGTATTTCGGTATCGACGACAGGGAGATAACAGCCTGGATGGTGAAGAAGGAAAGATCGAAAAAGCTGGTAAATGCGCTGGAGCTCCTGGAAAGGCTTAGGACCGCGGTCAGGACACTTTCCCCCGGGCTCTTCGTGAAGACCCTCTACAGGAACACATGCATCCTCAGGTCCATAAGGGACAGCGGCTTTCAGACTGGAAGAAGGCTTTCAAACATGCAGTTCCTCCTGGAACGTGCCCAGTCCGCCGAAGACTGCACCGCGCTGCTTGAGATGCTTGAGGGAAGGGCCCCCATCAGCGCCGACGAACCATCAGCGCCCCCGGAAAACAGCCTTGGAACGGTAACGGTGACCACCATACACAGGGCCAAGGGGCTTGCCTGGAAGCATGTGATACTGGCCAGCCCCGGCGGCACCAGCGGCTCAATGACCTCCACGGTACTCACCGACCACAGGACGGGAAGGGCCGCCATAAAGACCGAAGACGGCCACACCGCCCACTGGCCGGACCTGCTTGAGAGGGAAAGGAACCGTGAAGCCGCCGAGTTCCGCAGGCTTCTCTATGTGGCGGTAACAAGGCCCAGGGACCGCCTGGACATTTTCCTTCCGGGAAAGATGACCCCGGGGTCCCGGGGAGCCGTTCTTGAAAGGGCCCTGGTAAACCCTGAACACTTCAGCGAGACCGAAGTTGAGCCGGCCCCGGAGGATGAGGGTACCATTTCCTTCCCGGCCATTCCCGGGGACTCAACCCCGGAACCCTTTGCCTGTCCCGTTGAACTGGCCCTCGGAGCCGGGGATGACCAGAGGGACAGGGCCATGCGCCTGGGCACCGAGGTTCATAATGTAATGGAGTTCATAGACCTCGATTCCCCTGATGAATGGCTGGACAAAAGGCTTCCGGCCCTGGGGCAAACCCTGGAGTTCCCGGAACGTACCATCGCCCTGGTGAGGAACTTCTTCAGGGCCTTCGACATGTCCGGCGCCAGGGTCCTGGGCCGGGAGTACCCCATTACCGCCCGGGGCAGCCAGTACTATGTGGACCTTCTCATTGAAAGGAACGGCGGTCTGGAGGTGGTGGACTACAAGACCGACCTGGGCCCTCCCGGGGAAAGGATGAAGTTCTACGAAGAGCACCAGAGGCTCTATATGAGAGCTTTGCGGGAATCCACCGGGAAACCGGTGAAGGCTTTTCTCGTTTTCCTTCAGAGGGGCGATGTTCTCGAGATAAAGGAAGGGCCCGGGGTTTGACCTCCCCGGGCCCTTCTGAAAGAATAGTCTACAGACCCACCTGAACAGGAGCGCTCACATCTTCTGCGCCCTCTGCCAGGGGCCTTGCCACGAAGCGGACGTTGTCGTTTATTCCCGCTCCGCCGTAGGACTCCACATCGATGTCCCAGGGCCCGGCGTTCTGCCTTGTGGCCTCTATCTCGAGGTAGGGGTTGAAGTCTCCCCCGTCGTCGTCGCTGAAGTAGACCTCACCGGCGGCGTCAACCACGGTAAGGGTAAGGTCCACATCGGACTCGGCGAATATCTCGTATGTCTGTCCGGATTCGAAGACCATGGTGAAGTACAGGTTGTTGCTTGTGTACTCATCCATGTTCATGGGAACCGTTGCCTCGTCCCGCTCCAGGGGGGCGGCCATGTAGTAGCTGAAATCCACGAACTCCGTTGAGGATTCGGAGTAGGGTGTAACGAGGGCTGCGTAGGAACCCGGTGAAAGCTGAAGGGTCAGCTGGGGGTCGAAGCCCTCGGGGCCGTCGTCGTTGTAGTCGATCATGGTCATGTCCTGGTCGATGATGGCCATTTTGGTGTCGTCGTAGCAGCTGGCGTCAAAGATGTACTCGCCGTCCTCCTCTATGCTGAACTCGAAAACCACCACCTGTTCTTCGGGGTAGATGCCCCAGTAGTCCCCGGCCTCGGGCCAGTAGGCAAGAACCATGGAACCCTCCCGGAACTCTCCGGTGTACCACTCGTCCATATTGTCTACCTGAACGATGTCTGCGGTCATTTCGTCGGGGTCCATCTCGGAGAGGGATACGGTGAACTCGGCATCGTCGGAACCGCCGTAGGTGTTCACCACGCAGAGGTAATCGCCTTCTTCCAGTTCACCGGAATAGGCGGGGTTCATGCCGTTGGTGTCGTCGTCGTAGTCGATATAGGTGAGCCTCCCTGTCCACCATGGCGATGGCCATGACGCAGTCGATCTCGCTCTCAACGGCGATCCTCACCCACTTGTCGCCGTGGGCACTGAAGGGAATCACCCTGCAGGTCTCCCAGTCGTCGCGGTACATGTCCGACATGTCGTAGAGCATCTCCTCCATGAGTTCGTTCTCTTTGTCCCGAAGGATGAAGGATTCCACTTCGCTGTCCATTTCGAGGGTCCACCAGTAGTCGTCGGCCTCGGCGGCCTCCATGGTGAAAAGGGCCCTGTCGTCGCCGTTAAGGTCGAAAACGATGGCCCTGGCCCCTCGGGAACCGCATCAAGGGATACGAAGGCGTCGAGGGACTCTTCCCAGTCGTCGCCGGCCACGAGAACGGCGCCCTGGGCGTCAACCACAACTATCACCGGGTCCATGCGGTTTTCCTCAACCAGCAGCGAAATGCCCTCGTCGGACTTCGCCAGGGGAAACTCGATGGCGGCCCAGTCGTCCTCAACAACGAATCCCGCCGCAAGGAGAACATCCTCGGCGTCGGGAATGAGTTCTTCAATTTCCACACCGGCTCCGAGATCTCCCTCGGCGGTGTCTCCGGGCTTGAGCCCTCCGCCGCCGAGAAGCGAACACCCCGCGGTGGCAAGAAGCAGTACCAGCAGACAAATACCAGTTTTCCAACCATAACTGACCCTCCTGTTCATCGTTTCATATCCCGGAACCTTTACTGTTACCCCGGGAACGGTTCTTTCATTCCGTAACGCACCGGAGCTATTATAAGGAAATGCCCGCCGGGGCACAGACCCCCGGCGCACTAAAAAAAGGGACCCGGCAACCGCCGGGCCCCTCTGGTAAAGGCTGTTTTACCTGATTACGCTTACCCTGGCGGTGGCCATGCTGCCGCCCTGGGTGAGACGCATGAAGTAAACACCGGTGGAAACGCTTGAGGCGTCCCAGGTGAATGTGGCCTGTCCGTTGAGCTCACCCTGGAAGGGGCGGGCAATAACGCGGCCTGTTACGTCGAATATCTCCACCGAGGCCGGTCCGCCGGTGCCGGTAAGGGAAACGGGAACGCTTCCCATTACAGGGTTCGGAGCGGAAACGGAAACGGGAGAACTGACGATGCCCGAGGTGAAGTCCTCTATGCCGGTCATGGGCCAGGTCTTCATTATGACACTGGGGTCGCCGAAGAGGGTGTAGCCCTCGAAGTAATACTGGGTGCTTCCGCCGCCGCTGTAGTACTCGTAGACAGCCATGAGACCCTGATTAAGGAACCCCTTGGGCCAGTAGACATCGTTGCCCAGGAAGGCTTCGAACTCACCAATCTGTTGAATGTCGTCTTCGTCCCAGAAAGAATTGGGAACGGAACCCCAGAACCACAGGCCGCCACGCTCAGGTGTGCGGGTCCAGGTTTCACCCCAGCAGGTTGAAACGCTGAAGTCGCCTGTAATGCAGGCATGGCTGAGGACACCGGGGAACATACCGTCGTTGGTGAGCTGGTTGAAGCTGGACTGTGGGAAGCTCATGTCGCCCCAGCTCGTGGTGGAACCGTGGCCGCTGAATGTAACCATGGAAAGGCCTGCGTTTATGGCAGCCACGGCATCGGCGGCGGTTCCCCCGGTGGTTACAGGGTAAACCTTGATGGAGGTGTAGCCCCTGGGGGTGAGGTAGTTGTCGATGCAGTAGTTATGTGTACCCTCGGTTATGTTGTAGTTGTCGTTGGATGCTATGAAAAGGGCGTTCTGAACCCAGCTCTGCACACCCACCGAGTTCTCATAATCGATAACCCTCTGGGCCATTGTAACGGTTTCGCCGGTGGTGGTAACGCTGAACCTTCCTATGAAGGCGTCGGGAACCCAGCCGCCGTCGTCGAGGCAGGCGTAGTAGAGGTCGGTAACGCCGCCGTACTTCACAGCGGAGCCGCCGGGAAGGAACTGGTCGTCGCCAACGAGAAGCACATAGACAACACCTTCGTTGATGGCGTTCTGTATGTAGTCCTGTATCTCATCGGCGGTGGAACCGGTAACCGAGAGGTCGACCATTTCCACATCGAAGCCCAGTGCCTCTTTGTGGGATACGAAGTCGTCCATGGCGGTGTCCACGAAATCGCTGTGGCCAACGATGAGGTAGGGGGCCGGGGGTGTGTCCATGGCCTGCTCGAAGGTGCCGTAGTTAACCAGCATGTTCTCGAGGATCCTCTCGTACTGAGAGGTTGCCAGCCTTGAGGCCTGCTCGTAGCTGGCGGCAAGGTCGCCCCCTGGAACTGAAGCTCTATCTCGGCTCCGGCCAGAAGGGTGAAGCTGTTTTCCTGGACGTTCCAGCGAAGGGGCATGACCTCGACAAGGGCAAGGTTCCTTCCCCGCATGCCGCCGGCGTAGACGATCCTTACCCAGTTTTCAGGGTAGGCGGAGCCGGAGGCGTAGACCTCGGGTGCGAAGCTCATGGTGTATTCGTCCCGGGAGAGGCTCTTCGGCGCGCTTTGGACTGCGGGAACCACCGGAGCGCCGTCGTGACCTATCGTTTCAAGTCTGTGTTCGTTAACCAGGGCATCCACCCTGGCGCCAATGGGGATCTCCACCCAAACCCTGTAAACGGGAACCCTGGGGAAGCCTACTTCCGCGAGGTTTTCGGCGTTATCCATGGAAATGGTGGTGTATGTTCCGCCACGGAGGCTTATGGTTCCGAATTCCGGTATGGCGGAGCTGAGGTTCAGCGTAACACCGGTCTCGGAAGACTCCATAACCGAGAGCCCCGAGGCGAAGGACGCCCAGGCGAACACAGTGAACAAAAGCAGAGCAGTTTTCATCTTTCCTCCTGTTTGATTTCTTTCTTATATCATTGGCTGAGGCCAACGACCTGGCATACATATTTATATACGCGTGGCATCAAAGATAGTTTCATGAATAACCGGAGTAAAGGAGGGGAAATGGCGGTGATCACAAGAAAGCCCAGGGAACGCCTCATAGCCAGTTCCGGAGCCAGGGGAACCCGGGAGGCTCTTCTGGCGGGCCCAGCCTCCGGCTGCAACCGGTTCACTGTGAAAAAGCTCACCCTCGATGCGGATGGGATAACAGCACGGCTCAGCGAAGGGGCCGGGGCGGTTTACTTCCTTCATTCCGGGGCTGTTACCATGAGCCACGGCTCAGGTGAACTGGATGTCCTCGAGGCCGGCGACACCGCTGTGGTCCACCCCGGGGAGGCCCACCGGCTTCACAACACCCACGGTGGCAAAAGCACAGTGCTGGTGGTTACCCCCAATGAGAACAGCAGTCACTGTCCTTCTTGTCCTTGCTGTACTCTTCCCATCCTCGGCGAAGTCACCCCCCGGACATCACCTCCGGGGATAGCCCTGGTACTTGCCGGGGGCGGCGCAAGGGGCCTTGCCCACATAGGTTTTCTCAGGGCACTGGAAGAGAGCGATGTAAGGGTCTCCGCCATCGCCGGGACAAGCATGGGCGCCCTCATGGCAGGGCTCTATGCCTGCGGCTACTCCGCCATGCAGCTCGACAGCCTGACCAGGAATATGGACTGGAATCACCTCTTCAGCTCCAGCCCGGAACCCAGGCTTACCTTCCTGCCGGACAGGATAAGGGGCAGGCAGGACCTCATCAGCCTGAGCCTCAGGGGGTTTACCCCGTCTCTACCCGCCAGCGTTGTCTCCAACATGCGTGTGGGCTTCCTTCTGTCGGGGATGACCGGTCCCGCCCAGGTCCAGAAGGGGTTTTCATACGACTCCCTTCGAATTCCCCTCCGGGTGGTTGCCTCGGACCTGACCTCCCGGGAAAGGGTCTATCTGGACCGGGGACATCTCTGGGAGTCACAGCTTGCCAGCATGGCCATTCCCGGGATATTTCCCCCGGTGCGGTACGATTCTCTGCTTCTGGTGGACGGGGGCATGTTCGACAACATGCCGGTGGATGTGGCGGAAATGGTATGGCCCGGCCTGCCGGTGCTGGCTGTGAACGTTGGGAACGCAAACCCCATCGAATACCCCGACACGCCATCCCTGTTCACCGTTGCGGGAATGACCTTCACCGCTCTTTCCCAGAGGGTGAACGAGTTCTACTACAGGGAGCCCCGGTGGCTGTTCACCCCGGACCTCCACGACGCCCAGGTGTGGAGCTTCGACGAGACCGACTCCCTTATAAGCTGGGGGTACCGGCAGGGGCGGGAATGGCTTGCTGAACAGACCGGTCTGCCCCGTGGCGCCGGTGAGAACCGGGGCTTTACCCCGCCCACCTTCATTCTTCGCAACATAATGTTCTCCGGGAACAGCAGTGTTTCTGTCTTGGCCATAGACAGGTGGCTCACCATAGGTTCCGGTGACACCATAACCACACGCTCCGCCATGGAAGCCGCCGAGAACCTGTATGCGTCGGGGCTTTTCAGCATGGTCAGATTTTCCATGACCCCCGCCGGACGCCAGGGAAACGCCAACCTCCACTTCCGTCTCACCGAGAAAGACCCCGGCAGCATCGGCCTGGGCCTCTCCTACAACAACGACTTCGGCATGGACGCAAGGCTCACCATTGAACACAGGAACACCTTCAACAGGGGAATCACCTCATACATCAACACCGGCGGCGGGAACGGATACGCCTTCGCCGAGTTCAGCAGCCTCAGCAACACCCGAAGAAGGGACCGCTACATGGGCCTCAGGGCGGGGATAAGCCAGATAAAGGGCTGGGAGCCCGATGAAACCGGCGAAAACCACCTGCGAACCTGGACCGACCACTCCTTCTCCATGGACTTCGGCAGACCAGTCTCATGGTTCGGGATGATGGAACTCAGCGGCGGAATTCAGGGCAGGAACTACGCCGGAACACAGATGACCCAGTCCTTCCCCCTTCTGACCGTTTCCGTTCTCACGGACACCAGGGAGAACCCCACAGCCACGGCGCCGGGTACCAGGTTCTACGCCAGGGCCGGCTGGTGCCCCGCCCCTGGAAGCGCCCATCAGTCGCTGCAGTGGGACATCAGCAGAAGAAGGGATCTGGCCGGGGAGTTCCAGGGAAGTCTCTACACCTGGGGAAGCCTGCTCTGGGGAGATAACTATGAATGGCAGCACGGAAGACTGACCGCCTCCAGGGGAATACCCGGCTACAGGTGGAACACCCTTCCCACCAGGGAAAGGGCCGCCGGGGTCTCTGCATCTCCAGGAGCCTGGTGGGCCCCTCTTCCTGGACCTGGAAACGGTTGCCTCCTACGACTTCGAATCCTTTTCCCGGTACGCCGATGGAGAGATCAACTGGGGAACGGGGCTGGCGGCCAGGGTGAACATACCCGGAGGCACCGCAAGCCTGGGGCCGGGCTGGAACGACCAGGGCGAGCTGAGGTGGTCGTTCTCCTACGGAAGCGACTACTCCTTCGGCCCCGGCCGCTGACCGCACATTTCAGCCGCCCGGTTGTATATGGCGATGTCCGGGGCGCAAATCTCCTCTATGCGGGTCATTTCAGCGGAGGATACCTTCCTGTCCCCGGATGGAACCGGATTCCTGTTCACATGGGGAACAAGCAGCTTTGCGCCGTATATCCTCTCGAAATCCGCCGCCATTCCATCAAGGTTCTCCAGAACACCGACTATTCTGTACCTCGCAAGTCTGGCAACAGCTGAATCCACAAGCTCCGAAGAAACGGTGTCGCCGAATGAATAACTGTCCGGGACCAGGTATCTGAGGAAGGCTCGACCGTAGTTCTCCGCCCTTTCGGTTCCAAGGAAGTCCGAAAGTCCGGTGTGTATCCTGAAGTGATCCTCGGCCTTGTACCTGTTGAAAAAGTAGTTGGAGATGAATCTCTTCACCGGGTCCCGCAGAAGAAGAACGAAGTCCCATCGTTCTCGGAATGCTTCATAAACACTGTCCCTGAGAGCCCAGTGACCGCAGACATACCTGGCCCTTTTCTTTGCAAGGTAATATGGCAGAAGGTCCTCGGAGTATTCCCTGTAATCGGTGGAGAGTATCTCCGACGACCTGAGAGCCGCAACCGGATCATGGGAGAAGGAGGTGATGCCGGTGAGCTGGGCCCCGGGACCCAGGGCGGTCTTAAGGGCAATTTCCATGGAGGTGCCGCCGCATTTGGGTACATGGATGAAGGCCAGGGGTCTTCTATGTCTGACCCACCCGCCTGAGGCCAGCTGCCTGAGATTCCTCTGGGCAAAATCTACAAGTCCCATTTTATTCCATTCTATTATTTATTTACCGGACACTTCACAAAACAATACCCCGGATCGAGAAGCACTGTCAATGGAAGGCGCTGGGAAGGAACAGGCCTTGACCCCGGGGCGAAAATCAAACTAATTTGATGAACGCAGTTTTATCGGGAGGGGGAAGAATGGCTTCAAGGGAACTATGGAACAGCAAAACGGCTTTCATACTGGCATCGATCGGTTCCGCCATCGGGCTGGGAACATATGGCGGTTCCCATATGTAACCTTCGCCAACGGCGGGGGCGCGTTCCTGGTGGCATACTTCGTGTGCCTCTTCGTGGCGGGGATACCCCTTCTGATGCTGGAGTTCAGCATGGGGCACCAAACCCGCCAGGCCGCCCCGGGGGCCTTCGCAAGGATTAGACCCCGAATGCAGTGGTTCGGCTGGTTCGCCGTGGGCGTGGGGTTCATAATCGTAACCTATTACGCCATAATCATGTCCTGGAGCGTGAACTACACATGGGAGGCGGCCACCCTGGGCTGGCAGAAGGACCAGGGCCAGTACGCCAACGTGGAATACGCCGTGATGCCCACGGACCTCGAGAACATGGAGGTCCTCACTCCGATTCCCGGTGAGCTTTCGGGAACCGCCTTCGTGGACCCCGTGGACGGTACCCGGGGCATTATTCAGAACAGCGGCACCTTTCTGGTGGCCTGGGAGGGAAATCTCTACGCCATGTCCTCCCTGGAGAACGCCGACACCTTCATGTCCTCACCGGGGAATTTCTTCTTCAATGAGTTTTTGTGCCTTACCTCCAAACCCTGGGATCCAGGCCCCTTCCGGTGGCCACTTCTGGCGGGTTTCATCATCTCCTGGGCATGGATAGTGGCCTCGGTGTGGAAGGGAACGAAAACGGTGAGCAAGGTGGTCTACTACACCGTGTTCATCCCCTGGGGACTTCTTATCCTTTTCATAATAAGGGGAATAACCCTTCCCGGCTCAGGGGCGGGAATATCCTTCTATCTCACCCCGGTGTGGTCAAAACTGCTGAACGCGGACATCTGGCTTGCTGCAATATCACAGGTGTTCTTCAGCCTCAGCGTGGGCTTCGCCATAATGATAGCCTATGGCAGTTTTCTGCCCAGAAAGACCAACCTCGCCGGCTACGCCATCATCATAGGCGTTGCCGATGCCCTCACCGCCTTCTGCGGCGGTCTGGCGGTGTTTTCCGCCCTGGGCTACCAGGCAACGAAAATGGGTGTGCACATCACCGAGGTGGCCCAGTCCGGACCGGGTCTTGCCTTCGTGGCCTACCCGCACATCATAGGGAACCTGCCCGGAGCCAGGGTCTTCGGTGTTCTGTTCTTCCTGATGCTTCTCACACTGGCGGTGGACTCCGCCTTCAGCCTCCTCGAGGCAGCCACATCCGCGGTGAAGGACAAGTGGAAACTGTCCCATAAACGGGCCAACCTCACAGTTGGCGGCCTGTCATTCCTTCTGGGGCTCCCGATGCTTTTCGGCGCCGGTCTGCACATACTGGACATCGCCGACTACTTCATGAACAGCTTCGGCCTTACCCTGGTTGTTCTGGTGGAGGTAATACTCATCGGCTGGTCCGTGGGCGCCGAGGAACAGAGGAAGTACATCTCCAGGAACTCCAGCTTCAGGCTGGGTCAGTGGTGGAATATCTGCATAAGATGGCTAATTCCAATGGGCATCATCTGGATGCTCTTCGACGCCATAATGGCAAGGACCGCTCCCTACGGCAGCTTCGGCCTGAGAAGCCAGGAGTTCATCTTCGGCTGGCTCCTTATCATCCTGCTGCCCATAGTTGGGGACATCATGGCAAATGCGAAGGGTAAAGGGGATTTCCCGGAATAGCGAATAGAGAAAAGCGCCCCGGCCGGGAAGGGTCGGGGCGCTTTTTTTTCGCCCTATGGATTCATTGAGGAATTGACATGGGCGCAGTCCACGGATCCTTCCAGTCCCCGGGAGGGCATGTGAGTGCCGCAGCCGGCAAGGACCAGGAGAAGAGCCGAGATAACCAGATACTTCATTTTCTCTCCTTTCTTCTAATTACGCAAGCCTTGTTTGTCATTATTATATATTGGCAAACAAAATTGTCAAGTTTTGCCTGCGGAATTGCCCCTCGCCCGGCTGGACGCCTCCGTCGGATGTAACTGTATCAGCGGGTAACGGTGATGGTAAGGGAATAGCTGCCCGTGCCGTGCTCCAGGGCGTAAACCCTTGCCTGGCAGGTGCCTCCTCCGGCTATCCTGTAGGTAAGGGCCGGCTGGTCGGTGTACTGGGAATCCCATTCCGCCAGTACCGCCCCGGTGGACACCTCAACGAGCTTCAGCATGGGGTCGAAACCCTCGGCCTCTATCTCCACCGTAACGTTGTCCAGGGGTCTTACCGGGAAGTCGTATGGATCATAGGGCAGACCGGCGTGGTTCACATCGGTGAGGTCCCCCGGTTCTATGGTGCCGGTTTCCTCCATGACCATGGGAGAGTCCTCCCGGGCATCTTCACCGCAGCCGGGAACAAGGAGCATGGACAGTGTAACTAGAAGAAGCGTTCTCATATTCTTCCCTCCGTTTTCCTTTCATGGGCCTCACGGAAGAAACGCCAGATGAAGGGTCCCCCCTGGAAGTCCCCGCATGCCCTTCCGATAACTGATATGGGAAGGTACTGCTCCCCGCCGGGCCACACATGGCCCCCTCCCTCTATGTTCACCAGGGCGGTGGACCTTATACCTCGGTAGAGGTAGAACACCGGGGTGCAGCCGTCCCCGGGCGACCCCTGGGGCAGGAAGACGGTTTCCGGCTGGTTCCCGAAGCTGCCGTTTACCCGCCGCCACATTTCCATGGCCTCCGGTGTTCCCATAACGCTGCCCCTGCCTCCCCTGAAACCGATCTCTCCCCCCTGGTAGGGCACCAGCGGGTCGGCGGTTCCCTGAATGATGAGAACATGGGTGGGCACCGCGGGAGCGAACCAGTCGGTCCCCGGGTCTGCTATTCCGGCGCATACCGGGGCGATCCCTGCGAACACACCGGGCATTTTCACCGCCAGGAAGTGGCAGAAGATACCCCCGTTGGACATTCCCGCTGCGTAGACCCTGGAGCCGTCGATGCTGAAACGGTTCTTCAGTGAATCCAGCAGCGCCTCCACGAAGGCCACGTCGGTTAGGTCGTCGGGGTCGGTCCTTCCGTCGTTCCAGTGGCGGCCAAGCCCCTGGGGTACACCGCTATGAACCCCTCGACATCCGCCAAGCCGCTGAGGCCGTAGTTCCTCTCCGCACCCGCCGCCGTGCCGTAACCGCCGTGGAACACCATCAGCACAGGAAGCCCGTCGCCGCCCCCCTCAGGCGGGTGCACCAGGGCCGTTCGAGTCTTCCCGCCGGAGACGATGCTCCAGACCTCGGTGCCCTCCATGGGATTCACAAAGGCAGTGCCGCAGGAAAGCGCCAGGGCAAGCAGAGCCACGGGCAGACAGCGTATCATCTTCATCCCTCCCCCTTTCTTCTCAGTTCCAGTGTCCGGTAATCGAACAGGCTCCCGACTCCACCTCAGCCAGGAATTCCGCCAGTTTCCGGTTCTCCAGGAGCCCGGCCAGTTCCCCGGAGTGGGTCATAACCCTCAGGTAGTCGTCTATGATCCCGTAGGACAGGTTACGCCTTCTGGCGATGAAGCTTCTCTTCGTTCCAACCCAGTCCCGGAAACACTCCGCTGCCAGGCGGAGCTTTTTCACACCGGTTCCCCTGGTGCGGTAGAGGGTCTGCATGTCATCAAGAAGAATGGTGAACTCATCGTAGAGGGAGAACTGCCCGGCATAGAGGCGGTGGGGAATGAGACTGTCCAGGTCCTCCTGTCCCCAGGCCTTCCTGACCCTCTTCCAGAACCCGCGGGAATAGTCCTCCGGGGGCTCTCCCCAGGGCCGGCTCTGGAATAGAGTTTCAGAAGTGGCTCAACAAGTTCCGGCTTGGACTTCCGCAGGGCGCTGAAGAAGAAACCCTTCTGCCTTCCCTCCTTCAGCGTGAGAAGGCCGGGCATGGCGAAGGAGGCCCCGGTTCCCCTTACCATTTCCGCGAAGTTCGAAAGATCGTTGAGTCCGTCGGTAAGGAATGGGATGAAGGGCATTGCCAGCACCCCGGTGGAGATCCCCCTGGAGGTGCACTCCCTGAGCAGGCGAAGCCTCTCCTCCACGGTTGACGCGCCGGGTTCGAGCCATTCCCTGACCCCGTCGGAATTCATCGTAAGGGACACCATGACGGTCACCGGGGCGGTTCGGTTAAGCTTCGCCCAGGTCTCGATATCCCGCAGAAGAAGGGATGACTTGGTGTGGATCACCACCGGACGGCTGCCCCGTGCCAGTATCTCCGCCGCCCTGCCGGTGAGGTTCAGCCCTTCCTCCACCGGCTGATAAGGGTCGCTGACACCGGAGGAGATGCACACCGGCCCGGCCTCGCGGAGTTTTCCAAGCTCTTTTTCAAGGAGCTCCGGGGTGTTGGTCCTGGCCACTATGTCCCTGTCGAAATCCCCCTGCACATGGTACTTCTCGAAACGGCCGTCGCAGTAAATACACCTGTGTCCGCAGGCCATGTAGGGGCTGAAACGGTACTTCCCGCCGAAGAGACCCGGCCTCTTCTCCCTCTTCAGGAGCTTTCTGACAAGGGTCCCGGTATAGCCGGCATCAGTCACCGACGGGCACCTGCCTCCTCTTGTAGACCACCCTTCTCTCCCCCATGTAGTCAAGCATGAAGCGGAAGCAGTCATCGTCCTCCCCCAGGTACTCCGCCGGGCTGAGACCGATCCGGGTGTAGAGGCCGGAGGCCAGGGCATTCACCGCGGCGGTGCAGGCGTATCCGGTGGTTCGGGCCATCGAGGAGGTTTTCGTGGCCGGGTCGTACCGGTCGAAGAGGCTCCAGGACCAGGCGGTTCGCCTGCCATCCTCCTCCCCGGCTATATCCACCCGCATCACCGTGAACTCCCGCTCTTCCTCCCCCAGTTTCCAGTTCTTCCCGGAGAAGAGGATCCTCTCGGTGAACTCCAGGGGTGATATCATCACTCCGTGGACCTCCACCGGGTCCCTGCTGAAGAATCCCGACTCCCGGAGCACCCGGACCTTCTCGATGTGGCCCGGCCACCTGAGGGTCTTTTCCTTCATGTGGGGAATCCCCGGCATGGTGCGAAGCAGGGACCTGAGGCCGTCGCTGTTCCAGGCCTCAAGGGTTCCCACACCGGGAAACTCCACCAGCTCCGGGTCGGAGAGGGCCGGACGGACCACCTGGGCCCCGTTCTCCCTGTATCTGGCCGGACGGACATACTCCTCTATAACATCGCAGGGAGAGAAGGGGGCCCTGTACTCCCAGGGCCATACCCTCTCGAAGGGCAGCCCCCAACCAGGCACAGATAACTGTCGACCTTCATGAAGGCATTGTGGCGGCCGAGGAGCACATTGCACATCCCAGGGGCCACGCCCATGTCAGTTACCGCAACGACCCCTTTCCTTTGCCAGAGTGTCCAGGGGCTGTGAGTCCTCCGGGAAGAAGGCTATGTCCACCACATCCTTACCCTCCTGGATGATCCTTTCCAGGGTCCCGTAGCCCATGAAGCCGGGAACGGCGTTCACCACCATGTCCGCCTCCCGTACGACCCGGGCCACGGCCTCTCCCCTCCGGAGGTCCGCTGTGACGGTGTCTATGCCATAAAGGGAACCCAGGCGCTCAAGGGCGGCGGGGTCGATGTCGGCGGATACAACGCTGTGGGAGCCGGACAGGTCCGCGGCAACTGCCCTTCCCACCATACCTGCGCCGAGAACGGCTATTCTCATACTGTGCCTTCCGTTGGTGTACGCAGAGGACAATAGTGAAAGCCCGGTGAAGCAGAAAGGGCGCCCCCGAAGGACGCCCTTCCCTTGCTTTAGTTGTAATAGATAATAATATTTCATATTCTATTTCTATTATCTATATACTATCTCCTCTGTTACTCTACTAACGTCATCTTGGTTGACATTAACATCTCTCCTTCACTAACAAGGCATGCTATGTATAGTCCATTATGTAGATTCTCAGGAATAGTACACGTATATGGAGTACCATCTAGTACCAGACTTGACGACCACCTTACTCTTCCTAATGTATCATAGATTAAGAGTTCAGCACTGCCCATATATTGCATATTATTTACATAGAGCTTTCGATTTGTATATGTAATTGATTGATTTATGTTTTCTCTATATGGTAACTCATTAGCAGATTGATTAATAGGGTTTTCCTGATCGAGCCCCATTGGCCAATTTGCACCCACTATTCTTATATTTGATCTTGCAAAATGATTACCACCTCCTATTTGCGTTGGAGAAGCAATGTCCAAGAACTGATTTTGCGCAGAAGAAGAATAGGGTATCCATGTATGATCAGTCCAGTTGGCTCCACTGTCACCGGAGTACAAAAGCTTCCCAAATCCACCCACTGCATAAGCTCTATAATTAAGATAGTCCCAATTATACCAGCATACTGACGTTAATGATCCCATCGATGTTAAATCATCATATACAATTGTCCATGTAGTTCCATTATCAGTGCTTCTTAATATATGTTCTGTTGACACAGCCAGACATATGTCACCCTCCGGGAACTTAGTGTCTATACTAAGAATTGGTTCATCGACAGGTGCCCTTCGTATAGTCCAGTTTTCTCCCCCATCGGAACTTACATATACCCGACCTAGTGCTCCACCAACATAGAAGTAATCGGATGCTTGTTTGGAACTGGCCTTTACGCAGTAAAGCCTTGGAAAAATATGAATTTGACCACCAGAACCTATTGATACTTCATTCCATGTTTCACCACCATCAACAGTTCTGAGAATAAAACCTGTCTGGCCTGGATTCCACAGAGAGCCATTATACCCAACTGCGATCCCTATCTCTGGATCGCTGTATAAGCTCACATTTTCGAAGTCAATGCTCTCTATAACACGATCCTGCTGTGATACATATACCTCATCTATATCATTGTCATAATGGTCATTTGATTTTACTATTACTCCTTCTTCAGTACCTACGAAGCTCTCGAAAAGTTCGCACCAAGGCTTCTCACAGCAACACTTGTGCATCGATAGTCCATTTGACGCGAGAACATATTAGCCCAAGTCTCTCCATGAGTGCCAAAGTATGAGAAATAGTATCTATAATCGCCTACTGCAATTGATATTGGGTGAACCGGATTATATGGCCATGTATTATCTGAATAGGCAATGTTATAATCCACATCTTCAATTGTAACATTGTCACCTGTATTGGTAGACTGAATCCATCCTGCAGGCCATTTGTATAGCCAGTTACATCTCTGATAAGAATCCACTTGTGTATTCCCAAACATAATTCCAGCAATAATGCATATCATCAGTGTATTTTTCATCGCGCATATCCTTCCAATGTTTACTAAATGCATAATTGCATTTCGTATATCTTGAATGATAGTGTATCATTTTTTTTATGTCAACAACAGGATAGGTATTGTCAGCAATATAGTCAGAGCTGTCTATAACAGCCTGCAATACCGTCTTTCTATGTGACAAGCTAACAAGTTAGCACTGTAAATAACACTTACTTCTAACCAAGCCTCCAATGGGGGGGTTTTCTGGAGGTTGAGAACTTCAGCAGTCCACGATTTAAAAGCGCAGAGATAACTATTTTGGGACAGGTTCCTAGTGATATCTTCCAAGAAATGAAATACGGCACTTAGAATTATAGTGAAGAGAGGTTTATGGCCACTTAAATCGAACATCAGCACTGATAGCTCTCCCTGCGCCGAGAACGGCTATTCTCATACTGTGCCTTCCGTTGGTGTACGCAGAGGACAATAGTGAAAGCCCGGTGAAGCAGAAAGGGCGCCCCGAAGGACGCCCTTGAAGGTACTGGTTCCTCTAGAAGGTGTAGGTGGCGGCAAGGCTTCCCATGAAGCCGTTGTCGTTTCCGCCGACCATGTAGGGACCATCGTGAAGGAAGCCCTCGGAGATGGTTGCGTCGATCATGAAGTTGTCCCAGTGCATGCCGACACCGAAGTGGGTTTCGAAGCTGGTGGTGAACTGGTTGAAGTCGCCCACTGTATAGTACTCGTTAGCGCTGGCGGCGCCTGCGCGGAGAATGAGCCACTTGCCTATCTCCTGCTCGACTCCACCGGTTATCTCGGGGATGATGATTGTCATCTGTGCATCCACATCCTCGTAGTCGCCGCCGAAGCTGGTGGACTGAAGGCCGGCGAACACGCCGAAGACCAGGTTGGTCTTTTCGGCTATCTTTTTGTTGTGGCCTGCGCCGAAGTCGAAGTAGATGCTTGTGGTGCTGTACTCGGCATCTTCGCCTCATCTTCATAGTTCATGTTCATGCTGGCCGAAATGATCGGGAACAGGTTCATGAAGGCGTCGCCGTGTCCCCTGAGGGATGCGCCGAACATCATGTTGCCTTCGCTGGTTTCGATCTCGTTCTCATCTTCGGTTTTCTTGTCGTATCCAACCATGAGGGCAAGGTCGGAGTAGTCGGCGAAAAGGGCCACATCGGTACCCCAGGCCAGATTTACCTCAATGTCCTTCTGTGTCGTTTGAGGGTCTGGAGGGAACTTTGCGAAATCGAAACCGAGAATGAGACCCCAGCCGCCGGGGCTGTAGAGCACTTCGTGGCTGGTGCCTGCGTGGTTCAGTGTAACACCCAGTGTGGTTCCGCCGAAGTCCTTTGTGATACCGAACCAGCCGTCGGAAACGTCGTCTGCGGTCTCGCTGCCGCCGGTGACGAACTCGTAGTCGCCGATGTTACCGGGATAGGCCCACATCTCAAGATAATCGTTTACGAGAAGCCTGGCGTCGCCGCCGAGCACTGTGAGCCTGGGATCGCTGGCGAACGCGGCTACGGTGAGCAGCGCCATGATTGCCATTACCTTTAACATTTTTCCTCCTTATGATCCACCCCTTGCACCACACTGCGCGGTGCATCAAGTGAGTAATATAGTAGGATTAAGGCCATCCGTAAATTTGACAAATAGATTTTGTAAAGCATTGCATTGCTTGTCTATACGCGAGTTCAGGCCTTCAGTATGTTATTGGTTGCTATGTTAATTAATACGCATTACTTCGAAAAAGGTACCCTTTTCGGCCCCTCAGGCAGAAAGACCGCAGGATGAAAAGAACCGCAATAACAGCACTTGAGATACTGGGAAGAAGGGGTTTCTTGTGGCCCTTCTCCCTTGCCTCGAAAACCATTTCAAACATGATCCGGGGTCTGCCCAGGGGGCTCATTGTGGAACCCTCCACCGGGTGCACCGGTTCGTGCAGGGGCTGCCCCCAGCCTGAAAGCCCGGTGAGCCTGGAACCTGACATCCTGGTGAAATGGCTTGATTCACGGCCTTCGGATCCGACCACTATACATTTCGCAGGAAAGCATTCAGACCCACTGGCTGCGACAGCCCTTCCGGAACTTGTGGGTGTTGCCCGGAACCGCTCCTCAATGGTTTCAATAAGCACCATTGGTCTGGGCTTCACCGATGCAACCGCGGGTTTGGTCGTGGACCGGTGGATACTTTCCATTCCCGCGGCCACCGAGGAAAGCTGGCTGGCCCTCCGGGGGAACAGAAGGCTTCAGGAGTTCAGGGAAAACCTGCGGCGGATAACGCAGGAAGGCAACAGTATGGTGGAACTTGTATTCACCGTGTGGAAACCCTCCCTGGGGGACACGGAGGCCTTCCTGGAGCTTGCCGCCGAAGCCGGGGTCAGGAATGTGAAACGGATCTTCGGAAGGTTCGACCCCGGGGGACACCACCTTGGCAGGGTGGAGAACCTTGCCCTTGACTCCCCGGACTGTCCCTATCTGCTGGTTAAAGGGGGAAACCGAAACTGAAGGTGACCCCCGCCGGCTGCCCCCTGGCGGACACCCTGTTCCTGGATGCCCGGGGTACACTTCATCCCTGCCCCTTCTGCTCCGATCACGAGCCGCTGGAGGAAACCCCTCGAAGGAAGCCTGGAAGGGATCTATGAAGTGGAAGAACCTCAAGGACCGCAGGGAGTTCACACACTGCGAGTGGTGTCCCTGAGCATTGACGGGGCAGCAAACCTCAGATATCGTTCATCCGGGTTTTCAGCTGTGGTTCAGGAAGCTTTTCAACATAACTGAGAGGGGATGGGATGTCATTCTTCGGAAAGCTCAAGAAGGGCCTTGGTATAGGCACAGCGAGTGTGGACCTCGAGGTACCCGAAAGGGTCGAAAAGGAAACCGGCCAGCTCACCGGCAAGCTGCGGATAACCGCAAAGAGCGATCAGACCGTGAAGTCGGTCAAGATCAGACTGGTGGAAACCCGGATCAAGGGCCAGGGAAGCGAACAGAAGAGAAGGGAGTATGTGCTGGGGAACATTGAAGCCGGCGGCGAACCCTTCCAGCTCACAGGGGACCAGAACAAGGAGATAGACTTCACTCTGCCCTTCTCCCTGAACCAGTCCGGTGTCCAGGCCATGGCGGACAGGGGCGGCGCCCTGGGCATGCTGGGCAAGGCCGCAATGAGGGCCGCCGACGAAAGGTCCGAGTTCCATGTGAAAGCGGTGGTGGACCTTGAGGGAGTTGCCCTTGACCCCACATCGGTCCGGAGAATAAAGCTTTACTGAGGGCTAGCCAGGCATCATTCCAGGTATCCCTAAAGGGCAAACCTTTCCATGTGTATGTCCACGGCGGCAACACCTTCACTGAGCAGCTGGGTTGCCAGGGAGTCCATCATGGGGGGAGGTCCGCATATATAGAAAGCGGTACCCTCCAGGGAACCCATATGTGCCCTCATCATGCCGCAGTTCACCCTGCCCCGCTCTCCGGACCATTCTCCCGAGGGGCTGCTTAGAACATGGATCACTCTGAACCCGGGGATGGCATCGGTTCGGGCCATCTTGTCCAGCTCTTCCCTGTATGCGATGTCCTCCTCCGTACGGTTGGCGTAGAAGAGCACCGTCTTACCTGAAAAGCCTGAATCGCCCATGTGCCTTATCATGCTCAGCAGGGGAGTAACCCCTATGCCCCCGGCAATGAGGACCATCCTTTTTCCCTGGGGGTGAAGCAGGTAGGAAAAACGCCCGTAGGGCGCCATAAGGGCCGCCCTGTCCCCGGGGGCGGTCTCGCCTATGGATGCGGTGAAATCCCCGGACTCCTTTATCGTAACCGCAACATGCCCCTTTTCCGTTGGGCTCGATGAAATGGTGAAGGGATGCTCTTCATTGGGAAGGCCCCTGCCCCGAAGGAAGGTAACGAAGAGGAACTGGCCGGGCAGGTAACCGAAGGGGTGCTTCCCCGCCGGGGGCTCCATTACTATTTCCCACACATTACCGGTGATCCGGTTTACCCTGGAAACCCTCCAGGGCTTCATTCTGGCGGAGAGCCTCTGGTAAAGGGTAAGATGGAAGTATGAGAAAAGCCCGGCAAAGAGCAGAATGAACCAGAGAACCCTCATTGAAGGGGCCAGGTACTGCACCTTGATGAACCAGCTGTGCAGGAAGCCGCCGGCTATAAGCAGGGGCGCCAATGCATTGTGCATCCGAAGCCATTTCTGGAAGGGTATCTTCAGTCCGGCCCTGAAAACCGCCCCGGCTCCGTAGATAATGAATACCGCCAGTGTTATCCTGCCGGCGTTGATCTGCCATGGCGAATCGAAATTCGTAAACAGGGAAAGGCTCTGCTGGTTCAGGGCCAGCATCAGGGGATGGAGGATGATGAAGATCCCGGCGGTAATGCCGGTGATACGGTGGAAGGACAGAAGCCTGTCCAGCCCCGGTCTTCTTTCCATCCACCGGAATCTGGCTGACAGCAGGGGCTGAAAAAGAAGCATGGCGAACCCGGTGACGGCGAAGAACCTCGCCGCCACCAGGAATATTCCGGCGCCTTCCATGCCCCCGGTGAGGGCCATGAGGGCAGCTGGCAGCAGGGCAGCAGCAATGTAAAGGACAACGAGATGCGCCGTCCTGCCGGAGGGGTAACTCTCCCTGGTCATAATGACTCCCTTCCCACGGGCGATACTCCAATGACACTTACTTAAGGAATAATACCCATGGAACCTGCCCGCTGCCAGCCGCCTGCCATCTACCGGTGTGCCCTGAACACCTCCGCGAGGGCGCGGTCTTCCCACTTCGACCCGAAGATCCAGTGGATGGTGAACCGCTGCTTTGCCAGATGGGGCTCGTAGAGGGAGAAGTGGCAGCCCATTTCACCGTAGTCCTCCGCCAGGAGCTGCCGCTGCCTGAGGTATGAGCCTCGATGAAGGAGCTTCCCTCCCTGAACCCTTCCCCACCTTCCCAGGGGCACCCATCCTCCGGCATGGTCCCGGCCCTGTCTGAGTCCTGGGAAACAGTCGCAGGAGAGAATGGTGTTCTCCCTGGAGCCGCCGGGCTGAAGGAAACCCCTGATGTTCGCCTCCCCCTTGGTGTAACCCCCATCTGTGGAAATACAACGGAACTCGGTGCGAAGTACCGGCACCCCGGAGAGAAGCCCTGCTGTCCACTGAAGCTTCGCGGAGCCGTAGTCCAGGTGGTTCACCTCCCATACCATCCTCCAGCCCCTCTCCTCGACACCGCCATGGTACCGCTGGTAGGACTCCACCTCCGGTGGATGTTCCTCCAGGGGGAAGGACCTGTTCCTGGGGTCGGTGAAGTCCGGGTGTATCCCGCCGAACCAGGGCTTCTCCCAGACGAACTCCGAGGGTTCCGGCCGGGAGGCCAGTATGAACTCCCTACCGTCAAGGACCGCCGAGAACACCTGTCCCCGTGCGGCGGGGTCCAGTTTTGCGGTGATCCTTTCCCCGGCGATGGAAGGATGTCCCTGGCTCTCTGGTAACCACCAGCCTTGAAGCCTCGGGGTTAACCACACAGGGACAACCCTTTCTCTGCCGGCCACTGTAAGGGAAACGTCAACCGCTCCTTCGCCGGATAGCTTTCCGGAAATGGATTCCCCGCTTCTGATGGAACCGGAGCACACCTCCCCCCCTGGGACCGCTATGGATGCCCTGCGCCTGCCCTCAAGGGGATGGGTGACTGTGACCTCCGCACCGGAACCCATCACCGGGGACAGGTCGTGGGAGGGGAACTCCACGGGGTTCCGCCAGTTCCCGGTTTTCCACCCCAGGGCATCGGCCCTGGAAAGAAGGGCTTCAGCGCCGCCTGGAACATCCATCATGAGGAATGGAGGCGACTCTATGGTCTCTCCGGGATCCAACGGACATTCTTCCGTACCGGCAATACCCATCTCGAACATGGTCCATCCTTCGAAGGTGGTCATCGCCGCACGGTTGCCGGCACGGGTCCCCATCCATGGGGCGTCCAGGGCGGGAACCCCCGCTGAGAAATCCTCATCACGGTCCGGTACCTGGTTGTACACCTCCAGTATATCCAGAAGCCCACCGGCAACCGGTATCAAGCTGGAGTGGGCCTCAGGTCACAGAGCAGACCGGTCCTGGCCCTGAAGCTCACCCCTGAACCTCCTGTGAACGGTTCTCCACCCGGGCCCTTGAACCGGCGAAACCCGCGGGATCAAGCCAGGACTCGAAGCTGAACACAAGTCCCGGCCTGGAGGGCCACTGTGTGCTGCATCTGATGGTGCCTCCCGTTGACTGAACCTCATACTTCTGAAGGGTCAGGTCGGTGTTCCAGGTAGGTGGTCCGGCGGAAATGAAGAAATGGCCTGTTTCCAGGGAGTTCCCGAAGGCGTCCCGGGTGAATACCTGTGAGTATCCGCCCTTTCTGTTCACGGCAAGCACCCTTTCCCCGCTTATGAGCAGGGCCTTGCGCCTTCCATCCACGAAGACCGGGTCTCCTGTATTAATCCCCACTATCAGTGCAACGGTTTCCTGGAAGCCGTTCTTCCCCAGCCTGATGAACAGCCTGTGAACACCGGTGTCGAGGTGAGGGAGCTCCAGTGTGAGGCTCTGATAGCTGCAGTCATCCAGGGGAACCACAGCATGGGTCTCACCGCCGTTGTCCACCGAGTAGATCACCTCCACGGAATCCATTTCCATCTTCTTCCTCACGCCAAGTGTAACCTTGCCGATGCCGGGGGGAAGGAAGCGGAAGTCGGACCTGTGGAGAGAGATCCCCTCCTCCGCCAGAATTCCCACGGACAGCCTTGTGCTTCCAGAGGTAACAGTGATCCTGTCGGCGGGGTCACTCTTTGTCCCCGGCAGCCTCACAGGAAGGGGTTCAATCGAGAACTCACCCCCACCCCCTTCTGTGACCTTGAGGGAACCGGCGGCCTCCGCCCGGGGGGAACCGGTATCGATCCCCGTGCCCCGGATGGTGACGAGTATCGGTCTTCCGGTTATGTGATCGCTTCCGGGGTTCAGGGAAAGCTCCGCGGAGTAGCCGGGACGGCGGATCCCGGAAAGGCATCTACCCAGCCTGTCGAACTCCGCCTGGAAGGTGTTGTCGCCGCGGCGGAACAGGTACCTGAATACCTGTCTTCCGGAGGAGGAGGTCTCAGTGTCCGGGGCGGTTTCAAGTTCCCGGATGAAACACCGGTACCAGTGGTCCTCCCCGATGAAATCCCTGAACTCATGGTTTCTCAGCACGGCGGGCATGTAGTTCTGCATGTACACCCTGGTGTCCGGCACCCAGAAGAAACCGGTCTTCTTGTAAAGGGGAACCGCCTTGAGGTTTGCCGGCCAGGTGTGAAGGTCCACCCTGTCCTTCCCGGCCTTCGCCGACCGGGACACCGCGTCAAGAAGCAGTGCCTTCCCTATACCGGAACCCTGAAGCTCGGGAATTACATTGATCAGTCCGATATAGGCGGCATCGGGCTCTCCGCCGTACCCGCTGGTGCGGCAGTAGCCAACAATTCTGTCCCCGGCCATGGCCACCACGGAGAAAAGGTTGGCCGAGGCCTTTTCCTCCTGGCTGACGCTTTCCTCGGTTATCTCCGAAGCACCGAAGAAGCCCGGCGGCCAGGCCTCCCGGCTCTCACGCCACATCCGAACCAGTGCGGGAATGTCCCCATGGCAGAAAAGACGATAGACGATAGATTCCATAGGATCTCCATTCAGTTGATATTATGCTACAATCTTTATTAATACGATACATCGCCGGAGGGGCATCCACTCTGGATACGCCGTTCTCAACCGGCGCGGGGCTCTCTGCCCGCCCTTCTGGATCCTGCTTGATAAGTGGGGACCGGCGGTAAGGCCGGTGGAGGAAGGGAGGCTTCTAAGCCCGGCACCCCTGCCGGTTTTCAATGAATCTGATCAATGTGCTCTCCCTTCTTCTGTGCCGCTGAGCGCCGGCTACGGATAACCGCGAATCGGTATTCCGGAATATATAAAGGTTTCGAATAAACCGGCAAATCCCGGGGGACGAGGAAGGGGCCATGGAACGCGTAACGCTCCATGGCCCCTGGGACCGGACAGCCGGGGGGATCAGTTGTGCTCGATGGTGAGCATCCCCTCGCTGTACTTCTCGTATGTGTCGTCCTTCACCGGTCCTTCAGAAGTCCGTAGATGTAGTAGCTGCCCTCGGGAACCCCGCTGCAGTCCCAGTCGTAGTCGCTGAGGTATTCAGGGCAGGAGACATCTGTGTCTATGAGAACGAGACCCTGGTCGGGATTCGTGTCGGTGTCGTAGTAGAGGTCCACGGTGCGCCCCTCCGGACCGGCGGAGTACCATTCAAGGAGGTAGCTTTCATCGGCGGTTGCCCCGGGAGGTGGCGGAGAGTAGAAGCTCATCCACAGGGCTCCCGGTCTATGATCAGGGTTCCCTCGCTGTATGAGGTGAGTGTCTGCTGGGAGTTCTCCAGTTCAGCGAAGATGTAGTACTCCCCTTCCGGTGCTTCGGAGCAGTCCCACAGGTAGGATCCGGCATTCCACTCCAGACCCGAGGTTATGAACTCCATGCCGTTGCCGGGATTGGTGTCGGTGTCGTAGTAAAGGCTCACAGTACCGCCGTAGGGGGTGCTTGCAGCCCACTGGATGGTGTATTCGTTCTGTGCGTAGGCACCCCATGGTGGTGGTGCCGTCACTATTATGTAGTTGTATTCATGCTCGATGGTAAGGACGCCTTCGCTGTAATCCCCGGCAAAGCCGTCGGTGCCCGGTACCGGCGGGCCGTCGTCGGGGTCGTAGATGGCGGCGTACACATACCAGCTGCCCTCGGGAACGGCCACGGTGTTCCAGTCGTATGAACCGCTGTTAGCGAGAAGGTCGGCTATCTGAGTCATGCCGTTGCCGGGATCGGTGTCGTCGTCGTAATAGAGGGCCACCACGCTTCCGCCGCCTCCGGATGCGGTCCATTCCACCGTGTAGCTGCTGTCGGCGGTGGCGCCGGCCGCCGGCGGAGCGGTAACATCCATGGAGTAGCCGGAGTGGTTCACGCTGAGCATTCCCTGGCTCCAGGCGCTTCCTGAACCCCTCCATATCTCCGGATCACGCATTCTCTCGTCGGAGACGAAGCCGTATATCCAGTAATCGCCGTCGGGTACACCGGAGCAGTTCCAGTTGTACTGGCCTGAGTTCCCCGTACCCTGAACGATGGTGTACATGGTTCCGCCGGGCTGATTCGAAGTGCTGTAGTAGAGGTAGACCCAGGCTGAACCCGGTGCGTCGGTGGTCCACTGAAGCATGTACTCCTCGTCGGCGGTGTCCCCTTCTGGGGGTGGAGCGGTGAAGGCGAAGGAATACTCGTCTTCGTGTATGATGGTCACCTGTCCTTCACTCCAGTCGCTACCCTGGCCCCTTTCGGCAAAGGCGGCGTAGATGTACCAGCTTCCCTCGGCCACCATCTCGGTGTTCCAGAGGTGTGAACCTGAGTTGGAAACACCCATTGATACCGGGTAAAGGGTTGCACCTGTGGTGTCCGCTGCGTAGAAGAGATCAAGTGTGGTATTGGAAGGGGCATCGGAGTTCCACTCCACAAGGTAGCTTTCATCGGCCTGGGCGCCGGCGGGGGGTGCGGTTATGGTGATGTACCAGGGGAAGTCGTGGCTTATGGTGAGGGTTCCCTGGCTGTAGCTTTCCGCCAGAACGGTCCTGCCCATTGGAAGGGCCCTGGAAAGCATCCCTGAGAGGGCTCTGTGGCCATCGGCGGGGGCCATGAGCTGGGCATAGATGTAGTACTCCCCCTCGGGGGTGCCGGAGCAGTCCCATGTGAAGTAGCCGTCGTTGTAAGCTTCGGAGGCAATGGGCTGCAGACCCGCGGAGGGATCGGTATCGGTATCGTACCAGAGGGTAACAGTGGCCCCTGAGGGGCATTGCTGCTCCACTCGATGGTGTATGTATTGTCGGCGGAGGCCCGGCGGCGGGGGCTTTCCACAAGGATCCAGGGTCGGGAACATGGTTCACCACAAGGGTGCCCTGGCTGTAAACGGAAAGGGTATCGGTATCGTCGGCTATCATGGCCTTAATGCGGTAGGTGCCGTCGGGCACCGACGAGCAGTTCCAGAGATACTCACCGTTGTCAGGCTGATCCAGGGCTATCTCCACCTCTCCCCCGGGGAGTGTGTCGGTATCGTACCAGAGACTCACAAGCCCCTGGCTGAAACCTGATGAAGCCCACCGCAACGTGTATGTCTCGTTGGCTATGGCGCCCTCCGGAGGTGGGGCTGTAATGGTAAGGGAGGGTTCCCCTCCGGAATGATCCACCTCGAGGGCCCCTGGGACCAGCCTGAAGCGGTCTCCATTCCGCTTGAGATAACCGCCCTTACCAGATAGGTGCCGCTGGGCACCTGGGAAAGGTCCCACTGGTGGGAGCCTGATACCGAAAGCCCGGAGGCAATGAACTGCTGCCCCACGGGGGTCTCTTCGGTGTTGTAGTAAAGGGAGACGCTTCCGTTGCCCTCTCCGGACCAGCTCACGGTGTAGGTGTCGGTGGCGTAGGCCCCGGAGGCCGGCGGCGCGGTAACTGTCACTGAAAGGGCGTCGGAGGGCCCGGATGTGTCTTCCCCGCAGGAGAAGAGTAGTACGCAAAGAGCAGCTGTGAGGAGCTTCCTGGTCACTGTGTTACCTCCGTGCCGTTCTGGCTGTGAAGGGGAAGGAATACCGGTATTTCATGTCGGTATGGCGGAACCCTGGGCTGGTAGCCAGGCCCCTTGGGGCTGTCGGTCTCAATTATCCCGCCGGGATCACGGCCGTTGACGGGGCCGTGGGTAACATCCGGCAGCCACACATCGGAGGAGAAGAACCGAAGCCTGTCTATGTTCCAGCCGCCCTCGGTTACGCTGCCGTCGGAGGTCATTCTCCAGCGGAACACAACGGTCCTGTTCGGGCCGAAGACCGTTGACGGAAGGGCATCGACCCTGTACCTGTAGTGGCCCCAGCCGGAGTGAACGGAATTCACGGTACAGAACGTGTGCCAGTCATCGAAGGGATGGGGCGCTATATCGCTGAACCTTGCCGCCTGCACGTATCCGTAATCGTATCCCGATTCGAACCTGGGCGACGCGTAGAACTCCATGTATGCGAAGGTGTCGTAGTTGTCCATTGTGTACACTATGGGCGGGGTTATCAGGGCATTGTGCTGGTCGTCTTCATACTGAAGGTCCCATATGCCCCATGTGCCCATGTCGTTCCCGGCCCATCTGGAGCGTCGGGTGTGCTTGTGGGGTCGTATGAACCGGAATTGACCCAGGTATAGGCGAACCAGTCAGCCTTTTCCGGCGTATAGCCCCAGATGATCTGTGGCCAGTCGGCCCCTGCCCGGCTTCTGGTGTAGTCGAGTTCCCAGCCGTGTTGCTTGAGGAGCCGGTGGTTCCATAGTTGAATCTCAGACGGACCTCTTCTCCGGCATACTCGGTTATGTCTATCACGGAGAAGTTCCACACCCCGGAACCGGTGGCCCCTGTCCAGCCGGGCTCGTTGCCAGTGCCGGGACCGATGCGGTGTAGTAGCCCCAGTATGGAACGATAAGGTCCCAGTTCTCGCCGTTGTCCTTTGTCATCTTAACATTGCAGCCGTCGCCGGAGGTGCCGAAGCTGTACCTGTGGAAAAAGGCAATGGCCATTCTTTCCCCGGGGGCATAGCCGGTGAGGTCGATCACAGGGCTCTGGAGCCATGAACGGGTTGGCGTGGCCTGGTAGCTGCCGCTGCCGGCGGTTGCATAGCACCAGTTGCCGGAATAGGCGGCATGGTTCGAGGGCTCCCACTCGCTGAGGGAATAGCCCGGCCAGGGGCCGTGGGTCCAGCCCTCCATGCCCCAGCCCATCTCCTCAACGGCTATCTGGTCGTAGGCGATCCCGTTAACGTCGATGGGTTCGGTGCCCCTCTGGGAAAAGCCTATGAGGAAATTGGAGCTGAAGGGGATCCCGGCGTTCCGGGCGGCCTGACTGAGATCCAGTGTGGCCTCGGTCCAGTTTGGGAAGCTGGCCGGGGCTGCGAGAATCCTGTTGCTCATATCCCAGTAGCCCTCGGTTCCGTTGGCAACCACCACGTTATCTATGCTGATGCCGCCATAGTAGGTGGCGCCGGCGGTATTAAGGGTGCCGCTCTGGGCGAAGATCAGTTTCGTGTTGGAAAGGTCGTATCCCGCCGGGAGCATCGCATCGATGTCTATGGTCACCGTTGTCCAGGAACCTGCGGGGTAGGCGCCGGGGTTCAGGTTCTGCTGGGCCACCGGGTCGCTTGTAATGCCCCCGGTGCCTATGAGGCCCACGAAGGCCGAGTTGGGCGAACCCCTGCTGCACATGTCGAAGGAAAGCTCGATGTCGGAACTCCCTGCGTAGGCGGAAAGGTCCATTGTTACCATGACCCTGCTTGTTCCGGTGTAGCCGTAGCGGCGGGTGTCGAGGTTGAGGTAGTTGCCGTCGGTGGGATAGTTGCTTACCACCTCGACCCGGCCGTAGTCGTTGGACCAGAAGGTCCAGTCCCTGGGAACGAAGCCTTGGCGGAAACCGCTGAAATCCTCGTTGACCACCTCTGTCTGGTTGTCCGGGACCCAGACCGGAAGGAACACGCCGTCCTCATAGTTCAGCACATCATTGAACTCCTTCCAGAAGAAATGAAGCCTGAGGTCGTCGGAGTACTCGTCGTATGCTGAAAGGTCAACGCTCCATACGGCCATCTGGGTACTGTTGCCGGTTCGGTAGCAGTCCAGGGCCAGGCAGCTCTGGCCTTCGTAGGCCTCGCTGTCGGTCCACCGGCGTACCCTTCCATAGCCGTCGTCTTCGATGTACAGCTCCCAGTTGTTGTTCCAGGACACCGGGTCCTCGAAGTACTCGGTGATGATGGGCACCCACATGTCCCCGGCCTCCATGTGATCCTCAAAGGCGAAGGGTGTGGGAGTCTCGAAATCCTCAAGGAAGATAACATGCTCGAACCTGGAGCCTTCCCCGCCGCCGTACTCCAGAAAGAGATCCCTCAGCATGGCGGGATCACCGGCGGCAGCAAGGTTGTACGGGGCGGCGGTGCCCCCGGCTGATGAGCCTTCGGCGGTTAGGGTGAAGTCTATTCGCCGAACCATGCCCGGTTCGTCGGCGGTCTGGCCGGCGGCATCGAAGTACTGGAAGGCCGCCTCGCCTGCCACCGGGGCCATGAACTGGGCGCCGGAGGCATCGGTAATGGTTACTGTGCCGTTCTCAGAAAGGACGGTGACCGTGTCTTCCGGGCCGAAGGACTGTGGATCGGTGAGGTTGGCCACGAAGGTGAAACGGTTCTCCTCGGCGGTAATAACAGGCTGCCAGGCACCGGGGAATACTTCGCCCATGTAGCCTGCGTTGGCAAGCAGCGTCTCGAGGCGGGCAGCCCCAAGCCTGGTTTCAGAGGCCGTAGCGGCCATTTCCATGGATTCGGCACCCCTGGTGGTTCCCTTCACGAAGAAGAAGACCGCTGCCAGTATGATGCCGATAACAGTGAGGGCCACAAGCACCTCGACAAGGGTGAAACCCCGTGTAGTTTTCACATCAGCCACCTTTCAAAAAAGGAATGATCTATATTACTGGAAAATGATTGAAGCCAATAGTTTATGAAGGAATGAAAGAAGAAGCCCGGAAAAAGGGCAAGGGGGATTACGGAACGGAGAGGGGGCTCGGATGGGATGTTCCCCCGGATGGGGAGTTATTCTCCCTCGGATCCAGTTTTACCTCCGCCGCAGACATCTACACACATCTCCTATACATAAAATGAATCGGGATAGGCCACGATGGATTTATTCCAATTCATCCAAATGTATGATAACCCCTTAAAGTCAACGGCGTCAATATGATGAAAGAGGCTTTCAAAGGCATTTTATAGCAAGCTCAGTGTGCAGAAAGAAACTCCTCCAGGAAGGCAGAAAGCCCCTCGGTGCTGAACTTGTGCTCCCCGGCAAAGGTGAACAGCTCCACGTCGTAACCCAGGGAGGATAGTATGGAATCGGCCTCCAGGGCCGACTGGAAGTCCACCACGCGGTCCTGATCGCCGTGGACTATCCGCACGGGAACAGAGGACGCCAGGGAGAGTTCTTCAGGGCTGAGTACCGACATATCCAGCCAGCCGCTGAAGGGGGCCATGGCGGTGAACCGCTCCGGGGCGTGAAGTCCCGTGAGGAATGTCATTCCCCCACCCTGGGAATAGCCGAAAAGATACACGTCTGACACGGCGTATTCCTCCTCGAGGGTGTCAAGCAGGGAAAGCACATAGTCCCTGGAGGCAATGGATGACTCTATCCGAGAGGCCTCGTCGTAGCCGGTGAACCATGAATAGCCCAGGCGGCCGCCCACGGGGAATGGCACCGGCCCCTGGGGCACGGCGTATATGCAGTTGTAATCGCCTATCACTTCCCACAGGCCGATGAACAGCTCCGGGGAACCTCCGTAACCGTGAATGCCCAGCAAAAGGGGCAGCGGCTCGGAACCGTCATACCCCTCAGGGACCCGTACCCTGCAGGTGAAGGGGCCCTTGCGTAAAATGTTATCTCCTCCCCCAGTCTCTCTTCCCGGTCAGCGGCAAGTTCCGACAGGCTGTCCACCAGGGAGACGAAAACCGGTTCGGTGCGAACGGCGTCGAAGTCCGGGTCGTCGTTGATATGGTCTATGTTGTCAAAACCGGCGTTCCAGGCGAACCCCAGGTAACGGGCGGCCAGGTCGGCCCTTCCCAGAAGGCCGTAGCAGCAGGCCAGGTTGTATATGGCGGAGCTGTTCCCGGGCTGCTCCCGGAGACCGGTGAGGTAGAATTCCGCAGCGGCGGCGTAGTCGGCCTCCCTGTAAACGGAGTCCGCCATGGCGAACAGTTCGTCGGCACCTGACGTTGATTCAAGGAAGGCCCCGGCATCAGGGTCGAATACGTCAATGGGGGCTCCGAGAAGAAATCCGGCAAGGATCAGACACAACATGGGTTTCCCTTCGATGGAGTTCGTTTGACCGTACAATACAAAAAAACGAAAACGGGTGTTTCCCACCGGAGGTGTTCAGATTATGCTATTCATTGAAGCGGATCACCTTGAAACACAGGAAGGACAGCTCCATGACTGTTTTTCTTCTCCTTCTGACACTGGCTGCCGGCGGGTTCATCCCTGAATCGGTCAGTCTCATATCCAGATCGAATGGCCTTGATTACCCCGAAAAGGAAAACGGAAGAACTGAATACGAAATGGGGGACATAAACGGCGACGGCCACCCTGACATCGTCTCTCTTGGAGACCACGCCAACCCAGGAGGCCCCTCGGGGCAGCAGGGAATCATGGTCTGGTTCGGCGACGGCCAGGGCAACTGGACGGTGGCCAAGGAGGGCGGGTTCGGTTATGGAGGCTGCGCCCTGGGCGATCTAGATATCGACGGCGTAATGGACATCGCCTTCGGAATACACCACAACTACTCCGGGGGTCTGGGCAGCAGGCTCATAGAAGCTGCTCTGGGCAACGGTACCGGAACCGGCTGGACGCAGTACAGCACAGGGCTGGCGGAAAACGGCGAAAGCTGGGGAATGTTCGCCACCGACCTTGCGGATTTCGACAACGACGGCCTTCTGGACATCATCTCCCAGTCATTCGGCTCCGGTAACGGAGTCAGGGTCTACCGGAACAATGGCGACGGCAGCTGGACGCAGCACTGGTCGCTTCCCGAGTGGAACTCCAACTACACCCTTGAGACAGGAGACTTCAACGCCGACGGAAATGTGGATTTCATCTGCACCAGGTGGGGAGATTCCCAGAAGACAAATGTCTACCTTGGTAACGGCGCCTTCGGCTTCACAAGGAACCACGACGGCCTTCCGGGAGTTGATATCGGCGCCGTTGACACCGGCGACTTCAACAACGACGGGAAAAGCGACATACTGGTGTCGTTCTACAGCGATTCCGGGGCACGGGTGTATTCCCTCAGTGAAACCACCGGTCAGTGGGAGGACCACTCCGTGGGCCTTCCAGGGGGTTCCGGCTGGGAAATGGTCCAGTTCGGCCACTTCAATGGAGACGACTTCCTCGATCTGGTACTCTATTCCGCCCCCGACGGCATACTGTATCTCGGAAACGGCCAGGGCAGCTGGACCCCCGACGCTGAATTCAGCTTCTCCACCCCTGGCTACTACTCCGCAATACGTTCCCATACCGACTTCGACCACGACGGCAGGCACGACATCTTGGTGCAGGCGGCTGAAGGATCGGTATACACCTACACCAACAGGGTTATGGCCCTGTCGCCCTGGGAGGAGCCTGAAGAGCTTTCTCTGCGCCTGGTTTCCCCCATCGGCGGCGAGTACCTTCCCGCAGGCTCTGTCAGGTTCGTGAGCTGGCTTACCGCGGTGCCACAGGCACTGGGGCAGGCGTCAATAACACTGGAGCTTTCCCAGAACGGCCCCGGGGGGCCATGGGAAACCTTCGCCCAGGGAATCCCGGACAACTGCAGGTATCAGTGGACCCTTCCCCAGGTGAACTCCGCCGAATGCAGGCTGCGTATAACCGCCTCGGCGGGTGGGCAGGAATACCAGTATGTATCCCCGGGGGACTTCACGATAGCCCAGCTCACAGGAACCTCAGAAGACACTGCGGCCCCGGCTGACCCCATATCCATGAGGGTGTATCCAAACCCTTCGGTATCCGGTGCCACGGTGGAAACACCCTCCGCCCGCCCCGGGGCTCTGCTTGAGGTGTACGATGTTTCAGGAAGGCTGGTTCACAGGCAGGCCCACGAAAACCGTACCATCATCAGTGAACTCCCCCCCGGAGTGTATGTGGTGGTTCTGTCATTACCAGCAGGAAGGGTCACAGCACATCTGGTCCAGCTCTGACGACCGAAGTTAAGTAGTTACCCGGCAACATCCTATGGTGGCATTAGTAAAATCGGGACCGTGATGCTATAATTCCGGCAACTTTTTCAAGGAAGGCACGGTCCCCTGATGAACAGAAACACAAGAGCCTGGTCCATAGTTCTGGCCGGGGTTGGAATAAATCTCTCCTTCGGTGTGCTCTATGCATGGAGCATCTTCGCCGCCAATCTCCGGGACGGTTCCGGCTGGAGCGGCACCCAGCGTCACTGCCCTATACCACCGCGGTGGCCATGTTCGCCGTAATGATGATCTTCGGCGGCAGGCTGCAGGACAGATACGGTCCAAGGGTGGCCGTAACCCTTGCAGGCATGCTGGTGGGGGCGGGTATGGTGCTCAGCAGCATCTTCCCCACGGTAACGGGACTGGTGCTTTCCTTCGGCGTTCTTTCCGGCTCGGGGATCGGTCTCGGTTACTCCGCCACAACACCTGTGGCGGTGAAGTGGTTCCCCCGGAAAAGAAGGGCCTGATCTCCGGCCTCGTCGTGGGCGGCTTCGGAGCGGCAACCATCTACATCGCTCCACTCACCAATTATCTCATTGAAAGCTATGATGTTTTCGCCGCCCTGCGAATTCTGGGAGTTTCCTTCTTCGTGGTGGTGGTGGGCCTCGCACAGACACTGAAGAACCCCGATGCGCCGCTGACCACCGGCGCGGTTAAAGCCCGGAGCCAGGCGAGGGAGTACACCTGGAAGGAAATGATAAGAACAGGACAGTTCTATCAGCTCTGGATAATGTTCCTGGCAGGTTCACTGGCCGGTCTGATGATTATAGGCCACCTCTCAAGCATCGCCAGGGTGCAGACCGGCAGGAACATCGGCTTCCTTCTCGTTGCCCTCATGGCCATAAGCAACGCCCTGGGAAGGCCCATCGCCGGCTCCATTTCCGACAGGCTGGGCAGGGCCAGGACCATGATGATCCTCTATATAGCCCAGGGAACGGTGTTGCTTTTCTTCTCGAAGTTCACCGGTTTCGCCAGCATACTCTTCGGCGCGGCAACGGTGACATTCGCCTACGGCGCAATGCTTTCCGTCTATCCTTCGGCGGTGGGGGACTTCTATGGAAGCAAAAACCTCGGCCTGAACTACGGCGTTCTCTTTACCGCATGGGGAGTGGGCGGTCAGATAGGCCCGATGATGGCCGGACGGATACTGGACGCAACCGGAGGTTACGCCGGAGCCTATTACACCGCCGCGGCCCTCTGCTTCGTGGCGGCGGTTATCGGTTACACCCTGAAGCCGGTGAAGAACGGCGATTGACCGCCGTCATCGGGGTCTGTATTCTCTGAAATGAAATTCCCGCCCATACCGCTGTTCCCCGGCGGAGGGAGGTGCCTTCAGTGCTGAGAAGAGGCGGCAGGCTTTTCATAAGCCACTCATCCGAGGACAGGGAGCTGGCCAGTGAAGTAAGGTCCAGCCTGTCCCTTCTTGGTGTTCCCTGCTGGATGGCGCCGGAGGACATCCCTCCGGCGGAGGATTGGGCGGAGTCCATCATGTCTGCCATCGAGGGGGCTTCAGCACTGCTCCTGGTGGGAACCGGCTCCTCCCTGTCCTCCGGGCAGGTCAGGCGGGAGATAGAACGGGCCTCCACCTGTGAAGTGCCGGTTTTCGCCGCGGTCTTTGACGGCTCCAGTTTTCCGGGCTGGCTCAGGTTCCTCCTCTCCGGGGAGAGAATGTTCTTCTTCAACAGGCACGACATCTCCGGAGCGGCCCTCTCCATAATGCTCATGATGCAGGACCCCTCGGTCCCGGGCAAAGGGGGCTGGCGGGCGGCGGCCTTCTCCGCCGAGGCCAACGCAGAGGACATCATACCCGAGAGGATCCCCGGTTCCCCCTTCACCGGCGAGCTCCGGTCAATCCATGTGCTGAGGCTGCGAATAGGCGGTGAAACCCCCCTCTGGCTGCAGACATCCCTCATGACATCGGCTGAACGGATCTGCCGGGGCTTCGGCGCCATACCGGTTCCCACGGCGCTTCCGGGCACGCTGTACATCTTCGACAGCGCCGCCCCGGGTAGAGCTTCTGATAACGCCACCGGGTGCGCCCTTGCACTGCAGGAGTTCCTCGGGGGCAGTTACGCCGAAGCCGATGCCGGGATAGGTATCGATACCATAGAAGCCATATCCTCCTTCGGGCCGGCTTTCATAAGGGAGATCGAACCGGCGGTGAAAAGGGCCTGCCTCCTCGCCGGGGAATCCCGGGGCAAGACCCTTGTGACCGAAGGGTTCAAGTGGAAATGCGAACACCTTCACCGCTTTAATGAACATCCCTCCGGGGGTTTCACCATCACAGGCGGCCCCGCCGCTGTTGAGGAAAAGCCCCACCGGATGAAAGGCCGGAAGGCTGAACTGGAGGCCCTCATGGCAGAAGCCCGGGCACTCAAGTCCCATCTGAGGGAGGAGGATTACGGCGGGATCAGGCACAGGATAGCGGGAATACGGGGAGACAGGGGAATGGGAAAGACCCGCCTGGTCCTTGAGGCGGCGGAAATGATAAGGGATGATTTCACCGTTCTCACAGGAACTCCAGGCGGGTGCAAATGGCTCCACGACTCCCTCTGGGGATCCCTCCTGAAGAAAGGCCCCTGGGAACCAGAGGAAATGTCGAAGACATGCCGGAACTTCATAAGGCGATACGGAAATGAGAACTCACCCGCCCCTGGGGTCCGGGAACTACCTGAGTTCAGAAGGAAACTCTCGCTGGTCCTTGCCGCAGCAGCGTCCCGGAACCCACTGGCGGTTATACTGGAGGACATTGACAGGGCCGACAGCGCAAGCATCCAGACACTCCGGGAAGTAATGGGTTCAAGGGCCTTCAAAACGCCGGTGCTTTTCATGGTTACATACGAAAACACCCCGGCTGACCTGGGCGGAAGGGCTGCCGATTCGGTCCGCTCACTTGAGATCACCCTTTGTCCGCTGTCCAGGGAGGCATCTGAAGCGGTTGTGCATGAAAGCCTCGGGGTGAGTTCCTGCGATGTGGAGCCGAAGACCATGGAATATCTCCTGGACATGGGGGGAGGGAACCCCCTCTTCCTGAAGAAGACCGCCTGCCATGCCTTGAAGACAGGCAGTCTGGTCAGAGGGCACAATGGTGAGTTGCGCCTCACTGGCGTACCCCGCCGGATACCGGAGTTGATAAGGGCTTCGGTGCTGGGAAGGCTTTACAGGCTCCCCCGAAGGCTGATCGACGGTGCCAGGGCCGCCTCGGCACTGGAGGGACCCTTCACCCCGAAGGATGTCCGCCGGCTCTTTGGGGAGGGAGAGCCAAAGGACAGAATTGAGGACCTGCTGGCGAAACTTGAGGAGGAAGGCTCCTCACCGGACAGGGCACCTCCTTCACCGGAAAGTATTCCTTTACAAGGGAACATGAAAGAAGGGCCATTCTGGAAACCGTCCCGGTCACGGACAGGGAAAGGATTCAGGAAAGCAGGGACAACGGGAACTAATCCCCGGGTTCACTGAACCAGAAAATCCGGCCAAAGCCGTGTTTTCAGCAAGTGCCGAAGCCCTGCCCAGAAGCTCTTCACCCCGGGTGCCGCCAAGGGCTCTGCCCAGTGTGTAGTCCGCCGCCGCTATGAGAAGGGGCCTCTTCAGAACCCCGGCGTCAAGGGCAGCCCTTTCCGCCAGGGTCACCGCCTCATCCCTTCTCTGAAGTGCCAGCAGGGCCCGGGACATTATCAGTATCGATTCAATCTCTTCATAGACAGGGGGCTTCCCCGGTGAGGCAGGAGCAACGGGAGGCAGGTACTCCACCGCCTTTTCCGGCCGACTGGACATGAAGGCCTCCATGGCAAGACCGTTCAGAGCCCTCTGCCGGATTCCGGACATCTTTTCCCCATCGGCGATACCGAGGCAGTTTTCCAGGGTCTCAAAGCACCGGCTGTTCCGGCGGCACTCCAGAAGGGCCCGCCCCTTTCCCTCCAGGATCCTTGCCATCCAGTAGGAATCACCGGTATCACCGTTCAGCTTTATGGCCAGGTCCAGCTGTTCCAGGGCTTCTTCGGGAAGCCCCCGTTTCCTCAGGCAGTCGGCATAGTTGCACCGGGTCTTGTACTCCCCTATTCTGTTGTGGGACTTGACATGGAGTTCAATGGATCTCCTGTAATCATCCACGGCCTCCTCCATTCGGCCGATCTTCAGGAGGTCGTTCGCCCTGTTCCCCAGGCCGATGGCCAGCAACCTTAAGTCGCCGGTCTTGCCCAGGAGGCGAATCCCCTTCTCATGTGCTTCAAGGGCGTCATCAAGGCGTTCGAGAACTCCGTAGACCGTGGCTAAATTCGTATAAACCGCTCCCTCGCCCTGGATGAACCCGGTCTCACGGAATTCATCCGCCGCAAGACGATAGCTCTCAACCGCCTCCTGATATCGTTCGGTTTCCCTGTACAGAATCCCCAGGTGCATTCGAGTGATGGCTGTTTCCCTGTGGGCATTCAGCTTCTGAAACATTGCCAGGGCTCGAAGATAAAGTTCCTCCGCCTCCTCTGCCCTGTCCCTGAAGTCGCTGATGATCGTGGCAAGGTCGCCCAGAGCCTTTGCCGCCGAGTGTCTCAGGTTCCGGGATTTTGCGATCTCAGCGGCCCTGTTCACAAGCTCGATTGCCTCGTCGTACCTGCCCTGATGCTGCCTGATCTTCCCTTTGGAGCAGTAGAAACATGCCAGCATGTCCGGCAGGTCGAACCTCCGTGCAGCATCATAAAGCCTCTTCAGGACAGCTTCTTCCTCGGGGATCCGGCCCAGCCGGTTCAGGGCATCCTCCCATATGGCGAGGGCTCTGGTGAGCACAGGGGCGTTACCTGAGTCGGGACCGATCTCCCCTATGAGCCTTTCCACCTTTTCTGCCCAGTTCAGTACGGAGGAGTTGTGATAGATCGAATTTATGTGCTCCAGGTAGTTCATGGCATGGGAGAGGGCGTTCCCGGGATCCTCCGCCGCCGTCCAGTGACCGGATATCTCCCCTGAGAACCTGGGATCTCCCCGGTGCTTCTCCTCAAGGAGAACCGCTGCCCTGAGATGGAGACTTCGCCGGGTGTCGTGGTCCATCCAGCGGTAGATACTCCTCTGAAGAAGGTCATGGCGAAAGGAAAGAATATCCGCCAGGGATGTTTTCGTTCTCACAAGGAAATCGTCGTCCTGTATCCGCCTGTCGGTTTCAGGGCCGGGAGGAATCGATGCCACCGCCAGAACCAGTGGCGCGGCGGCCTCGCCCCCGAGGACAGCCAGGGCCATGAGTATTCTTTTCTCGTCCCCGGGCAGCCTCCCGAACCTTTCCAGAAGAAGGCTTTCGCCGTCCTTCGGAGAATCGGGGTCTCCCCGGTCATATCCCGCAAGAAGTTCCAGGTACAGCGGTTTTCCCCCGTAGTAACCCCCCTTTGCCGATAGTCCTTCAGCCTTTCCCTTTCCAGCGCCGGTGATACGGCGGAACAGTTCAGCGGATTCTGCAGGGGACAGCGGAGAAAGGTCAATCTCCACCGGAGCGGCGGCGCCTCCCGCGGGTATCCTTACCGGTGTGGAGTCAAAGGCAAGGTGTCTGTAGGCCAGAACCATCCTCACCGGTTCCCCGGGGAGTTCCTCAAGGATGTCCCCCAGAATCTCAAGGCTGCCCCGGTCGGTCCAGTGAATGTTGTCCAGGAAGATCACAGGATTCCCGGAGCGTGAAATGGTTCGTATCAGATCCCCCAGAAAAGCCGCCACACGCCGGGTGAGGCCCTTCATTTCCCCGGGCTCCGGAGGGGTTTCCATGAGATCAAGGGGCAGCAGCCAGGCGGCCTCATTCAATGCGTCTTCGTTCACTTCCTCACCCAGGGCCCGGGATATGTTCCGGCGAAGTTCATCCGGTGAGGATGCCTCACCGGCTAGTTCAGCAAGGAACCTGGCCCATAGCATGTAGTCCACCGAGTGGTCCTCGGAACCGGCGGACACCCTTATGCTCCCCCTTCGGTCAAGCTGTATGAAACGGGAAACCAGTGTTGTTTTGCCAATACCCGCCTCGCCCCGCACACCGGCCAGGGCCAGCTTTTCCCCGGGGGCCAGGGCCTGGCTCAGCTCCCTGAGTTCATTCTTTCTGCCCACGAAACTGAAGACCCCCGGTGGGATTCCAGTGTGGAGGCGGCAGGGAGCAGGGGTTCTCATTTCCCCGATGTGATCCTTGAGAAGCTTGTCCGCAACGCTGAAAGCCGCGGTTTCCAGCTGGTCGCCCCCGGCGTTCAGCCACTGATGGTTGGAAATGCTGAAACTAAGCCAGTCCGGCAGCTCCATCTGTCTCAGGAAAAGAGGGAAGACCGGTGTTCCCCTTCGAAGGGCCCGGTTCACGGAACTCCGTAGGGATTCAGATTCGCAGGCTCCCGGCGACAGGAGGAGCACCAGCGCCCCGGGGCCGCCGCTGCAGCCCTCCCCGGCAAGGCACTCCACACTGCGGGAACTCAATATTTCCCGAAGCCTTGTGGCCTCGGCGGCGGCATCGGAGGCGGAGCACAGCTCAACGGTCAGCATACTGTTCCTCAAGCCGGTCTCACCGCTGTTCGTCAAGCCAGCCCAGGGCAGCCTCGAGAACTTCGTCCCGGCCAGCCTGCAGCCCCTCTATGGTGGGAGTTACCGGGAAGTCTGGGGGTATTCCCCTTCCCTGGATCAGGGAGCCGTCCGGGTAATAGGTTCCAAGGCCGGTAAATCCCGCTTCTATGCCCCCGGGAAGGATGAACCGGTTCACGGTTCCCGGGGCACCCCCGGTGGTGTCGCCGAAGACCCGGCAGCCCGGGGCCAGGCGCCACGCCATTGCCTCCAGTTCCCCGATACCCGTGGTTCCCCTGTCTACCAGAAGGGCCACCGGCCCGGTATAGGCCGACGCTCCTCCCCCGCCGACCGGGGCGATCCCAGGTAGCGGAAGGTTCCCGGGGCGTTGAAGGTGCTTCCGGTGACCCTGCGGAAGGTCACGGCTTCAGGAAGAAGGAACTCGGCAATTTCATGAAGGGCTTCCTCCCCGGCATTACCCCTCATGTCAATCACTATCCCCGGCAGCGAGGTAAATGTTTCCCGCACCACGTCAATATCCCCGGAGGCAAGCCTGGAATTGTCTATGAACCCGAAACCGGAACCAATGATTCGGATGGATCCCTCCGGGTCGGGGTCTTCCCGAAGGACACGGCTCAAAAGGGACTCCATCGGCATCCTTTCAACGGCAAGTTCGAACCTCTGTCCCCCCCTCTCTATCACAAGGCTGACCGATTCGGAGGAACCCCGAAGAAGGTACTCTCCCAGGGCCAGCTCCACCCCGCCGGGTGTGGAGCCGCCCACATATGGCCGCAGTCTTTCAGCAATGTCCTGGACTTCGGTTCCGTCCAGGGAAATCAGAACGTCACCCCGGCGGAGGGGGGTCTGGAACATGGATCCGTGGAGAAACCGTCGATGACCCATCTGCCCTCCACCGGCACAGGCCTTACAGGCAGTTGAAGACTTCCCAGGAAGGCGGTCATCTCCGGGGGTTCGTTCAGCATTTCGCACCTGGAATCCGCCAGTGATGCCAGCATCCTTTTCACGGCCAGCTGGTAATCCATGGGGCTTCCGGCGGAGACGAAGTAGGGCAGGTTCAGGTCGAGAAGGTCTGCCCCGGAAACCCCGGCGGTCCGTCTTAAGGGATACCAGTACTCAAAGAACCCGTAGAACCTGTACAGGGAAAGAAGGCGGTAGCCGCCGTCGGGAAGGGGGGGAAGGCTGTACTCCTCTTCATGGAATAAAGGTGGTGCGCCCCGGCGGGCATAGTAGCTTGCCCCGGTATGGCGCCCTTCCAGGACGGAGTTCAAGAGGAAAGCCAGTGAATTCCCTATCTCCGATCCCTTTATCCAGGAGTGGTCCCCTCTGAAACGAATGGAATCCTCCGGCGGCGGGGACAGCTCCACCGGGGGAAGGGGGTCCACCGAAGGCAGAAGCCCCATGAGCGCCGCCTCCCTCTGGGGCATTGTGGTAGCCGCCAGAACCGCGGGCAGGACCCTGAACAGCTCGTGATCCCAGTTCACTTCGCCGGAGCATGGAAGGGGATGATGGTACTTCAGGAAAGCCCATACCCTCCCCAGGAGCTGCAGTGACTCCATCTGAAAGGAGTTAAGCCCTTCGAACTCGATCCCCGAGGCGAACTCAAAGGCGGCCTCCGCCGGGACATCGGGAACCGCCGTCTGGTCGGCGTCGGTGGTGATCTGGGAAAGCAGAAGAATGAGAACAGCACAGCAGATATTCATGATACCCCCTTCATGAATCGGTTGCCGATAACACGCGGCGGCAGAGGGGAGGTCCCCGCTGCACAGGAGGTTGATCTATGCTACGATAGCCATATGACCCGGGAGAAACAATCCTCGGCTATTCCCCGGGGATGTCCACCATCCATATCCGCTGATAGTCCGCGGGTTCTCGGCGTAAACCAGCATCCTCTGGCCCCGGACCCTGAACACCAGCTGTTCCGAAGGAGGAAGGCCAGGAAGGCTATACTCCCGAAGCAGTTCACCGGATGGGGAGAAGAGGAAGAAACCCACATCTTCGATGTCCCCCGGACGCACCCACAGGCGTCCCCGGTCGTCAACAGTCATTGAACGGACCGGGTGACGGAAGGGGAATGGGTCACAGTAGACATTGTACTGGGGGTCGCCCATCTCCATCACGGTGAACAGCGCCGCATAGTACTCCCGCTCCTCCTCTATCTCCCCAGGGGTCTTCTCCACAACTGGAAGGTCGAGTTCCATCACCGAGGCCGGGCCCGAAGCCACGGAGCCGTCCCGTGTCCCGGGGAGGGGGTAAACACCAATGCGGAACTCCCCGGAGGAGTAGGCGCCGCATAGACCGTGCCGTCGGCGGGGTCCACCGCCCAGGGGCACTGCAGCATCGTTTCCATGAGGAAACGCTGATGGATTCAACATCCAGGGGGGTGGTTGAGGAAATGTACTTGTGATCCGGCTCCCATTGCATGGGGAAATGTCCTATGAAGGTCTCCAGCTGGGGCGAACCCTCCTGGTCGAGGATTGCGGTGCGGCTTCCGGCATAACCGCTGTCCCCCACCATTACCATTCCCAGGGGAACGTTCATCCTTATCTCGAAATCGAGGCCCAGGTACTCCCCCTGGGGGCTGAAACGCATGAGGCCGCCCTGGCTGGGGTCCATTATGCCGAAGTCGCCATCGGGAAAAGCAGCATTCCATAGGCCTGCACAACCTGTCCCGGACCGCTGCCCGGTGATGAAATATCCCGCAGGAACTCCCCGGTGGGGCTGTACACCCGGATGTTTCCCATGGCCCTGTCCAGCACAGCGAAGCCGCCATCTGGAAGGAACTCCATTCCCATTATGGCACCGAAGGTGTAATGGGGGTCTCCGAAATCGACGCCAATTGTGTCCAGTATGGTTAGCTCACCGGAGGTTGCCGGGGCTTCAGGGGATACTTCACCGCAGCCGGCGGCAAGAAGGATGGGCAGGGCGAAAAGCAGCTTCTTCATGGGATGTCCTCCTGACATTAGGGAATGTACAGGAAGAATATAAGGATGGCGGAGGGAGAACAGCCTCTTCAGTTGCAGCCGGGGTAGCTCATCATGTGGACATCGTTGGTAAGGGCCAGGGCCGCCCACTCTTCCGTGGGGAAACACACACTCCCCTCTTCGGATCCGTACTTCTTCTTCAGCTCTTCCTCAAGCTCCAGGTTCAGGTCGAACACGCCTATGCCCCTCATGGCCCATCCCTCGAAAAGCCTTGTGGCCGCAGGCCTGAAGGAGATGATCTGTATCGTTTCATGCCTGGTATCCCCGGCGATCTTCATGAAGGTTTCGTTCAGCTTCTGGAAATCCCCTTCCAGCACCTGAAGGAAATGGGTGTCGGTGGCCAGAAGGGCCCCGGTTATTCCGGCGGCCTTGTTCAACTCACTGCTTTCGTGAAGAATGGTCCTTACCGTTTCCCTGTCGATGGATCCCCTGCACCTGCTCTTGTAAATAAGCCTGAACATCCCTGACCTCCCGGTTAAGTTCGATGAAAAGTATAAGGAAATGTCCCCATGGGAGAAAGTGCGGGAATCCTCAGAAGAAGGGGGCGAAGTCCACAGGCTTCGTAAGCCCCGCGGTGCCCATGGGCCTTTCGGAATCATCATGCAGTCGGAACCGCCGGTGATCAGGAGGTTCAGTGAAACTGCCAGGGATTCAAGGGATCGGGTGTCGGCGGCGGTGTGGCCGGGGTAGTGCACCTCGAGGCCCCTGAGCCCCAGGGCCAGCAGTTCCGGCAGTATCAGCACCACGGTGGAAAAGGGGGGCAGCACCTCCCTGTAGTGGCTTTCACCGGGGAATGAACCGGCTGCGGGATGGGCAAGCACAGGAACAACGGGATACCGGCTGAAGAGGGGTTTCAGCAGCTCCATGTCGATCCCCGAGGGAGGTATGCCGGGCTGCTGTTCCCGATGAGCATGGTGACCTGGCCGGGAGTGAGGCCGTGCTCGGTGGTGAGCACCCTTGCGAAGTGGCGCCGGGACACGTTGGGGGCCATGGAGGTAATGGATTCAACGGTGAGGGGACTGGAAAGAAGGGGTTCCCTGCCCCCGGGACCGAACTCCTCATTTATTCTCTCAACCCTGGCCCGGACGAGACCGGTTCCCCTGCCCCGGGAAACAATGGACCCCAGCTCGCCGGTGAACTCCCGTGAGGAGAGAAGCTCATCGGAAAAGTAGACGAGAAGGTGCAGCGAGCCCACGAAGTACTCCCTTACGAAACGCAGGGTGACCTCTATTCCAGGTACCACCGACACCCCATGCTCTTCCCCGGCGGCAAGGGCCTCACCCACCCCGGCAATTGTGTCATGGTCAGTAACCGCTATCTGCCGGATACCCAGGGCTTCTGCCCGGCGGACTGTCTCCCGGGGGTGAACTCTCCGTCCGAGAAGGTCGTGTGAAGGTGCAGGTCTGACTTGATATCCATGAAAAACCTCCAGGATCTACAGTTCGTCATGAACATAACACATCGGGCTATTCGGGACTGAAGTGAACTGCTGCCATCGGATATTACTGTTTTTACTGATATTCCGTTATATTCCGCCTGGACCGGCCGGATGGGAACCGGAACCTTTTCGGGGTATTGTCTGTAATTCCTTTGATGATTAGAATATCTGAGAGCGGGGGGTATTTTGAGATCGCTGAACTGGTCGCACGCCCTGATAGGCTTTCTGATAGGGGTTGCAATAATTCTCTATCTCAGGGGAGAGGAAAGTCACCAGGAACCTGTTCAGTATCAAACCGAGGTTGTGGAGGTAGATACAGAATGACTGAAAAGGTAGTTTCACTGTCCGGAGGGCTGGTTCTGGGGATGGCCTTCGCCCTTCTTCTTGGCGTCACCGCCTCGCAGAACGGCTCCTCATCCATGAATGTTGACTATCCGTCAATATCCAGTCTCATCGGAAACAACGATTTCCAGAGCTACCGCACCTCCCTCCCCTGCCCCCCAGGCAAGCGACACCACCCCGGTGATCAACGTTTCGCCCCCTCCCCCCCGGGAAACACCGGCAGAATAGTAAGAATAGCAACAGCCTCGGAAACAACCCATCCGGTCACCGCCTCCCCGGTTACCACCGCCACCGAAGAGATCGCCCTGAAGGGCCATGAAACCATTGAAACCCCCAAGGATACCGATAACCTTCGCCAGATCAACCTTCAGAACACATACACCGCCAGGTCTTCGGAAACATCCCACCATGCGGCCACGGGCTTCATTGCCAGCCAGAGCGGTAACTTCACAGCCATCGCCAACGGAAGCTCCCAGGGCGGCCAGGGCGGCAGCACAGGCGGCCAGCCGCCAGTGGCTGACAACAAGCCCCAGATAACCGGTTCTCCCTCCATAGCCCAGAACAACCCCCAGGGCGGGGAACAGGGCCAGGAAGAGGACGAAGACGAACCGGCCATAGCCGGTTACAACCCCCGTCCACCTGACTCCATGACCGAGAACGGGAACAGGGCCCACACCAACCCGGTAAGGCCCGAACCCAGGGTGAACTTCCATGAAACGGAAGAGGGCCACCAGGGCGGAGGCGGAGCAACCGAGAACCAGCCCAGACGCCGTCCCGAGTTCGGTTAGTTTCGGTCCAGCACCCTTCTTACCGCCCTCAGAAGTTCCTCCGCTGAGTAGGGTTTCTGTATAAGGGTCAAACCATCATGCAGTATGAAATTGGTATGTATGGCGTTCTCCGAATAGCCGCTTGAGAACAGCACCGGCACATCCGGGTTAATCCCGCGGATCCTTTCCAGCGCTTCCTTTCCCCCGAGGCGGGGCATGATAACGTCCAGCAGAAGCAGATCAGTTCCGGGTTGCTCCTGTAAGGCAACGGCCTCCTCGCCGTTCTCCGCCTCAAGAACCGTATAGCCGCCCATTTCAAGCATCTGTTTCGCAAGGTTGCGCACCATGTCGTCGTCCTCGGCAAGAAGTATGGTCTCCGTTCCGCCCACAGCGGCGCCCTCAAGCCTGGCCCCCACCTTCCTTGCCTGGAGCTCGGACATTGGCAGATAAACCTTGAAAAGTGAACCCTTCCCCAGTTCGCTGTAGGCGTTGATCATCCCGCCGTGCTGCTTAACTATGCCGTATACCGTGGCCAGGCCTATTCCAGTTCCCTTCCCCGGTTCCTTCGTGGTAAAGAAGGGCTCGAACACCCTTTCCAGGACATCACTCTCCATGCCCATTCCGGTGTCGGTCACCGACAGAAGAACATACCTCCCGGCGACGCCAGGTGTGTGCAGCGCAGTACTCGGAGTCTATGAGCACATTCATGGTTTCGATTGTAAGTACGCCCCCTCGGGCATGGCGTCACGGGCATTCACGCAGAGGTTCATCACCACCTGCTCCATCATGCCCGGGTCGGCATGCACGGAACCCACGGCGCTTCCCGGCATCCATTCAAGCCTTATGTGCTCGCCGATGAGCCGCCTTATCATGCGAAGGAGGTTCTCCACCAGCTCGTTGAAATCGATGGACTGCAGGCTCATCACCTGCCTCCGGCTGAAGAGCAGCAGCTGCCGGGTCAAATCCGAGGCCCGTTTCGCGCCGGAAACGATCTCAGCTATGTTCTGTTCATTCTCGGTGTCCTCCAGGGAATCCTGAAGAAGCTGGGCGTGCCCCATGATAACCTGCAGCATATTGTTGAAGTCGTGGGCTATTCCCCCGGCCAGCTGGCCTATGGCCTCCATCTTCTGGCTCTGGAGAAGCTGTTTCCGCATCTCCGCCCGGTCATGCTCGGCACTGACCCTGGCGGCCCTTTCCCTTATGGATGCCATTGCGTAGGCGATATCCCCGGCCATTTCCGAGAGAAGTGATATCTCCTCTGAATCCAGGGGAAACCCCTCCTCGAGGCACACCGCCAGGAAGCCGTAGCGGACGCCGCCGTGATCAAGGGGAGCCGCCAGGGAGCCGCTGCTTTCGCTCAAATCCCCAAGGGGGCACCGGGAACAGGCGGACCTGTCCACCATGGCGCAGGTGCCGTCGTCGGAAACAAGGGCGAAGCAGTCGGGGAAGTCCCCGGTGGCCAGCATCTCTTCAATTTCCCCGGAATCCGCGGCAAGCCCCGCCCGGCTCCAGGAAACAACGGATCCGGTGGCGTCCACCGCAACCAGAAGTGCCGAGCGGTAGCTCCTCTCGTTCACAAGGAGTTCCACCGCTCCATCCATGAGCTCTCCGGGATCGGTCTCCCTTACGATGAGCTGGTTGATGTCCCTTATTGCCCGAAGCACCCTGTTAAGGTGTTCTATGCGGTTCTCATAATTCTTCAGGGAGGTAATGTCCTGGAATGAGCCCTGCACCTTGACCACCCTGCCGCCGTCCATCACCGGACGGCCGATGGTGCGCACCCATTTCTTTTCTCCGGAGGGGGTCACAAGCTCCAGGTCGAGGTCGTAGGGCCTGCCCTCCTTTACCGCGTCCCTTACAGCTCGAAGTATTCGCCGGCGGGATTCGCCACGATAGAAGCCGAGCCCCTTCTTCAGAGAGGTTTCCTCGTCGGGGGAAAGCCCATGGATCCGGGCCACTTCATCGGTCCAGGTTCCCCTGCCGGTTTCCGGGTCGAACTCCCAGCCGCCCACAAGGGCGATACGGCCCATCTCACGGAGCAGGGCGTCCCTGTACCGTGCCTTCTCCTCGGCCTTCTTCTCCTTGCTGATGTCCTGCAGGTAACCTGCCACACGGACCACGGCCCCCTTTTCCATGAAGGCCCTGCCCCCGGTGCGCACCCACTCCACATCTCCTGTGGTGGAGCTGAACCGGCATTCCATCTCGTATGCCTCGCCGGTTTCCACGCATCTCCGGAAGGCCTCTTCTATCCGCCTGCGGTCTTCGCCGCGGTAGCATTCAAGGCTCTTGTCGATGTATCTCTTTATGTCAGCCGGTTCGATCACCGGCTCGTAGCCGTGTATCCGGAAGGTTTCATCGGTCCAGAACATGGTCCCGTTTGAAATGTCGTATTCCCAGCCCCGATGCCGGTGATCTCCTGGGTGGTTTTCAGTATGCCCTCGCTCCTTCGAAGCTGGGCGGTCCTGATCCGCACCTGCCGTCGCATCAGCCTCAGCCAGAGAAGCACCAGGGCAAGAACGAAAAGAAGGGGAACCAGGAACACCAGGGAGCTTCTCAGCACCGAAAGAAGCGAGGGGGCTCACTGTCGACATAGTCGCCCATCCATTTTTCGAAGATCCTCCGGTACCCCCCGGTCTCCACCAGCACCCGAAGACCTTCGCTGAACTGGGCTTTCAGGGCCAGGTTGCCCCCTGCCACCGCTATGCAGTAATCCCCGGAGTAGATGGAAGAACTCCCCAGGGACAGGTCCCACCCGTTCCTCTCCATCAGATACCTGGCTGCCACCATACCCACAAGGGCGCAGTCGTACTCCCCGGATACCACACCGGCCATGGCCTCCTCCTGGTTGGGCAGGAAGGATGCCCGGTCAGTGAGACCGTTCTCACTGATGAATTCGTGCATTATGTCGCCACGCTCCACTGCCAGAGAAAGACCCCGGAGGGAATCAACCGAAGAGGGCGGTTCGCCGCTTCTCATCACCGCCACATAATTGACCACGGTGTGGGGCTGTGTGAAGTCGAAGTACCTGTCCCGTGAAGGGGAGTAGAACATTCCGGTAATGGCGTCTAAGGAGCCGTTCTCAAGGCCGGTCATCACCGAGGACCAGTCCCCCAGCCTGATCTCTATGGGAAGCCCCGCCTCGGCGGCTATGGCACGGACTATCTCCACATTCATGCCTGTGGGATTGCCCAGGGAGTCCAGGAACTCGTAGGGGGGAAGTTCCTGTCCCCTCCCACTACAATGGTTCTTCCCGTGGGAATCTCAAGGTGGGCGAACCACCTGGCGTGGAGATGGGCATATGTGCCGTCGGCCATCACCAGGGCAAGCCCCTCGTTGAGAAGGGCCAGCAGCTCGGCGTTTCCCTTTCTAACCGCGAAGCAGAAATCCTGTCTGAAGTCCATCAGGGGCCATTCCAGTACCTGAACGTCGGAAAGACCCATCTCCGCCTTTAGCCTCAGGGCCACCAGCCTCTGCATCACCACCGCGTCCACCTGTCCGGCGGAGAGCATTTCCAGGGCCTCCTGGAATGTTTCCGTGGGTACGAGGTCAGCCCCGTAGTCCCCCCGAAGCATGAACTCCTGGGCGTTGTCCCCTGCCATGACCCCAACGGTGAGCCCCCGGAGTTGCTCCACGGACCGTATGGTGTCGCAGTCGGCCCGGACCACCACAGCGCCGTGGAGTGTCATGTAGGGGAAGGTAAAATCAAAGAAGGGTTCCCGCTCGGGGGTTCTGCCAACAAGGGGAAGGCACTCTATCTGCCCTGTCTTCAGCATATCCATGACAGAAGACCAGCTGCCGGTTACGTAGGTCGCCTCCCGGCCCATGGCACCCAGTGCCGCATCCAGAAGCTCCACGGAGAACCCGTCCGCAGCACCTGAATCGTTCACCAGTGAGAAGGGGGATACTCTATCTCCAGCCGGAGAGGATCGGGGAAGCCCCAGCCCCGCCGCGGAGAAAAGCACTGCCAAAAGGACCAAAACCCTCAATAAACACCCCCGGGCGGCAAGAGATATTTGCTATCTCCTATGATACGCCTGAGCAGCTGAAACCACAACAGGAAGCAAGGGAGGGCGTCTTGACGATGGGAGCCGGAAGGGGGTATTAACACCGGAACGGGAACATGGAGGGCGGAAGTGGCAAGGGCGAAAACGAAGAGAAGGAAGAAGAAGTCCAGGAGGAAACCACCTGTTATCCTCACCATTTTCCTCGTGGCCGCCGGTCTCTATACCGCCGCCTGCGGGTACCTCTACATCAAGCAGAGGGATTTCCTCTACATCCCCCCGGAGGGCCCCCAGCCCACCGGGGAACAGACCCTGGAGATACAGGGGAGCGGCGTCACCCTCCGGGGCTGGGTGGTAAACCCCGGCCGCGACCACGCCATTATCTACTTCGGCGGCAACGCCGAGAGAATAGAGAACAACATGGCGGACTACGGCGACCTCTTCACCCACCACACCATCTATTTCGTGAACTACCGCGGATACGGCGGGAGCACCGGTTCCCCGACGGAGGAGGGCCTCTACTCCGATGCCCAGGCCATCTACGACCACGCCATAAGGCACCACGAGAACATCACCGTAATCGGGCGCAGCCTGGGCAGCGGGGTTGCCACACACCTCGCGGCAAACCGCCCGGTGCGGGCCCTGATACTGGTTACCCCCTTCGACAGCATGGTAAACGTGGCACGTTCCATTTATCCCATGTTCCCCATCGGGCTCCTCCTGAAGGACCGCTACGACTCCGCGGAAAGGGCACCTGAAATCACCTCCCCCACCCTCATCCTCATTGCCGAAAACGACGAGGTCATTCCCCGGGAATCCACCGAAAACCTCATCACCGCCTTCCCCCCGGACATCGTCCACACTGCGGTGATAGAGAACGCCACCCACAACGACATCCAGAACTACACCGAATACTTCATGCGGATACGGGACTTCCAGATCACCGGCCGTTGAAGCCATCCGTAAATTTGACAAATAGATTTCGTAAATGTATGCTCTGCAACATTATTGAATAGGGCAGGCTTGGTTTCTCGAAACCGATGGAAATTCGACAACGGGCAACCTGACCTGTTTCGGAAAATCATTTTCCTGAAGGGAAAGACCATGTGGCTGAAAAGGCTGTTCAAGGGGCACAAAAGTGGGATTGGGCTTGCCCTGGGAGGCGGCGGAGTGCGGGGCTTGCCCACATTCCCTACCTTGAGACCCTGGATGAACTCGGGATAAGGCCCGTTGCCCTGGCGGGAACCAGCATGGGGGCCATAATGGGGGCACTTTACGCCTCGGGCATGACCGGAGCCCAGATCAGGAAGACGGTCAGGGAGAACATCATCACCGAGGATGACGGCATAAGGGAAGTACTGAAGAAGAGGGGGGCCATCCTTCGGTGGCTGGGGGCGGTGAAACCGTCCTGGAGCCCAAGGGGTATCCTCAGGGCCGACGGCCTTGTGAACGACCTGCTGGACATGATTGACGCGGAAACCTTCGAAGATCTGAAGATACCCCTCTGGATAATGGCGACGGACTTCAGACCAGGTGAACCGGTGGTCTTCCATGAGGGAGACCTCCTAACGGCGATAAAGGCCAGCATGGCCATTCCAGGTGTGTTCGTTCCCGTGGAGCACGAGGGCAGGATACTTGTTGACGGCGGGGTGGTGAACAACCTTCCCTATGACATACTGAGGGACAGATGCGGTTATACAGTTGCCGTGGATGTCTGCCCCAGGAACCACCAGGGGGATGCCGAGCCTCCGAACATGCTTGAGGCCACCGTGGGCATGTTCGACATTCTCATAGGAAGAATAACCGACCAGATGATGCAGCAACGCCCACCCGACCTGTACACCAACCCCGAGATTGCCTGTGTGCGGATACTGGAATTCGACAAGGCGGGAAAGGTTCTCCGCCAGGCGGACGCCGCAGTGGGAGCATTCAGGGAAAGGGTGGCCAAAGCCATCCGTAAATTTGACAAATAGATTGCGTAAATTATTGGCAACAATCAATATAGAAGGTTCAGGCATTGGCTTTCCATTACCCTCATGGAGCAGGCCTGCCGTAACCGTCAGAAAAAGTTGACCGCCGAAGGGAGTCCCGATGAAATTTCACAATGTATTATGCCTTGCCGTAGTTTTGCTTTCGGCATGCGGCCCGCAGGCTGATGAAGCCACAGAAGCCACACCCGGGGTTCAGAGAGACACCCTGATGATAACCGTGGCGGACACCATAGGGCTCATGATGGGGGACAGCAGCTACGTTTTCGGTAACATCACCGAAGTGGAGATAGGCCCCGACGGAAACATCTATGTGCTGGACGGACTCCTCTGCAGACTTTCCATCTTTTCCCCGGAGGCGAGTTCATTGAGTCCGCCGGCAGACCTGGCAGCGGCCCGGTGAGTACCGATACCCCGAAGCATGGCCCTTACGAAGACGGCAGCCTGGTGATAAGCGACTGGCCCGGAGCCAGTATTACCTATCTGGAACCTGACCTGAGCTACGACACCATGCTCACCACCTTCGGCCAGCTCTCCCCCCATTCAGTAGAGCCCCTTCCCGGGGGAGAATATGTGGGCGGAGGGCTTGATTACCGAACCGGAGGTGATATGCCCGAAGGCGACCTTTTCCTGGCCAGGTACGGGAGGAAAGACGAGGCGGAGGAAATCCTCTGGCGCTCTCCCCTGATGATAGAAGTGGTAACCGATGGTGAAGGATCAGACGTTTTCATCAGCAACGCCGACGCGGTGTGGGACACCTCCCCCGGGGGCGACATATACCTTTCGGTGCGTTCCGACAGCACCTGGTGGTTCATGGGAATGTCCCAGAACGGAGATACACTGCTATACATGGAAAAGGAATGGGAGAGGGTTCCGAAAAGCGCCGAAGAACTGGCAATGGGTGAATACATGGAGTCCCTCTCCTTCAGCGACGAAAGCGGCTCATCAATAAGCAGGCAGAGGAACACCGAAAATGTCTCTCCCTGGAGGCAGGCGATATCCAGCATCGATGTGGATGATCAGGGCAGGATATGGCTGGGTCAGGGCTGGAGTGACGAACCGGTCTTCGAGGTATGCGACGGCGAAGGATCACTTCTGTTCGTGGCCTCCATTCCGGACCTTTCGGGTACAGAGGGTATCGAATACAGCATAAGGGGCTCATCAATTGTGGGATACGACACCGAACCCATGGACTACCCCAAGGTGTACATCATGAGTCTGCCGGTGATATAGCCTTTCACAATGGCCATATCACCGGTATGAGAATGGACCCCACAAGCCACAGAAGCAGGCTCAGCGGAATACCCACCTTGTGAAATCCCGGAAAGTGTAGCGGCCGGCGTTATAGATCATGGTGTTCGTCTGATAGCCACAGGAGTGGCGAAGCTGAGAGAGCTGGCAAAGGCCAGGGCGAAGAGGAATGTTCTCGGGTTCAGTGACATGGAATTCGCGGTGCTGATCAGGATAGGGGCCAGAAGAACCGCTGAGGCCTGATTGGACACTATGTTGGTCACCACGATGGCCAGCAGGAAAAAGCCGGACAGCACAATACCCGGGCCAAGGGGCCTCAGAACGGAAAGGACAAGGTCCGCAAGCAGCCTGTCTGCACCGGTATTGCCCATGGCTATCCCCAGGGGAAGTATCCCCGCCAGCAGGAAAATGACCTTCCATTGAACGGCATTGTAGGCCTGCCTGGTGGTTATAGTCCCGGTGAAAAGCAGCACAAGGCATCCCAGAATGGCACTGACCACGATGGGGAAGATATTCAGAGCGGCTGTGAGTATCACTCCGGTAAGCACCAGTACCGCCACCGCCATCCTGCCCTTGTTCTGATCCTTCGGCTCCACCCGGGAAGTAACGATGAAGTCCGGGTTCTCCTCGAGGTGGGGTATTCGGTTGTTTCCATGGAAAGCAGCAGCGAATCACCTCCGGAAAGCCTTGTGCCTGGAAATCCTCCCGCATCAGCTCTCCCCGGTGACGAATGGCAAGGACCACGGCACCGTAATTATTCTTCAGGTCAGCACTTTTCAGCGTCTTTCCCGTCAAACCGGAATCCGGTGCAACGGACACTTCCACAAGAACTTCCTTACCTGCGGTGAGGTCACTGTCCCTCCAGGTCCGGGGAGGTCTTATTAGAAGCCGGTCCCGCCGGCTGAGCCTTCCCACCTCCTTCTGGCTTCCTCTGGTTCTGAGGACGTCACCTTCCTGAGGTCGGACCCTGGGGAGGTGTTCTCGGAATCCCTTCCCCTGAACACCCTGAGTACGTCAAGGTCTATGTCGTCGGTGAGTATGCATTCCTCCAGGGGCTTCCCCAGGTGTCTGCAATCTCCAGTCAGTTCCAGGTCATAGAGGTAGCCGCCCATGCTGTACTGGTCGGTGAGGTCCGCCCTGGGACCGTAGTCCGGTATCTTCCTGTTTCCATAGAGGAACATGTAGATGAAGCCCACCGCCATGAAGATCAGTCCCATCGGAGCGAACTCGAACATTGAGAACTCTTCCAGACCGGCATCAAGGGCTATGGAGGCTATAAGTATGTTGGTGGAGGTTCCTATCAGTGTGCACGCTCCGCCGAAGATGGATATGAAGGAGAGAGGCATGAGCAGCCGGGAGGGGCTTATGTCAATTGTTCGGGACAGGCCGAAGAAGACCGGAATGAATATGGCCACAGCGGCGGTGTTGTTGATGAAGGCCGATATGCCTCCCACCAGCAGCAGGATGAGGAAGAATCCCTGTCTGGATCCCCCGGCGGCTATCCGGGCAAAGAAGTTGCCAAGGGCCTTGAGCACGCCGGTCTCCCTGAAACCGGCGCTCAGTATGAACATGGCTCCTATGGTTACCGTGGCCTGGTTGCTGAAGCCGGACAGCCCCTCCTCCACGGTGAGTATCCCCGAGACCATGAGAATTCCTGTAACAGCAAGGGCGGTTATGTCAAAGGAAACCTTCTCGCTTGCGAACAGCACCACCGCCCCGGCTATGAGAACGAAAAGGAATCCAGCCTCCAGGGTCATCTTCCTGCTCTCCCGGTTCAGATCCCGTGGGTCAGGATCAGCTCTTGGAGAGATTCCATATTGACCTCCCGGCGGTACAGGGGGTATCGTCGTTTTCCCATACCGGCTGAAGCTCCTGGAAGGTCTTCCTGGAGTCGTTCCTGTAGATTATCCCCAGGGGGATCTTTCCGGAGCCCTTTGCCAGGCGGAAGGCGGCTTCCATATCCGTCGGGTCATGGTCGCCATCCACCTTGACCGTGTTTTCCTTGAACCACTGGTAGTCGTTCACCCTGTTGAAGGATACGCAGGGCTGAAGGATGTCCAGCAGGGCGTAGCCCGGATGCTCCACAGCGGCTGTTATCATCCTCACCAGATGCTCGGTGTCTCCGGCGAATGACCTGGCCACGAAGGGGGCATCCAGGGCAATGGCCACTGAGATGGGATCGAAGGGCCTGAGAATTACCCCCTCGGGCTGGACCGGTGTCTCGAAACCCTCGGAGCTGGTGGGGGAAGCCTGTCCCTTGGTGAGGCCGTAGACCATGTTGTTGTGAACCAGATGGGTGATGTCGGGATTCCTTCTTATGCAGTGGAGGAAGTGGTTCCCGCCCTCGGCGTACATATCTCCGTCGCCTCCCTCGGCTATCACCGTAAGGTCCCGGTTGCATACCGCAATGGCGGTTGCCAGGGGCAGCGACCTGCCATGGAGGCCGTTGAAGCAGTTGCACCTGATGTAATGGGGCATCTTAGGGGCCTGGCCTATGCCCGAGGCGATCACCAGCTTTTCCGGAGGCAATTCCATACCTTCGAGGGCTTTGATCAGAGCGGTCCTTATGCCGAAATTGCCGCACCCGGGACACCAGGCGATATCCAGTCCTTCAATGTCGAATTTGCCGGCCATTATTCTCTCCCTTCCAGCAGGGAAGCCAAGTCTTCCGCCAGTGTGTCCGCCCTGAAGGGCAATCCGTCGTACCGCAGTATCTCCCCGTCCGGAGTAACTCCTGTGAGGTCGCGGAGAAGCCTTGCGAACTGACCTGTGGCATTTCCCTCGACGGTTATCACCATTTCCGCTTTTTTCATGGCTTCAGCGACTTTTTCCGAGAGGGGATATGGCTGGGATACACGCAGCACGGTCAGGTCGTCACGGCGGAGTATGGAGGCGGCCTCCATGCAGGCGTTTCCCGTTGATCCCCAGCAGACGATGAGATTCGGCCCTTCACCTGTAACTTCCGGTTCCAGCGCATCCTCGGCTATCCCCCGCATCTTTCCCAGCCTCCTGTCAACCATTTTCACCCTCAGGGCCAGGTCTTCTGTGATGTGGCCAGCCCGGTCGTGCTCGTCGCTGTCCAGGCATACAAGACCACCGCCGCTTCCGGGAACCGCCATGGGAGAGGGCGTGCCTTCCTCAAGGGCGTATCTTTCGTACCCATGCTCCGCCTCAGAAATGAATCTTTCGGTGCTTATGCCCTCCAGTGAAAGCCCGGGAACATTGTAGAAGGAGTCCATCAGGTACTGGTCCGTAAGGATGAACACAGGCACCTGGTGCTTCTCCGCCAGCATGAATGCCCGGGCGGTGAGTGCAAAGGCCTCCTGAAGGGTGCCCGGCGCCAGGATTATCCTCGGGAACTCGCCGTGTCCTGCGTGGAGCACCAGCTCGAGGTCCTCCTGGGCTGTTCTTGTTGGCAGGCCGGTTGCCGGACCTGGCCTCTGGGCCACATGGAGCACCAGGGGGTTTCCACCATCCGGAAGGCTTATTCCCTCGGACATCAGCGCCAGCCCTCCACCGGAGGTGGTCACCATGGACCGGGCCCCTGTATACCAGGCTCCCAGCCCCATGTTAACCGCGGATATCTCATCCTCTGCCTGCTCCACCACGAGGCCGAACCTGCGTGCGTTCTTTGCAAGGAATACCAGCACAGCGGTGGAAGGGGACATGGGATAGGAACAGATGAAGCGCAGCCCCCCGGCCAATGCTCCCAGCCCCACTGCGGTGCCGCCGCTTAGAAGCAGCTGACCATCGGTATCCCCGGGAATTACCCGGCGGCGGAGTTCCAGCTCCTTCCCGGAGTCGCAGCCCTTCCCGAAGGCCTCGAGGTTCCCGGAAACCACCTCTTCCCCGTGTTCCTTGAAAACTCCTTCACCACCTCTTCACAGGTTTCCCTGTTCAGTCTGGCTGCTCCGGCGGCAACCCCGGCGGCAACTGTATTGGAATAAACCTCGGCCCCGGCCTCACCTGCCAGTTCCTTCAGCGCCACGGGCACAGACCTTGCCGAAAGATCCTCCCGGGTTTCCAGGCTTTCCCGGTCAGCCACCACCACTGTGTCCGGCCCTATTCGCTCCTTCATGTGTTCCACGGCTGCTCTGTCCAGGGCTATCAGCATGTCCACCCGTTCAACCGGCACCTGACAGGGCCGCCGGATACCCGGAGGTCGGTTGAATTGCTGCCCCCCCTCACCCTGGACATGTACTCCTTGGTGGAGAACACGAAATGCCCGGTTATGCCGAACATCCGCGACAGCAGCTTTTCCACGGTCTTTATCCCCTGGCCGGCGGCTCCGCATATAACGATGTTCAGGTCTTCCATCCCTCTTTTCCGGTTCATGTAAGCGCTCCTTCGACGCAAATTTACTGTTTTGAGACTGCCCGGCCCCCCTTCCCTGCCATCGGGACAGGAAGGGCTTCATACTCATAATAATTTCATTTTTCTTCATATACCTTAGATATACCAGTGTCAAGGCTGGTGCATAAATCATGATAGTTTCTGAATGGGGGTTGATATCATTAGCAACATCACATATATAGGTAATTGAGTTATTTATTGTTTCTTACATAAATGTATTTCATTGAACCTTTATTCGCAACCAAAAAGGAAAGGCATATTCTATGGAAGCAAACCCGACAGAAAGAAGGGTTCCTTTGAACAGAGCCCGCAGAGGCACTAACCTCTTCCGCCTGGCGGGATTTCAGGTGAGTATGGACCTCAGCTGGCTGGTAATTGCCTTCCTTGTTACATGGACACTTGCCGCCGGGGTATTCCCGGGCAAATACCCAACCCTGGCCCCGGGGATGTACTGGCTGATGGGAATTGCCTGTTCCGTCGGACTGCTGATATCCATCGTGCTCCACGAGTTCAGCCACTCCCTGGTCGCGAGGAAGCACGGAATGCCCATCGGCGGAATAACTCTCTTCGTCTTCGGGGGAATGGCCCACATGGAATCCGAACCCCCAGGCCCGAAGGAGGAAGCTCTGATGGCCCTGGCCGGGCCGGCCTCCAGCATCGTCATCGGAGGTGCGCTCTACGGAGTACATGCCCTGCTCCAGGGTGCGATCCCGATCCCTGCTGCAGGTGTGCTTCAGTACCTTGCCCTTATCAACCTGGTCCTTGCGGGATTCAACCTGCTGCCAGCATTCCCGCTGGACGGCGGAAGGGTGCTCAGAGCAGGCCTCTGGGCAAGAACGAAAAGCATAAAAAAGGCCACCAGGATCGCCTCGAACTTCGGAAGGGGACTCAGCTGGATACTCATAGGGCTGGGAATGCTCGCCCTTCTCGCGGGGAATCTGATAACAGGTATCTGGTGGGGTTTCATAGGGCTTTTCATAGGCGGAGCGGCAAAGCAGTCCTACAGGCAGCTGATACTGAAGCAGGAGCTCCAGGGGGAACCGGTGAGAAGGTTCATGGAGGCTGATCCCATCACCGTCCCCGAGGACACAACAGTGGAAGAGCTGCTGAAGAACTACGTTTACCGCCACTACAAGAAGATGTTCCCCGTAACCAGGGATCACAGGATGACAGGCTGCATATCCACCAGGGAGATAAAGACCGTTCCCGAGAAGGAGCGCAGCACTACCACAGTGGGGACATAGCCTCCCCCTGCGGACCTTCCAACACCATCGGTCCGGATGAGGACGCCTCCCGGGCACTCTCCATAATGAACAGCAGCGGTATAAGCAGGCTTGTTGTGGCAGAGAATGGCAGGGTGGCGGGGGTAATCACGCTGAAGGACCTTCTGCAGCTGCTCGCCCTGAAGATAGACCTTGAAGAGGGTCAATAAACCAAAGGAGGAAAAAAGAAAAGGAGATGATATGACTAAGATGAAAGCATTCGTAATGAAGGGAATAGGCAGTGTCGGCATCATGGAGAAGGATATTCCCATGGACCCCGGGCCCAACGAGGCTGTAGTCCGGACCACAAAGGCCCTCGTCTGCACCTCCGACGTCCACACGGTCGGCGGAGGCGTTGGTCCAAGGGAAAACATGACCCTTGGCCATGAGGCCGTGGGTGTTGTGGAAAAGGTCGGAAGCGAGGTCCGGGGCTTCAGCAAAGGCGACCGGGTTGCGGTGAACGCCATCACACCGGACTTCATATGCCACAACTGCCAGAGGGGTTACCCGTCCCAGTGCGAAGGCATGCTGGGGGATGGAAATTCGCCAACAAGGTAGACGGCGTTTTCGCTGAATTCTTCCTTGTGAACCAGGCCAACGCAAACCTCGCCCCCATACCCGATGACCTTCCGGACGAAAAGGCGGTCTATGCCTGTGACATGATGTCCACAGGTTTTGCCGGCGCCGAGAACGCGAACATTCCCATAGGAGGAACGGTGGCTGTTTTCGCCCAGGGCCCGGTGGGTCTCATGGCCACAGCAGGAGCCCGCCTGCTGGGAGCCGGCAGAGTAATCGCCGTTGAGTCGGTGCCGAACAGAATTGAACTCGCCCGGCATTATGGAGCCGATGATGTCGTCAATTTCAAAGAGACCGACCCGGTTGAGGCCATCATGGACCTCACCGGGGGCACAGGGGTAGACTCCGCCATTGAGTCCCTTGGGGCCCAGGCTACCTTCGAGGCCTGCGTGAAGGTAACCCGCCCGGGTGGAACCATCTCCAATGTTGGCTACTACGGCGACGGAGAATATGTGAAGATCCCCCGGGTGGAATGGGGCGTGGGAATGTCCGACAAAACCATAAGGACCGCCCTCTGCCCCGGGGGCAGCGAAAGGATGGAAAGGCTCTTCAGACTCCTGAGGCGGGGAAGGGTGGATCCCACCCCGATGACCACCCATGAGTTCGATTTCAGTGACATCGAGAAGGCCTTCCAGCTGATGAAGACCAAGGAAGACGGCATCATCAAGCCCCTTGTGAAGTTCCAGTAAACCGAAAATTAAAAGAAAGGAGAGAAGAAATGCTGAACGAAATGATCCAGACAGCGGACTGGAAAAGCGAGAAACATGTGCCGGTGATAGAGGTGCCTGAAAAGGCTGAATCCGGAAAGATGTTCGATGTAAAGGTTACACTGGGCAAGGAGGTGGCCCATCCGAACACCACGGCCCACCACATAAGGTGGATCACCCTCTACTTCAAGCCCGAAGGCGCCAAGTTTCCCCTGGAGATAGGCAGGGCCCAGTTCACCGCCCACGGTGAATCCCCCGACGGCGCCGACGAGGGAACGGTATACACCCACCACAGCTGCGCCTTCGGCATGAAGACCGAAAAACCTGGCACGCTTATGGCAATGGCCTACTGCAACATCCACGGGCTCTGGCAGAACTCCATGGAGCTGACCCTCAGCTAGGCCTCAAGGCCACCGGCAAATTCGTCGATCGACTGCTGCTTCTTCCCTGCTCGATAGAGCTGTAAGCAGTGTTGTTTTCATTGAAATCTCATATGCCATGTTTGACTTTTCAATGAAAACAGCCATTGAAACCTTAATGGAGCATATCTGATCCCTCGCCCGGATCTCAGCTTCCCACCCTCCACACATGCACAACAGGAGCGCAGTCGTCGGCGAAAAGCTCAAGTACATACAGAAGATGGTTCTCCCCGTCCCAGGCAGCGTCCCCCAGCCGGAACCTGCGTTGAACCCCGGCTCCCAGCATTTCCTCCTCCACACCCGCCGGAAGGAACAGGTGTTCGTCCACCTCAATAAAAGCGTAGGGCTGCGGTTCCCGGGGGGAAAGCTCCCCTGATGCCACCAGCGCCAGGTCCGAGGGATCGTAGAGGAGGAAACCGGCTGCAAACTCGCTGCTCCACCAGCCCCTGAAGGAGACCGGCTCTCCCTGGCACAGATCTCCCTCCGACGGTGAACCGTCGGCCCTCCTGCACATGGTGAACTCACCTGTCATCTCCCGCTCAACGCAGGGATGACCGGGGCCAAGGGAGCTGCGGTAGCCGTACCAGCAGAGGTCGCCGGTGCCCTTCGTTCCGCAGAACAGCACCGCCTGATTCCCGGACCGTCCTCCACCCATGCTCCTCCGGTCCATTCATCGGCATGCTGGTAACCAGTTATGCACCCTTCTATCAGGTCAGTATCAAGGGAGGTCCTGTACTGAAGGAGGGGGATCGCCGGCAGGAAGGACCCGCTCCAGCCAGGATCAGGGGGAAGGTAGGCATACAGGGAAGGCCCCATCCCGCCCCAGCCGCCGTCGCGGTAGCGGCCAGTGAGGATCCTTCTTCCCCCGGCATGGGAATCTGCCCATACAGAGGGAGCGCAGAACATGTAGTCGTTGGTGCTGTAGGGAACGCAGCCGGAGATGCCCCAGGGCCCGGTAAAGAGGGTATCCCCTTCAAAGAGGCCCAGGCCATGGGTAAGGGGAGGGCTCTCCTCCAGATGCTGACCACGGCAGAGGTGGAGACGACCCCCGCTCCACTCCATACCGGCCCTGGGTATCTCATCCATAGCCGGGAACAGTTCCTCGAAGAGAGGCACGAAGCCGGTGAGCAGTTCCGCCCTGGGAAGGTCCTCAATATCACCGGATATCACAGGGGAAGGTATGGAAACCTCCGCCACACGGTTCCCGTCGGGGAGTTCTCCATAGGGCATTGAGTTATGCCCCATCACCAGAAGGGTGCCCGGATCCCCGGGCAGCCAGGTCATGGCCTCCCCCCCGTACTGGAATGTGTGGGGCCTTTCACCCCCCTCCGGAAGCCTGAAGGCTCCAAGGTAATGGAAGGAGCCCGGGTCCACCGCTCCAGAAGCCAGTATCACCGTCAGCAGCACCATCATTCCTGACCCCCTTCGGATGAGATATTCACCAATACCAGACCCTGGCTAACGATCCTTCGAGAAGACCCGGTTGCACTATCACCGGCTTGTGCCATCTCCGTTGAAAGAGAATATTCACCAGGTAGTCCAAAGGAGAAAGGTCCTGCCATATGAGGCCAGGTAGCGAAGTAGGCAGTTCCAGTAGCCGAAGGGGTGTCTTCTGATGCCCACCATGGGAGATCCCATTCTCTTCATCATTCTGGGAGCCCTTTTCCTGTCCATGCTGGTTGTTCTTATCTACAGGTTCCTGCGCCGCCCGGACTGCAGCGTTGATGTCTTTCAGGGTTCCAGGTGGAAACTGGGGACCATTGCCCACCCGGGGCGGAAATACAAGTTATGCCACCGCTTCCATGTGCAGTTCAACGGCCCCGAAGAGGGCTTCGGCCTGGTTGCCGACTACAGGCTTTCAGCCGGCGGAGAAGTGCTGGTGAATGAAAGGGCCGGGGTTGGAACGGTTCAGCCGCCTGCACGGGACCGCTTCATAAGTGTGCAGACAATGGTTTCATACGGAACGAATTCGCTGAAGGACGCCGAGTACGGCCACGCAATGCACAGGGCCACAATAGTTCTGGCAGCCATCGGACCATTTTCCCGGGCAACGGAACTTACCGCCGAGGGGAGATACTCCTCAACTCGGGCGCTCGGCTGGCCTCCGGCGAGATCTTCTTCGCCTGAGAAACCAGCTGCTGCCCGCAGTGGAATGACCTACAATTCCCGCAGCCCTATATGACCTGCCATAATGCTGAAATCTGAATCATTGTGAACAAGGCCGTAACCGTTTTCCGCACAGAACGTTCCAATGAGAACATCTATTGTCTTCCTTACGGTGACTCCCTTCGACCTGAGAAGCCTGTAATTGGCCGCGGACTTTTCGGCAATGTCAAAACCGACCATGTTGAATCTCTGCAGTGAAAGCAGCAGCCCGCCCACCTCCGCCCGCTGATCCGATGCCCTTATTCCCTGCATTATCTCACAGTAGATAAGGTCGCCAATTCCAACCGTGTCCTGCTCAAGGCTAAGTCCGACCTTGTCGGCAACCGGTGAGGGGTCTCCCCTGAAGTATTCGATCCATGCGGATGTGTCTATAATTATCATCTCAATCCCGACGCATTTCTTCCAGGTTCCCCCTCCAGTCAATCTTGCCCCTCAGCTTCCTCAGCTTCTTCTGTGAAGCGATCTGCACCAGCAGTCGAAGACCTGACTCTATGGCAGCCTTCCTGGTTCTGCAGCCGCTTGATTCCATGGCTTTTTCCATCAGCTCGTCATCGATCACAACATTGGTACGCATGATACACTCCTTATGTGTGTATTAACTATACACATACTGGAAGCACCGAGCAAGATGACAATTGAGAGCTTCCCGGCCGGGAATGAGAGCACATCAAGGCTACAGGGATTGCATACTCTATGACCGTTTTTATATATATGGTCATAGCCGAAGGGAAGGCACATGCCAAGGGCATTCACGGAAACTGAATCCCATGAGATAAGGGAAGCTCTCCGCCGGGCGGCTGAGGGCTGCCTGGCAGATACGGTGTGAGGAAAACCACAGTAAGCGAGCTGGCAAAGGGGGCGGGGATATCGAAGGGGTCTTTCTACAGGTTCTTTCCGTCAAAGGAGGTCCTGTTCTTCCACGCCGTTGAAGAGTACCAGAAAAGCCTCTTCCAGGGCCTCTTTCAGATGGTGAAAGAAGAAAACCTCAGTGGGAGGGATGGCCTGGCGGAAGCAATATGGTACCTGTTCGCCCGGGTGAAGGATTCCTTCCTGATGACCCTGATGCACCCGGAGGAAATGTCCATACTCCTTCGGGGTCTTCCGGAGGAGATGGTTTCCCGGCACCACCGGCTGGACGATGAAACCACTGAAATTCTTCTTGAGGCCCTGGGCATTCCGGAGTCATCGGTTAAGGTCCCCCTGTTCTCCACGGCTCTCAGGGCCCTGGCAATGGCCCTTATGCACCGGGAGGAAGCGGGCAACGAACATTTTGACGAAGCCATACGGCTGCTGATACAGGGGCTGGTGCTGGCAGGGGTAAAGGAGACACAAGTTGGAGCGTAACAGCGGCGCTATTCGCATTGAGGACCTGTGCTTTTCATACACACCGAAGGAGCCCCTTATACATGGCATGGGGTTTCATGTGGGCAAAGGTGAGATATTCGGCTTCCTGGGCCCCTCCGGCGCCGGGAAGAGCACACTGCAGAAGATCCTCACAGGGGTTCTCACCGGCTATGGGGGAAGGGTACAGGTCAACGGATCCGAGGTGAAGCACCGGAAAACGGACTTCTATGAAAGCATAGGAGTGGTCTTTGAGTTCCCCGGGCTCTACGGCAAGTTCACCGCCCTTGAGAACCTTGCCTTCTTCGGCTCCCTTCACAGTGGAACCTCATCCCCGGGGAAACCCTTCTGGAAATGGTGGGGCTCCAGCGGGACGGCCGCCGAAGGGTATCGGAGTTCTCCAAGGGCATGAAGACCCGCCTGAACTTCGTAAGGGCCCTGATGCACCGCCCGGGGATGCTCTTCCTGGACGAACCGACATCCGGGCTGGATCCTTCCACCGCCAGGCAGATAAAGCGGATCATACTGGAGCAGAAGCGGATGGGAACCACCATCATACTCACCACCCACAACATGCACGACGCCGGGGAACTCTGCGACAGGGTGGCCTTCATCGTTGACGGAGGGATAAGGGCCCTGGACACACCGGAGAACCTCACCAGGGGTAAAACCCCGGCAACCGTTGAATACACCTGCCGGGGGGAAAGGGCCGAAGAGCACCACTCCACCCCCATCGCGCGGCTCTCTACCGATGAAACGCTTCGCAATGCAATCAAAGACAACCGGATAACCCGGATCCACTCAAAGGAACCCACGCTGGAGGATGTCTTCGTGGAGGTAACAGGGAGGGCACTCAGGTGAACACGAGGCGTCTCACCGCGGCGCTGTCCAATGATGTTCGGTTCCAGTACCGCTACGGATTCTATCTGCTCTATCTGGTCATAACCATTATCTATGCCGGCATACTCCTTGCAATGCCGCAGAGCTGGCGCCCCCTTGCGGCGGCGGTGATAGTCTTCAGCGACCCGGCAGCCCTGGGGCTGTTCTTCATGGGGGGCATAGTCCTCTTCGAGAAGAGCGAACGCACACTGGACTTCCTCTTCGTCTCCCCCTTCACTCCGGGTGAATACCTCTTTGCCAAGGTCCTCTCCCTGGCTCTCATCTCCACACTGGCGGGTCTTGCCATCGCCTCCATTGCGGTCCCCGAGGGCATCTCCCCTGCGGTACTCGCAGCTGGGCTTTTCACCGGTTCGGTGCTTTTCTCCCTCACGGGCCTTGCCACCGCCGGCAGGGTTCGTTCCCTGAACAGGTTCTTCATGGCCATCGCCCCGATATCCCTGGTTCTCTGGGTGCCCCCCTTCATGGTCCTGGGGCAGCTTATGAACCTCTGGCAGCTTCCCGGCCCCATGGGTCTCTGGGAACTGCATCCTGGAACCGCCCTGCTCTCGGTCATGCTCAGGGGCACCGGGGCGGCGGGGGATGTCTCAGTAGCGAAACACCTGGTCACAGTTGCTGCATGGGCGGCACTGGCCATTCCTCTTGTTCTTGGAAGGGTAACTAAAATGGTGAAGGAACTGGGAGGCATGGGGCTGTGAGAACGGGAAAGGTATTCCAGGCAGGTTTTTCGCTCATCAGACGTGACGCAATGCTCGCTGTCCTCATACCGGCGCCGGTGCTTATCGGGATAGTTTTCCGGTACGGCCTTCCGGCTTTGGACCGGTGGCTGGCGGGATCCCTGAGGCACGGGCCTGTGCTCCACCAGTTCGCCCTGATGCTGGACCTCATGCTGCTCCTGCTCATTCCCTATCTCCTCAACATGGCCGCCGCCATGATAATGCTCGAGGAGCGGGACGAAGGGGTAAGCCTCTACATGGCGGTATCCCCCCCGGGAACCGGGGGCTACCTAAACGGAAGGCTGACGGTTCCCGCCGTACTGGCAACCGTCCTTTCGGTGCTGCTTTTCATCGTGTTCAGGTCATCGGAACTGAGTGTAATGAAGGCCATTCCCATAGCCTTCCTGGCCTCGGCGGCCTCAGTGGCGGTCTGTCTTGGTGTAACGGCCTTTGCGAACAACAAAGTGGAGGGCCTTGCCCTGATGAAACTGGGAGGCCTTTCCATCATGGGTATTCAAGCGCCAATGTTCATAAGTGGAACGGCACAGTACCTCTTCTCCCCCCTTCCCTCCTTCTGGATGGCGAAGGCGGCAATGGAGCAAACCGGCTGGCTCCTCTTCCTTACAGCAGGTCTGGCGGTTTCCGCATCTGGATCCGGCTGTTCTTCAGGATCGCGGGGTACACGGCCTCGGGCAGGCGGGTGTTGTGACAACAGTATCAGAGGTTATGCATAAGGATAGTTATTGTTTGCCAAAAAGCTGTTAAGGAGAAGTATTCTTTGCAATGCAGGGGCAAGATGACTGGGAAAAATGCCAGCCATGACAGATAGCAGGGCAACTGAGAATGTGATTCCTTTGCTAACCATGGAACGGATCGTTTCACGGCATGAAAGCATTTCACCACTTGAGGTAGTCAGGGGTGACCCGCAGAACGACAGGTAAGTCGGCAAAGCATTTAAAGAACTTCTCAGCCTTCTCGTTGTATATTCATATCATTGAAGTATGAAATGGAGGGCTGAATGGCCGATGGATTCCTGCCGGACAACTTCAAGACCATCCTGGAGGCGGTTGGCGAGGGGGTTTACATCCTCGATGCCCGGCGCAGAGTGGTGTTCTGGAACGACGAGGCCCAGCGAATAACGGGCTACAGAGCACCGGAGGTCCTGAACAGAAGATGCTCCGACAACATCCTGGTGCATGTGGACGAGAATGGTAAGGAGCTCTGCCTGGGCTGCTGCCCCGTTGCCGCCACACTGAAGGACGCGAAGAGCAGACGGATCACGGTGTACCTGCACCACAGACTGGGGCACAGGGTGGCGGTTGATGCACGCACCATGCTCCTCACACTGGATACTGGGGAAAAGCTTGCGGTGGAGTTCTTCCACGAGGCCGGCTCCCGGATGGCCATGCAGGAGGAGATAGCCCATTTGAGGACCCTCTCCCTGGTTGATCCCCTCACAGGCTTCCCAACAGGCGGCAGCTGGAAGCTGTCCTTGACGCCAGGCTGGCGGCGATGCGCAGGAACGACATCACCTTCGGCGTGATGTTCATCGACATAGACCATTTCAAGCTCTGCAACGACAGGTACGGCCACCAGGCAGGAGACGCTGTACTGGCCGCGGTGGCGCGGACCCTCCTCAGTTCAGTGCGCCCCTTCGATACCGTGGGGAGATGGGGGGGTGAGGAGTTTCTGGGGGTATTCCCTCGAATCTCCCAGGAGACACTCCTGGAGATAGCGAACAGGCTGCGGAATCTGGCCTCAGCCACCAGCGCGAAACATGAGGGAGCCGAGATCAGGGTTTCTGTATCAATAGGCATCACCCTCGCCCAGCCCGGGGATACGGCTGAAACCCTTGTGAGCAGGGCCGACGCCCTGATGTACCGAAGCAAGGAAGAGGGCAGGAACAGGGTAACCTCGTCTTGACGCAACCCTCCAGGGCAGCCAGCCGATGGAGTTTCTCACAGGATCGCTTGCCGGGGTTCCATTGACACAAACAGCAACCTCCGGCATCATAGGATAGAAGGCCGTCCCGTACCAGGGAGGGGTGTACCGTGCGCGGAAAGGGCAGTGATCCTCCGGAGAGCAAGAACGGGGAAAACCCCGGTGCGTCATCGGGAATCGCCATTCAGCAGCGGCTTGAGAGCATCTTCAGGGCCGCCCCCGTGGGCATCGGTCTGGTAAGGTCCCGAATCATACTTGAAGTGAACCGGAAGCTCTGCGAGATGACAGGCTACACCCGTGAAGAACTCATGGGAAAATCCGCCATCATGCTCTACCCTTCCCGTGAGGAATTCGACCGGGTGGGCAGGGAGAAATACGCCCAGATAGAAAGATCAGGCACCGGCACCATCGAAACGGTATGGAAGCGAAGTGACGGCACACTGCTTGATGTGCTTCTCAGTTCCTCGGCCCTGGACAGGACCGACCCGGATAAGGGATTCACCTTTTCCGCGTTGGACATAACCGAAGAGAAGAAGGCAAAGGCCGCCGAGGAAGCCAATGCCGCCCTACTCAGGATCGCCGGTGAAACCGCAAGGTTCGGGGGATGGGACGTAAACCTGGAAACCAACATAAGCACATGGTCCGACACTGTCTGCGACATCCATGGAATGCCCAGGGGATTCGCCCCCCTGGTTGAAAAGGGAATTGAGTTCTACGCCCCTGAATACAGGGAGACCATAACCCGGGTCTTCAAAGCCTGCGCAGAAGAGGGAATACCCTACTCAGAGGAACTGGAAATAATCGACGGGAACGGCGGGCGCGTATGGGTAAAGACCATCGGAAAGCCCGTCAGGGATGAGAATGGCAACATCACCGGGGTTCATGGCTCCTTCCAGGACATCAGCGACCAGAAGAGACCCGACGAGCAGCTCCGCAGCTATTCCGAGCGCATGGATTTCCTTCTGAGGGCAACGAATACGAACATCAACATAATGAACGAAGACTACACACTGAGCTTCGTCGACGACAGATGGCGCCAGGTATATGGCGATTTTGAAGGAAAGAAATGCCACAGCTACTTCATGGGAAAGGAAGCACCCTGCGAGGGATGCGGGGTTCCCGAAGCGCTGAGGACCCGGAAAGTCGTGGTATCCCAGGAATACCTCCCCAAAGAGGACAGGTTCGTGGAGGTTCACACCATTCCCTTCCAGAACAGAGAAGGCAGCTGGCAGCTGGCGGAATTCAACATAGACATAACGAAGCGGAAGAGAGCTGAAGAGGAGCGGGAAAAACTCCGCTTCCAGCTCATGCAGATGATGAAGATGGAATCCGTGGGAAGGCTCGCCGGCGGTGTGGCCCACGACTTCAACAACATGCTGGGAGTTATCCTGGGCAACGCTGAGATGACCCTTGAGAAGCTCGACCCTTCAATGCCTATTTACGGTGAACTCACGGAGATAAGGAACGCTGCCAGACGCTCCGCGGACCTTACCCGACAGCTTCTTACCTTCGCAAGGAAGCAGACAATCGCCCCCAGGCTAATCGACCTGAACGAAACAGTGGAGGGCATGCTCCAGATGCTCAGCAGGCTTGTAGGTGAGAACATCACACTGAACTGGAAACCGGGCAATGCTCTATATCCGGTGAAGCTGGACCCATCCCAGTTCGACCAGCTCCTGGCGAAGCTGGTGGTCAACGCCAGAGACGCCATCACCGGGGTGGGCACCATTACCATCGAAACCGCCCACGCATCCACTGAAGATGTTTCTATGATTCCCGAGTGCGAACTGGCACCGGAAAACTGTGTAACCCTTTCCATAACCGACAACGGCAGCGGAATGGATGAGGAGACCCGGCTTCATATTTTCGAGCCCTTCTACACCACCAAGCACCAGGCGGGGGCACCGGCCTGGGCCTGGCAACGGTCTACGGCATTGTCAGGCAGAACGGGGGCTTCATCGATGTTAAGAGCCGGCCCGGGGAGGGAACCACTATAAGGGTATTCCTCCCCGGCCAGTCAGATGACGCAGTGGAGCACCGGGAGAGCAGAGGCGCAGGCCCCGCTGAAGAAGGCACTGAAACGGTCCTTCTTGTGGAAGATGAAGTGTCCGTTCTGAAAATGACGAAAACCATGCTGGAGAATCTCGGCTACAGCGTGATAGCCGCGGAAGCTCCGGGCAAAGCACTCCAGCTGGCCAGGGAAGGGTCCATCGACCTGCTCCTCACCGATGTGGTGATGCCTGAAATGAACGGCAGGGAGCTTGCGGAAAGGCTCACCGCAGAACGCCCGAACCTGAAGTGCCTCTTCATGAGCGGCTACACCGCCGATGTCATGGCGCAGAACAGCATGCTCGATCCCCGGGAAAGCCTCCGGTTCATTCACAAACCCTTCACCGTGAAGGAGCTTGCTGAAGCTGTCCGCAAGGCAATCGACAACAGCTGACCACCGAAAAGCCACCCTCTCTTCCTTTGAATCGGTTATTGTTGGCGAACAGCGGGAGAGTGAACATGAAGAGCGAATACACGATGAAGGCCATAGGCTCAGTATCCCTTGAGAACGGCTTCGCCGTAAGGATAAGGGAAGAATACAGGAAGGGGCTCGTGGGGCTGGGGAAGTACTCCCACGCCATGATCCTCTGGGTCTTCGACCGTATCCCCGGGGACGGAACCGCCCTTGAGGTCAAGCCGCCTTTCCGTTTTGTTTCCAGGGAGACCGGGGTCTTCTCCACGAGGTCGCCCCGCCGCCCCAGTCCCGTGGCGGTAACCACCTGCGGTATACTGTCGGTGGACGAAGAAGAGGGGCTGGTGGTGCTTGACCATATCGACGCCATGGACAATAGCCCGGTGATAGACATCAAACCCTATCACCCCGGCTCCGACAGGGTTTCAGAGGTCCGCCTGCCGGAATGGTGCGCCCACTGGCCACAGAGCCGGGAGGAATCCGGCGAGTTCGACTGGGAGGGGGAGCGTTCCCGGGGCTGAAGGCGGAAACAGCAGCAAAAAGGAGAAAGATGGGTAGAATGCAACCTCTCCGGAGCACCGGCTCGCTCATGGCGGCGGCTGCAGCTGTCTTCACCATTCTCACCGCTGGGTGCGGAGGCGGAGACATTCCGGCAACGGCTGCCGCCGACAGCGTGATAACGGTGGTGGACGGCCTGGGGCGAAGCGTAACAGTTCCCTTCGACCCTGAACATGTCATATGCTCCGGTCCCGGGTGCCTGAGGCTTCTGGTCTACCTCCAGGCCCAGGACAGGGCGGTTGCCGTTGACGACATGGAGGGAAGGCGGGCCGCCTTCGAGGCCAGGCCATACTTCCTGGCGAACCCGTGGCTGGCGGAGCTGCCTGTTTTCGGCGAGTTCAGGGGGCACGACAATCCGGAACTCATACTGGCGCTTGATCCACAGCCTGAGGTGATATTCAAAACGTTCCCCCTTATGGGGACCGATCCCCTGGAGCTTGAGGAAATGACAGGCATACCCGTGGTAGTGCTGCAGTACGGCAGGATATGGCCGGACAGAGGCGACTTCGACGGTTCACTCAGGACCATGGCCCGGGTGCTGGACCGCGGGGAAAGGGCCGAGGAGGTCATCGCTTTCATCGACTCCACCGTTTCCGACCTGGCGGAACGCACCGCTGGAATACCCGAGAACAGGCGCAGGAGCTGTTTCGTAGGGGGTATTGCCTATCGCGGGCCCCACGGATTTCAGTCCACCGAACCGGGCTACCCTCCTTTCATCTTCGCCGGGGCCAGGAACATTGCGATGCCCGAGGATACCGACGGGCTTACCGGGGAGCACGCCGACATCGCCAAGGAGCAGATACTCGCCTGGGACCCGGAGGTTATCTTCATCGACGGCTCCACCCTTGAGGCCGATCCCGGCGCCAACGCCCTACAGCAGCTCACCGACGACCCGGCATACTCCTCCCTCTCCGCCGTGGGGAACGGGGAGGTGTACTGCCTCATGCCCTACAACTGGTACACCTGGAACCTTGGCTCGATCCTCGCCGACGCATACTACATTGGGAAGGTGCTCTACCCGGAATCCTTCGAGGACGTGGACCCTGCGGCAAAGGCCGACGAGATATACAGTTTCCTTGTGGGCGCCGGTGTATTCCAGCAGCTGAAGGAGTCCTTCGGAGGGCTGGTCTTTGAAGGGTGACACTCACACCGTGACCGGAGCCCGCCATGCACCTTGAAAACGGAAAAGTATCCGGGGAATACACGAAGTACACCGGCAGGAAACTGCTGCTGAACCTGGCGGGGCTGATTGTGCTCTTCGCGCTGCTGATACTCTCCATCTCAGTGGGTGCGGTCCCCATACCGCCGGGACAGGTGCTAAGGGCCCTCTTCGCCGGTGATGCCCCAAGACAGGTACAGATGATAGTGCTGAATATCAGGCTTCCCCAGGCGCTCTCCGCGGTGGTTGCCGGGGCTGGTCTGTCGGTGGCAGGCGCCGCCATGCAGTCCATACTCCGCAACCCCCTGGGTTCGCCCTTCACTCTGGGCATATCCAACGCCGCCGCCTTCGGCGCGGCATTCTCCGTTATGATCCTCGGGGGCGGGGCGATGCAGAGCACCGCCGCCGGGGCCATCTCCATCACGGACCCCTATACCACCACAGCGGCGGCCTTCATCGCCTGCCTTGCCGCGGCGGCGGTGATACTGGCGGTGGCCGGCGCCGCCCGGGTCTCCCCGGAAGTAATGGTGCTCACCGGAGTTGCCCTGGGATCCCTTTTCAGCGCCGGAACCATGTTCCTGCAGTACTTCGCCGACGACGTGCAGCTGGCGGCCATGGTTTTCTGGACCTTCGGGGACCTGGCGCGGGCCAGCTGGAGGGAACTCGCCGTCATGTCGTCGGTGACCATTGCCTCATCGGCCTATTTCATGCTCAACAGCTGGAGCTACAACGCAATGGACGCCGGCGACGAAACCGCCGCCAGCCTGGGCCTTCCGGTATCCAGGAAAAGGCTTGCGGGAATGCTTGTCGCCTCACTGGTCACAGCCACCACCATCTCCTTCGTGGGGGTGATAGGCTTCGTGGGCTTGTGGGGCCTCACATCGTCAGGAGGCTTCTGGGCGACGACCACAGATACCTCATCCCAGGCTCCATCCTCGCCGGGGCCATCCTCCTTCTGGCCGCGGACACCGCCGCCCGCACCGTCATGTCCCCCCGGGTGCTCCCGGTGGCTATTCTCACCGCCTTCGTCGGCGCCCCCGCCTTCGTGTTCCTTCTGGTGAGGGGATACAAAAGATGATCCTTAGCGTAGAGGAGCTCTCCTTCAGCTACGGCCACCGCCCGGTACTCAGGGATGTATCCTTCACTGTTGCAGATCACGAGGTAGTGGCGGTGATGGGACCCAACGGCTCGGGAAAGACCACGCTGCTGAAGTGCATAAACGGGCTTCTCAGACCGGAGGCGGGAAGGGTGCGGCTCCTGGGGAGGCACATGGAGGAGTACTCCCGTCGGGAAGCCGCCTGCAGGATGAGCTATGTTGCCCAGAGAAGCGAGCCCGGGCGGGTCACCGCCTTCGACGCGGTGCTTCTGGGGCGAAAGCCCCACATCGGCTGGCGTGTGGGCAGAAGGGATCTGGAGCTGACCCACGCCGCGCTGCACAGGCTGGACCTGGAGCACCTGGCCCTGAGGCACACCAACAGCATGAGCGGTGGCGAGTATCAGAAGGTATGCATTGCCAGGGCACTGGTGGGCGAACCGGCGGTAATGCTTCTTGACGAGCCCACAGCATCACTGGACCTGAAGAACCAGCTCTCCATCCTCAGGCTGCTCAGGACCATCGTACGGGGTCACGACATGTGCGCGGTGGTGACAATGCACGACCTGAACACAGCCTTCCGCTACGCCGACAGGTTCCTCTTCCTGAGGAACGGCGGCATAATGGCCGAGGTGGACAGGGCGGGTATAACTGAATCAGTGATAGAGGAGGCCTATGGCGTTCCGGTCAGGCTTCTGTGGCACCAGGACCATCCGGTGGTGCTCCCCCTTGACGACAACTCAGGGAACAGGTCCGGGGCTGACCACTCCCACTTGTCATAAGGCTTTTCCGTCCCGGCAATGAAAGACACTGCGGGGCAGAGGGAGGGATCATAACAGGGCTAGTCAGTCCGGGAACCTGGCCTTAAGCCCTCCCCAGGTAAGCGGTTCCATGGCTCCGATCAGTTCGTCGGTCACCAGGACATCGTCGAAGCGGACCGAGTGGGTCTTCAGCCGCCGGTCAGATCCGTATGAGGCATGACTGTAAAGACCTGCTCCTCCGGTGTCACCAACCCGGGTCTCAGTTGCCCATACAGCCCATTCCGCGGGCTCGTCACCGATCTCTCCGGTCCATGCCCGGCCCCTGTAGTCATTTCCTTCAACCTCAAGGCGCATCCAGTAGGACTCCTCCGGATCAATACTGAAGTAGCAATGGTCGATGACACTGCTGCCTGCGGCCCGATTAAGGCAGAACAGGTTCAGTCTGTTGATGTCCGGCTGAAGCAACAGCCCTACGAAGTAGTTGTCCACGCCGGAAAACCGCACAACCGGTCCGGCATGGGCACAGCACTCAGGGACCACCCTGACCACCATGGAATAGTCCGGCACCGACATGGCTCCGCCGGAATCACCGGTGCAGGAAAGTCCCCAGGAATAAGCTGAACCGCTGAACCAGTACCCGCCTTCCACCACATCATAGATACCTCCCCCGTATTGGATCTCTTCCCATCCGTCGGCGTTGCCGTCGGAAAAGTCATCCTCCAGAAGGATATCGGCATAAGCCGCCGGGGAGATTACCAGAATAGCCGCAATCAATAGCATGAGTGTCATAATATGCCTCCTGATACAGTGAATCCAGGATATTCCTTCTCAATATCATATCCACTTGACGGTCTGGTGTCTACCGCTGCACTGTAAACAATCGCTCCGGAGATCAGATGGATTCTGTCTTCAGTTATGCTGAGAACCGTGACGCAGCGGTCAATGCAGAACATCACGCATCCCCGATGAAAGAAAAGAAACGATCATGCTTGCAGGCTCATATTTATCCAATTCTAATAGTATTCTCTTTATAATAATCCCGTTACATTTGATTAGCGGTAACGGCGAGCTTGACAGCGCCGCGTCTTGAGTGTATCTCGAAGGAGAAGCAGCCATTTGAGATCAGTGCTGGAAATCAGGTGAGGGTGAAAATGGATAAGATCATTCTTGAGCTGAGCGACGTTACCCTGGAACTGGGTGGCAAAAAGATACTGGACGGCCTCACCGAAGACAGCGCCACGGACATGATAATCGAAGGGCTTCTTTCACCGGAATACTGAAAGCGTCCAAGATTAAGGAGATACAGGGACAAAGGTGAAACAGAGCGAAAGGAGTGCCATGAAGGCTGAAGTGGACAAAATGAAATGCGACACCTCAGGGAGATGCGTTATCATCTGCCGGAGGTTTTTCAGTTCAGCACCGGGGACAAGAAGGCAAAGGTGATCAGGAACCCTGTTCCCCCTGAATACCAGCAGAAGGTCCTGGAAGCACACCGGGAGTGCCCAATGAATGCCATTATCCTCGGCGAGTAAGCCTGATGCGGAAAGATGAGGACAGAGCCAGACCGAACTACAGAAAGAACAGCATAACCCTCACCGGAGCAGTGGCCATGGGCACCGGAGTGATGATCGGAGCCGGCATCTTCGCCCTGACCGGGCAGGTTGCAGAACTTGCGGGCAAATGGTTCCCCTTCGCTTTTCTGGCCGCTTCTGTGGTGGCGTCCTTCAGTGCCTACAGCTATGTGAAAATGGTCAATGCCAATCCATCCGCCGGCGGAATAGCCATGATACTCAAAGGGGTTTACGGCCGTACCGTTACCACCGCCGGGATGTCCCTTCTCATGTACTTCTCAATGGTCATCAACGAAAGTCTTGTGGCGAGGACCTTCGGCACATACACAATGCAGCTCTTCAACGGGAGCGGTCAGGGTTATATGATCCCCGTTCTGGGAGTCGCCCTGATAGTGTTCGCCTTTCTGATCAACCTCATCGGGAACAGAGCGGTTCAGAACATGTCCTTCGTAACGGCATTCATAAAGATAGCGGGGATTGCTTTCCTCGCCCTGGGGGGTCTCTGGGCATCGGGGCTTGATGTTTCGGGAATATCAGTGGTTCCATCTCAGGCGGGGTCTGGAGCATCCCCGGTTCCATTGCCCTGGCCCTGTTGGGCTACAAGGGTTTCACCACGATAACCAACAGCGGTTCGGAGATTCAGAAACCCCATGAAAGCGTGGGACGGGCCATCGTCATATCCATAGCGGTCTGCTTCCTGCTCTACATGCTGATAACCGTTGCCGTGGGCTCCAACCTCAGCGTGGAAGAAATAGTCGCGGCAAGGGATTATTCCCTGGCGGAGGCGGCAAGACCGGCATTCGGAGATACAGGGGTGTGGATCACGGTTGTCTTTGCCATCGTGGCATGTGTATCGGGCATAATAGCAAGTATTTTCGCGGTATCCAGAATGCTTGCCATGCTTACGGAAATGAAACTCGTTCCCCGCAGTCATTTCGGCATGCCCGGGGATATCCAGAAGCACACCATGGTTTACACAGCGGTCCTGGCCATCCTGTCAACGGTTTTCCTCGACCTGGGACGGATCGCCGCCATGGGAGCCATCTTCTACATAATCATGGACATCGCTATTCACTGGGGTGTCTACAGGCATGCTCGACAGAAGGTGGGCGCCCGGGGCGGAGTGCTGATCACCGCTATGGTCCTGGATGCGGTAATACTCCTGGCGCTGCTGAAGATCAAAGTGGATACCGATGTGTTCATAGTGTACACATCACTGGGCTTCATCGCGCTGCTGTTCCTTGGTGAATGGCTCTTCCTGAAAAGAAAGGGGTAATGGTGCCCCTGATGCCCGGTTACCGGTTCTCCAGCAGAGGCTGAAATCCTGAGGTCATAGCTCAGACACAGGAAGATCTTACCCCTTAAGCCGTCCCACAGGACCCGCGTTATGAACCCGCAGGTAACCGGCTTTCTTAAGAAGCCCCTTCCCACGTGCGGAACGGATACCCGTGACGCAGCAGAGAAGCAGGGGGGTTTCCACGGGAATGTCAAGCCGGTTCAGCCCCTCGGGAAGGGTATCCAGGGGGAGGTTCACAGCGGATTCGATGTGGCCGGCGCGGTACTCGGGCGGGGTCCTTACATCTATAAGCATCCCTCCGTCTGCAAGGAGCTCTTCAACCCTCTCCGGTGAAACATCCGGCCTTGATGCGATCATCCTGACCACAAAAAGGATCAGGAGCAAAGCAGTGATGAAATAGATCATTCGGCTCTGTCCATTCTGTGTCAGCGAAGCAAAGAACGCCGGATCAGGCTTCCCTCAGTTCAGAAAGAAGCTCATGGATCAGCTCTTTTACCGTTGTGATCCTCTCCACCCTGTGGGCGTTCTGTCCGCAGAATATCAGGCCGTTGTCCACGTCGCCGAAATATGAGTTCAGAAGGGCCAGTGCTATGCAGTAGTTCGCGGAATCCATCTTGCATGCGGTAAGGCACCTGTAAGGACAGCTGATGGGCAGCTTGCCCTTTGCCTCAAGGTCCCTCAGGAACTTGTTGTAGATAGCCCTTCCCGGCATACCCACGGGGCTTTTGATGATGGCGATATCCTCTTCCCTGGCATCAACATAGGCCTGCTTGAACTCATCGGATACATCGCACTCCTCAGTGCACACGAAGCGGGTTCCCATCTGAACTCCGGAGGCACCCATGGAAAGCATCCGGGCAATGTCCTTCCCGGTGTAAATACCCCCGGCGGTGATAACGGGGATCTTCCTTCCGTGCTTGTCCTCATAGGGCTTTATAGTCTCAAGCACTTCCGGCAGCAGCTTCTCAAGGGAATTCTCGGAAATGTGATCGAGCTGTTCAAGGGAGAAACCGAGATGTCCCCCGGCCAGGGGGCCCTCAAGGATCAGGCGTCGCACATCCTCCCGTATCTTCTGTCCCAGCTGCGGAGAATAAGTTCCGCGACCCTTGCCGAACTGATGATGGGAACAAGGTTCATATCGGGCTCCGGGACAAGTTCGGGAAGCCTGGTGGGCATCCCGCTCCGAACACTATGATCTTTATACCGGCGTCCACCGCCGCTCGTATGTGTTTGTCCACACTGGTAAGAACACCCATGAAGTTCACGGCCAGGAGCCCGTCGGTCATGCTACGGGCACTCTTTATCTCCCTCACCAGGGCATTGACCGATGTTTGCTCATAGTGGTCCGCCATGTCCGCGAGATTGCCAAGACCGATGCTGGAAATGGTTCCTATACCCCCCTGATTCGCCACCGCCGAAGCCAGAGAAGCAAGGGATACTCTCACTCCCATGCCACCTTGTACGATCGGTATCCTGGCGGTAACGCTTCCGATGCGAAGTTCAGGAATCTCCATCTGTTTCTCCATATTTCTTGATTACAAGGCAGGCGTTCCCGCCGCCAAAGCCAAAAGAGTTGCTCATTGCCGCATAAAGATCCATTGATCGGGCGCCATCGATGACATAATCCAGTCTGCAGTCTTCATCGGGCTCCGTGCAGTGGATGGTTGGAGGAATGGTACCGGTATGGACGCTCATTACGGTGGACACGAACTCTACAGCCCCGGCGGCGGCAAGAAGATGGCCGATCATTGATTTTATCGAGCTGATCTTCAGTGCCTTCGCGTGTTCACCGAAGACACATTCCACCGCTGCGCTTTCGCACTTGTCGTTGAGAACGGTTGATGTGCCATGGGCGTTAATATACCCGATTCGTTCACCATCCATTGAGGCGTCCTTCAAAGCCGCCTGCATGACCCGTATCATTCCCTGGCTCCCCGGTTCAGGGGCGGTTATATGATAGGCATCCGCGGTGTTGCCGTACCCTGCAACCTCGCAGTAGATATCTGCCCCCCTGGCCCGCGCATGCTTCAGGGTCTCCATGACCACTATTCCGGCCCCTTCACCCATCACGAAACCATCCCGGTTCTTATCAAATGGTCTGCATCCGGTTTCAGGGGAATCGCTGGGGGTCATGGACCGTGTTGCGCAGAAGCACCCGTAGGGAAGGGGAGTAATGCAGGCTTCGGAACTGCCGGCCAGCATTATGTCCGCGTCACCCCTCTGGAGTATCCTGAACCCGTCGCCGATGGCGTTGGATCCGGTGGAACATGCAACCGACGGAGCGGAGAGGGGCCCCTGAAGACCGTATCTGATCGACACGGCACATGCGGCCATGTTGATAAGCATCCTGGAAACGGCGAAGGGGTTCAGCCTTCCGGGGCCTTTTGTCATAAGGGTAGTGAATCCCTCCTCGAGGGACTGTGAGCCGCTATCCCTGAACCAATGATAACACCGGCCTTTGCTTTATCGAATGGGAATGCGTCAAGCCCGGCATCGAGAAAAGCCATCTCCGATGCCGCCAGGCCGAACTGGGTGAAACGGTCCATTCTCTTTGCTGACTTAGCGTCGGTCCAGTCCTCAGGGTGAAAATCCTTCACCTCCCCCGCCAGTTTCGACCGGTAGTCGGTAACATCGAAACCGCTAACCTTCCCTATGCCGTTCTGCCCGGCGGTGAGCCCCCGGAAGAACTCCTCAACTCCGGTGCCAACGGGTGTAACTGCCCCCAGGCCCGTTACGACTACTCTGTTCCCATTCATTATTCTTAATTCCCTTGTATTAATTCCTGACGGTCAGCTCATCCTCCCCGGTCAGCCCCGGGCGGGTCTGTTTTTACCCGGCCAGTTTTGAAGGGGTCTTAAGGTACCCTTTTTCACTGGGGTTCGTTGCGCTGTAAAGGTTTGAAGATTCAGCAGCAATTTCATCCAGATTATTAAACATATCAAATTTACCCAAATGAACACAGGCTCTAATCAATTTGATGCGATTTATGCTTTGTCATTTGTGGTGGCTTTTAAGAATAGGACCAGTTACAGGCTTCAAAGCAGACCCTCCCCCTTCAGAGGACCCCATTCAAAACTGAAAGTCTGAACTTTCTATTATGCTTTATGGCAACAGGATACGAGATCTATTTGTCAAATTTTGAATGGCTTCGGCTTTTTTCATTCCGAATCGGTTATTGTTAACTGATGAATGGAAGTGGGATCATGGAGAAGCTCTGCAGGAAAAGGATGATAAGGGTCGGCGTTCTTCTGGCCCTTGCGGTACTGTCCATCACGGGTGTTCTTACCAGTCTGCAGCACAGGCTGATCCTTCCGCCGGCAAAGGACTATGTGGAAGCATCACAGGAAAAGGCCCTCACAGCCTTCGTCGCCATAAGTGTGGTCAAAGGTCTTATTGCGGTGATCGAAGGTTCCGATGTGGTGGGGATCGAGGTGGGGGATATCGTTCAGCCGCTCTACGATGCCATAGACATCACATGGAAGATCCTTGCCCTCAGCCTGGGGGCTCTCTACGCCATCGAGGTCCTTCTGCTTCTTTCCAGCGTTCTGGGAAAACTTTTTCTGAGCCTTCTCTTCATCCTTGCCCTGGGATTGCAGTTCACCAAGAAGGACATCCTCAGGAAGCAGCGGGTTTTACCGGCATACTTGCCTTCTTTTTCTTCATCGCCATCCCGGCAACCCTTGCCATCTCGGGAAGCCTTTCCCAGGGCTACTCGAAGCCTGTGCGGGACCGTTTCGACCAGAGAATGACCGAGTTCCAGGAGGAATTCAAGGAAAGGCTGGAGGATCTGAAGATCAGCCGGATGGAAGACTTCATAACCATAACAGGTGGGAACATCTCTCTTACGGATTTCAGTCTGCCGACGGTCTCCTTCCCCAAGTACTACGTCGTACAGACCATCCTCTCCGACATGAGCGACATGGTTGAAGAGCTTCCGGAGCTGCTGATAAGAACCGGAGTAACCTGGCTCCTCGATGTTATCATCATTCCCATAGGCCTTCTCTTCCTGCTGTACAAGCTCGCAATCCTTTTCACCGAATCTCTCTTCGGCGGATCAAGGGCCGACAAGCTGGACAAAACCCTCAGGAAGTACCTTGAAAAGGGAAAAGCGCTGTAGGTTTACTGAATGTCAACCACGGGCTGTCGGGTTGTCACAGACCGGCAGCCTGTCTGAATGAATTCCTGACATTCCTTGTCTGCTTCAGTATGGATGGAAGGACCCGCTGCTGAAGGGATGGCTCCATTCTCAGCATGTGAAGCTCCGAGTCAAGGACATGAGAGACTTTGTCAGCCATGTTCAGCACAAAACCTCGAAGCCACTTCGGGGAAAGCCCGCACTCCCCGGCCAGTAAGTCGAACTGCCCCGGGCCTATCCGTCCGGGATCCCAGACCGCTCCGATGCTCATTGCCATCTGCCTGTCAATATTGGCGTAACTCACTGTGCATAAAAGGTCATAGAAGGGCGCCAGTTCTATTTTGCCGTCGGAGTGGAACAGAAGGGAGAGGTTTTTGGCGTGGGCGTCTGAATTGCCTGTCAACAGGTTGAATATCAGCCATCGCAGCAGCTGCTCCCGCTCCACTATTGGCTCAGTGCATACATTGTCCACCAGCTCCAGGCAATCCTTGAAGGATGGCCCGCCTTCGGATTCGTACTTCCTGAAATGGGGAAATCCCAGAGCCTGGCACATATCCTCCTGGTGCAGACGCCTGACGCGGTTTCCACATCGCTGTATCTGTCATACCTTGACACCACACAGGTTTCAATGTCCTTCACCCTGAAGATCCATGCATCCACCACTCGAAGTCCCATAAGCCTGGCCAGACTGGTAGTGAACACCTCGTTCGCCGGCAGATCCCTGTAATCCCTGCTGGGAAACTTCATAATATGGGTGGATGGGCTTCCATTCTCAGGGAACAGCACTTCCTCACCCTCTAATCGGATGGGAAGCTTGTCCTGTGCCCCCGCAAGGGAAAGCCTAGCCCTGCTGGCTCTCAGCATCGATGAAAAAACATTCCCCTCGGCGATCCTTCTATAAAGCTCATCCTCAGGCACAGGTGAATACAGCTGTCTGCCTATGTCCGGGGCTCCCCATCTCCGATCCATAGAGCACCGGCACACTCGCCGCCTATTCGAGCAAGCAGCTCAAGATCATTATCGGCGGATACGCCCAGTGACCTGGCGGTGTTCATGCGCAGTAAGCCCTCGGGAAGCAGGTTCGCAAAGAAAGAATGTGCCGTTTCAGGGGGAAAGGCTTCGTCCCTTAGCGGCATTGAGATTGATATACGGAATGCATCAGGATCGTTCACCCATGAGGCCGAATAACGAAAAGACATCCTGTTCATGCCGTCAGCGGTGATCTTCCCTACTTCCCGGTTCTCGTAGAAAACACTCAGTACATTGCTCTCAGGCATTGATCAGCCTGTTCCCGAGTCGGGACCTTGGCTGAACTGTCAGCTGCAGACCAAGCTGTTCGCCACCCGGAAAGCCTTGCCCATCTCAACGGTTTCCTTTCCCCGCTCCAACTCGGACAGGTACCTGGCCCCTATGCCGGACAAGCCTGCAACATGCTCCTGAGTAAGACCCAGCTGTTTCCTTTTCGCTCTGATCCTCTCGCCGAACTCCTTCACGGTTGATACCGTCTGATACAGGTGTTCCCTGTCATTCCCGGGCATATTCTCCACCACCATTCATGCTTTTTGAATGCTCATCATCGAGTGAAAGAAACAATCAGTTCTAGCATTCCCGTACGGTAATATATACCAATCCATACTGGAAAACAAGACTTTTATTACCGTACGGTATTCAAAGGCTGATTTGGCATATTGGATCACCTTTTCTTCCCGTACGGGAATCCTTTTGCCTATGCTGCTGAGTGGTATCAAGCACTCCGGAACTATCTCCAGGACCTTGGGAAAGGCTGCTGATAAGCCTCTTCATCCCCTGAAGCGAACCGGATCGGATAAGGCAAAGCCTGTACTTTCTATTATGCTTTATAGCAACAGGATACGAGATCTATTTGTCAAATTTTGAATGGCTTCGGATCATCGTGACTGGGGCAGTTTTTTCAGAAGGGTTTCTACCAGCGGTTCGATATCCTTATCAATGGTACGCGCCATAAATACCTTATCGTACCCGGCTCCCTCGCCACGGCTGATATACACAGAAAGATCCGCAGGAAAGCCCTCCAAAGTCCTGCTGCCCGGGTTGTCATGAACAAGGGACTTTATCAGTATCCTGTGACCCTGCCCATCAGGTGTAATATCGTATAGCGGCCTCTGGAACTTTTCCGGTGTCAAACCACTGACCTTCACCCACCGCAGTATCTCGTCAGTTCCCAGTTCCAGTCGTTCTCTGGAGGATATGAGCAGCTGCCTGTAGAAGTAGACGGCAATTCCACCGCCGATGACCAGTGCGGCAATGGCGCCGAGGGCCTGCCCGGCTGCCACCGCAGCCGCCGCCGCCAGGGGAGCAAATATTACCGGCAGCAGGAACAACAGCTTCTGCCTGGGCCTCGGACGGGACTTGATCACGAAGTTTCCGTTATCATCAACGATCTCCAGACCAAAATACTTCACTTGAAAATCCCTCCCTTTTCATGCTGATCACCACGTTATGAACCGTCTGCTCTGTGCCCATGCTGACAGGATATATACCCACCTGGATTTCAGCAATTTAATCCGTCTGTTAATAATATGGGTATGAGCAAAGCCGGTCAATGTTGGTATGAACATGACAGTAAACAAGATGCTGCCGCCGCCGGGGACTGAGCCGTCAATCAACCCCGACCATGTACCGGTCAAGCCACTGCTGGGTTTCCCACAGAACATGGAGGATCGATTCCCGTGCCTGTAGCTGTGGCTCTCCATGGGCAGCATCACCAGCCGGGCGGTGCCCCCCAGCCCCTTAAGGGCCGCGAAGAACCGCTCGCTCTGAATGGGGAAGGTCCCCGAGTTGTCGTCGGCGCTGCCGTGTATCAGCAGTATAGGCTCATCTATTCTGTCGGCGTTCATGAAGGGCGACATCTCGATATAGGCATCCAGCGCCTCCCAAAGGGACCTGTCCTCGGACTGGAAGCCGAAGGGGGTCAGTGTCCTGTTGTAGGCTCCGGTCCTGGCAAGGCCCACTGCGAAGAGGTCCGAATGGGCCAGCAGGTTGGCGGTCATGAAGGCGCCGTAGGAATGGCCCCCAATGGCTATCCTGTCAGGGTCGGCCACCCCACGTCGGACCACTTCGTCCACCGCGGCCCGGGCGCTCATCACCAGCTGTTCCACGAAGGTGTCGTTGGCAGGTTCGTCTCCCCGGGCCACTATGGGCATGGCCGGGTCGTCAAGAACGGCGTATCCCCGGGTCAGCCAGATGATGGGCGACCACCAGCCAGGTAATCGAAGCGGTAGGGTGATCCGGAGACCTGCCCCGCGGCATCGGAGGAGATGTAGTCCTGGGGATAGGCCCACATCACCATGGGCAGTGGCCCGTCATCGGTGGTGTAGCCCGGAGGCAGGTAGAGTGTGCCGGAGAGCTCAACTCCGTCCTCCCGTGTGTATGTGATAAGCTCCTTGGTCATCCCAGAAAGCATATGGAATGGGTTCGGGTTGAATGTAACCTGCTGCTGTGAACCGTCCGTAAGGTCCAGGATGAAGCTGTTGGGGTATTCCGAGGGGGACTCCCTGAGAAAAAGCAGCTTCGAACACCGGTTGTCAAGGAACCGCACCGGTCTCTCGTAGTGGGGCGGGGAGGAATGGAACAGCCTTTCTGTTTCCAGGGTGCCCAGGTCAAGCCTGTCCAGGAATGGCCTCTCCCCCTCCGGCGAGGCTCCCTCCCCCTGCAGGAAGAGACTCCCACCGTCCGGGGAGATAAGAAGGACATCTGCGCCCTGGGGATTATTCACCGTCATGAAGTCCCCGGGGTCGCCGTACCTGTCCTCCCAGTTCAGATCGAATGCCAGCCGGGGCTCAGCATCAGGGTCCGACGGATCGATCAGCCAGCTCCTCACATTCCTGGTGGGCCACCACCATTCCGAAACCACCGCAAGGGTGTCGCAGCCCCACTCAACGCCGCCGAATCTGCTCTCAAGCTCCATCAGCACCCGGGGTGAAGAGTCGAAGGGGGCATCCAGGGTAAGGATGCGGTCCCTCAGCTCGGCCTCCGCCGAGGCATCGCCTCCGTCCAGGGCCTCCACCCAGCACAGGGTAGCCGGGGCGTCGCTTCTCCAGGAAACATACCTGGGACCTTCGAAGGTGCTTCCGTAGGTAATGGGAATCGCGTCCCTCACCGGATGACGGGCAACTGTAAACACCGGCTCACCGGAGATGTCCCAGACCTGGATCTCCTCGGGGAACCGCCCGGCGGTAACGGAATAGGAGAAGGGCCGCATAAGTCTGGATACCATCAGATATCTGCCGTCCGGTGAGGGTGAGTAGTACCAGATGATGCCCGGTTCCCCAAGGGCCTCCACGGAACCGTCCAGCCCCACGATGGAAAGCCTGGAGGTGAGGTAGTACTGGAACAGGTCCTCCTGATAGGGGCTCTCCAGCAGGTCCTGGTATGTCCGGGAAGGGGCGGCCTCACCGGTTGTCTCCATGGTCAGGGGCCCGTCGGGCACGGTGTCCTCCACCGGGGGAGGACCCATCCCATCAGGTCTGGTGCAGCACAGAATGCCGTCGCTCCCCGGGAGCCACCGGGGAAACTCGTTGGCAGCAAGGCTTATCACAGGACCGGTGAGCCTCTCCGCGGAAGCGTCGGATGCGTGGATCAGCCACAGCTCAACCCCGGCATCCGTTTCCAGGGTGAAGGCGATCATGCTCCCGTCCGGTGACCAGGAGGTGCTCAGGATATCGCCGTAACCCGGCATTCCCTCTATCTCCGCCTCCTCCAGGGAAGGGTAGTACATCAGGGAAATCGACTGGATCCTGCTGGACCTGGTGGGGGCCAGTGTCCGGGGGCTGAACCGCATTCCCGCCAGCTTCAGCTCCTCCCTGGCGAGCACCGCGATGGAGGGATTCCTCTGGAATGACCGCATGAGCCAGGTGGAACCGTCCGGGGATATGCTGGGCCACGGCGCCCAGTTTACGTCCACTATGTCGATAAGTACCTGATCCGGCTCCATGTAAGACACGGTATCGATTCCCGTAAGGACCGCAAGAATGAGGAATAGGGTCATCGATGCTACCTCCATCAGCTTTATGAGCAGTTCGGTCAGTGATATTAATTATATGAGGTGGAAACGGCCTTGACCCATTTCAGGAGTCGGTCCCTCATTTCCTCCTCCACAGGGAGAAGGAGTATCCGCTTCAACAGTGTTCCTCCGTCGACCAACCCTTCTCCGAGCAGGATCGCAACGAATTCCCTGTCCTTCTCCCGAAACGCCGCAAGCTTGCTTGCCGCCAGATCATGGGCTTCGATGCAATGGCCGATGCAACCACGTGTTCTAAGGGGATGAGAGACTGGAACGGTCCTTTTCTCCCAACCTTCCGGCAGAGAAGCTGCCTCGATGAGGATCCCATGCACATAGAATCCGTGGGTCTGATGAAACATGGAGTCCTCTCCTAGGGCACCATCAACGAATACCGTTCTCTCAATTCTGTTCTTCGGCTGAACATCAACCTCAGTTGAAGAGCGCAGGCTTTCCGGAGCATTTGGGAAGCTGCCGAGAATGGCCTGAGATCCGAAAACCAGCAGCTCCCTGTCATCAGCAACATCACATGCCGCGCGGATCGCGTGCTCCAACTGGTCAAATCTCATTGGGAATCCTCTATCCGGGTCAGCATTTTTTCCCGTTCACCTTGGGTTAATACAGCGAGGAAGGGCATGCTCCGTCTGAGACGAACTGCCCGGGCGCTGCCGGAAACCAGAAGATCCTGCACCCTCTCACTGGAGTAGTTCTCAAGAATCTGTTTCCATTCAGCGATATCTCTACTGGCCATGCCCTGTTCTTCCTCAAGCAGTCTGCCGGTGTACCGAATCGCTCTTCTGATCAGCGAGGGGTCCTGCCTTATAAGCTCCGCGACCGCCTTCGCCAGCTTCAATGACCTTTGCTCTGAATCGTACTGTGAAGGTTCACAGGCAAGCCTGTTCCCATTGCGCTCATTACCGCTTAAGCAAAGCGGTATGGCCTCTTCCGGCATTACAGGTTCTTCGGCCCTGATCAGCACTTTCAGTTCAATGATGATATCGTACTTCTTCTCAGTGTCTATAACGCGGTCACGAAGCAGCTCTCTTATCCGGCCCAAAGAGACAGGATCAACAACAACAGTAACATCCAGGGATCTGCCTGATTCAGGTGGTGAACTTCCCATCCATGCACTGAGCACCTCAGGAATTGTGAAAGCCAGTCGGAGTTCCTTGATAAGATCCTCATAATGCTGCTTCTCTTTCTCGAAGAGAAGACCAAACAGGCTGGAAAAAGGATGATCAAGTATCGGGCCGAACTTAAGCGCTCTGCCGGTTCCGATACTTTCAGCGATACCAAGACCTGCAAGACGGATGAGCGCTCTTCTAGCCCCGGCGATGGAGAGTCCGGCCACTTCGGCGGCATCTGCTACGCCAACAGGAGCAGCAGCTTCATGAAACAGTACCCTGAGCAGCCTGACGGCACCGGGCGATCCCAGAATGTCATCAAGGGGGTACTTCAAGCTGCTTCGTTTCTCCCTTGGTTTCCTCATGCCTGCCCAATCAAATCATGTGTGATACTAATATTTTTCATAAGATACTTGAGTTTCCTATTGCGTACTATAGTATCTATACTGAGAAATGTCCATGACTTCTGATCAGACGCGAATGTAGAAATCGATTCTTGAACCTCATAGGTTCCGGCTCATGTTTTCAGGATGTTCCATCTGTGATGCAACAGCTCTCCGTAGAGACCCTTAAGCCTGTCATTGAGGAAACTTACCTCTATCAGCCGAAGCCATTCGGGCACAGCAGCAGAAAAGCGATTCAGAGTATTCTTCACCACCCTGTCCGTGAGATTCAGGCGGGTTTTCCCGAAATACTCAACAATATCATTACGGGTGAGATTTCTCTTCTTGCCGTTAAGGGGAAGCGCCAGTTCTTCGATCTCGCTTCGCGGTCTTCCCATAAACTCGTGCACCACGGCAGTATTCAAACAGTCGTAGAGCGGGGAAAGCTCCACTTTGCCGCTACGCCTTATCATTGAAAAATTCTTCAAATGCATATCCTCGTTACCTGTGAGCCAGCAGAATATGGTGCGCTGAAAGAGTCTGGCTCTCTCCACCACCGGGAAGGAGCAGTGCCTGTCCACGAGTTTTGCCACACCCTCCATGCTGTACCGGTACTTGGTTTCCCTTTCCCTGCCCGCCAGCTGTGCGAAATCTTCTGTGGCGAGCTTCCCTGTCCTTCCTGCCCTGTCGAACCTTCGGATGAAGTATGTCATCGACCTGTCCGACGAATAGATCAAACCGCTTACAGGCACATCCAATGAAGCAACCCGGGCAAGGTGCATGGTGAGACCCTCGTTCTCCGGCAGCTGTGGATAGTCGGCGTGCTGAGGTTTCAGAATATACAGGCCGTACCTGTCCACAGGCTCGAAGGTCTCCCTGGCAACGCTAAGCCCCGCACTCAGCTTCGGCTGCATACCCTGTATGGACAGCTTCCCCGCCAGCCGCAGAGCCTCCCGGCGCTGTTCAGAGGCTGACATGGGCAGGGGAGAAAGCCGTGTAAGCCTGCTGTTCAGTAACCGAGGCCTTCCGGCGAGTAATCGTGGTCACACTCCCGGTAGGTGATGGGACAGCGGTTCAAACCGAACCCTGCACGGTCACGGCTCCCACAAGGTCTTGCCCAACGGCGAGAAGCTGAGAAAATAGATCGTTCCTGTCTATCTTATGCTGCCTGAGAAGAGCCTCCAGCATGTCGCCCTCGGGAAGCAGACCCTCGAAGAACGGGGGAAAACCACGGAATTCCCAGACACGGCGGTGGGTGGGCATTGTAAGAGAGACAGAGGGGCCCTGGTATTCAGGAAGGTACTCGAACCTGTAGGATCCCGGGGCAGACTCCAGCAGAACACCTGCAGGAACACCTTGAACCAGCACCATGGCCCTGCGTTCAAGGACTTCACCAGAATGGCAGGTACTATTCATAACTGTAGTCTTCCTGCTTTTCCTCGAACTCACTGGAAAATGGTCCAGACAGCTCGATCCTTATGTTCAACACCTCGAGAACGGCAAGCAGGCTGTCCAGCTGTACGGTGGCCTTGCCGTGTTCGATGTCGAATACCGTGGTCTTTCCCACCCCGGCCAGATCCGCAAGTGCCAGCTGGGTCAAGCCTGCCCGTTTCCGGTGATGTTTCAGCAGTTCACCGATCTGACTCATTTTCTGAACAAGCAATGCTGTGCCCCCTATATTTACTGTCTAAGCGGTATTATATTCCCTGTCACTCACTGAAGCAAGGGCTAGCGAGGACATACTCAAGATTTTTACCGCTATGGCAGTACCATTCCCCGTGTCACCATTCCAGCATGCATTCACCGATCAAAACCAGCATTTTTACCGCTTTAACAGCAATATTGGCCGTGTCTGAATTTTGATGTTCCCTCTGTAACAACGGGTTTTTATCAGCAAATCCAAAACAGGCCCGCACAAAAGAAGCCCGGCAGCTCGGGAAGGAGCATCAGTTCCTCAAAAGCTCCAGAGTTTTCGTATCGACGGTTCGGCGCTCCAGCATCTGAACTTCTCTCTTGGTGTTTTGAACACGACTGCACAGAAACTCAGGGTGACCTTGTCCAGGTAGCGGATCTGAAGGGCTTCGTCCCTTATCCTGTCCAGGCCGTAGAAATCCCTCAGCTCAAGCCAGTCATCAAGGTTGCCCTGGTCAGCACTCTTCCGATGACAAAACGGGCATGTTTTGATAATCGATCTTATCAGGATCGATATCCCAGAACAGCGTTCGTCTCAGATTCGGTTTTCCCTGTTCATACCCGGATCGTACCCGTTCCCGATTATGGTGCAAATCAAAATGAAACTACGAACCGTTTTCATTACCCGGCCCCGGCAGACCGTGTTTAACCGGATTCATAACCTTTACATCCTTGAAAGTGAACTCTCTATCTCCGTTGTAGAGCAGAATGCCCTTTCCGCTTCTATCCCCTACGGTGCTTTTGAAACTGCTAATACCTCTGATGAAACCGGGAGTAAAGGAACAGACCAGAAGGGGCAAAATCGTACACGCTGTTGAAGCCCCACTGAAAAGAAATGGCGGCACAATCTGTGCAATTCTCAAGTTCAACTTGAGATTTGCACGGAAATCAGCACTTCCCAGCTGCAGTTACACTGAATGTTCGACTTGATGCTGTACGCCTCAAGTGCAAACTCATTTCACACTTGAAGCAAACATCCTCAAGTACGGTAGAGGGAACGGTTCTCCCCCGGCGTGGGGCGGGGCAGAAGCGAACGGTAACGGAAGCGAAGAGGAACGCGAATAGTCTTCACAAGAGAATCAGCATGACAAGAAGACCGGCGGCAACGGAGCGGTAGCCGCAGGATGAAACAGGTAAAGCGCAATGATGTCTTCGCATTGCTGAACGCTGAATGAGGGACCATCACTTGACGCTACGTGCTATAAGTGTTAATTTTTTTAATACTTAATGCGCACAGCTTCAAGTGAAGGCGGCGAAATGAACATGAGAACATTCTGTGCAAGCACACCGGTCTTCACTCGTAAAGAACTGGAGGAATCGCTGCAGGCGAACAACTCCAGCAACAGAAATACCTCCAACTCGCGGCTGGCGCACCATTTCGCGCAGGGCATGTCATCCAGATCCGGCGTGGTCTCTACGCCGGAGTGCCAATCGGGGCCGATCCTGATTCCTTCACACCGGACCCCTGGCTGATAGCCTCGAAGCTGGCTGAAGATGCCGTGATAGCTTTTCACTCGGCTTTCCAGTTTCACGGAAGAGCATACACTGTCTGGAACGAGTATCTCTTCGTCAGCAAACGAAGGATGCGGCCCTTCGTTTTCCGAGGCTGCCGCTTCCGTAGCGTTTCTCCGCAGAAAGCCCTGGTCGGGGAAGGGAAAGCGCTGTTCGGGGTAGAGAAGGTTGACCGCTTCGGTCAGGACATCCTTGTCGCATCTCTGGAACGATCGCTGGTGGATATGCTTCACCGGCCCGATCTCAGTGGTGGCTGGGAGGAAATCTGGCGTTCCGCTGAATCCGTGGAATACTACGACATTCAGCAGGTGGTGGAATATGCGCTGCTGCTGCAGAATGCTACCACCGCAGCGAAGGTCGGCTTCTTCCTCGAACAGCATAATGAAAAGCTGCAGGTGGATGACAGGCAACTGGACAGACTGAGGGAAATCCGTTCCAGTCAGCCCCATTACATGGATCGAGGAAGTTCGGGGAGTCTGGTGAGCAACTGGAATTTGATAGTCCCCGAACAGATTCTGGCCAGATCATGGGAGGTTGAGGCATGATGATCTCACGAGAACGGCTAATGGCTGAATCAGAGACAACCGGCTTCAGGCCGGAGATCCTTGAGAAGGTCTTTCACCTGCTCAATCTCCTGACAGTATTCCAGCGGCATCCGGTGCTTGGCAATAGCCTCGTACTGAAAGGAGGCACTGCACTCAACCTCTTCTGCTTCAACCTTCCGCGCCTGTCCGTGGATATCGATCTGAACTACATTGGAGAGGCTGGCCGGGCGGAGATGCTATCAGACCGGGAGAAGGTCGAACATGCCGTGCAGGCTGTCTGCCAGCGGGAGGATCTGGCGGTTACACGAGTTCCCGGTGAACACGCGGGTGGCAAATGGCGCTTGCGCTACGGCAGTGCTCTTGGTGGTGGCGGAAACCTGGAAATTGATCTTAACTTTATGTTCCGCATTCTGTTATGGCCAGCGACTCTGATGGATTCGGTGGATGTGGGTACTTATTCGGCAAAAGGTATATCCGTTATGGACATTCACGAACTGGCAGCGGGAAGCTGGCTGCGCTTTTCGCCCGTCAGGCCAGCCGTGATCTTTTCGATGCTCATCAGCTGCTGACCACCGGAAACTACACCAGAAACGTTTGAGGCTTGCCTTTGTCCTGTATGGGGCAATGAACCGCCGGGACTGGAGAACCATTTCACTGGACGATGTGGGATGCGATCCTCGCGAACTGGAGAACCAGCTCCTGCCGGTGTTAAGCAGCAAGGTTCGAGAATCGTTTCCACCTGACTGGGCAAAGAAAATGGTACATACCTGCCAGGAACACTTAACCAGTATGGTAGATTTTGCCCCTGCGAAGAAGAGTTCCTGACTCGCTTGCTGGATCATGGAGAGATCGTCCCGGGGCTGCTGACCAGTGATGCTGAAATGGCTGCTCGCATCCAGGATCATCCGCTGTTGCGATGGAAAGCCCTGAATGTTAAGCGCCATCAGTTAAGGTGAGGATTATCCAATCCTGACCAGATAATGCGCTGAAAATCCCGCAACGGATTGAATCTTCTGCCGATTCACGAAGAAAACCACACCGGAGGTTGACGGGGAAAACCATAGCAGGCTATAGTCCGCCCCTGAAAGGTGGATAGAATGAACAAGCTCGCCCGGGTTACCATGCATCACCATCATGTTGTGTGCATAAACACGCGGGGCGGGGGTGCGTTCTAAAACCGAAGCAAAAACGCAGAACCGTTACCCGCCCAGAGAGGCGGGTTTTTCGTTAAAGGAGAAAAAATGAGAAACAGTAACCATCACCATCACGGAAGCAGCGAATGCAAGGGGCGGGGTGCACCCTGAGGAAGGTTACATAACTGTTAAGCACCCCCTTTCGGCGGGTTTTTTGTTAGGGAGGAACGATGAAACTGAGAATGCTGATCCCCAAGGGCAGGATACGGGAGGGGGTTACAACACTGCTTGTAAGCTGCGGAGTAACCTTCACCGGCGGAGAGAGGTCGTACCGCCCGGCCTGCTCAAGGGAAGACATCGAGGCAAAGCTTCTGAAGCCCCAGAACATCCCCGACCTGGTGGGCCTGGGCAGGCACCACTGCGGCTTCACAGGGAAGGACTGGATAGAGGAGCGAAAAGCCGATGTAACGGAGCTGCTGGACCTGGGAATGGACAGGGCAAGGATAGTCTTCGCCGTTCCGGAGAACAGAACAGCAACGAAGATCGTGGCCAGCGAATACCCCGGCCTCACCAGGGCCTTTCTTAAGAAGAGGTTCCCGGAAGCCAGGGTGATAAGAAGCTGGGGCGCCACGGAAGCCCTGCCCCCGGACGACGCCGACGGAATAGTTGATGTGGTCTCATCCGGGGACACACTCAGGACCAATCGCCTCATAGAGGTGGAAACCCTCATGGAAACCTCCACCAGGTTCATTGCGAACAGAATGGAATACGAAGGCAACCCCGCACTGAGAAAGAAGCTCGATGACCTCACCACCCTCATGCAAAGCTGCCTGGATGCCAGGAGCAGAAGGCTCCTTGAGATGAACGTGCCGAAAACAGCATGATGGCAATAACACGGATCCTCCCCTGCATGCGCTCCCCCACGGTGGCCCCGCTCCACGACGGACAGGGCTTCAGCGTGAAGGCCGCGGTGCCAACGAAGGACATCCCCAGGATCATACCCGAGCTTGTTCGCCTGGGGGCCACCGACATACTGGAGAGCCGCATGGAGCGTATCCTGGCAGGGGGCACGGAATGAGGCAGGCAAAAAGAACAAAGAGCCTCTCCCCCTACAGTAAGAGCACGGCAAAGGGAAAGCCCGTGCGGATGCACATGAACGAGAACCAGACGGGAAGCAGGGGAACCCTCACCCTTACCCCCGGTGAAACCGCCCTCTACCCCGAAGAGGAACCCCTCACCAGAGAGCTGGAGGAAGCCTGGCAGCTCAGGGAGGGCAGCCTGATGCTCTTCAACGGAGCCAGCGAGGCCATCATGTGCGCAGCCTGGCCCTGGTGAACGAGAATGACAGTGTGGTAACCGTGAAGCCGGAGTTCACCCTTATACCCCACTACCTCACACTGGCCGGGGCGAAGCTCATCCAGGTGCCCATGCAAAACAGAAACTTCCAGATGAATGAAATAGAAGAGAACGCTAAAAAGAGCCGAATGGTCTTCATCTCCGTTCCCCACAACCCCACCGGCGCTACAATCAGCGGGAAAGAGATCAGCAGCTGGTGCGAAGCGTGCCCAAAAACCCTCTTCGTGATAGACGAAGCCTACGCCTCATACGCGGAATGCTCACTTGTTCAGCAAGCAGGAACAACGAACAACCTCTTGGTGATAAGGTCGTTCTCCAAGGACCATGCCATGGCAGGCCTCCGCCTGGGGGCGGCCATAGGCCCCAAAGCTGCCATACAGGCCATGGCGAAGGTCAGAACCCCCTACAGCATAAACGCCGCGGCCATAAAGGCGGGCAAAAGGCTCAAAACAAGGCCCCACATCGAGGAAACGAAGGAAGAATTAAAAAGGCTGGCCGCAGCAACCGAGCAGGCGGGCTTCGAAACCATCACAGGCGGAGGAAATTTCTTCCTGATAACGGGAGGAGATGCAAAAAGCTTCGCCGGGTTCTGCGAAAGGAACAATGTGCTCCTCAGAACACTGCCCGACGGAACCGTGCGGGTATCCCCGGCAACACAGAGGGGCAACGCCAGGTACCTGAAACTCCTGAAGGAATGGAGAGAAGAATGCAAAAGCTAGAGAGAACCACCGGGGAAACATCAGTAACCATAAAAATGGCGGAAGAATCAAGAATTGAAACGGACTTCCCCCTCCTCACCCACATGCTGGAGGCGCTCTGCTGCCACGGGGGCTTCAGCATTGAGATAAAAGCGAAGGGTGATGTGGAGGTAGACCCCCACCACCTTGTGGAAGACACCGGCTTCCTCCTGGGCAGGTTCATGAAGCCAGCAGGGCCGGTGCAGAGGGCGGGCTGCTTCACCTTCCCCATGGACGATGCCCTGGCCCAGGCGGCGGTGGACCTCTCCGGCAGACCCTACTGCCTGTGGAGCGTTAACCCGGTGGAAACCGCCATTGCAGGCACACACACAGGCCTCTTCAGGGAGTTCTTCCAGGGCTTCGCCAGGGGAGCCGGGGCAGCGGTGCACCTGGTGCTCATCCACGGTACCGACCCGCACCACTCAATTGAAGCGGTGTTCAAGGCATTCGCCAGGGCGCTTTCGATGGCCCTCACCCCCACAGCAAACATCATGTCAACAAAGGGGGTAATAGAATGCTGAACCTTATAACCGCCGCCGGGGGCAACCTGGGCAGCGTACGGGGCCTGCTGGAGAGAACCGGAACAAGCTTCAAAGAGGTAAGCACCCCGGACCAGATCGAAAGGGGCCGCCCCATACTCATCCCCGGGGTGGGCTCCTTCGGGGCGGTGATGCAAAGGCTCACCGAAGCCGGCCTGAAACAGATACTGAAAGATGAAGCCGAACAGAACACAAAGATCCTGGGCATCTGCAGCGGAATGCAGGTGCTCTTCAGCAGAAGCGAGGAATCAGAGGGAACCCGGGGGCTGGGAATAATCCCCGGCACAGTAAAGAGGTTCCGTGGAGGAACGGTGCCCAACATAGGCTGGTGCAGGCTGAAGGAAGGTAACAGCCATGTCTACTTTGTTAACTCCTACCACGCAGAAACGAAGTACGCGAAGGACACCGCACAGCACGAAACCGGCCCCTTCACAGCAATAGCGAAGAAGGGCTCCGTTACAGGCTTCCAGTTCCACCCGGAGAAGAGCCATAAAGCCGGGGAACAGCTCTTCAGGAGGTGGCGTGATGGCCTGTAAAAGGATAATAGCCTGCCTGGACGTAATGAACGGCAGAACGGTGAAGGGCACCAGGTTCACTAACCTGAAGGACCTGGGCGACCCCGCCGCAATGGCCCTCTACTACCAGGAACAGGGCGCCGACGAGATAACCCTCCTAGACATCACCGCCTCCCCGGAGAACCGGGCCACCAGAACGGAATGGGTAAGGAACACCGCAAAAAAAGCTCTCCATACCCCTCACCGCAGGAGGCGGCGTAAAAACCCTGGAAGACGCGGCGGAGATACTCGACGCCGGCGCCGACAAGGTAACGGTGAACACACAGGCGGTGAAGAACCCCGGCCTGATAACACAGATAGCGAACAGGTACGGCAGCCAGTGCTGCACCCTGGCCATAGACACCAGGGAAAACAGCAGCAAAGAAAACACGGTGCTCATCAACGGCGGCAGGACCGACACGAAGATAGAACTGATCAGCTGGATAAGAACGGCACAGAACGCCGGAGCGGGAGAGATACTCCTCACCAGCTGGAACCGCGACGGCACGAAGAAGGGCTTTCACATCGCCCCAACGAAAAGGGCTGCAGAAGCAACCACCCTGCCCCTGATCGCAAGCGGAGGTGCCGGGTGCCCGGGCACTTCACCGAGGTGTTCACAAAAACGAAGGCAACTGCAGCCCTGGCCGCGGGCATACTGCACCGGGGGGAATACACCATCAGACAGATAAAGGAAACCCTGAAACAGGAAGGAATAGAGGTAAGACCATGCTGATACCCAGCATTGACCTGATGGAAGGCAGAGCGGTCCAGCTCAGGCGGGGAAGGGAAAGAATAATAACATCAGACAAAGACCCAGTAACCCTGGCTGAAGAGCTGAACACATACGGCACCCCGGCTGTGATAGACCTGGACGCCGCCATGGGAAGAGGGAACAACTTAGAACTCCAGAAGGAGATCTGCCGCAGAACAGGCGCAAGGGCCGGCGGCGGCATCAGAACCGAAGAAAGGGCAAGGGAGCTCCTCAGGGCCGGGGCGGAAAGAATAATCCTGGGCACAGCGCTCTGGGAAGACTTCACGAAGAACCTGCCGAAAGACAGGGTCCAGGCCGCCCTGGACACCAACGACAACAGGGTAATGACCCACGGCTGGAGAAAAGAACAGGAAGCCCCCTTCGAAGAGCAGTTAAAACGAATAGAGGAAAGGGCCGGCTCGGTGCTCTGCACCTTCATCGAGAACGAGGGCACCATGCAGGGCATAAGCAGACAGAGGGTGGAACAGCTCAGGGAAACAACCGACCTCCCCCTCACCGTAGCAGGTGGAATAAGCGGCACGAAGAACGCAACAGACATACTGAGAACAGGCGTAGACCTCCAGGTGGGCATGGCCCTCTACACCCAGAACCTCGACCCGAATGAAGCCATAGCGAAACAGATACCAGAGAACTCCCTCACCCCCACCATAGTGCAGGATGAAACAGGCCAGGTGAGAATGCTCGCTTACAGCACCCGGGAATCCCTGAAACAGGCCCTCACAACACGAAAAGGCATCTACTACAGCCGCAGCCGGAAAGAGCTGTGGGAGAAGGGAAGCACCTCGGGTAACACCCAGCAGCTCATCTCCTGCAGGCTTGACTGCGACGCGACGCCATCCTCTTCAAAGTGAAGCAGAAGGGAAAAACCTGCCACACCGGCAGCTACAGCTGCTTCGGGAAAGAGAGCTTCAAACCCGAGACACTACAGCAAATCATCAAAGCAAGAAGGAACCAGCCCCGCTCCTACACCGACACACTGCTCAAGAACGAAAACGAACTCAACGCAAAACTCATGGAAGAAGCGGAGGAGCTCACACAAACCGCAACCAGGAACGAGACCATCTGGGAAGCCGCCGACCTCTTCTACTTCATGATGGTAACACTGGAATCGAAGGGCTGCACCTGGCAGGAGGTGCTCTACGAGCTTGAGGGGAGGCAGAAGCAATGATCACCATAGAACAGGCACAAAAGCAAATAAGGAACAGGAAGGATCCCGACCAGACTTTCCAGGGCAGAGTGGCCCACATCATTGAAACGGTTAGAACACAGGGAGACCAGGGAGTAAGGGCATCGCCCTTGCCTGAACGACCCGCCACCCATAGAGATCGAACTCGAAACGAAACTAACAAAGGAACAAAGAAAAACCCTGGAAGAAGCCCACGCCAACATCAGAAGGTTCGCCGAGGAAACGGCAAAGGCAGCAAAGCCCATAACGGTAAACTACAAAAGCCACACAGCAGGCCTCAGATGGCAGCCGGTAACAACGGCTGGCTGCTATGTACCCGGGGGCAGGTTCCCCCTGGCCTCCTCTGCACTGATGACCGTAGCCGCGGCAAAGGCAGCGGGGGTAAAACACATAGTGGTCTGCTCACCGGACTCAAGGCCTGAAGTAACCGCCGCCTGCAAGATCGCAGGAGCAACAAAACTTTTCAGAGCAGGCGGCGCCCAGGCCATAGCCGCCATGGCGTACGGCACCGAAACAATACCCAGGGCCGATGTGATAGCAGGCCCGGGCAACGCCTGGGTAACCGAGGCAAAAAGGCAGGTAGCACACATAACAGGCATAGACATGCTTGCAGGCCCCAGCGAAATAGCCCTGATAGTTGATGGCACCACCAACACACAGAAAGCAATAACCGACCTCAAAGCCCAGGCCGAGCACGACCCCGACTCAACCTCCTGGTGCATATCAACAAGCAGAGCAAAGCTGGAGGAAATAGAAGCAGAAGCAAAAAAGGGAGAAGAAGAAGAAGAAAGAAAAAAGAAGGCCAGTTCAGGTTCGTACTGGCGAACACACAGGAGCAGATAGCAGAATTCACCAACGAACTGGCCCCGGAGCACCTCCAGCTCTCAACGAAGAACCCCGACAAAACAAAAGAAATGTTCACGAACTACGGAGCACTCTTCCTGGGCGAGAGCACCCCGGTCCCCTGGGAGACTACGCCGCCCGGCCCCAACCACACACTGCCCACCAGTGGAGCGGCACGGTACACAGGGGGCCTTACGCCGTTCACCTTCCTCAGGCCGCAGGCATGGGTAAGGAACCGGGGAACTGAACTCCCTGAACTGGCAGCAAAGCTGGCAAACATGGAGGGGCTCACCGAACACGAGGAGGCGTGCACAAGGAGAGCAAAGCTCCAGCAGGAAGAAAGAGAAATGTCAGAAACAAAGCACTTGCTTTCAGACACTGAACAAGCAAGGTTATGAAACAGCAGTACCTAAATGGAGGACACAATGAAAACAGCCGCAGCCATGCTGTTCCTGATAATGGCCCTTTCCCACGGGGAAGACTTCAGCCGTCACTTCGTCTCGGCAACGGTCATTCCCATAGATCCCGGCCTGCTCTACCCGGACATTACCTATGAGTACTCCCTCACCCAAAGCGACGCCATTGGTATTGCAAGCGGTGTGGGCATCATCAACCGCATCACCTACACCAGGAAGATCGGTGTCCTCTGCCTCTCAGGCAGCCTGGGAGCCATAGTTCCAGACCATGACCTGCACAGGACCGTGGCCTTCACTGCCATCTCAGCTGAATACAGGCAGGACCTGGGAGAGAACCTCTACTCGAGAATAGTAGCCAGCGGCGTATTCTTCGAAGAAATGCCCTTCGACCTTCCTGTGATCCCAGTGATTCAGGTGGGTTTCGGGTGGGGGTTTTAGGCGATAACCCATACTGGCAACGATCTAGCTCATACATTGCCGTTCCCTGCACGGGGTACTCATCTTATATTTTCGGGGAAGAATCAATTCCATCTGCCAGAAACCAGAGAACAACAGCAGCAGGCATAACAATGAAGAAGAAGGCGGAGTGAAATGAGCGTTGCATTCCTTGTCACCATCCTGTTCCACACTGCAAATCCCGAGGGTCAAGTCGTCGGGCAGCATACGGGAAGCGGCACAATCGAGATCACCCCTGTATCCACCATCCAGGTGGATTTCACCGGCGGCATTCTGGGTCTGAGCTTCGACGACGACGGCTGGCCAAGGCTCATGGCCATAAGCGAAGTCGACCAGAAGCTCTACGGGCTTGAACCCATAACCGCCGACTCCGTGGATGAGCTAAGTCTCCACCCCGGTAATCAGAGCGCCTGGGGTGTGGCCTGGTATGCCGAAGACCTCATCTTCACCAATGATACAGGAGACACCAGCCTGTTCGGCTACGATTCCCAGAACTGGTTCACCCAGCCCAACGCAGCAGAGACCAATGGCAGGGGAATGGACTGCAACGGCGACCTTTTCTGGCAGGCCGTAATTGACGGGACAATACACTGCGTAGTCTCCTGGGATCCGATGTCAGGCATCTGGACCTGGTCCGACATCTCAGCATATGTCACCGGTCAGCTCAGCGGCCTTGCCGCCTTTACCCTGGGCTCAACCGACTACCTGGCGGTCACAGCCTTCAACGACCCACAGATCTGGGTCTTCACAACAAACGACAGGAAAATAGGCGAGTACATAGGTTCAGCCGCCCTCCCGGAAACCGCCGATATTTCCAACGGCCTTACCCACAGCACCACATTCAACACCTTCTACTGGTCGTACACCAGCGGAGGCAGCACCTACATCTCCATGTTCGAGATGACCATTGACCCCACCCCACTGCAGAGGAACAGCTGGGGAGGGATCAAGGCGGGGTTCTGAAAATGGTGCAGAAGCGGTAAAGCAGGGAAGGGGGGTACTACTTCCCGAATCCATGTTCCATGTAGAACTCCACGGTCTCGGCAAGGCCCTGGGAAAATGAAACCACTGGCTCATACCCAAGCAGCTCCTTGGCCCTTGATATGTCCGCCATGGAGTGCTTCACATCTCCAGAGCGGTCCGGGCCATACACCGGGGAAATATCGCTTCGCCCTGTCAAAGCTGCGATCTGCGAAGCAAGTGAATTCACAGTAACGGAACCGTTGCAGGCAACATTGATTACATTGCCGGGAGCCAGGGGCGCATCAGCCGCAAGCAGGTTCCCATGCACCACATTGGCTATGTAGGTGAAGTCCCTGCTCTGCAGCCCATCACCGTTAATAACCGGGGCACGCCCCTCCATGAAGGCCTTAACGAACAGGGGAATAACCGCTGAGTAAGGGCTGTCGGGGTCCTGCCACGGTCCGAACACGTTGAAGTAGCGGAGAGCTACCGTCTCAAGCCCGTAGATGTTGTTAAACACCTGGAAATACTTCTCACCGGCAAGCTTGCTAACCGCGTAGGGAGACAAAGGCCTAACATGCAGATCTTCACTCTTAACCTGTTCAGGAGCATTACCGTAAATGGAAGATGACGAAGCAAAGGTAAGCCTCCGCACCCCCTGCTCCAGAGCAGCGAACAGCACATTCAGTGTACCGGAAACATTAACCTCATTGGAAGTAAGAGGGTCAGCAATTGACCGAGGAACCGAGGGCAGCGCCCCCTGGTGGTAAACTACCTCAACACCCTTCATTGCTTCGTTCACAATGTGATAGCTGCGGAGATCTCCCTCAACAACCTCAATATCAGAGCGGATGTCAGCAATGTTGGAACGATACCCGGTAGAGAAGTTATCAAGGATTCGAACAGCCTTGCCTCTCTTCAGCAATTCTCTTGCAATGTTGCTGCCGATGAAGCCAGCGCCGCCGGTGACTAAGTGAATTGGCATTGGTTAGCCTTTCAAAACAAGAGGAAATGAATACGGCTTTGAGCAATCTCAATAACATCTACTATAACCCCTTGTCTGAATCAATAGTAACACCTAAGCCATACTCCAACACCTTTTCAATACCACCAATGGTGCGTATTGTTGAAGCTGATAATCAATGAAGGGAATTATGAAAGGCATCATTCTAGCAGGTGGCAGCGGGACCAGACTTCATCCGATAACACAAGCAATCAGCAAACAACTGATACCTGTTTATGACAAACCCATGGTTTATTATCCCCTCAGCATTCTTATGCTTGCAGGAATCAGGGAAATACTGGTTATCTCCACTCCACACGATCTCCCTCTGTTCAAGTCCCTTCTTGGAACGGGAGAGCAATGGGGTATCGAACTCTTTTACGCTGAACAGCCAAGTCCCGACGGTCTGGCCCAAGCTTTTCTCATCGGAGAAGAGTTCTTGAATGATCAGCCTGCCTGCCTGGTGTTGGGAGATAACATTTTCTACGGACAGGGTCTGCCTCAGATTCTTAAGAGTGCAAGGGAACAAGCATCAGACAATGGTGCTGTTGTTTTCGGATACAGGGTATCAGATCCTGAAAGATATGGTGTAGTTGAATTTGACGACAACCTCCAGGTAATAAGTATCGAGGAAAAGCCGAATGCACCCAAGAGCAATTATGCGGTTACCGGCCTTTACTTCTATGACAATAAGGTTTGTGATTATGCCAAGCAAGTTCAACCCTCTGAAAGAGGCGAACTTGAAATAACTTCACTGAACAACATCTACCTCGATAACAATGCTCTCTCTTGTCGTCTGCTTGGGCGAGGAATGGCGTGGCTGGATACTGGCACACCTGAAAGTCTCACTGAAGCCAGCTCTTACTTCCAGGCAATTGAAAAACGCCAGGGATTGAAGGTTTCCTGCCCCGAGGAAATTGCAGTTCACATGGGATTCAAGGTAAAAACAGAACTCCTTGAAAGCATCAAAGGCCGTAAGGGCTCATATTTTGATTATGTTCGTAAAAGAGTTGCGGAAATCAAATCCCATTAGAGGAGACAATTGAAAAAGCCAGCTATCCTTGGTGGTGAACCTGCTTTCAAAGAGCCGCTTCATGTCGGCAGGCCGAATCTCCCGGATCTTGCCACCTTTAACAAACTGGTTGATGAGATGTTTCAGCGGCGCTGGTTTACCAATTTCGGACCTTTGGCAAAGCAATTGCAGTTGGAGCTTCAGAATCTATTACAGGTGAAACACTGCATTCCTCTCTGTAACGGCACAGTTGCTTTGGAACTTGCCTGCAGGGCAATTGGCTTAACGGGTGAGGTCATTGTTCCATCTTATACTTTCATTGCCACTGCTCATGCCCTCAAATGGCAAGAAATCACACCAGTGTTTTGTGATATGCTGGAAAGCGACTTCACTATTGACCCAGATAAGATTGAAGAACTTATTACTGAAAAGACAACAGGAATCATCGGAGTTCACGTTTACGGCAATCCGTGCAATTATAAGGCAATTAGCAATATTGCGAAGAAATACAATCTTAAAGTTATCTATGATGCCGCACACGCATTTACGAACAAAGTAAAGGGTATTCCTATATGTCAGCTTGGCGATATCTCCGTACTCAGCTTTCATGCTACCAAATTCTTCAGCACATTTGAGGGAGGCGCAGTAGCCACCGACAATGATGATTTAGCGGAAAAGATACAGCTAATGATGAACTTTGGTTTTGCCGGCAAGGAAAAGGACAAGGTTGACTTCATCGGTACTAATGGCAAGATGACAGAGATATGTTCTGCCATGGGCCTTGCAATGCTTGATAAAGTCGAAGCCATTAGAGAAGTTAACGAAAGAATTTTGGCTCCTATCGAAAGCATCTTTCTGGTATAGACGGTATTACACTCCGTTATCCTTCAAGAGACCTTACTGAGCAGAACTGGCAGTATATTATTATCACTATTGATGAAAATATATTTGGGCTTTCCAGGGATGACTTGATTGACGTTCTTAATGCTGAAAACGTGCTTGCCAGAAGGTATTTCTACCCAGGCTGTCACAAAATGCAGCCTTACTTCAATTCCTTCCCTAACAAAGGGAGAGTGCTAGCTCTCACTGATCAAATATCAGAAACGGTGATTTCTCTTCCAACGGGAGAATCGGTAAACGATAAAAGCATTCGCATCATTTCTGAAGTTATCAAGGTTGCCAGTGCACAAGCTGATTCCATAAAAAAGCAATTAGCGAAAACGAAGGAGGTTTCCTTAACACAATGAGTTTCACTGTAGTTATCTACCTTTGTTGCTATGTACTTAGGAGCATTTGTTTGCCACATACTCATGCTCTAGCAATCTGAAGGGAATGTCCAGCAAGTGTATACATCTTTCTATTCTCCAAGTGAAATGAGAGACTTGGGTTTTAAGCACTTTGGTGCAAATGTAAAGGTAAGCCGCAAATCCTCTTTTTATAATCCCAAGAATATTACACTTGGCAATAATGCCAGAATTGACGACTTCACTGTGCTTTCTTGCGGAGATACCGGCACCATATACATAGGTGATTATGTGCACATTTCTACACATTGCCTCGTGATTGCCGCAATGGAAGTCAGATTTGAGGACTTTTCGGGCATTTCCTCAGGATGCAAAATTTTTGGATGCAGTGATGATTACAGTGGTGAGTTTCTAACGAACCCATCAGTACCTCTTAAGTTTCGCAAATGTAATGCTGGACCGGTTATCCTGAAGAAGCATGCCGTTGTTGGTGCTGGAACCACTATTCTTTATGATGTTACTATCGGAGAATGCAGTGCTGTAGGTGCCATGTCACTTGTAGTGCGCGGTGTTCCTTCAGGTGAAATACACGCAGGTGTACCAGCAAGATTTGTTAAAATGCGAAGCAAGAAGGCTCTTGATCTAGAAACTGAGTTCAGATCAGAGCAGTGAATTGAGTGTACTGTCTGTGAACAAGTATAGAAGCAGGTTGGTGAATTATGGCACAGCTAGTTAAGGTAAGAAAAGTAAGAGTTTTGGGCACTGGAAGCTATACTCCGGATCGGGTTGTTACGAACGAAGAGCTTGAGCATACCATCGACACTAACGACGAATGGATACGTAACAATCTCGGCATTTGTCAAAGGCGAGTCGCTGCGCCAGAGGAGAGCACCTCTTCTCTGGCTATCGCTGCTGCGAGACGGGCAATAGAAAATGCCGGCATTCTTTCTTCGGAAGTCGATATGATTATTGTATCTACAGCCACACCTGATCGTTTAGCGCCAGCTACTGCTCCAAAAGTACAAGCGGCAATTGGAGCAACTAATGCAGCAGCTTTTGATCTTAACGCTGTCTGTGCCGGCTTCATTTATGGACTAACTGTCGGGGCCCAGTTCGTCGGTACGGGTGCTTCTCATAATGTTCTTGTTATTGGTGCAGACACCTTTTCCCGGATAACCGATTGGACCAAGCGTGATGCTGTTTTTTTTGGAGATGGGGCTGGCGCAGCTGTTCTTTCTGCAAGTGAGGATGATTTCGGATTCATGTGCATGAAGCTTTTTGCTGACGGAAACGGATATGATTCTTTTACCGTTCCAGCAGGCGGTTCAGAAATGCCAGCAAGCAATATCACCATTGAGTCTGGGCAACATTTCTTTCAGATGGATGGGCATCACGTTTATAATACTGCTATCGAAGTAATCCCTGCAGCTCTAAAAAGCGTTTTAAGCGAAGCCGGGCTTACCGCTGATGATATTGATCTAGTTGTCCCACATCAGCCAAGCATCAGAATTCTTGAGGAGAGTGCGAGAAGAATTGGCATTCCATTCGAGAAGTTTGGAACAAACATGGATCGTTACGCTAACACATCCAGCGGCACAATACCAATCCTTCTTGATGAAATGTGGCGCTCAGGCCGAATCAGGAGAGGTGATCTGCTTGCACTTGTAGCAGTGGGTGCAGGCTGGACTTGGGGAGCGGCTTTGCTAAGATGGTAAACAAAGCAGAAACATTATACGCAATAGTCGGAGCCTCATCCGGACTAGGCAAAGCACTCGTAAAGGATCTTTCTTCCAGAGGTCACAATGTCGCCGGCACATACAATAGCTCTTCCTCTACCATCAATGGGGTTGAGTTCGCAATGAAGTGCGATGTAACGAATGAGCAGGATTTGTGTAACTTTGCATCTGCTTGCTTTGAGCATTCCTCGCGAGTGATACTAGTTTACCTTGCAGGTCTTTCGGTTAACGCATTCGCTCAAAAGCTTGACCTAAACGATTGGGATCGCGTAATAGGTGTATGCTTGACGGGGGCTTTTCTTGCTACAAAAGCCTTCCTACCACAAATGAGAGCATCCGAATGGGGCCGCATTGTTTACGCGGGTTCCGTTGTTGGAAGACTTGGGTTCCCGGGCACATCCGCATACGCATCAGCAAAAGAAGGATTGAAGGGATTGACTCGGACTATCGCAAAGGAAAACGCACAAAAGGGCATTACTGTTAACTGCTTAGAATTAGGGTACTTTGATGCCGGCCTTACCTACACAATACCGGAGGCTATTCGAGTTTCTTTGGCAAGCGGCATTCCTGCCAAACACTTCGGTGATCCCAGCAACTTGTGTGAATCTGTTTTATATATCAGCGCTGCTGACTATCTTAATGGTTCTGTTCTTAGTGTTTCTGGAGGGCTATAAAGAGTGTTTATAGTATTGAATACAGAATGCTATAGCGGTAGTGTTTTTTTCTCATATATTCTACCTTTTTTGTCGCTTCTGCCGCAGAAGTGTTCACAAACTAAAGCTCTTTAGTTTCTATATGAAGCTTAGCTTTATCGGTAATATGAACTCATTTCCCTTTAGCTATGCTATACAGCTAAAGAGGATGGGACATGATGTTAACTTTTTTGTTACTGCTGCTAGAACCGATCTGCTGAAACGTCCAGAGTATTTCTATCCAGATATTGGCTATCCCTATCCTAGCTGGATACATGATATTCATGGCATTGTCAAAGTTCCACTCATGCAATATGCCTATCCTTCAATCTTTTTTTCCAAGACTTATTAAATGCCTTAATGATGCTGATGCTGTGTTTTTAACAATAACTGGCATGCTATTTCTCCGTTCCTCAGAAAGGATATTGTCAGAGTTAACTTGTTCTCTGGCTCTGACCTTGATACTACTGCAAATCCAGATAGTGTTAAAAGTCGTTCAAAGGTTGTTAGAATCCACGCCATTATGCGGCCTTTACTACTGCCTTTTCGTAGCTACCTTTATGCCAAATGGATGGCAAACCACAGATTAGGAGTCTCACTCGCCCACATTGTTGACTATTTCCCCAAGGGAGTAAATCTTGAGGGCGATAACCTTTTAAAAATGCTTAAGCAAAAGGGTACCTACAGCCGCATTGAGCTTCGTGGTATAGATTGCGATCAGTTCCAATACCTTCCTTATCCGCATAATTCGCAGCTTCAAGTATTGTGTGGGGTACGCGCTGAATGGAAAAACTACCGAAGCACTATGTCATCCTATAACAAAGGTAACGATATCATTATCCGCGGACTTAGTATGTTTATTCATAGCGACAGACCTGATGTTAAAATCTATATAGTCAATAAGGGTAAAGACGTACAGGCTTCGAAGGATTTGAGCAAGGAGTTGGGTATTGACTCATGCATTGAATGGTTTGAACCCGTTGCTCTATCCATGCTTACAGATATGTATAGAAAAGCGGATATATGTATTGACCAGTGTGGTACACACTGGGTTGGCGGATTTGGCTATTTTGGCATGCTGCATGGCAGACCATTGATCGCTAACGCAAGACCCGACGTCTTTAACCGAATAACTGGACCATCTCCAATCTGTCATGCAACTACTGCCGAGCAAGTAGCCTCTTGGCTATCAATTTTGTATCGTGAAAGGAAAAAGAGACTAGAGATAGGACTTGATTCTAGGAAATACATTCTGAGCAACTTTGATCTTTCGAAAGTAATGAATACTTACCTAGCGTTGATTAGGGATTACTCCAAGAAGATTCAGATGTACTAAGTGCCTATTTTTCCAGATTTTTTTAATGCAGCATGCGTCTTTAATACAATCACTATACTACTGGCTCCCACTACTATTAATGTAGAATATGCAATTCCGACTATTCCATTTGAATGATAAAGATAATAGTTTAGTGGAATATTCAACGTAGCAGCAATTCCTGTCCCCAATAGAAGAATTGACTCATTGTGAGTAGCTTGTGCAGCAGTAGTATAGGGTATGGATATCCATACAAAGGCTTGTGCAGCAACAAGTAGTGCCAGTATCCTGGCTGATCCAATGTATTCTATACCCAAAACAAATGCTATTACTTGTTCAGCATACATAATAAAGATAACTGCCAGCATTCCTATGCTAATAAGCATAATAAGTGAATATTTCAAAAATAGGCTTTCTTTTACCATACCATGTTCAAATCTTTTAACAAACACTGGAAAAAATGCCGTAGCCACTAGATTCCTTAAAACATTCATTCGCTCAACTATTTTGTAGGCTACACCATAAATGCCGACTTCAGCGTCTGATCCGAGTTGTGAAATCATCAGAAGATCTATCTTCGTTGCCAAGGTGCCTAAGAACACGATCAGAGAAAATCTAAACGCCGGCTTCAATACCTCAGGGTCAAAGACGATCCTGTGGGGCATATCTATCCTGGCTAGTTACGGGAGGTTATGAAGTTCAGTACCAGCACCAGAGACCTGATCCCCAGTCTGACAAGAATAAACACCATTAGATCAGCTCCGAGGATCAGAGCGATCACAGAACCAACTGTTGCTCCAACACCTGATAGGATATTGAAGATAGATATGTACTTCATCTCTTCAGTTGCCTGATATACTGTTCTTATGTAGGTGGTTATACCTCTGAGAAACAGATCACTGCTGAATAGAACAATGAGCATTGTCCGGGCAGTATCCCCGCTCCAGACAAACGAACTAGCAATGCAGAGAGCGACTGCGACCAGTATGAATACCAGCTTCATACCGAGCGCCTCTGTCAGTATCCTGTCAATTGATTCGGGGCATTCGCTGCAGTTCCTTAAGAGAGCCTTATTCAGACCATCGAAAGTGAAAATGTAGAAAACTGATACAAAAGCACCAACAGAGATGTATAGACCGTATGTTTCCGGTCCCATTGAACGAGCAATGTAGGTAAATCCGGCTATATTAACTATCTGAGTAGCCAGTGTACCGATAAGTAGATGTGATGTATTTTTCATTCCACGTTTAAAAAAGATCATAATCTCTTCCTGATGGCAAAGGCTCCCTTTATCAGAAAGCATCTTCTGGCTGACCACTTACTCTACCCTGATCCAGAGATGCTACAAGGAATCAAAGCCTATGTCTGTACTATACTGCCCTGAGAATTCTCTGTTGAACCTTTGTTGTCAATCAGGAGCAGAGATTCAAGAATGCTGGATACATCGCAGCAGTGGAAACACAAAACCATCCTGGCTATGACTTGACTATAATATTGGGAGTCTTCATAGAATCAGCAATCATTAGTCCGGTTGAATGGGCTGGCAGCGGGTAGAGAAGCAAATGCAGACCTATGTTGTAGTTGAACTCTCTTCTAGCAGAAGGGCCAGAAAGAGCGTCAGTCGGGTTACTCAGAGGAGCTACAATAATGCGAAAAAGGGTCTTTCATATACTTGGAACGGGACATAGCGGTTCAACAATGCTTGACCTAATTCTGGGAAACAGCCCTTCTGGCACATCCATTGGAGAGTTGTCCGCCCTTTTCGGCCATGGCATAAACACCACCTCCTCAACGACCAGAGCTGCTTCTGCAATAGCTCAGACTGTATGTACTGGTCTCGGATAAAAGGGGAAGGGTGGAGAAAAGTATATAGTGAAATCTTCGCAAGAAATCAGGATCTCGATTACATAATTGACTCCAGTAAAGACGCTCTATGGTACAGGGATCAACTCAAACTAAGCTTCTCCCTGGACTACGACGTTATACCTGTTGTAATCTTCAAGACGCCTCTTGAGTTTGCCTACTCAATGCATAAGCGCGGGTTGCTGGGAAATGCAATCTCTTTATGGAACACCAAGTATGAGAGGATCCTTAAGGTTACAGGGTCTGAGTTTTTCGCAATCAGCTATTGCGATCTGATAAAGCACAGAGACAAATCAATTCCATTCCTCCTGTCTTCAATGGAACTTGATCCTGGCCTTGCAGATCGTTCTTTCGGATCTAATGTTCACCCGCACTTTCTGTTCGGTAGTAACAGTGCAAGGTTTCTGGGCAGATGAAGGAGTATGACAAACTCTACGATCCCGATATTCTCTCTATGATAAAACAGTCCTACCCCTTGAGAACAGCAGATCCGGTTCATTGCTCGAAACACTTACCCTCTGTTCAGAAAGACCTCCCAAGCAACGTAGCACTGATATTAAGAAGCAGGTGGAGCAACTTGGACGAATGCCTTGTTCCTATCATCTCAAGTATCGCCTAACCCGTACATCATCTTACAGATTCAATCGTACAATGAACCTTGTAAAGGATATTTTCAAGAGTTGATGCCGCAATATGATCTCATTCATTGAGGGAACTCTCGGGGAAACAGGGGGGACAGAAGCGACCTTTCTAATGTTCCAGAGCCGGTTGAAGGATGCGCTCCACTCGAGCACACCGTCTTACTCGCCGTTGTTCAAGTTGAATAATAGCAAAGGTTACTCCATATAGTGCAGAATAATAACTGTGATATAACGTTATTGTGTATCCAGAAAGCAGAAGGAACAGCAAGAACAGTAGTGGCGTAACTTCGTGTAGCTCTGAATACCGCTTACCATAATTGCTCGCAATTTGCCTCTGAACTCTATGTACCGAATAGAACATAGTTATCAGACCAAGGAATCCCAGGCTCATGATCATTCTTGAATATTGAGTTCTACCAAGCCCATCAAGTGCTCCGCTGGATTGATAATATCTTCCGTGTGCTCCTAAAAACCTCGCGTCTATCGCAGAGGCAGGTGAAAAACCAAAAAGGAAGCTACTGGTGATTCAGAAACCAACTTGGATGCAGTGATAATTGATTGAATCCTTCCCATACTAATGCCTGTAGTGTTTCCGTTATCTGAACCCTGACGAGTTAGGTAATCCCATACATATTCTGAACTTGAATGCTGTTCCAAATCATAATCCTGTTCCACCCAGAAGTATTTGTAAAGGATTGCAGAAATAAGGACTGATAGGCAAAGGACATACATTACCCTTCTCACACTAACTCTCCTGCTACTAATTCGCATTAGCGGTATAAGTAGGCCCAATCCGACAGCAATCATAACAAACAGACTGGCAAGTCGGGACTTTGACAATACAAGAGGAACCAGTAGTAGTAATACAGCAATTGTGTGATTTACCCGAAATACTGCCTTTTTGCCCACGACTAAATTGTATGTAATAATTGCTATTGCACTTACTTGACATGCCACAAGAGATCCATATGCAGTAAATGTTCCAGTGACGGAGTCAAGTGTATTCAATTCACCTCCACCCGCAATAAAGTACTTAGCTACTGCAAATGGTATCTGTAAGTAGGCGAATCCAATAATGAGTTTTATTATTCCTGTATTGTAGATCCATTTGTCATAGTACAATGTATAGAAATATATTATTGGAAGCAATAGTGTATATCTATAACTATACAAACTAAGAATAATACTTTCGCTGTAGATTACCGATGTAATTACTGCATGTGCAAGGAGTAGTAACATCGAAAAGAGAAGCCCTTTTGAAACTGTATCAGATTTGAGGATTCTAATTCGCCCAATTGAATTGTGCATAAAAATAATCACTAGTGAAGATAGGGAGAGAAATAGGGATACTCTGTTTAAATACTCGCTGCCTTCATCATATCTGGTCAGCCAGCCTAACTGCACCAGAGATAATAGTATACAAATTCTGAAGACCCACTTGGGTTTCACAACGCCAACAATCCCGATAACCATGATGGCAAATATCAGGATTGGATTAATCATCTTGAAGTAACTACTGACTTAAGGATCCGCCGATATTTCCCCCAGAGACCGCTAGCCTGCAGCAGGGCTTTACCAGGACCGGCATCGTCAGCAATTCCAAAACAGGGAAGGCCAAAGACATTATCACCATGTCGGTACCTACCTGGCTGTGTTGTCCGAGAAGAGGAATACCCAGCATCCATTGTTGATTCTGATATCTCCTTCCCCCAGTACCCAGCTGGATAAGCGAAATCATTAATCGACTTCCCAAGAATACGAGAAAGAAGCTCCCTTGACCCACGAAGCTCATGCTGGATCTTATCTTCAGGGCACCGAGTGAAAATAGGATGAGTAAGAGAATGTGAAGCAATGGTGCAGCCGACCTTTTGCATGTCTCGAATTTCAGAGGAATTAAGTACCGTTCTTCTATCAAACTCCATCTCGTGAGTATAACCATATCTCTTCTTGAGGATACTTATCCTATCGGCGTCAATTGCTGTCTTTAGTTCTCTCATGGCAATTGAATTATGAGGCAACATGTCGAACCAGAATCTCCGATTTGTATCAACTAAACCAGCAACAACATATATGACCGCAGGAATAACATATTTGGATATGGTCTTCATAAGCTGATAGTTACTCATATAACCGTCATCAAGAGTTACAACTAAAGGATGTCTCGAAGAACCATAACTCTTTGTGAAATCAATTGAAGCAAACTGGTACCACTTAGCTAATTCACGCATGTGAGCTTCAAAGGTATCTCTATGGGGTTGGTGGTAATTGATGATGGTTATTAGCCCTCGTGGGCGAAATCTCATCAGTATTTTTGCTGCTAGTAGACAAAGTCCATCGTTCAATAGCAACTCTTTCCTACTAATGCTCTCTTGCGGAACATCGTGCTTGCTCGATCATGGAAACAACGACTGGGTGATTAGTAAAACTCTTTCCAAGAACTCTCCTTCTCCCAAGGATGAAACGTTCGCGAACTTCACCCACAAGCTCCATACCTGCTTTCTTCCAGTTACGTATAGCATATCGGTTACCGCAGATAATGAATCCGAAAGGAATTACATCTGGAGGAGTAACGCTCAGTCTACCACGATTCAGCTTAGTTCCTATTCCCCTGCCCCGAAAATCTGGTGCAACATACAGGTTCTTCATCACATATGCCCTCTCGGGAATGGTCAGGTAACTGCATCTGCCGAATTTATACTTGCCTTCTGTCTGAACATGTGCATGACCGGCAATCCAGTTGGAATCCATATATAGTATTACAATTTCATTGTTAAAGTTGGTTTGTTCTTTAAGTACTCCTATAGCAAACTTGTCCGCGACACTTGAAGCAAGCACTTTTTTAAGGTCCTCAAAGGAATTCACGATCCTTAAATCCTCTTGAAGTTCATTTCTTCTTTCTTGAAGCCTTGCGAATACTAAGAACCTGTTCTCAAAGAAGAATGGTTTCACGGCAATACGAATGGTCTTTTTTAGAGTGTAAGTTATTCCATACTGTCTGAGCCTGTTAAGTAATCTACCCATTCCTTCCTTTCATTCTATAAAAGATCCTAGAAATATATCGAAGGAATTCCCACCTCATAAAATATATGTATAGTGCTTTTAACCTAGGTTGTGTGTGATGAAAGACAATATTCGCGTACATTGACGCTAAAGTTCTTCTATTTGAAGTGAAGGTATGAATCTCATTAACCATGGAGGGATCAGACCACTCGAGCTTCCAAGGGTAAACACCTGCGAGAAAGTTTATTCCCTTGTTTCCATTATCTATTAGCCATCTGACCGTTCTCACCATTGAGGAGAAGCCAACACTTTCATCAACATACTCAGGAAGAAAACCGGTGTTCCAGTCGTAGTAGAAGCCCTGGTGGATGAAGCCTATCCTGTATGCGGCTATTCTGCCATCAAATGAAAGGACGAAGCCAACGCTGGTATTCATTGCCAGAATCGCTTCCTTCCAGCATGAGTATTCTGCCATTGTTCGGGAAGGTTTCCTGCTATGGGTCCATCGAGTTACGTGAACGGCGAAAAGATCATCTATTGATTCTTGAAGTTCAGCTCTTGAAAGGAAGCGGAAATCAACCTGATGATTTCGTTCAGAGCGATTAATGTTCTTCTTTATCTTCCTTCGAAAGTTTCTTGATAGGGTTGCGATGAATCCGTTCCAGTTTTCAACTTCGGGGAAGATTGTCGAAACACTTCCTGATATCATTCTGTTAAGGAACTTCCGCTCAAGGAGCAAGTCAAACAGAGGATCCGACCGATAAACCTTGTCTATTCTGACCCAGTCCCACTCCTTCATTGATTCTATCTCGGTAAGAATGAGGTCAAGCATGAAACCGGTATCCTCGTTTTCAGCAACACAGATCTGATACCTGTCCGACATGCTGTAAGGTATTGACCTTATTGTTCTTATGCCGTACTCCCTTGAAATACGCATTGGAGCTATAGCCAAGATTTTGCTATTCTCCTCAACGGTAATCACATAAACTGGTGAGTTTCCGTTATAGAAGCTGTTCCAGGCGAAGTGCCAGCAGTACTTCTGCTGGGGGAAAAGATCGTTAGCTTTCTCGAACTCTTTCCACTTCTTCTCAAGAATGCTATCTGTCAGATTCCTATAAATGTAAACCTTCATTTCCGAACCTCTTGGAGAAAAGCTCTTAGACGACCTGCTTGGGCTCTCCAGGTGCAACGGCTTTCAGCGAAATGCCTTGCAGCTCTTGATAGCTCTGGAAGAAGATCACGTCCCTCGTAGACCGCTCTGACAGCATATGCAATTGACTCAGGAGTAGAGTCATCTGCAAAAAGGCAAACTTTTTTTCCGCAACAGATCGGAATGGGCAGGAATATCAGTTACAACAACGGGCTTTCCACAGGAAAGATACTCGAACAGTTTTAAAGGAGAACTGGTATTCCAGGCAATGTTACTTGGAAGGGGAATGACACCAATATCATGACGGTTTATCATCCTAGGAATCTCAGAGTGGGGGATTGTATCTACAAGTTCAATTACATCCATTAAACCCAAATCTCGCCTGAGTGAAAGTATTGCACTCTCCCTTAGTGAAGTGACAAGAGTGAGTTTTATGGGAAGGTCCCTGAGATATGCCATTGCTTCCACTAGCCTATCAAGACCCCGGCATACAGACAATATACCTCCATGGTAAATCATACGGAAGAAGCCGTCTTCCTCTCTCTTTTCAGGTTTAAATAGATCTGTATTCACCGCAGAGCTCCAGAAAGCATGGCGGTGTTCTGGAAGAGAGAAACGTTCGCTGCAGTACTCGAACATCCTCTCAGTGATATAGGTAATACCACTATATTGGCTTGCAGCATACTGTAAGCTTTTCTCAAAATGAATCCAGGCTTTCCTGTGACTTCCGGAAGTTGGGAGAGTCCTTACATCAAGAACAATAGGACAATCAAGCCTTGCTCCAGATCTACCAATAGCTCTAAGCACTGGCATCTTAAGGGAGTTGACCATAATGATTTTGGGAGCAGTCTTCGCAATCGTAGTTCCTAACCTGAAGAGGGGAAAGTATTCCCGGCTAACCTTCTGAATCATTCCCTTACCCATCTGCGGCATGTATCTAACTTGCTTACCTGGAATGTACTCGAAGACCGCAGGTTCTTTTTTCCACAAGGAGAAAAAGATTGTGTCATACTCGGTATTGAGTTCTTTCAGCATTTCGATCCAGGTTGCGCTGTCAACGGAGGTATCGAACAAACGGTGAGCATACCAGAACAACACTGGTTTTCCTGTACTGGAAGCTACAGTTTTCGAATCGCTCAAACAGCTCATACCAAATCCCCCAGTTCCATTGCCTCTAGCAAATCGCAAAGAGAGACAAGAGACCAACAGTCATTCCATCTTATGAACTGGTGTCTTACTGTCAAGTGAGGATACCGCTGGTAGTAGAAGCGACCAGAGAAAGGAGAGTAAAAGTCGTTAATAAGAATACCAAGAATACCCTTTATCATTCGCGATGACTCCTGAAGATCTCTTCTGTGCCTAATCAACAAAGAAAGCCCATGGGATACGTTATGAATATCTATCGGATACTTCTTAGGATAACGCCAATATGGTCTCATTTTGTGGTCAAGAAGAGTTGAGACGTAGAAATCCAGACCTTTTTGAACTGCATCCTTCGCCGAGTTGGAAATGTCCCCAGAGAGACCCTCGTAATCAGATATTCCTTCAATTACGTAGCACTGGTGAAAGTCGAACTGCCTCTTGAATGGTTTACCGAACTTCCTGCTGTAATGCCATGAGCCGTCAGCATTCTGTACATGAATAGCATATCTGAGTATATCGAGAGACAGGTCTCGCGCACGGTCAGATGGCTTAAAGCTGCACAGAAAGCTGAGTGCGCCACCAGCAAGTATAGAAGCATTAAGAATTTCGTGCTTTTCCTCGTCGGTGTAGCTGAGACAGACTCCGTAGGGATAGACAATTCTGGGAGTAACTTCAACAAGATGACGACCTGCTTTACTAGCGGCATCAAGGTATTCCGGCTTACCGGTTTCCCTATAAAGCTCAACAAGAGCTTTGATAGCCAGGGAATTTATAAAAGTAAGGGTCCTCACAGAAGTATGCCTTGTGCTCCTGCTAGACTGGTATTCTATCTCTCTAGTCCATCCGATGGAACCGGGACCGGTTTCAGCTGCCTTTTCAAGCAGCCAATCTCCTGTAAACAGGGCATCCGAGAGATGAATAGGTTTCCCCGTGAGTCGATGCATCCTTACGGAAATGCCTGTCAACAGAGCCATCGCTGTAGTATTCCTGCCTGGTCTCACCTTAAGTATCTTCCGGAGATTCAAAGGTGAATAGAAGTTCAGTTGAGTGAGAAATCTAAGCATGAAGGAAGGAAGACTCCTGATGAACTTATACTCAGTATTCATCAGATCTGCAGGATCGTAACCGTAATAGTTACCATCTTTGAGTATCGTAATCAGGGTTTCGACAATGGACTCAATGCTGGAACGATCCAGCGAAGGGCTCAGTTTGCGGGTCAACTTGAAAGCCAGAGAGCTTTTGCTCTAAATATCGATAAGGCTTCAATGCCTCAGCCTGAAGAACCTCAAGCCTAGCATGGAGCACATTAGTAATTTCTTCGCGGTTCTCAATGATTGAACTCATCCTCCTGGCTGCAACATAAGGATCAAACTCACTGAGTCTTATACAGTATTCGCTCTGATGGAAGTCCCTCATGAAATCCTCTGTCTTTCTTTCATAAGCGATTCCCAAGGTGGGCACTGCGCAACGCAAGCCGTAAACCACAGAGTGAGTTTTTGTGGCAACCAGTGCATCCAAGGAATCGTAATACCTGATGATCTCCCTTGGGTCCATATCAAGATCAACAAGCCTGATCCGATCGGGATGCTTCACAGCTGCGTGAATGAGTTCAAGGATTGACTTGTCCCCCTTGCCTCCTGCTGACTGATCCATAACGATAAAATCAATCTCCATGAGATTATCCTGGTTTATCAAATCAATGAACTTAACCATTCTCTCAATGTAGTCAGAATCAGACATCCAGCGCTTATAGTAGATATGATGAAAGGTAAAACCCACACGAAACTCATCATGGGCTTTTTTTGCATCAGTGGTGTCGGAAGACCTCTCGTATGGGAACAGCAGAACAGTTTCGTTTGATTTCTCAAGCTGTTTTGGCCTCTCGCCGAGTTCCTTAAGAGTCTCTAGGCTGTTGCTGTCTCTCACTGCCACATAACTAGCTCTTCTGAGAAGGTACTTCGTCATTTGTACGCTGGGATATTTCCAGCGGCCGAAGAAGGGACCTATTGTCTGAGACATTATCATAAACTCTACACCGAGGTGATAAGCAAGAAAGCAAGGGAAAAAGTGAGCTGTTATTCCTGGAAAGTGATTGTAGTTGGTGAACATGTGACCACCTGGGGATATCAAAAGGTCGGAGGTTCCAATAGCTTTCAGAGAACTGCTGAGATTGTAGCATGTCTTTCTGCTCATGAGTCGCATTTTGACCAGAATGGCAAGAAGTGCCAGTCCTGAGCCTTTCAGGAGCATCCACATACCTTCCAGTATCTTATGGATACCCTTCGCATCAGTAGTACTCCTAAAATTGAAGGGCCACTCCACACAGGGCCAACTATAAATCTTCCTTGTGTTAGCAGGCTCAAAAGATGAGATGACCAATTCAGTTATCCCAGGTATCTTTTCAAGAAGACTGACCATAACATAGAGCAGGGTGACATTTCCCTTATTACGGCTATAATGACCAGCTATGTAAACTCTCACTATCCCCTACCCGTCATGCTCATCGCCAGATTCGCGATAGTAATTTGTTGAAGTACACAAGTACGAACAGCCAGCGCCCCTTCAGAAACCGGCCAAAGAAACGACTACTCAAATATACAGGCATATACAGGATCTCCGAAAGGATCGTACAGGATGCAATGCAAAGCTGGGCTTATTGGTGGCTGCTCTATATGCCTTGTTTAGAATCCTGTAGAGGTATATCCTGTGCAGATAGCCTATCCCCTTTGATCTGAGCATTCTTTTCTGCCCAGAATTAACATCCTGACTGGATATCTGTTTAATTACCAGCTCGTTAGATGCTGTTTTAAGAATCTTGGCTCCAGTTTCGCTTCTCACAATAATTGCTGACCAACCCTTTGAGGCACCTTTCAGCTTCTCAATCCAGGCATCACCGGCAGTAATGTCAGCGCCTGATGCAAGTGCATCACCGCAAAAATAACAACCCTTAGGAAGAAAGACATTTGAGGAGAGAATGGTTTTCATTCCCATAGTAGACCTATATGGTATTCGAGAAACAGTGCCATCGGTTTTCTCTATTTGTATGAAACCAGGCCACCCTTCTCCCCGGTACTTTAGGGATACAACCTTATTCCGTGAAATCCCTTGCATCTGTAGCATCAGATCAGTGGCCCTATTATCAGGCATTCTACCACATATAAGTCCTATACGAAGGGCTATTTTATCGTTCATTTCTCGTTCAATTTGAATTACATTGTTAAGTCCTGTAAGAGTACAAGGCAACCCCACCATAGCAATTCTCGATTCCATGGGGGCTGCAGTAATCAAGGAATACAGGCTTGAGTTATCAACCGGAGAATACAAAGAACCCTGAGAAGACTTCAGCGCAGCAATATTTGAAGCAAGATAGTACTCATTATCGAAAGGATCATCCGATCGGGACCTTACCACAGCTGCATGGGTTATCTCACCCCTGTCAAACGCCGAAATAAGTATTTGAGTAACAACCCCCCCTGAGGCTCCGTCATGCCTAATCTCGGGCAGTTTTGAGTAACCAGTATAGTAATTAAGAGGATCTTCATTGAGTTCGGTCTGGGGTGATGCTGCGGGGCAAACATGGTAGCATAAGCCGCAATCGGTACAAGACAGCTCATCGATGATGAAAGCGCTGTAGGTATCACCAGATGCTTTTAGTGAATAGCCAATGGTTCCTGAAGGGCAAACATGACCACAAGCTCCACAGGCCATACACAGATCGTTTTTTATCACATGATCAAGGATTCTGCTCATTGCTTCTCTAATCCATCGTAAACACCCAGAATTCTTTCACACAGTGCGGAGCTTCTGAAGTTCGCAAATGCATACCTCCTGTTAGAATCGGATATTCTCTTCCGAAACTGGTCGTCTCTAAGTAAAGTCACAGCGCTTTTCGCAAGACTTTGGTGATCGCCGATCTGGTGCATATAACCCATTTCGCCCGGTGCAAAGATGTCCCTAAGTCCACCAACGCTGGTGGTAACAACCGGAAGACCGCAAGCCATAGCTTCCACCACCGTTGTGGGGAATCCCTCGGAGAGTGAAGTAAACAGATAAAGGTCCGCTTCCAAGTAGGCCCTGAATTTCTCTTCCTGCTCCAGCCATCCGGTGAAGGTTACACCAACGATATTCTCTGATTCCACCATGGAGCGAACCGTTTCAAGCTGTGATCCATCACCTGCAACAGTCAGGAATACTTCAGGAACTTCTTTCTGGATCAGCCTGAATACCTGCAGTGCATCAAATATTCCCTTGCTCTTCTCGATCCTGGACAGAAAGAGGATGTGTTTTTCCAGACCATGATCAGTTCTTCTGGATATTGAACCATTGATGGCGAAAACATCGTCCGGAACCGCAGTCGGGAGAAGGTAGCAACTCTTGGAAAAACCAGTTTTGGTTAGGTACTCACAACCATGACTCTGGAGTACGATCACTGAATCAGCTTTGCAGAAACTCTTTCTGAAAAGGAAGCTTCCCAGCGGGTTCAGCCTCTTCTCAAATGAGGTTTTCCAGCCATGAAAGGTAACTACAAGCTTCCTCCTTTTTAGAAGTGTTATGAAGCAAAAGAACATATCCCTGTAAACCGACTTGAGATCAAAAGATGGGTTCAGATGAACCAGTTCATAACTGCCTATTTTTCTGAAGAAACTCCAGTAATCCTTGAGTATTCTCACTACTGCGTTAACAGGTGACTCTTTAGCTCTTCTGCAGGCTGTGAAGTATACCACGTTTTCCGGAAAATGCTTCCTCAGTATCCTGTAGTAGTTAGATACACCAGCCTTCTTGGTTATGTCGGGAGTCACAATCAGAACCCTCATGCAAACTCCTTCAGAGACCTTGTTCAGCCACCATGCAAAGCATTCCCGCTATTTCTTGCGCCAGTTCAGACCGAATCTTCACCGGAATGACATCACCTTTATCTGGACAAATTCTAAATTTATTGGCATCACCCTCTTCTCGTATAAGCTCCAGCCTGCCAGCCTCGACTAACGAATCGTCCACGCTTCCCTGGTGACCCATGAAAAATGATATTGATCGGACGCCAAGAATAGCCGCTTCTCTTGTCATGGTCCCGCCACCCCCGATCACAAGATCCATCTCCCTTATCAATGAAGGGCCATCGCAGAATCGATTAAGCCTGAACACTCTGCCGGAATGACTCTCCAGCTTGCGGCTAAGAGCTTCAGGCGTGGAGTCCCTGGGAATCCAGACTATCTGGACCCGATGATCTTCGAGAAGCCGTGTCACAAGTATCTCAAGAAGAATGTCAGCCTTGCTATTGTGATAGTGTGCATCTGAAGCTGGTGGTCTAAGAAGAACTTTCAGGGAATCCTCTCTAAGCCCAATCGATCTTGAAAGGCCTTGGTCAGGAGTGCTTCTGGAAAGGTAGAGTTCCTCTTTATAGCCATTAAACCTAATGACCCTTTTTCTGTCGATACTTGCTTCGGCGATTCGTTCATCAGAAATACACTTTGGCAGTATAATAGCCTTGCAGAACTTATTGAATATTCCAGGATTGACCCATTCGTAGTCATACATTGTTACGGAGGGTACTCTGACCATAGAGGATGCAATGGGCAGTGACCTGGAGCCGTGACCGAAAGAAAGGTCAATCTCCCAATGTCTTGCCTTCTTGGCCAGTTCAAGAGTCCTTTGAAGTATCCAGAGTATCTTGACAAAGGTGTGTTTAGATGGCCTCTCCGTTCTGGTGCTGATGTAAGGGATGCCATGAAGATCGAGTAGCTCGCAAGTCCGTGATCTATCTCTAGCCGTGAAGAGCACTTCATGACCTTTACGTGTTAGCTCTTCTGCTATAGGACCCATCACCAACACATGCGGCGCATTGTCGGCGTCAAACCAGAATTTCACTTTTCTCCTTTGATATGCTCAATAGTATCAAGCATCCTTGGTAGAACAGATTCCTCTGAGAATTGCTCAATGGCAAACAACCTTGCTTTCTCACCGATCCGTTTTCTCTTTTCCTCGTCGAGCAAAAGTTGCCTTGTGAGTGCTACAAGTCTCTCATAGCTTCCTGCACGGAAACCTAAACCTTCCTTTTGCAAAAGACCATCAGGGTCAACTGTGAGACTGAGAACAGGCACTTGTCTCATCCAAGCCTGAATGAAGGTGTTTGGCATACCTTCGTAGTCGCTTGTGTTAATGAAAAGGTCTGCCTCTTCTAATCTTTTGTTGACTTCCTCAAGAGGTAACTCACCAGTAAATTCTAGGTTATTCAATTTCTCTATCATGGCCAATATCGATTTTGAGTATGCTCCTGAGCCACTTCTTCCAACCATAACGAATGTAACATTTTTTTATGTCGCTAAGGTCTTGAGCAAGAGTGACGAACAAGTCGGGTCGCTTGAGAGGTTTGAAATTGGCGATCCACAATACTTCAAGCATTCCAGCTTTCTTCTTGTTGGAATAGGGAATTGGATGGAAGTTGGGTACTACAACTGCCTTTCTGCCGAACCTCTCAAGGAGTGTTTTAGCCTGTCTCAATGTCTGAGCGATCACTATAGTTGAATTTTTAATAGCGTATTTAATCCCCTTTTTTTCGATAAGATCTAAAGGCCGGCGTACAATGTGTTTAATTGTAGGAGGTTTCAAGTCAGAATCAGATGCGACATGCCATACCGAAATGGCTGAAGACTTTCGTGCATAATAAGCAGAAACAGCACATAATGACCACCCACCTCTAACGTAAATAACATTGGGACTTATTCTTTTTAGCAATGACAGTACTTTAAAGAAATAGACAAACCAAAATCCACCAAATTTTTTTGATATTTTATATGGTTTTATCGTTGTTAATATAAAGCCATTTTCACTTTCTTCTGGTTTTTTATTTGAGATATACATAAAATGCACTTCATCATAGCGTTGCTTACATGCAACACCAAAGAGGTAGGCTTGATATTCGGCTCCGCCTATAATCTGTTCATAGAAATTTGGCATGAGAATGACTATTTTGCGAGATTCACTCATGGATTATTTCCTTTATTGTTTCATTTAGAGCCACTTTTTTCATTGCTATCATCGTCCTTGCCAATATCACAGGTATACAGATAAAAAGGAAGAGAAAGGATACCCTTCACTCAGAAACATTAATAAGAAACGCTTGATCCATACGTCAATGACAAGCAACATTGTGAGCACGAGAAGACTTGTGAAGCATTCAGTTAATACTACTTTCTACAAATGAGATTCCCATCGTTCACTGTGCGTGACCTTGGGCACCTCTCTTCAAACTAGGTCGGTGTATTGGGAAGACATATGGCTCTTCAGCATGGAGGCGTTTGAGCAGTTTCTTTGCCCTTGAGTAGAATCTCCGGTAGGCGTTGAGATAAAGCAGAACGCTTTTCCCCTGGTACTTGTCTGATACCCTGAATATCCTTACCTGGTCGTTTGCTTCTTCCAGTGGTTTGTCTATCTCCCGATAGCAGATAACATCCACGCTCCAGCCGGCTTTGGTGAGCATGGCAATGTAAGATTTTACCCGGGCATCGTAGGAGAGTATTCCCGCAACGATGTGGGCTGCTCTTTTTGTTTTTTTGCTCTCGGGCAAGGTTACCTGCTTCCTTTCCAGATTTATAGCACAATGACTTCCTTTGCGCTATCTGGGGGGTTGCTTTCGTGTTGTTTCATTACTATGATTTATTCATGAAAGAGGATGCGTACTATCAGGAGCAGATCGGTGCTGTAAAGGAAGCGCTTGTTGGGCTGGGGAGAATGCACCCTGGTTCAGTGACCCTGCAGAAGCGCTCTCGCGGGAATGGGTACCATTACCTGAGTTACACTTTCCAGGGAGTGGGCCACACCCTGTATGTGCGTGAGGATGACATTGATCAGGTGCGGGAGGAGGTGGAGAATTATCGGGAGTTCAGGTCGCTTGTGAACAGGTGGATAGAGCTGGAGATTGAATACTCCAGGCTGCGTCGGTCTGGGTCTTAGGTTCTTCTTCCTGTTCTCTTGTTCCTTTCTTTCTTCTTTCCTTCTTTCTTTAGTCTGCCGGGCATTTCGGAGGAGGTGGTTAGTGCTCTGCTCCGGAGGTGTCCTATGGGTCGGTTTTATCTGGGGAACTCATATCTTGAGTTCTGTGTGGAGTTCTTCCGCCTTCTTCTTGTTTGTGTTCTGTTTCCTTTTCGGCTTCTGGTTCGGCTGGTTCGGCTTTTTCTGGGGCGTGTGTCTTGAGGCTTTGATCGGGTGGTTCGAGTAGTTCGGTTGACCTCAGGGTGGGGCCTTGCTATTCTGAATTTTGGCTGGATGGATGTTTTCTTTCCTCCGTTTCGTTTTTCTCGGGAAGGAGCTTTGATGCTTGAAGGGGAAAAGGCCGACGCTGTTCTTTACAATGGAGTGTTCTTTACGCCTGGGAATGTATCCCTTGCTGGGTGTTTAGCTGTTCGTTCCGGCAGGATCGTTTACATAGGGTCGGAGGCTGGCAGCAGGTCATTTACAGGGAAGAACACTGCATTCATTGACTGCGGGGCAACTCGGTGCTGCCCGGGTTCTTCGACGGGCATTGCCATGCCTTCATGGGAGGCAGGCTGATGAACTCATGTCTGCTTACTTCGGGGCAGACAAAATCGGATTACTTCAGGTTGATAAGGGAATACACCGATGAGCATGGGGAGAAGGAGTCCATTCTGGGGTTCGGGTGGTGTCATATGCCCTTTGAGTCCATCGGGCCTTCCAGGAAAGATCTTGACAGGCTGGTACCGGACAGACCGGCCATTTTCCTTTCGGTGGACTACCATTCCGCCTGGGTTAACTCAAAGGCCCTTGAGATCGCAGGGATCAACAGGAACACCAGCGACCCACCGGTGGCGCATAGAGAGTGAGCCGGGGTCGGATGAACCCCATGGCTGCCTGAGGGAGATGCTCACCATACGCATGGTTACCATGAAGCTGCCCCAGCCAGGGAAAGAGCAGTGGAAGAATGCCCTGCGAACCTACATGAAACGGGCTGCGGCGGGTGGTATTACCTCTCTCTTCGACGCGGGTATCCTTAACTCCAGTCAGGAGCCGGGGTTCTGTGCCGCCATGGAAATGGACAAGGCCGGTGAACTCACCGTTAGAATGAGGCTGAGCCAGTTGTGCACACCGGATGCCGGTGTGAAGCAGGTGCCTGAACTGGTTGCGGCAAGGAAGAAGTACCAGAGTGAAAATGTGCATTTGAGCGTGGCCAAGGTCTTCATGGACGGAACCATAGAAGGGCACACCGGATTCCTGCTGAAGCCCTACGAAGACAGGAAGGGTTACAGGGGCAAGCCCGTGTGGGAGCTTGAGAACTTCAAGGAAACCGCCCTTGAGCTGCGGAAACAGGGGTTTCAGATACACGTGCACTCCATTTCAGACGGGGCAACCAGGAACACCCTTGACGGGCTGGAGTATGCCGGAGGCAAAGAGCTGCGGCACACCCTGGCCCACCTTGAACTGGTGGACCCCTCTGACATAAAGAGGTTCGCTGAACTGGGGCTGGTGGCAAGCATACAGCCTTCACGGTACTACATGGACAGCGACTACTACCAGGAAACGGTACCGATGCTGGCAAAGAAACGGGCCAACGAGAGATACCTGCTGGGAGACTTCAAGAAGGCCGGAGTAAACATCGCCTTCGGGTCCGACTGGCCCTGGGGAACCGTTTCCAGCTCAATGGACCCGTTCAAGGCCATTGGAACCGCGGTGATCCGAAGCAGGATGAAGAACGACTCCATCGATGAGTATGAGCTGATGGAGGAAGTTGACAACCCCTATGAATACAATGAGCACATAGATCTGAAGTCGGCCATTGAATACCATACATACGGCGGAGCGTACCAGAACTTCCTGGAGGATGTTACAGGAACCATAGAGGTGGGTAAAAAGGCTGACCTGATAGTTCTTAACGAGGATGTGTTCTCGAAGAGAGACAAGTCACCCAAAGACACTGAAGTGGTAATGACCATTTTCAACGGCAGGGTTATCTACTCCAGATAGCGGGGCATTCCGGTTACTTTGAGCGAACCAGTTTGGATTGCAGCATATCGTAAAGATGATGATGGAACACCGGAACTGACGATTTGTTTCACGCCAAGAAGCAAGTTGTACCGGAGAGGATTCATTCCGTGACGGCTGTAAACGGCTCGTGGAAGGCGGGCAGAACAACCCTGGTGCGGAACTTCAGCGCCGGGTGCTTCTGTCAGAACAGCTCCAGATCCAGCTTTACTCCTCCTCTTGCCTCTATGTGGGTTCTGTGGAAGACTTCAGGGTCTACTCCCGTGGGTGTGGCTGGAAAGTCCAGGGGAATATCCCTGTAGATGATGGTGAAGCTCGTGGTGATGCTGGTTGTCTCGGTGGGGGTAGATGCTCCTGCTATCAGGTGGAATCCCATGGTGTTTGCCATGTCTTCCTCCCATTCTTCGCCTGGTTCATAGCCTTCCCGGTCGTCGGGGTGCAGTTTTACCGTTCCGTCGTAGAAACTGATCCTGCGCCTATTCCCACAATATCGTAGCGGAACTCAAGCCCCAGCTGCTTCTCGTTCAGCATGTAGGTAAGCTCCGGGGGAATGAAGGGGCCGTGGTTATCAAAGAAGACCCCGGGGAACACCACTCCCCCGCCTCCGTAGAGCATCAGGTCCGTATCCTCTGAGAGTCTCCTTCCGAAGGCAATGCGGTAGCCCATTCCGTCCTGCTCGCTGGAATCACGGAGGGTATCCACATCGAACCATTCCTCCCGAAGACCCTCCTCCAGGGTATGGTCCATGAAACCGATTCCGATGCCGGCTTCAATGGACATGAGCCATCTCTTATCCGGGATCTGCCCCGGGATCTCGTAGGCTGTTGATACCTGTGCCATGAGCAGCAACGCGCAGAACAGTGTTTTCACTTCCAGCCTTCCTTCCCCACGCTGTTCATGTTTTTCGATTTCCCTATTGCTCCTTTCACTGTGCCTACTGCTGGAACGTTATTCCTACCTCACAACGGCCATTCGTGTGGTTGCCGCTGGTTCGCCTTCAATCCTCAGTTCCACCATGTAGATGCCCGCGGGGTAGCGGGAGGTGTCCAGCTGGATTGAGTGGCTTCCCTCACCGGGGTTCCCCGGGTTGATGGAGTCCATTCGCCTGCCGGTGGAGTCGTATATGCTGATGCTGGCCGTTGCCGCCGTGTGTATCTGGTATGTGAGCTGCGCTTCCGTGGTAACGGGGTTCGCCGCGAGGCGGATGGTCCCACTGTCGTTCCACTGGGGGTTGGTTATGCCGGTGCTTGCACCTTCATATGCCCTGATGTCCGTTCCGGTGCCGCAGACTATCAGGGTGCCGTCCCAGGCTATGGCCGGTGCGCTGGGGTTGGAGACTGCTGCCTGCCAGCGGATGGAGAGGTCCGGGTTGAAGGAGTAGATGGTGTTCTCCGAGGCTGCGAACAGCCTTCCCGCGCCGTCGGCGGCCATGTATGTGCTGATGCCTGCCTGGATGTTGATGGATGTGTTTTCTATGCTGCCGTCTTCGGGGTCCAGGCGTATTATCTCGCCGGTCCTGCTGTAGCTGTAGACGCTGCCGTCCTGGCCCACGGAGAATGAGGAGAAGGGCACATAACCCAGCTCGGACTCCCACTTCTTCACAAGGGAGGTTCCGGTGTCTTCGTATGCGATGAGGTAGTCCGTTGAGGGGTTGTTCTGTGTGCGGGGGGCGTAAACGGTGCCGTCGAGGCCCACGAAGGGAGCCACCTGCTGTACATAACCCGGATATGTGGCCGGACTCTCGTAGAGGAAGTCGCCGGTGTCCAGGTCGAACACCTGTATCGTGGGGCCTTGTGCTCCCGCGGCCCAGCCGTAGGCCTTGCCCCCGTAAACCGCCACCATGGAGCCGTTGCTTGTGGGAGAGTTCCTGCCGGCGGTCCATTGGGTGCTGCCGTCTTCGGCGTTAATGCGCATTATCGTGTTGAAGTTGCCCGCTATGAGGTCGCCGTCCGGGGCAAAGGTTACACCCTCGGTGCTGGCCTCGTCCACCAGATCCTCGGACTTCCAGAGCTGGGAGCCGTCGGTGGCGTCCAGGGCGTACATGTAGGAGGCGTTGGTGTTCCCCGCCCTTGAGGCGTAGACCACACCGTTCCTGATGGCGGATACATGGTTGCGCCAGTCGGTGCCCGGGAAGTCCACCGGCAGGTCGGCGGACCAGAGCTCCTGGCCGGTGTGGATATCGTAGGCGTAGATCAGTGTTCCGTGCAGCACATCGTTTATGTTGAAGCACCGGGCAACCACCATGATGTCACCGTCGGTCACAGGTTGCCAACCTATTACCGCCTGTGCGCCTCCCTGCCACAGCAGTGTATCGTCCTCGGGCCCCAGGGCCGAGCAGTAGCCGTGCCTGGCGGGGTCGCCCCCTGTGGCAACGTTCCACTCCTCCGCGGCCATTGCCGTATTTGCCAGCAGTGCCGGCAGAGCGCAGAGACAGATGATCCTGTTTGAGAGTTTAGCCATGATGCTCCTTCCCCTGATCTGTCGCTGCGGGGTCTCCCCCGCTTTTTCTGTTCCTTCCTGTTCCTTCACTTGAACTGTGGGCTGAAAACTGGATCGGATGGTCAGATGGGTATGTCCGGTATGGAGGTTGGTTCCAGTTCAGTTCTGCTGCTTCTGATTGAATACCCGAGGGGAGGGGACCGGTCAAGCAGGCTGGACGCAGCTGGAATGTCTCGACGGCATCCTTGTGGTGCAGATCATTTCATGTCATGAAACAATTTGTACCAAAGCGGGTTGAAGAACAGCTTGAAAGTTCGTTGAATGCCATGCCTGTGGTGGATGCGACCGGCGCGGGTCAGGCCGGAAACAAACTCTTATGCTGTGAGCTGATTTGCGCTTCCAACTGGCTGGGTGCTTGTTCCGGCAGACTGACCAGGCTAGCAGGGTTCTCCTGAAAGCCCGGGGCATCATGCCATTAAGCGTGATTTGCGCAGCCGAATAAGCTTCCTTACCGAACCCGCCATTTCAAGAACGATGACTGCGGCTATCACCCAGACCACGGAACGGGCGAACACCTCCGCCACCCGGGCAAGGGTGTCCATCGTGGCTGGATCCTGCCCTCCCCCGCTGAGAACTGTCAGGGAGTCGAAGCTCAGTATCCTGTATACGATGGCCAGTTCGCCCAGGCCTATCAGTATGCCTCCTGTGAGGGTGGTTCTGTTCCAGCCGCCCTTAGCGTATTTGTAAAGGCCTGTGAGTATCGAAAGCACACCCAGACCGTTCACCGCCCAGAACACCGCTGACCAGTGGGGGCTCATGGTTATCTGCATCTGAACCTGGCTGTTTATAGTGGCGGGGAAGTGCCACAGTCCGTTCCACCAGGCGAGGAAGGCTACCTCGATAAAAAGCTCGAAGCCTGTTTCAAGGCGGCTGATCCTGAGATTGGGCTTTTTCTCCTTCAGCTTTTCCGGCGACCACTTGTAAAGCCCCTCCAGGGATCTGGGGCTGCGTTCCAGCAGGTAGAACACCGCAGTTACCACAGCGAACACCCATACGGCGTATGTGAAAAGGCGCCCGTGATTGAGAAAAACCCCTGGAGAACACCGCCGCCTGTGATGAAGAACGGCAGCATTGCGAGGATGCGAATGCCCAGCACCCATGCCAGGGACAGCTTCAACGCCCGCTTGTAGGCGGGGTAGGCTTCAGGCCGATGAGGTGCTGATCCGGCAGGTAAGCCGACGCAATCCTCATGGGGTGACCCAGCTGTTTCAGAATGCCCTCTATCTCATTGCCGTTCAGCTTTCTCCCAAGCTGTGACTCCCGGTCTTCGATCTGCTCCTGGATCGTTGACTCCAGCTCGTCCCTAACATCTTTGCGCATCTCCTCCGGCAGGTGGGCTGCCAGACTGTCCAGATACCTTTCCACCATTCCCATCTTATCCTCCCAGCGGGCTTTCATAGCCCATGACGCGCTCAAGGGCGCCGGAGACATCTTTCCATTCCTTCTGCAGCTGCACCATGGTGGCCTCTCCCACGGGGGAAAGCCGGTAGAACCTTTTGCGCCGTCCGCCTTCCTCACGCCATTCGCTTTCCAGCAGGCCCTGTTTCTCCAGGCGGCGGATCAGGGGGTAGAGGGTGCTCTCCTCGATGTTCAGGCCGCAGTCAGCCAGTTCTTTGCGTAGTGAATAACCGTAATGCTCTGCGCGGAGCCGGGAGAGCACCGCAAGCACCAGCACACCGCGCCTCAGCTCGGACCGCAACCCGGATAACGGATCCCCTGTGTTCACTTCCACCTCCCGTGATGACTTGTTGTGTGTATGCTTTGCTGTGCGCCACACACTGTATGTTGCATACTATGTATCGTACAGTATCAGTTGTCAAGCAGGTCTTTGGTGCTATTTCCGCCTATGACTGAATACTGCGGAGAGAATGGAAGCTCTGGAGAGGGTATGAGCTGTCTTCCAGGAATGGCTGAAGCCGCCATTTTGCATGACGGCTTCGATACTCCTTCTACACATGGCAGACGAGCTGAATGATTACTAATGGCAGGAACAGGCAGCGTCGGCAGTCTCTACCTTCAAGCGTCACATCATCCGTTCAAACAGCCCCCTGTTTCGTCATCGGGAAAGATATGCTGCCGAGTCCGAACAGGCTTTGATTGATGAGGAATGTTGAAAGGGGCTCTACAAGCAAGGGATCGATTCGGCAAGGTTGGTCCATACGGTTTACGCCCGAATCGTCCACTGAGTTTAATCGAACATGAAATACCCGTTGGGAAACCGGGCTATCCGGGGGAACTCAAAAACTCCCTGAAGGAACCGAAGGCCATCTTTAATCTATTCCCTTCCAGGGCTCAGTGAAGGTGCTCCGCGTGGGGATCGCTGCAAATCCTCCAGTAATCGCCTGTGCCTATTTTCATGAAGGGCACCGTGAGGTGGTCGAGTTCGGCTTCCGGGTGGGAAGAGGCGTAGTTCACGGTGAAATCGCCTATGGGCATCCTGAACACTTCCGGGGGAGCAAGGGCAGTTCCGGTCTCCTCGGCATCCTCTATTACGAACTCCGAGCCATAGGAGGCGTAGGGCTCCGCTATGAAGCCGCCTTCGAGATATGTCACCGAGTCAGCATTCAGGATCAGGTGAGAACCCTGCAGCTTCCATTTCCCGGAGATCTCCAGAAGCCTCCGGGAACCGTCCATGCTGTTCCCCCTGTGGATGAACCTCCCCGTGGAAAAGAAGAAGAAACGCTCCGAGTACCCCGAACCCACCGCCGCGCTGCCGTGCCAGAAACCCACCAGGTCGCTTTCATCGGGCATTTCCCCGGCGGCTGCCGTGAGGCTTTCTTCGTAGAACTGAACACGGCGAATGTTCCTCTCGTCCACCGGGGTAAGGTATTCCGAGACGTCGTCCTTAGCAGGGGTGTACCAGGGAAATGACATGAAGTGTTCTGTGAGTGCGCTATCGCTGAACACGTATCCGTACCTGGCGAAAATGGAGTTCCTGAGAAGCACCAGCTGCTCTGCGTCCAGTGACGCTACCTGGAAGTCCGAGAGCCTGAAATCCAGATGCCCAAAGGTACCCCCGGTTATGATGGAGTCCGCTGTGTGCAGGTCTCCCTGAACCGTGGACTGCCTTTCGTACCTCTGGAGTTCCTCATCAGTGAAGGCCCGTGACACCGAGACAGCCGCGGCGCAGAGCAGTATCGCCTTTGGAATGTTTCTGCATAGTTTCATGTTTCTGGCCCTTCCCCTGTTCTGAGTCCTTCGCCCAGGTCTCGCTTCTTGAACTCCCCTAATATGTCCGAGTCGCTCCTGCCCGCCGAGGGCACTGCCCGGAATGTTCAAGGCTCAATGGAACACAGGCCGTTCAGGCGATCTACAAGAGTAAGCGGCGCAGTTCCCAGAGACCCGGCTTTGGAAAGGAAAACCAGTCATGAGCTGTTTTACCGGTATCCTTATGGTCTGCTGTACATTCTCAACTCTCTTCGGCGGCATTTCTGACCATTTTGCCTCCTTGCTCAACCCCCTTTGCGGAAATGAGCTGACCCTTGAGGTGGACAGGATCTCAGAGCATCCTGATGTCCCGGTGCCTTTTGACCGTCTTGATGAAACCGGTTATGCAGCCGTTGAAAATGGTACGGCATATCAGGTAAGCTTCAGCGAAGACATGAGGACCGTTTCCATAATGCCTGATTCCGTCTCCGGGATCCTTGTTGAGAACACAGAGGACTACATGGCGTATGACCTCAACAGCGGCCTTTTCGCCGGCGGGCGATTCCTTTTATGGATCAATGACGGCCGGTTCGAAGGGGAGTACACCATCTATGGAAGCGGTGTCCCCATTATCAGCAGCGAACGGGGAACTCTGGTCCCTTCCGGTGAAGGTGTTCAGTAACGGAGACAGCTCTTCTACAGAGACTGTGATAATACATTCCTTGCCACGAGCTTGTTTGCCGCATGGGTATGCCGGAGCCCTCCGGCATGCTCATCCTGAAATGTGTAGCTCTTCTGAAGAACTGTTTCCCATTCAGCGTATCTCTGGAACAGCTCGCCTTCGCGAAACAACCCGACACATAGAGGCGCCAGGTCAGGAGGAGCTTGGATGGTGTCGGTGAACACTGTGATGGCATTGAATCCTGATGGGGCCGTGTGGGCCTTGAATCGCTGGATCATCCTCTCCCATTGGCTGCGCTCCGCAAAGTGGAGACAACCTTGCGAGGTGATCAGGTCGTATTCACCGGCAAAGTCAAACGCGGTCATATCGGCGATGCGGGTATCGATCACAAGGCCCTGGCGTTTCGCAAGGGTGTTCAGCTTCGTGATCCCTGCTTCGGAAATGTCCAGTGCGGTTACATCGAAACCCGCCCGGGCAAGGGGGATGGCATTTCGTCCGTCACCGCAGCCGAGGTCCAGTACCCTGGCCTCCGGGGGAGTTCAGGAATGAGGTCAAGTATCTCCTGGCTCGGGTCACCGAGCTTTTCGCTTCGATATCCGCGTATGTCGCTTCCCAAAGTGGCTGTGTGGCCATTCTCCTTTCCCCTCACAGGCTCTGAGTCAGCTGCTTATAATGCAACTAGAGCTGCCAGAGCCTTTTGTGAATGCGAGTTATGCAAATTTGCTTCTTCCTTTCCTGATTCTCTTGAACCCCTAACGATAGTTCACTCTTAAGAGATTGACATCTCAATCTCAAGCTGATACATTCTTACTGGTAAGATGGTTGGCTTGAAATGATTGGAATGCAAATGAACAAGGTGGCTACAACAAAGATGTCATCGAAGGGACAAATCGTAATTCCTGAAGAGATCAGGAATGCACTTCATCTGAAGACTGGAACGAAGTTCGTTGTTATTGGCGAGGGAGATGTTGTTGTTCTGAAAACAATAACTCCTCCTTCCTCTTCTGAATTCAAAGAAATGATTCTGAAAGCCCGAGAAGCGGCATACGAAGCAGGAATGACTCCTGAAGATGTTGAGAAGGCGATAAGTGAAGTACGCTCGGAAAAAGCGAATCGTAGTTGATACAAATGTTCTGATCTCCGCAGTTTTCTTCAAGGGTAAACCCAACGTTATCCTGGAAGCATGGAGAGCCGGCAGTCTTGAGATAATCCTTTCCTAGGAAATGCTGCATGAATATTCCGAAGTGCTGAAAAGGCTTTCTGAGAAGTATCCAACGATTGATGCATCGGGGATACTGTCCGTTTTCGCAACAGGTTGCAAGATCGTTGAGCCGGTAGTTCTTGGCGAACAGGTGTGCGCTGATCCTGACGATGACAAGTTTCTGGCTGCTGCAATTGGTGGAGATGCAGAAACTGTAATATCAGGAGACAAGCATTTGCTTGATGTCAATGGATATTCCGGAATTGAGGTTTTAAGACCGGCTGAGTTTATAGAACAATTCTTGAGTGAGCAATCGAATGCAGCAGAACGCTGTCAGGGGCTGAGCAAAGGAATGACGTCTGCTGATTCGGAGCGTAGATAGAGTTCAGTACAGGCTTATGGTGTGATTTGATTAAATGATGCCGCCGGTACCGGGATGTGTCAATGAGCGGGAATCCTTCAGTAGTATGAACACCATGCTTAAGCACCGGCTTTGGGAATAATTCTCTTTTGAAATCTATCAGGCGGTTATCAATGCTATGGGAGTTATTTACCAAATTTACGGATGGCCTCGGGTGTTGACAGGGCTTTCAGGGGAAGGGCGGTCACGCCTTCACCCATTGAGAAGGTCTTGTCGCCGGGGTAGATAACGATGATCCTTTCCAGGCTGAGGTCATCCCTGGATATTCGCATGGATTTCGTAATCCTGGGAGCATCCACTCTCTTGATCTCCACTCCGTACAGTTCGGTTCCCCTCTGCAGCAGCAGGTCCACTTCAGCACCCTGATGGGTGCCCCAGTAGAAAGCCCTGTCATGGGGTAACAGAGCCAGAACCTGCTCCAGGGCGAAACCCTCCCATGAAGCACCGACCCACGGGCTGGTGAGGAGATCCCGCATTGTTGCCAGGCCCAGAAGGCAGTGAAGAAGCCCGCTGTCCCGTATGTAGATCTTCGGGACCTTCCTCTGCCTTTTGGCGATGTTTGCGTGGAAGGGTTGAATCTGCCTTACCATGAAATTTGTAAGTGTCAAGTGCAATTTTCATGGAAAGCCTTCAAGAAACGGGAGTTCCAGTTGTCGCTTACAGGAAGAAACAGTTGACGCTGGACAGATACTTTTTTCACAGGTAATTCTCGCAGGTCTTGTTCAGCGGAAATGCTCTCAATGCCATGGGAGTTATTTACCAAGTTTACGGATGGCTTCGGATGTTGAGCTGCCTTGCGGCGGGCGGGGTGATGTTCGATCTTATCCTGAGGGGTAAGCCTGATGATATTTTTCTGAAGTATGGGAGGAAGTAATGAAGCATTTCACAGCGGAGGGGCCGCTGTTCAAAAGCGTTGGTATCTCCGGGAAGGGAACCTCCAAACGGAGAGTGGTGCTTCTCAGCATGGGGTTATTCGGCTTTGTATTCATGGCCATCGTTGTGTTCATTTTGAGGTCTGAGGGGGCAGGGCAGATAGCATATGTGATGGTGCCTATCTTCGTGCTGAGCTACGCCTTTTCCATAATGGTCATCGGCAGGACAATGGGGGGCGGTGGCCTTACCGTTGATACCTCAAGGGGAGAGGTGCGTTTTCGAAAGGCGTCGGGCTTTGGTTTCGGGAGCATGAGGGTTTCCAGGTCGGACATTCAGGAGCTGGTACTGCACAGTTATAGCTACAATCAGGGCAGGAACATAAACTACAGAATAAGGTTGTGCACTTCCAGGGGCAATTTCCATGCGTCCGGTTTTCAGTTCACCGACCTGAATGAGGCCAGGGAAGCGGGATACGAACTGGCTTCACTGGTTTCAGTACCCTACGGGAGGAACTCCAGGAAAGAGCATGAGTACCGGGGCCCTTTCCCATTCTCCGGGCCTTTTCTGACCTTTTTCATCAACAGGGCCGAAACTATATTTTGCGAAAGCCCTTGGCAATTGTCCGATAACAGAAGGAGATGAAGTGGGGAAAGCGATCTTAGTGATAGCGGTACTGATGTTGTTCCTGTCCTGTGAAATCGGCGGGGAATCCGGGGCGGAGGAACAGGATTCGCCCGTTGCGGACCATCGAGCTGAAGTTGAAGTGGTGATTGAGAACGGCCTGGATGGAACTGACATTGTCGAGGTCTGGATAGACCCGGCCAGCCAGCCCTGGTCGGATAACAGACTTGATGAACCGCTGGAGCCCTCGGATGAATTCACGCTCTTTTTCGATGAGGCTGACGACTACGACATACAGGTGATAGACGAGAACGGGGACTCCTACACCCTCCAGGATCAGAGCATCGATGAGAGCGGCTTCCAGTGGGTAGTGCTGCCGGAGGATTCCGACTGGAACGCATCCGATGGTGAAGCAACCGTTACCATCGAGAACGGTCTCAGAGGCCAATCCGTATGGTACGTTTACTGTACGCCCACCTCCGCCGAGGCCTGGGGAGAGGAACGCCTTGATTATCTGGTGCTTGAACCCGGCGAGTTCTTCTCCTTCGATGTGGAGTCCGATGATTACTACGATCTATACGCCAGGAACGGAGACAGCGACTACTACTTCTCCTTCGACAGCTATGTGGGTGCAGGGGGCTTCACCTGGGTGATCTCCCCCTCGGACCTTGACAATTCCATCTACCAGGACGAAACCCACGGAGCAACTGCTCCGGTAACGCTGATCAACAGGCTGGGAAGTGTCTCCATCATATACGCTTTCGCCGATGAAAGCGGAGGAGAGTACTGGGGCAATGATCTGCTTCAGGGTGTCGTTCTGTCCCCGGGGGACGAGTTCACTTTCAACCTGGAGGCCGACAATTTCTATGATTTCCAGGTTGAGGACGAGTACGGCACCACCTATACCCTCTGGGAGGTGTCCGTGAAGGACAACGGCATATTCTGGGAAGTCACCCGGGACGACATGGACGAGTGACCGGTTCCCATGGGGGTAGTGCGGGTTGATTTCGCAGACAGCCTGGGATCAGTTATGAAGCTGCTGGAAGCGATGAACCGCTGATCCGGGATGTCGTTGACCAAACAGTGAAGGAGATTACCGTAAGGTGAAGAAAAGGCCGGCGGCTAACTGCTGCCGGTCTTCTTTACCGCCAGAATGGTAACGGTGTCGCCCAGATGAAACGCTGCAATGAACCACGCGAAGACCCGCTTCAGCGCCCAGCTCCTCATTATCCCCTTTATGGCTCGCTTCACCAGGGGTGTTGTATTCCCCTTTGAGCCTCCGGGGGAACCGGCGGTGCCTTTATCCGTTCCGCTGTTCCTGTGATGATCCATGTATCTCTTCACTCCGGGCAGATAGGGAATACCGGTAACGGTGAACTTCTTCACAGTGTATCCCGATTCCTTCAGCATTGAGAGCAGGGACTTCCTGGTGAACCATACGAAATGCCCCGGCCATTTCAGGTGATCCCAGTTGAAACCCCGTTTCCGCGCAGCCATGCTGTCTATCCTGACGGTCTTGAAGAGAAAGGCGCCTCCGGGGCGAAGTATCCTGTGCACCTCCTGAAGGAGGTCCCTGGGATCCAGCACATGCTCCAGAAGGTTCAGCGCTGTCACGACATCGAACTCCCCGGGGGCAAAGCCGGCATCCTTCAGCTCGCAGTTCAGCAGCTTTGCCTCGGGAACCCTCTCCGCCGCCTTTTTGAGCAGCTTCTCTGACAGGTCCACACCCCAGGACTCCCAGCCGCACCCTACGGCTTCCTTCAGCACCGCGCCGGAGGCACAGCCCACATCGAGAAGCTTGCCCGGCTTCCCGCCGCTGGCCTTGCCCGCCAGGGTCACATACCTTCTGTAGCCTTTTTCCTCGGCGGGGTTGAATTCGCTCTGGTAGGTAAAAACATCTTCGTACACGCCCCTGATCTGCTCAATTGTGGGAAGGGGATCAACGAAGGCAGCGCCGCAGCGGGCGCACTTCCTGATGGAGAAGGAGTCGTTCAGACCCATTAGGATCCGGGAGCAGTCCTCCCTTGTGCAATAAAGGGAGCTGGTTTCAGAACCGCAGCACAGGCATTCCGGGGTTTCTTTCACAATATGAACTGCCTTTTCCTTTCAGGTCTTTCCTCAGATTTGAGGAATATAACCTCCTATCACGGTTCAAACAGGGAAAACCACTTCCTCCCGAAGATATAGCCGGGAACCCGGGAGGATAATCGCGGAATACCCTTTCCCCTGAGGCGGTATCATCCTTCGAAGGCGAATGACCGCCTTCGGCTCGAGAAGGGAGAAAACCATGAAAGCCTGTTCTTCATTCATGTTCCTTGCCCTGATGGCGGTGATGGGAACGGCTTCCGGCTCCACTCTGGTTGATCTTGTGTGCACCGGCGAGGTCATCGAGGTAGTGTCATGGGATGGGGCCAGCGGAACCCTGGAAATTGTGGTAAGCTTCTTCGAGGTGGACATGGAGGCTTCGGCAACGGATTACTTCGCGGACAGCTTCATGGAGTACGAGGGAAACCTGAGGAGGACCATCTCCCTGGAGGGGTTGAGCGAAAATGACATGGATAGCATAGAGGAGGGTTCGCTGATATCGGTGAACTACTGGAACGCCTCGGGAATCGTTGGAACGGAAGAGGGCGAATGGAGAGCCTTCTCGTCAACCAGGTGGACCTATCTTGGAGAGGCCTCCTCCGGTGATGGCCCATCCATGTGCACTATTTCCATGATATGACACTGTTCTCACCGGCAAACCGATTGGTCTAACTGAGACCGCCTGCTGTACAACCAGTATGGGATGTTCCCCATGGATCTACCGGGCCAGGAAGAAGTACAGTTCATTGACCGACGTGCCCTCTGAAGGGGTTACCTTGCCGGTGATGGAGATCAGGGAGCCGGGTCTCCTTGAGCCTGTTTTAATTATCGCCATTGTGGCTTTTTCAAAACGGATACCGCCCCTGTGTCCCCTGGAGCACTTCACCCTTGTGGGAGAGATAAGTCCCTCCGGGAGCGTCTTGTTCCCGGCACGGATCCTTTCCCTGATCTTCTGCATGTCTTCTTCGGTTGTGGCCTTGGCGCCTGTGCGGAGCTGCCCGAGGAAAACGCTCTGGCCGTCTACTCTGACATCAAGATCGAATGTCAGCCCGAAGGCGTGCCTCCGCCCTGCCCAGTTGATGTCGTATTTCAGCCAGAGCTTGTAACTGGCTCCATTTTCTGGAGCGGCCTGAAGGGAGAACCCTTCTGCGGGCTTCGCCTCGGTTCCCACCACCTGCCCCTTGGGTTTTACTATCAAAAAGATCACGAAGGCTATGAAGAAAATACCTCCGATTATGGCCAGGGTGACCATTTCGTAGCCCATCTCTTACCTCCAGAAGCCTGTGTTGGATTTCAGTAATACTACCCGTTCCTATCATATAACAAGGGCAGCCTTCGGGCAGGGGCTGTAAAATCTCTGCTCTGGTTGTGTCATTATGTGTGTGTTTGCGAAAGCCTTTTTTTTGTGTGTGCATCTGAAGGATTCTTCCTTTCCGGCGGCCACCGGTAATGTGGCCGCCGGATGGATCAACCATTCACACTACCACATTGACTTGATAGCAGCGAAGGTGTGTTGCTCCAGTGAGGACGCAGAGCTGAACATGAGCTGGGACATCCTCGTGTAAAGGGTTCCTGTAGGACTGCCCAGGTCGCTCTTGTTCATAAGGCCTCTGGTTGTGCCTGTTTCCCACATGTAGGTGTAGAACATGTTCGCGCCGCCGGACCACTCCAGCTCAACGATCAGGTTGTCCGTTCCGTTGTACTCGAAGGGTGTTTCCAGGGGGATGGTCATCCAGCCGTCTGGCTGGGCGGACATGATCTGTGACGATGTGGAGTAAACGAGGGTCCTGGTTCCGGGAAGGTAATTGTCGGCGAAGGTGTCGGTAAGTTCAGAGCTGCCGGATACACCCATGTAGAGTTTGAAGCTGTTATAGGTACCCTGGGCTGATCCCGCATCTCCACCCCTCTGCCAGCTGATCTCTCCAATTGTCATTGGGCCTGTCATCTCGTCGGCAAGTGCTATCACCTGATAGCGATTCATGGAGCCTCAAGACGCGCAGAACGGGTCCATGCTTGGGATGTCAGGTGACCCCACCACAACAGAAGCCATTGCCGTTCCCGCCAGGGCGAGAAGCCCGATTCCGAGGATTCCTTTCATTGTGACCTCCTTGAACTGTTCGAAAAAAATACCTAACTAGTATGAAATAGTCAATGAGGAAACACCCGGGGTTTACTATGGTTCCATTTCATGGGAATCTGTGAATGGGTGGCCCGTTGGCGCCGATCCCCCCGGGCTCACATTCGCCTCCCGGACAATGGTCTTTCGGCTGCGCTCATGGACATCCTGGCCTGGATATCTTATTAACACAATGGACACTTCTGGTTGAGGCTTTCCTGGGTTCCTCTGATCAGAGGTTTTAGCTGACTGTATTTCATAGCATATTGGTACGATATAATTCGATGGGAGGAAACATGGGTCTGGCCTTTCTTATGACAGTTATGGTGCTGTCCGCGCCCGGGGACCTGGTGTTCGTGGAGGGCGACCTCAGGGAAGCTCGGACATGGCCTGGGTGGATGAAGCCGTTATAGTGCATCTGGAGTCCGACTGCTTTCTGGCCATCCTGGGCGATCTCGAACCCGGGGGATCTGACTGGACCCTGGTTGAAACGGCGCCGGTGGACCTGAACAGCTACAGGATACTTTATCGGGCTCAGGCGGGTGATCGTGTCCTGTCCCTGCCCGGTGAAGGGGTGATCGAGACCCGTCGTCTGATACTGATAAGGCTTCCGGAGCCGGTGATCGGCCCTGTGGAGATCCCGGGTACCGGTATTCTCAGACCCCTCAAGGCTCATCATCGGCGCCTCCTGCCCCCCGCCGGGGAGACAGACGCACGGGACAGCGTTCTGGTGGATGAGATAGTGGCTGCGGTGAATCAGGACTCGATACAGTCTTACATTAGCCATCTGGAGAGCTACGGAACGAGGTACATGACAAGCCCTGAATACTCCGCCTCCGCCGACTGGGCGGATACCTGGATAGAGGCGCACGGGGTTTCCAGCGAACTGCAGACCTTCACCTACGCCGGTGTGGAGATGAGCAATGTGGTGGCTGAGATACCGGGCACCGAGAATCCCGATGACATCTACATCATCTGCGGCCATCTGGATTCCTACTGCGCCAATCCTCTCACCGCCCCCGGCGCCGACGACAACGCCAGCGGCAGCGCCGCTGTTCTGGAAGCGGTGAGGGTTATGGCGCCATACAGCTACAGCAATACGGTCAGGTTCGTGCTCTTCGCCGCTGAGGAGGCCTGGATGGTCGGCAGCGAATACTACGTTCAGCAGGCCTACCAGGCGGGGGACAACATCCTCGGGGCAATTAACATGGACATGGTCCTCTACGCTCCCTACTCCACCGACTCCATCTATATACCCTACAACGAACAGTCCGAATCACTGGCCCTGGCCGCGGGGAAATGTTCGCCCAGTATTCCCCTCCATCTACACCCGGGTCACCTACGACCCCGGAGCGCCCAGCGACCACGCATCATTCTGGCAGTACGGCTACACCGCCATTGAGGTAGCCGAAGCCAATGTGGATGAGATATGGGGAGGGTACAACCCCCATTACCATCAGCCCACCGACCTGCTTGAAAACTACATGCCCAGCTTCCCCTACGGCACCGATGCCATCCGGGCTTCCATCGGGCTCTTTGCCTCACTGGCCGGGCCGCTTGGATCCTCCGGGGTAGAGACCTCCCCGGCCTGCGGGGGGATCATCAGCGTCTTTCCCAACCCTGCCAGGGGGGGCATGTCAGCATAGTACCGGTGGCGGGCAGCATCGGCGGGGCACCCTACATGGTCATGGACCTCACCGGACGATTGGCGGGCTCCGGTGAACTCGACGGGACCGGATCCGCCGAAGTCGACATCTCATCTTTGCCCGGGGGTGTTTATTCGGTGATCTTTCCCGACGGTGACATTGAACCTGCCAGGTTCGTTCTGCTGAGGTAGGGTCCAGCCATTGGGAAGCAACGGAGCACAGACCTCTTCCATCGCCGCCTGTGATCCTTACTATTCCAGCTCCAGTATCCGCCGGTTGACCGGGACGCCCTTCAGGAACCCTTTCCTGAGCTTTTCATCCTGAATGAGTTCCGCACGATTTCTGAGCTTTTCAGCGGCGGAAATGATAATCCCCCGGGCCCGGTGGTCGTTGTTTGCCCTCAGGACATTGATGCAGGTGAGGTATACGGAGAAGGGTTCGCCGGTGGAATCAAGGGAGCCGCTTTTCAGGTATTCCAGTATTTCCTCAACGAATGACAGTGCTTCCAGTGGGTTGTTCCCCTTCAGCGCCGCCCGGGCCATTCCCGCCAGGTTTCCTGGGCCTGGCCCCGCTGGCCAAGTTCATCGTAGAGTTTCAGGGCCCTTCCGTAGTGATCATCCGCTTCATCCAGTCGGTTCCCTGCTGTAAAGAGGTGGCCAAGACAGGTAAGTGTCCTGGCCTGGTTGGGACGGTCCCCTATCTCCCGTGTGATGGCAAGGGACCTCTTTCCGTAGTCCTCCGCGGACCTCAGGTTGCCGCATAGAATGTCAAGCTGGCAGAGATATCCCAGAACTATCCCCTGGCCCTGGTGGTCGCCGATGGAGCCGCGGAGGGACAGAGCCTTCAGGTAGTGCTCCCTTGCCTCGTCGTAATCCCCCAGCTTCGCGAGTACATTGCCCAGGTTAAGGAGTATCGCCGTTTCGTGGAGCAGGTCATCGATGCCCCGGCAGATCTCAAGGCCCCGGTTCCAGCATGCTATGGCCTCTCTGTAATCACCCTGCAGGGCGTGGAGCATGCCCAGGTTGCTGAGTATGGTTACCTGCTGTTCCGGTGCGTTGATTCCTTCAGCCTTTTCCAGCGCCTGTTCGAGCTTTTTCAGCGCTTTGTCATAGTGCCCCTGGGACATCAGGGAGATCCCCCATACATTCCGGGCCTTCACTCCGGTGGCCGCCAGCTCCTGGGAGGGGGCGCTGCCATCGGTGAGGGCAATGCACCGTTTCACATACTCCATGGCAGCGGGGTAGTCGCTGGTGTCCGCGGCGTACTGGCCCCTGCGGAGAATGGCCACCGCCATCAGCTCCCGGTGGTTAAGGCCATTGGCCAGCTCCTCCATGGCCGCCAGTTCCCGTTCCTGTTCCAATCGCATTCCAAGCAGGTCAAAGACCCTTTCCCGGGTGTCCATGAGGTTGAATCTTTCCCTGCCTTCCTTTGTGAGTTCCAGTGCTCTGCTCAGGTATGCCAGGGCCTCCCTGCCGGCGAAGGAATCGGCGGCCTGCCTGCCGGCGAGTTCCGCATAGAAGCGCTCCCTCTCATCCACTTCAGCCTGATGGAAGTGATGGGCCAACTGTGCGTAATGGGGGGACAGGTCATCTTTGTAAACCAGCTCGATGGCCTCCGCCGCAAGCTGATGGAGAGACCGCAGCCGGGAGCGCATCTGCATCTGATATGCCGCGTCCCGAAGAAGGGCATGACGGAACAGGTAACGGAATTCCTCAATGGCTGTCCATATCCTGGCGGATTCTGCCCGTTTCACATTGCTTTGGAGGGTTGCGTCATCCCTGAGCATTCCGGCAAGCACCTGAAGAGGGAACTCCCGGCCAAGCACCGCCGCTGTCTGTACGGTGTGCCTTACTTCGGCGGCAAGCCTGTCAAGGCGGGCCAGGAGTACCGAACTGATACCCTGGGGGATCTCCAGGGTCCTTTCATTCAGTACCCATTCTTCCCCCTGCCCTCCTTCTTTCACCGTGTTCTTCCCTTTACGCAGTTCAAGAGCTCCCCGTTCACGGAGGTCCAGCAGGAGCTGTTCCACGAAGAAGGGGTTGCTGGCGGTTTTCTCAAGCACGAAGTCAGACAGTTCAGGGGCTATGTCCGCTCCCAGCAGCTGACGGGCAAGGGAACGAATGTCATCCTCCTCCAGGGGCAGAAGTTCCTGGGTATGCCTGGGCACGTCGGGGTCCACCTGAAGGGTTACGGGGGTTCCGTCATCATGGTGGCGGGCGGTGCATATGACCGCCAGTGGATACTTCCCGATGTCCCTGGTGAGCAGCTGAAGGAATTCCCTGGAATCCCCATCCAGCCACTGGATGTCTTCCATGAGAAGGATAACGGGTTTCCTGCGGCTTTCAGCCTTGAAGAGGGCCTTCAGGGCAAGGAGTGTATTCGGAAACCTGAGTTTGGGCTCCAGGCGTGCGTAGAGGGAATCGGGCCAGTAAAGATCAACAAGGGCCCCAGGAAGGAGCGGGTTCTCTCAAGCTCGAGAAACTCGACCTCCCGGGATGCCTCTGCACCGGAGATGAGTTCATCAAGGACCCGGTTGAAACGGGCCTTGTTCTCCTCATGGGAGAGATTGCGCTGCTGATGGAAGTAGCGCCGCAGGAAGTGCCTGAAAGGATTCAGGGATTTTCTGAGTATTTCGTCGGCGGGACAGAGGAACCATTGCGCATCCCGGGGAGGGTCTTCACCTGCGGGGGCTTCCCCGCCGTGGCTGGTCCGGCAACGCAGCTCATCCGCCAGACGGCTCTTGCCTATTCCGGCATCGCCGCAGATGTAGATGATGCCGGCGAAACGACCTCCAAAGACAGGGTTCATCCATTTCCGCAGTGCGTTCAGCTCCCGGGACCTTCCCACGATAAGGCCGGGGTAGAATTCAGATCCGGCATCGGTTTTCCGCCCGGTCAGACGGTAGACAGGGATAGGCGCCTGTTTGCCCTTGAAAATGAATGTGTCCACCAGATGAACACTGTGGGTATCCTGGAGCCTTTCCGCAAGCTCCAGGCTCATGCGGAACTCTCCCCAGTCCTTCCCCAGGGCAATTCTTGCGGCCAGATTCACAGCATCGCCTATGGCGGTGTACTCACAGCGCTCCTCACAGCCCACAAGGCCGGCGTACACCGTGCCCAGGGTGGAACCCGCCATCCATTTCACACAGGGCTCCCTTTCCCCCAGGGCAAGAATGAAGTCCGCGGTGCGCCGGCAGTCGTTCTCCCGTGCCCGGGGGGCTCCGAAAAGTACCAGCATCACCCCGCCATTCTCATCGAAGAGCAGCTTGTTGAAATGCCCGCCGTACTCCTCGGAAAGTTCCAGAACGGTTGTTACGAACCGGTTTATATCCCCTTCATCCATTTTGTCGTCAAAGGAGATGAAGGTGGCTGTCACCCTTCGGAACTCGGCGCTGGCCCCGGATCTCATCAGGTCGAGAACACCATTCGGAACGAACCGGCTGAGTTCTTCCTCCGAGGGAGGGTTGCAATGGTAACGCTCCATTGCCTTCTCCACGGAAGAGCCTGAAGGGCAGTCAATCTCAGTTATCCTGTGAAAACCCCCAACGGGAGCTGCTTTTATCGAAGGTCCCAGGGAGTTCAGGAACTCCCCTGTAACCAGGACCTCTCCTTTACCCGCATTGGCAACGGCCCCGGCGCAGCCTTCGATGCCGGGGCCTCTGAAGAAGCAGGCCCATTTCTTTTTGCCTCCGGGGATGCCGAACCTGACCGGTCCCAGGGAAAGACCGATCCTCACCCCGATCTCGAAGGGTCCGAATGGAGTTGGAAGGGTTCCGCTTTCGGTGATATTGCGCCGGGCTGACCCGGCGATACCCAGGCAGCTCAGCGATGCCCCCCGGCCCTGTTCAAGGGGAAACAGCGCCGTAAGGGAATCACCGGCAAAGTACGCCACGAAACCGCCCTGTTCATATACCTCTCTGATTAGGGGGGAAAGCACCTTATCGAGCACCTGGGTAAGAAGCTCGGCACCGGCCTGCCCGTGCTGTACCAGTGTCTCCGCAAGGGCGGTGAAGCCCGAGATGTCCACCGACATTGCCGCCGCGTGGAACCCGCCGTTGAGTTGCCCCGGCGGAGGTTTTCCAGGATAGTGTCAGGGATCAGTTTCTTCACGGGCTCCCTGTGTGTATGGCCTCTGAAGTGCAGACCGAATCAACTCCCAATTACCGTGGAGGTAATTGCTTCCTCCCCCCGGTCAGTGCCCCCAGCTTTTATTCTATGTAGAGGTGACGAAATTTACAACGGGTGATCTACCGATGCTGACTGTCCGGGACGAAATAGATCCCGCTCCTGAGCTTCCAGCTGTCCAGCCTGTCAACGGACCGCACATAGTATGAAGGAAAGTCCTGCCGCCTGAGAAAATACCGTCCCCCCTCCAGCCTTACCCCCCAGCGGTCCCCCAGGGAAACATCGGCTCCCGCGAGGATCCCAAGGGAGAAGTGAAGGGCGGTGGCATGGGTTCCCTCAACGGCGGGATAGCCCGCAGTGGAATTGACCCATTCCATGCGCTGGCTGTAAAGGCCAGGAACCAGTTTCAGGTAGGGGCTGAAATGGCTCATGTTGAGCCCGGCGGAAAGGAATGCTCCACCTCCGTACTCTGAAACGTCCCTGGTCTTGAGGTGACCATCGTCGATCTGCTCCCATGACAGCTGGGAAAAGCTCATTACATCAAGTTCAACCCCGGCGTCCAGACAGGGTCCCACCGGAAGGGTCCACTGAAGCACTCCGGAAAAGGATGATCTCCCCTCCTCGAAGTCAATTCGGTTATTGGGTATTGAGAGCTGTTCAAGGGACCAGTCCGAGAAAGACAGCTGCCCGAGGATCGCCAGGTCAGAACCGGCTGCCATGGAAACAAAGGCCAAGCCTGCAAGAAGAAAAGACTTCATCAATGATCACCCCCGAGTATTCGCTGTTTAACTCTGTAACTGCATACTACCGGGGAGGAATATACCGGTCAAGCGGGGTTTTTCCCGGTAGCCGCCCCTTACAAGGAGTTCGGCGACTTCCTGAAGAACGGCCCGGGTATCCTGCTCCTTATCATCCTGGAAACAGCCGAGAATCCGGCTATCTCCCCTTACGATTAAGGATGAGAATGGTAAGGAACATGGAGACAACGGCTCCTCCTGCGAGGATATTCTGTATCTCTTCGTATGCTCCTGTGTCCCTAAGCCTCAGTGAACAGCCGATTATCACGGCTCCCCATACCAGGGCATTGAGTATGGGAAACATTGCTCTTTTCATATTATCACCTCTTCCCCTGAATGGATGGGTTACCTGATGAACAGTTCAACGGCCTTTCTCCAAGACCGATACCTTTTCTGCGTTTTGCCGGCTTCAGCGGCCTGTCATGGAGCTGGTTCAGTTGATCTCCCCGGCGAAGCCCACATCCCAGAGCCCTGGAACTGATCCGTCATCCTGCCTGGTCCATGTGTTTCCGCCGTCGGCGGTATGGAGAATGACACCGCTGGGCAGACCCGATGAGGAACTCCCCACTACCCAGGCCCTGTTCCCGTTTACAGCGGATATCCGCAGGAGGAAGTGTCCCGTGGCGGCCTGGGGGATCTGCTGCTCATCCCAGGTGTCACCTCCGTCGTCGGTTCTCCAGATGCTGTCGTAGTCCAGAACGATCCAGGCGGAAAGGGGAGACAGAAGGGTAATGCCGTTTGCGTCGGAAAGGGCACCCTGGAGCGAATCGGGCACCGCCAGCTCCCATTCTATGCCGCCGTCTGAGCTTTTCACCACTGTCATGGCGTGACCCACCGCCCAGATGTTGTTCTGATCGAAGGGCGTGATGCTTATCATGGTGTAGTCCTGCACCAGGGAATCTCCGTGGGAGGTCCAGAGAATGCCTCCATCGCTGGAATGCATCATTTCACCGTTATTCTCCGTGCCCCCGGCAACCCAGATGTTCAACTGGGAAAGCCCGTTGACGCCCTGCCAGTTAACCCCCTGATGCCCCTGGGGCGCAATGCTTGACCAGTTTGCTCCGCCGTCGATGGTCCTGTAGATGGAATTGCTCTCACCGGATATCAGCGCAACATCGGCGCTGAAGGCCTTTACGCAGAGCACCGGTTCCGGTATCTGGGACTCGTTGCCCATTCTCAGCCAGGTCTCCCCGCCGTCGGTGGTCTTCAGAACCACCCCGAATCCGTCGCTTAGTCCCCCGGCCACCCAGACCGTGGAGGTGTCAACCACTGAAACCGATGAGAGCGCCGCTCCGGGTATCACCAGATCCGTTCCCTGGGCCGCCCATTCCAGCCCGTCGGTGGTGTGAAGGATAGTTGGCGCTTCCCCGTCGTTGTTCCCGACCACCCAGCCGTGAAGACCGGGGTCCGGGGAAGGACCTGAGGGGCCGTCGCCGCAGCCCAGGGCAACCAGCGCGATGAACGCCGCCGGGGGAAGAAATGCTTTTACTGACATGAACCCCTCCTCACATGTCTGGCTATCTGATAACAACGAACCGGGCATGGGTATCAAAACCTCCAAGGCCGGTGAAGTATACCCCGGGGGGAAGGCCGGGAACCACCACCTCCACCGTTTCTGAGGATGGTGTAAGGGAAACTGTGTGAACAACCCTTCCGGAAACATCGAAGACCCTCAGGGAAGTGAAGCTGTTTCGGGGCGGGACAACCAGGGTTGCCGCGCCTGAAACCGGTGTTTCGAGAACTTTTACACCGGGATGGATGACAGGAGAGGAAACAGGGGATGAAGTTCCGCTCACCAGTGGAGTCCTGAAGGTGCCGAAGCCGTCGGTTCCGGCATAGACCCAGAGACCGGGGCCGGCGTTCTCAAGGGAGAGTATGTCGATGTCGTCCCTGTGGAAGTATCCAATGTCCTCCCAGGTGTCCCCCCAGTCATCGGAAACATAGACATGGGAATCGTCGCATCCGGCGAATATCTGATCACCGCACAGGAGCAGGGCGTTTGCGGAGCAGTCCTGAACCTTGATGTACCCTCCGCCGGGATCATCTCTATAGATCCCCGCCGTTGTGGCGTAGAGAACAGGTCCGTAGGGATTGAAGAGGATGTCGTTCACCATGCCTTCGCTGAGTATATGGGGCGAAAGCTCCCAGGTGTAGCCGCCATCGCTGGAATGATAGAAGCTGCTTCCGGAACCGCTGGACCAGCCGCCGGCGATGATGTGAAAGGGATCCGACCCGTCCTGGGCGAAACAGCTGAACTGGACATTTTCCGAAAGATCCAGGACATTGAACCAGCTCCCACCATTGCTGGTGGACATTCGAATCACCCCACCGGACCATGACCCGCCCCACAGGACCATTCCAGGGGAGTATTCGCTTACCAGGAGCCCGCATTCACCAACGTTAAGAAGATCTCCGACACTTTCCCAGACGGCGCCGCCGTCGGTGCTCATGTAGAGCTGGTTGCATCAACCGTACTCCCCCGCGGCGAAGATAAGGTCGGAGCTGGTATCGCTACGGTCGAGCTCCATCACATCATCGTTGAGGTAAAGGGTCCCCGCCTGGTACCACTGGTAAGGGGATTCGGTGAGGAAGTACTTGCCGGTGCACAGGGGAAAACCGGTGAGGGGATCGCCCTTGAGGCCCCCTATGCAGCCGCCTGGTATGCCGTTGTTGCCCGGTTCCCAGGACCCCGATGGGGATGGGGCGGAGTAATGACCGCTGATTGTTGCAAGGTGCACCCCGTAGCCTGTGACGCAGAACTCCCTGGACGACCCGGGAGTGGTGCTGCTCTGGGTCCAGCTCTGTCCCCAGTCGGAGGAGGTGTAGAGCGCGGAAGCGGTGATCGCACAGGCGCTTCCGTAATTATCCGTGAAACGGAGGGCCTGGATGTCCGCAGGCAGGGAGGCCATGCTCCATGAGGACCCGCCATTGGCGGTGCGGTAGATATCGTTGTTGGCAAACACTAGGAGGGTGTCGGAGGAGGAAACACTGAGACCCACCTTGCTGTAGCTGCCCACCGGGATTGTGGAGGGGGTTATCTCCGTCCAGTTCCAGCCGCCGTCATCGCTGCGGTACACAGCCAGGTAATCGGCATCGGTGGAAGTCGCCCGACCTGCCAGGTAGACCACCTGGGGATCGGCCTGGCTGAACTCCACAGACATCCCTTCCACAGGAGGGGATGTTTCCATCGGTGACCAGTCATGACCGTGGTTGTTCGAATAGATAAGGCTGTTGGCCACCCCTGAAACCGCCCCCAGCTTGAAACTGCTCCGGGAGGGCTGGGATGCCACGGACCTGAGCACCGCGTCCTGAACGGTGAAATACTCCGACCATGGATCACCGGGGCCTGTATGGATGTACAGGCAGGAGACCCCGCCCACATACACATTACCGTTCTCATCGGTATCCATGGAGTAGCAGCCGCCGGCGGAGACCAGTCCGCCGAACCAGGTGCTCCCTCCGTTGGTGGAGAAGAAGACCTCGTCGGGCCCGGGATACTTTACCTGCGCGTACAGGTAGTCGGTGCCGGGAACGGCGCAGATATCCCCCATATCGGAAATGAACGGCCCCGCCGCCTCCCAGGAATCAACGCCCTGAAAGGACAGGACCGCTGCGGACACAAGTGCGGCCAACATCTGAAACCTCCATATGAAAGCCTGATAAGATTATAGGGGGTAGCCAAGTTACGGTCAACGAGCCATGAGGAACTCCGCAGCCATTCTTAGCTTACCCGGATCTTTGTGGCTGTGTGCCGAGGGAAGCTGCGCTCATATTCCCGGGGAACATCAAGAAAGGGGGATCAGCATGAGGGTTCTCGTGGCGTACTATTCGCATGCGGGGAGCAACCGCTACCTGGCAGAAAGGACCGCCGGGGCATTGGAAGCCGACATTGAAGAGATCAGGCCCGTAATCGGTCTTTACCCGCTGATTCTGCCGGGCACCTGGCTGGGGATCGGAACGGGCTTAAAAAAGCCCAGGCACGATCTGAATGAGTACCACAGGGTGGTGATAATAGCGCCTCTCTACCTGGGGAAGTTCGCCCTTCCCGCCCAGATACTCATTCGCAGATACTCAGACCGGATGAATGAGATCATCTGCGCCACCTGCTGTGGAAGCACACAGGAGAAGAGGAACGAGAAGTTCGGCTACCAGGGCGCCTTCAGGCACATCAGAAAGCTTGCCCGGGAAAGATCGTTCACTGCGAGGCCTTTCCATAGCACTGGTGATTCCTGAGGAGAAGCGGGATGACTCTGAAGCCTTCATGAACACGAGGCTCACCGATGACAATTTCAAGGGGGAGATCCTTGAGAAGTTCAAGGGCTTCATTGCAGAGGTTCGAAAGAGTTGAGGCAAAAACAGCAGCACCAGATATCCGGGGATACCCGTATTGCCCGATGGTTATTCCGCCCTGTGAACCGGGCTTTCACCCGGCGTATATCACGCAGAACTCCAGTGTAGTGTCCGCCACCGGGAGGCCGTCTATTCCCGCCCCCTCTATTACCACGCCGGTTGGAGTGGGAGACACCCGGGCAAAGGCTGACCAGGCCACCCCGCATCCCAGCCAGCCCCGGCGAAGCCTTCAAGGGCGGGGTTTCTGAAGATAAGGTCCGAAAGCCCGAAATCCTCGATGGCCTTCGTGTTAGCCGGATCGTCCTCAGGGTAGAACTGGGATACGGCGATGAAGGAGCCGGAGACCACCCGCCGCAGCTCGCCCAGAATATCACCGGGTTTCATGATGTTCGGCAGCCCGTGATATGTGGTCAGTGTGTTCACCGCGCCGTTCCTGAAGGGTGTTCGTCTGGCATCGAAGGCCAGCAGGGAAACAAGGTGGTCCAGACCCTGGTGGATGAACCTTCTGCGGTCGGACCGGAGCACACGGGGGCTGAAATCCGTTGCCACCACCGGCCGGCGAAGCTCTTTTGCCATCTTCTCCACAAGGAAGCCCCGTCCCGAGGCCAGGTCAACTATGGGCCCCTCGGTGCGGGAAATGAGCTCCAGGGCGAAGTCGGTCTGCCGACGGGAGCATTGAAGGTAATCCGCTGTGTATATGCCTGACCGGGCCGCCTCGGATGCCGCCTTCGCCCCTTGGATATCTCCCCGCTCGGAAAGGATCAGTGAACGGAAGAACTGGTCCGCCGGGGCGAGGTCATCAAGGGGAACGTCCAGGAGACTTTTCTCGGTTTCAGGGTGGCTGCGCAGATACCCCGCAAGGCCGCTCTCAACCTGCTGCCAGAGGTCTTCCCTGGCAAGGTCAGGTGTAAGGAAGGAACCAATACCATCTCGAAGGGGGTAAACGGCGGAACACTCCAGGCAGACAGCCTCCCCGGTCTCCAGATGATCTTCACTCTTTTCGGTGATGCTCCACTCAAGCTCCCCGTGACAGTCGGGGCACTGGAGCATGTCCATCAGCCAGCAATGCATTCGAACCTCCATGGTAAAATGTTCATTTCCATAAGGTCAACAATATCCACATGGGACGCAGCATCGCCAGCCGAGACATCTTCCCTATGCACCCACCAGCCAGAAGACCCCGATGAGGGTTGCGGCGCTGAGGATGGTTGCCGTAAGAAGCAGGGCTGATGCAAGGGAGGCGTCTCCGCCGTACCTTCGAAGATAGACCACACCGAGAACCGCCGGGGGCATGGCTGCCAGCACCACAACTATGTCGTGCCACATGTCAGGAAAACCCAGGGCATTCCCAGCAGCTGATGCCGCCAAAGGCTTCAGTATGAGCTTGACGATCACCACAACTGCCAGGGGTAGGGCAATGGTCTTCACGGCGGGCCGCCGGAACATCAGACCCACGGAGATGATCGCCAGGGGAGTGAGGGCTCCTGCGAGGACGGACCCGAGATGAAAGAGCGGGGCCAGGAAGCTGTCCTTCCCCGGCAGGTTCAGTGTCCCCCAGAGGATCCCGGCGATAAGGGCGAAGAATACAGGTGAGCGGAAAAAGCCCAGAGAGGAGGCAAGCCCGCTCTTTTACCGCTGAAGTAAGCCGCCAGCATCGGACCAAGGATGAAGATCGGATAGCCCACCCCTATCTCGGAGATGAGCACGGCCTCGCCCAGGGCAGCCTGATTCCCCGGATACATCTGAGTTATTATGGAGTAGCCAGGAAGGTGGAAGATCCGAAAGCCGCACATAACACAACGGCACCCTGCTTTTGAAGATCGAAACGCAAAAGCTGGTAACCCCCCAGGCAAGAAGGACACACGATATCTCGAGGCCGAGCATGAGCGCCGAGGGTTCCAGTTCCTTTACGGTAACCCTCAATCCGGCCAGCCCTGTGAAGACCATTGCCGGGAGACATACATCGGTGACCAGCCTGGCCAGTGTAAGGGAGTTCTCCTCTTTGAGAACGGTCCTTCTCTTCAGCAGCACGGCAATGACATAGATCAGGCAGATAACGATTATTGCGTTCAGGAGCTGATGCAATGCGCCCATGGTTCTCCATCCCCTTTCAATTCAGTTCAGCAATAATAGCAGCGAGGACAGAGAAGGGGTACTGTAAGGATCTCAGTGACTCACCCCGTCCTTCCCGGGAAAGGTCAGGGGTGTTGCAGATACCTCTCCGGCAACTGAGTGACGCAGCATTGATTCATCCCTTTGATCGCCACATTATTTGCCTCTTTTCAGGGGAATTCAATATTATTCAGACGTAATGGTTTTTTGGTGTTCCCATTATCCTGTTCGCTAAGGCGTTCATGTCTGGAGGCATTATGGGCTGGTTGCTGGTACTGACTGCTGTGGCCGGGGGGTTTGAATATCCTCCCGCTCCCCCGGGAGATGTGGTGGACGAATACTTCGGAACCCCGGTGGCGGACCCCTACAGGTGGCTTGAAGATGTTGATTCAGAGGCCACACTGGAATGGGTGGAGGCTCAGGGGGAACTCTGGGATTCCTACATCGGCTCGGTGCCGGTTCTGGAAAACATCCGGGGAAGGCTGGAGGAGATCTACGACTACTACTACATTTCAATGCCATACAGGAGGGGCGACCGGTACTTCTTCAGGGTCAACGAGGGGCTGCAGGACCACTCGGTGTTCTGCACCGCCGAGAGCATAGGCGGGGAGATAACGGTGCTGATAGACCCGAACACCTTCTCCGATGACAGGCGGTCCTATACTGGCTCGATCATCAACGATGACGGCACCCTGATGGCCTGGCTCACAAGCACCGCCGGGTCGGACTGGCAGACGGTCCACTTCACCGACCTGGAGACCGGCGAGGCCCTTGAGGACACACTGTACTGGCTGAAGGGCGGAGTGTCCTGGAACGCCGATGATTCCGGTGTTTACTACACCCTGTACGACCTCCCGGAGGAGGGAGAGGAATACACCCAGGAGAACAGGAACCAGAAGCTGCTCTTCCACAGGCTGGGCACCCCCCAGGAGACAGACAGCCTGGTCTACCAGAGGCCGGACAGGCCGGACTGGATGTTGTATGCAGGAATGTCCCAGGACAAAAGGTACCTCAGCCTTTATGTCAACGACACGAACATAGCCGCTGCCAACGGTGTTTTCTACATCGATCTGGAGTCCGAAGACCGTCAGATGGTGGAGCTGCTGGGTGACTTCGACGCCGCCTACTACATACTCGAGGTTTTGGACGGGATCTTCTACATAATGACCGATCTCGACGCCCCCAGGTTCAGGGTGGTGGCTATTGACCCTGCCTCCCCCCAGCGGGAGAACTGGGTTGAGATCATCCCCGAATCGGACATGATCCTGGACCGGGTCTCAATACTCAACGACGGTGAGACCCTTCTGGCCAAGTACCAGTGGGAAGGCTACGACACCGTGCTTCGCTACGACCGTCAGGGTAATTACCTGGCGAGGTGGAACTGCCGGGCAGGGGCTCCGCCTGGGGCTTCGGCGGCATGCTGTCCGACACCGAGACCTTCTACACTTTCTCTTCGTTCCTTAACCCCGGCGCGGTGTACAGGTACGATGTGGCTGCGGACGAGACCACCCTTCTGTGGGAGCCGGAGGTGAACGCGGACCTTCCCTGTTCACCGAGACCATGGTGTACTACGAGAGCTTTGACGGAACCAGGATTCCCATGTTCCTGGTGTATCCCAGTCACATTGAGATGGACGGTTCCAACCCGGTGATTCTCCGTGGATATGGAGGCTTCGGCGCCTCCATGGGCCCCTTTTTCCAACGTAGCCTCATACCCTGGCTGGAGAGGGGCGGAGTCTACGCCGTCCCATGCATAAGGGGAGGTGGCGAATACGGAACCCGGTGGCACACCGCAGGTATTCAGGAGAACCGCCCCACCGTGTTCAGGGACTTCATAGCCGCGGCGGAGTTCCTTATAGACTCCGGTTACTCCTCCCCTGAGAAGATAGCCATTTCAGGCGCTTCCAACGGGGGCACCCTTGTTGCCGCGGTACTGAACATGAGGCCGGACCTCTTCGGCGCCGCCGACCCCGCCATGGGGGTAATGGACCTCATGCGCTTCCACCTGTTCACCATCGGCTGGGCCTGGAAGTCGGAGTACGGCGACCCGGATGATCCTGAGGATGTGGAGTTCCTGCTGGGCTACTCCCCCTACCACAACATCCGCGGGGGGTGGAGTATCCCCCGGTGCTGATAACCACCGCGGACCACGACGACAGGGTGGTCCCGGGGCACAGCTTCAAGTACGGCGCGAGGCTTCAGGCCGCCCAGGCCGGAAACGCCCCGATACTGATGCGGATAACGCCGGCTGCGGGCCACGGGGGATCCGTTGGCCTGAATGAAGGCCTGGACCGCATAGCGGAGAAGTACGCCTTCTTCTGGCGGGAGCTGGGAATGGACCGTTACCCCATGCCCTGAACAGTGTACGATGGCAGTGTACCACCTATCTGCGGCAGCAGTCCAGCGGGTTATCAGTCCAGTCTCTTCAGAGATGCCTCTATGAAGGCGGGAAGGTCCGAGGGCTGCCTGCTGCTCACCAGATTTCCGTCCTCCACCACCTCGGCGTCACGGTAACTGGCACCGGCGTTCCTGAGGTCCTGGGCGATGGAGCGCCAACCGGTGATCTGCCTTCCCCTGAGGACATCGGCGGTTATCAGCAGCTGGCCCCCGTGGCAGATGGCGAAAACAGGTTTAGAGGCCTCCATGAATTCCCTGACGAACCGTACCGGCCCTTCGTGGGACCTTAGCCTGTCCGGGGAGTAGCCGCCGGGAATAAGGAGGGCATCGAAATCATTCACCCCGGCGTCATCAACCTTCCTGTCTATCAGGACACTGGTGTTCTCCTTCTTTCCCCTTACTTCACTTCCCTCTTTCATCCCCAGGTTCACCACCTCGTGGCCGGCTTCTTTGAAGGCGTCCACTGGAGCGCTGTATTCGCTGTCCTCGAACATATCGTCTACCAGTACCGCTATCCTGGCCATTGCTTACTCTCCTTTCTTCAGCTATTGCTCCTCTGCCGGAGCTTTCTCACCAATCATGCCTGTCCCTCCCGGGATGGTTCGTCCGGTGGTGAATGCGGAGGCATCCCGTCTTCCTGTTTTCTTGATAGGGTAAAAGGCTATACATGTCAACGATGGCGGTTTCTTCCGTGATGCCCGGGGGTTCCCGGCATGCCTTGAGTAATTTCACTTTATGATGGCTCTTCAGGTGGAACATATATTCCCCCGTGTGACTATTCAACAGAAAAACTGCAGGAGGAAGTCATGGGCAGGTTTGCTTTCCCGGTCTGTATTCTGTTCGCCGTTGTCCTGTCCTGTTCCACCGACCCCTCGGACCCTGACTTCCTGATCACTTCCGTGGAATTCACCGGGGATTCCACCGCGGCGGGGGCGGAACCCTACCTGGAATTCACACTGCAGTGGGAAGCCCCCTCACCGGAGACCAGGTTCCAGTACACGGTTTACAGAAGCGATTCACCGGGAATTCAGGATGACCCTTCGGAGGCCAGCGAGCTGGTAACTCTTCAGGGCAGGACCTGGGCCGATTCCGATTCACTGGAGTGGGGCAGTGTCTTTTATTATGCGATAATGGCTGAATCGTCCTCGGGCTCGTCCAGGTGGAGCAACGAAGTATCCGCGGTTACTCCGGTGTCCCCCTTCCCGGCCCCTGTCCAGCTTTCCTTCGAAAGGCAGCTATTCTTTTTGTGCGACCTGGAATGGAGCCAGTATGAAGGCGGTGAGGATTTCAGGTGGTACGTTCTCTACCGCAGCAACCATCCCGGCATCGCCCAGAACCCATCCTACCAGAACGACACGGCCTTCGTAACGGACGACATGGGGATGGTTTCCTTTCGTGATTCCCTTGTCCTGTCAAAGCACTATGCCCTGGCGGTGGTGGACTCAAGCGGCCTGAGATCCTTCAGCAACGAGGTCTGCTTCGAACCCGGAGCGGATTTTCCGTGGCGTTTCTATTACAATTTTGATTTCGGGTGCCATCCTTTTTCAAACAACGATTTTGCCTTCATATCCGGTTGGGGAGAACGGATGTACCTGCTTTACAGCTGCGACTATTCCGGGGATAACTATCTCCAGTGCCGCAGCACTTACAGCGGAAGTTATGTGGACGGGATAGCCAGGGATGACATCTACTCCGCCGCTGAGCGTCCTGACGGAACTATTCTTGTCTGCTTCGGGGAGGATGGCAGGCAGATGTCGCAGCTTTCGGTTTTCACAGGCGATCTGGCCTCCGAACTGCATACAGTGCCTCTGGACAGAATGGTCACCCTTATGATCGAGACCGATGCAGGAGTACTGTGCTCATCCGGCGGCAAGGCCCTGGTGCTGGACCCTTTTTCCCTGCAGACAGTGGATTCCATTCCCTATTCCTTCACATCGGCGGTGCTGGAGGAGGAGCTGGACAGGGTGTTCCTCTGCAGGAACTCCTATGTGGTCTCTCTTCGAAGCAGTGACCTTGCCCACATGGGGAACATCATGGGGAATGCTCAGCATCTGGTTTACTCCCATGGCGTTCTGTACTGCATCGGTGAAACGGAGATAAGAGGGTACGATCCCATATCCCTGACACTTCAGAGCAGCTGCCAGCTTCCTGAGAATACTCTGTGCAGCACGGTGCATTCCTCGGGAGAATACCTGGTGGTGTATGTATTCCGCGACGACCCCTGCAGGGTGGAAGTATTCGACTATGCAACCGGCGAGTTCCTGGGCCTTATCTCAGACATGCCCTCCATTTCCGAGGAGCACTGCTTTCTGAGTGCTCCCCAGGGCGATTTCCTCTGGTTCATGCACTGGAGCCTGGGCAACATGGCCCTCCACGGCAACAAGATAATCATCTAGGGCGTTGGTTCCGAGTGATTCATCCCCGATTCAGACCATGTCTGTCGAGTTGGCCCTTCATAGCCATCAGATTGCTGAACACCTGCGCCGGGATCTGTGAGTTCCTGATCGAAGAGAAAACTATGATCGCTCTTTCTTACAGTAGCGGACTCCTGCGTCTCGCAGAAGATTTACGCAATGGGCATTGAGGCTTTCACCATGACGCAGGGCGTCAATTGCAAGCACTTTGTGCAGATCCCTGCCGGTTCGAAGAACGAACTTGCCGGAATATTCCTTCCCCGCGGTTTGAGCAGGAAGGGCTTCTCCGTCTTTCTCATAGATCTCGATCCATTCTTCCACCACCTGGCAGAGTTCCCGGTACACTTCAGCCTCAGCGTCTCCATGAACGCCACCGAGCATCAGCCCGGGCAGGTACCGATGTAGCACTGATCCTCTTCTGACCACTCGACGATCTTGAGATATCTGTCACTTGCTTTCATTCTGTCACCTCGCGAACTGCTTGTTCGACATCCCGTTCCTGGTATAGCTTCGCGTCTTGAGAAGGGCTGCCGCTTATTGTGATCTTCGTTCCCTTCGGGTGCACGAAATTTCGATGGCTGCCTTTGCCGCCTCGATTAACGAATCCCGCCTTCCTGAGGGCACGAATCAGCTCTCTTATTTTCTTTGGCATATGATATAGTACTATAGTGATACTACTAATGTCAAGGAGCGATCAGAAGCTGAAATCCAGCATTCGTTACCCGTAAGCACTGCAAATGCAGCGCACTATGCCGGGCATAACGGAGAACAAGGGCATAGCAGCTACGACAGCTGTTTACAATGATATTGCGCATGTGTCTCCAGGTCAGCAAGTAGCATTTCTTGTGTCCCTGACTAAGCATTTGGGCCTGCTATGGTGTAACCTTTTTCTTCTGCTTTGAGGGTCTTTCGTTCCGGTCTTACAGGCTCACCAGTGCAACCCCTGCAACGGCAACAACTGCTCCGGCGACTTCAAGGGGCGGAGGCGCTTGCCCATGAAGGCCACTTCCGGGAAGATTATGAACACAGGCACCATGGCCATGATGGTGGAGGCTATTCCCACCTCGATGAGGCTCAGGGCAACCATGGAGAGTGATACGCCCAGGAAGGGGCCGAAGAAGGCCCCAGGGAGATGAAGCCCATGGCCCGCCGGTTGCCCAGGGCGGATCTTATGGTGCCTGTGAGCCCGGCTATTGGAATGATCACCGCAAAGGCGGCGATGGCGGCCATTATGCGGATCTGGGTTGCGGCGAAGGCATCGTAGCCCCCAAGGCCGTGCTTGCTGAGCACCAGCCCCGCGGCCTGACCAAGGGTGCCCCCCACCGCCAGGAGTATGCCCTTCATGGGGTGGGCCAGTTTCATTCTTTTTGATCCCTTTATGAGGATTACCATGCAGATGCCGGTTACAGTGAGGGTGATGCCAAGCCAGTGTTTCAGGGATAGGCCCTCCCCAAGGAAGAGCCAGCCGGCAAAGGCGGTTACCGGGGGAACCAGGGCGAAGATGACCATGGTAATGCGGCTGCCAATGAGTATGAATGCCCTGAACAGGCAGAGGTCCCCCATTACGAAACCGATTATGCCCGAGAGCCCCAGCCAGAACCACTGATTGCCGGTGGCGTCCCAGGGGAAAGGCATTCCCCTTGTTATCATGCTGTAGATGGAGAGGAACAATAGCCCCCCGAAGAGCCGGATAATGTTCACTGAAAGGGCTCCCACCCTTTTCCCTGCGAGTTCAAAGGAAATCACCGTAACGGTCCAGCACAGGGCGGTTCCCAGGGCGGCTATCTCACCGGACATTAGGTCTCCTTTTCCGGGTGGTCGGTGGGGTACTATAACTCCCGGGGTGCTTTGAGCCTGTGCCGCTCAGAGGATTCCACTGCCTGTTATCAGCTATCTCATCCCTGTACAGTAAGATCGAGAGGGCAAGAGGAAGAGTTCCATCCTGCCAGACCTCCGAGTATTACGGATATGTTCCCATATCCCCTCTGCTGCAGGAAGGACGCGGCAACCATCGATCTGTTCCCGGAACCGCAGAAGATGTAAACCTGCCGGTCATCAGGAATCTCACGGTAGTTTTCAGGAAGCTGAGTGGCGTGGATGTGCAGCGCCCCGGGGATCCGTCCGTCGGAACTCAGCTCGTCACCGCTCCTGACATCCAGGATGAAGGGGTCATTATCTCCATCAAGTATTTTGCACATCTCTCCAACAGACAGTGTGGAGGAGGATGAGCTTCTCAGCCCGGCCATGTGCCAGGAATGCATGCCACCGGCCAGATATCCCGCGATATTGTCGTATCCCATTCTGACCAGGGTTCTTACGGTTGCCTCCGGATCGTCTTCGGTTACCAGAAGGAGAGGCTTGTCATAGGGCAGGTACCATCCGGCAAAACCGGCAACTCCATCATTCCAGATGGAAAGGGATTCAGGGATGTGGGCCGAGGCAAAGCAGATCTCCTTCCTTGTGTCCAGCACCCTGGAGCCTTCCATCCTGTCACGAAAGTCCTCCGGCGTAAGGGCCAGGGGAATGGATAGCCCCCCAAGCAACGGAGGCCCCTCCAGATTCAGTTTCTCCATCTTCCTGAAATAGGGCGGTCTTTCCTGCTCTTCAACCATGGTTTCGATGAAGGCCCGTCTGTTGTCGTGCTGAAGTCTTGGATTGTGTTTCCTTTCGAGGCCCATGGTGGTTATTGTTCTTGCAGTGATGCCGCTTCCGCAGACGGATCCCGGACCATGGGCGGGACAGACCAGCACCCCGTCCCCCAGGGGCAGAAGCCTGCTGAAAATGCTGCTGTAGAGCATGCCGGCCATCTCCTCCGCCTTATCCATACCCATCAGGTCCACTCTTCCCGCATCCCCGGCGAAAAGGCAGTCGCCTGTAAAACATATCCAGGGATGCCCCTCCTGATCATGCAGAAGGTAGCTCATGGAACCGGGGGTATGCCCCGGAGTGGCTATTGCCTGGACCTTAAGGGAACCCGCCTCCCAGATCTGTCCGTCCCGGACGGGGCTGCCGTAGGAATAGTCAAGCTCGCTGTCAGCATGCCATATCTCCGCTCCGGTTAACTCGGCCAGTTCCCGTGAGCCGGCCACATAGTCCTCGTTCCTGTGGGTCTCCAGTATATGCCTCACGGACATTCGGCTGCTCCGGGCGATCCTGTCGTATATCCGGCAGTCCCTCCTGGGATCTATCACCACCGCTTCGGTACCGTCTCCTGCAATGTAGGAATAGTGGGCCAGGCCGGGAACTTCTATCCTTTGAAAGAGCATCTTCATTTCTCCCTTCATTGGCTGTGAACTCCGTTGTGCTTTTTCGGAGTGGTTTATTAAATTTGACAAGGGTCATATATTTACATTTAAAAGGAATCTATCTTCAAGTCAAGCGCACATCTGTTCGCACCTGGATTGCCTTCCGGCAGGCAGGGCACCAATGGTGGAAGCGGTCCTGGAACTGCTTGGAGCAGAGCCCGGCAGTTCGGTGGTGATAGGTGACTCCCCCAGGATATTCAGGCCAGTTCCGCGGCCGGGTGCATGTCCATAGGTCTTGGCGTAAACGGAGACTTCAGGGCGGAAAAGCTGAAGGACATACCCGATATTGTGGCTGAGATCCGGAAGGGCTTCTGAACCGCAGGCTTCTATTCACTTGTAATAGACTGATAATCATGCTATTATGAATGCGCACATTTGTGTGGGGGGAGGAAGGTCAGTCATTGACTGCTGAAGAGATAAGGGATCCGAAGGCTAAAGAGGTTCTTCTATCATGGAGAAGGCGGCTCTTCTACACCATCTATACAACATTCCTCATCCTTGTTACCGTTCCCTTCTTCGTGAGCACGAAGACATCCATCGAGCATGGCAACTGGTTCCTGCTGTCCCTCCATACCGCAGGCTACATACTTGCCGTAATAATTGTTACAGTGAGAAAGATCCCATATCGCATAGCTTCCTTTGTGGGCCTGGTGAGCATTTTCCTCGTGGGGGTGTCCGCCCTTGTGGTTTTCGGCCCCATCGGCAGCGGCAGGATATGGCTCTTCGCCTTCTCTCTGCTGGCAACGCTTTTCTTCGGCCTGAGGGGGGGCATTGTCACCGCTTCGCTGAATGCTCTGGTGCTGGTGGTGATCGGTCTTTTCATGAACGCCGGGGGATTTGAATGGACTGTGAACCCCGGTGTCACTCTGCGGATGTGGATCATAACGGGTGTTACCTATGTGTTCCTGAACGGCATGGTGGTTGTCTCGGTTGCTGTGCTGGTGGATGCCCTGAAGAAAAGACTGATCCAGGAGAGCCAGCTCCGTGAGAACATATCCAGGGCCAGAAGCGAACTGGCGGAGAGCGAGGAAAAACTCTACCAGGCAATAAAGGGAAGCGCCGTTCCCACATTCGTTCTGGACAGCAGCCATGTCATCACCCACTGGAACGATGCCTGCGCCGGGATAACCGGAAGATCCGCCCGGGAGATGGTTGGCACGAAAAAGCAGTGGGTGGTTTTCGGAACCGTTCAGCAGCCGGTACCCGCCGATGTGGTGCTCATGCGTGAAAAGGGTGAACTCCCCGAGAAAACCGCCTTCGAATCACTGCACCCCTCCGCCCTGATACCGGGTGCCCTGGAGGGTGAGGTCCATGTTTCCCTGGCCGGCGAGAACAGAATACTGCACTGCACCGCAGCACCTCTGAACAGCAGGAGCGGGGAGGCCGTGGGCGCCATTCAGACCTTCATGGACATGACCGACCGCAGGAGGGTTGAGGCCCAGCTGCAGCACTCCCAGAAGATGGACGCCATAGGAAGGCTGGCCGGGGGAGTAGCCCATGACTTCAACAACATGCTCAGCGTTATACTGGGCCACACCGATATGATCCTTGGAAACGCGGGCCCCTCTGACCCCGGAAGGAAGATCTCAACGCGGTGAGGGAGGCGGCGCTCCGCTCCGCTGACCTGACCAGACAGCTCCTTGCCTTTGCGAGAAAAATGGAGATCGCTCCGGAGGTGCTGGACCTGAATTCGGTGATACAGGACACCAGCCGAATGCTCAGAAGGATAATCGGTGAGGATATCGATCTTGTGCTCAAGGAGGGAAAGGACCTCTGGAAGGTCTCAATGGACAGGAGCCAGGTGGATCAGATACTTGCCAACCTCTGCGTTAACGCGAGGGACGCAATAGACGGCGTGGGTTCCATCGTTATGGAAACATCCAACGCCGTTCTGGATGAGGACTACCGGAGCATGGCTCCGGATGCGGTTCCCGGGGAGTATGTGCTGCTCACCGTGAGCGACAGCGGCGGCGGCATGGACAGGGAAACACTGTCCCGGGTGTTCGAGCCCTTCTTCACCACCAAGGAGGTGGGTCGGGGAACCGGCCTGGGCCTTTCCACCGTCCATGGCATCGTAAAGCAGAACGGCGGTCACATCGCTGTTTACAGCGAACCGGGAACGGGTACCACATTCAAGGTTTACCTGCCCAGGTGTACTGAAATGGGTGCGCTCCCCGGTGAAGAGGCCCCATCGGAACTCCAGCTGGGAAGGGGGGAAGGAATACTCCTGGTGGAGGACGAAACCGCGGTCCGAGAGCTGGCGAACCAGATGCTGGTAAAACTGGGTTACAGGGTTGTTGAGGCGGAATCCCCCGGGGCGGCATGGAGATCGCCGGGAAGCCCGATTTCGATATCCAGCTGCTTCTGACCGATGTGGTGATGCCGGGAATGAACGGAAGGGACCTGGCGGATAAGCTTAAGGGGATACACCCGGAGCTGAGGTGCCTTTTCATGTCCGGGTACACCGCCGACATCCTTGCGGGAAAGGGAGTGGTGGAGGATGGACTGATTTTTCTGGCTAAACCCTTCACCCGCAGGGAACTTGGCGCAAAGGTGAGGCAGGCCCTGGAGGGTTAGCCGATTGGTCAGAGCCTCTCGGCAATGGAGTATCACCGTTTTTGCTCGGATTATCTTATCTCATGTTAACAAAGCAGAGCGGCACACTCCATCAGGATCAGTGTATTGACCTCAACTTCTGGAAAGCCCGAGGCAGCCTTCTCGAACACAATACTTGTAACAAATACACCCATCTTTGTTGCAATGTTTGTAACGTTGCATAGGGTTTTACCCGTTTTGCGGAGGCCGTTTGCAGAAACGATACAGAGGGTGTCACCTCTGACCAGCACCAGCTCCTTCAGGAACACAGAGTCTGATGCTGTTACCTCAAGGGAACAGTTCGAACCAATGCGGACGCTCACGCCTGAGGGGCTGATACAGTGCCAGGAACCGCCGGCCAGTTCCGGAAAGAAACCCCGGGCGGGGCGGCCGGGAGTAATTGCAGTACCCGGGATGCCGTCGGCAAGAAAGCAGATGGTGTGCTTGTTTTCACCAAGGAACCAGGGGGGTATCCTGAGAGTATCTCCGCTGACCCCGACACCCAGAACACTGCTGTTCCTGTTGAACCAGAGCAGACCGTACCTGGTGTAGGGATAATCCCCCTGAACACCGCTCTGCTGTAGACCCCTGTAAACCGGTGGTCGGCAACCAGCGCCCGTGCAACGGGAAGGCCGGTGGTGTCCCCTGCCGCGTTAAAACTGACGATGTCGGGATTTCTGGAAAGAACATAATCCGCGTTGCACACAGAGTGCATCGGGATGCATTCTCCATGCCCATGCCCGGGGTGAAGCCCCAGATATCTGTCGTTCAGGCCCAGCATGTCCAGAGAAGGGAATCCTGTCCAGTATGGAATGGAGCCGGCGGCGGTCACGGCAACCAGAGGAGAAACATCACCAAAGGCTTCCCTGAGAGCCAGGGCGGTTACCCGGGCATCCCATTCCCAGTGTTCCTCAAGGCCAGCCCTGTTAGAGGGCAGCGTGTACTGCAGCACCACGAACACGACAAGGGCGAGCAGCATCACGAAGGAAAGGCGTTTACCGCCGGAAACACCGCAGAGGAATTCTGCCGACTGCCAGGTGAAGAGAGGAATAACCGGAAGGAAGTGTCTCCAGGCGGGAAAGAAGTCTCCCCCACTACCAGGATGTACAGAAGCCATGACCCCGCCATGACGCCGGGCAGCACAAGCCTGAAACACCTCGATCGAACTCCCTTCAGGAAGCCGGCCAGGGATAGGGCAGAAAGGGGGAAAAGAGCCAGAAGACCTGTGATCACGTACTTCGCGCCGCAAAGGACCGTGGACAGGGAAGGATGCACCTTTATTCTTGCTGTATTGGGTATCCAGTCGTCGTAGTACTGAAGCCGAAAGAGTGTCTGGCCGGATATGAACAGAACCGGAAGAAGAACAAGCCACAGAGATTTCCTGCCTCCTCCAAAGAAAAGAACCGCGAGAAATGCAGACACGGTGAACAGTGCCCCGTCGGGCCTTGTCAGGCAGAGAAATGCCAGGGGTATCGACGAGAGTATCCATGGAGAGGCCCTTCCTCTATCCATTGCTCTCCAGAGAAGGGGAACTGACAGGGAAACAAGGAAAAGAACCAGTGGCTGCTCCAGCCCTCCCAAAGCCCAGACCGCCAGAGGAGCCGACAGTGCCGCGAAGAGCAGCGGGACAAGGACAATGAGCCGCTTATTCCTGTAGTGGGCAAAAATGCCAGCCAGGAACAGTACCGAAAAGAGGATACCCAGCACCCTCAGTGAAAGGATTCCGGGAAGCCCCACTGCCAGCAGACCCGAAACAAGAAGCACCCAGAGGAGATCCGAATAGCCCTCGACCCTCTCTCCGTCATTCCATGTAAGCCCCTGACCGGAAACGAACCTGGTGGAGTATCGAAGAGAGATAAGTGCGTCGTCGGAAAGAAAGGGAAGGAAAATACAAATATTCACAAAGAACAAGACCAGCGGCACCAAGAAAAGAAGATTCCTGCTGCTCATACTCCCCCTATTCGCTGCTGCTCAGAGCACACAGAAGCGTTTTGTCTCCTCGATCCCGCCGCTGATCACCCGGCATACATAGACTCCCGGGGGAATAGCTTCTCCACTGTTGCCCATGCCGTTCCACTGAATGGAGCCTGTTCCCTGGTTCATGTGGGAGTCGTTCAGTGTGGCAACCTTTCTGCCTGAGATGTCGAAGACCTCCACAAGGGTATTACCCGGTTCCCCGATGAAGAAGGAGATGGTTGCGCTGCCTGTGAAGGGGTTCGGTGAAACCCTTAGCCCGAAGCCCTTCCCCGGGGCGGGATCGATGCCCTCCAGGCCGGTTCGCATTGCAACTATCCCTTCGGTGTCCCGGCAGTACACGAACTCGAGGTAGCCGTCGTTATCCAGGTCGGCTATTGCCACTGAGGAGGAAAGGGAGCCGGTGAGCTTGACGCTCCACTCCTCCTCTCCCGTTACGGCGTCTATGATCTGAACCGTCGAATAGTTGCCGTTGGTGGTGGTCTGGATCAGTTCCATCGCACCGTCGCCGTCTATGTCCGCCGCGGCGGCGGTGCTCCCGGGCATGTAGTCGAGGTATGCCTGCCACAACTCCTCACCGGAGCAGGAGAAGGCTACCAGCTTCATGGTGTTGAGGCGGCCCACTATGACCTCCAGGGAGTCGTTGCCGTCGGTATCTGTAACCACCGGAGAGGAGTAGATGTTGCTGGTGAGGTTATGGGACCACCGAAGGGATCCGTCGAGGGCATCGAGCACATACACATGACGGGAACCGCTACAGCTGATTATCTCCTTGTTCCCGTCGGAATCCAGATCGGCAAAGGCAGCAGCCGGGGTAAGCATCTGCCCGGCGTATGAAGGAACAGCGGTTGTCCAGAGGATAGTGCCGTCTTCACCCTTTATCAGAGACATCTAGGGCTCCGGCTCAGGAGTGAAGCCTATGACCTCGAAGGAGCCGTCGGAGAAACATCCTCGGCAACCGTGGAACCGTAGTAAGCAGAGGTGTAGTTCGGGAGACTCCATATCTCAGACCCGTCGGCTCCGCTGAAAGCCCTTGTGCCAACCGTGCCGGCAAACACCACTTCAAGGGTTCCATCGCCGTCGAGGTCCGCCAGGCAGGGCGAGATGGCCGGCCCCCCGTCAATGGGCACTTCCCAGAGAAGCTCTCCCGATTCGCCTTCCACCGCACGCAGGGAACCATAGGAGGCGCATACCACCTCGGGCTTCAGGTCGCCGTTGATGTCTCCCACCACTGGAGATGCATAGATGAGTCCGTCGCCTGAAACATAGCGCCACAGAACACTGCCGTCCTCTCCGTTCAGGGCGTAGAGGGTATCCGATCCAGAGCCCATCACAACTTCAGGAAGGCCGTCGAGGTCGATATCGGCTATTGCCGGTGAAGAGAAGAGGTTTTCCTTTATGGGATAGGTCCACATCACACCGTACTGGCCGCCCCTTCCCTCTCCCCCGGGATAAAGACCTGTGTTCCGGGAATCTCCATGGAACCTGTACCACTGTGAGAAGCACACTGAAGGAAGAAGCAGAATAAAGATGAAAATATACCGTCTTTTCATTTTTTCCCTCCTATTTCAATAACTATTAAATACAACTGAAGTCCTGATGTAATTTCATAATCAATCGCTTTGATGTCAATACTCATCAATCAGTCAGTATTGAACTATTCAAGGATGATGATGTGATCCCATTCAAGATCCTTTCAATTGGGAAGCAAAGCAACACACTTGGAATACTATGCTCCTGCTGAAGGTACCCTTCGGTATGGAGCAGGAAGGAAGTTGAAATGAGAACAGCAGTGATCACAGCGGTCCTGGCGTTAACTTTACAGCCGGCGCAGGAGCGTCGGCGCTGGCTTCATACGTCTGCACCGCCGAGGTGGTGGACGCAGGGGAGCACGACGCCGAAAACAACACAATGCGTGTAACTCTGAACATTCTTGAGGTAACCGAAGACCTGGCCGGTTATGGAATGGATGTTTTCAGTTACCTCATACCGGAAACCCAGATCAGCGTCGACTTGCAGGAAGTGTCACGACCCATTGAGGAGGGCGCCCTTATAGAAGTTGTCTTCTATCATGTTTCCGGCATTGTTCCCGGAAGCGATGGAAACATTGAGGACCATCAGATAGAAACATGGGAACTGCTCTGCATCCTGTGAGACACCCTACCGCTGTGTTCCCAGCTCCACCTTGATGCCGCCGAAGGTCATCCCCATGAGCTCCAGCTCCCCCTCCAGAACCATATAGGGGACCAGGTTGTACAGGTCACCCGTGGAGCCGGGGCTTCCGTAATACGGAAACAGATCGACCAGACTTCTGGCAGGGCCCGCCTCCCAGTTGTGCACCGCCGCGCAGGACCACCCCTGGGGGTAGTAAATGTCTATCAGCAGATTATCGCTGCCGTTGTACCAGAATGGCTGGTCGAACTCTATGGTGAGGGAACTGCCCGACGCTCCGCCCAGTGGAAGGGAATCAATGAAGACCACTTCCTGCAGCGCTCCCGGGGCATAGTTATCCGCGAATGTCTCCGAAAGCTGATCTATGGTTACATGGGCCATCTTCATGGAGAAATCCCCGGCCCAGCCGCTGCAGCTGTTCGGGCGGACATAGGTTATGGAGCCTATCTCCATGGCGAACCCTATATCCTCCTGCAAGACTACCTCCTGGCAGTGCTGAACATAGTCTCAAGAGTCGAAGGGGGAAGAGAATGAACCCTCCATGGAACCTATCTCCAGGGTGGTCGCGAAGAGTGCTGCCAGGGGAACCAGCAGAAGAAAAGCGCTTTCATACATCTCCTTCTTGTTAATCACCTCAATACTATACAGCGAAGAAAGACCCGAAGAACAGGCTTCGGCAATTCCGCTATTGCAAGTTTACCATACCATGCAGGGGATTATACTCATTACGGGATGGGATTAACCGCTTCCCTGTGTTCCTCTGTCCGGGTTTTCACCGTGAAAGGTGCCGATGAACATGAAAGCTTCTGAGAACCTTGCGGGTGTCATGGAACGGCTGGCCGGTGTCCTCGGAGGGGCCTCGGAACCGGATCAGGCCCCTTCCCCGGTTACTCCGGACAAATGGGCCGGCATATTAAGCGAAAAAGGTCATCCCGTATCGGGAAGCATCCAGTTGCAGAAGATCCCCTCCTGCGCTGGAACCTATGGCGGCAGACCATTCTTTGTGGCTGCCCACAGGGGAAGCGAGATGACCATCGCGGCAATGTGCTTTGCTCCCTGCCGTTTCAGCGTGGTAACCGGCAGCCTGATGGCCAGGCTGGCTTTTCTGCGGGGGAGGAGGCTGCGGTTCAGCGACCCCGAACTGGAAGGCAGATTCGTGGCAAGGTCCATGGGCGAATGCAGGATCGACGGCATTTTCCAGAGCACAGAAATGAATTACATCCTCACAGGCATGATGCCCTTCTTCGAGCTGTCCGGTGAACAGGGTTCACTGAGTCTCCGCTTCGACTTCACGGCAGGCTCCATAACCCTGGACAGCGTTTTGAGGAGAATGGAAAGCCTGAATACCCTGGCGGGGATGCTGGAGAGGGAAACCTCGGGGAACGAAGCAGGAAAAGACCGGCAAGGCAGCATTGCCCTATGAGGGGTGGGAATTGATGAACACCATCGGAAGGTACGGCGGCACGGGGGTTGCATCACTCATCTGTCTGTGGGTGAAGACGGTTCTCCCTCTGCCCATGGCGTATGGAGATACCCTGATTCAGGTTGAAGGAAGTGAGACCATTGCGGTGGATCTTGGGAAGAACTGGGATCCGGACCCCTATGCCATGATAGCCTTCCTCCTCGAAGACGACATCTGGCTGACAACCGAAAACGACAAAGCGATAAATCTCACCGGTTCCGGGAAGGTGTTCAGCTTCGCCTGCGATCCTGACATACCCGGTCTGCTGTACTATTCCGTACTTGGGGAATCCCTCGACCTCTGGGTGTACACCCTGTCACTGGTGGAGGGTTACCAGTCCGGCTGTATAGGGATGGTGCCGAACGAAACACACGATACCAGCTATTTCGTTACGGATACATACGGTGAAAGGGCACAGATGGAAGTCGACGGAGCAGAGCTTAAGATAGAATGCGACTTCCGTTGGGGCTTGTTCCGTTTCACCGAGGTTGCTGTGATCGACCTGTCATCCATCAAGGGTGATCCCCCGCCTCCGGACACCCTTAACTCCGGACTCCCTGAGATCCTTATCACCCACCGGATGGTGAACGGCATTGCGGAGCTCTTCTGCACCGTGGGCGATGGCTTAGCCTATCAGCTTTCGAGGACAGGCGCCATCACCAGATTCGATGAATTCTATCTGAGGGACCCTCCCGACTTCGGTGTGTCGCCTTCGGGCAAGAAGGTCCTCTTCAGTCTGATCACTGATTTCGGTGATCTTGCCCACGGCCCTCTGCTTATCGTGAATATCGACGGAACGAACCAGACGGTGCTACTCTCCGACATGATGCTGATGAACTTCAACCACCGGTGGGTGGGAGACATTCTGTTCTTTACATACTATTCCTATGAAGGCCAGGCGGAGTGGCTGTACATGCTTGAAGGCCCGGAGAACATCCCCTCGGTTGTGGTTGCAGGCGGTGGGCAGTTCGATGTGATCATCCTGGATTAATACAGTGCCGCCTTTATTGCTCCCCAAGTGGCCGGGGCCAGGCTCATTTCCATGCTGTACTCCATCTGTGAGATCAGGCTTTCTCCCACTGTGCCCTGGTAGCTGATGTAGATGCAGTCGTTGAAGGCGTTGTATGCCAGGCCATAGAGTATGTCTCCGTTGGAGAATGGCAACTGGGCGTAACCCAGGTAGGTCAGATCGGTGCCGGTGTACTGATAGAACCAGATCCCCTGGGCGGTGTAGGCTGTAACCGCCACAAGGGTGTTGCCCATGTGGGGCATTACGGTGATTCCTGAAAGCTGTCCGGGTATCTCCGGTGTCGGGAAGACGGTTGATGCACCGCCGGCGGTGAGCCTTCTAACCTCGGCTGTTCCACCTGTCAGCCAGTAGTGGGTGCCGTCGAAATCCAGACCCCTGCCGTCGGCGCCTGTGGGGTCCGAAAGCTGGTCCATGAAAGGCCCAGTTCACTGAATAGTAGAGATCGCTGTCGGTCCAGTCGGTGGTGAGCAGGGGCCATTCCGACGGGCTGTTCTGGTCTATGGCCACCCCGAAGCACTTCGTGTTGCCCGGGTCCAGGGGTATGTTCAGCAGCAGGGCCCCGGTTGCCGGGTGGTAGCCGTATATCTTCAGGTCCAGGTTGTTGGTGCCCAGAATGGTGCCGTCGGCCATGGCATCCAGACCCATTGCCCGCTGGTTCGACCCGGAGCCGTAGGCCCAGAAGGTGTTTGCCAGGAAAAGCTGGATCTCCGCCGTCTGCGTTGCGGGATCGACTGGATTGCCGGTGCGGAGACCTGTTGCCAGAATGACCAGAATCACTGTCAGCATATGCATGTTCCCCTCCTTTAGTCCTTTGCGCTCTTAGTATTATACTGTTTTCTGTCTGCTTAACTCCTGCCTTCTGCTGATTGGGTTACTGATGCTCCTTTCCCTTCATTTCTTGTTTTTAGCTATGCGGTTGGGTATTCTATTCCATTGTGTTCGGTTCAACTCCGGGGGGGTAAGACAGTATGAAGGATATTCCAGGCGGGCCGCTTCGAGACATCAAAAGATACGATACCGTTCCCCTTATGGTGAGGGCTTCTTCCCTTGCCCAAGGGGAAAGGGAATTCATGAGGGAATTCCGTGGCGACGGATCTCCCCGGAGCATTTCCTTTGCGGCGCTTGAAGAAGCGGCATCCTGCTTTGCCAGGGGGCTTCTGGAGCTGGGGCCGGCTCCTGTGGTGGCCCTTTCCGGCAGGAACGGAATAGACTGGGCCACGGTGTTCCTGGGAACCTTTTCGCCGGTGGCGTGGTGGTACCCATAGACAGGGAGCTGCCCCCGTCGGACATCTCGGGAATAATTCATTACTCAAGGGCTTCGGTTTTCGTGTTCGACGGCTCCATGGAAGAGTCGGTTCATTCCCATCTGCGCTCGGGCAAGGGGTCGGTGTGCTCCCGGTACTACGTTATGAACGGGGAAAGCTCCCTGTTCCCCGGCTTTTCATCACTGATGCTCCAGGAGGGGCGGTGCTTCCTCCCTTTGCTGAAGATTCCGATGTGATCTCCTCCTCCGTGGCGGTGATCTCATACACATCGGGCACCATGGGGGCTGCCAAGGGCGTGGTGCTTTCCCACGGCAACATACTCAGCGACCTCCAGATGATGCTGGCGTCGGCCTTCATACGAACCGACGAGGTCTTCCTGTCTGTTCTGCCCTTCCACCACATGTACGAGTGCGTCTGCGGGTTCCTATGCCCCCTTCAGCACGGATGCACCGTTGTGATAAGCCGGGGGCTCAGGTACATAGTGGAAGACCTCTCGGCGAATTCCATAACCCTTGTGCTGGGTGTGCCCCTTCTCTGGGAGGGGATGTACCGCAGGATAATGGCCCAGATAGGATCCATGCCGGCTGGAAAGCTGAAGTTCGGCTTCGGGAAGACCCTTTCCAAAGCTGCTGAGCTGGTGGGCTGAAGGGAACCCGCAGGAAGATCTTCTCCGCGGTTCACGACAGGTTCGGCGGTTCCCTGCGCACCCTTGTCTCCGGCGGCGCAGCCTGGATGCTGAGGTTATGAGGGGGTTCGATCGGCTGGGCTTCAGAATGCTCCAGGGCTACGGCCTCACTGAATGTTCCCCCATCGTTGCTGTCTGCAGGTACAATGTGCGGGTTCCCGGCACCGTTGGCCCCCCTCTGCCCGATGTGGATGTGCGCATAGAGTCCCCGGACGCGAAGGGGCCGGAGAGATCCTTGTGAAGGGGCCCAATGTGATGCAGGGCTATAACAACGACCCTGAAGCAACCGCCCGGGTGCTCTCACCGGAGGGATGGTTCCGCACGGGGGACTTCGGAAAGCTTACGAACGGGATCCTTACTGTTACCGGCAGGAAGAAGAATATCATTGTGGCCAAGAACGGAAAGAACGTATACCCGGAGGAACTGGAACACCAGCTGAACCGCAGCCCCTTTGTGGCCGAAAGCCTTGTGTTCGGCAGGGAAGCAGTGACCAAGGGCGAGGAGATTTGGAGCATAGTGTTCCCGGACTACGATGCACTGATAGCCCTGGCCGAGGAAAAGGGAGAGAAACTCACGGAGAATTTCGGCCTCTCCGTCATACGCTCGGAGATCCGTTCCGTTAACGGGCACAACCCCTCCTTCAAGCGTATCTCCAACTACATCATCCGTGACACCGAGTTCCCGAAGACCACAACGAAGAAGATCCGCAGACCCAGGGTTTTGCGGGAAGCTGGCATTGCCCCGGAAAAGGTTCACTCGGTGGCCACCGGATAGTGTTCCTGAAAAGGGACAGGCACTGGACGCCAGGGGTCTTTGTGGCTTGATACTATTGTTCAGTGGCTGGTTAACCGTTATCATAAAACTTGTGCCCTGTTCAATCAGGAAAACGGCTGTGCCCCGAATGCGGGAACCACACCTGCCAGACAACAGGGCTGGTTGACAGCGGTGCTTACCTGACAGCATTCGCAATGGGAATACCCGGCTGAGATATGGCCATACAACCATAAGGAGCCGTTCATGCCCGGATTCACCGACTCCCGAGACGACATCAGCCCGCTACCTGAGATCCGTATTCAGGAGCTTATAGATAACTCTCCCATAGGAGTCTTCATAACAACTCCCCGGGGAAGCATCATCTCTGCCAATCCGGCTCTGGTAAGGATGTTCGGCTACAACAGCTCGAAGGAAATGATCAAATCAGTCACTGATATTGGTTCCCAATTGTATGCCTGTCCCTCTGACAGAACGGAATTCAAACGGTTGCTGGAAGAACACGGAGAGGTCCTGAACCACGAGTGCAGGTTTCAGCGAAGGGACGGAACCTGTTTCTGGGGTTCCATGAATGTCCGGTTGAAACAGGAGGAAGATGGGCGGATATCGGCTTACCAGGGGTTCATTGCGGACATTACGGACAGAAATAGATCCAGCGAAAAGCTGAGGCAGCTTGAATGGATGCTCTCTGGAAATCATGCTTCTGACCCTGAAGTCCATGATCAGGGATACGGCGACCTGACCCTGTTGAACAAGGAAGGGATAATTCTCAAATCCATAGGTCGTGAGCGGCTGGAGAGTTTCGCCAATGAATACCTGGAATTGCTGGGAACCTCCTCGGCGGTCTATGAGGCGAACGGCGACTACGCCTTCGGGATCTTCGCCTCGGGGTGGTGTCGGATGATGGACTGCGCCTCCAGAAAACTCTGCGATACCCCTGATAATGTAAAAGCACTGAACTCAGGCCTTTGGCTCTGCCATGAATCCTGCTGGACGAACTGCTCCAGACGGGCCATTGCCGAAGGTGCTCCTGTGGACATCGCGTGCAGCGGGGTATTCGGCTTCACGCCATACCTATCTTCGCCGGGGAAGAAGTGGTGGGAGCTATCAATTTCGGATACGGCGACCCCCCAAAGGACCCGGACCAGCTGAGAAAGCTCTCAGAGACCTACCATCTCCATCACGAAGACCTGATCCGGGAAGCTCGGGCATACCACTCCCGCCCGCCTTTCATCATCGAGCTGGCAAAAAAGAGACTTCGGGCCACTGCCCGGATCATCGGTTCCATGATTGAGACCCGGCAGGCTGATGAAGCCCTTCGCTACAGCGAAAGAAAATATCGACTGCTTGTGGAGAACCAGACTGATCTTGTGGTAAAGGTTGACACCAGGGGGCGGTTCCTGTTCGCGAGTCCCTCCTACTGCAGGATGTTCGGCAAGAGTGAAGAAGAACTCCTGGGTAAAAGGTTCCTCCCTCTTGTGCACGATGAAGATAGAGCCGCCACCGAAGAAGCCATGAAGGGTCTTTATTCTCCACTGCATACGGCCTTCATTGAACAGCGCGCCATGACGGAAAAGGGCTGGATATGGATCGCCTGGGCAGACACGGCGGTGCTGGACAGCCAGGGTAATGTTAAAGAGATAATCGGCGTCGGGCGTGACATCACTGAAAGAAAGAGGATGGAAGAAGAGCTGCGGCATTCCCATCTTCTGATGAAGTACATAATAGAGCACGATCGAAGCGCGATCGCTGTACACGACAAGGACTTGAGATACATTTACGTGAGCCGGAAATACATTGATGATTACAACATTAAAGACCAGAATATTATCGGCAGGCACCACTACGATGTGTTCCCTGATTTGCCTCAGAAATGGAAGGAAGTTCACCGGAAGGCCCTGGCAGGGCAGATCCTGAGTGCGGAAGATGATCCATATACCCGGGAAGACGGCTCTGTGGAATGGACCCGCTGGGAGTGCCGTCCATGGCATGAATCAGATGGCTCCATCGGCGGGATCATAGTTTACACTGAAGTAATCACCGAGCGAAAGCGAATGGCGGAGGATCGGGAGAAAATGCAGGCACAGCTGGTTCAGGCCCAGAAAATGGAATCCGTGGGCAGACTGGACGGCGGGGTGGCCCACGACTACAACAACATGCTCGGCGTTATCATTGGAAACGCGGAACTGGCCCTGGACAAGCTCTCCGATGACGACCCCCTTCACGGGGACCTGAGGGAGATACTCGATGCCGCCCGTCGTTCCGCGGACATCACCAGTCAGCTGCTCGCCTTTGCCCGATGGCAGATCATCGACCCGAAAGAGATAGACCTGAATGAAACCGTGGAACATATGCTGAAGATGCTCCGGCGGCTCATAGGTGAAGACATCAACCTGTCATGGCAGCCCGGCCGGGGCGCAATGCCGGTTTTCATGGACCCCTCCCAGCTCGACCAGCTCCTGGCCAACCTTCTGGTAAACGCCCGGGATGCCATAAACGGAGTTGGAAGGGTAACCATCCATACAGACAGCGTCCTTTTCGATGACGACTATTGCGCTGTCCATGCGGGGTTCATCCCCGGCGAGTTCATAATGCTTACGGTCAGCGACGACGGCTGCGGAATGGACAGAGAAACCATCAGTAGTGTTTTCGAGCCATTCTTTACCACCAAGGGAGTTGGAAAGGGCACCGGGCTGGGTCTTTCCACCGTTTACGGCATCGTGAAGCAGAACAGCGGTTTCATCAATGTGTACAGCGAGCCGGGAGAAGGAGCAACCTTCAATATCTACCTTCCCCGTCATGAGGGCCAGGGTGGCTCTGTCAGTGTAAAAGATCCTGTGGAAACCCCAATGGGCCGCGGTGAGACCATCCTGGTAGTTGAAGACGAGATAACTATTCTGAAACTCACCCGGAGAATGCTTGAAATGCTTGGATACACCGTTCTGGCCGCTTCCAACCCGGGCATGGCTGAGGCTCTGGCGGCGGAACATGCCAGCAGTATCCACCTGCTTCTCACCGATGTCGTCATGCCGGAGATCAACGGAAGGGACCTTGCAGAAAGGTTCAAGACACGCTATCCCAACCTCCGGGTCATGTTCATGTCCGGTTACACCGCCAACGTGATCGCCCACAGGGGAACGCTGGATCCCGGGTTCAGCTTCATACAGAAGCCATTTTCCAACCTGAATCTCGCGGTCAAGGTTCGGGAAACACTGGATAAGGAGTTGTCAGATCAATGATTTGCAAGGCGGCTGTCTGCGGAGCAGCAATGGCCCCAGAAAAGGAGGAACATGGCTGAGAGAGAACCGGTTCAGCTTGATGGGGATCTGGAGATCAGGGAGCGGAAAACTCCTTCCAGACCAAAGAAAGGCCGCGGAAACGCCCTGAAATGGCTGCTGCCGATTCTGGCCGCGGTGGGCATTTACGCTCTGTTCTTCAACGGAGGCGGAACCGACGGCATCCTGAGGGAACCCACCGCCGACCAGATAGTAGTGGCGGAGGAGATAACGGCAACGGTCAAGGAACACATCGAAGAGCATGGCATACCAGATGATCCAGCGGAACTGGACCTTCCCGAGGGAACAGACATAATGATAAGCCCGGACGGCTCCTGGATTGCCAGCACCCCCGACGGCCAGCTTGTTTCATCACCCGGGGGGCTTACTCCCAGATAGACTGATCTGCCTCAGTCCCAGTTGACGAATGCGTTGTTCCAGATGTATCCGTGGTTAAGCCAGCATGTGGCTCCCACTCCCCATGCGCATACATTGTAGTCGGTGCTGCCGGCGGAGTAATAAACCGCAAAGGCGTATTTCACCTTTGCCGTCTGGCACTCCATATCCTGGGGAACATAGCCGTCCAGGGTGGGGTCAACCCAGGTTGGAACATTGAAGATCGAGGTGTCGCCTTCGTCCATGAAGTAGAGGTGAAGCCCCTGTACGATAAGCCTCTGGTTGGTTCTGCATGCGGCCTGTTTTGCGCCCTCGGATACATCGGTGAACCTGGGTATGGCTATGGCGGCCATAATGCCAAGGATCAGAACTACCACCATAAGCTCGATAAGAGTGAAACCGCTACGCATTGAACCTCCTCACAGCAGGACAACAGAAACTAAACCGTTATGCCCACCGGGGCAAGTATCGAATAACGCTGCACAGGGGAAGGAGACTATGGGAAACCATCTCGTAGACCATGTACTTCAACATCCAGATGGGTTTTACAGCTCCTTTCAGGCCGATGGACACGGTTGAGACCGGGTAATATCTTCAAGGGACTCTTAAGGCAACCTACTAAACGGTTGGGAAGAACCGTTCCGCTCTGCGGTCCGGTTGGATCTTCTTCGGAGGGTATTTCATGAACACCAACGGATCAAAAGAAAACCCCGGGGTTATCGAAAGGCTTGATGCCCTTCTTTCTGAACTGCCCGGCTCCGCTGACGGTGAAGAACTGCAGGGCATTCGTGAAAGGCTCATGAGATGCCTTGACCCAACCCTTCTGCCGGCTTCCAATGCTCTGGGACAGAAGGCTGTTGATGCCCTTCTGAACGCCTCCTCGGATGCTGCCTTCCTTCTGGACGCCCAGGGCGTAATCCTTGCGGCGAACGATGAGCTTGCCCGGAGGCTGGGACTCGATAGAGCTTCCCTGGTCGGGAGGTGCAGCTATGATCTGATCCCTCCGGATGTTGCCGCCGGAAGGAAGATGTGGGTTGAACAGGTGGTTGCCACCGGCAAACCATTAACCAAAGACGACAAGAGGGACGGGCTGCACATAAGGAACAGGCTCTGTCCGGTATTCGATTCCAGGGGAAATGTTGCAGCAGTTGCGATATACGGCCGTGACATCACCGAAAGGGAAGTCGCCATGGAAGCCCTGGAACACTCCAGGGAAAGCTATGAGGCGGTTTTCAACGCCTCCACCGACTGCATTTTCATCCACGACGGGAACACCGGGAGATAATCGATGTGAACCGCAGCGCCGAGGAAGCCTTCGGCTACACCCTTGAGGAGATGCAGAGGCTTGATGTCGGGGACATGACGGTGAATGAACCGCCTTACACCCGCAGGGAGGCTTTCGAGCACTTTCAGAAGGCGGTTCTGGAGGGCCCCCAGAAGTTCGAGTGGCTGGCAAAGAGCAGGAGCGGAAAGCTGATCTGGTTCGAGAACAGCCTTCTGTACACCAGCCTGGCCGGAAGGGACAGCATGCTGGTCATTGGCAGGGACATCACCCAGCGCAAGGAGGCGGAGAAGGCCTCCGGGAGAGCGAATGCAGGCTTCGGGAATCACAGAGGACCGGGCGCATAGGCCATGTGGAGTTCAATGTGGTCACAGGGGAGCTTCTCTGGTCCGACACTGTCTACGATCTATACCGCAGGGACCCTGAACTGGGAGTCCCCACCTATGAGGAGGTCATGGCCCTTCATTCGCCAGGGGATGCCGCCCGGCTCGAGGAGGCGGTGCAGAGGGCCGTTGCCACCGGCGAAGGATACGCCATTGACCTTAAGGTGCCACTGCCCGACGGGCAGGAGGGCTACTTCCATGCCATCGGGACCCCTGAGAAGGATGCCTCCGGTGGTGTTACGCGGATCACCGGAACCGTGCAGGACGTTACCGAGCGCAAGCTAGCCGAAGCAAGATATCAGAACATCGCCACGGAATTGAAAGAGATACTCGATTCCCTGCCGGACGCGGTGATCTATGCGGACACAGACAGGGTGATACGGAAGGTTAACCCGGCATTCACACGGATGTTCGGATATCAGCCCGATGAGGTCATCGGAGAGGATACCCGGCTTATCTACCGGAGCGAACAGGAATTCCTGGAACAGGGTCGTGCCCGGTACAACAAGAACCCATCGGAGATGCGGTCTCCCTATGAGATCTTCTATGTGCGGAAAGACGGAACCCAGTTCATAACCGAAACGGTGGGTACCCCGGTCCGCAACGCCCGGGGGGATGTGGTGGGCCTTCTGGCTCTGATAAGGGACATTACTGGACAGAAGCAGATGCAGGAACGGATGCGCCAGATGGAAAAGATGGAGTCGGTTGGAAGGCTGGCCGGAGGGGTTGCCCACGACTTCAACAACATGCTGAACGTTATCCTGGGCCACACTGAGATGGCCATTGAGAAACTTGACGCCTCGGATCCCCTGAGGGGCGACCTTGAGGAAGTGAAGAAGGCCGGGGAACGCTCCGCCAACCTCACGAAACAGCTCCTTGCCTTCGCCAGACGCCAGACAATCGCGCCTGTGGTCCTCAATCTGAATCAAACCATCTCCTCCATGCTGAAAATGCTGGAGCGCCTGATAGGCGAGTCCATTGAACTCATCTGGAAACCTGGCTCAGACCTGGCCTCTGTGAACATCGATCCCGGACAGGTGGACCAGATGCTGGCAAACCTGGCCATCAATGCCAGGGACGCCATAGGGCACAACCCCGGCAGGTGTGCATAGAGACCGCCGGCGCCAGTTTCAGCGAAGACTTCTGCTCAGCACGGCCCGGATTCATTCCCGGCGACTATGTGAAGCTCGAGGTTAGTGACAACGGCTGCGGAATTGATGAGGAGACCCGGCTGTTCATTTTCGAACCATTCTACACCACGAAGGAGGGGGGGCAGGGCACCGGTCTGGGCCTTGCCACGGTTTACGGGATCGTAACCCAGAACGGCGGGTTCATTAATGTCTCCAGCGAACCCGGCAAGGGAACCACCTTCAGGATATACCTTCCCCATCACACCGGGAAAAAGCTGCCGCACTCCATCAAGACCCCCGGCATTCAGATAAAGCGGGGCACCGAGACCATTCTGCTTGTGGAGGACGAACCCTCTATACTCAAAATGGTGACCATGATGCTGGAAATGGAGGGCTACGAAGTACTCTCCGCCGGCTCACCCGGTGAGGCCATCGAAATGGCGAGGGAGCATTCCGGGGAGATTCACCTGGTCGTTTCAGATGTGGTTATGCCTGAAATGAATGGCCGTGACCTTGCAAGGAACATCCTTTCCCTCTACCCCATGGTGAAAAGACTGTTCATGTCCGGCTACACAGCCAACGTTATCGCCCACCACGGAGTCCTCGACGAGGGGGTCAACTTTATTCAGAAACCCTTCTCCAAGGGAGAGCTCGCCGCAAAGATAAGGGAGATACTCGACCGGGACTGATCAGAGATCCTCGAAGTATTCGAAGGCATCAATGATATCGAGATAGGCTCCATGGAAACCCGAGTCGATGATCCTATGCAGGTAGGAGTCGTCGTTGCCGAAGATTATTGCCTGCCACTGGGGATCCCAGTATTCAACTTTGTAGTTGCCCGGCCAGTCGGGGTTTTCATTCCCAAGCCAGGGCGGCGGCTGGGTGTTCCATGCGGGGTCCCAGTAATACCTGTAGTCCTCTGCTTCACCGATGCTCATGTAGCAGATGACAAGTCTTGTGCCGCCTCCGCTTTTTACACGGATCTGATCAAGGTCGGACTGGGTGAACTGCTCTTCGTTATGGAAGAGGTCCATGATCACAACATCATAGGAGGTCTGGGAAACCGCATCGATGAACTGCTGTTTTGTGGCGTAGCTGTCGCCGTTGATCAGATACAGGAAGTTGGCCGCCTGGTGGATATCGGTGATATCGTCGGAGTTCACGTTCCATGGTTCCGGGGGATAACCGGGAATGGTGTTCAGGTCACGCTGGTCCGCGGCAAAGGATATGAAACCATACTGCTCATTTGTCTGATAGGAGTCATCAACATACCCCCGGGTCCAGCAGTAATCCGTGGTGAGCACCTGGACGCCGTTGTCTTCGCAGATGAGGCAGAGATCCCGCATGTATTCCGCCTCAGGGGCCGGAGTGGGGACATTGTCCGAGGTGTAGCCATAGAACATGTCCTCTCTGCCGGTTGCATCCATAGAGGCCAGATAGGCGATCTGCTGTGTGCTCCCGGGGTCTCCATTGTCGGTTACCAGCTCCTGACCGTTCTGGGGAATAATGATGAACCCGGACTGCTGTCCCTTTGCCCAGGCGGACAGGTCCATAACGAAGCTCCGCATTTCCTGCCTGAATTCAGTATTCTCCCGGAGGGACCGGTGGTGTCATCGGATCCGCATCCGGCGGTCAGGAACAGTGACATCGCAGTTATCACCGCTCTGCCCAGCAAAGCTATACCCTTCGGCATGGTCTATCCCTCTTTGTCTTTTTGATGAAAACATGGAAACGCATGGAAAGTTATATGTGCCTTCAGTATATCCCGGTCAATGACGCTGCTTGTAATGAGCGACAGCTCTCCGATGGACCATGGTTTTCTCGCGCGATACTTCCATAATGTGGAAGTTTCCCGCGGCAATTGCTTATCAATCACTAAATGCGCATAATACTTCCATAAGAAAAGGAGGCTCTTTGGAAACGCTATCGGAGCTGCTGCTGAAAAAGGGGTTCGCTGGCAGGGTGGTGTCAACAGCCGTGATATCAAGTCTTCTCGAAGGCGGAAATGCAAGCAGATGGGGGCTTGTTAACAGAGCTTTGAAAGAAGGCGAGCTCATAAGGCTGAAGCGGGGTCTGTATGCTCTCAGTCCCCGGATCGGAGGGAAATCTCCCGAACTTTTCGTAATTGCCAACAGGATCGTACCTGAAAGCTATGTATCCATGGAATCAGCCCTTGGATACCAGGGCTGGCTTCAGGAGGAACCGGCTGCGGTTCACAGCGCTATCCCCCGGGGTAGAGCAAGCAGCTTCACCAATGCTTTTGGAAGGTTCATCTATCTCAGGGTACCAATCACCGGAAACCGATTCCTGCTGGGAGTGGAAAGACATTCCTCCGGCGGTGAGGCATATCTGATCGCGAATGCCGAAGGGCACTTGTGGACACTCTTTCAGCAAGGAACCTGGAGTGGGAGGGAATCAACTCCCTGGAGGGAAAACTGCGCATCGATCCGGGCCTTCTCGGGGAGCTGGATCTGAATCTGTTGAAGGAACTGGCCACTGGGTGCAGATCTCAGCCCTGAGAAAGCATATCGCCTCCATCCGGTATGCGCTGGGAGGTAAAGCATGATCCACAGAATGATTCAGGACAGACTGGATAAGGACGCCGGCAGCACCTTTGAGGAAAGAAGGAAACTCTTCCGGGAGATAGTTCAGGAGCTGGCGATCTATTCACTCTCTGCAGGGGGCTTTTTTGAGAAGGCCGTTTTCCATGGCGGTACTGAACTGCGTATGGTTCACTCCATCCCCCGTTTCTCAGAAGACCTGGATTTCTTCGTGAAGAAACCTGACCCCTGCTTCTCATGGGAGAAGTATAGGGAAAGGATCCTTGATACATGCAGCCGTTTCGGAATGAATCCCGTGATAAAGGAAAAGTCTTCAGGAAAGGGCGCAGTAAGGGCAATCATGCTTATTGATGATTCTGATATCGGGACCTCTCCTTCGGGAAGGACAGGCTACACAAGGATACGCCTGGAGATAGACACGGATCCTCCAGCGGGAGCAGCCCTTTCAGGAGCTTTCCTCGATTTCCCTGTACCCCATGAGGTCGTTGTGCCTGACCTCTCCTCTTCCTTCGCGCTGAAGTGTCACGCCCTGCTATGCCGCGTATGGATGAAGGGACGTGACTGGTTCGACCTTTTGTGGTTCCTGGCAAGGGGTGTTCAGCCCCGAATTGATCTGCTTGCCAGTTCGCTGGATCAGACCGGGCCTTGGGCGGGAAAGGGCCTGGGGATCGATGAAAGCTGGCTGGGAGAAGCCCTGTCGCAGAAGGTGCATGAAATGAACCTTGAACAGGTAAAAGGCGATATTCTGCCCTTCGTAAGCAAAGATGAAAGAGCTTCAGTGGAATCCTGGAGCAGGGAAGTGTTCCTCCACTACATTCGCAGGGCTTTCCCCTCCTGATGGAAACCGCGCTGGACGCATACCACTGCCGGTTGATGGGGGAATGACATGAAGATGGAAGCACTGGCCCTGCCTTTTCTCCTCATGGCCTGCAACACCTCACCAGACAGCAATGTAAATTCTGAAAAGCCCGATACTTTCATTGTGGAATGCACCGCCGTGATAGGGACAGTGTTCCCCGAAACGCAGTACGGCTTCGCGAGATAGGAAGCATCTGCCACGGACCGGATGGATCTGTCCTTGTGTCTGATCCCAGGCTGACCGTGGTGAGGAGGTACAGTCCAGACGGTGAATTCATCATGAGCTATGGATCTCCCGGTGAGGGTCCCGGTGAGTTGACCGAACCAAGGGACATCGCCGTAACTGAATCCGGGCTGCTTCTGGTCTCCGACCTTCGCGGGCTGAACTTCTATGATCTTGATACCGGTGAATGGATAGGGCTCAACGGTGAGTACACAAGGCCGGTTCTCCTCAGGATGCTGGGCAGCAGAGACTCTTCGTTCACCGCACTTCGAAGCTGGAGCTTCCTCTCGAATCATGTTCCGGTCCGCACCGCAGAATACGGTCTCTACCAAATGGGAACACCCTCCTCAACCGTTTTCTGGCGGGACTCATCGGTAATAGACCACGGTTCAGGCGACTTCATCAGGCTGTGCAACGAGTTTCCGGTGGTGGCTTCCGACGCCGGGGGCAATGTTTATGTTTCCGAATCCACCGAGTCGGTCCTGCGTATCCTGAAGTATTCACCGGAGGGAGAGCTGCTGCACACCATTACAGAGGAGTACGACCCGGTGCCGCTTACGGATCAGGAGAAGCAGCTGGATGCTGAGTTCTATTCACTACTGCTGCAGAGCCTGGGCATGGACATCGGTTACACGCCCAGAAACTGCTGGAACACGGTTACATCCCTGGGGGTGGACGGCGATTCCAGGATATGGGCCCGTGCCGGCGGGGCTGACCCGCCTTGCTACAGGGTTTTCGATCAGAATGGGGACATTCTCTTCCATGCCATCATCCAGGGCATCCCGGCACAGGGACCCAACCTGCAGATTAGGATCTCTCCCCTGTGCATGGCCGCCTTCGGCTACGATTCTTCCCTGAGCTTCATGCAGGTGTTCATTCTGGGACCGCCGCCCTCCCTGCCCTGAATACGTGCGATTGGGCAAACTCTTTTCCATTGCGCCAACTTATCATTTTTGATAAGTACATGCCATGAAATCCAATGCCCTTCTGCAGGCTGAATGCTGTCTCTTGCCTTAGGACAAATGGGGTTCGTGAAGGATCACCGGTATGTGTTCAGTAAACAGGAGGAAATCCCTGTCATGGGTATAGACGGCCATGCTGCGACGCACCGCCACCGAGCATATGAGAAAATCGGTGTTTGAGCCTTGTATGCCTTCCCTGCGGCATGTATTGAAAAACCATGCCGCAGTGGTGTGATCTGCTGTTTCAAGGGGAATGTCAGGGAATGGTTCCAGATGCTGTTTCAGTCTCTCGAAGTGGGCTTCTTCGCGGATACCGGACAACAGCTCCTGGCGAATCGGACCTATGATCTCCACCCTGTGTTCCAGTATCAGTCGGCGGAGCTCCTTAACCGTATCAGGATGGCTTCCTGATGCCCTTCTAAGGGACCGGGACCAGATGCATGTGTCCACAAGGACCCTCATGTTCTGGCTCTCTGCTTTTTGTAGCTGTATCCTTCCTCATAGTCTATTGAGCCGAAAAGCGAGAGTATCCTCTCCTGTTCGAGATATCGGATGTAATCCACAAGGGCCTGGGTCACAGCAGCCTTCTTGGTGCGATGGCCTCCCAGTTCAACCGCTTTGATGATAAGCTGATCATCGATCTGCAGATTCGTAGCCATGGTTATCACCTCCACACATATTATCACACAATTCTATATGTGGGTCAATGACATTGAGTCCCCGGGAACCCTGGGAGATCTCGGGTTTTTCATGAAGAAAGCGGACACAGGAGGTCATTTTGAACGCCGAGGAGAAAATCACCAACCGCCTGGTGAATGAAACAAGCCCCTACCTTCTTTCCCACTCTGAAAATCCCGTGCACTGGCAGCCCTGGGACGGTGAGGCCTTCCGGCTTGCCCGGGAACTTGACCGCCCGGTGTTCCTCTCCATCGGCTACTCCAGCTGCCACTGGTGCCATGTCATGGAGCGGGAGTGCTTCATGGACACCGAGGTGGCGAAGCTGATGAACTCCAGCTTCATCTCCGTGAAGGTGGACCGCGAGGAGAGACCCGACGTTGACAACCGCTACATGCGGTATGCCATGGCCATGACCGGCAGCGGAGGCTGGCCCCTCAACATGGTCCTCACCCCTTCAGGAAAGCCCTTCTTCGCCGCCACCTACATACCGAAGGAGGGCAGGTACGGAAGAAGGGGAATGCTGGAGCTTGTTCCCCTGCTTGCCCGGGCATGGCGGGAGGAAAGGGAGAGGGTGCTCAGGTCCGCCGGGGAGATAACCTCAGCGGTTCCCCCGGGGCTTACTTCCGGAAAAGCCAGATATCCGGAACCAGTGCAGGGCTGCTACAGGCAGCTTGCCGGGTCCTTCGACAGGAAGAACGGAGGGTTCGGAGGGGCACCCAAGTTCCCGGTCTTTCACAATCTGCTGTTCCTTCTTCGGTACTGGCACCACACCGGTGAAAACCACGCCCTGGACATGGCCCTGGGAACCCTTGCCGCCATCAGACACGGCGGGGTCTACGACCAGCTGGGGGGAGGGATTCACCGCTACGCAACCGACGCAGGCTGGAGGGTGCCCCACTACGAAAAGATGCTCTATGATCAGGCCATGCTGACCCTTGCCTGCCTCGAGGCCTATCAGGCATCGGGTAACCTTCTTTTCAGGCAGACAGCGGAGGAAACGCTGGATTTCGTCCTTGCTGAGATGACATCCCCCTCGGGAGGATTCTACTCCTCCATGGACGCCGATGACCCCGTGGGAGAGGGGGCGTATTACTCATGGAGCCTGAAGCAGCTCTCCCGGGTGCTCGGTGACCGTGATGCCCGTAAGGTTGCCCTGCTGTGGAACATTGACCATGACGGTGCCTGCACCCCCAGGCTTTCACCCCCGGACTCCTGGATACCCGCCCCTGCAGCCGCGGCGCCCTCACCGGACCCGGGTGTGATGGATCAGCTTCTGGAGGAAAGGCGGCTGAGACATGCTCCGGCGATTGACGAAAAGATACTCGCCGACTGGAACGGCATGATGACAGCGGCCCTGGCCAGGGCTTCGCTGGTGCTGAACCGGCCGGATTACGCCCTTGCAGCACGGCGGGCGTTTGCGCACATCACCGGGAACATGATCTCCCAGGATGGGCTTCTGGTGCACAGCTGGAAGGGGGCAAACCGGGGAATGAGGGTTTTCTGGACGACTACGCCTATCTGATATGGGCTTTGATAGAGCTGCATTCCTCAACACTTGATGGGGAATACCTCACCCTGGCCCTGGAGCTGCAGGAAAAGCAGGACCGCCTCTTCCTGACAGAAGGCGAGGGGGTGTATTCCTTCGCCTCGGGGGGTGACCAGCTGCTGCCTGAAACCGTTACCGTGGAAACCCACGACGGCGCGGTGCCCTCGGGAAACTCCGTTACCCTGATGAACCTGCACAGGCTTTCCTCCCTGGCACCGGACGGGGCTTATGAAAGCAGTGCCGCCGCCCTCACCGAAGCCCTGCTCCCGGTTGCGGCCCCTTCACCGGCTTCCTATTCCATGCTCCTGGCCGGGGTACTCAGTGGGCCGGCCCATTTTCACATCGGTCTTTCAGTGAAGGACACCGGCCTGTTCCTGGATGCGGTCCGAAGGCTTTATCTCCCCGACGGGACCCTGTCCATCCACCGGTCTCTGGAAGGCCCCGGGGCGGTGGTCTGCGGAGGGGCTCATGTTTACCTCCGGTGGATGATCCCGATGAGCTTGCTTCGCTTCTTAAGGGGCGTTAGCCTATTGACAGACATGTGAATTCAGCTGTTAACGCCCATCCTGTTTTCTGTAACCCAGTCGGTTACCCGGGGGAGGAAGCATAACGGGAAGCATTTCTCTCAGTAGGGCAGGTCGTCGGGTTTTACACCGACATGGTCAGGCTCGGGATCAGAACGGAACCTCACCGCGGGAATGGAGTCAAGACCTTTCATGAGGCACTGCACACCCTGTGCATGCCGTCCATCACCCTGCCTTCGCTGGACAGGATGATGGGATGGGAAAGGTCGACCCGTTCCATGAGACCTGCGTGGAGGGCCACGCTCCTGCATGTGGGTCTGTCCCCCTCGAGGCCGTACCAGAAGGTCTCGTCCAGCTCGGCGATGTCCGACAGGGGCACCTGCTCCACGGGAAGGCCGAAGGAGAGCTCTATGAGCCTGTGGACATCCCAGGCAAGAAGCCCCTTCTCCGACTCTCTGAAGTGGTACTGTTTTCTCATCAGGAAACCCCTTTTCCTTCATTGCCGCATTGATCTGTCCCGGGCATGATACAGAAGGCAGTTCGCCGGGTCAATGAACGGATAGTATTGACGTAAAAAGAGTTAACCTCTATCATGAAGATAGTGTTATCGTTTTATCGTGAAAAGGAAAATCCATGAAAGCGCTGTGGAGAACCAGAGCCAGAAGCATACTCCAGAAATGCATACGGACATATTCCAACCGGACGGCTTATCTGATGCCCGTTCTCTGCACGGCCATCCTCAACGCCCAGCCTGCGGCCCTATCGATGCAAACCTTCCCTTCTTCCCTGCTGGAAACCGAGGACGGCGGTTTCATCATGGCGGGGGAGCCCGGGCTTGAGGTAACGGGGTTTTCCAGTGAAGGGTCCTTCCTTGCCTACACACTCACAGGGGTATACGAGGGCAGTGCTTTCCCTTACTGTGAGATTCACATTCTGGACACAGCCACCGGCAACATCCTATGCAGTTACCGCGAAGTGGACCAGACCCTCAGCCTTACTCCTCTCGAGGTAAAAGAGGAGCTCTTGACCGAGTTTGAGACAGAACTTGAGGAGTACGGCATCATCCCGGGGGATGAGGGGGTTTCCCTTGAATATCCCCCTATGGACTCGCCCCCGGAGGCACAGATCATAAGTTTCCTCGTGGACAGCGGAGTTGTGGGTATGCCAGCAGGCCTTTACTCCCTCGATCTCTTTCAGTCCGTCTCGGACACTTCCCGGGAGCTAAGGGGAATGAACCCCTCTGAATGCCGGCTGAACCTTACCTCCGCAGGTAGAAGTCTTTCAAAGAACCTGCTGGACTGGAGGGAAGAACCCTGGCTGAAGGAGAATGTCTACAGGTTCACCATAAGGGACTTTCTAATACACCCCTCAGGTTTCATGGTGGTCTTTCTGGAATGCACTGTTATGGGCTTCGAGATACCAGAACAGGAGATAGTTCCCCTTGTGTTTCATGTCCTTGATCCGGGAGCTGCCTTCCAGACCCGTCAGCCCTTCTCAAGTATCGCAAGCTTTTCCCTGAAGTCGGCCTCGGGGACTTTGGCATAGAGTTCGCTGTAAAGCTTGATTGCGGCTGTTCTGTGCTCCTCTTTGCCTGTGATCCGGTACAGGTGCAAGCAAATCTCCGCGGAGAAGTCATCTCCCAGGGAATGGGTCTTCAGCAGCTTCGCCAGCCTTACCTCCGCTTCAGCAGGTTGAGACAGGGCCTGGAAAAGGCTCTCATGTAACTCGAGGTAGGGAACCATGTCAGCGGCGTTCAGCCTGTGGGTCATTTCCCGGGACTCTGCCAGCATCCTTTCAGCGGCTCCCTGGTGACCGGTGAAGAGCATTATCTCGCAGCAGTCCAGCATTGAGTCAAGCAGCTGATACTCCTCTCCAATCTCCCGGCGCATGGAAATGAGGGATTCAACATGTTCAGCCGCCTCCTGACCCCTGCCCTCCTTCATGGACAGCAGAGCGAGTTGATAGAGCGTGCCCATCTGCACATCTTTATCCAGCCCCTCTGACAGATCAAGGGCCTCCTCAAGGTAATCCCTGGCTTTCTCCCGGCAGCCCATGCTCAGGTAGAGCCTTCCTGTCTCCTTCGAGGTGATCGCCCTGTTCCTGGTGTCACCGGCGGCTATGGAGGTTTCCAGGCTTCTGATCATCCATTCCAGTGCCGCGGAGAAATCACCCCTCATCTGGTGGATGTGGCCTGTCTGGCGCATGGCGAAGGCCATGCTGTAGGCGATCCCCAGCTCCCGCGCCATTGCCAGCTGCCTGGTGTAGAAGGACATGGCCCCGTCCAGGTCACCCGCCTGCTCGTGCATCACCCCTATGTTACCCAGGACATAGGTCATGCTCTCCCGGTCGCCCACCCTCTCGGATATGCCCATGTACTCATCGAGATACCGGCGGCATTCATCATAGTTCCTCCGGTAGTACTCCACCACACCCAGGTTGTTCACCGTGTTGGCCTCCACCCTCATGTTGCCGCACTTCACCGCTATCTCCCTGGCTTTTTTCAGGTACTTTTCAGCTTCATCCAGCTGATAGCGGTACAGGTAAACATTCCCCATATCCGAAGTGTTCATTGCCAGGAAGTCCATGTCACCGCTTGCCTCCGCCAGTCTGATGGATTCCTCCAGGTCTTCCTGCGCGCTGTCGAAGTTGCCCACCACCATGTTTATGTTTGCCCTTACGCTCCTGCTCTCCATCAGACCCTTTTGGTTCCCCACCCTCACATAATGCTCCCAGGCGGTTTCCAGGTGTTTGATGGCTTCTTCGTTGCTGCCCCGCCGGTGTTCCAGGGCGGCATGGTGCCGGAAGCAGTCCGCGCAGCAGTCATCCAGGGAGTTCTCCAGAGCCGCCTGTTTGTTCCGTTGAATGACCTCCTCGGCATCGGTCCATCTGCCAGTCTTACCAGGGGATGTATCATTTCAAGTTCTGTCCGGATCCGGTCCTCAGGCGATGTCCGGTGGGCGAGAAGCCTGCCCAGGAGTTCCACCGCCTCCTGGTTGCGGTACTCGCCGGTGGCGAAATCCACCGCCTTCCGCAGGTACTCCACGGCCTTGCCCTCCGTTCCGGCCTTTTCGTAATGGTAGGCAATGTCCGCGAACCTTCCGCTGCTTCCCCGATACAGATCCTCCATGGAGCTGGCCGCAAGGCGGTGTAGCGTCCGGAGCTGCCTTCTGAGCTGCATGCCATAGGCAACCTCCCGAAGCATGGTGTGGCTGAAGATGTAGAGCAGCTCGTTCAGGGCTGACCAGATGGCTTCCTTCTCCCCCTCGGCAAGCAGGGAACCCAGTGAGTGGTTGTCTCCCCGGAGCATGGCAGAGAGCACCTGCACATCGAACTCCCGTCCCAGGACCGCCGCGGTCTGAACCAGTTCCTTCAGCTTCCCTGATAGCCTGTCCATCCTGGCCACTATCAGGGACTCTATGCTTTCCGGTATCTCCGGCTCATCACGGCGCAGATAAAGGCCCTCCGGTCCCTCAAGCAGAAGTGAGCTCTCAGCAAGGTAGCTGCAGAACTGCTCGATGAAAAATGGATTGCCCTGGGTTCGTCCCATAATGAAGGATGAGAGCTTTCCGGAGATCTTTCCTGACAGCCTTGCCTCGGCAAGGTCCAGGATCTCCCGTCCCTCCAGTGGCTCAAGGGTCATCCCATGGACCGGCACGGCGCCATCAAGCCCAAGCCGTGGCCGTGAACCATCGTCCAGGAACCTGGAGGTCACTGCTATGGCGAAGGGAAAATCCTCCACGTTCAGGGTGATGGTCTTCAGGGCTGCCATGGAATCGGAGTCCAGCCAGTGGAGATCCTCCAGCAGGAAGATGGAGGGGGCTATGAGACTCTGTGCCTTGAAGAAGGCCTTCAGTGCCAGGAGCGTGTTGTCGAACCTGCCCCTGGCGTCAAGCTTACTGTGAAGGGAGTCTTCGCTGAAGAAGCCCAGCATGGCCGCAAGGAGCGACCTGGTCCTTTGCAGCTCAAGGATCACAGGTTCTGTCCGGTTCCTGTCGGGAAGCCCTCCAGGGTATTTATCAGCCTGTCCCACTCTTCCTGGAAGACCTCTTCTCCATGGTCACCCCCGGTGATGTTCGACAGTCCGGAATACTCCTTCAACAGATGGGTGAAGGGACCCAGACTTTTTTTAATGACACCATCGGTCCTCATGGTGAATGACTGGTATCCTGGAAGGCGGGATATGAGGTCCGCCATAAGGCGGGACTTTCCCACCCCGGCTTCACCATAAACACAGGTTACTCCGGCGAACTTCCCACGGGCAAGGGGGTCAAAATGGCCCTTCATTTCAGCCATTTCACCACCTCGGCCCACCAGGGCACCCCTGAAGCCAATGCCACCAGGCATATCGGTAATATCCACCATATCAACAATTTCCAGGGGAAGACTCTTTCCCTTTAAGAACAGCTCCCTTGAACCGCCGATGGAAAGCTTCCTTGAGAAAGAACCAAGGAAGTCAACGGGCAGGCACACACTCCCCCACCCGGCGTTCTGCATTATTCTGGCCGCGGTGTTCACGCAGTCGCCCAGAACCGTGTAGGTGCACCGCCGGCTGGTGCCCACCACCCCGGCGAAGGCGGTGCCCGAAGTAATACCCGTTCGTATGCTTTGTTTGAAGTCATCCCGGAGCTCCCGGGCAAGGCTCAGGGCCCTGTCGGCGTTGTTCTCCCAGGAAACAGGAGCCCCGAAGACTATCAGTACATGAGGCCCCTTGTCGTCAAAGAACATTCCGTTGAAGTATCCACCGTACTCGGTGGTCTTTGAAAGTATCCGGCTCACCATACCATCGGCTTTTGCCATCTCCCCGGGGCGAAGGCCCAGGAACATGGATACTACATTGCGGAACTCTCCCCCGGGCCGGGCCCTCAGCACCGCCTCGGGGTAGAACTTCCCGGCAATGGTGGGCCGCACCCTGCCAGAGGGTTTCCGGTTGCCCCCTTCGACACCTCTCAGCTGCGAAAAGCTCGGTGCGGTATAAATAATGCCGGCCCTTCGCCCCCTGGTTACCCGGACGCATTCCTCTATTGCCGGCCCGAAAAAGCAGAAGGCCTTTCTGTCCCCGCCGAAAATCCTCCAGGCCGTCTCTCCCCCGGCCAGGCCAAGTCGGGCTTTCATACTTCTGCCGAAGGGCTTCTCACCCAGGGAAAAGCCCTTCATTATCCGTTCAGCGGAGGCACGGGCCCCCTGGCCCGTGTCTCCGGGAAAGACCGCGGTGATCCCGTCCCCGGCGAATGTGGTGATGAACCTCCTCCTTGATAGATGGAGGTGATGAGGGTTCGTATATCCTGTTGATGAGTATGGACAGGTCCTCGGCGCCTGCCTTCCCTTTTTCATCAGTTCTTCGGTGATGGAGGTGAAACCGGCGATGTCCACATGAAGGGCGGATGCCCGGAAACTGCCGCCGGATGCATCCCCCACCTTATGTAACCTGTCGCTTATGAACCCGGGTATTACGTTGCGCACTGATGCCCTCCGGCTGATAGGGACATCTGAACAATATGGCAGGGGGAGCTTCCGGTAAAGGAAGCATGCCCTCAGCAGGGCAGGTCGCCGGTTCAATGAACGGATAGTATTGACTTGAAGGGAGTTATCCTCTATCATGAAGGAAATTGCAACTAGTATTGTAATTTTATTGCGAAAGGAAAAGGTATGGAACCGTTGTGGAGATCCAGAACCCGGAGCATACTCCCGGGATGCATACGGACATATTCCAATCGGATGGTTTGCCTGCTGCCCTTTCTCTTCACGGCCATCCTCAACGCCCAGCCGGCGGTCCAGTGGACAAAAACCTTCGGCTCTTCCCTGATGGAGGTAGGCTACAGCATTCTGGAAACCGATGACGGCGGTTTTGTCATGGCAGGGGTCAAAACCTCTTCCGGTGATTCCCAGGAGGATTTCTGGCTGCTCAAGGGGGATGCGAACGGGAACCTGCTGTGGGATAGAACATTCGGAGGAACAGGGAGAGAGTATGCCTATTCAGTTTGCCACACGGCCAGTGGCGGATACGCCCTCACCGGATTCACCGATTCCTGGGGTGCCGGGGGCAGAGATTTGTGGGTGGTGGTAACCGACGGGAACGGCAACGAGATATGGTCAGAAACCGTGGGTCTGACGGGCTATGATGAAGGTCGGTCCATCGCGCAAACACCCGATGGGGGTTCATAGTTACCGGTTACACGACATCTTATACCACGGAAAGCATGGATGTTCTCCTGGCAAGGTTCGACGGAACCGGGAGCCTCCTCTGGTCGCGGTCCTTTGGGAATGATGAGCCGGACTGCGGCTATGATGTCATTACGACATCCGACGGCGGATATGCCATCGCTGGCCATTTTTCCGGCTGGCGTCCCGGTGACACCGATGTATGGCTGATCAAGACCGATGACCAGGGGATCGAGGAATGGAACAAAAGGTTCGGCGATTTCGGCGATTTCAAGGCGGACGGCGCCAGATCCCTTCAGCAGACAGCCTCCGGCAATTACATCCTCACAGGCTACGTATCCAGTGAATACCAGGGAAGCTCCGATCTTTGGATCATCCTCACCGATGGCGAGGGAAACATGCTCTGGGACTCGGTTCTGGGAGGAACGGGGAACGACTTTGGCACCGTGATAGAAGAAACCTGGGAAAGCGGTTTCCTGGCCGCCGGCAGCACAACTTCCTTCGGTGCCGGGAGCAGCGACATCTGGCTGATCAAGACCGACTCCGCCGGGGATACTCTGTGGACCATGACCCTGGGGGGAGACCAGTGGGACCAGGGACATGACGCCCTTCAGATATCCGACGGAGGCTATTACGCCGTGGGCAGCACAAGGTCCTATGGAAGCGGTTCCTCAGACGCCATAGTCTGCAGGCTGGCACCGGAAACAGGTATCGGGCAAAGTGCCCTTCCGAAGGGTCCGTCATTCGTCAGGGTCTGCAATCCGGCGGTGAGCGGTAACGGTATCGATGCGGCCTTTTTCCTCCCTGAACCGTCTCAAACCACATTTGCCATCTACGATCTGGGAGGAAGACTGCTCCATACCACAGCTGAGGGATCTTTCCCGGAGGGCCTGAACCACAGGACACTGATCCCCGAAGAAAGGCTCGCCCCGGGGTGCTACATTCTGAACATGATACTTCCCCGGGAAAGCAGGGCAACATGCTTCACTGTGGTCTACTGAGCGGTCTCCAGTTCTTCCTGCTTAGGGTTCATAAGATCGTATAGTCCCACGGGGCACGGATATGCCAGCCGGGAACCGGGATACTGGACCAATTCTATGTATGAACCATGCCACCTCTGCGATACCGTTCAAGATGGAGATACACCGTTCCAGTACAGGATGTGATTCTTCCCGGATGACTCTTCCGGGACCCCCTGGGGACCGAAGGGGGACACCCGGGCAGTTCCTTTTCCCGCGGTGCAACCGGCGCAACGAAGTATTCCATGTAGGGCCCATAGAGTATGCTGAACCACACCAGAGAGCTGTCCGGGGAAAGAACGGCCCGGTCAAGGAGCGGCAGGTGGAAAATGGGGGCGCATTCTCCTCCGAACCATGTCAGGCTGCGCCTGGCGGACCAGACCTCCGTGCTGTCCACCAGGGAGACAAGGGCCATTCGAACCGGTACCACGGGAGGTTCTCCGTCAAGGTGGTCCTGGAAGTTCAGGCAGGCTTCCGCCATCCGGTGGAGGTCTTCCTCCGAGTAATCGAGCTTCAGGGAATAAGCCGCGGTCCCATCCAGTATGGATGCCATGGAGGCAACGGGGGTTCCCGGTTCGGTGTGCTCCGGCGGTGGTATCGAAGCGGTTGCGGAGCCGGCGGCGGTGATAAGGAGCAGAGCTTCCTCCACCTCGGCGGAGAGGTCATGGACAACCGTTTCACTTACCCAGGCGGTGTCCGACTGCCAGCCCAGGAAAAGGGCATTTGGCTGTGTCACCGCTTCCCGGGGCCACTCCTCCCCCGGCGGGGCCAGCAGCAGCATCAGAATCGGAACTACCATGTACATCCTCCGGGGCCGGGATCGTCTTCAGTCACCAAGACCGTATGTGTGATTGACCATGGACTACAGGGTCAGGTATAGTCTTTTTGCTTTCATAATTGATCGAATGAAACATTGCCAGTGGTGGTTGACATCGCATTGGGAACCCTGACGGGTGGTTATTCATGAAGTGCTATCTTACGATCATTGTCCTGATTTTCACCCTGGTCGGCGCCATCATATTCGCCATGGCTTCGCCATCCACGGCGACACAGGCACCACAATCCAGGACCGGTCCCTGGAGCTGAAGCTCCTGGGCATCTTTTTCATCATCAGCCCCTGGATAGCCATCTTTTTCCTGAACCTGAAGCTGAAAAAAGACCGGGACTTCACCTCATCGATTATGGAAACCGGCACCAGGAAGAGCGCCATTCTTGTCAGCTGCGACGAGACCGGCACCTATGTGAATGAAGCCCCGGAGGTGGAGATAACCCTGGATATTCTCGACGACGACGGAAGCCTCCGCCGGAGTGGCTTCAAGGGTGTGATCGCCATAACTAACGCGGTCCGGGTGAAGCCGGGGATGTCCCTGGAGGTAACGGAAAGCGACAGGGGGATAGTGATCCACTGGCCGGAGAGCTGATCTCAGTTGCCTATCAGACAGATTCCGACGGTCTCTGAGATGGTCTCACCGGAGAGTCTGCAGAGATACAGCCCCGGTGGAAAGCCATTCCCGGCCCAGCAGACTGAATGACTTCCCGCTGACATCCGGCGGTTCTCAAGGATATCCACCTGCCTGCCGGAAAGATCAAAAATGGCCACCGTTGTGAACATTTCCTCCGGCAGATCGAAGGAAATGACCGTAGAACCGCCGCATGGATTCGGGCTGACCGCGAGACCATGAACAGTGGTAGGGTTGAAGTTCAGCCCGGTTCCCGTAACGGTGAATGAAACCGTATCAGAGGCCGAGGGCGAGCCGGAATTCCATGAGGTCAGTATGAGCTGGTTCTCCCCTGCATCGGCATTTATGCTTCCCGCATAGCTGAAACGAAGCTCCTCCCCTATCGCGTAAAGCTTCCAGTCCATACCGGCAATGTAGACTATGCCGTCGGTTATTGCCGGGCTGGAGTATATCTCGGCCCCGTCCGTGGGATAAGACCAGATCTCTTCCCCGGTATCCGCTGACAGGGCCCTTATGTCACCCAGTTGCCTGTCTGCCCCCTCGCCGAAGAAAACAACCCCGTCGGCGATACCGGGTGAACCGTGCTGAACCCCGGGAACGGACCATACCTGGGATCCGTAGTCTGACTCCAGGCAATGAAAAGAATCAACCTGATCGGCGAAGAAAAGACGACCGTTTGCAAAAGCCGGTGTGGCAGCTATGTACCATGAACTCACAGGGGTCGACCATATTGTGGTGCCTGTGTTACAGTTTATGCCCCTGGCGATACCGTCAAAACCGCAGATGTAGATCACATCGTCCACCACCACCGGTGAGGAATCCCAGTAGCCTGAAACCGATTCGCCGTTGCTCCAGAGAATGGAACCATCCGCGGTATCCAGAGCATACAGATCTCCGTTATATGTGGCACATAAAGTCTGTTGCCGTGAAGGGTAACGCATCCTGTGGAGTATGATGGAAGCTGGGAACACCAGATCTCCTCCCCCGAGAAGGCATCCAGGGCATAGATATCCATACTGGACCAGTCCGGTGCATAGCTGAAATAGGCAACCCCTTCACCGACGGCTGGGGTGCCGTTCATCTTGAAGCTGGAAGTTGAAGGTTTATAGGCCCATATCCTCTCTCCTGTAAGTGCGTCGAGACAGAAGGCCGAATCGGCGGCAACGAAGATCATGCCATCGTACCATGTAACCGCGTCATCAACATGGTCGTTCACATAGTAGCTCCATATCAACTCACCGGTTACGGCATCCAGAGCGAATACGGTGGACTGCAGGTCAGATACATGATACACAACACCGTTCACCACCACGGGGCTGCAGAACTCATGGGTGTTCCCGGTTATACTGTCCGCAGCCCACAGCAGGGTTGGTTCCATTGGCGCAGGAGATAGGGAAAACCCTGTGTGAAGATCGTTGCCCATATAGGTGTGCCAGTCGGTGGACAAACGGGGCACCGCTTCCGGTGCGGCCCCATTCAGAATGAAGGTCACAGAATCCGGAGGATAGTTCTCGTTGGTCACGAGAGCCTTCAGATCCAGCCAGTCAGCTGCGTATGTTTCGCCGTCGACAGGCGCTGTCACCAGCACGGTGGAAGACGCCGCCAGAAGGATCCATACAAAGGTCTGAATGTACATGCTTCTCCAATACCGCCGGGGAATATCATCTCATTCTACTAATGGAATCATGCAAACGCTGAATAATGTCAATAGGGCCCATTTCCCGGAGCATCCCGTTGACCCAGGAACACCGATGATTCATTATTGTTTAGAGGAAGGCCCCTCAGGGAACGGGAGGAGCTATGTTTCGCTTTGTTTGCTTTCTTCTGCTTGGTTCGGCATCCAGTGCCCTTTCAGACATTCCCATAACCGTTTTCAACACCCATGAGGTAACCTGGGCTTCGGACATACAGGATCTGGCCATGAACGGGGACGGGAACATCCTCCTCGCAAGGAGCAACGGAGACGGCAAGATCTATCTTCTGGATCCCTGCTCCCTGACCATTCAGGGAGAAGTGGACCTCCCCGGGGGTATCGACGGATTCGGACTGGCATACAGCTGGGACGGTTCGGGACAGAGATACTACGTTGATTCCGCCTCGGAATCACTCATTTACCATTCCGACGGCTCCGACAGCTGGGCCTCCTTCCCTAACCCCTCCGGCAATGCTGGAGCGGGAATGGACATCGACAACATGATCGGTGAGTATTCCGACCTCTACCAGGCCTTTTCCCAGGAGCCCCACCTATTCTACAGCATAGACAGGGAGGACTACTCCTGGGAAACATGGAACCTCCCCGGGATCACCGGAGAGGTAAGCGGTTTCATGGTCCACCAGGTTGCCACAATGGACGGATATCCTCCATTCGCACTGATACTTACAACAAGGGACACCCATCAGTTCTATTTCTTCTGGGAGGGGTCTCCGGACTACACTCTCTACGGGCAGGAGGACTGCCCCTTCCCGTGGAGGAGTCACTGGGCCTTGCCTGGTTCTTTAACTGGAATACGGTTTTCTGGAGCTGGAAGGGAACCGACGGGAAGTACTACATAAGTGAACTGCTTATCCCGGTATTCGGAGGGATAGAGGAACAGACCACCGGTATTTCCGGTTCGCCCGGGCTCTCTGTTGCCTCGAACCCCTCAAGGGGCTCCGCAGGATACGGGTCAACCCTGGCTGGAAAACAACGGCTGAGTTGAGTGTGTTCGATGTTTCCGGCAGACATGTGGAAACCCTGACCCGGGGAATAATCAGCTCCCGAGGCGGTACCTTCACCTTCTCCGGCCCCCCGGGGATCTACACAGCCAGGCTCGCGGTTCAGGGCAATGCGGAAACCCTGAGGTTCGTCATTACGGACTAGGGGCGTCGGTGGATGCCAGCACCTCCGGGGCCACAAGGGTTATCCAGACGAACAGGCTCTCGGCCACTATGCGTTGCCGGTACCATTAAGGTGAACCCCGGAAAAGTCGGTGTAAAGCTCCTGTCCACTATCCGCGAGGACATCGGCGAAGGATCTTGTCTGCAGACCGTCGGCCAGCAGTAACCTGAAGTACTCATAGGCGGTTTCGTGAACGGTGAAGAAGAGATCCTCTTCCGAAAGCGCCATCCGGGCTTCCAGTATCTCCCTTTCGTGGGGGCTGAGACCCTTCCGTCCGTACCAGATGGAGGGCTGCCATGCTGATATCACGGAGAAGCCGTACCTTTCCCCCAGGGCGAATGCCATTTCCAGGTTCCTGCCGTAGAGTTCCACGATGGAATAGGCAAGGGAATCGCACAGGGAAGGATCTCCCTGGAATCCCCGGTGTTCCGCGGCGTCGGTGCCGTCTTTCCCGATTAGATTTGTCAACTGCCAGAAGCTGGTTTCCATGAACAGCCTGGCAAGGGCGTCACCTGCTGAGAAACCCGAATCCAGGTTCTCGAATCTGCTCCTTATCCCTTCTTCACCGAAGAGGGCCCCGGGAGAACCGGCCTGACAGGCGCTCCAGATGTCGTTAAAACCGTCGTAGAAAACCACAAGGTCCGGGATCCTGCCCCCCTGCAGCTGTATCATCAGTTCCACCAGATTCTGGGTTGAAACGAATGCCTGCTGGGCAAGCACCATTACACTGACGCTTTTCTCTGAATTCCTGTTCAGCAGATACTGAAGATGGGCGCCTATGGTTTCATGATCCGAAACGCCGCTGCCCCACATGGCAGAGCCTCCCATAAGAAAGATCACGAAGTCCGCCCCTTCATCCGGAGCTCCAGGAACATTGCGGTAACCGTTCCGGTCAATGGAACAGGAGTCACCGAAGGCCTCGGGATTCCCCGCCACATCACATAGGGCGCGAATCTGCCCTCGGGCAGGGAGGGAGCGTCGGTTTCGCGGTGTTCTGTCCGGTTCAGCCTGCGCTCCTCCGGTAGATAATGGGGTCTTACCACCTTGAACAATGCGATGGATGCCATTTCTATCATGAGCAGGACGGCCAGCAGGTTCAGAAGTATCAGGCCGAAGGCCCGGTAGGCTGAGGGAGCCCTTCTGCCAAGGGCCGCAAGGATCACAAGAGAGACTCCGGATACGGCAAAGATCACCTGATTATGGCTGAAGCCCTTTCCGGCACTCAAGCCCAGAACATTGGAAAGAAGGGCCGTGAGGATCATCAGTGTACCGGCGATGAAACCCGTCGTTCTGAGTGCCTTAACGGTTTCAGGACTCAGCCTGGCGGTATCTGAAGCTTCCTTACCGGTTTTCTTTCTTCCCATTATCCCTTGCGGTGACCCCGGGGGCGATCCTTCCCATAATATGCTTTCCAGACGGCCTTCCTCCTGGCGTGACGGAGGAGATGAACCCCATGGTGCTGATTATAGTTGATATCCTCAGGGATGATATACTCTCATCGAGGCCTTCAGCCGCTGATGGTGGGCGAATCATACCCAGGCCAGGGCTAACAGCATCCCATGGGATAGGTGCGCCGACTCCAGGATTTGGCGGGGGTAGTATATTGCTCTTCCGATTTCCTGAGGAGTTTTCATGCTTAAACGATTCCTGAGCTACTACGGACCCCACCGCTTCCTGTTCTTCATCGACATACTTGTTGCCCTGCTCTCATCTGGGCTTGCCATACTGATCCCTTCCATGGTTCGCACACTTCTGCAGGATCTCATTCCCTCCCGGGATGTGGATGGAATGGTCCTTTATTTCGCTCTGATGGTGGGCATCTACCTTGCGAAAATGGTCTTCGAGTTCATCCGGATGAAGTGGGGGCATATACTCGGTGTCCGCATGGAGTACGACATGCGGGAGGACATCTTCAGGCACATTCAGAAGCTCTCCTTCAACTATTTCGACAACACCAAGACCGGCCACATAATGTCCCGGATCTCCAACGACCTCAACACCATTGCCGAGGTGGCCCACCACGCGCCGGAAGATCTCATTCTCTCTTTCTTCCTTATCGTTGGTTCCTTCATCTTCATGTTCAGCTTCAACTCGACCCTGGCCCTCATTTCGCTTGTTCCTCTGCCGCTGATGATAATTTGGGGAGTGCGTTATGGCGGCAGGATGCGCCGGGGCTTTCGACGGGTAAGGAAGAAGATCGCCGATATCAACAGTGCCGTTGAGAACTCCGTCCAGGGCATTCGAGAGGTGAAGTCATACGCCAACGAAGAGCTGGAGATGGACAAGTTCGGCACCGTGAACACACACTTTCGACTGGCCAAGGAAAAATGTACACCATAATGGGGGTGTTCTACTCCGGTTTCGGCTTTTTCACAGACATGTACTATCTCACAGTGATTGCCGGAGGCGCGTGGCTTTACCTGAACGGACGAATAACTCCTGCTGACATAGTCGCATTCATCCTTTACATCAACATCATACTCAAGCCGATACAGAGGCTGATGAACTTCACCGAGCAGTTCCACCAGGGAGCCGCCTCCTTCGAGAGGTTCACTGAGATAATGGACATCGAGCCGGACATTGCCGATGCCCCGGATGCCCGTTCCTATTCATCGGTAAGGGGCGAGGTTGAGCTTTCCGGAGTATGGTTCAAATACTCATCCTCCCCGGACTGGATTCTTAAGGATGTGTCCCTTTCGGTTCCAGCGGGGGAATCGGTTGCCCTTGTGGGAGAGTCCGGCGCGGGAAAGAGCACCATCGTTTCCCTTGTGCCCCGTTTCTACGAACCACTGAAGGGAACGGTCTCCATAGACGGCCACGATGTGATGAAGCTTCAGCAGAGGTTCCTGAGGGAGAACATAGGCCTTGTTCAGCAGAACGTGTTCCTCTTCGACGACACCATTCGGGAGAACATCATGTACGGAAAACCCGAAGCCACCGAGGAAGAGATGATCACCGCCGCCAGGGATGCCAATATACATGACTTCATCATGTCACTTCCCGACGGCTTTGACACCTACGTTGGCGAACGGGGGGTGAAGCTATCCGGGGGCCAGAAGCAGAGGGTGTCCATTGCCCGTGTGTTCCTGAAGAACCCGCCGATACTCATCTTCGACGAAGCCACTTCTTCTCTGGACAATGAATCCGAGGGCCTTATTCAGGAGGCAATGTTCCGCCTCAGCGAGAACCGTACCACCATCATCATTGCCCACAGGCTCTCCACTGTTAGCCATGTGAACAGGATATTCGTTCTTCACGAAGGCTCGGTGGCCGAGTCCGGCAGCCACCCCACACTCATGGAGCTGGGCGGCCACTACCACAGGCTCTACACCCGGGGCAGCATCTGACCGATCCTGGGTGTTTCTTGAAGCATCCTTCCTCAGGGCTTCAGGACCGAGTAGGTTCCGGTGCCGTGGTCTGGGCCCCAACCCACGCAGAAAATGACCAGTTCCCCGTTGGGATCTCTTCTCAGATGATCGAAGCTTTCGTGGTTCTCCCCGGGAAGACCGTAATAGAGCCTGCTGATCTCGGTGCCGTCACTATCCAGGCGTACAAGCAGAGCGTCATCGGTGTTCCTGGGTTCGTTGTCGGCTACGGTGAAGCCTGAGGCCAGTATCTCTCCATTGTCCTCCTCCATCACCGAAAGCAGATAAAGCTGCTGGTAGCCGCTGTCAGGCTGAAGGAGAGCTGTCCAGAGTTCATCGCCGGACCTGCTGGTCTTTACCAGAAGACCGCTCATCTGGCCTTCAAAGGGCCAGTGGGTCCCTCCGAAGATGTACCCGTCGGCGGTAGCCGAAGCGGAGTGAAGGGTGGAAACCCCCCTGGTCGTAACCCTGCTCCCAGAGAAGACCGCCGTTAAGATCGAATAGTCCTGCGAAACCCTGAGTCTCACCGGAACCCTCCATCCTCCCAACGATCAGGATGCCATCTTCATTGGCAGTAACGGTCCGGATCTCCTGGAGGAGATCCCCCTCCAGCTCCCGGGTGATGACGCCGCTTTCATCCAGCAGGGCCATGTAGAAGTACCTGCCCCCGAAATCGTCATCGTACCTGTTCCCTCCCATGGCGAAACCGCCATCCGCAAGGGATACAACGGAGCAGCCGTCCACCAGCATTATTCCGGTGTCGGTGAACCACTCCACCTCACCGCTGGGGGTAAGCTTCGCCGCGGCGGTCTCACTGCTTTTACTGTATTCGGGACACGAAATGAAAAACCCTCCATCGGAGGCGGAGCAGATGGATGTAATGCCGGTTACCCTCTGGTCATCCACACGAACTTTTCCGACAGGGTCTCCGGGAGCCAGTATGAGAACCCTGTGCCTGTCCTCTGCACCATCCCACCAGTAGCAGCAAATCAGCGGTCCGCCATCCCGGGACACCCCGGTGCTGGTACAGTCCCACTCATCGGGAAGACGCAGCTCATAAGTGAGGCTGGATTCCAATGGCTGGAGCAGCATAACTACCGCGCAAAAGACAATGCCCATGGGAAACCTCCAATTCTAAAGAACGAAACTGGATTCAGCCTTGCAGCTATGGGAAATATAACCTTGACGAAGATTGATTTCTATCTATCCATCATTATTATATCATAATGCAAGGCATTTGAACGGATCAGACCGGTGAACACCAGGGACAAAGAGGACAGCGAGGGCACCTTTCTGTGATGAAGCGTCTGAACCGCCCAGGCTCTCCCCCTTGAAACTGGTCTCCGGTGGGTCTTTTCATCAGCCACGGCACTCTTCAGCATCTTCCACTATTTACGTTACCAATGGGTCCCTTTATAAATATGCCATAGTAAATTTTATGGAGGTGCTCTATGAAAATGAAGACATTTCTTTTCATCCTTGTTTCCACCTGCTTCGTATCCTCTTCACAGGGAGGGTGGCATGTTACAACAGTGGACGCATACGGATGCGTCACACCGGCCCTGGCCCTGAACGGGGCGGGGGTGCCGTCCATCGCCTTCTACAGGGTTGACCAGGGAGCCGCATACGCATGGTTCGACGGTTCACTATGGCAGACAGAATACATCTACCAGCCGGCCTACGGCAATGGCGGCTGGTTCGACCTCGTCTTCGACTCCGGGGATACTCCCCATGTCTCCTTCGGGGGCCTTTCCACCACCGAGTCCGCCTATGCCCTGCGCAACGAGACATGGAGCGTTTCCTATCTTCCCGAGTGGAGCGAATGGACCTCCATCGCCCTGGACTCCCAGGGCACCCCCTGTTTTGCCCTGCTTAACAACGACCGGGACAATGTATTCGTACACTGGAACGGCGGCGGCTGGGAGAGCCAGCTCATAGAGGAGGGGAACGACTACGATGGAAGCATTTCCCTGGCCGTTGACCCTGAAGACAACGCCCACATTGCCTACAACTCCACCTCCACATCCACAAGCGTCCGATACGCCTTCAGGAGCACTTCCGGGGACATTGCACTGGAAACGGTGGACTCTTCAATGACCACGGAGCCCAGGGGCATTTCCCTGGCCCTCTTCAACGGTATGCCGTCTGTTTCATACAATGTTGACGGGGAGGTAAGGTACGCCTCCTGCGACGGTGCTTCATGGAGCGTGGAAACGGTTTACTCCACCGACACCGGTGCCCACGAGTATGGCACATCCCTTGCATTCGACAGCTACGGCAACCCCCACATAGCCCACTGCAGCGGGTTCGACGGCGAACTGCTATACTCTGTCGACTCCGGCTCGGGCTGGGTCACAGAAAACATTCATCCCATCAGCGGCGGCGGCGACCCGAGCCTGGCGCTGGACTCTAACGACCAGCCTCATATTGCCTTCATCTCCACTGGATCGGCCCTGATGTACGCCTTCGGAAGCGAAATGGGCGTTGGGGGATCAACCGGAGGCGCGCCGGCCATTATCATCTCGGCCAACCCCTTCGAGGGAAGTCTGAACCTTTCCTTCACCGCAGGGAAAAGCCATGCGGACCTTTCGGTATACGACTGCGCCGGAAGAAGGATCGCCACGCTTTTCAGCGGAACCCCGACAGCGGAAGTTGAAACGGTTTCATGGACCCCTGAACACAGGCTCCCCGCTGGAGGCTACATCATCGCCCTGCGCTCAGGCGAAGAGCTGCTGGTTCAGAGGGTGGCATACCTGAAGTAGGATTTCAGTAATCCCCCCTGTAGAGGGTAAATCCTATTTCGAAACTGGATTCAGGCATGATATAGAGCTTTTCAAAGGTAACCATCCCGATACCCATCTCGAAATCCCTGAGCTGGTAGAAGGGGCCATCGGTGTCGCTGTAGCGTACGGTTGCCGTGCTGTCGGTTGCCTCCTCCACTTCGCAGTAAAGGCTTACATCCCTGCCTTCCCAGTCGGTTACGGTCTGGGTCCAGCTGCTGCCCCGCTCCAGGGGAAGCCTGAGAAGCTCCATCCTGGGGAAATCGTTATCCATGGCTATGGAATTCTGCTGAACCATCACGAGGGCGTTCTCGGTAACGATGTACTTCAGCCCCATGGAGTAATCCGCCCCGGACTCTCCGTCGGACACATCTTCTACCATGCCGCTTATCCTGTAAAGGATGCCGTCGTCGGTCCGTTCAATTGAATCTATCTGCATTCGGTGGCCATACTCGGCGAAGCCCCAGTACGCCCAGGCGTACCCGGCCTGGTCCGGAAGCCAGTTCTCCAGGGGGTTTTGCTGCGGGGTCCAGCCCTGACCGAAAACAGCCGACGCCACCAGCAATGCCGGAATGATCCATCTTCCCATACTCTCTGCTCCTTCGGGTTTATTCTTTCGCCGTGTACGATACCCGAAGTAACGGCCATCGGTCAATTCCCTCCGAGGCCTGAAGCCATCCGTAAATTTGACAAATAGATTGCGTAAACAAAAGCAGTGGAGCTCTTTAAGCATGACCCATTTCGGGGAGAAGTGACCCTTGCTTTCCACCGGCATTTGTAATAATTTCTTATTTATGGGAGGATTTGAAATGAAACAGTTTTTGTGAATTCATGTCTGGCAGTATTGGTCTTCTCTTCCGCAGTATATGGACAAGTTGACTGGTCCTGGCTCCATCCCTACCCTTCCGGTTACGACATCAACGGCGTCTGCTTCATCAACGAGACCACCGGCTGGTTCGTAAACTCTGGTGGGGAGATCTTCTACACAGCCGATGGGGGATCCAACTGGACTAATCAACATGATAACTATGGTTCTCTGTACTCGGTGGAATTCATTGATCCCAACATGGTCATTTGTTGTGGTGCCCAGGATGATCAGGGAGTAATACTTACTACTTCGAACGGTGGCGATCAGTGGTCTGCCTACTCCGTGGATAAGCCACTCTACGGCCTGGATTATTACAGTGAGAACTACGCAACCACCGTTGGTTATCAGGGAACGATCATTCGAACCATGAATGGCGGCGGTACCTGGAACACCCAGGGAAGCGGTGTTTCTGTATCTCTTAAAGATGCATTCTTCGTGTCACCCGAGGAAGGCTGGGCCTGTGGAAACAACGGCATTCTTCTCCATACGGACTCCTATGGGGCTTTCTGGGAACAGCAGAGCACTGCCTACTCCAATAACTTCACCGGGGTTTATTTCACTGACCCCTTGAACGGGTTTCTCATAGGAGAAGGCCAGATACTTTTCACCGACGATGGCGGAGACAGCTGGAGCATTGCTGCTTCAGGCACCGGTTTTCAGTCCATAGACTTTCAGGGCTCCCTGGGCGCCGCAGCCGGGACATATGAGGTTTCCTGTCAACCGATCAGGGCGCAACCTGGACCAGCGAGACGATTCCCTGCGCACCACTGAGCTCTTTCCCTCCCGGTTTCCTTGACTGCTCCCCGACCCCCTCAGGACATGTGGTCGTGGGCGGCCAGACCGGTTTCGCAGGCATAAGGAGTCCCACCGGCGTCTGGTCTCCACTTACCCACAGCATCGCAAGGGAAAACCTTAAAGCCGTTACCCATTCCCCTGACAACAGCATACATTCCTGCGGCCTCAACGGGCTGGTGATGGCCAGCCATAATGGGGGCACCACCTGGTCCGCCCAGGTGTTCGATGAAGATATCGATCTCCAGGACATTGCCTTCCCCACCGCCGACATCGGATACATCTCAGGCCGAAGAAGCGCCGATGGCAAGCTTGTCCTTCTGAAAACCACAGACGCAGGAGCAACCTGGGAGGAGTTGGCGGCGACCCCCGATGAAGATATCTATGACGCTTCGCTGGACTTCATGGATGGTTCCAATGGTGTTCTTGTTCTGAACACCGGGAAAATTTATCGAACGACCAATGGAGGCAACACCTGGACCGAGAGAACCGGCTTTTCGGTCAGCCCTGCCAGAGTGAGGTTTGGAGATACCGACAGGGGCTGGATCAGCTGCTACGATGGTGAGATAATCTGTTTCGACTTCAACTCCGACTCCTGGTCGGAGCAGGTGGTGCCCTTCAGCAACGACCTGAAGGCGCTGTTCGCCCTGAATCAGGACACTGTCTGGGCAGGAGGTTGGAATGGTTCCCTTCTGAGGACGGACAACGCCGGAAATACCTGGAACGTCATTTCCGTAACAGGGCATGACTATACGGACATCTGCTTTGAATCTGACGGATTAACCGGTTATCTGGTGGCTAGCCGTTTCGGATACACAGTGAATGGCGGCTACACGATTCAGAACTCGCCATCCGGCTCCTTCGAAAACTCCCTTTCCGGAATATCCGTTTCCGGTTCCGACCAGGTTGTTGGCTGTAAATTATATAGCGGGCTGATCTGCCTGAATGAAGGTTCATCGGGAACCGCTGGACCACAGTACAGCACGATTTCCCCGGCAACGGGCCTTGCCATTGGCATCAATCCCTTTGTCGCCACCACCAGTGTTTCATTCTCGCTTCCATGCCAGGAAAGCATTGAACTGAATCTATACGATGTTTCCGGAAGGGTGGTGCAAAGGCTGTTCGTGGGCCCTCTCCAGGCCGGAGAACACACCTTCAGCATTGATGGGACCGGGCTTGCCCCGGGTATGTACTTCGCAGGGCTGATCACCGGAGGAAGCATTGAAAATGCCTCCATTGTGAGGATTCGCTGAGGGCGGATACCAAGCTCAGGTCCTCTGCGGAAGGGCTGCTGTGGTTAGCCGCTTTTGCGATACCCTTTGCGTTTTCAGGAGAAAGCCATAATACGACTCTCTTGAAGATGCCTGTTTTGCCCTTTTCTCCGGGCTGCTTCTTTTACTGGCCGGGTTCCGTTCGTTCAAGAACATCCATTCTGGAGAGCTGCTGCTTTCCAGCGCCATTATCCTTTTCACCGTCATGGGGTTGAAGGCTCCTTCTGATTCGGGAATGACCAGGATGGTGCTTGTTTCTTCCGCATGTGGCATTTTTCTGGCCCTGAGATCTTTAGACATTAAGCCAACACGGGTTCTTCTGGCTCTGGTTTCCGGCGGAGGGGCTGCCATGGTCTTCTCTCTGCTGAACTTCCCCCATCAGGCCAGGCTCGGGGGATATATGGGCAATCCTAACCTTATGGGAAGCTACGCTGCGGTGCTGATGGTCCTCGGAGCGGGGCTTTTCTTCAGCTTCAGGGGAGGCAGGCGCATTCCGCTGCTCCTTTTGCTGGTTCCGGTTGTTCTCACACTTTACAGGACTGGAACCAGAAGTTCTATGGCCGCGCTGCTGATCGCCCTTCCCCTGTCAGCCATTCTATTCAAGAGGCCCCGTTCACTGCCTTGGATGATTCTCTTTTTTGCCGCTTCCGCAGCATTGATCTACAACGGGCTTCCGTCCCTTCTGTTCGAAAACAACCGGACAATGCAGGCTCGGCTGATCATATGGAAAGGGGCCCAGGGCATGTTTGCCGATTCCCCGGTCTTCGGCAGGGGAACCGGTTCCTTTCAAAGCGATTTCCCTGAACACAGGACCCGGGTTTTGAGGAGATCGGGGTTTCAGCCAATACCGTTCATGCCCACAGTGAATACCTGGAAACACTGGCGGAAAACGGTCTGACCGGATTCCTGATTCTTTTGGCAGCAATTTACTTCCTTCTCCGGAAGAGACCGGGAAGGCAGAGGGATCCCTCGGAGGTCGCAGCCACCGCTGCCGTTCTGATACTTCTGATCGAAGCGGGGAATTCCGTGGCACTCCGGTGGACTCCCTCTGTGTTCCTACTGGCCTCCACAGCAGGTGTAGTAACCGGAGGACGCTCTCATCAGATGAAAAGCAAAACGGTGTCAGCGATGTTTTTTCTCATGGGTCTGGTCCTTGTCGTCTGGGGCGGCTTCACAGGATATCGCATGGCAGCTGGATCTCTCTACCTGGGCCGCAGTCAGGCCATTCTGGATCGGGGAGGACCCCTTGAAGAGGCAAGGGCTCTCTGTGAAAGATCACTAGAGTATAACAGTCACAATCCGGGAGCCTGGTATACCCTTGGTAACGTATGGGGAGCCATGGCGCCGGGATGGGGAGAACATGCTCTGAGACGGCAGGTGGAGAGTTACGATTCTCTGGGAGTTCTTTACCCGAACTTCGCATGGATGCGCTATAACAGGATGAACTCACTTATAGCGCTGGGGGAGTTTGACAGGGTCATGGACGATGGGATAGCCGTATACGCGCAGTCATTCCACCGGCGGGAATACATTCGCAGGATCTTCTATGCCATTGCCCCGGCAGTATCCTCTGGAAAGTCCTTGTGATGATGAATCTGGAGCTCTCCGAAGCCCTTGAGGATGAATACTCCCGGGCCGGGGACCTGGACGTTCACGACTGGCGGAGAGAGGGATTCAACGACCTATGCCCTGTCCGCAGGGATCTCACCGGATACTACAGCAGTTCTTTTCCATCATACAGACTCAATCCTCAGTGGCGTGCCTGACCATCACCGACTTCATCTCCTGTCCGGGCTTTCCCTGGAAGTAAAGGCGGCATTGAGATTTGCGTCGAATGACGATGCTGAACTTGATTCTCTGATAGCTTCAGGAGCTGTGGCCCCACTGCACACGGCACAACGGCTCATGGCCGATCTGGAGTCAGGCAACACCGGCAATGTCAGCTGCTACATCGAATATCTTTGGACAATATGCTTCCCGTGCAATGGAATCATTCATCTTCTTCCGGAACCGGCGCTTTTCCTGGAAGGCACCACCCTCCTTGCAGCTGAGGCCGGTGACACCGAGGATCTGTTTCAATGCGGTATCTTCATGCTGATAATGGATGCGGCGGGATACGATACCTTCCTCGCCACTGGCCTGGCCTGCGATTACTGGGTCCGGATCGGAGGTCCCGGGGCGGTATCCGAGGGAGTGTCTGAATACGGCACGGGCCTTTGGCAGTCCCTTGTCAGTATCTCAGAGGGAAATAACGCCCTTCAGCTCCGATTCTCTCTGGCAGGGGCAACCCTGTTCCGCTGCTATGACCACTCTGGAGCATACTCTGATCTTGCTACCGAAGACCTTGAAAGGTTAAAAACCATCTTGGTTGACCAGATGGGTTACCAAAATGCCCGACTGGTCATTGATGAGGCCGTGGACGAACTGAGCCCCCTCATGGAGGGCAACAGGATACCGAACAGGGCCTTACCACTCCTTGAAGAACTCTCTTCATTGGACCGTCTTTGATCATCCATTAGTAGCCCATTCCCTTGGGAGAACAGGAAACTGCCTGCTTTTCAGCTCAGTTCGGATATCTTTTTTTCCAGATGTCCCCTGAAGAAAGGAATTTCAAGAGAGAGGGCAATGTCCCGGGCTTTCTGGTACAGCTCGAGTGCCCGTGACCGATTGCCCGCGGCGAGATAGATGTCTCCGGCCACGGTGAGGGATTCCATTGTGTTGAATGTGGGTCCCAGTTCCTCTGAAAGTTCTTCGATAGCCTTTGCGGTCTTCAGGCTTTCTTCGGTAAGGTTCAGGGCGGCCTGTATGGAGCCCAGGGTCAGGTATGAGGATTGAAGGCCCCATCTGGAGTCGATGTTGCGAAAACTCTCCACGCTTCGAAGGGCATGTTCCAGGGCTTCCTGATTTCTTCCCAGGAGCTGAAGGGCTGAGGCTACGGATACTTCGCTGAGTCCGTAGTAGAGGTCGCCACCCAATGAATGGGCAAGGGAACTTGCCTCCAGGGCGCTGCTCAGGGCTTCTTCACCCTTTCCGTGGTTGTACATCAGGTTCGAGAGGGTAGTCAGGTTGGAATACAGTTTGGTGTTGTAGCCTATGCTCCTGTTTATCTCAATTGCGCTTTCAAGGAAATAACGGGCTTTCTCAAAATCGTGCATGTGATTGTAAAGGTCTCCTATTCCTCCCATGACAACGGCCTGGCAGGATTTCTCAGCTGTTTTCCTAGCCTCTTCCAGGGCTTCTGTCATGTATACTTCAGCCCGTTTTAGTCGGCCCGCACGCATTTCAACGGTTCCGAGCATAAGCAGCGCTCCGGAACGGACAGAAGGGCTGGATGATTCAGCAGCAATGAGAAGACATCTGGATGCCTCGGAGTAGTCTGCACTCTCATGGAGAAAGGCTCCCAGGTTGTTCATGGCATGGAAATACATCTCACGGTCCAGATCCCGAAGACTCTCTGCTGCGGCACTGAAAAGCCTGCAGCCGGTTTCCAGATTCCCCCTGCGCATAAGAATAGCTTTAAGGGGGGCCATCGAGGATCTCAGCATGTCCACCGCCCCGGTTTCCACGGAGTAGCCCGACGCGGCCAGAATGTCGGGGAAGCAGCCTTCGATCAGCTTCATTGCATCAAGTGCCCCTTCACCGTTCAGTACTTGTTCAAGGCTGGAAAGGAGGTCTGTGTGATATCGTGCGTGTTCTCGTAAATACAGATGGCCATCTCCGAACAACTCGGTGAACCTGTTCCTGCTGAAATCCCGCACCAGTGGATGAAGCTCATAAAATCCCGGGGAAGGGATTTCAAGGAGGGTTTTCCTCTGAAGGCTTGCAAGGGTATCAGCCCCGGTATTTACCACTCCTTTTGCGGCTTCCAGGGTAAAACGGCTCCTGAACACCGACAGGGCAGCAAATACCCTTCTCTCCTCGCCGGTGAGGTGATTCCAGCTGTACTGGAACACGGCCCGGAGACTTCTATGCCTTCTCTCTCCTGTTTTGCCGCTTATTACAAGTGTACCGGTTTCTCCGGTGATCTCCCGATGAACCTCTTCGATAGTCTTTTCCCGACACATGGAGGCCGCCAGTTTGATACCAAGAGGAACCCCCGCCAGCACCGCATATCTCTGAGGCCAGTGTAGTTTCTGAACGGGAGACCCCATTGTTGCCGTAGACGGAGAGAAAAAGCTGAAGGGAGGGGGATAAGGTGCCGTCGGCTTCGGACAGGCCGATCCCCCAAGCCGGTATTCATGTTCAAGGGAAAACCCAGTCTGGTTCGGGAAGTGATAAGGATCTTTACAGTTGAAAGCCTTGACACCAGACCGGCCACCACCGGTGTAGCGGAAACAATGTGCTCGAAATTGTCCAGCACAAGAAGAAGTTCCATCCTCGAGAGGGTGTTCAGAAGAGTTTTATCCAGCTGGCTTCCCGTGGGCTTCCTGCCCAGGGCTGTCAGAATAGCGGGAACAAGCTGACCACTGTGCTCCAGCTCCGAAAGGCCCACGAACCTGCTTCCGTCCTTGAACGTGTGCCGGTATTCTCCCAGAACCTTCCGGGCCAGGCTGGTCTTCCCAACTCCGCCGATCCCTGTGATGGTGACGACAGGTATTCCCGGTGACGTCAGCAGAACGCCAAGCTCCCCTATCTCCCTTTCTCTGCCAAAAAAGGGTTCGCCGGTGCGCACTTCCAATTCCTCTCGTTTCCGCCGGTAATGCAACCGGGGACCCGGAACCCGTCACGATTCAGCTGACTGCTGCTTCTGGACGCATAATAAAGGCAGGGGTTGAACCGGTCAACGCTTCTGGAAACCTCTTAGGTGGTTTTCCCCTTGTCTTTGGTGCTCCCTGTGAAACCATCCCGGGTCAGTTCCGGCTGTCGAGGGTCTCGCGGATCCTTTCGGCAAGGGCTGTGAGGCGGTAAGGTTTGCGTATGAAGCCCGATGCTCCCTGAGGAGGGCGTTTATGTTGGTGTCGAACTCTGAGTGGCCGCTGACGATGAGTACATTCAGGTCGGGGGCTCTCCCTTTCAACTCCTGGAGGCACCTGTAACCGCCCATCCCGGGCATGTTAAGGTCAAGAAGGACAAGGTCTATGTGCTGCCTTTCATGCTTCTGAAGGGCCTCCTCGCCGGTTGAAGCGGTTACGACCCGGTAACCAAGGGCGGAGAGGAACTCATCAGACTGTCCGGTTATGTGGGGCTCGTCATCCACCACCAGAATGGTCTCTCCTCTTCCCGCCGGTGCCTGGAGTGGGTCCTTCAGCGATTCTTCAGGCTTTACTTCATCCCCGGCGATGGGCAGCAGTATGGTAAAGATGGTTCCACTACCCTTACCGCTGAGGCAGCGGATGCAGCCGCCCAGGCTCATTACTATGCCGTAGACAGAGGCCAGACCAAGCCCGGTTCCCCGGCCGGGTTCCTTCGTGGTGAAGAAAGGATCGAATATTTTCTCCTTCACCCCTCGGGTATACCAAAGCCGGTATCTGAGACGGTGAGAATGGCGTATCTGCCTGTCATGATCTCTCCTGTTTGCTCACAGGGATTCCGGCAAGATCCATCTCGTCGGTGGATATCTCGATCTCTCCTCCGTCGGGCATTGCGTCCACAGCGTTACCCGCAAGGTTGAAAACGATCTGCTCAAGGTGAACCGGATCCGCCAGTATGGGAGGAATGCTTTCCTTAAGACGAAGGGTGATCTTTATCATTCTGGGTATCGTCTGACCCAGTACTTCAGCGGCATTCCTTACTTCTTCATTGATGTCCACCGGTACCTTTTTGAATTCAATGTGCCTGCTGAAGGCCATGAGCTGGCTGATCAGTGTGGCCGCCCTCCTTCCGGCACCGTCGATATACTCCAGACTGGCCCTTTCCTCAGGGGAATGTCATCCCGCTTGAGCAGCAGCTGTGCGTAGCCTCCCATTACCTGGAGAATGTTGTTGAAGTCGTGGGCTATTCCTCCGGCCAGGCTGCCCAGGGCCTCCATCTTTTCGGCTTGCTGAAGTCTGGCGGACTGTTCGAGAAGCTCCTTCTGTGTATTTTCAAGGGTTCTGACCTTCTCGTTGAGCCTCCGCCTGAGGTATAAGGAGATCAAAGCAAGGCATACCAGAAGGATCGCGGTGAACAGCCCGGTTATTCGCAGGGTCCTGAGAAGCCCGGGGCTGATACCCCGGCCTGTATCCATGGATATCCAGTCTCTGTACATTCCTTCAAGTTCATCATGGGAGATGTCCGCCAGGGCTTTCTGCACCGAGCTGAAAAGAAGTGGATACTTCCTGCTTACACCGATACTCCACTCAAAGAAATAGTCTGTCGTTCCTGCCACCCGCAGGTTGGAGAGCCCCTCGAGATCGGTATAGTATGCCGCCACGGCAAGGTTCTCCACGAAGGCGTCCACCTCTCCGAAGGCCACCGCTCTGATCGCCTCGGGAACGTTCCACATGGGCACCACTTCAATTGCGCCGCCAGCTGCCTGTCTTACGTACTCTTCGGTTGCGAAACCTGAGACCACCGCAACCCTGAGACCGGGGAGATCTTCCAGTTCCAGGGATCCCGACGCGGACTGGGTAGTGATGATGACCACGGGCACCCTGGCGTAGGGCACGGTGAAGTACGCGTAGTCTTCCCTGTCATCGGTTCTTACTATTGTGGGAGCAACAGCACATTCGCCATCAGCAAGGGCCTGGAGGTGCATATTCCAGTCCCCACAGGGTGTTTTCACGAACTCGACACCTAGCCTTCCCTCAACCTCAGCAATAACATCGGCCCCCAGGCCTGTGAAGGATCCATCCTCTCCGGCAAACTCGATCGGGGGGAAGTCGGTGTTGTAGAAAAGTGTCAGCTTTTCTGGATTCTCACTGAGCCATGCCCTTTCCTCCGGCGTGAGTATGGTTGGCACATAGTTGCCTGGCTCTGCGGGGATGAAGAGCCACACAAGCAGAAGCCCAAAGAGAAGGACCGCCACTGCAACCAAAGCGGATCGCCATGTCGGGCTGAAAGGACCCATTCCCCCACCAGAAAACCTCCATGCGAAACAATCCCTGAAACCTATCCCCCAAAGATAAAGCCATCCGTAAATTTGACAAATAGATCCTCTATAATGTTGCTGACCTTTTTGTTAAACATGGGCGGCAACCAATCCGACTCCATGACCAGCGTTGTTTGAAGGCTGATTTTTTGTATAATACTCTATACAAATAGAGAGGTTGCTGATTTCCTTTTCGGCCCATCAGCATTTAACTCTACTGACTTATGACTTGCACTGAAACTGAGTACATCGTAAAGATGTGCACTGAGGACTTTGAAATGTACCGCTCTGAAGTGCCCAGGACCATTGAAACACCGCGCTGTTTTCTCAAGCTTCCCAGACCTGAGCATGCTCAAGACCTTTTCGAAATTTACAGCAGCAGGGAAACAATGAAGTTCATGCAAAGACCCCCTGCCAGTTCAGTTGCCGAATGCCTGAATATCATTGAGGACTGGGAAGAGAATTTTTCTTCAAATAGATCTTTTCGATGGGGCATCTTTCTCCGGAATAATCCCGGGCATCTGGTGGGAACGGCAGCGCTTCACTACTGGTCCACCGCCAATGAAACCGTTGAGATGGGAGCGGACCTTCACAGGGATCTATGGGGCAGTGGGATCATTACTGAGATTACCTCCCATCTCATTAACTGTGCCTTTCACGACTTGAAGGTAAATCGCCTCGAGCTCCGATGCGACCCCGACAACATAGGCTCAGTTGTCATAGCCAGGAAATTCGGATTCACATTCGAGGGAACCCTCAGGGAGTATGTACTGGTTCCGGGAAAAGGATTCGTGAATGAGTCGGTTTATTCTCTACTCCGCAGGGAATGGAACGGGTCGGGCAGTCAGTGATGACCATGGTTTTCAGAACTCCCAGGCTGAGCATCGTTAGAGCAGAAGTTTCACATGCGGAACTGTATCACTCTCTGTGGACCGATCCCAGGGTAATGGCTGCGGTTGGTTTTCCGAAGGGTCTTCCCGCTAAGTTCTCTGAGATCCGAGCCGGACTTCTCGCCCAACCCGACTCGGACTTTGACCGTCTTCTTGTTGTCGTGCTGTCAAAAAACGGTTCAGCGATCGGTGAATGCTTCATGCACAGCCCGGGGGAGGAGGGTATTGCATCCACGGATGTAAAACTGCTACCTGAGTTCTGGGGCAGGGGTTTCGGGGGTGAGATCAAACGGGGAATGCTGAACCACCTGTTTGCAACACAGAATGCACCGCCGTAGAAGCTACGCCCAATGTGATAAATACCGCTTCAATAAGAATGCAGGAATCAGTGGGAGGAGTTCGAACAGGGGAGAATGTATCCCGCTTCCCCACCGAAATGTCGAACTTTACCCAGCCCGTTCACCACTACATCTATCGAGTAACGCGTGAAGTCTGGGAAGCTTCGCTGCAGGTGTGAGCCGAAAATGGTCTTCCGGTCAGGCAAGACCTTCAGAATGACTGTGATCCCCAGATCTTCAAGTTACTCTGTAAAACCGGTTTGCCTAAGATATTGGCACCACAGGGGACTCCCATGCTTTATATATTGTGCTGCAAGAAGTTACGGAATCTATTTGTCAAATTTACGGATGGCTTCGCAGTATGCATATTATTAATTGTATTGGCTATTCTATAAGGAGGCGTGTTAATGGCTCAGATCACACAGAAAGGAACTCCCACGGGAAGAGCGATCATTCAGCGGAAGAATCGTTGTTGGAACCTCACCTATGGGTGGAGCCCTTTTCACTCTTCGGATACCCAAGTACAGCAATCAGGAGGACATGAATGGCGAATAGCACCGATGTAGGTCTTGCTCTTGGGGGAGGCGGAGTGCGGGGTCTTGCCCATATCTCATATCTGGAAGTACTGGATGAGTGCGGTATCCGGCCTGCTGTCGTTGCTGGAACAAGCATGGGCGCCATAATAGGAGCTCTGTATGCCTCCGGGAAAACCGGAAAGGAGATCAGAGGCATTATCGAGAATCACATGATAACCGGAGAAGATGGCCTGAAAGAGATTTTTGAGAAACGAGGCTCACTGTTTAAGTGGCTGAAAGCGGTGCGTCTATCCTGGAAGGGAACCGGTCTGTTACGGGCGGACGGCCTTGTACACGACCTTATCGATGAGATCAAGGCGAAGACCTTCGAAGAGCTTAAGATCCCTCTGCATGTCGTTGCCACCAATTTCTACACCGGAGAAATGGTGGTCTTCAAGGAAGGAGAACTGCTCCGGGCAATTAATGCCAGCATGTCCATCCCTGGCGTTTTCGTACCCGTGGAATTCGCTGATATGATACTGGTAGATGGCGGGATGGTTAACAACCTGCCCTACAACCTACTGAAGGATCAATGCGACCTATCCATTGCGGTTGATGTAACACCGGAACGGATAAGGGACGATGCCGACCCCCCCAGTATGCTGGACGCCACCCTTGGTATGTTCGACATACTGATTGGCCGAATAACGGCTCAGATGATGGAGGATGACCCGCCGGACATCTATGCCAACCCTGGCCTCACAGGCATCCGAATGCTGGAGTTCGACCAGGCTGAAGAGGTCCTTGAGATAGCAGATGCTGCAAAGGCTGACTTCACAGAGCAAATCAAAGCCATCCGTAAATTTGACAAATAGATTCTGTACCAGCTTGCGATACAACCTATTAAGCATGTCGTCGGCCGTTATGTCCACTTCTTTATTGGATACAATAGGTTAATCTAATATCGATTGCGCACCTATTGACGGAAATCGGTAATTGTATTGAACTCAAATTAACACGTTGCAGAAAGCCTCATTGATGAATACAGTAATTGCGGGCTATCCTTTGCTGAGAACCCCGACTGGGTGAACTTCATTACCGCATACTTCGGATGGCTCTCTTCAGGTATAGAGGAAAACGAGTCACATGGAGATCTGCTGCCCACCCATGGATCAAATCCATTCACCGGGACCGTGACCATCGGTTATGCTGGAATAGTCTCTGATATGATAAGCATCACCATCCATGATACCGCCGGCCGGCTGATTCACTTCTCACAGGAATCCTGCGCGGGGGACGCCACAGGGGTGTTCACAGGAATGGAAGGGACCCATCAGGAAGAGCTCTTCCACCGGGGATATACACCGTCTCTGCGGTAGATGAATAGGGAAAAATCCGACGGGTCAGACTGTTTAAGACATAATCGCCGTAACAGACCTGTAATCAGGGCTCCCGTGTATTGATCCCCGGAATTGCAAAATCAGTGAATGTATGGTAAGATACGCCAGCGGACAATTACGATGGCAAGCAATTAAAACACAGCAGCCAGGCAAAGGAGCCCATGTTTTATTCCATGTGCTGCAACAAATTACGCAATCTATTTGTCAAATTTACGGATGGCTTTAATCTTCTACTGTTCCTGCCGGTCCTGGGGTATGGCATGATGCCTTCACCGCCGGAGTACATCATGGGGGCTGGCCTCATGAGCAGGGGGAACCTGGTTTCATTCTTCATGGAGAACAACCCATCGGCGGACAGGGAATGCGTGGACATACTGGCAGGGATGTACATTGAGGAGTGTGCGGCAGAGGGAGTAAACTCCGATGTGGCATTCGTTCAAATGTGCCTGGAAACTGGCTTCCTGAGGTTTCAGGGGCTGGTTACGGCGGACATGAACAACTTCTGCGGCCTGGGGGCAACGGGACCGGAGGAACCCGGCCTGAGATTTCCCGATGAGCGCACCGGAGTGCGGGCCCATGTGCAGCATCTGAAAGCATACGGTTCGACTGATCCTCTGAATAGCGAGCTTGTGGACCCGCGCTTCCGGTTTGTGAGCCCCAGGGGGAAATCACCTTCCATCATGGGTTTATCCGGTACATGGGCAGCGGACCGTGAGTATGGGCAAAAACTGCTGGACCTTCTGGAAAGGCTTTACACAGCCGCACTGGCTGAGTGAAAGAACCCATCTCTCAGTCCAGCAGTGTTACTCTGCTTTTGTCTTCGGGATCAACCTTTACGACAAACTCAGCGCCGGTATGGTATCTGTCCTTATCAGAATCGGTTATCGTTTTCTTCAGTGTTACCGCATAGGGTTCCTCCCCGGGGAGTGTGACCTCCATGTCCATGGAGTACTGGGGAACCTTGTTGACCCGTATACCGGTGAAGGAAACATTCCGTAGGACACCCGATGCTTCAAGACCCTTTGTGTGTAGCCTTATGGCTTTCTTTCCCGCCCTGATGTGATGAACTCCTGTTGCCAGGAAAACGATTCCCATCACACCGACGAAGGCCATTCCTATCCATGCTCCGGAAGGGAACTGCCCGGTGGCCCTGCGTATTATCAGGGGAGGCCCACCGCCAGAAGGATCATGAATAGTCCGGCTGCGGCGAAAACCTGACCAAAAACTCCCCCGGGATTCGCCACATCGGCTTCGGCCTTACCGGCCCTGGCTGATGATATGCTCATCGCCGCGGAGAGGGTTTCCGGACACATTTCCAAACCGGAATCTGAGTAGACCTTCAGTATCTGTTTCACGGCTCCCAGACCGCCTGCTCCATTTGCCTCTATGAACAGACTGATCTGCTCCGCGGCCTCGGCGGGTTTCCCGGTTCTCTCCAGGGCATTTGCACGCTGAACAATGGCCTTGCCGTCGAGATAGGAGACAATGGGCACATCGGATATGCCGGTGCCGAGAACGCTGAGAACCTCATCCCAGTTCCCCCTGACGGTGGCTATCTCCGCCCTGGAAACTCTGTAAGAACTGTCCGACTCCAGGTCTTCAGACCTTGGATTACATGGCTCCAGCCACTTCTCGGCAGCCTCAGCGTCTCCATCAAGGGCGGCATTACGGGCCAGCATCCCCCTGATGACCTGCCTGTGCCTGGGGAGGGTGAGTACTTCCAGGGCGCTTTCGAAGAGAGCCCTCTGCCTGAGCGAGTCGCTCTTCTCCGAATAGTGGTTGGACAGGATTATTGTGAGGAAGTAGAGGAGCTCGGCGCTGCTGAAATCGCTACCGCCGGCAAGCTCTCCACAGGTGATCCGCCACATGGACAGAGCTTCACCCTCCTTCCAGGGAGCCAATCTGCCTCCGGAAAGGAGCTGCCCCACTGCCGGAGGAATCTCCGGCTGAGTACCATCCTGTCTGTTCAGAAGGGTCATTCTCTCTTCCTCGGTGATGTCCGATATGGCTGCCACAGGCTCCACAGGCTCTTCTTTTCTTGGAGAAAAGACATTGACGGTGCCGCAATATCCGCATGTAACCTCCCCCCTGTAAATCCCGTCTGAAGGGGCCCTCCACAGTTCTTGCACATCAATACCCTCGAATCAAAGTCGAAAAGGCTTACCATACGCCCAACCGCCGCTTTCTTTTTAGGATCCCCGTATCTGCACTAATTCCTTGAGGATAACACAACAAAAATCCCTAATCAAGAAGATATGGAACATCGTCGCCTTTGGTAAGTTTGATACACAGATTGCGTATAATATTGATTAACAGAAATTTAAGTATGAACTTGCTTTTCCAATCCGACTGAGTTGACCGGGTTTACCGAAACGGGTTATCATTATCACTAGTATGGACGGCGTTGATCAGCCTTGTTTTCTTACCCTTTTCAGGGGAGGCCTTGATTTGGCAGAGGTCCCATATCGCAGGGAAGCCCTAAAGAACGGGCATGAACCCCAATCCTCTTCAGATGCTGACCTCAACATGCGGATCCTCCAATCACTTATCTGGTTCGTAATCGACAATTTCGGTGAGGATAAACTAAACTCCATTTGCTTCGAAGCAGGTCTTTCCGCTGAACACCTCAAGCATTGCCGAGGATGGATAAGTCTGGAACAGACAGAGATCGTGCTGAAGCTTGTTCGCGAACTGGTGGGAAGCGAAGAAGCCTTCATGGAAGCCTGCGTGTACAGGATGAAGGAGAGTTACGGCCCTCTGCGTTTCCTTTTGTGGGCTTCTTCTCCGATTCAGATGCTGGAAATGGGACAGCGCCACTTCTCCACCATCTCTACATTCAGCAGGGGTGACTTTTCAAGGATAACCGACAGCAGGTTCAGGTTGCGCTACCACCCACCAGGAAGGAAAGCCGCCTGATGTGCCTTTCCAGGCAGGCTCAGTCCAAGGCCATGCCGGAACTCTGGGATATGCCGGGAGCTTCCCTCAGGGAAACCGCATGTGTCTGCAATGGCGATGACTTCTGTGAGTACGAACTATCCGTTTATGAGAAAAGCCGATTTCTCCCCGTCCTTATAGGCGGGTTGCTTGGAGCGGGAATATCCGCCCTTACCGTTTTCTTCAGGATAGAGCCTTTTATGCTCTCCACATATATATGGGGCATAACCCCTGTTCTGGGGGCTTCCGTGGGTTACATAATGGAACTTAGAAGGGCAAACCGACACAACCTGAAGGTTGCGGAGGACATCAACCAGGGTCTTTCACATATCGTGGTGGAAAACCAGGAAACCCAGCAGGAGATACTGAATCTGCATCAGAGGCAGAGGGAATGGAACAGCAGGCCGCCGAGCGGGTTCAGGCAAGTGAGAAGCGAACGGTCAGGCTGCAGTCGCTGCTTGAGGAGCAGGCATCGGCACTGAAGGGTGTATCCCACGACATGAAAAACCCCCTCACGGTCGTTCTTCAAACCAGCGAGATAATGAAGGACCAGCTGACCGAGGAAAACAGGTGGATGGCCGACGAGCAGAAGAAGGCGGTATCCCGCATACGGGACCTGCTGGATGATTTGCTGTACCTTGAAACCCAGGGAGCGGGAGCCATTCAGTTCATGCCCGAGAGGGTAGAAACTGCGCCCCTTGAGGAATCCCTTCGCAGAAGGCTCAGAGCCATGTCCGGGAACAAAGGCCTCCGAATCAGCGTAATCTCCACCCGGGAGGCCCCCGAGTGTATCCTTGTGGATCGAATGCTTCTCGACCGCGTGGTGGACAACCTTCTGACCAACGCGGTCAAGTACACCGATCAGGGAAGCATTGTTCTCGAACTTGATGGCAAACCAGGATTCCTGACGATCAAGATATCTGATACAGGCAGGGGAATAGATGAGAAAAGCATCAGGAGCGTTTTCGAAGCAGGAGGCTCAAACCCTGATCAGAGAGAACTTAACAGTCATGGTATAGGTCTTTCGGTGGTGATCAGATTGCTTGACCGCATAGGAGGCACTCTTGAGGTAATGTCCCTTCCCGGCAGGGGCTCCACTTTCTGGGTGCATTTCCCGGTAGAACCATCCAGCGACCTTTTGCCGGAGAACAGCCTGAAGGAACCACTGAAGATCCAACTTCCAGGATCGTTACTATAAGGCCGGTGATCTGATGTGTCCTGTTAAACCCGAGGGAATGCTTACAGAGACTGCTGCAGATGTATTCCTGAGATATCTGGAAGCCGAAGGGGCCAGGGTAGTTTTTGGAATACCCGGAGGTCTACTGCACCCGTTTTTTGAAGCTGTGGACTCCGACCCCAGGTTCCGACTTGTGGTCACCAAGCACGAAGAAGGCGCTGCTTTCATGGCAGACGGATTCGCCAGAACAAGCGGCAGGCTTGCGGTTTGCGCCGGCACAGCTGGGCCCGGGGCAACGAATCTTCTAACGGGTGTCTCCTGTGCCTTTGCCGACGGCGTTCCCATGCTTGTGGTTACCGGACAGGCGGCAAGCCACGCCATTGGAAAGGGGGCTGCCCAGGAAACCGGACGCGAAGACATGGATATAGTTGCAATGTTCAGGCCGGTAACTAAGTATTCAGCCATGATCCCCTCTCCGGCAGCTTTGCCTTCACATCTGCGCAGAGCTCTGCGAACTGCCCTCACTGGCCGACCTGGCCCGGTTCATCTCAATGTTCCGGTGGATTTCTGGGAGATGCCGGTTTCCGAGCAATGGTTCAACCCGGATACATACAGAACCGAGAGCAAACTCTTTGACCGGGTGGCGGTGCAGAAGGCCACAAAGGCCCTACTGGAAGCCAGGCATCCGGTTCTTCTGGCGGGTTCCGGCGTTTCCATTTCAGGAGGCGGGGCAAATCTAAGGACCCTGGCGGAACTGATTCCCGCCAGGGTTGCCACCACACCCAGGGCCAAGGGTGTATTCCCGGAAAACCATCCGCTTTCTCTCGGGGTGTTCGGATTCGCCGGTCACAGAACTGCCCGGGAAACCGTGCTGGGCTCAGGTGTGGATGTGCTGATGACAGTTGGAGCTTCTCTGAATGAGACCACCACCCTTAACTGGCACAGCGACTTGAAACCATCAACCAACCTTATTCAGCTTGACATAGACCCTGACAGGGTCGGTCGGAACTATCCGGTAGACATTCCGCTAATCGGGGATGCCAGAACGATCATAACGGAAATCGTGTATCACACTCACCGCATTATTCGGGAGGGAGGCGTCCATAGGTCCAAATGGTCCGCTGAGCTTCCCCTTCCTCCATGGCCGGAGAGATGCATGGAATCCGTGCTGCGGAACTCAGATTCCGTTCCATTGACCCCCCAGCGATGGCGGGCGGACATGGAGCTTGCTCTCCCGGGGGATGCGGTGATCTTCTCCGACATCGGCGGCCATATGTTGTTCAACATTCATTATCTGTGCGTCCGTGATGAGCAAAAATTCGTGCTTAACCTCGGCTTCGGCTCCATGGGACACGGTACGGCAGCCCCTGTAGGTGCCGCGCTGGCCGATCCTTCAAGAGCGGTGATCGCCATTGTAGGCGACGGCTGTTTTACCATGAACGGTATGGAGATAATCACTGCGGCTGAGTACGATGTTCCTGTTGTCTGGATCGTTGAACACAATAATATGCATGGAATAACCTGGCACGGCAGCAAATGGTTGGTGGCAAACGCCCCATGGACTCAGTACGCTACCGAAAAAAACTGGACATAGCTGGGATAGCTAAAGCAATGGGGCTGACCTCTTTCGTTGTGGAAAACCCGGTCAGATGACCGCTGTTCTTCCCGAGGCCCTTGCTATTCCGGGCCTTCACTGATCGAAGTCAGGGTTGACGGTGACATTCCTCCACCCCTGGGAGACAGAGCCAAAACAGTAGCGGGATTCGTAGAAAAATGAGAGAAACCGATAATCTCAAGGGACCGGTGGAGGATCTGAAATGGGCCACCAGGCTCAAGGCCAATGTGGTTACTCCGGGTAGCCGGCCCAGGATCCATGGCTACGATGTACGTGGAGAACTTCTGGAGCACCTTTCTCTATCTGAACTGATGCTTCTTACTCTAACCGGTGAACTTCCCGGGAAGAGCGCTGCTCTGGCTTTCCAACGGGCCATGATGTTCCTTGCCCCTGTGAGCGTGGCGGAGGCTCCTGTTCATGCCTCGGTTCTGGCAGGCCTGTGCGGTTCCGGCTCCAGCGGAATGACAGGGGTTGCCGCTCTGACCCTGGCAGAACAAGCAAGAATGGCCGTCGAGGAGCACAGACCCTTTTGAGTGGCTCAAGAACGGCGCTGAGGGCGTCGCCCCTCTCCCCCTCCAGGCAGAGAGGGAAAGGAGGAAACGGGATTACTGCTTTCCTCGCTGAAGAAGTCGGGAGTGGAAACCCCTCCTTCATGGGCGAACCTGCCCCCCATGCTGCTGCCATGGCGGTTCTATACAGCTGCTGCGGACTTACCGACCCGGGCACTATGGAGTTCTTCCTCGTTCTCACCCGAATGCCCTGCGCCATCGCTGAGGGTAAGGCAGTTTCCCCGGGCGGATTCCGCGACTATCCAATTGACCTTCCAGTATTTACATACAGGGATGAAGAATGAAAGAACAAGTAGGTGGTGGTGAGATTTTCACCAGGGTTGGGCATGCCGGCTGGAATGATCACCGTCATTTCGGCAAATGGGTGTTCAGTGAACTGGCCGGAAACACCTCCACTGCAGGTCTGATAGCCCTGGCCGCAACTGGTCGGCTCCCGGATGAATCCGCCTGCGGGATGCTGGATGACATTGCAGTTATTCTGACCGTTGCCGATCCCCGGATCTATCCACTGAAGCTGGTCAGGTTGGCTTCGTCCTTCGGAGACCCCTGGCCGGTCTTGCAACGGCGGTTGCGGCTATGGAGGGAGCCATTGTCGGGCCGCAAATTGCTCAGAACTCTGCACTATGGATGGAAGAAGCGGCTCAAAGGCTGGATAGCTCCCTTGAGGATGATGATTCGATAAAGCGGGTGATCACAGAACTGCTGAATGAAAGGGGACGTCTGTCCGGCTTCGGAGTGCCCTTCAGAAAAGTGGATGAAAGACGAACCGCCTGGTGAAACGGGCCAGAGCAAGGGGAATGGACGGCGGCACCTACTGGAAGCTCCACGACAGGATAGCGTACCTTGTTGGTGAACTCCGTGGAATACCCGCGAATGTCGGCCTGTCAGTGGCTGCTCTGAGCCTTGATATGGGCTTCAACCCTGAAGAAATGGCCTCTCTATATACAGGTCTCACCATTAATGTTTTTCTGGCGAACTCTGTGGAGGGTGCCGGTCAGGCGCCTGAGGTTCTCCGTCGACTGCCGGATGAAAGCATTGAATATGTCGGGATCCCCCCCAGAAACCTCCCGGGTCAAGGCCATCCGTAAATTTGACAAATAGATTCTGTAAATAGTTACAGCACAGCGCTTAAAACATGGGGCCATCTGCATCGAATGGATACTGTCTGGTCCTGTGCGGCACTATCATCCAATGTATATCTGACTTAAGTATGGACCATACTCCGGAAAGACAAGAACATAGAACGTATGTCTCGCATCTGATCTGTTGAAAGCTCTCTTGGCAGCATCTGGGAGGGGTTTCCTCTCGCCGATGGGAAAGAACAACATAACCGTTAGAGATAAGATTTAAAAGACTTCACGCGCTATTTTCCGGTTAAACCGCCCAGGCTTTACTTTTTGCTATACAACATCTTACACAATCTATTTGTCAAATTTACGGATGGCTTCGGAAGTTCGGCTGGTTGACCCGGGGCGGAGGCGGTGTTAGTCTATGGGAGGTTATGCTGGGTTTTCCCCGCCGCGGTATTTCTTTGGTTCTCAACAACCCTTCGGAGTTATACATTGAATCAGATAATGATGATTGCAGGAATCCTGCTCCTGGTTTTGGCCTTTGCCGGATGCGGGGAGGAAAAGCCCAATATTGTCATCGTGGTGGTTGATACCATGAGGGCAGATCACATGGGAGCCTACGGCTACCACAGGGATACCACCCCTGGAATGGACAGTCTGGCCAGGGCGGGAACCATGTGGACGAATGCCAGGGGGCAGGCGTCATGGACGCTTCCAGCGGTAACATCAATTTTCACTGGAAGGTCCGCCAGGGCCCACGGCACCGGGATAAATGTTTCCAATGGAAGCGTTTACGGGGTAGGCTCGGAGATACCGACAATGGCAACGGTCCTGGGGCTGAGGGTTATAACACCGCCGCCTTCTTCAATGTTTTCCTTCTCGACGAGCAGTTCGGTTTCCACAGGGGGTTCAATACTTTCAACTGCCACCCAAAGGGTCTTGGCAGAGCCGGAGAAACAATGGACGATGCCCTGGGTTGGCTTGATGAGCAGAATGGGGATGACCCCTTCTTCCTGGCGATTCACCTGTTCGACCCCCATGATCCCTATGCCCCGCCTGCGCCCTATGACACAATGTGGGGAGACCCCTCAAGGAATGACAGCGTCTGGATATTCACGCCGGAAGGGGCCATCGCTGACCCGGAACAGAACCGGCATCTGAAGGACAGATACGACGGTGAATTAGCCTGGACAGACAGCCAGATGTCACGACTGCTTGCTGGCCTGCGAAGCTCGGGGATGGCGGAGAACACCCTGGTGATAGTTACGGCGGACCACGGCGAAGAGTTCCTGGAACACGGTTACGGCGGGCATGGACGGACTCTTTTTGAGGAGATCGTTCACATCCCCCTGATCATGTCAGGCTATGGCGTGCCCCGGGGGGAGGTGAGGGATTGCCCCGCGGCACAGATGGATATCCTGCCCACGGCGCTGGATATAGTAGATGTGGAGCATCCCGACGAACTCCGCGGCATTGATCTGCTCTCCGGGAGTGTTCCGGAAATAAGAGCGATCCCCGCCAGCGGGGTAAACACCGGACCTCCCTTCCAGATGGCGTCGGTTACCAGGGATTCCTTCAAGACCATCTGGTATCCGGAGAGTGACACATTCGAACTGTACGACCTTCGAAACGACCCGGATGAACTCGACCCCATTTCCCCCGGCGAGGTGAGAAGGGAGAGGGTTCTCTCATACTGGTCCACGCCACGGGCATATCCGCCCAGGCCGGTGGAGGGTTCACACATCGGGCCGGCTGCGGGATCTGGGTTATTTCTAGGTGAGAAGCCGGTTATGTTCCCTTTGTCCCGGAAGAAAACTTAAAAGAACGGGTCGATATGACACTGCTGTTGCTGATACTGCTAAATACATCCAGCTGGCCGGATTCCATTCCCTCCTTCCATCTGGAATTCGATCCGGAGCAATGGGAATACGCCTGTGACAACTACTGGGCGGATATCTATGTTCCAGCGGAACTGACCTGCGGAGGTTATTCCCTCCCCTGCCAGTTCAGGATAAGGGGAGCCACAAGCCGTTCCTACCCCAAGAAATCAATAAAGATAGAACTACCTGAGGGAACTTTCCTCTTCGGCCACGACGAATTCAATCTGAATGCCGAGTTCCTTGATAAGACCCGGCTGAGGGAGCTTCTTTCTTATCTCTACTATTCGGAAACGGGACAGACGGTTTCCGATGTGAACCTGGTGGAAGTTGTTTTCAACGGAGAGACCCAGGGCGCTTTCGTTTCGGTACAGGATATCGACGGTGACTTCCTTGAGAACACCCCTCTTCCCGATGAGGCCGTGATCTACAAATGCGCCGACAGGTACACCACCCTTGACAGGGTGCACGAACTGGAACCCTACAACAAGAAAACAAAGGAAACTCAGCCCTGGGACGACCTCATTCTGCTGATGTACTGGCTTGCACTGTGCCCGGAGGAACTTTTCCCCGAACAGCTGAACCAGCGTTTCCATTATGATGATCTGGTATCCTGCGTGGCCACCAATGTGCTTCTCGGACATGGGAGCACCTATTACCACAACTACCATCTGGTGCTTGACAGAACCGGCACCGAAGGCCCCTGGCGTTACATAACCTGGGACATGGACCGCACATGGAGCAAATATGGCCCGGAGTTCCCCTACCACAGGAATTCAAGCAACAACGGGAATCGCAGGAACACACTCATCTGGAGAATGTGGTGCAACCAAGGTATAAGGGAAGATCTGATAAGGGAGATACACAGCCAGTTTCCGGAGTACCTGGCATTCGCCGGCTCCGGCATCATCGACTCCCTGGCCTCCGCGGTGGCTCCGCTGGTTGAGGCTGATCCCTTCAGGGAATACTCCATGGACAACTTCTGGGGGGAAATAGAAACACTGAAGAACTGGCCCCAGACCAGGTACGATAACCTGCTGAACCAGTTCGATAGCTGGCCCCTGCCCTTCCGCATCTATCCCCCTGTACCTTCCGGGACGAACCTTGAAGTGTCCTGGCAGCATTCCGGGAGCGGTTCCTTCTGGAGGCTGGACATCTCACCGGACAGCCTTTTCAGCTCCCTGAGGACGTAGTCTTTTCTCTCTCCACTTCTGACACAACAGCTGTGATCCCCGGAAACTTCACCGGAGATGACCTCTGGCTGCAGGTTTTCGCAACCCGTAACGGTGAAGAGCAAAGGGCCTCCAATGGCCCAATTCGCCCGGTGGCGGCCCCGAGCCTGGCCACAACCGGTTCGGTGGTCATCTCCGAGATCAACTATCAGAGCTCGCCCCAGTTCGATCCGGGGGACTGGTTCGAAGTGGTCAATACTGAGGACTTCCCACTGAGCCTGGCCGGCTGGTCGGTGCGGGACAGCAACCAGGAGAATCTCACCACCCTTGGTGATCTGGTCATTCAGCCCGGTGAGGGAATGGTCTTCGCCGCGGATTCATTCCTGTTCACCGGCGCCTTCAGCACTATCCCTCCACCGAATCAGGTTCTTAATTTCAACCTGTCGGCGAATGGGGACAGGATAGCCCTCTTCGACCCGGTCTCCAGAATGAAGGATGAGGTGGAATACGTTTCCGCCCCCCCTGGCCGGACGCTTCGGGAACGGATCAACCCTTATACTCACCGACCTCTCGGAAGACAACGCGAACCCGTTGTTCTGGATTGCCGGGCCCTTTGGAGGAACTCCCTTCGGCTATGGGGACTGGAACCCGGACTGGCCCAGGTTCGGTGCCGTGGGGGTACAGGTCCGTGGTCCCATGCCTCATCGGGGAACACTACCCTCCTCCTTACCGTCATATCTTCGGTGGCGGTTGAGATATGTATTTATGATGTTGCGGGAAGAGCGGTGCTGGAACCGGTGATCATGGATCTGCAGGCGGGCAGCCACTCGGTTACCCTTGATACGAAGGATCTTCCATCCGGAGTGTATTTCGCTGCGGTTCGAAACATGGGTTATCTCCAGGCGGTCAAGGTAACCCTGATTGGAGACAGATGATCACAGGACGAACCCTCCCCTGATCCTGCTTGCTTCAACCGCCATGGCGGCCACCGTAACGGTACAGCCCGGGGACCCGCTACAGGAAAACCTTGACTCCCTTTCCCCCGGCGACACCCTGTATCTCTCCCCGGGCACCTACACCCTTCCGGAAAACACTCCATTCCTGTACTGCGGACCGTCCACAGCCGGGATCACAATAACCTCCCACCGGGAAAACCGGGCCATTCTTGATGGCCAGGGGCTGGAGAGGCCGGTAATAGTGGCATCCGGACCCCACGACACATCCCTTTTTCTGGAAAACCTGGTCATCACCGGGGGCAACTCCACGGGGTCCGGCTATTTCAACGGAGGGGGGGTGTCCCTCCAGGAGGCATCAGCTGTGGTCAGCAACTGTCTGATAACCGAGAACACCTCATATATCGGCGGAGGAGTGGGAGCGGAGGGAGGAATGGTTCTGCTCCAATACAGCGTCCTTTCATTTAATGAGGCCCTTGTGACAGGCGGCGGATGCGATATATACGCATGCGATTTCACCGGCTTCATGCTTCGCTTCATTTCCAACACATCCTCCGACGACGGCGGAGGGCTGAACAGCTATCAGTCCACAATTTACCTTGGCAGTTCACTGTTCACAGATAACTATTCCGGCGATGACGGCGGGGGGATAGCGGTCCTTCAGGGGGTATCTCTGCTGGAATTCCTCACTGTGCACGACAACGGCGCCTTCGACGACGGCGGGGGACTGAGGATACACACCATCGATTCATTCAATCTCCGGTCCTCCATCGTTACCTCCAATCAGGGCAAGGGAGGCATAAATGTCATCAGCAGCATCAAGCCTGAGGTTTCCCATGTATGCTGCTGGAATAACGAACAGGCCCAGTACCAGGGAATGGAGGATCCAACCGGTACCGACGGCAATATCTCTGAGGACCCGCTGTACGCCGACCCTTTCCTGAATCTGTCACAAACCGAGGCGGGTCAGCCCTGGGACAGCCCCGCGCTGGACGCGGGACACGGACCGTCATGGGAAACCGCCGCAGCGGGGTTCAGCACCAGGACCGACAGCCTTCCCGACACCGGGATCGCGGATATGGGATACCACCACATCAACTTTCAGCAGACTGGTATGGAACCGGAGGCCAGCTCCCCTGAGGGCGGTGTCTCCGTTTCCCCCTCACCTGTCCGGACCTCCTCTATGCTGAGACTGACCGCCCGGGGGGAGAAGTCGTCAAACTGGAATTCTTTGACCTGGCAGGTCGACGGCTGGAGGGTTTCACCACGGAGTACCATTCAGCCGGGATCCGGATAGACCAGGAAAGGTTCCCTGCCGGCGTTGTCATGGTGCGGGCATTGTGGGAAACCGGCGGCGCTTCGGGAAGGTTCGTGGTGCTTCCATGACCATACTTATTGTGTTCCTTGCAGGTCTGCTTATTCCAGTGGCCCCCGGAGAGAGCATTCAGGACGCCCTTGATTCCTCCACTGCTGGAGATACGGTGCTGGTTCTTCCCGGTGTTCACACAGGTTCCGGGGAGAACCTCATCACCATGAACGGAAGTCACAACGGCGTTGTACTACTCGGCGATCCACAGGAACCCTCAACCACGGTTCTCTCCGGTACGGAGCTTTCCGGCGGAATTATGAGGATAGACGGCATGGAGGCAGGCTCGGTGGACAGCACCACCATTATCTCAGGACTTGCCTTCTCCAATGGTTCATCGGGCACATCCCCCTTCGGAGGGGCGATCCACACGAGCCATGCCTCACCGGTGATCGAATTCTCGTCCTTTTCCGGATGCGAGGCGGACAACGGCGGAGCCATCTACTCCTGGAAGGGAGCACCCACTATCAGATACTCCACCTTCTACGACAACGAATGCGAATCTGCGGGTGCCGGGATATATCTCTACACTTCCCAGGCTGTGATAGAAACTGCAGGTTCAATGGAAACCACTCGTGGGACGACGGCGGAGCTGTCTATCTCTACCACAGCTCTCCGGTGATCTTCAACTGCATCTTCACCGATAATTATGCCCACGACGACGGCGGCGGAATATACTGCTACGCCCTGTCCAGCCCTTATATCTCCTTCTGTACCTTTACCGGGAACTTCGCCCTCTACACTGGCAGCGCGGTCTATTTTCGAGTTAACAGCTCACCCCTGGTGAGCCACTGCATAGCAACGGCGAACGTAGCCCCGGCATTCTACCTGCAGGACGGCGGAAACCCGGTTTTCGAGTTCAACTGCGTCTGGGGCAATCCCGACGGAAACTACGGCAACCTTCCCGACCCCACGGGCACCGGGGGAAACATATCCGAGGATCCGCTCCTCACCGGGGATGGTTTCCTGGCCCACATCGCAGCGGGACAGGCGGCGGACAGCCCCTGCATCGATGCCGGCGCCGGGTCGGCACAGGCCTTCGCCCTGGAGGAAACATGGACCCGTACAGACAGCGTGCCTGACTCACTCACCGTTGACCTTGGCTTTCACCACTCCGCGGGGTGCGGCTGGCAGTCAACCCATCCGGAAGACACACCGGGGGCTTTCACCATTCTCCCCAACCCTGCCACCACGGAATTCACAGTTGTTCAGCCCGGGGAGGGCTCAATGAACGCCATGAACATATACGACATCTCGGGAAGGCTTGTTTTCTTCGGCGGCCTCTCCGGCGAGTCCACCACATTCACCACCGGCAGTTTGAGCACCGGGACCTATCTCGTCCAGGTCCGCGGCCCCGGGGGATACGCTGCAAAACCACTGACGGTGATGAAGTAGAGGTAGTCTGGAAAAACCGCTGATTGTATGTTTCACCCCAGGCAGGGAATCAGTATTCACAACTAACGGGAGCACAGCTATGAAGTTAAGGTTCGGCATTCTGGCCATGTTTTTCCTTGTTTACGCATGTTCTTCGGAGGAAACGGTAAATCCTGACACGTGGCTTGCGGCCGCCGGGCCGGACACCATCACAGTGGCGGAGGCCGCGGAGATTTGGAATAGCCTTCCCCCTTCCACCAGGGCAGCCTTTGAGGTTTCTGAAAACCCTTCAGGGGATTTCGTCGAGATCCTGGCGGGGAAAATGTCCATTGACAGACTGGTTGATACATCGGGAATTCTGAATGACCCTGCGGTTGTGCGGAATACCGAGATATGGACCCGGGTGGAATCGGCAACAATGGCAAGAAACTCATTACAGCAAGGGAGGCGGAGGCTGTCACTGAAGAGGACATCGACTTTCATGGCAGAAACAGGGGTATCGAGCTGGAACTCAGCGGTGATGTCCCCTCCCTTCCCGTTCCCTTCATACTCACGGAGCTTCCCAGGGAAATGGCCTTTGCCTGGAGGGTGCCAGCCCCGGTGATAGTGTCGCCATTCCGGGTATGGGTTCCGTCCGGGTGAACTCGGTCTCAATTCCGGAGAACCCCCTTAGGGACCAACCGGATAGCGCGGTTGTGGAAGTACTCGCAATGGGCAGGGAACGCTACCTCTATCTTGCTGCCTATGCTTCGATTGTTTCCGAAGGCGGATTCTATGCCGCTGAGAGCTTCTCCAACACGGATCAGCTGCCGGAGGATTCACTTATGCTCTCCTGCGGTTCGTGGCGATGGACCAGGAAGGACCTCGAGGAGGAAGCTGCCTTCCTCAGTACAAGGTTCCCCGCCCTGGAACTTAGCGATCACTGGAGGGACATGTTCATCGAAAACCTTCTCATGCAGAGCCACCTTCTGGAAGTACTGCAGGATGAGTTCCCTGAAACAGCGGATTCCATAGCTGCCGAAGCGGAGGGCTACAGAAGGAGCATTGCCGCGGACAGCGTCCTGGCAGAGCTTATGGAGGAAAGTATAACGGTTACCCGAAGTGATATTGAGGAGGAGTATACCCTCATGGAAACCCCGGTGATCATTCCCGAAAAGAGAGTGTTCGAATCGGTTTCCACCACCGCCGACCTCCTTCCCTCACTGGAGGAAGCATTTACCGAGGGAACCCTTCCCGGAGAATTCCCCCCCCTGGGGTCGATCCCATCTTCCGAAGGGAACAACGGCCTCTCCAGTCCCCTGACAAGGAGCGAGCTGCCCCATGGAGTTCCCGGCACCCTCTTTGAGATCTTCCCCGATGACACCACCGCCTGGATCGGGCCCTATGAGGTGGAACCGGGGATTTACGCCGCCTTCCGCCTGGTGGAGGTAATGCCAGCCAGGGAAGCCACAGTGGACGAACTGACCACCACCCTCACCGAATCTGCAAGAAGGAGCTGGAAAACCTCGCCGTGGAGGATGTGCTGCTGGAGCTTAGGGAGGAGTACGGAGTAACGCTGAACGCCGACGCAATGGGCAGTCTCCCCGGTAATCCAGGGCTCTGGCCCTCTTCAGGACTATGATTTAATCAAGACTTGCGCCGCCCGGGGCAAATCGCTATATAAGTTCGGGTCCTAAGTTCAACCCTATAAGGAATGGAGATACGAATGAGAATTACACTTGTCATCGCCCTCCTGGTTGCCGGCTTCGCCGTCGCAGACGCGACGCAGCTCGGTCACCTTGAAGGCGCAGTAGCTGTTGGCGGCACCATTGCCGGCGACGACATTTTCTGCTCACAGCCCTTCGACTTCGGCGCCCTTGAAAATGGCGTCGGCATGAGTGAGGGCAATGGTTGGATGATCACCGACGACTTCAACCCCGCAGACGGCGGCACCATCGACATGGTCGAGATCTGGGCCATCTACGCTGCAGGAAACACCACCGGTTTCAACATCGAGCTCCGTGAAGACGCCTCCGCTGCTCCCGGTGCCATCATCGACACCTACGGCTCAACAGCTGTTGATCACACCAACACCGGCATGTCCCAGTGGGGATACTCCCTCTGGTACACCATCATTGACACCGAAGACATCATGGTCGACGGCGGCATGATCTACTGGCTCGTTCTTCAGACCGTTACGGGAACAGGCCCCGACTACTGGCTGGCCGGCCCGAATGCCAACGGCGGAATGACCTACTTCAGCGACAACGGCGGCTCATCCTGGCAGAGCAGCCAGAATGCCTGGGGCGCACCCTACGACCAGTTCATGATCATCAGCGGTACCGTATCACTCAGCCGCGACACATGGGGAACCATCAAGACCCTCTTCTAGATCCCTGTTTGCTACTTCGGGGGAGGCTTCGGCCTCCCCCTTTTTTTGCACTGGAAGGAGGCTGAGCATGAAAACACTGGTTGTCTACTACTCCCTGGAGGGCAACACCGAGCTTGCTGCGAAAACCGCGGCGAAAACCGCCGGGGCGGATCTGCTGAGGCTGGTGCCGAAGGAAAGCAAAGCCCCCCGGGGACTCACCCGATACCTCTGGGGTGGCCGGGCGGCCATATCCGGCAGTAAACCGGACTTGATACCCCTTCAGTTGAACCCGGAAGACTACGACACCCTGATAGTAGGAACACCGGTGTGGGCCTGGACCTTCGCCCCGGCCATTAACACATTCTTCTCCATGTTCGATTTCACAGGGAAAAGGGTGGCTCTGTTCTGCTGCCACGGGGGACAGCCGGGCAAGACCCTGGAAAAGATGAAGAAGGCAATGGAGGGTGCTTCATTCATCGGAGAGACCGACCTTCGTGATCCCCTGAAGCACCAGACAGAAGAACAGCTCCACAACCTCCGCCGCTGGGTTGCTGGGGTTCTGGGGAAAGCATGAACACACCGCCTTTCCGGTAAACCCCTCTATCCTGCATAATAAACCCGCCGGTAAGGGAGATGTGATGATAGAAGCAGTTCATGACGACATCACCACACTGAAGGTGGATGCCATAGTCAACGCCGCCAACCAGGCCCTCGGGCCTGGCAGCGGTGTCAACGGCGCCATACGGGAAGCCGCGGGGCTGGGGCTTGCCGCGGAATGTTCCGCCCTCGGCGGCTGCCCGGTGGGAGAGGCCCGGATCACCGGAGGCTATCTACTCCCGGCGAAGTACGTGATTCATACAGTGGGGCCGATCTGGCAGGGGGGCGGCAAGGGAGAGGCAAAGCTGCTGGGTTCATGCTACCGGAACAGCCTGAGAACAGCGGCGGACAACGGGCTTGAATCCATAGCCTTCCCATGCATAAGCACGGGCATTTTCGGCTACCCTCCTGAACCCGCCGCCACCATCGCCCTTTCCGCCGCGAGGCGTTTTCATGGAAAGAACCCCCTTCCCCGAAGGATCATTTTCTGCTGCTACTCGCAGGAGGACCACGCCATATACAGCAGGCTGCTGAAGCGAAGGAGGAGAAACCGAAGATGACCGATTTCGATCTCTCCAGAGCCGGAAAGACCATGGCGGTCTCCCTTCTGTTCTTCAGCCCGGTGTTCATCTGGTTCGCACTTGCCATAACGGGGGTTACCGGGGACTTCGGCGGCCAGGAAAGGTTCGACCACATAAGCGGAATGATAACCGCAGGGTCAGCAGCCCTTTTCCTCCTCATTGGAGTTCCCCTGGTTATCCCCAGGATCTGGAACGGGGATATCCCCAGGAGCAGACTTCTGAAAAGGGGAAGAAGGGCCAGGGGCTATCTGGTGAAACTGGGGGAAACCAATCTGCCCACTGATGGGCCCTCAATGAGTGTCCTGATCCAGGTCGAGATAGAGGAAGATCAGGGCAGGTATCTCACCTCTCCGGTCCGCATGGATGTCCCACGGGGATAATCTCCCTTCTGAGACCTGGAATGGAACTCCCCCTCAGGGTGAACCCCGGGGACAGATACATCTTCGCGGTGGACTGGGAAAGCTTGCTTCCGAAAAACTGAAAAGAAAGGTGTTACTGCTTCAGCGCCATCCGTACGGCGGTTATGAGCTGGTCGTACGAGAATGGCTTCTGTATGAAGTGAACGCCTTCTTCAAGAACGCCGTGCCTGGCTATAACATCCGCTGTGTACCCCGACATGAACAGGCACCTCAGCCCGGGCTTTGCCCCACGGAGCTTCGAAGCCAGCTCCTGGCCGTTCATACCGGGCATTATCACATCGGTGAGCAGCAGGTCGATCTTGTCCAGGCCATGGGTTCTGGAGGCAATGGCCTCCGCCGGGGTGGATACGGCCATCACAGCGTACCCGGCCCTTTGAAGCATCAGCTGGGTGATGTTCAGGATGGATGGCTCGTCCTCCACCAGCAGAATGTTACCGCTGTCGCCGGTTTCCTGAAGAGCTGAGGAGGGATCGGGGGATGGTGAATCCTCCCCGGAGTGTCTGGGTATGTGAATGCTGAAACAGGAGCCCCGGCCCGGTAGGCTCTCCACGGTTATGAAGCCTCCGTTCTGCCTGACTATTCCATAAACCGTTGAAAGCCCCAGGCCGGTTCCCCTTCCCGGCTCCTTGGTGGTGAAGAAGGGCTCGAATAGCATTCCCAGCGTGGGGCCATCAATACCGCAGCCGTCGTCGGTCACCGATAGCACCGCAAACTCTCCGGGGAAGGCCTGGGGTCTCCCTGTGCAGTCGTCCTCGTCCAGGACAACTCCCCTTGTCTCTATGGTTATGGTTCCGCTTCCGTCGATGGCGTCACGGGAGTTAACCACGAGGTTGGCCAGTATCTGATCCAGCTGGGAAGAATCCATTCTGACCCTTCCCGCGTTCTCTCCGGGGAGCCACTTCAGCGTAATGTTCTCACCGATGAGCCGCTGCATCATGCTGAGCATTCCAGCCAGGGTATCGTTCAGGACCAGCACCATGGGTTTTGCAGCCTGGCGCCTGGCAAAGGCCAGTATCTGTCTGGTGAGCTTGGCGGAACGCCTGGCGGCCTTCCTTATCTCCTCGAGATCGGACAGAATGGGGCTGCTTTCCCCGGCCTTGAGCACCGCAAGCTCCACATATCCCAGAATTACACCCAGCATATTGTTATAGTCGTGGGCCAGGCCCCCTGCCAGCCTTCCCACCGATTCCATCTTCTGGACCTGGCCCAGCTGCTCCTGCAGGATCCTGCGCTCTTTTTCCGCTTTTTTCCCTTCTGTTATGTCCTCATAGGCTCCAAACATGCCGTATATATCTCCGTCGGCATTCCTCAGGGGGATCTTCGAGGTACGGAGAAGTCTTCTAGAGCCGGTGGGGGTTGTCTGCTCCTCCTCGTAATAGAGCTTGGGCTTCCCGGAGTCTGTGACCTCTTTGTCGTCAGCACGGTATTTCTCCGCTTCGCTGTGCCAGACCATGTCGTGATCGGTCTTCCCCACAAGGCTTTCAGGGCCGGGAAGGCCGGCATCATCGGCAAAGAGGTTATTGCATCCCAGGAACCTGCCCTGAAGATCCTTCCAGAACACTCTTGAAGGGATGGTTTCTATGACATCCTTCAGCATACGGTTGGTGTGCTCGATCCTTGCCTCGGCAAGGATGCGCTCGGTTACGTCATCAAGGATCACCGCGCATCTGCCCGGTGATATCTGAAAGGCGTAAACCTCAAAATTGCCAGTGACTCCCCCGTAGCTGTAGGGAATGGTTTCACCGTGCCATGTTTCTCCGAACTCCGCCGCCCGCCGGTACCGCAGGGGTACTTCTGTTTCGGCAAGGGGAGGGAAGGCTTCCTCAAGGTTCAGGCCCAGAAGCTCATGGACATCCACGCCGAGTATCCTGCTGGCGGCAGGATTGGAATCTTCAAGGATCAGACGCCCCGCTTCGGAAAGCCTCAGCAGGAAAATGGCCATGGGTGAATTCTCTATTATGCTTCGGAAGGTTTCTTCACCGGCGGCGAGCTCGTTCTCCATTTCCCTGCGGTTCAGGACACTTACCAGCATCCTGGCAAAGACGAAAAGCAACCTGGTTTCCGTGTCGGTATACCGGTGGCGCCGGCGGACCGAATCGAATCCCACGAATCCCAGGCACTCCTCCCCCCGCATCAGGGGAACGACTATGAGGCTTTTTATCTTCTGTGGCTCAAGGAACCTCCGGGCATGGTCGGAAGGATCAAGGGCCTGGACATCGGCGATGTAAACAGGCTCACCACGCTTGTTGGCGCTTACCCACCAGGGAATGCTCTTTATTGAAACTTCCTGAAGGTTACCTATCTGGGGTTCTATCCCCTCGGCGCACCACTCGTGGGTATTCGTGCATGTGCCGCTGGTAAAGTCGTAGAAGAAGAGATAGCCCCGGTCGGCGCCCACCATGGAACCCATTTCACCAAGTGACCTCACTATTTCGTCCTCGAGGTTCTCAGGGGGAATATCGATATAGGTTGATGACATTCGCATGAGAAGTTCCTGGATGGCGGTCTGCCTGCCGAGTTCTTCTTCAATGTCCCCGCCGCCGGGTCTTTCCCCGTCGTCCCCCGCAGGATGAACGGTCAGAAGGAGGAGATCCATATCATTCATTCCGACGGGAACGCAGTGGCAATCCACCTCCTGAACACGCCCCTTCGCCAGCCTGTGGCTGGATCGGAAAACATGCCTCCGAAGGGAAACCGCCTCCTGTAGCCTGTCTGATACTGCTGATGAGGGATCTGATTCTATATCGAACAGGCTTCTTCCGGTAAGACCATCCGGGGAATGACCATACAGATCTGATGCCGCGTTGTTCGCGTGGATTATCCGGCCGCTTTCACCGTTGAGCAGAAGCATGGCGCAGGGGCTTTCCATAAAAAACCCGGAGGGGAAGCTCCCGGATGATGCATTAGCGTTTAAACCGTTCTTGTTGCTGTTCATTCTGCGTCCAATGGGCTTTGGCGACTTCTTCAGACAACACAGACGAATATAGCGTTTAGAAAGTCATCAGGCTATACCGGACACCGGGGACAGGGTGCTCTTGTTCTGTTCAGCCTTATTATTCATGTGGTTCATGATACCGGCTTGAAGCTTTCTATCTCGAAAGGAGAACAACCGGAGAATGATCTCCCGCCAGGGTATTGACCCAGTTACCGAGGCCGGGTGCCGGTGGCTGCTGAAAGGGGCGCTTCCCGGGGAGTACCCGGGGCCCGTGCCCGATTCGGAGCACGATATGTCCAGGCTTCTGGCCGAAGAAACCGGGAACCGGGATCTTCAGCTTTCCGGAGCCGCATCGTGGTTCAGACTTGAGCAGTCCCTCCGGCCGGTACTTTCCGATATGGCTCTGATGGGGCTTCGTGTATGGGCCTTGAAGGGTTTCGACCTTGCCCGGAGCGTTTATCCCTTTCCCGGGGCCAGACCCATGTGCGATGCCGACCTGTTCGTTGAGGATCAGTGCAGGCAAGGGGCTCTGGGAGCCTTTGTAAGGAGGGGCTGGCAGCGGAGGTCCGCCGGGGACGGGGTGTTCTCTTCCGGGATTGTATCAGAGATGAAGCTCCACCGCCATGGTGTCATGACGGAACTGCATACACACATTTTCTATTTCCCCGCCACCTTTCCCGGGCGGCTTCCTTCCGATCTTTTTTCAGACGGCAGGGAGCTTGAGCCCGGACTTATGGGTTTTCAGTGGCACAACGCACTGCTGATGGTGCTTCTTCACATGATTACCAATACACTGATCAGACCGGTATGGTGGGCGGACGTGTGCCTGCTGGCCGGGAAGGTCTCGGAGGAAGGGCTATGGGACCGATTCGTGGTGAACGCCTTCGGGACCGGTCTCGGGGGTGCCCTGGCACCACTTCTGGACACCGTCAGGGAGCTTTTTGGAGCATCTGTTCCCTGTAGCGTCACCAGGGGGCTTTCACGGTCCGGTGGAAGAAAACCCCGGCTTCTTGCCGGGCTTAATGCCGGTAAAAGGGTTCCTTCCATGCTGAATCTTCTGTATCTCCCGGGCTGGAAAAGGATATCCTGGCTGGCAGCCATTTTCTGGCTGCTGCTGAGCGGGCAGGATCCATACGGGATTAACCCTGTCATTCCCCATGCTTCTTCCCGGGATATTGACCGGGCACACAAACTATATTAGATATTACGCATATTCCTATTTGATTGGAGCGCGGTGGAAAAAGCAGAGATGGTAAGATACTTCAAGGCACTGGCGTGTCTCACCAGGTTCAGGATACTGGAGATCCTTGGGGGGGAAAGGCTCTGCGTGGGTGCCATCGCCGAGAGGACCGGGATATCACAGCCGTCGGTTTCCCAGCATCTGCGGGTGCTCCGTGACGCCGGGCTGGTAACCGATCATCGCTGCGGCTATCACATACACTACATGGTGAACGGGGAAGCTTTTGACGAACTCCGGAACTCCCTTCCGAGGTTCAACGATCCCGGTTGTCCCGGGCCCTGTTCAGGAAAGGAAGATACATGTGCGGAAATAAATGCGAACACCCGGAAAAACTGAAGGGTGAACCGGGAGAATGCGCCCCTGAACAGATACGTGAATGCCACGGAGAAGAAAAGAAGCGCCACTGCTGCTGTGAAGGAAAGGGAAAGAAATGAAGTACATCGCCATTCTTGTCATGACACTTGTCCTGGCCGGAGTCGTTTACGCCGAAACCACCGGAGACCATGAACCCTGCGCCGACTGCACCTGTGAAGGAACCACCGACGGATGCGCAGAGCACTGCTGCGAATGCGAAGCTGAATGTGACGAAACATGTTCCTGCGAAGGCGACTGCGGTGAAGATTGCCAGTGCGTCGAAGAGGAAGCCATGGAGGCCCCGGAAGCAGAAGCGGGGGGATGCGGAGGCTGCCCGGGAGGCGGCTGCTGAACCGAGCTGTACCCTTTACCCCCGGCCCCGCCGGGGGTTTTTT